>ERZ1370068.1345-contig-11235_pt1 | contig 262917 bp, 419 predicted proteins | sample MGYA00561227_ERZ1370068 | MGnify/ENA primary metagenome ERZ1370068 (study PRJEB38410, sample SAMEA6850437) | metagenome | study: Metagenomic assessment of the ecological functions of the soil: analysis of the soil microbiota associated with the...
GGTTACGCATTGCTCGGATTTCCGAGCGGGGAGCAGAGTGCTATTCCCAGAAATTTCTTCTTGGTGTCGAATACCCGGCAGAGTCCGGGGTCGCCGGCGATTCCAGCACATCGCTGCGATAGATCCAGGGGTGACCACGAACCCAGCGAGAGGCGCCCTTGGCGGTGACACGCGCCAGAGGCAAATCGCCGGCGGCTGAGCTCACTTCTGCGGACTGGGCCCGGTCCGGCCGCAGCGCGGTGGCTCGCCGCAAGTAGCAATGCTTGATTTGATCCGGCGCGAGCCGGCTGTAGGCGTGCACCAGGACGCGGATGCAGCGCGAGAGGGATCCGGGTACCGGAATCTCGGTGGCGTGCAGGATGGCTACCTGGTCCCACCCGTAGGGTTGGGAAGGCACGGGCGGGAAAGGTCGAGATCAGATCCTGAGTGACTGTGAAAACGGCGCTCACGATATCGAGCGGATCGATGCCATTGGCTTCCACCAGCGAGCGCAGGAGCTCGTCGGTTGCGCCCCAGGATCTCTCGGGACGATCCTGTTCGACGGTAGTGGCGCCACGGAACCCGCGGAGGCGTAGCGGCAGAGGCTCGGACATGGTGCAGAATCTAGCGAATCACCTGCGACTGATGCTCGTCACCGATGACCTGCTACTGGGAGAGCGTGACCCCGTGGCGGTGTGTCGGGCGGCGGAGCGGGGTGGAGTCGACCGCGGTCCAGCTCCGACTCAAGCAGGCCTCGCCACGGGCTCTGCTCGACCTGGCCCGGCGGCTTCAGCCGACACCTGGGTGCCGGTGATCGTAAACGACCGTCCCGACGTCGCGCGTGCCTGCCGGATGCTGGCTGCATCTGGGCCCCGATGACGTACCGGTCTCTGTTGTCCGGAGAGTCTCTTTACTCAAGGCGAGTCATCGGATCCTCGGTCGGATCGATCGAGGAGGCGGCGAGAGGAAGAGAGGCCGACTATTGGGGAGTCGGGCCGCTTAATGGCAGCGCTACCAAACTCGATGCGGGTCCATCCCTCGTGGGCATCGCCGGGTTTCGGCAAATCGTCGCTCAGGCCGGAGGGCGGCCTCGTATTGCCATTGGAGGCGTGAGGCCTGGAAGACGTGAGACCGGTGCTGGAGGCTGGAGGCGCTGGTGTGGCCGTGGTGTCGGGGATTTTTAGCTCGGGGACGTTGAGGAGGCGGCGCGATAGGTATGAGGGAGCGAGCTGAAGGACTGAGGACTGAGGACTGAGGAGTACCGAGTTCCGAGTTCCGAGTACCAATCTTCGTCTCCGCACTTCGCGAATGGCCTCGGATTGATGCCGCCGGCGAGTGGTTCGGCCGAAGACGACAGCCGTCAGGCCGGGCGACGAAGAAGAGGTAGGGCACCTGACGGGATAGAGCCGCACGGATTGCTGCGGCCAGGCCTGGGGAATTCACCGGTCCGGGGCGGCAGCCCGGATGCAGGTAGGTGTTGTAGGGTGAGTTGGTCTCGTAGTCCCGGAAGTACAGGCGGGTGCTTGCGCTGTCCGGCTCTAAGCTGACAGCGTACTGGACCGTGCCGGATCCGCCTGCAGCGGCATGAACAGTCACAGCCGATTGGTGTAGACCGCCGCGATCACCGGGCGCTCTCCTCGTCGTCGAGCCTCCCTTCCACGATCGACGCCAGCGGCCAGCACCTGGGTGGCGCGTCCACCCCAGTGTGTCGAGCCGCAGGTCCCAGGCTGGTGACCACTGGCGAGAAACTCGGCGCCCATCCGATGAATCAGCTCCTGCGCGGTGACCGCGAGCGGGAGTTGCTAGGTCTCGGAGGAGGTAGCCTTCCACAGTCGGCGCGGGCCCGCCGACGGCGCGACGTCAGCGGGATCTCGCTTGCGGCCACCAGAACTGCGATTCCGCGGGAATGTGCAGCTCGTCCTGCGCCATCGCCGCCAGCTCCAGCGAGGGTGACTTCCGGCACGGTGAAGCGGACGACGACGACGCGCCCCGAGGCAAGAATCGTCAGCACCTTCCACGCGACTGGATCCCGGCGGAATCTCATAGGTGCCGGCCTGCAGGTTGCGATCGATCCGCGCCTGATCTGAGCTGAGCAGCTGGAACCAGGTGCGGGAGCCGAGAGGACCGTGGGCTGCCGAGGCTGTCGGCCGCCACGCCGAGGGCTGGCTCCGCTGGGAATGGTGACGCGCTCAGGTGCGGCCGGAGGACCAGGTGGCGAAGCGCAACCGATGGAAAGTCCTGGCCGCGAAGAGCCAGGCAGATCAGCAGGATCCGCAACCGCCGGGCTTCGTCGCAGGCGCGAGATCTCATGTGACTCCGCCTCTCCGGGCATCCAGACAATCCTGCAACAGAACGGACGCGGCCATCGCGTCCACCTTCTGCCTTCCGACCGCGGGTGGAGTCCGCCCTGTTCCGCGAATGAGCTTCAGGGTTCGGCGCTGGTGGTGAGGCGCTCGTCGCTGAGTTCGACCGGCAGGCTGGTGCGGCGGGCGACCAGATTCGGCCAGCTCGCCGGGCTGAGGCGCTCGAGTCTGGTCTCGCCACCCTCGAGGCGAAAGGGGAGGCCACACGACGATACCGACCGGTTGATGCTGGCTGACGAGTTCGAGGAGGCGGGCCATGGGAACCGCTTGCCCCGCCGGCAGGTGCAGGGTTTCGAGGGGAGGCGAGGGTCTGGGTCTCGTCGCTCAGCGCCGAGGCCGATGCGTAATTCACCCCAGTCGATCGCCAGCAGGCGGCCGGTGGTGGGAAGCGAAGTCATTGAAGATTGAAGATTGATGAATGAAGATTGAAGATTGAGCCGGTTCGAGTGGAGGCCTTGGTCAATCTACGCAATCTGAAATCATCAATCTTCAATCCACTACTGGGCCATGGTCGCGAAGAATTCCTTGTTGCTCTTGGTGCGCTTCATGCGCTCGAGCAGGAATTCCAGGGCCTCCACCGGGGGCATGTCGGCCAGGAAGTTCCGCAGCAGGTAGACCCGGTTGAGCTCGTCCTTGTCCATGAGGAGCTCTTCTTTCCGGGTGCGAGGTGCGCTGGATGTCGATGGCGGGATAGATCCGGCGATCGGCCAGACGCGCGGTCGAGCACCAGCTCCATGTTGCCGGTGCCCTTGAACTCTTCGAAGATGACCTCGTCCATCCGGCTGCCGGTGTCGATCAGCGCGGTGGCGATGATCGTGAGCGAGCCGCCGCTCGTCGATGTTGCGCGCGGCGCCGAAGAAGCGCTTGGGCTTCTGCAGGGCGTTGGCGTCCACACCGCCGGAGAGGATCTTGCCGGAGTGGGGCACCACGACGTTGTGGGCCCGGGCCAGGCGGGTGATCGAATCGAGCAGGATGACGACGTCCCGCCCATGCTCCGACCAGCCGCTTCGACTTCTCGATCACCATGTCGGCGACCTGGACGTGGCGGTCGGCCGGCTCGTCGAAGGTGGAGGAGATGACCTCCGCCTTCACGTTCTCCTGCATGTCGGTGACTTCCTCGGGCCGCTCGTCGATGAGCAGCACGATGAGCGACGACCTCGGGATGGTTCTCGCTGATGGCGTTGGCCAGCTTCTGCATCAGGATCGTCTTGCCGGCCTTGGGCGGCGCGACGATCAGGCCGCGCTGGCCCTTGCCGATGGGCGAGAGCAGGTCCACCACCCGCATCGAGAGGTCGCCCGTGTCTCGCTCCAGCCGGATGCGCCGCGTCGGGGTAGCGCGGCTTGAGGTTGTCGAACGCGATCCGGTGCTTGGTCTTTTCCGGCTCTTCAAAGTTGACGTTCTCGACCTTGAGCAGGGCCAGGTAGCGCTCGCCCTCCTTGGGCGGCCGCACCTGGCCCATGACCGTGTCGCCGGTGCGCAGATCGAAGCGCTTGATCTGGCTGGGCGAGACGTAGATGTCGTCGGGGCCGTAGAGGTAGTTCCAGTCCTGGCTGCGAAGGAATCCGTAGCCTTCGGGCAGGATTTCCAGCACGCCCTCGCCCGCGGATTACGGTGTCCTGGTCGAGCAGCGATTGCTCGATCCGGAAGATCAGGTCCTGCTTGCGAAGCCCTGAGTAGTTTGTGATGTTGAGTTGCTCGGCGAGTGCGTGCAACTCGGCGACCGACTTCTGTTTGAGTTCGGCGATATCCACGGGTGGGCCACTCCGCTGAGGAGAAGCGCTACGGTCGGCCGGCGGCCGGGTCTTGGGTGCAGGCAATGGAATTGGAAAGGCGCCAGAAAATGTTGAAACCGGACTGGGCCGGCGGCGATGGTGTTACTGAGGGAAGAATGGGGCGAACGGGAGAGTGCTCAAGGATCACGGAAGCGCCTCATAATAGAGACACCCTCCTATCCCGTCAAGAGCGATCGTGGATCCGCTGACCAGGCATTTTCTTGCCTGGCGTGTCCTCCGGAACGCGGACCGGGAAATCATCGAATCCATCATAGCCCCGGAACACCGGGGACCTTCCCCAGTCTGGCGGCCTCGCTCAGGGACTGGCGTGGCGCGCATTACTGGGGTTCTCCAGATCACAGCGAATTGGTGCTGATCCGCCCCCCGCGTCCCGGGCGGCGGGAACGGTGGCTGCTGCACGTTGCCCTCTTCGGGGCGACCCTCATCTGTTCCCTCGGCGCCGGGCGCCGCGCCTCCAGGGACGGTTCGATCCTCCAATGGGGTACGGATCCGCTCGCCTGGATCAAGGCGGGCCTCCAGTTCTTCGTCGATTTCACCTCGGGATCAACCGAACAGATCCTGAGCGGATGGACTTTCGCGGTCCCACTGTTGGGAATTCTGCTGATCCACGAGCTGGGCCACTTCGTGGCGGCTCGACGCTACGCCGTAGACGCATCTCCCCGTACTTCCTCCGCTGTGCCGCCTACGCCTGTCGCCGATTGGGAGCCTGGGTGCATTCCTGAGACTGCGCTCGGTGGTAGTGGACCGGCGGCAGCTTCTCGACATTGGAGCTGCCGGTCCCTTGGCAGGATTCGTGGTTGCCCTGGCCGTCCTGATCTGGGGATACGCGACTTCCCAGCCGATTCCTTCGGGCGAGGGGCCACAGGGCCTCATCGTACGTTTTGCCCAGGGATACTTCGTGGTTGGCGAATCGCTCCTGCTACGGGGGCTGCGCGAGCACTACTTCCCAGGGGTTACTTCGATCCAGCTCGAGTCTCCTGCGTTCGCGGGGTGGGCAGGGAGCTTTATTACCGGGCTAAACCCTGCTGCCATTGAGCCAGCTGGATGGTGGGCATGTGAGCTACGGTCTCGTCGGGCAAGCGGCAGACCCTGATCGCCTGGCTCGCCGGTCCTCGGACTGCTCTATCTCTCCTGGCACACGCCCGCCTGGCTGATCTGGATTGTGCTCACTTTGCTGGTGGGAGCGGGGCGGTGGTCTCACCCGTCCGTCTTATCCCCGGATCAGGCCGGTACCGCGGAGCCGGGTGGTTATTGGGTGGATCTGCCTGGTTGTGCTGGTCCTGACTTTTGTACCAGCACCCTTCAGCCAATGAAACATTGCGCCCGGAAGCCCATCATCTATATTGGGTTACGTTCCCCATCCCACAGCGCAAGCGGATCAGGATGCCCATGCCCATGACAGAGGCCGAGCACCTTACAAAGCTCCGGCATGACCTGCCAATCCGCTGTCTGCCCTCCTGGCGGAAACCCAGCTCCTCCTCCTGAATGAATCCAAGCTCGATGCCGAAACCCTGACCAGCCTGAGAGAAATCGAAGCCCTGGCCGTCAGGATGCGGACGATTCTGCGGGACGGATAGCCCCCGGCTCCGCATCCCGGCTCCTCTGGCTGCGGAGCCAGAGAGGCCCCGTTGGCCAGGTAAAGCAGCAGAAACAGAGCGCTCACGGTGCTGACTACCGACCCGGAGCGCGACCCCGCCTTCACTCGTCGAAACAAATCCTTCGATAGTCCCCGCGATCATCAGCAACACGATCACGGCACCGATCATCCGAACCGCCAATCTCCCGTTCAGCACCAGGGCATCGGCCCGGGTGAGGTCTCCCGGGGCAATCAGCGCGCGTCCCAGCAGGAAGCCGGCGGCGCCGGCAACCCAGATGGCGAACAACTCCAGCACGCCGTGGCCGACGATGAAACTCCAGAGGTAGCCCAGCAGTCCCACGTTGGCGAAGTGGGCGGAGACGGCTCCGATCGAGAGGCCGTTGTATGCCAGCAGCACCAGGGACCCAACCCCGGCGAAGATCCCGCCGGCAAAGCAGTAGAAGGCGACGGTGATGTTGTTGGTGATGATGCTGGAGGCGATCATCGGCCGCTGGCGGGCTTCCACCTCGACGTACCCCTTACCCTGGCCGATCCGTGAGGCACCGGCTTGGGCCCGCTCCAGCATCACGTCGGGGAGAAGCTCGTCCGCCAGTGCGGGGCGCTCCTTCAGCAGGAGGAACCCCGCGGCTGCCGGGACAGCGAAGGCGAGAAACGCAATCAATACATAGCGTCGAGCCTGGACCACGGCCGCGGGACATTCCCGCATGACCACCTGCCAGATCCGATTGATCGAGTTGCGCTCGTCGCGGTAGAGCGCGTTGTGTCCGGAGACAACCAGGCGTTCCAACCGGGCGAGGGTAGAGGGATCGGCCCGATAGGTGCGCGCCCGAGCGAGATCGGCGGCGACCTCCCGATAGCGGGCGGCGAAGTCCGGCAGTTCCCGGGCGTTGAAGCTGTCGAGTCCCTCACGCGCTGCGCGGTCGGCCATGCTCTGGAAGGTTTGCCAGCGCTCGGTCTTCCGCGCCGCCATCCGTTCGGCAACGGTGCCTGACCGCGGCGCTCCGTCGCGCGCGGCTCTCCTCGCGCCCCGAACCTCCCTCGACGACGCGCGAGCTCATCACGGTATAAGTCGGCGAGGAAGGATTCCGGCGACGCGGCCCGACTGGGATAGCGGTCGGCGAATTTCTCGGCGAGGCGTGTGGCGAGACGCTGCCGAACCTCCGGGACCAGAGCCGAGGCCCGTTCGCTGAATTCCCGCAGGAGACGGAACTCCTCGTCTCCCAGTTCGGGAACTCCGACCTCGACAGATGCATCGGAGATTCCGCGCGGGCCGGACGGCGACCTCGGTGGGTCGGTCCCGAACGACGACGGTGCCGGCCACCAGATCCCCGAGCCGCTTGGCACGGGGATGGAGCGCTACCAGGATTCCGCCGATCAGATAGGGTGGAGGGAGGAAATCGGCGGCGCCGAATCAGGTTGCGAACGGCCGCGGTTCCGAAGGTGACCGGATGGCCGGTATCGCGCACCACGCGGATTCCCAGGCGGCGCTTCCCGGAGTCTGACCGTTACGAAGCCCCTCGAAGAAGGCGAAATAGCCCCAGAGAGATGTGAAATACACCAGGGTGAAGATCGCCCCGGCCCAGTCCTCGAACTGAAACGACAGGAGCGCGAAGACCGACCAGCAATGCCATGGACCACCCGATCAGGATCAGGGTGTCGATGATGGCGGCGAGCGCGCGTGACCCGAGCCCCGCGATCTCGTAGTCGAGGACTACATGCTCTGGAGTCTCGACCTCGAGGTGCTGCCGAAAGTCCAGCGGCGCCCGTGTTGCCATGAAGGATGATCCGTTGAAATCCCTTCCCAAGTTCTCCCTGCTCCCGCATCTTGGAAAGTCCAATCTCCGCTCCACTCTCCCACCGGCCTGGAGCCTGTCCATGAGCGCACCCGCCCTGCGGCCGTTGTCCACGGGGGAAATACTCGACGTCTCATTCGGGCTCTACCGGCAGCGTTTCGGGCCGCTGGTGAAGGTGGCACTGGTGACCGCCGCTGTTCCCATGCTCATCGGGATTTACGTGACGACGGCGGGAGGGCAGTTCGCGAACCCGGGATTGTCTATCGCCAACCTGCTCCTGAAGACCGTGCTGGATCTCCTGGCACTGGGCGCCACGATTTTCATCGTGTCGGAGAGCTACCTCGGGCACGACCTGAGCGCCGCGGATGCGCTGAAGCGCTCGGTCCCGTTTCTGGGCAGGCTGGTCTTTCTGAGCATCCTGCTCGGTCTCGTGATTGGTGTCGGGTTTCTGCTGTTCTTCATTCCGGGTTGTGTGTTCCTCGCGGGGCTGATCGCCTCGGTGCCGGCTCTGGTCCTGGAGAATCATCAAAGCGCCCTTGAGGCGATGGGCCGTGGCTGGGGACTCTCGCGGGGATTCCGCCGGAAACAGTTCGTGATCGTCGCGACTGTCTTCATCCTGCAGGTGATCCCCGCGATGGCCGCGGGATTCTTTCTCCCGGAATTCTCGAATCCCGCGGCTGTCTATGAGCTGGAAGGCGGAGTCGGAACCGCCTCGATCATTCTCGGCGTCGCGGGGATCCTGCAGGTCCTGATCTCGCCCTTCGTGTACTGCACTGTCACCGTGGCCTACTACGACCTGCGGGTCCGCAAAGAAGGGTTCGACCTGGAGATCCTGGCGGCCCGGCTGCAACCCGCGTGAGCCAGGTTCCCGCCGACTCGCTGCGCGCGGTCCTCGATAGCGTCTTCGCCGCCCCGGCCTATCAGTGGGTAGAACCGCCAAGGCCTTTCGCATTCCTGGGCCGGTGGTGGCGGGCGCTCGAGGATTGGCTGGCGGCGTTTCGGGAAGGGAACCCGCAGTTGTTCGAGGTGTTTTTCTGGACCCTCGTGCTGATTCTGGTCATGGTGCTGGTCCACGCTTCGTACGTCATGTTCCAGACCATTCGTGCGGCGGGAGCATCGACCGAGTCACGCCTCCCGCAGCCGATAGAGCAGCGAGATGCAGCCTGGTACCGGCGACGCGCTGAGGGACTGGCCTCCGAGGGAAGGTTCCTCGAGGCGATGCCGCTGGATTTCCTCGCGCTCATGCTCGAGCTCGATGCGCGGCATGTGGTACGCTTTCAGGGGAGCAAGACGCCGGGCGAGTATGCTGCCGAGGCTCAGTTGCCGGAGGAGCAGCGTGCCTTGCTGCGCGACGCGGTTCGCGGATTGTACGGGCACGTGTTCGCCGAGATCCCCTGCGGCGCCGACGAGTATCTAGCCTGGCGGGATCTTACTGAGGGCAGGCGCTATGCGGCTGCGCACTGAGCTCGCCCTGGGCGTTGCCGTGTTGCTGGTGCTCGCCGTCCTGGCGGCTGGCCTGGGACAGCGCAGCAACCGCACTCCCTCCCAGGATTTTCGGCGATCGACCTATCTCGCGGGTCCCCACGGCGCCCGAGCCGTGGCCGACGGCCTCCGCCGGCTCGGGGTCCAGGTCAAACAATACCGTCGGCGCTCGCGGGAGCTGATCAATCTCGAGACTCCGCCCGATCGCTACGCGCTCGCGGTCCTGGACCCGAGCGAAAGCATTCGCCCCGGTGAGCTGGACGACTTTCTGGAGCTGGGAGAGCGAGTTGACCTGGTGCTGGCCGGTCCCGGCGCTGCCCGTCTGATGCGCTGCTTCGGCTATGCCTACCAGGCGCAATCCGCCGACTCGGTGCAGGCTATCGAACCGGGCACGACGGTCTCGGAGCGGTCTCCCTGGGTCGACGCCGTGTTGGGAGCCTCCACCGTGCAAGTTGTCACCGATTCGTCCGGGCTGGCCGACGCGAGTCTCGCGGCCTGTGGCGTACCGACCGTGGCATTCGCTGAGACCTCTGCTGGTCACCCGAACCGGCCGGGTCGAGGCTCTCCGGCTTCATCGCGCAGACGTGGACCGTCGGGTGACTCTGGTCGCCGACGGCCATCTCTTCAGCAACACTGATTTGCGGAACACGGATGCAGGTCCCTTCGCCCTCGGCTTGTTCGCTGGGCCGGTACGACACGGTGATGTTCGAAGAATCCCATCATGGCTATGCCGCGTCAGGGCTCACTTGCCTCGGCCGCGCTGCAATGGAGCAAACGGTCGCCGTGGGGATGGGCCGCGTGGCAGCTCGCGCTGGTGGGACTCATCGCGCTGCTCTTCGGTGCCGTGCGGTTCGGAGCGCCGCGTCCAGCGATTCCTCGCAAGCGGCGCTCTCCGCTCGAGCACGTGAGGGCCCTGGCCACGGCCCTTGCCGCGGCTCATGGCCACGATGTAGCAGTCGCGACGATCATCCGGGGCTTCGCCGCCGCTCTCTCCCGGTGGACAGTCCGACCAGCGTCCCGACCAGCGGTGGCTGGAGGCTCTGGAACAGACTGCCGAGTCTCCGAGGGCGCAGGCCGCGGTGCAAACCCTGAAGCAGGTCACGCGACCGGGGCAGCCCGTCAGCGGGGTGCTGCTGGCCGCCAACGCCGTGGAGGATGTGTGGGAGGAACTAGGCCGGTGAGCCCCGACGACGTTGCCGAGCATTCCCGGAGCGCGCAGCGAGTCCTGGACGAGCTGCGCCGAGTGGTGCTTGGGCAGGAAGCGGTACTGCGAGAAACGGTGCTGGCGCTGATCGCGCGAGGGCACGTCCTGCTCGAGGGCGCGCCGGGTACCGCGAAGACGCTGCTGGTCCGGGTCCTGAGTCAGGTTCTTGGCCTCGAGTTCCGCCGCATCCAGTTCACGCCTGACCTGATGCCGTCGGACATCACCGGCGTAAACCTGCTAACCGGCCATGGTGAATTCACCTTCCGGCCCGGCCCGCTCTTCGGCGATCTCATCCTGGGTGACGAGATCAACCGGGCGCCGGCGAAGACCCAAGCGGCGCTGCTCGAGGCAATGCAGGAGCGCAGCGTGACCGTCGATGGAGTCAGCCACGCCCTGAGCCAGAGCTTCACGGTTTTCGCGACCCAGAATCCGATCGAATTCGAAGGGACCTACCCACTGCCCGGAGGCCGAGCTAGACCGGTTCCTGATCAAGAGCCTGCTCAACTACCCATCGGCCGAGGCAGAGCAGGGGGTGCTGCGGCGAGTTCTCGACGGCTTCGAGGCAGCCGAGCCGTCGAGCTTCGGTGTGAGCCAAGTGCTCGACGCGAACGGCCTCGCGCGGCTCCGCGAAGCGGCGCGGTCGATCCGGGTCGAGCCGAGCCTGCAGGTCTATATCACTTCGCTGGTCCGCGCGACCCGGGGCGCCCCGGCCCTGACGCTGGGAGCGTCACCCCGCGCCAGCGTCGCCTTGCTCAAACTCTCCCAGGCGGCAGCCTTGCTCGATGGCAGAGAGTACGTGGTACCAGATGATGTGAAGATCAACGCGCCGGCCGTGTTGAGACACCGAATCGCGGTCGCGCCGGAACTCGAGCTGGAGGGAGTCACGGCCGACGCCGCGTTGCGGACGCTCATCGATCGGATCGAGGCGCCCACGGGAGGGCAGCAGGGCTGATGGTCCTTCCATCCAAGCGCTGGTTCCTGGTGGCGTCGGTGCTGGCTCTGATTGCGCCGTTGGCGGTGATCCAGCCTCCGGCGGCGCTGGGACTCCTGGTCTGCGATGCTCTTTGGCTCATTGCTCTTGGAATCGACGCCTCGCGGGTCATGAGCTTCAGGCTGGCCGATCTGAGCGTAAACCGGATTGCTCCGCCCGCATTCTCGGTCGGACGTCCACTCCCGGTTTCCTATGACTGGCGCCATCCGCTTCATTCTCCGTTGAAAGTGCTGGTTCGAGAGCAGATTCCTCCGAACTCGAAATTCGGGGAGATCCCACTCGAGTGCTGGTCATTCCACCAGGGGATGGCCTTCAGAGAGACCGTCATGCTCAACCCGAGGCACCGGGGAAAGGGCGAAGGAGGAGCGCTCGCTCTTCGCATGCTCGCTCCCTGGGGACTCGCCTGGCGACAGGCGACAAAGCAATTGCCTTGGCGGCCGACAGTGTATCCCAACCTGGTGGGCGCCTCGATGCGCTCCTTGCCGACTCAGGCTCAGCGGCGGCGCGAGGCGGGATTCCGCAACGTCCGACGACTCGGCGAGGGGAGAGCGTTCGAGAGCCTGAAGGAGTGGGTGCCGGGCGAGGACACCCGGACCATCGACTGGAAGGCCACCGCGCGGCGCGGCAAGGTGATGGCGAGGCAGTACGAGGACGAGCGCAGGCAGCAGGTCCTGATCGTGATCGATGCCGGGCGCATGCTCACCGCGGAGGTCGAAGGAGAGCCGCGGCTGGAGAGCGTGGTGCGCGCCGCTCTTCACCTCGCGCATAGCGCGGTGGACCATGACGACAACATCGGACTCATGGTGTTCGCTGATGAGGTCCAGCAATTCGTCCCCCCGCGCGAGGACGTCGCGCGCTCCGGGCGGTGCTCGATGCTCTGGCCTCGGTCGAGGGGAAGCTGGTGGAACCGAACTATCCCGCGGCATTCGCCTATCTCGCCGGCCGCAACCGGAAACGGGCACTCACCGTGCTTTTCACCGACGTCATCGATCGTACCGCGAGCGAATCGCTGGTCGCCCAGGTGGGTACCCTGCGTCCGCGTCACCTTCCGCTCGCCGTAACGCTGCGAGATCCCGCTCTGGAGAAGCTCGCAGTCCGGCGTCCGGCCACCGTGGGCGTCGCCTACGAGCGAGCCGCCGCCGAGGACCTGCTTCAGGCGCGAGAGGAGGCACTGGCCGATATGCGGCGGCGAGGCGTTCTCGTGCTGGATGTCCCGCCCAATGGCGCGAGCGAGGCGGTGGTGGAGCAGTACAACCGGTTGAAACGGCGAGAGGGGTGCTGTAGGGAGACGGGAGACAGGGAGACAGGGAGACGAGGATTTCAGAACAGGAAGACTGACGGCAGATCGGAGCGGCTACACAATCTGTACCTGCAGTCTGTTCCCGTTCTCCTGTTCTCCCGTTCCTCGCCTCTACTCAGGCCACGTCGGCTTCTTTCCCAGGGACCGAACTACCTCACGGTCGAACTGTGCGGAGAGGCATTCGCGAGCGGAGTAGGGTCCGGGAACGTAGGACCGCGACTCCACACCGTGCTGGCTCTGCTCGCAGATGTGCCAGTCCTGCCGATTGGTCATGTCCCAGAACGCGATCCCGTCTTCCGGATTGAATTTCGTGATTGTTGAGCGAATCGGGGTGGAAGAGCCAGTCGCACAGGATCCTGGTGTGCCGCTCGTCGATGGGCCACAGGGTGTGGAACATCACATAGTCGGGATGCAGGCTGAGGAGCATGTTGGGGAAGACCGAGTAGTAGTACACCCGGTTCATCTCCTCATCCGGCAGATCCGCAACGTTGATCCCACAGGCCCGGCCGCTCATGGTCATACTTCCGGTGCCCTCGTTCAACACCATGTAGCCGCCGAGTAGCGGACCCTCGATCAGGTCGTTCTCGCCGCTGGTCGGCGGGGTCAGGGAGGCCAGCATGGGTGTACCGGGGCGCAGTGGTAACACTCCGAGTAGTTCTGGACCAGAAGCTTCCAGTTGCAGTTCACCTCGTAGACGATCTGGCGCGAGCGCTTGAGGTTGGGGAGGTTATAGAGGGAGGCGCGCTCGTGGATCGCGTCGAACGATTCGGTCAGCGGTGGAGCCTTGCCGGAGAGGTCAATGAAGAGAAATCCCTCCCAGGTATCTATCCCGACCCGATGCAACGGATAATTCGCCTTATTGAATCCCCTTGATGTCGTGGGTCGAAGGGGCCCCGATGAGGCGGCCATCCAGACCGTACGCCCAGAGGTGATAGGGGCAGGTGATTGTCTCGGAGAATTGCCCGCTATGCTCCTCGCAAAGCCGGGTTCCCCGGTGCCGGCAGACGTTGTAATAGGCCCGGAAGGTTCCGCCTTCGTCCTTGAGGACGATCACGCTCTCCCGGCCGACCTCCTGGACGAAGTAATCGCCGGGATTGGGGAGCTGATCGGCACGACCGACACAGAGCCAGCGCCGGTAGAAGATGTTTTCCAGTTCCTGGGCGAAGAGCTCGGGCGAGGTGAAATACTCGCGCGGCAGAGTCGTCTGCCCGTCGATATTGATCTGATTGCGCTTGACGAAAGTGGCCACGGAGATCCTCGTGAGCAGTCTGCTGCATAATCTGCCACTGAGGCCGGACTCTGAAAAGGGCGGCCTGGTCTTCCACCTGATTCCGCACACCCATTGGGATCGGGAGTGGTATCTGCCGCTGGGAGCACTGCGGCCCCGTCTGGTCCGCATGGTGGACGACCTGCTCGACCGGCTCAATCGGGAGCCAGAGTATCGCAGCTTCTTCCTCGACGGACAGGCTGTGCTGCTGGAGGATTACCTCGCGATCCGCCCTGAGCGACGAGTCGAAGTCGAAGCGGCGGTGCGAGAGGGCAGGCTCGGCACCGGTCCGTGGTACGTCCTGGCGGATGAGCTGGTGCCTTCCGGCGAGGCTCTGCTGCGGAATCTGCTGCTCGGCGGCTCGGCGGCTCGGCGGCTCGGCGGTTCGGTGCCGGTCCTGTATTCACCGGATGCGTTTGGGCACCCTGCGGTGCTTCCGTCCCTCGGCTTCGAGTTCGGCATTGAATACGGGGTGGTCTGGCGCGGCATCGCTCCCCGGAAGGCTGGGCGCGATCTCTTCTGGTGGACGGCGCCCGATGGCCGCCCGCTGCTCGGTCTACCACCTTCCGGCCGCCGGATACGAAATCGGCTCGGTGCTGTCGGGTGCCTCGTCCCGGCTCGCGACGGTCTGGAAAGGGCTGCGGCAAGAACTGGTCGCCCGCGCCGCCACGCGGCACGTGGCCGTCTTCATCGGCGCCGATCATCATCATGCCCCTGCCGATCTGGTGTCGATCCGTTCCGGCCTCGCCTCGATTGAAGCCGGCAATCAGGTCAGGATCTCGACGCTCCAGGAATTCATGGAAGCCGCAGCGGTCGAAGCGGGAGACCTGGCCTGGGTCGCCGGCGAGTTGCGCGATTCCTACGGATACACCTGGACCCTGCAAGGGACTCAGGGCAATCGTCTCCCCTCAAGCGCTGGAACTCGGAGCTGGAAAGTCTGCTGGCTCGGCACGCGGATCCTCTGGTTGCACTCGCTCTGTGGCGGCGGCTGGATTCGCAGGGTTCGCTCCTGCGACAGGCTTGGCGCGAGCTGGTCCAATGCCAGTTCCACGATCTCGATCTGCGGTACCTGCAGCGACGACGTGGCGAGATCGCTCGAAGTGCGGTTCGCCGATGTGGAGGCATCGGCCAACGACATTGTTCATGCGGCGTTGAATCAAGTGGTCGGCCACGATCCGGATCGAGCCCGGGAGCAACCCGAAGCACGCCGTCCCGCGCTGGTGGTGTGGAACCCGGCGGCTCGAAGGCGCTCCGGCGTGACGACCGCGGAAATCACCTTCTTCCGGCGCGATGTCCTGGTGGGGCCTCCCGGTCCCCGCAAACCCGCACGGGGTCCCGGCTACAAGTCATTCTCGCTCCGCAACGCGGCCGGCGAGACGATTCCGGTACAGGCAATCGACGTGCAGCAGGGGCTTGAACGAATCGACGCCCCGCGGCACTACCCCGATCAGGATCTGGTGGACGTGGCAATGGTTGCCTTCCGCTCACCGGAGCTGGGCGGAATGGAAACGGCCTTTCTGCACCCGGGTGGTCGCAGTCGTGGGGTGCCGCGAGGGGCGGTGCGAGCAAGCGCACGGAGCCTTCGCAACGAGGAGCTTGAGGTGAAGGTCTCCCCCGACGGCACCATAGCACTGCACGGACGTCGTGCCACCAGTAGCTTCGCCGGCCTCCTCGCACTGGAGAGCGGAAGTGACCTCGGTGACACCTACACCTACTGTCCTCCCGCCCGTGACCGGGTGACGCGCCCGCGCGGCAAGGCTGGTCTGGTCACGCTGGCGAAAGGACCGTTGCTGGGTGCCTTGTTGATTCAGCAGCGGATGGAGTGCGGCAGGGGAGCACGCGGGGGAAGGGATGGGTCGAGGCCGCTACCACTCTGGAACTCCGTTCGGAGGAGCCCTTCTTGCGACTGATAGTGCACCTCGACAACCAGGCGCGCGACCACCGGCTGCGGCTTCGGCTGCCCACGGGACTGCGGGGCGTCGAGAGTGTGGCCGGCACCCAGTTCGGAAGTATTCGCCGGCTGCCCGGGTCGGTACGCAGCGCCAGGATCGAGGCACTCCGGGAACGCGGGGGACTCCGCGAGAAGCCGGGGGCCACGGATCCGGCACAGCGATACGTCGCGGTGGCGCGGGGGCCTCGTGGTCTCGCCTTGCTCGCTCCCGGCTTCTTCGAGTTTGAACTCACCGCCGACGGCGACCTGGTCCTCACATTACTGAGATCGGTCGGAGAGCTCTCCCGCTCAGACCTCGACTGCCGTCCCGGTCACGCCGCCTGGCCCATGCCTACCCCCTCGCGCAATGCCTCGGCAGCTCGCGGCTCGAGCTGGCATTGGCCCCGATCACGGAACAGGACACCGCGGCTCCTTCACGGCTGGAGCGATTGTGGGAGGATGCCTTCGTCGGACTGTCCACCCGCTGGCTCAGGTACTATTGCGGGACCCAGGGTGCGAGGACGCCGGGGCTCGACGCCATTGAACTGCAGGGCGACGGTCTCGTGCTTTCGACGCTCAAGCCCGCCGAAAGCGGCGACGGCATCGTCCTCCGCTGCTTCAATGCGCTGGAGTCGGCGGTCGAAGGCGCGATCCTCCTGGGGAGTCCGGCACGGTCGGCTGCGCGAGTTCGGGCCGACGAATCCCATCCGATTCCACTTCCGCTGGAGAGGGGTGGCCGCCGCATTCCGTTCCGAGCGGAGCCTCGGGCCACCCTGTCGTTCCACCTGCAACCCGCCTGATCTGGCGTACCCTCAGCGTTCCCCGATCTGGAGAGCAGAATGCGCATCATGATCGTGTTGGCCCTGAGCACCGTGATGACTTCCGGGATCACGGCTCAACAGAAGGAAGTGCTGAAGGTCCCAGGTGCGGTCGCGGGCCTCCCATTTTCGCCGGCAATTCGGGTCGGAAACATCATCTATCTCTCGGGGCAGCTCGGGAACAAGATGGGGACCCGGGAGCTGGTAGCCCGGAGGGATCGGGGCCGAAACCCGTCAAACGCTGGAGAACATCAAGACGGTTGTGGAAGCAGCGGGCAGCTCGATGGACAAGGTCTTCAAGTGCACGGTCTTCCTGGCCGACATCGCGGACTACGAGAAGATGAACGAGGTCTACGCGACCTTCTTCCCGAAGGATCCGCCGGCTCGATCCGACGATTGCGGGCAGTGGACTGGCGCTAGGGGCGAGGGTTGAAATCGAATGCATGGCAGTCAGTACTCTAGTACCGAGTACCGAGTACCTAGTACCGGAGTACACAAGCCAGGGCGTTCGTCGGTACTCAGCGTACTCTAACTCGTCGACTCACTTCGGACGACAACATCCGGCCGGTTCGTCACCATGCCGTTCGCCCCGTTCGCCCACAGTCGGCGGGCTAGTGCGGGATCGTCTACCGTCCACACGTGAACTGAGGCGCCGCGGTCGATGGGCGGCACGGACGAAGCGTCGAGTCGGGACCGGCAAGAACTTGAAACGGTCGGGAACGGCGAAACAGCGGCAGGCAGGGTCGGGCTCGCCCCAGCGGAAATAGAGTCGGGCGATATCGCGCCGCGATGCGCCGAGGTGGAATGGCGGGGCACGAAACGCCTGCAGCGAGCGCCAGTCTGAGCCGGCGAGGACAGCCCGAGCAGCGGCGCCGGTTTCCCGGAGCACCTCGCAATTGCCTCCTGCGCTTCCGGTTCCTTCACCTCGATAAGCAGCAGGGAACGGCTGGAAGATCTTCAATGACCTGGCGCAGCCGCGGAATCCTTACGCCCTTCCCCGCCACGGATAGTCTCGGCCTCCATCCGGGCTGAACCGAAAGCCGGCATCCACCTGCTCCAGCTCTTTGAGCGTATGCAGTCGGATAGGGCCGACCGCATCAGTGGTGCGCTCCAAGGTCGGGTCGTGCAGCACCACGGCCTCGCCATCCCGGGTGACCCGCACGTCGAACTCCAAGGCGTCGCGCGCCCTGCTCCAGCGCCAGGTGGAATGAGGCCATGGTGTTTTCCGGCGCATAGGCGGCCGCGCCCCGATGCCCAATGATGGGACGGGCGGCGAGATCAAGCAGCAGCGCGGCCGGGTCCATGCTGACGTAATGCGTCGCCGATCAAGCGCCGTCGCCAGGACCACGAGGACCAGGGCGATTCCGGGCGCCACAGCAACCCAGGGTGCGTTGACCAGGGTATCTCGACCGGAGGCGATCATCCCGCCCCATGACGGTGTGGGAGGCTGGACTCCGAGGCCGAGGTAGGAGAGGCCTGACTCGAGCATGATGGTGTTGCCGAGACTGAGTGCAGCCGAGACGACGACGGGGCCGAGAACGTTGGGCACGACGTGATGCCATAGGATTCTTCGCTTGCCGGCGCCCAGGGCCACCGCAGAGTCGACGAACGGACGGACCACCAAGAGCGCGGGTCTCGCCATAGACCAGTCGCGCGAGCGTCATCCATCCCGTCAGGCCCAGCACCAGAACAACGAGAGTCGCGCTGGGCCGCCACAAAGCGGCGAGCAATAGCAACAGGACCGACCCGGGGCAGGGCGAGGCCAAAATCAGTGAGGCCCATGAGCAGGATCCCCACCCTTCGCTGCCAGAGCCCCGCCACCGCTCCCACCGCGACACCGATGATGACCGGACAAGAAAACCGCCAGCACACCGGTACCGAGCGAGATCCTCGCTCCGTAGGCCAGCCGGGCCCACACGTCACGCCCGAAGCGGTCGGTACCCAGCGGATGGAAGACGCCGTGAAGATCGGTGCTGAGCGGCGGGAGGAAGCGAGTTTGCACGACGTCTCGCTGCAGGCCCGGATCGATCGTCGTGATGAGGGGCGCGGCAAGGGCGGCCAACACAAAAAGCAGCAACACCAACGCCGCGGCCTTGCCGATCGCGTCCAGCGTTCCCACCCACCGCGCGACTCTAGCCATGGCGCACCCTGGGATCGGCCCAGGACACCAGTTGATCGGCGAGCAGGTTGCCCAGGACGACCAGCGCCGCGCTCACGGCGGTCGCCGCCATGACAACGGGATAGTCCCGCGCCACGACGGCCTCGATCAAGACTCGGCCTACTCCAGGCCAGGCAAAGATTCCTTCGACGAACACTGCTCCCGGAAAAAGAGCAGGCAGAGAGAGGCCCAGCAGCGTCACCACGGGAATCAAGGCATTTCGAAACATGTGCCGGTAACGCACCGTGGACTCGGCGACACCCTTGGCGCGCGCAGTTGTGACGAAGGGAAGGCCCCTCACGTCGAGCATCGCCTCGCGCACATAGCGGGCGATTCCACCGGCGCCGATGAGGGTGAGGGTGATGAGTGGCAGCGCGAGGTGGCGCAGGCGATCAACCAGGCGGCCCTGCGAGGCTCAGAAAATCGGCGTCTACTCCCGCGGCACCGAATGCCGGGAGCCAGCCGAGCCGATAGGTGAAAAGCAGCACCAGCATGAGCCCGAGCCAGTAGCCCGGCATGGCGTAGAACGAAAGCGTGACAGCGGAAATCGCGACGTCGGAGCCACGCCGGAGCCGCGACTGCAAGGTCCCGATTGCAATGCCGATGAGGTAGCTGAGCGCGAGCGACAGGACGACCAACAAGCGCGGTCGCAGGCCACGCGGCGCCCAGCATGGCGCTCACCGGGCGTCCGGTCGCAATACTCGATCCCCAGTCGCCACGAACGAATGCGCTCAACCAGGTCGCGTACTGGACCAGGAGCGGGCGGTCGAGCCCAAGCGCGGTCCTGAGGTTAGCGATCTTGTTCGGGGGTCGCGCGCGGGTCCAGCCAATTGCGAGGCGGGATCTCCGGGCGCCAGGTGCAGCAGGAGAAACGTGAGCGTGACGACGCCGGAGGAGGACGCCGAATCCGGCAAGTAGCCGAGGAAATATTCGGGGGAACGCGCCAGGACCGATTTCAGGTCACCGTTGTGAGAAATGTCACCACGTGAGTAGAGTCACGGACGCCATGCGGGAGCCGGGGAATTATCCGGCGCAGTCTCCTCTATCCGAGGTACTCAATGTATCGGAACCTGCCCGTGGGTCCGGCGGCCGCGATCGTCGGAGCTCTTTTCGTGCTCGGCGTTGCCGGCTGTTCGAGCGATTCGACCGGCATGAGCAACGAGACTCTGACTCAAGCCGAGGCGAATGATGTCGGTCAGGAAGTGGAAGCACAGGTTGCCAGTGTCGTTGGCGCCAGCACCATCGTCGGGATCATGAATCCGGCCGCCGCAGTCCCCCTCAGGGCGGCAATTTCGGCGCCTTGGGCCTCGGCTCCGCGGGTTGTCCGGACATCGCCCCGTTTCCCCCGCTGATACCGATGGCGATCACGTTCCCGATAGCGTAACCGTCAGCTTCACTCTACCGGAGTGCAGCTTCACCGGCCCCCGGGGAAAACTCTCGAGGTAACGGGAGGCGTGACGGTTACCGATCCGTCCAGCACCTTGGCGGGATTCCGGGTGCGGCTTCGACGCCCTGAAACCCAAGATAACCTTCCCCAACGGGTCCTTCTTCGTGCAGCAGTTTGACGGGATCCGTCAATTGCTCGCATCCACCGACGGCTTCTCCGTCAGCGACAGTATCACGGCGAGCTTCGAGTCTTCCGAACGGGGAGCGCATCGCTGGAAAACGCCTGGCAGGTGAACTTTGCCGTGGACCAGAGTGGCTCGTTCGAGCCTCACACGCCGCTGCCGAGTGGGACGGCCGATATCAGCGGGACCACGGTACGGAGCCACGGCGAGGTCAGCAAGACGTTCACCATGACCACACCGGCTCCTTTGCACTACAACGCGTCGTGCACCGAAGACCAGAAGATCGATTCGGGCGAGGTTGACGCCACGTTCGTGAGTCCCCGGGGGACCGCGACGGTCACGGTGACGTACACCGCCTGCGGAGTCCGCCCGACCATTACGCTGGTGTCGACGCCCGGAACTACCTGACCTTCCGGGTTTTCGCCAGCGCGGGCCGGGCGATAGTGCAGGGGCGGGGTCGTTGACCCCGCCCTACACATTTCTGCTCGCGGCTCCCACCTTTGGGGCGTGTCGCCCCGGTCCTGTCTCATTGCGGGCCTGATGGCCATCGCCGGCTGCCGGGCGGCCGCGACGTCGCGCGGCTCGACGGTTGTCTTCGCGTCCGGGGCCGATCTCCAAAGCATCAATCCCCTGCTTACCGTCCATCCGCTTGCCCGCCAGGTACAGCGCTACGTGCTCCTCACGACCCTGGTGCGCTATGACAGCGCGCTCGACGGTCCAACCGTATCTCGCGCGGTCCTGGACCTGGTCGCAGGATCACCGGGAGCTGCAATTTCACCTGGTCCCCGGAGTCCTCTGGCATGACGGGGCGCCTACCACGGCGCGTGATGTCCAATGGACGCTCGACGCGGCCCGGGATCCCCGCACCGGTTATCCCCGGCTCACCGACCTCGAGGCGCTCGAGAAACTCGAGGCACCGGACGACTCGACTGTCGTACTTCATTTCTCCACTCCTCAAGGATCGATTCCGGACGTCCTCACCGACCTGGCGATTCTGCCTCGTCACCTGCTCGACTCGGTCCCGCTCGACCGGATGCGGCAGGCGGCCTGGAACCAGCACCCGGTGGGGAATGGACCATTTCGTTTCGTCGCGCACGAAGCCAATCGCAGTGGGTCTTCGCGGCGGATTCCGGCGTTCCCGCGGCGCTCGGCGGGCCGCCCAAGCTCTCACGGCTCGTGGTAGCCATCGTAGACGAGCCGATGACCAAGCTGGCCGCGCTCGCCTCGGGTGAGCTGGATTTCGCCGGCATACAGCCCGCCCACGCGGAGTTCGTGAGGAAGAACCCACGACTGGCGGTGTATGATTACCCTTTGCTCTTCAGCTACGTCCTCGTGCTGAATACCCGGATTCCTCCATTTCTCCGATTTGGCGGCTCGCGCCCGTGTGGCGCAGCGCGGTCGATCGCCAGGAGATCGTGGACGGGTTCCTGTTCGGGTTCCGGCACTCCGATTTCGAGTCCGAACGGCGTCGCGACCAGAACCGTGAATGAATCTGATCGGCCGGCGTCATCCCCAGATCTCAAATTCTGAAGTTGCTTACGGTGGGCAGCGGAGAGGCGGCACTCGAACAGCTCCTCCAGCACCAGTTCGATAGTCGGGGCATATCGATCGGCATCCGGCAGCTCGAACTCTCTGCGTTCCTCGACCGGGTACAGGGGCCGAGTCACGAGTATCAGGCCGCCGTGATGGGAGTTCCGGGCGATCTGGCCCTCGGCTACCTCGCACCCCTGCTACGGACCGCTGGATTGGTACCCCGCAGGCGATACCACCGGGCAACTCAAGCAGCTCAGCCGATTCGACTCCGGTGGTGTTCCTGTATCAGGCCCGTGGGGTTCAGGGAATGAATCGTCAGAGTTCACGACGTGCGGATGGATCAGCGCGGGAGCTTGCGACAGTTGCACGCTGGACGGTCGTTCAGTGACGACCCAGGAACGCCGGGTGTTTCATGCATCAGCTCCCGTGCGGCTCGACTTCGCCGGGGGCTGGACCGACGTGCCACCCTTCTCGACTCGTGAGGGGGGACAGGTGGTCAATGCCGCCATCGGCCTCTTGGTCCGCGCCGAAGTCGAGCTCGGTGGCACCGGGCATGTTGCTGCGCGCCGAAGATCTGGGGAGGCGGCGGTGATCGCTCATGCCTCGCAGCTTGCAGGCCACGGGCCGCTCCCTGCTGCGCGCGGCGCTGCGAATGTTCCCGGCGGGACCGTGCACCCTGCGCACCTTCTCCGAAGTCCCGGCAGGGTCAGGCTTGGGCAGCTCCGGGCGCGCTCGATGTGGCCCTGGTGAGTGTGCTCGCGGTGTCCCGCGGGGAGGCCCTGACCCGCGAACAGGCCGCGGCATATGGGTGGGAACTGGAAGCGGTGGAAGCGGGACTGCCCGGTGGGCGGCAGGATCAATGCGCAGCCGCATTCGGTGGATTTCATCGGTTGGGCTTTGACGACGGTGAACCGACGGTTGAACCGCTGGATCTGGCGGAGGACTTCCTGGCCGCGCTGGAAGCGAGGATGCTCTTGTGCTTTACCGGACGATCTCGAGTTTCCGGGAGACACGATCGCGCGAGTGATGAGCGCCTATGAGCGGGGGAGTCCGGTGTCGTCGAGGCGTTGCGAGGGTTGAAAGAGACGGCATCCCGAATGGTCGCAGGCCATGAAGCGCGGCGATTGTGAAGAGGTCGGCACCTACTCCAGCGCAACTGGGAGCTGCAGCAAGCGCTGGATTCATCGATGAGTACCGAGGAAATGGCTCGTCTCGACGCAGCCATGACGGAGTTGGGGGCGTTGGGGGGCAAGGCGGCGGGCGCCGGGGCAGGGGGATGCATGTTCTTCCTGTTCCGGAACAGCGACCAGCTCGCTCGAGCCAGGGAAGCGGCCGAACGCTTGGGCGCGACCGTCCTGCCGGTGGAATGGAATGGAAATGGAGTTCGCACATGGTAGTCGCTGAAGAAATCGAAGCCCGCCGGAGGAGATTGCGGCCTCCGCCGACCTGTCGGCTCAACTGGAACGGCTCATCGAGCAGGCCCAGCGCTTTCTCGAGCAGCGTCCCCGGATCCCGCAATGGAAGGCCCAGCTTTCGAGCGACGGCGGAGTCTGCCCCAAGGACGGAGCCCCGTTGTCGTTTGATCCGTGGCATCCCGAGTCCCACCGCTGTTCTCGCTGTGGCGCCATGGTTTCGGGCGAGCGGTATGACCGTTACGCGCGCGCGTTACCAGCACCTCTGGCTCTCCGAGCGCATCGCGCATCTGGCGACCGCCGGAGTTCTTGCCGGTGAGGAGAAGCTCGTGGACGGCGCCGGAGCGCTGCTCCGCGATTACTCCAGCAAGTATTTCGAGTTCCCCAATCGCGACAACGTGCTGGGGCCGACCCGGCTCTTCTTCTCGACCTACCTCGAGTCGATCTGGCTCTGCAACGTGATCGCGGCGGGGCACCTGCTTCGAGAGGGCGGCGCGCTGGACGATTCCACTGCCGAGGCGGTTGGATCGATCGCAGAAGAGGCCGCCAACCTGATCGGAGAGTTCGACGAGGGCCTGTCCAACCGCCAGACCTGGAACAACGCCGCGCTGGTCGCCTCCGCGGTGTGGTTTGAGGACGAGGATCTCGCGCGCCACGGGATCGAGGGCCGTACCGGCCTGATCGGCCACCTGGTGGAAGGATTCGGCGAGGATGGCCTGTGGTACGAAGGGAGAACTATCACCTCTTCGCCCTGAGGGGACTCCTGACTGGACTGGGCTGGGCTCGACTCGCCGGGGTGGACCTGCTGGAAGAAGATGAAAGCCGTGCGCGGTTGGCGGCGGCACTACAGGTTACCGGTCTCACTGCCCTGCCGGATTTCACTTTTCCTGCGCGGCGCGACGCGCGCTACGGAATCTCGCTGGCCCAGCCGATGTACCTGGAGTTGTGGGAGATAGGGCGCGCCCGCTTGCAGGCCGCGGGCGACGAGGCACTCGCAGAGCCGCTCGATTCCTGGCTGAGTACTCTCTACTCCGTTCCGGCTCCCGCCGCCGAGGTGTTCGACTCCTATCTCCACGAGGCAGGACTTCCGGCTCCGCGCAGCGGACGCGGAGCGATCTCTCCTGGTGGACTCTGCTCGAGATGGAGGCGAATCCGCAGGTTCCAGAGCCGGGATGGCATCCTCCCAGCACGCTGATCGAGTCACAGGGCCTGGCGGTGCTGCGTGATGGGGATCGCTACGCCAGCCTGGAATGCGGAACTTCGGGCGGTGGTCATGGTCACGCCGACCGTCTCCACCTGACACTGCACGCGGACGGAATCCACTGGTTGCCCGATCCCGGCACCGGCTCCTACGTGACCTCGGACCTGTTCTGGTATCGCTCCACGCTGGCGCACAATGCACCGCGCCTGGATGGGGCAGACCAGCCCCGTGCCGACGCGCAGTGCGAAGGCGTTCGCGACCGCGGATCAATGGGCCTGGGTCAAAGGCAGGTTCGGCGGTGTGATTCGCACCGTGGTGTCGGGAGGCGGATACCTGGTGGACGTAGTAGAAATGTCCGGGGAGGAGAGTCGAACGCTGGAGCTTCCCTGGCACCCGAGAGGTCAAGCGGAGCCGACGACTTCGGGACGGTGGGAGCATGGCAAGTGGGATGAGGAATTCATTTCCGATAGCGCCAGCCTCACCCCAGAGGGGATCAGCCGATCACGCTCCGATCCCGATTCAACGATCGAGTGCTTGATCTCCACCTGCACGGGCACTGCGGAACTGCTCAAGGCGCGATGTCCCGCGCTTCCCGGAAGAACCGAGGACGCCTGGGTCTACCTCGAGAAACAGCAGGGCCGCTACGCGCGACTGGTCTCGCTGGTGGTCGCGGGAGGTACCGCGGCAACTGCATTGCGTGTCGAGGCCGATACGATCACCGTAACCACGCCCGGTGGGGAGCACACTCACCGCGTGACGCCCGAAGGATGGGAGATTCAGTCCCCCAGGGGCGAGTGCTGCTCCGAGGGTTCCGCCGGCCTCGCGGCGAACCGCTGCTCCGTCTCCAACTCGAGCAGGGCCTCGCCACAGCACGAGGGATGGCGCCTCACGTTTCGCAGCCACCAAGGCTGGACGGCACGCTGGCAGGGTTCGACCTTGCTTCACCGCTCGAGTTCGATCACGACGATCAATATCGGCGCAGCGAAGAGCCATACGGGGACCGGAGGACTTTGCCGCGGAAGCGTGGGTCAACTGGGACATGGGACACCTCTATCTTGCGGTGTCGGTCCGGAAGCCCGAGCTGATTTTCCGCTCTCCCGACGATCCTCCGCTCAAACTCGACAACGAGAACGACCTGATTCACTCCGATGGATTGCAGGTCTACTTCGACCTCGGCCCTGATGAATCGTAATGGATTTCTCATCGTTCCCAATCCGCGAAACGACGGCCTGACCGTGGTGTCGAGCGAGTCCGGATGCGGCGGCTTCGGTCCGCGGAACCTGGCAGCGCACCGAATCGGGATATCTGGTGACCGCTGCCATTCCGGTTCCTGCCTGGAAGAGTGCCGCACCCCACGAAACCATCAGGTTCGATCTGCTCGTGAACCAGGCTACCTCCGGGCGTGAACGGCGCGCCGGTCAACTGGTCTGGAGCGGCGGTGGTGGTTGGGTCTATCTGCGGGGCGATCGGCAGGAGCGGGCCCGCTTCGGCGTCCTGGAGATGGTGTGAGAATCCCCGGCTTCACCTCGACCGGAAGCAAACGGCCTGATGCGCTGTTCGGTCCCGCGCCGATCATCGAGGGATCGCTGCCTCTCCGGATGACGCGAGCCGAGGGTTGCGCGGTGTGGGATGAACAGGGCAGGCGTTATACCGACTTTATCATGGCACTGGGAGCGGTGTCGCTCGGTTACGGACATCCCGAGGTCAACAAGGCCGCGATTCACGCGATCGAGCAGGGCGTAGTGGGCCCCCTGGCGCCGGTTCTCGAGGAGGAACTGGCGAGTCGTCTGCACGAACTGTTGCCATGGGTGAAGCAGGTTCGTTTCCACAAGACCGGAGCGGAGGCGGCAGCAGCGGCGCTGCGTATCGCCCGAGCGCGCAACCGGACGGGAGCGAATTCTCACCTGCGGCTATCATGGCTGGCTCGACGGCTGGCAGGAAACCGGGACTGCGGGAGTCCCGGAGGCGGTCTCCTCGCTCAACACGGCACTGCCCTTCAACGACATCGAACGGGGAAGACAGGCAATACGGAAAGATGGGGATCAGCTCGCCTGCGTCATGATCGAGCCGATAGTGGTGGCAGAACCGTCACTCGAATGGCTCGCGATGCTGCGCCAGGAGACCGAACAGGTCGGCGCGGTGCTGGTATTCGACGAGATCAAGACCGGCTTCAGGATTGCCCCGGGTGGTGCAGCTGAGCGGTATGGGGTCGAGCCCGATCTCGTGGTCCTGGGTAAGGCACTCGCCAACGGATTCCCGCTGGCCGCGGTGGGTGGCCGAGCAGAGTTGATGGGGCAGGCCACCCATACCTGGATCTCATCCACGTTGGCCACCGAGATGGTGGGCTTTGCCGCAGCCCTGGCTACCCTCGACGTCATCGAGCGAGAAGCGGTGCCGGCCAGGCTTCACCGGAGCGGCCAACGTTTTATCGCCGGACTCAATCGGTTGGCACGCCAGCATCCGGCGGTGATCGCCGCGGTGGCCGGGATTCCCGAGATGTGTTTTCTCCAGTTCCGGAACGAAGCCCTTGGTGCGGAGCTGGCCCGGGAGACGGCCCGACGCGGTCTCCTGTTCAAGCGTACCGCCTACAACTTCGTGTCGCTGGCCCACGACGACGCTACGATTGATGCCGCCCTGGAGACCCTGGGTGACGCGGTGACGGCGCTGGGAGCCCTGCATGCTGGTTGACGTTCACGCCCATTTCCTGCACGACCGGACACCGCGAAGCGACTGGCGGGAGCGCAACGCGAGCCGGCTTCGTGCCGGCGAGCGGATCGGCATCACGACTCACGTCGCGTCGATCCTCGGCAGCTGGGGTCTCACGTCCCCGATCTATTTCCCTTCGCCGCCGGACCTCACCTACGGCAACGATCAGCTGCTGGCGCTGCAGCGGGAGCACCCGACCCGTATCCGGGGCTACGTCGCGGTCAATCCCAACTTCGCGGAGCACGCCCAGGCCGAGATAGCGCGCTGTCTTGGGGCGGGAATGATCGGCATCAAGCTTGCGGCCAGCCGTCGAGCTAACGACCCCCTGTTGGATCCCATCTGCGAGGCAGCCCGGCGACACCGGGTGCCGGTGCTGCACCACATCTGGCAACACCGCCGACGGGACTGGCCCGGTCAGGAAGCCTCCGACGCGGTGGAGCTCTGTGAGTTAGCGGAGCGGCATCCGGGAAGTAACCTTCATCTTGGCGCACATCGGGGGTGGTGGAGACTGGCAACATTCGTTGAACCGGGTGCGGGATGTATCCAACGTGATGGTGGATCTGTCGGGAAGCGGTGTGGATGGCGGTATGCTGGAGCAATGCCTCGAGTGCGCCGGGCCCGAGCGCCTGCTGTGGGGCTGCGACCTGACCATGGATACCGGTCTTGCCAAGCTCCGATACCTCGAGAAACTGCTCGCCGCTCGGGACCTGGAGCTGGTACGATCGGGGAATGCGCCCGAATCTTCGGTGAGCGTCTGCGATGATCACCGACGTCAACACATTCCTCGGCAACTACCCGTTTCGTCGGGTGCCGGGCACCTCTCCCGAGGCCTTGCTCACTGCAATGACGAGGGTGGGGATCACCGAGGCCTGGGTATCCCACCTGCCAGGCCTCTGGTGGCGCAATCCGGCGGAGGGGAATCACTGGCTGTACGAGACCACCCGCCGGTTCCCCGTTTGCGGCCGGTTCCCGCGGTGCACCCGGGCATTCCCGGCTGGGAAGCCGCGCTGGAGGAGGCGGTGCAGAACGGGGCCCCGGCGATTCGGGTAGACCCGGGTCAATACGGACTGGGGGCGACCAGTCCCCTCATGGTCCAGCTGGTTCTTGCCAGTGCCGAGGCCGGAGTTCCGATCGTGCTCGCGGTGCGGCTGGAAGACGGCCGCCAGCGGCATCCGGCCGATACCGCTCCGGAGCTCAGCGCCGCCGCCGTCCGCACCCTGATCCGGCTGGACCGGCGGACCCGCTTGCTGGTGACGCACGCGGAGCGCAGTTTCATAGAAGAGGTGCATTTCGGCAGTACCCCGGACGAGGCCAGTCGCATCTGGTGGGATACTTCCTGGGTCTGGGGGCCGCCCGAGGATCATTTTCAGCAACTGCTGGCCACGATGGGTTCCGACCGGTTCGTATTCGGCACCGGTCAGCCGCTCCGCATACCTGAAGCGGCGGTCGCCAAGCTCGACCTGCTCGAGCTTGAGCTGGAAGCCCGTCGGGCCATAGAGTCCGGCAACGTCCGCTCCCTGATGACCACAAGGAGTCTCGCTTCATGAATTCACCGGCTCGGCGACAACATTCCCGGATCTCCTTCTCGGCGTCGGGGCCGCAGCTCCAGACCAGCGGCAAGACCTACGAGATCGTAGATCTTTCCTCCGGCGGCGTCCGCTTCCGCACGGCAGGAAGGGGTGCGCCGGTCAAGGAAGGGGAGCTGATCCGAGCCATCATCCAGTTCCGCCCTGACAAGGCGGTGGAAGTGCGCGGGAAAGTGCTGCGGGTGGTGAATGGCCAGGTAGCTGCGAAGCTGGATACCGGGGTCCCGCTGCAGACGATTCTGGAGGAGCGGTATTACCCTCCACGTCCTCGTACGGGTATGGTGTGGTAATGGCCCGCGACGCGACACCGGGGATTCTGCACGCGAGTTCTACCGCATCGCGTATCCGGCCAAGGCCAGGCCTCGGCTCCATGTGTCTGGGTTCGATTTCGAGGTTCTCGACCTCTCCGAGCGCGGGATCCGCTTCCGCCTCGGCGAGGCGATGGCGCCGGAGGCGGGGCATCAGCTTCGCGGCACCGTGCGGTTCGTCCGCGGTGTCAGCGCCGAAGTGGGAGGTACAATCCTCCGGGTACGGGACGGTCAGGTCGCCGCAGTTCTGGAGGAGGGAGTCCCCGCGAGCGTCATCCGCGCAGAACAACGCTTCCTGCTCGAGAACGCCCGCCGCTTCACCACGTGAGCCAGCAGTTCGATGTCGCAGTCGTCGGGCTGGGCGCGATGGGGAGCGCGGCCCTGCTCGATCTCGCGCGCCGCGGCGTCCGCGCAGTCGGCTTCGACCGGTTTCACCCGCCACACACGCTCGGATCCACCCACGGGCGATCCCGCATCATCCGCCAAGCCTACTACGAGGATCCGGCGTATGTCCCGCTGGTCAGACGGGCCTACGAACGCTGGGAGCTGCTGACCAGTGAGACCGGCGTCCCGGTCTTCCAGCGGACCGGTGGCCTCACGCTGGGGCCGCGCGATGGACTCCTGGTGAATGGATCGCGGCTCAGCGCCATGACCCATCAGGTGCCCTTCGAGGAGCTGGATGCCGCGGCGATCGGTAAACGATTTCCCGATCTCCGGCCGGACCCCGACACGGTTGCCATTCTCGAGCCTCACGCGGGAATGCTCGACCCCGAGGCAGCGGTCGCTGCCACGCTGGCGCGCGCGACCCATCTCGGCGCCGCCGTCCATTACGGCACAGCGGTAAACGGCTGGAACGCCGGAAGCTCGAGTGTCACGCTCGAAACCACGGCCGGTCGCTTCGAAGCCGGCGCGGTCATTCTGGCGGCTGGCTCGTGGCTGGGAGACCTGATCGGCGGTTCGCTGCCGCTCACCGTGGAGCGACAGATCACCTTCTGGTTCGATCCGCCGGCGGGGATGTCGCGAGTCTCACCTGAGCGGTTGCCGGTCTTCATCTGGGAATGGGCGACGGATCGGCTGATGTATGGCCTGCCGGACGTGGGAGAAGGGCTCAAGATCGCTCGGCACCACGAAGGGGCGACGACGACTCCGCCACGGTGGACCGAGGTGTAAGCCCCGAGGAGATGGCTGACGCGCGCTCGCTGCTGGAACGATTCATCCCAAGCCGCAGCGGGTCCCTTTCGCTCCGCGGCCGTCTGCCTCTACACCGACACACCGGACTATCACTTCGTACTCGGACCCCTGGCCTCCGACCCTCGCGTGATCGTCGGTGAGCGCCTGCTCCGGGCACGGTTTCAAGTTCGCCAGCGCCATCGGTGAAGTCGCGGCCGACCTCGCGACCATCGGCTCGACTACTTTTGACCTCTCCGTTTTCAGCCCCGACCGATTCACCCGGACATGAGCATGCCGATTCGGAACGCCCTTGGAGTCTCGCTTTGCGCTGTTGCTCTCGCCTGTGGTCAGGGTCACGAAGGGCACCCAGCCGGTCGCCTCGAGCATCGGCTCGTACGCCGACTCGCTGTTCCGCGCCTATGCCGACAGCAACGGTCCCGGGGCCAGTGTGATCGTGCTGCAGCGGGGCCAGGTCGTCTTCCGCAAGAGCTATGGCGAGGCGAGTCTCGAGGAAGGCGAGGGCTGCGACTCCGACGACCAACTACCGGCTCGCCTCCGTCACCAAGGAATTCACCGCCATGGCGACGTTGCTGGTCGCGCAGGATGGCGGCCTCAGTCTGGACGACTCGATATCAAAGTTCTTCCCGGAGCTGCCGCCCAAGCTGCACGCGATAACAGTTCGCAACCTGCTCACTCACACCTCTGGCCTGCTGGACTACGAGGACTTCGTTCCCGACACCCAGACGGTTCAGGTTCACGACTCGGATGTGCTGAGACTGCTCACCATTCACGATTCAGTCCTTTTCCAGCCCGGCGAGCGCTGGCAGTACTCCAACTCGGGGTACTCGATGCTCGCCTTGATCGTGCAAAAGCAGTCGGGGAAGCGATTCGCCGACTTCCTCGCCGAGCGAATCTTCCGGCCGCTGGGCATGACGCACACGGTGGCGTTCGAGGAGGGGATCTCTACGGTTTCCGAGCGGGCTTACGGCTACTCACGACGCGAGGGTAGCGGTGGCTGGACCCGGACCGACCAGAGTAACACGAGCGCTGTGCTGGGAGATGGCGGGATCTACACGTCAATTGATGACATGACCCATTGGGCCGCGGCCCTCGATGCCGGGAAACTGGTGCGGGCGGACCTTCTTCAGCAGGCCTTCACGCCCTACCGGCTCAACGACGGTACCTCGGCGAAGTATGGGTTCGGCTGGTATGTGGCCCCATTCGCAGATCTCCCCTCCACCTGGCATACCGGGGAAACCAGAGGGTTCCGCAACGCCATCCGGCGGTCTGCCCACCGAAGGCATCACGATCATCGCGCTGACCAATCGGAATGAAGGTGAGCCGATCAAATTGGTGGATTCGCTGGCTCAGCGGATGCTGGCGCGTCGCTAGGTCCAGCGAAACAGCTTCAGCGCCAGCCCGAAGGAAAGGACCAGCCAGACCAGGAGCACGGCGACTTCGGGGAACACTTCCCTCAGCCCGGCACCTTCGAGCATGACGGCGCGAAGGGCGTCGTTGGCCGCGGTGAGCGGCAGCGCCTTGATGACCGGCTGCATGACCGCCGGAAAGTGGCTCGAAGAGAAGAACACTCCGGAGAACACCCACATCGGCAGCATCGCGAGGTTCATCAGTCCCGATGCGGCTTCCACCGTCCGGGGGCGGGCGGCGATGCAGAGACCCAGGGCCACGAAGCTGAGGCCCGCCACCCCACAGGTGACCGCGAGAGTGACGAACGAGCCCCGGACCGGAACATCGAACACCAGCATCCCGAAGAGCAGCAGCATCCCCACCGCGAGCACCAGCAGCACCAGCTGAGACAGAAGGAACGAAGCGAGGTACTCGCTCCGGGACATCGGGCGTTGCCGCAAGGCGCTTGAGCAGTTTTCGCTTTCGCGCATCCACGATGGTGAAGCCCGGTGCCCCAGATTCCGCTGCCCATCAGGTTGAATCCAATCAGACCGGGGATCAGAAAATCGATGTAGCGCGATCCGCGCTCCCGCACGATCTGATCCGCGGTGGTTACCTGGTCGGTCCGCCCCGCCGACTGCTGCACCACGTCGTTGACGCGTTGCCGAGCCATCCGCGCGTCGGGTCGGGTATCGTCGTAGCGGTAGCGCAGTCCGGTCGAGTCCGGCACCAGCAGGAGGGCGATTTGCCCGTTGCGCAGTGCCTGCGCCCCGGCGGCCGAGTCGGGAAATTGCTCCAGCCTGATCCCCGAATCGGCGCTCAAGCCTGCGATCGCGCCGGACGTCGACACCGGGCAGGTGGCCGACCACGATCCGGTCCGCCGGGCGATCGCGGAATGCCAGCCCTAACCCCGCCGCGAGCAGTAGAGGGAAGCCATAGACCCAGAACAAGGCCTCCGGCTCGCGGAAGAATTCCCGAAACCGCACCGAGATCAGCTGCCGCAGCGAGTCGCTGATCATGCTCATTCCTCCCGCAGCGACCGGCCGGTCAGAGAGACGAACACGTCCTCCAGCGTCGCCGTGTGAGTTCTCAGTTCGGCGAATCCGGTGCCCAGCCGCTCCAGCATGTTCAGCAGGGGGGCAGGGTCTCGTGCAGTTGGGAGATCTCGAGGAAGATTCGCGCGCCGGTCCGTCGCACCGCGTGCACGCCTCCGAGCGCACGAAGCTCATTGTCGTCCGGGGCTTTGCCGTCCAGCAGCGTGAACTCGACCACATGCTCCGATCCGAGCGAAGCGATCAACTCGCGCGGAGTGCCCAGCGCGATCACCCGGCCGTGATCCACGATGGCGACCCGGTCGCACAGCCGTTCCGCCTCTTCCATGTAGTGTGTGGTGAGCAGCACGGTGCGGCCCTGCGCCTTGAACTGCTCGATCAGGTCCCAGAGCTGGCGGCGGGACTGGGGATCGAGGCCGGTGGTCGGCTCGTCGAGGAAGAGCAGCTCGGGATCGCCCACCAGGGCGCAGGCCAGGGCCATCCGCTGCTTCTGCCCGCCCGAGAGCTGGCCCACTCGGCTGCGCCGCTTCTCGTTGAGCTGCACCTGCCCGATGACCGTATCTACCGTCGGCCCGCCGTGGTAGAAGCTGCGGAACAGCCGAAGGGTTTCCTCTACGGTCAGCTTCTCGGCGAGCTGGGTTTCCTGCAGCGACACGCCGATGCGAGGCCGGAGATCGGCGGCGTCGGTCGCCCACTGGCGGCCGAGTATGGTTACGGTGCCGGAGTCGGGCTGGTTGAGTCCCTCGCAGATCTCGACCGTCGTGGTCTTCCCGGCACCATTGGGACCGAGCAGGCCGAAGCATTCACCGGTCTGGATCTCGAGGTCGAGCCCGTCAACGGCGCGAGTCTCCCCGTAGAACTTCCGGAGCCCGTGGATGGAAACGGCGGGTTGAGCAGGCACGGTGTCGCGCGGTTTGAGTCAGGGGATAAGGGTGCGGGCCTGATTCCAGAAGCGCACCAGCTCGCGGGTACTTTCGAAGACCCGGACCTCGGGATCCCGGAGCGCCTGGTCCCGCGGCGCGAGCTTGAGATCGAGATGGGGCCGCGCCGGGTTCTTCAGGTGCAGGGCGCCGGGAGGCGCCCCCAACCGGACCCGAAACGCCTCGAGCTCCTCGAGGTCATTGGTGGTCGAGAGCACATGGGACCACCCTGGTGCGTGCAGGTTCTCGCGGTCCATGATCAGCATCGTTATAAATTAGTCGTACCATAGTGAGGAGGCGGCGTGGCGGCAGTACCGGACATGTGGTCCGTCGGAATTTCCGTCCCGACATTGGGAGGGAGCAGGTTGTCGCGCGTTGGGACGACGTGGACGTGCTGCTCATCACCAACGCTGTCGTCGGTCGGAGCAGCGGCAGCTGGCGCAGCGGCTGGCCCAGCGAGCCATGTCCGATACGCCGTTCAACACGCCTGCCTATACCACGGCCGATACCGACCCCGACGTCCGGATCTTCGTCGCTCGGCGAGCGGGGCGGGGCATCGGACTCGCGCGTGCTGCGGCCCGCGACCGCGCTGGGGATGGTGGTCGTGGGATGACTGGGACGAGGAGCGGCGTCCCTCCACCGGGGTGGCACCGCTTACCTCGTGGACCGTGGAAATCATCTGGACCCTGGGCCAGGCCCAGCAAAAGGGTCTGGCCCATCGGCTACTGGAACAGGCCTCCCGCGTCGTGGACCAGCCGATCGCCTCATTCGGCTGGCGCCGCCCCTTCACCCCATCGGGCGAGGCCTTCGTGCGGCGGCTGTGCCCGGAGGGTTCTGGGTGCCGGATTAGCCGTCAGCCGTCAGCGCGTGTCAGCCGTCAGCCGTCGGCTGCCGTCAGCGGATCAAGCCGTCGAAGCCTCGGTCCGATCGGTCGTCTCCAGTCGCCTCGCTCCCTCGCAATGACCGCCTCGCTACGTCGCAGTCCCGTCTCCCGTCTCCCGTCTCCCGTCTCCCGTCTCACGCTTTAAACCGTGCATGCTTCCACATCAGAGCTGCCGAGCTCACGCAGCGTCGCGGGCTCGGCACCCAGCGCGCACGTTGGCCGCCGCGATTTCAAACAGAATGCGCCACTGCTCGAACAAGGTGCGATACGCCGTTCCCAGGCTGTTTCGCGGATCGTAGATGCTCGTCGCCTCCGCCGTCACTCCGTTGAGCTCTACCACCTTGAAGTTCCTGCCCGCCCGAAAGTCATCGAGATCCGGCGTCTTGATGTCGTAGCGGCCGAAGAAGAATCCCTTCGTAGCTCTGGCTGATACGGTCAATCGCGGCATCCAGCTCCGCGGTGCGAACCCACGACTCCATCGAGGAAGAGGGCCCCCGCGAGTGGGTGCCTACATCGACCAGTTGGAATGATCTCTCCTGCCGCCGGGATTGAGGTCAATTCCCCAGCGTTCCGGCGGAGATGGACCGGCGCCATGGAGACTGCGCGATCGTCCGCCAGGATCAATTCCTCGAGCGTGCGGCGCCCGTCTCCAGTCACCGTGAGGAGCCGCTTCTCCGTCACCGAGAAAATCGTCCCCTTCGGCTCTCCAGGTTTCCGATAGTAGAAGATTCCAAACTCGAGACCCGGCAGAAATTCCTGAATCAGGACGTCGCCCCTGGCGTGTGTCAGATACTGGGCGACGTGGTACTCGTCTTTGATCATCGCTACACCTGCTCCGCGTTCCCCGATGTCCGGCTTGAGCACGACGGGAAATGCCAATCCGATGTCGCTGCCGGAAGGTGCGGACGCGACTCAGCTTCTCTGTCGTAATCGAGACGCTGCTGCGGAGGCGTTTGGTGCGTGCCACGAACTCGGCCGAGTGGCGGAGACCCTTCAGGATGTCCGCCTTGGATTCCCCGACGAAACCGCCGCCCGGGATGGCCGGATTTCCTGCGGTGAAGAGTGTCAGGCTGCGGTACTTGAAGGCGAGGTACACCACGTACAGGGCGACCGGAGGATAGAACGCCCAGCGAGGCCAGAACTCCCAGCGGGTGATCCGCCGCCACCGGGAGAGCAGCAGACGACGGCCGCGCCAGGAGAAGAGCGGCACCACCACCTTGAGCAGCAGAAGAGTGACCAGCGGCGGTGATGAGCAGCCAGGTCCAGGCCCGGCTACGCACCGCTCCCAGGACCATCTGCGCGCTTTCTCCAACTGCGGCCGAAAGCCCAACCAGAAGCGGGGTCCAGAGCGCGCAGGCCACGAAGAAGTAGCCGGTGAATCGCCAGAAGCTGGTGTGCAGCATTCCGGCCGCGAAGTAGGTGGGAAGCCGGGTGCCGCGGCAGTAATCGGGTGGCAAAGACGATCGGCGCGCCTCGCTGGCGGAACCACTGCGAGCTGCGCTCGACATCCTCGGGCCGGAGGAACCAGCGAAGCGGTGCCCGGTAAAGAATTGCCCGGCCCAACCAGCGTCCCGACGAGGATAGAGCAGCACGTCTCCCACGAAAATTCCCGACGAAGCAGGCCAGAGTGCCGGGCACTGCCGCGAGCGTTCCCCGCGCGATGAGCAGGCCGGTGGCGACACAGGTCAGATCCTCGCTCACCAGCGTGGCCGCCGCGATCAGGAACAGGAGAATGACCAGGGCGAGGCCAGCGGTCGGGCGGAACCATGCGGGGATCGAATGGCCGCGCTGCCCTCGCCAGCCGTTGGGGCTCGGCCGTGGCGCGAGTCGCCGCCTTGCCCGCCTCGACCCGCTGGATGAAATCGGTCAGCGGTTCCTCGATCATGTCCGGGTGCTGGAAGACCATGAAATGGTCGCCGCGGTACATCACCAGCTCGCTCTGCGGCACCAGACGGCGCGTGCTCGCGCGCGGCGGCGGGCGTCACCAGGGGATCCTTGACGCCGTGGAGGATCAGCATCGGGCCCGCATAGCGGGACAGGATCTTCCGCAACGGCCGCTGGTCGGTCTCGTAGAAATTCCTGGCGTACTCGACACTCAACATCCCGCCATCCCAGACGACCGAAATGGGGCACCAGCTCGCGAAGTCCCCAAAGCCCGGCCAGCTGCAGACCGTGGATCGCGTGGTTCAGGTGATACTCGCCGGCCAGCTCGTACTCCTGGGCGCCGATCGAGGAAAGCAGGGTGAGCGAGCGGACCCGGTCGGGCGCCAGTCTGGGCGATGTTGAGTGCGACGCCGCCGCCGAGGCTGAATCCGACGATGTGGGCCTGCTTGATGTGGAGGCTGTCGAGCAGCTGGAGGACGTAGTGCGCGTGTGCGACGATCGAATAGTCGGGAATCTCGCCAGGTCGAGCCGCCGAAACCCCGGCAGGTCGGGTGAGATGACCCGGAAGCGATCGGCCAGAGCCGGTCCCAGCGCCCAGAACGCGCCGTTGTCTCCCGGACTGCCGTGCAGGAGGACGACCGTCGGCCGATCTCCCGCGCTGTCCGGGTGCTGATCCCGAAACGCGATGTGCACTGCGTCGCGCGGTCTCCTGCCCATGATCCACGACGTGAAGGGTGATCGTTCGCTCGTCATTGTCGGGCACGCCGTCCCGGGGATGTGAAGCGCGAACGATGTGTGAGGCTGATCAGGAGAACGAGATAGACGCCGAGGAACCAGGCTCCACGGTGCGAGGGTACCGGCTGCGGAGTTACTCAACGGGAGAGAGGAGAGGGTTCCCTGCTGCGAGCGATGCTGGACCTGACGATTTCCGTGGTGACACAGGGCGGACCGAGCACATGGCGAATCTCCACCGAATCAGGCGTCACGTCCACTCGGCAGAAGCTCCTGGTCTCGGCTATCTCCCGGTGCATGCAGGGAGACAGGGGACCGCGCGCCGGCAGATGGGAGCGGTGGAAAGCCTCCAGCACCTCGGGAGTGATCGGCCCTCCGGCCTGGATTTGTGACAGAGCCGCGCGCCGCGCCGCTTCCGCTTCGCTGCGAGAATCCGGAGCTGGTCGCGACCAGGCCCGGCAGCTCCACCGCCCGCTCCTCGAGGCGTCTCACCGTTCCACGCCAGCAGGTACACCGGCGAGTCCGGGCGCCGTGGTCGCGAGAGTGAATGGCTGGTAATCGGTGAGGGCGCTCGCGGCGAGCCGAGGCGCACCAGGTCCGGGTTGGGGTTGTTGCCAGCGACCGCACCAGCTGGCCCCTGCTGCGTGCGTGCGGTCGGTGCGGACCATCTCGGGCCCATAGCGATTCAGGACCGCGACGGTCACTCCGAATTCGTTGGCCGCTATCCAGGTACCGCCCTGATCGCTGTCGAGGGGTGCCACGAGGGTGACGCCGTCCCACCGGTGGACCGCCGCCGGAACCTCAGGACCGCGAAGCGGGCTCGTCCCGATTGAAGAACAGGCTGTAGCCGCCGCGGGCCGGCAGCCAGCTCAGCGTGCACATGCTGCCTGACGTTGCAGGTGCCCCTTGGTGGATGGCGCCAGGCCGAATTCCATTCCGGCCTCGAAGCCGTGCTGACGGAGAATCTGCTTGATGAGGGCGCAGTGATGCACGGTGTGACTCACCAGGAACTGCAGCTCGCGCTGCACGGTGGACCCGCTCCAGTCCGGTTCCTGCCTTCGTCGGCCAGGCTCCTTGTTGAGACCTGGAGCGGCCGTGACCCCATCTCTGCCGTGAGATGGCTGAGCTCGTTTCGAAGGCCGAGTGCCGACGTCAATGCGCATATTCCCGCTCCCGCTCCAGCCGAGGATCGCGCCGTCGGGCGTCGTAGTCAATCCGGCCCCCGGCCAGGCCCGCGAGGAGCACCTGATAGTGGTCGAAGACGTGGCGAAAGTGGGCTCCAACCGGGGATCCCTCGTCCGCGCCGGCCGTGGCGTAGGTCTCGTCGTCCATGCGACGCAATACCTCGATACACTGGTCGAGGACATGGCAGTTGCCGACGACTGCTTCCAGTCTCTTCACTCAGACCTCCTGAAGGTTCGTCACCACGGGCACAAAGCGCTCACGCACGGCCTGGTGCAATTGCTCGGCGAGGCGGCGCCGGTCGGATTCCTGGATCGGTTCTTCTCCGAAGACGACCGTCGCGTGGATCGTCGGTAGCGCAGCGAGGGAGACCAGGTGTGACCCGAAGGTCATGTCTCCCCACCAGCAGACCGCGAGATGCGCCGGCGCCGAACCCTCCGGCGTGCGATAGCTGAGGCTCGCGTGGTATACCGGGTGCTCATGCCTCGCGGCCCATTCCAGCAGCGCCGGACGGAACGGCAGGACATCGGAGCCGGGCGAGCTGGTCGCCTCGGCGAAGAGGACGACACCGTCTCCCGCGGTCATCGCCGCTTCGAGCCGTCCCATGACCCGAATCGTGTCGCGCGGCGCGTTCCGGTCCACGAAGATGGTGTCCATGAGGCTCGCGAGATGGCCGATCACCGGCCATTTCGCCACTTCCTGCTTGGCGACGAAGACCGCCTCCAATCGAGCGGCCAGGATAACAACGTCGAGATAGCTGAGATGGTTTGCGACCAGGAGGAATGGCGCCGTGGGTGGCAACCCGAGCGGGTCAACCTGGACGCCGAGGATCCACTCGACGCCTCGGGCCCAGCTCTGGAACACACGGCGGCGGACCGGGCGCCGGAGTCGGGCGATGCCAAGCGTGATTCCAACCGCCGGCCAGATAGACCACCAGACCGGTCGCCGTCCAGATGATCAGCGCCGCTAGTCGGAGCCAGGCACGGAGGAGTCGCATTGACGCGATCAGCGAAAGAAGAAGCGGTAGCTGTGCAGATCCAGCGCCTCGATATCCAGCACCACGAGGAAGTCGATCGTCTTGAACAGGCGGTCAAGCGCGGGACCGCCGCACACCTTGGCGCCCAGGTTGAGATAGCTCTGGAACAGCGCGGGGATGTGCACCTGCTGGCTCGCGACCAGGTCGGGATCGGCGAGCGATCTCGCAGTTGAGGTGCAGGAAGCGGTGCCGCGGAGAACTCCGGATGCAGCAGGTCGCGTTGCTTCAGGTATTGCAACGTCGCCATGCCCAGCGCAGGCTCCTGGCTCGTGAGCGAACAACATCCGAAGAGGTAGCGTTTGGCTGCGTGGGTCATGTACTGCGCCAGTCCCCGCCACAGCAGATTGAGGACTCGGCCGTTTCTGTGTTCCTTCGCGACACAAGCCCTTCCCACTTCGACCGCATTCTCCAGGAACGCCGGCCGGAAGCCCCGAGAGATCGTATTCTCCGGCCGAGTAGAAGCCGCGTCCCGTGGCGGCCATCTCCGACGTTTGCAGCCGGTAGGTGCCGACGGCTTTTCCACTGTCCCGCGACAGAATCATCAGGTGGTGAAACCAGGGATCGAGGCTCGTCGTGGTCCCGCCCGGTCTCGAAGGCGGAGTCGAGGCCCTCCCGGAGCTCGAGGTTGAACACCTCGAAGCGGAGACGCTCGACGGCCTCCAGGTCCTGCGGCGAGCGGGCGAACCGCATGAAGTAACGCCCGGCGATGCTCTCCTCGGTGGGCAGCAGGTCGGGACGGACCGGGTACGACGAGAGTGCAGACCCCTGGTCGGGGGATGTGGCCCGCTGGGCGGTAGCCGGCCGTCCGGTCTTCAAGAGGCTCATCCGAGAACTCCGTTCCTGGCGGTTTCACGGAGAACGTTCTGAGGCAGGGATTGGTTTCCGGCCCCTGAATGTGCCTCGCACAGCCGACTGGCGCCAGAGGCGGTCGAGCATTCTGACCGAACCCTTGCGCGTCCTGCACGATGCTCCAATAGTTCGAGTGGCACCGGTGCGTTCTCCAGGCCGCAGAGAGCCTCCGGAAGCCCCCCATCTCTCCTCACGGCATGAGGCCGCGATGCAGGCCGATATTCTCGCCATGCTGTCCGGCGTAGGGTCGTGGACCCTGCGCACCGCGCTCATCCTGTTCGTGCTGCTCAATGGGACCGCGGTGGCGCTGGTGGCCATCCGGCGGGACCGCACGATGGTGAACCGCTGGACCTCCCGCTGGCTGGCCGCCAATATCGCCCTGCTCGGCGCCGGAGCCGGAATCCCGCTGCTCACCGGCCTGCTCCGAGCCGGTCTCTCGCTGCTTACCGACTTTCTCGGCGGCGGCGGCGACTGGACCGAAGTGATGTCAGCAGGTTCGCGACCGTCTCGAGGAGGTTCCCATGCCCGACGACCCGCCACCGACAGATCAAGACCGAGCAGGAGTATCGGGACGCGGTGAAGGAGATGGAGCGGTTGTTCGAAGAGGATCCCGAGCCCGACTCGCCGGAGGGCGAGAAGCTGGAACGGCTGAGTAAGGAAGTGGCCAGGTACGAGGACGAGCACTACCCGATGCGGGAGTGACAGAACGTCCATCGCAGACAGCGAAGCCCCGCCGATGTACCTTGTGGCGGGGCTTTTCCATCCTTCGAACCGATGAGGAAGATCATGTCGATCCGTTCAGTGGCCGGCGCCGTGCTGCTCCTGGCCGGTCTCGTCGAGCTGCAAGTCTGAGAAACCTGCCCCGGCCACGGCCGATGCGGGCAGCCGCGGCTCCGGCTCCGACGATGCTCACCATCACGGCTACCGATTACGCGTTTGAGCTTCCCGCTCAGGTCCCAGCCGGCGTCGTCACCATCCACCTCGTCAACAATGGAAAAGAAATCCACCAGGCGCAGCTGGTCCGCCTCGAGGATGGAAAGACAGCAGCCGATTTCACCGAGGCGATGGAAGCAGAAGGACCGCCACCGACCTGGATCAAGTTCGTGGGAGGCCCGAATGCGGCGGTTCCCGGCGGTTCGGTCGATGGCAGCGTGGCACTCTCTCAGGGAAACTATGTCGTCCTGTGTTTCATCCCGTCGCCGGATATGAAGCCGCACATGATGAAGGGAATGATCCATCCGTTCGAGGTCACCGCTCAGGCGGGAGCGGCGGATCACTTGTCCGGGGAGACCGACACCCTCACGGTTACCGAATATGCGTTCACCCAGACGCCGACCCTCACCCCGGGGCACCACACCATTCTCGTCCGCAATGCGGGCGCTCAGGACCATGAGGTGGTGCTGGTCAAGCTGCCCCCGGGAGTTACGATCGCGGCTTTCGCCAAGTGGACCGACACGATGAAGGGTGAACCGCCGGGACTGCCCGTTGGGTGGCGTGACGGCGCTCGCCAGCGGGGAGAGCGCCGACTTCACCGTGGATCTGACGGCGGGAGATTACGCCTTGATCTGTTTTGTGCCGGACGCCAAAGACGGGAAGCCGCACTTCGTGCACGGCATGATGACGCAGTTCAAGGTGGGGGCATAGATGTGAAGCCTTGCTGGAATAAGAGGCCGCCGAATGCGGCCTCTTGAAGTCCTGCTGTCGCTTGCCAATCTGCTGACCTTCCTCGCGCTGGTTGTCCCACGGCTCCGCGCGGTGCCGTGGGTACGGTTCTGCCGCGCCGGGGTCGGTGCTATTCTGTGTTCTGCAGGTGGTAACTGGAGGGACCGCGCTGGCAGATGGTTCCCGCCTACCTGCTCAGCGCGCTGGTGTTCCTCAGGTTGGCCGCTGAGCCCAGAGACGGGCGTCGACGGCCAAAGCGCCGAGTCTGGCCCATTGGTTCGCGGCTGGTGCAGGAACATTGGTCGGGCTGGTGTGGTTGTCGGCTTCCATCGCTCTGCCCCTGCTGGTTCCCATCTTCCGCTTCCCCATCCGACCGGTCCGTTTGGGATCAGGACAATGACTTACCATTGGGTCGATTCGGCCCGCGCCGAAGTTTTCACGGCCGATCCCACCGACCGCCGCGAAGTGATGGTGCAGATCTGGTATCCGGCACCGGCGACTGCATCAGGGCGCCACGCCTCCTACGTGGTGCACCCTCAGGTACTCGCTCCTCTGGCAAAGCTGTTTCACCTGCCTGGCTTCGTGTTTGGATACCTCAAGTACGTCAGCACCAATGCCATCTCCGGGGCGGATGCGGCGGAGGGTCCTTTCCTGTGCTGCTCTTTTCTCACGGTCGGGGTGGCTTCCGCCAGCACAACACCGCGAATGTGGAGGAGCTGGTCTCACACGGCTACGTCGTCGCGACGATCGATCATCCGTATGCGGCGAGCGGCGTCGTGTTCCCCGACGGACGACTCGCGAAATTCGACCCTCGCATGTTCGATCCAGGCCATCCGGGACATCCGGCATTCATCGACAGCATTATCCCGTTCCTGGCCCAGGACGCCATCTTCACCCTGGACCGGCTCGGGAACCTCAACCGGCTGGATCCGAGGGGAATCCTGACCGGCCGGTTGGACCTGCAGCACGCCGGCATGTTCGGCGTCTCGCTGGGCGGGGCCACGACTGCCGAGGCGTGCCTGCGGGAGCTGCGGCTCAAGGCGTGTCTCATGATGGATGTCTTCATGCCGGCCAATGTGGTTAAGAGCGGCCTCACCCAACCCGCCATGTGGATCAGCCGTGATAGTGCGAGCATGCGGCTCGGAAGGCTGGGGGCAGGGAGACATCGACGAGACCCAGCACACCATGCGAGCGGTGTTCGACCGGCTGCCGGGAGACGGCTACCTGGTGCTGATACCGGGCATGTTTCATCCCAACTTCTCGGATTTTCCACTCTTTTCACCGGTGACCCGGTGGCTTCATCTGGTGGGCCCGATCGATGGGCGCCGTGGGCTCACCATCGTAAGCGCTTTTGAGGTGGCGTTCTTCGATCGGGAGTTGAAGGGGCAGGAGACGGTGTTGCTCGATCGTCCCGCGGAGCGATTTCCGGAGGTGGTGTTCGAAGCGCACCGCCCGTGATGACAGCTGTTTCGACGATGGCGACCCTTGTGTACCGGTGTACGACGGCTGACTATGATTGCAGGAACGTCAGCTGAAGGCACCCCGACGCAATCAGAGGTCGCCCATGTCCGGCAACTATCAGCGCGCCTGCCACGAGGCGATCGACTCGCCGGAGCGATTCTGGGGCCGCGCCGCCGAGGCGATCCAGTGGTATCGGCCCTGGGAGCACGTACTGGACCGGTCCAACGCCCCTTTCTACAGGTGGTTCACCGGCGGCGAGCTCAACACCTGCTACAACGCCATCGACTTCCATGTCGAGCATGGGCGTGCCGATCAGCTGGCGCTGATCTACGACAGCCCGGTCACCGGCACCGCTCCGCACCTTCACCTATCGGTCAGCTGCTGGACGAGGTCGCCGCGCTTCGCGGGCGTGCTAGCCTCGCTGGGCGTTGCCAAAGGCGATCGGGTCGATCATCTACATGCCGATGGTGCCCGAGGCGCTCATCGCCATGCTACGCCTGCGCGCCGGATCGGCGGCGATCCACTCGGTCGTGTTCGGCGGCTTCGCCGTCCCACGAGCTGGCGGTGCGGATCGAAGACGCTGCGCCGAAGGTGGTCGTCTCCGCGTCCTGCGGGATCGAGGTCAAGCGGGTCGTCGAGTACAAGCCGCTGCTCGACCGCGCGCTCGCGATCTCGCGGCATCAGCCGGATCACTGCGTCATCCTGCAGCGGCCCGCAGCATCGCTGCGCCGTGTTCCCCGGCGCGACCTCGACTGGCACGAGCTCATGGCCGCGGCGCGCGCCGGCCGGACTGCGTTCCCGTGGCCGCGACCGACCCGCTCTACATCCTCTACACATCCGGCACGACCGGCATGCCCAAAGGCGTGGTGCGCGACAACGGCGGACACGCGGTCGCGCTCGAGTGGTCGATGGAGCACGTCTATGGGGTCGCGCCCGGCGAGGTGTTCTGGGCCGCGTCGGACATCGGCTGGGTCGTCGGGCCATTCCTACATCGTGTACGCGCCGCTGCTGCACGGCTGCACCACGGTGCATGCTACGAGGGCAAGCCGGTCGGCACGCCGGATCGCGGGCGAGTTTCTGGCGGGTCATCGAGCAGCACGGCGTGCAGGTCGCTGTTCACCGCGCCCACGGCGTTCCGGGCGATCAAGCAGGAAGATCCCGACGGCGAATTCTTCCGCAAGCACGACCTCTCCGGCCTGCGCACGCTCTTCCTCGCCGGCGAGCGGCTCGACCCCGACACCTATCACTGGGCCCGTGGTCTGCTGCGGCGGCCGGTGATCGACCACTGGTGGCAGACCGAGACTGGCTGGCCGGTCGCGGCCAACTGCATGGGCCTCGAGCCGCTGCCGGTCAAGCCTGGCTCGCCCACCAAGCCGGTCCCGGGGTACGTGGTCGAGATTCTGGACGACGAAGGCAAGCCGGTGCCGCCGAACCGCGATGGACGCGGTGGCAATCCGGCTGCCGCTGCCACCGGGCACACTGCCGACCCTGTGGCAGGACGACGAGCGATTCCGCGACATCTATCTCACGCAGTACCCCGGCTACTATCTGACCGGCGACGGCGGCTACATCGACGAGGACGGGTATCTCTTCATCATGGGCCGGATCGACGACGTCATCATCGTGGCGGGCCACAATCTCTCGACCGGAAGCATCGAGCAGGCGCTTGCCAGCCATCCCGACGTCGCCGAGTGTGCGGTATTCGGGGTCGAAGGATCCACTCAAGACCCAGCTGCCGGTCGGGTTGGTGGTGCTCAAGGCCGGCGTGCGCCGCGGACCGCGCGGTGATCGTCGAGGAGCTAATCCAAATCGTGCGCGAACAGGTGGGCCCGGTCGCGAGCCTCAAGCAGGTCAGCGTTGTCTCCCGGCTTCCCAAGACCCGCTCGGGCAAAGTGCTCCGCGGTACGATGCGGCAGATTGCAGACGGGGAGCCGTACCGAGTGCCGCCCACGATTGACGACCCGGCGACGCTCGACGAGGTGAGATTGGCGCTGGAGCGGCTCGGGTATGCGAGACAGTCGCCGGCAGTGATTGGGGGATGAGAGCGCGGAGCGCCTCGTGACCTCGCATCATCCTGCCCTGGTTCAGCTGCGATAGGTCCGCCGAAAGTGCCGTAGCGCGTCCCGGAGTTCCTCGGGACTCATCAGACCAAAATGCAGCTCGGATTGTGAGCCGGGCGCCGCCAGCACGAAACTCTCGTTCCGGCCCTCGTCCGCGTGGCTCGCGCTGAAGTTCCCGTCTGACGTAACGACGCGGAGTTGTCGCGTGGAACGGACCTCGAGGGTGAACCCTTCATCCTCGGCGACCTTCCAGCGCGCTCGACTACCGGCGGGTGCAACAGGATTGCCGAGCGAGCATCTCCCGCGGTACCGGGATCATCCCAGGCGATGAGTGTGGGACCGACGAGGCGCACCGGGCTCTCTGCCTGCGGATGATTGCGGAGTCCACGGTCACAAAACCGGGAGGCTCATCAGTGAATCGCGCAGGTCACCTGGCGATCCCTTGATCTGCGACGATCGTGGTGTCGGAGTCCTCGCGTGCCCACCGCTGCTGCACCAGCATCCCGCCCAGTGCCGCGATCAGCATGAGATCTTCCGACCAGAACGCGCCGCAAGCCGGTTTGTGGTGACATCGTGCTCCTCCTGGCGTAGCGCGGTCCGACTAGGCACCATCCACCGCGCTACTGGCATCAGAAGCAACTCTCATGCTCTTACGTTCTACGTCCACTATCAATTTTGTGACGTGTCGAGGATTTGACACACGGGCCCGTCTGTAGGTCCGCGGTCGACAGGCGACGCACTTGACCGGCACGATTGTCTGGCCGGCGGCTGGCATACCGGCGTTCAGGGGGATGGTACCGTGAAGGTCTAAACCCGTGAGGTTTTTGAGGAAGCGGGTGGGAAGTGGGTGCTGTCTCGATCAACGCTGGTGTTTCACACATCGAAGGAGAATCAACATGTCAATCGGATGGAAATCGCTGCGCGGACTCCTCGCGCTTACTTCGCTCTCGATTCTCGGGAGCGCCTGTCAGCAAGAGAGTGGGCTCACTGCGCGGGAGGAATAACCCGGCCATGTCGAAAACCAATGGAGCGACGGCAGCTGTGGGAAGCGTGAATGGCGCTGCAGGTCAGATGCCCGCGTTCTACGAGGGTGAATTATTCACCGTCAATATGAAAGAGCTGTCCGAGACCGCTAACGCCTCGATAATCGCGAAGAATACGAACCTCAACGAGATCTACGCTACGAACGATTTGGATGACCCACAGGATTTCTTCTCCGTAATCAATGCCATCCAGGGTGAAGGATTCAATCCCTTGTGGCATCAGATCCTCATTGTTTTCAATCCGGGGTTTACGCCTCACCAGTTCGTCTCTGAAGACGAGGTTGAGGCGGTGCGCCGGCGCCAATCCCGAAATCACTCGCTGGTTGTAACCGACGAGGTGTATCGTTGTTCGGTGGGTTGGCAGGAAGAACTCCAGACGAGGCAAGACGGAACTCGCTCTAGGTCGTGGGTCGCGGGTCTTAGAGTCTTGCTCCCATGACTCACGACCCGAGTCGCAACCTTCACCGAATCCGCCGCCGGGGGCCAAGTTGCGGAGGAGCGGGCGGTGTCGTGTTGATCCTGTACCGACCGCTCTGCACAAGAAATCCGCACAACGGCGTGGCGGATGGGCTAACTGTAGGCCCGGCGCGATTCGAATGCGACCTTCTGGTCCACAGGCGCCCGGAGACGCGCCTGTTAGCGAGCGCGATGAGAAATCACCAGCACCGCGTCGCAAGATGCCGCATTCCACGAGGGTGAATTATTCACCGTCAATATGAAAGAGTTGTCCGAGACCGCAGCACTAGTTGCCCGGCTGCACAAATATTAGGTAGGTTGACTGTCGGTAACCTGGTAGCCCCGACGCACTGAAGGGCCGACCCTCGGCCGGCCCTTCTGTTCACATTCTCCTCAATCCATGCCGGCTAGGAACGTGCCGGGTAGAGTGGCGAACTTCACGCTGGCGTTTTCCGTGCAGACCGAACCGGTAATGTTGCTGCCGCTCCCTATCGTGTTCCAAGTGCCAGTGCTCGCCGAGGCCGGGGGCCAGGCGTTGTCCCACCCCGCCAGCCCGGAGTAATCGGGCATCGCCAGCGTCGTGGCAGTCCCCGCCCAGATAACCGAACGTCGCGGTGAGGCCGACGGTGTTAGTCCCCGCTCCATTGCTGTAGGAGAACCCGGTAAAGACCTGGTAATCTGCGGGGAGCGTGTACACCGCCTGCAGCCGCTTGTACGCCCCGGCCAGCGTAGTGACCGTCGGCGTCGGCATTACGGCGCCGAGGTTCACGGTACTCGTGCTCAGCGTGTGGTGATACTCGATAATCGACCGGAATGCGTTGGAGGCCGCTATCGCAGCAATGGAGATGCCGTGGAAATCGCTGGCCCGTTGCTGGGCTGCGGGGATACCAGAGGCCGTGAAGGTCGCCCCTCCGATCCTGCCGGCGTACAGGTGGCCGCCGTACAGCTGGCACCCACCTGGTAGAACATGCTCTGGTTACCGTCTCACCGCCCACCAGGCCGCCGACGGTGATGGTGGCGGTGGCCGACTGAGCAGCCTCGACGCCGGCAAAGTCCATCGTTCCCACCGAGCCGTTGTTCGCGATGTTCTGGTCCCGGCGGATAATGGCGGCCGCCGCCCCGCCGACGAGGTTCCGACGGAAGCCCACCAAGTCGTGGACGCCGCTTGCGACATTGGTGATCTGGAAGTTGAGCTGTGCGAAGGTCGGGAAGGCGGACCCACCGCCCAGCGACACAATGGTCCTGATCGGTTGCAGTGATGCCTGCCGCGGTGCCGTGTGATGGTCTTGCTGGCCGGGGCGGCGGGGGACAGATGTCCAGAGTGCCCGCCGTGAACTCCGCCTGGGTCCGGTAACTCACTGTCGTCGCCGTAGTGCCGCCGGAGATGATCACATAGGCCACTCCGCCGCGGCCGGCGGTGATATTGAAACTGTAGACGTCACTGACACCGGTGACGACGATCCATGGGCCGGTGCCGTCTGATAAGGCCAGCCAGACGGCGCGGTCCGCCATCGCACAGCCCGAGAAGTCCACTCGTAACGTTGCCGCCGCCACCCTGCGCTTCCACAGTAAGAGTCAGCGGCGTCGAGCGGTTACCGGCCGTGCCGGTGCCGTCCACAGTCAGGTTGTAGACCCCGGGGGCCACCGCGGCTCCGACGGTCACCGTGAGCGTGGAGCTGGTCCCGGTGGGGGCCGGATTGAACGCGCCCGGTGACTCTCGGCCGGCGCGCCGCCCAGGCTCAAGCGTCACTGCGCCGGTGAAATTGGTGCGCGTAATGGTGACCGTCGAGTTATCGTTTGCCCCCTGCGTGCATGGTGAGCGCCGCCGGATTGAGCGAAAGCGAGTAGTCCGCAGTGGCAGTGACGGTGAGTGGTAAGTGGGGTGGAGCGGTTACCGGCCGTGCCGGTGCCGTCCACGGTCAGATTGTAGACCCCGGCAGCCACCGCGGCCCCGACGGTCACCGTAAGCGTGGAGCTGGTCCCGGTGGGGGCCGCAGGGTTGAACGCCCCGGTTACTCCGGCCGGCGCGCCGCCCAGGTCTCAGCGTCACCGCACCGGTGAAGTTGGTGCGGGTCAGGGTAACCGCCGTATTGCCGTTGGCGCCCTGGGCGATCGTGAGTGCCGCCGGCGTGAGTGACAGCGCTAGTCTGGGCTGCGCTTACGGTGAGGGTGAGCGGCGTCGAGCGGTTACCGGCCGTGCCAGGTGCCGTCCACCGTCAGGGTTGTAGACCCCGGGAGCCACCGCGGCCCCGACGGTCACCGTGAGCGTGGAGCTGGTCCCCGTGGGAGCCGCCGGATTGAACGAGCCGGTGACGCCCGCCGGCGCTGCGCCCAGGCTCAGCGTCACCGCGCCAGTGAAGTTGCTGCGGGTGAGGGTGACCGCCGCTGTTGCCGTTGGTGCCCTGCACGATCGTGAGCGCCGCCGCATGCGCGAGTGACAGCGCGTAGTCCGGGGTCACGCTCACGGTGAGGGTGAGCGGCGTCGAGCGGTTACCAGCCGTGCCGGTGCCATCCACGGTCAGGTTGTAGACCCCGGGAGCCACCGCGGCCCCGACGGTCACCGTGAGGGTGGAGCTGGTCCCCGTGGGGGCCGCCGGGATTGAACGAGCCGGTGACGCCCGCCGGCGCGCCGCCCAGGCTCAGCGTCACCGCGCCGGTGAAGTTGGTGCGGGTCAGGGTGACCGTCGTGTTGCCGTTGGCGCCCGGCGCTATCGTGAACGCCGCCGGATTGAGTGACAGCGCATAATCCGCCGCTGCGGCGGTGACGGTGAGGGTAAGCGGCGTCGAGCGGTTACCGGCCGTGCCGGTGCCGTCCACGGTCAGGTTGTAGACCCCGGGAGCCACCGCGGCCTCAACGCTCACCGTGAGCGCGGAGCTAGTCCCGGTGGGAGCCGCCGGATTGAACGAGCCGGTGACCCCGGCGGGCGCACCGCCCAGGCTCAGCGTCACCGCACCCGTAAAGTTGGTGCGGGTCAACGGTAACCGCCGTGTTGCCGTCGGCGCCCTGGTCGATCGTGAGCGCGGCCGGCGCGAGCGACAGTGTGTAGTCCGCGGCTGCGCTCACGGTGAGGGTGAGCGCCGTCGAGCGATTACCTGGCGTTCCAGTGCCGTCCACGGTCAGGTTGTAGACGCCGGGAGCCACCGCGGCCTCCACGCTCACCGTGAGCGTGGAGCTGGTCCCGGTGGGAGCCGCCGGATTGAACGAGCCGGTGACCCCGGCGGGCGCGCCGCCCAGGCTCAGCGTCACCGCGCCGGTCGAAATCGGTGCGGGTGAGGGTAACCGCCGTGTTGCCGTCGGCGCCCTGATCGATCGTGAGCGCCGCCGGCGTGAGCGACAGTGCGTAGTCCGCCACCACACCGGTGCCACCGCCGCCATCGCAGCCTCCCGTGACAGCCAGGCCGGCAACCAGAACCAGGCCACCGCTCCTCCAGTACTTCGAGATTCCGGAGAGGAGCGGGAGTGAACGCCGTGAAAGAACTCGTGCCATGAGAACCCTCTGACCGAATGGCGGAAATTCCGCGGTCCAACGCTCTGCGAATCAGCGCGTGAAATGCCAGCCTGTGCTGCAACCGATGTTTCTGCTAACAGATTGCGGCGAGCCTGACGCCGCTTTGCGAGCATCGGCCAGTGTGCCGACATCATCCCTATGCACCAGGTAACCCAGCGTGGCGTCTTGTCTCAGGCGTCGCGGCGGAGGGCGAGGACCCGTGGCTTTGCGTCGCCGGCTTTCGCCGGTCTGCGTTTGTCGGGCGGGACGTCCTGCACGGGTATGACCTACGGTGCGGAATCGGGTGTGTCAAGCGGCCCGGTTGGAAGCGAACTCCTAGAATGCCGATTGAACCTGTCGGCATTACCTGCAGTGACCCACGGGCTTCTAGTCAGGGGACTGGAACGAGGGCGGGTGTTCCCTACTCGTGGCTGGTCAGACCTCAGCGCGGCGGTGCTTCAGCTGGCAGTGTCGAGGCGTTGAGTGAACCTGTGTCAGCCGATTGATGATTCCCGCCTTCCGGCGGATTTCTCTGGCGTGATCCGGAAGGCCGAGGAGAAGGACCTCTCGGGCGAGCGTTCGGCGCGGTTCGGCATGAGAAAGCCCCGCCAGTCTGACGGCGGGGCTTTTGTCTTGCCTCATGGGCCCGGCGCGATTCGAACGCGCGACCTCTTGCTCCGGAGGCAAGCGCTCTATCCAGCTGAGCTACGGACCCGATCCCTCAAGGGGTGAAAAACTTCGCCCCGTAGCCCTCCTTATGCAACTACCGCCCCGCTCCCCGCGGCGACCAGACCGCCTCTCCATCGATCCCCTCAGGCACCGGCACATCGAGCCACTCCAGCATGGCCGGGAAGAGATCCACCGTCCGGAGCGGAGTGACCAGTCCCGGTTGGCTGGACCACGCCGGACGTCTGCATGTGCGCCCGGAACATGCTCCCGTGCCCCGACTTGTGCTCCGGCACTTCGTAGCGCTGGCGGAAGTCGTAGCCCTCGTTGGCCACCACCAGCAGATCACCGGTGCGAGAGGCGCGGAACTGGTCGAACAAGATGGAACGGAGCATCGGGGAACGGTGCGTCCCAACACGCCTCGAGCCATTCCCGCTCATCGGCCACCCGATCGAATCCTAGCGCCAGAGGATCTCCGGTCAGCCGACGATAGCCGATCTGTCCGTCTTCTTCCCGCGTGAGGTCAGCTCTCGCCTTCGGCACCGACCACTCGCAATCCACCCTCGACCTCGCCTGCCACGAACGCCACCGCGGGTTCCGCCGCGAGGCGAGCAACAATGTCAAAGCTCGTCTCGGAACGTCTTCGGATCACGCAGTCGGGCGAGCGGCCAGCGTTCGGCTCTGCTCTCGTTGGGTCGCGCGTAAGACCATCGCGGAACCGTTGCCCGCCACCATCACGGCGGCCAGCGGGTCACGCTCCCAGATGATCGGATGTGGACATCGTGCGCACGCCCTGGGCCCGGAACCAGTCGGGCAGGTCGAGATGGGTGTGCACCACGGAAGCGCCGTGGTCACTCACCACGAGGATGAGGGTGTCGTCCAGCTCACCTCGGGCGCGGAGCCGCTCGCGCACCCGTCCCACCGTTTGATCCACCAACCGGAGTGAACGACGCACCTTGTCGCTGTCCGGCGTGGTCTGGTGGCTGTACCCGTCCACCGCGGGGAACTGGGCGAAGATGAAACGCCAGCCGCGGTCAATCCCTCGCAGGAGATGCCGCGTTACCGCGTCGTCCGACGGCTGATGCCACAGGCGCGTAATGGGCGACGGCACCCCAGAACTTCCGCTCTCCGCGAGAAGGGTCGCGCTCTTCGGTCAGGCCCTTCGCCACCGGCGTGAAGATGCCGAGGCTCTCGGGCACCAGCTCGAAGATGGAGCGAACTCCCGGAGCGATGTCGTGATCGAGCCTCGGCGCCTGGTAGCCGCAGTAGCTGCGCACCGCCTCACGGTCTTTCCACCAGCGACCCTGGTAGCGACTGCGGTCGAGCCAGCCGAATCGAGGGACGTTGCACTGACCGGGAGTGCAGCCGGTGAGAAAGGGCAGGTAGGCGACGCTGGTGGTCGAGGGAACGCCGTGATCGCGCGCGGGCCGAAGAACCCGTGGCGAGCATGGCAGTGGAGGGCAGGGAGCTCTCCGGCGCCCAGCATCGATTCGGCGAGGTCGGGCCGCAGCCCGTCTACCAGCAGGAGTACGACTCGGTTCACGTCTCTTCCTTGTGTATTGAATACGAACAGCTGCCGCTGTATTGAATGCGAACAGCCGTCCAGAATTCTCTCGGTGGAGGACGCACCCGATCGCTGAGACAAATTAATCATCCGACCGCGTCGTCGGGAGACTTGCCCTCGACTGTGCATGTGTCTAACTACCGTCGCCCCCGATAAAGCCATGCGGCGGTAGCCCTGACTTGGAGACTCCGTGGACCTTCGCCCTCGGTGCCTTATTGGTTTGTTGTGCCTCTTGCCTGGAGTTCTCGCCGCAGCCGAGCCCACCGGGCCGGCTCCCACGCTCAGCCTCGTGGTGGATTCGAGTCGCTATGAGATCACGGTGACCATCGGGCCGTTCGATGTTCCTGCGATGCCTTCTGGAGTTGACGGCCACGCGGCGCACGAGCACGTCATGCCGCGGTACAGCGAGGAGTTTATCTGGCCGGTGAACGGATTCGGCCGCGGCTTCACGCTCCAGCTGACCGATAGCGCGGGTCACGCCGTCACTCGCCGCGCACTCCACCACATCGTGATCGAAAACAAGGGACGCCGCCAGCTCATGATGCCGGTGTCGGAGCGGCTGCTCGCGGCCGGTCGGGAAACCGGCAACCTGATGCTGCCCTCCAGCATCGGCCTGCCCCTCGCGGTCGGCTCGCCGATGAAGGCGGTGACCATGCTGGCACAACGAGACCGGAGCGGACCTGAAGGGTGTCACGCTTCGGCTGGTGATCCGCTATATGCCGCCGAGCCAGATGCCGCGTCCGTTGCCGGTGCTGCCGTTCACCTTCGACGTCGAAGACAAGATTGGCCTCCCCAACACCTTCGACATTCCGCCGGGTCCTTCAGAGCGGAGCCGGGACTTCGTGATGCCGGTCGATGGTCGGGTGCTCGGCGTGAGCGGGCATATGCACGACTATGCCGTGGCACTCCGGCTGGAAGACGTAGCCACCGGTAAAGTGGTCATTCGCCTGCCGGTCCGGACCGATTCGGTTGGGGAAGATTCTCAATGTTCCCATCAAGTACTATGGCATCATGGGAGACGGACTCCGGTTGTACGGCGGGAAGCGTTACCGGCTGGTCGCGGTGTACAACAACCCCACGGCGACGACTCAATCCGGCGCGATGGCGCATCTGGACGGCCTGCTGAGTCCCACGAAGATCAGCGCATGGCCCGCGGTGGGATCACCAGAGATGGCCTACCAGGACGCCCCCGACACGGTCAAGGCAACGGCCGAGGCCCATCATCATCATTAAACGCGGATGACGCGGAGGTAGCGCAGAGGTTTCAGTCAACACGAAGAACAAAAATACGAAGAACACGAAGCAAATTCTGAGAATAGAACCCTCAAGTGATTTTGCTATGAGCTGCTCGTGCTCTCGTGACGAGACCGAACCCGTCCTCGGAGCCTCGCGCTCTCTGCGTCTCTGCGTTGCTTTTGCAGAACTGAAATGCAGTGGCTGCCCGACCAAAGACGAAGGGCCGCCCAACGGGACGGCCCTCTTGTCATCTATCTCAGCTTCTCCGCCCTGACCGCCCGTCCGACTCACGACCTGTCCATTACCTCGTCCTGTCGCTTCAGCTCGGACAAGGCACCGCGAATCCGGTCCGCCATCCGGCGTTCCTCTCTCAAGGTCGTGAGCAGCGATTCGGCCTGCTTCGCTTCCAGTGACAGCGAGTTGGCCTGCTCGAGGAAGTAGTCCACCTGCGACTTCTGAGACAGCAGTATCTCCAGCGCGCCGCGCAGATCGGTCATCAGGGTGTCGGCGTGAGCCAGGCGCTCCTCGGCCCGGTCCAGCTGGCGACGCCGGTCCACCAGGGTCTTCATGACGCCATCGCTATCGTCGAGCTTGGCGAGAATATCATCCAGTGCGATCCGAGTCGTCGCGATCTGAGGCTGAGCCTCCGTCACGGCACGCGCATCCTCCTGCACCAGTTCGATCTTCTCGTAAAGTGCGCGGATCTCCGACTGGAGCGTGGTGACGGTCATTTGACGTGACGCAGCCTGCTCCATCGCGTGTCGCCAGCTGCTGCTCTACTCCGCGCCACTCGGCGAGGCGAGCCTCGAATCCCGCGATCTTTTCCGGCACGATCTGCAGCGCGCTGGTGCGACTCTCCAGCTCGCGGGAGAGGGCATTGAGTGCGGCGAGGCGCTCATCGGCCTGTCCCAGTGACTGATCGATCTCCCGCGCCCGCTCGCCCAGGGTGGCGGCGGCGGCGGCGGCGTCCTGCCGCAACGAGGTGGCACGGTCCAGGTGCTCAGTCGCTTTGCGGAGGGCGTTCTGTCGCTGATCCATGTCGCGGGACAGTTCGCGCATCCGCTCGGATACCTCCCCCAGGTCTTTTACCTCTCCCTCGAGTTCACCGACCGATTCCTTCATCCCATCAACCCGCTGTTCCACTTCGCGCAGGTCGGCGCTGAGGCCCAGGAGCTGGCTCCCGGCGCGGCCCACCTCATCCAGCCGAGGGATGATGGTCCCCAGATGATTCTCGGCGGTGATCGAGCCGCTCGGTCAGACCGCGGGCGCGTTCCTCCATGGCGGCACTCAGCCCGGCCGCCTCCCCGAGCCGCCGCTGGACATCCTCGACCAGGCCGCGGCGGGATTCGATGGCATTCATGCTCGCGGTGAGCTGCTCCACCTCCTGGCGGAAGGTGTCCACCGTCGAACGCATCTTGTCGAGCCCGGCCACCTCGTTACGCAATCCCCGACGCTGCGTTCGGTGTCGGTGAGCCAGCTTCGGGTGTTGTCGAGCCTGCCTCGCGTCTCGGTCAACTCCTCGCGCGCCTCGCGCAACTGCTCCAGCGCCTCGCGGATTGCTTCCTGGGTGGCGCTCATCGAGCCGAGGTCCTTCATGGCACGTTCGAGCGCCGGTCGCGCTTCCTCGACGCGGCAGGTTCGCTCCGTCAGCCCGTTGACGGCCGCCTCGAGCGTCACGAGATCGTTCAGGCCGGTGTTGACCCTGGTCCCAGGTCGAGAGACGGGCCAGCTCCGTGCCCAACTGGCTCACTTGCGCGGCGAGACCGTCGGCTCGGGATGCCGCGCCGGCGATGGCCTCCGTTCCCGGCGGTCAGGTCGGTCAGCCGGTTCTCGTTGTTCGCCAACGCGCGCCGGATTTCGGCGACCCGGTCGGTCACGCCGTCCACGGTTCGCGACTCGTACGACATGCGCTCCACGTGCTGGTCGAGCGTCTGGCGCAGCGCCGCGAGGGTCCGCTCTGCCGCCGCCGCTCCCGACTCTACCCGGCCCATCCGATCCACCGCGCCGCTGCTCTGGTCGTGGAGGGTCCGGTGTCCCTCGCTCAGCCCTTCTAGCTGGGTCCGCAGCGCCGCCGCGGTCCGGAGCATCTCGGCCTGCTGCTCCAGTCCGGTATCGGCCCGCTGCATCAGGTCGGTCAGGTGCTCGAGCTTGCCGGTGGCGCGATCGATCTGCTCCCGCTGCTGTTCGAGGAGCTGCACCTTCTGGGAGATCGTGTCGGTTGTCACCTTGGCCGCGGCGAGCTGACGCCGGGTCTGCGCCATGGTCTCGGTGACCGGGGCGAGATCGCCGAGGAGCTGTTCCAGGCCCGCGATGCGGTGCTCGGTTTCCGTGATGGTGCGGGTGATCCGCTGCCAGTCTCCCTCGAAGCTCTCCAGCCTCGACGCCGCCGTCCGATAGCCGCCTACTGTGGTCTCGTGCTCGCTCCGGACCTTGGCCATCTCAGTTCCTGAAGTTCTGACTCTGGGTCTGGAGCTCGTCCATTTCGCGGCGCAGGTCCCGGAAGGGTTGCTGCATGGCGAGGAAGCCGGACAGCTCTTCCTTGAGCCGTAATGTCGCGGCGACGGTCTCCTCGATCGTCTCGGCCTGGGTACTGACCGCCTCGATCCCCTCGGCCGTCTCGGCGAGACCCGAGGCGAGGCGATCGTAGGTTCCGGTGAGCTTGCTGACCTGGAGCTCCGCCGCGCTGATCTTGGGCGGCAGCTGTTCCAGCCCGTTTAGTTGCTTCTCCAGCGCGCTGACCCGTTCTCCCAGGGTGCCGAGTCGCTGCAACTGCGCGATCGACCGGTCGGCATGCTGAACCAGTCGCTCGAGGTTGGTTTGCTGCGACTCGAGCCGCTCAACGAGCTGGCGCAGTTCGGGAAGCTCTCGGTTGAACCGTTCCTGCGGAGATTACGGAGAAAGGTGGCCATCAGGCTTTGCTCCTCGATGGATGCGCGCGCGACTGGAGAGTGCCGGTGGATGACCGGCGGGAGCATTCCATCGTAGGAAGGCTCAAGAGCCTGCGCTAGACTGGCAGTTTGCGCGAGCGAAGAGGACGTGTGGCGTGAATGTGTGGCGCGCTGAACTGTGTTGCGGAAACGCGTCGCCGGAGAAACGTTCACCCTCCGTCGCAGGCGATGGGCTGCCGCAGGTGCGTAAGAAGTGGACGCCGTCAGACTTTTGACTACGAATCCTCTGAAAAACGCTCTGACGCGGACCGCGACACGGTGTCTTGGGAGCGAATGAAGGGAGATCCAGCTTCGCAGCTCAGCTAGGTCATCGTGATGCTATTTGGTCTACACCTTGCCCAACCTGTTTCGCCGCACGACCCCACAATCCAAATTCAACTGGACCAACGAATGAAACCTTCCCTGGCTGCTAGGTACTGTCTGCCTGCTCTCCTGTGCTGCTCCAGTCCCGACATCTTCGAGCCCCGGCATTACCATGGCGCCGGACAAGTACGCGTTCGGCGACAACACGACGCACATTGGAAGCCAGGGTAACTATGAGGTTGTCACGGAAACTTTCCAGATTCAAGATCGGCACAGCAGCGTCAAGATACCCGGCGCCGTCGTCCACTTCCGGGCTACGCGCGGGTTCTCACACCTGCGCCCCGTATGGTGGCGATTCCAATGGCCGCTTGACGGTTGCCTGGAGCTACTTTATCCGATTGTCCACGCGGACACTCTGTTTGGTTGCGCCAGGATCCTGGTTTCGACTGCTTTCCGGCTTGGCCAGTCCTCAGCGTCGAGCCTGGGTCCGCTCCGTGAGCCGAGCATAGAGAAACGACCCAGCGCCGATGGACCTCAAAAACAGTGAAGGCCCGGCCGCACCGATGCGGCCGAGCCTCACGTCTGGTAAATCAGGGGCGCCCGGATTTGAACCGGGGACCTCCTGCTCCCGAAGCAGGCGCGCTAACCGGACTGCGCTACGCCCCGTCAGCGGGCCCTGAGGGACTCGAACCCCCAACCTTCTGATCCGTAGTCAGATGCTCTATCCAATTGAGCTAAGGCCCGATGGGCGGTACAAGACTCGAACTTGTGACCTCCACGATGTCAACGTGGCGCTCTAACCAACTGAGCTAACCGCCCAAAAGCGAGGCGGTCGAGGCGGACGGGGCGGTCGGGTCGATGCAGAACCGCTCTGACCGCCCTGACCGCCTTAGACCGCCGTGACCGCCCTGCGAATAGCGGGGTGGGATTTGAACCCACGACCTCCGGGTTATGAGCCCGGCGAGCTACCAGACTGCTCCACCCCGCGACGGTTTCCTTTATAGAGCCCCCGCAGGGGCTCAGCATCCTTAGAGCGGGAAACGGGACTCGAACCCGCGACCCCAACCTTGGCAAGGTTGTGCTCTACCAACTGAGCTATTCCCGCGGTATCGAGGGCCAGAGTTTATCGGCTGGTCCCCCGGATTGCAACACCAGGCTTGAACAGGCCCAAGCCACAATGGAGGCGAGGGGGATCGAACCCCTGACCTCGTGAATGCCATTCACGCGCTCTCCCAACTGAGCTACGCCCCCATTATATTAGCGCGCCCGTTTCGCGCCCAACTGCCGGGGCGAGCGAGCACGGCAAGGTAGTTTCGCCCCTCAGGAGAGTCAAGCATTTCCAGGCGCAAACGCTGAGGCGCCGCACGCTTACAGGACGCGATGACCAAGCGGAAATCACCCGCGCCCCGCACGGCAAAGTCCAAGAGCAAAGTGACCACGGATCCGGCACCGGCCAAACCGGTGTATCTGTCCGAAGTCCAGAAGATTCTGGCCAGCTCTCCGCCCAAGAAGGGCCGCAGCCGCAAACGGGAAACCGCGAAAACCCTCGGCGTGTACGACGCCGACAAAGACATCCTCGATCAGTACCTGCACGAGGTGAGCCTGACTCCATTGCTCACCACGCCGCAGGAAATTGCCATTGCGAAACTGGTCCGGGCTGGCAACCAGGAGGCGATGCAGGAGCTGGTGAAGCGCAACCTGCGCTTCGTCATCTCGGTCGCCAAGAAATACCAGAACCGCGGCCTCCCGCTCACCGATTTGATCGGCGAAGGGAACGTGGGACTCCTCACTGCTGCCCGGAAGTTCGACCCGGACCAGGGCGTCAAGTTCATCTCCTACGCTGTATGGTGGATCCGCCAGGCAATTCTCGCTTCGCTGGCCCGCCAGGGCCGGACCGTGCGGGTGCCGCTCAACCGTACAGCGGACCTTCCCGCATCGTGCGCACCGCGGAGACTCTGCGCCAGGAGCTTCGTCGCGAGCCAACGCCTGAGGAAATCGCCAAGTCCACCGGACTCTCGCTCGAAGTGGTTCAGTCGCTCGCTGCGCTCAACACCGCCGAGGTCCGGCTCGACGCCCCGCTCGATCCCGAGGGAGATCGCTCGCTCATCGAGCGCTTCATCGCGGGCGACCAGGCCGACACCGAAGACGAGGCGATGGATCGCTTCCTGACCGACGAAATCGAAGGGCACTCACTACGCTCCAGCCCCGGGATGCCAAGGTGCTCCGGCTCTACTTCGGCCTGACGGCGGCCGCGAGCATACCCTGGAAGAGATCGGCGGGATGCTCGGCGTCACCCGCGAGCGGGTCCGCCAGCTGCGCGACCGCGCCCTCAAGCGCCTGCGCGAGGGAGACGTGGGCCGGGCGTTGGCGAGTTTCGCTGCCTAGCTGCCAGCTGTTAGCCGATTAGCTTTTAGCCGTCGGATAGCTATCAAGCTTCCGATAGTCCCGACACATCCAGTTTCGCTTTCCGAACAAATGGCCGCTTTATCGAGGTGATTAGCTAATGGCTAACGGCTAACAGCTAATGGCTGTCACAGCTCTCCATCACGCGCGTCGGCCACGGCGCCATCGAGTCCGGCCGCGCACTGGCCGATGTGCGGACCTGGCTCCCGCTCCTCGCGGCCCAGTTGCGCCGGCTGGGCGTGGACTCGGTGCCCATCGCCCTGTTCATCGCCGTCTTCACCGGCATCGTCCTGTCCCTGCTTTCCAAATACATCTTCACCGGCGCGGTTCCGCTCTACTTCGTCGGTGCCCTGGTCGGGAAGACCATCATGATGGAGCTCGGCCCGGTGCTCACCGGACTGGCTCTCGCAGGCAGAGTGGGCGCCAACATCGCCGCCGAGATCGGGACGATGCGGGTAACCGAACAGGTGGATGCCCTCGAGACCCTGGCCTACAATCCCAAGAGCTATCTGGTCGTGCCCCGGGTGCTGGCGGGCGGCATCATGTTTCCCGTCGTTACCGCACTCGCGGTCGCGGTCGGCGTGACCGCGGGCTGGCTGACCGCGATCAATCTGCTCGACCTCTCCACTCGAATTCGTGAAGGGCCTCCGACTCTTCTACCGCTGGAAGGACATCTGGTTCGGCCTGATAAAGGCAGCGAGCTTCGGCATCGCCGTCACCCTTGCCGGCAGCCTCATGGGCCTTTCCACCCGAGGGCGGGGCAGAGGGCGTCGGCCGCAACACGACCCGCGCCGTCGTCCTGGGTTGTGAGGCGATCCTGGTGCTGGACGCGTTCTGGGCGTTGGTGCTTTTGTGAGAGGCGCACAGGGCGATCAGGACGGACAGGGCGGACGAACGCGCGTCACAATCGCCGCCGATCCCGCCGGTCCGACCTTGTCCGTCCTGTCCGTCCCGTCCGCCCCGACCGCTGCGCATGATCCAATTCCACAACGTCCACAAATCTTTCGGCGCCAAGTACCGTCCTCGAGGGCTTCTCGCTTTCCATTCCGGATCGCGAAACCACCGTCATCATCGGCTACTCGGGGAGCGGGAAGAGTGTCGCGCTCAAGCACGTTGTGGGTCTCATCCTGCCCGATTCCGGTCAAGTCGAGGTGGACGGGCAGCCGGTGGGCCAGCTTGGCAAGGATGAATTGACCGAGCTGCGGCGGAAGGTCGGGTACGTATTCCAGTTCGCGGCTCTGTTCGACTCGATGACGGTCGCGGAAAACATCGGGCTCGGTCTCGCGCGCCGGGGTTTGTCCGAGAGTGAGATCGAACGCCGGGTCGCCGACAGTCTCGCCCTGGTGGATCTGCCCGACACTCAGGCCCGCTATCCTGCGGAGCTGTCCGGCGGCATGCGGAAGCGGGTGGGCATCGCCCGAGCGATCGCTCTCCAGCCGCGCTACATTCTGTACGACGAACCCACCTCTGGCCTCGATCCCGTGACCTCCGCGGTGATCGACGAGCTCATGGTTCGCACCCGGAAGGAACTGGGGTGACCGGGGTGGTCGTCACCCATGACATGCGCAGCGCCTATACCGTGGGAGACCGCATCGCGATGCTCTACCAGGGTAAAGTCCGCCAGGAGGGAACCATCGCCGAGATTCAGGCCACTCGGGACCCGATCGTGCGGCAGTTCATCGAGGGGCGACCGCGCGAAGAGGCTCCCGACTCCAGCGCCACGGTCGGAGCATGAAGCGAAGCAACGAATTCCTGGTGGGTCTCGTGCTGCTGGTAGCGCTCGCCATCACCATCGGCGGCGCGCTCTGGCTGGGCGAGCACAACGTGGGACGGCGCGAGCAGCGTGCACGTGGCCCGCTTCCGCACGGTGGGAGGCCTGACCCCGGGCGCACCGGTGACCCTGCGCGGTGTGAAGGTGGGCCGGATCGAGGCTGTGCGTCTGGGCGAGGGAGACTGGGTCGACGCCGATCTCAGGGTTTACCAGGGTGTCGAGCTTCCCGCCCGCCCTGCCGTGATTGCCGCCTCCCAGAGTCTGTTCGGTGAATGGTCCGCCACGATCGTCTCCGGCGACGAGCCGCAGGACGACCCCAACGTGCGAGAGATGCTGACTGAAGCGGCGAAAGCGGGCGATGGCGCGTGGCCCGGTGCCACACTCCCCGACGTCGGGCAGCTCACCGCACAGGCCGGCCGGATCGCCACCGACATCGCTGCTGTCGCGGAGCGGGTGCAGACCACCTTCGACTCGAGTGCCGTGTTCGAGCTACGGAAGGGAGTGAAGGACTTCGCCGCCATCACCGACCGGCTGGCCAAGTTCACCCAGAGCCAGACCAGCCGGCTCAACACGGTTACCGGGAACATCGATACGACGGCGTTCGCCGTCCGGAACGCCAGTGAAGATCTGCGCCAGGTCCTCGCCCGGATCGACGCGGCGACCGACAGCAACCAGCTCGAAGGAATCGTCCGGAATGCGCAGACCGGGACGGCCAGCCTCAGTGACGCGGCGGCGGACATCAGGACCCTCACCGAGGCGGCCCGCGTCCATCAGGCCAACCTGATTCGCGTTCTCCTCGCCGCAGACTCCATATTGGGACGGATCCAGACCGGGGAGGGCACCCTTGGCATGCTCTCCCGGGACAGCGCACTGTATAATGAAACCACCGAGACCATGCGGGAATTCCGCAAGCTGATCGCGGACATCCAGGCCAATCCGCGAAAGTACTTCAAGTTCAGCGTGTTCTAAAAGCGTGAGCGGTTAAGCGGTAAGCGTAAGCGGGATGGGCGTTCGGGTCTCGTTGGCGGGAGGAAAGCGTGATATTGCCCATGCTGACAATCGCGGTACCTGCTCACCTCTCACCGCTCACCGCTCACGCTTTTGAGGAAGGCGATGGGTAAGAGACGACCGGAACGCGAGGTTTCGGCAGGGGGATCGTGTTCCGGAGAGAGCCGGACCGTTCCGCCCGTTTCCTGCTCATTCGCGATTCCTACCGCAACTGGGGTTTTCCGAAGGGCCATCTCGAGGGTGAGGAATCTCCTGCCGAGGCCGCCAGCCGGGAAACCAGCGAGGAGACCGGTCTCTCCGACCTGGTCATGCACGGTCCAATCCGGATCATCGACTGGCATTTCCGCTTTCGCGGCCGCTACATCCACAAGTTCTGTCACTTCTTCCTGTTCGAGAGCCCGGCCGGCGAGGTGGGACCTCAGGCGGACGAGGGCATCACCGATTATCGCTGGTGTACGCTCGATGAAGCGCTCGAGACCCTGAGCTACGACAATGCCCAGGGTGTGTTGAAGCGTGCGGGAGACATGGCGAGAACCCTCGTGGCCATGGGAAGCGGCCGCTCGCAACCTCGCCACGGCACCGCTGGTCGAGAGCTGAAGTGCCTGTCGTCGCCGCGCTCCTCGAGAGCAGCGACGCCGTGCAGACGCTTCGCCGCTCACTTCCCGCAGCAACTGGTCGCTCGCCCGCTGCCGCCACGCCAACGGGTTGCGGAAGGTCCTCGCGACCCGCCTGGTAGATGCCATCGTACTGACTCCCCAGGCCGTCGCTCAGCCGCAGATACAGGAAGTTCGGGCCGCGTTCCCCGGAGTTCCCATGGTGGCATTCGGGCCCTTCCGTCCCGACGACGGGGAGTTGATGCTGGCCTGCCATGAGGCGAAGGTCGCGGCTCTGCTGGTCGAAGGGGTAGACAATGCGGTGTCCGGCGAGGGTGGTGCTTCGCGTCTCCGCCGCCGAGGAGCGCCGCCGCACCTGGCGGACGCGCCTCGTGCGCTCCGTCTCACCGATCCGGTGCAACGCGACGTGTGGGATTATCTGCTGGATCGGGTGGATCAGACCGTGAGAACCGGCGCGCTGGCTCAGCGGCTCAAGATCAGTCGGGAACATTTGAGCCGGCAATTCGGTGCCGGTGGCGCTCCCAATCTCAAGCGGGTTATCGATCTAACCAGGATCGCATGCGCCGCGCAGTTACTCCGCAATCCCGGTTACGACGCCGGAACCACCGCGCGACTCCTCCGCTTTGCGACCTCCAGCCACCTCACCATCACCGCCAGGCGTATAGCAGGAGCCTCGGCCAGCGGGCTGGCGAGCATGGGCCCCCGAGGCGTTCTCGCCGCGTTTGCCCGGGGAACACCCGAAGCAGGATTCGGTAGCTCGAACCCTCAGCGAGGCTCGGTCCGCCGGTGCGCTCCACCACCGCTCGCGCGGCACCACCACCGAATGTTCCGGCTGACTCATGAAGTGGGGTGAGAGGATCTGCACCCCGTGCTCGTTGAATGCGTCCTGGATGTTGGTGTGCAGCTCGGAGAGGACGAAAACGCGCTGAGCCGGTTCCTCGGGTTGGAAGTTGAGGGTGTATTCGACGTAGAAATCGGAGAGCGAGCTTTGCAGGACGAAGGGTGGCGGCTCCCGCCGAATCCCTTGAGTCCGTTCCGCCGCCTGGCAAAGCATCGCGTGAACCTGTCGCCACGGAGCGTCATATCCGATGGTGACAGCGGTGCGATACCAGAGCGTGTCGGCTCGGTCCATTCTGGAGTAATTCGTCGTCGCCGCGCCCAGCACCACCGCATTCGGTATCGTCACCAGCTCCTGCCATGGAGTGCGGATCCTGGTTGCCACCAGCCCGACTTCGGCCACTGTCCCCTCATACTCGCCGACCCTTACGTAGTCCCCAAGCCGGAGCGCCCTGGCATAAACCAGAATGAGCCCACTCACGATCTGGTTGATGCTGCCGCTTGAGCCAAGGGTGACCAGGAGCCCGAGGAGAACGCTCACTCCCTTGAAAGCGTCGCTTCCGCTCCCGGGCAGATGGGGTAACAGAGAACGAGACCGAATACCCAAAGCAGCGACACCACGATCCGTTCGGTGGGGCGGCCGTATCCGGAGGAAGCCACGGTACCGATACCCTGCCGGACTGAACCGCCCGGAAAAATCCCCGAGTCAACCGGACCAGGAATCGAATGAAGAGCAGGATGACGGCGGCGGTGAAAAGACCCGGGATGGTCTTCAGCGCCCCCAGGGCGAGGTCCCCGAGCGTCGTGAGCAGGAAGTGTCGCAGGGCCTGTCCCCATGGGGCGGTGTAGGGAACCGGCCCAGCGAAAAGCTGAGCCAGATCTCCGCCAGCACCAATCCCGCGACCCAGGCGAGCGCGGTGGTGAGGTACTTCAGACCCTGGCGGATCTGCTCGTGATCCAGCAGCTGGAATCCGCCCAGCTTCCCGGAGCGGACGTCTCTCACCGCGCGGGTCTGGAGCCACCTGAGGAGAACCAGTCGGAGTTTGATGATGATCTGAAGAACCACGACGAGGAGTGTCGTGGCGAACAGCACCCAGAGCGCGCCGCGAAGCAGCACACCTGGACTTCGCGCCGCGCGCTCGGCATCAATCGCATCACGCAGCCGAGCCGCCGCCGAATCGGCCACTACGCCGAGATCCTCTCCGGCCAGGCTGTCGGCATCGGCGGGACCCAGCACCAGAACCGCGGTCCCGGTTGCGGTGACGGTAAGGGCACCGAGAAGGTGCTCGACTCCGACGCTATCGCCTGTAGCGGGACCCTCGAGTACCTTGGCGAGGCGTTCGCGGGCCATCGCCGCCAGTCTCCGCGGGGGAGTAGGAGCCCAGCGGTCGGCGGAAGACGAAGATCGGCCGGTTCTGGAGGACGAGTTGCGGTGTCTGCTGCCTGGAGGCGGCTTGATTGCCCGTCGGCCCGGGCGGCCAGGGGTGAAGCAGCAACAACAGTCCCAGCCCGGCGAGGGCTGGTCCGCAGGGCGGCTTCCATCTTCCGAGTTTTGGCCGCATGGCCGATTATATCCCCGCGTCAGGACCCGGCGAGCCGACAGGCATTGGACCTTCGGGCAAACTTGCCCGAAGGGTCTCCATGTGATAATTTTCACAAGCTAAGTTCTGACCGCATTTCCACTCACAGATCGAAGGCTTATGGCGACGGAAACGACCCTCCGGCCCGGCGAACTCAAGGAAGTTCTCCTTAAGGAAATCCAGAGCGCCGATTTGGCGTCGGTGGACGTCAATGAAGTCGGGACCGTCCTTGAAGTGCGGGATGGTGTGGCGCGCATCTACGGACTCAGCTCGGCTCAGGCCGGCGAGATGCTGGAGTTCACCGCCACCGAAAGCGGCGAACGTGATCACCGGCCTGGCGTTGAACCTCGAAGAGGACAACGTCGGCGCGGTCATCCTGGGCGATTACCTCAAGCTCAAAGAGGGCGACGAAGTCCGCTGCACCGGCCGCCTGCTCGAAGTGCCGGTCGGACCGGCCATGGCCGGCCGGGTCGTCGATGCACTGGGACGGCCGATGGACGGACTCGGCCCGATCAAGACGAACGCGTTCCGGGACGTGGAGATGGTTGCGCCCGGGCATCATCGTCCGGCAGCCGGTGAAGGAGCCGCTGCAGACCGGCATCAAGGCGATCGACGCGATGATCCCGATCGGCCGCGGCCAGCGCGAGCTGATCATCGGCGACCGCGGCACCGGCAAGACCGCGATCGCGATCGACACGATCATCAATCAGAAGGGCACCGGCGTCATCTGCGTGTACGTCGCCATCGGCCAGAAGCGTTCGACGGTGGCGACCGTGGTGGAGAAGCTGAAGGAGCACGGCGCGATGGAGTACACGATCGTGGTCGTGGCCAGCGCCTCGGAGCCCGCGCCGCTGCAGTACATCGCGCCCTACTCGGGCTGCGCGATCGCCGAGTACTTCATGTACGAGGAAGGCAAGGCGACGCTTTGTGTCTACGACGATCTCTCCAAGCAGGCCGCGGCCTATCGCCAGCTGTCGCTGATTCTCCGGCGGCCTCCGGGTCGTGAGGCGTATCCGGGAGACGTCTTCTATCTGCACAGCCGCCTCCTCGAGCGGGCCGCGAAGATCTCGGAGAACCGGACGTGGTGAAGCTCGATGCCCGGATCAAGAAGCCGGGTGGCTCGCTCACCGCGCTCCCCATCATCGAAACCCAGGCCGGCGACGTTTCGGCGTACATCCCGACCAACGTCATCTCGATCACCGACGGCCAGATCTTCCTCGACCACCGACCTCTTCTACTCCAACGTCCGTCCCGCGGTGGACGCCGGCATCAGCGTGAGCCGGGTGGGTGGCAACGCGCAGATCAAGGCGATGAAGCAGGTGGCCGGTCCGCTGCGGCTTGTCGCTGGCGCAGTACCGCGAGCTCGAGGCGTTTGCCCAGTTCGGCTCCGAGCTCGACGCCGCCACGCAGCGCGCAGCTGGCCCGGGGCGCCCGCACGGTCGAGGTCCTCAAGCAGCCCCAGTACTCGCCGGTCCCGGTCGAGCGGCAGGTCGCGATCATCTTTGCCGCCACCAACGGCTTCCTCGACGACGTCGAGGTCAAGTCGATCCGGAAATGGGAAGCGGATTTCCTCACGTACCTCGAGGCGCAGCATCCGGCCGTGCTGCAGGGCATCCGTACCAAGAGGACGCTGGACGAGGACCTGACGGAAAGCTCAAGGCCGCGATTACCGCCTTCAAGCCGCTGTTCCGGGCCGAGTAAATGGCCAAGTCTTCGCGTGCGCTCCGGGGACGGATGCGCTCCGTGCAGAACACCCGCAAGATCACGCGGACGATGGAATTGGTCTCCACGTCCAAGCTCAAGCGGGCCCAGGATCGCGTCGTGTCGGCTCGACCCTATGCGCAGGCGCTGGCCGAAGTCATCGCCGATCTGGTAACTCCCGAGCTGCAGGCCCGATTCCCCTGCTCGGAAGCCGACCGCTCTCACGGCGGGCGGTCCCAAGCGCGCCGCGATCCTCCTGATCACCTCGAATCGCGGGCTGGCTGGCGGATTCAATTCCAACCTGATCAAGGAAGCCCGCCATCGCATCGAGGCGCTCGAGGGCGCGGGCTATCAGGTCGATCTGCACGGCGTGGGTAAGAAGGGCATCGGCTACTTCAGGTACATCGGTCGGGCCTTGGCTACTCAGCGGATCGATATCGGTGACAAGCCGACGGCCGATCACGCCTCGGAGCTGGTGACTCCGCTGATCGAGGAGTTCGCGGCGGGACGGCTCGCCAGCCTCGACATCGTCTACGCCAAGTTCAACAGTCCGCTCTCGACACCGCCAACCCTGCTGACCGTCCTCCCGGTCCAGACGCCGGAGCGGCCGAAGGGCGGGGTGCGGCCGGACTACATCCTCAAGCCCGGGGCGGACGAGATCCTGGAGCAGCTGTTGCCGCTCTACGTGCGGAACCTGGTGTACCGGGGACTGGTCGAGACCGCCGCGTCGGAGCACGGCGCCCGTCGCACCGCGATGAAGAGCGCGACCGACAACGCCGGGCGAGATCTACGATCTGCTGAAGCGCACCTACAACCGGCAGCGCCAGGCGGCGATCACCCAGGAAATCGCGGAGATAGTGGGCGGAGCGGCGGCGCTGGAAGGATAGACGTAGAGGGAGACTCTCGTAGGTCGCTCAGAGGCGGGCACAAGGCCCAGCCTGAAGCAGCAAATATTTGCGGTGGCAACAGCTTGCACTGACGTCCAACAGCTCACCACGGACCGACAGGCACACATGGCAACTGCAGCCCCGACAAAGAACATCGGCAAGGTCGTCCAGATCATCGGCCCGGTGCTCGATGTGGAATTCGAGCCGGAGAACCTTCCGGAGATCTATAACGCGCCTGCTGCTCGAGGATAACAGCGGCCCCCGGCCCATCCGGGTCGTGGCCGAGGTGCAGCAGCACATCGGACAGAACCAGGTGCGTGCCGTCGCCATGTCGAGCACCGATGGCGTGGTGCGGGGCACCAAGGTCGTTGACACCGGTGCGCCGATCGCGGTTCCAGTGGGTGATGCTGCGCTGGGACGGATCCTCAACGTGCTGGGCGAGCCGGTGGACGGCGGCGCGCCGATTCCCGCCAGCAACGAGCGGTGGCCCATCCATCGGGAAACGCCCAAGTTCACCGACCTCGAGCCCAAGACCCAGATCTTCGAGACCGGCATCAAGGTCATCGACCTGATCGCGCCGTTCGTGAAGGGCGGAAAGATCGGCCTGTTCGGCGGCGCCGGCGTAGGCAAGACCGTCGTCATCATGGAGCTGATCAACAACGTCGCCAAGGGTCACGGCGGCAAGTCGGTCTTCTGCGGCGTGGGTGAGCGGACCCGCGAGGGCAACGACCTCTACCTCGAGATGGAGGAGTCGGGCGTCATCAAGAGCTGCGCCCTCATCTACGGCCAGATGAACGAGCCGCCCGGCGCCCGGCTTCGAGTCGGACTCTCCGGCCTGACCGTCGCGGAGTATTTCCGCGATGTCGAAGGCCAGGACGTGCTGCTCTTCATCGACAACATCTTCCGCTTCACCCAGGCCGGCTCCGAGGTCTCGGCGCTGCTGGGCCGGATGCCCAGCGCGGTCGGGTATCAGCCGACGCTCGCGACCGAGATGGGCGACCTCCAGGAGCGCATCACCTCGACCAAGAAGGGCTCGATCACCTCGGTGCAGGCGATCTACGTGCCGGCCGACGACCTCACCGGACCCCGCTCCGGCGACCGCCTTCGCGCACCTCGACGCCACGGTGGTGTTGTCCCGCGCGATCTCCGAGCTCGGGATCTATCCCGCGGTGGATCCGCTCGACAGCTCCAGCCGGATCCTGGATCCCCAGTTCCTCGGGCGAGCGGCACTACAACGTCGCCATCGGGGTGCAGCGGACCCTGCAGAAGTACAAGAGCCTGCAGGATATCATCGCGATCCTCGGCATGGACGAGCTGTCGGAAGACGACAAGCTGGTCGTGGCCCGGGCCCGCCGGATTCAGCGCTTCCTGTCGCAGCCCTTCTTCGTGGCACGAGCAGTTCACCGGCTTCGAAGGCAAGTACGTGAAGCTGGAGGACACAATCGAGAGCTTCGAGCGGGTGCTCTCCGGTGAGTTCGATGATCTGCCGGAGCAGGCGTTCTACATGGTGGGTGCCATCGACGAAGCGGTGGCGAAGGCCAAGAAACTCGCGAGCGCGTGATGCACGTCACGGTTATCAGCCCCGAGGCCTCGGTATTCAATGGCGAGGCGGATTCCGTCATCGCCCCGGCGTATGATGGCGAGGTCGGAATCCTGCCGCGGCACGCTCCTTTCATGACGCTACTGGGGCGGGGTACCTTGCAGGTGCGCCGCGGCGGCAGAAACGCTGCGGTTTGCAGTGCAGGGAGGATTTCTGCAAACGGTCAACAACACCGTCAGGGTGGTGGCCGAACACGTTCAAGGAGACTCGCATGCGTCGTGAGCTTCTGGTGTTCTTAGTAGGGGCAGGACTGGCGTCAACGGCAGGGACGCTGTCGGCGCAGACGGTCGGCACGCCAGTTTTCATGGCGCCGACCCGCGCGTTTCAGAAAAATGAATTGGGTGGTTACATCTCGGATCCCGGCGAAGGGGTGAGCATCGCGATCGAAGGCGAGTACCGGCGCTTCCACAAGACCTTCGACTGGGGCATGCAGGCCGCCTACATGGACGCCGACGGAGGGGACGATCTGGGCGCCTTCGGCATCGATGCCCGCGCCGTCCTCGCCAAGCACAGCGAAGATTTCCCGCTCGACGCTGCGGTGACCGGCGGCTTTGGGGTTCTCTTTTCCGGCGGAAACACCGGGTTCCTCATCCCGCTCGGCGTTTCGCTCGGGCGCCAGATCCTGCTGGAAGAGTCCAAGATCAGCTTCACCCCCTACGTCCACCCAGTCATTGCTCCGGCCTTCGGCGATCTGTTCGACGATGCCCAGTTTGGTCTCGGACTCGGCGTGGATATCACCCTCACCAAGACGTTCGATGTTCGGGTGAGCGGTGCGGTGGGGGACTACGAAGGAGTGGGGATCGGCGTAGCGTGGCATAAGTGAGTCGCCCGCTGCCGGCCTGTTTCCTATCAGCCGTTCCCGTATGACACGACCCTCCTCGGCGTGGAGCCGAGGAGGGTTGTGCTATCAGGCCCGTTTCACGGCGTCCGATCGTTGCCCACCAGATTGACGAACCCCGCGCGACGCCGCTACCTTGCGCGCCGATTCGACTCGATTGCCCGGAGGTGTTGATGCGGCGGTACCCGACAGTGCTTGCTGCGGCGTGCATGTTGCTCGCCGGTCCGCTCGAGGCGCAGGTCACCGGCCTCCCCACCCGCAATGCCGGCATCCCCAGCGGCATCAGTGTCGGAGCCGAAGTGGGCTTCCCCAACTCCGACTACGGCGATGGAACCGCGTATGGGGCACGGGGCGCGATCGGGTTCGGCACCATCGGACTCTCGGCGATCATCTCCCACTTCGATCCTGAGGGGTCGGTCGATGGCTACACCGCCCTCGGCGGCGACCTCAATCTCAAGGTCTTCGGCGGTCCATTGGTCCCGCTCTCCGTGACTTTACAGGCCGGTGCCGAATACGCCGACCCGTCGGGTCCGGGAACCGTCGTCCACGCGCCGATCGGCTTGGGTATCGCGCTCACAATTCCCAATCCCAACCTCGCCATCAGGCCCTGGATCGCTCCGCGGGTTGATGTCACCCGAGTCACTGGAAATGTCGATGAGACCAACACCAACTTCGGACTCTCCGGCGGCATCGATCTGAATCTGATTTTCGGGCTCGGCCTGACGTTCTCTTACGATCAGGTTTGGGGCGACAACGGCGTGAAGCCCTCGGTGTTCGGTGTGGGAGCCAACTGGACGTTCGGACTCTGATCGCGTGAATTTCCGCCTGCATCTGCCCGCCCGGATCATTCTTGCCGCGGGACTGCTCCTCGTGTCGGGCTGCGCCAACACGTTCGACGCGACACGGCTTGGCGTGCCGGTGACCATGGCATCAGGTGCCGACGCCCCGGCACAGGGCACCTCGTTCAAGGTGACCTCGCACGCCGTCTACGGGCTTCTGGGGCGTGGTCCAGTTCTCCGAACCGTCGCTCAAGAAGGCCTTGGGCAGCCAGCTGGTCGCGGGATCCGGCGTAGCCGACCTCAAAATCAAGGTCCGCAGCAGGTTTTCGATATGATCATCACCGGGCTTACGCTGGGGATTATCGTGCCGCGCTCGGTGACGTTTGAAGGCGTTGTAGTCCAGCCGAAGTAACCAGCCCCTCAACCATTCGCGCGCAGCGCTCCGCCGCTCCGCGTCCCTGATCGACCACCGCCCGGGCGACCCGTCCCGCCGAGGCCCGGGCCGCTTCATCCGGAATGCCAGGCAGTCCACGCGCGGACGAGGTCCGCGGCTCCGGTCGCGCCTCGCCGGATGGAAAGCCCGCCTCCCTGAGCCAATAGCCGGCTCGCGTCCAGGCTCTCGTGCCAGTGCGGGCCCACGGTCACCGGAATCGCCCAGGCCGAGGGCTCCAGCACCGAATGGAGGCCCGCGGTGCCAAACGCGCCGCCCACATGAGCAACTTTTCCTGCTCCGTACAACCTCGCGAGCCTTCCGGAGCGATCCTCAACCATGAGGGTGCGGGTTTGACGGCGTCGGCCACAAGCACCGGGGAGGCAGCCCGAGTTGAGCCGCGGTGCGTTCGATCCGGTGGAGCTGACGGGATGATGGTTCGTGAGGCACCAGGATGAGCCGGGGTCGGGGTGCTGCCGTCGCAGTGTCCTGAAAGCGCTGAGCAGCACCTGATCGTCGGAGTGCCAGGTCGATCCCCCACGATGGTCCATGCATCCGCACCCAGGGCTGGCAGGGGGTCTTCCGGTGACACCTCGGCGACCTTGGCCGCGACGCTGTCGTAGCGCGGGTCGCCCAGCGTCTGGATTCGATCCGGTTCCACGCCAAGTTGGACGAGCCGGTCGGCATCGTCTTCCGATGCCGTTCCGACGGCGTCCAGGACAGAGTACCCCGGATGGAGCAATGCGCGGATCGGCCACCGGAGCCTTCCGCTGTGCGGCCGCACTGTCCCCGTGATCAATCCGAGCTTGATGCCACGCTGATGCGCCCGGGTGGCGAGCTCGGGCCAGATGTCGACTTTGGTGAAGATCAGGACGGTGGGGGAGAGGAGGTCGAGGAACTCGGTGACGTCGTGCACCCGGTCGTAGGGGAGGTATCCGGTAACGTCGGCAGGCAGCTTCGTCAGAAGCGGTTCAGCCGAGGGACTGAAACAGCTGAAACCGATCTGCCAATCGGGCTGCAGGCGGCGGAGCTCACGCATCACCGCCTCCGCCTGGCGTGCTTCTCCCACCGATGGCGCGTGAAACCAGACCAGCGGCTTTGCCAGGTCGCGGCTCGCAGCGGCCCATTGGCGGAATCCTTCGAGACTCGCTGCGCGCCCTTCATGCCCGAGCACGATCTTCCGGCTCCAGGCCCCCGCCACCGGTGCGAGTGCGGTGCCGAGCGTGATCGCGGCGCGATAGAACGGGTTGGTTTCGGTCAAGGAACGCCGGGCGGTAAGAGCGCCGCTTTGGAGTGAGCCATCCTGTCGACTTGCGAGAGCGCCCTGCCTACTGCTAAACTAAGTCCGTTCGCCCTATGTTCCACCCTGTGAGAGGAGGTGATCCATTGTCTAGTGAGAGTTGCATCCGTAGCTCGAGCAGGGCAAGCGATCGCCTGAGCGAGTAGCGGCGTCGAAGTGACGCCGGAGGCCCGAGGCCGATCGTCTCGAGCTCGATGACAACCGACCGCGCCATTCCGTGAACTCGACGGGGTGGCGCGGCCTGCTTTTCGGGCGCAGTCCTCAGTCCTTTCCCTCATTACTTTCTTTCCATGCCCTCCTACTGGTCCACCACCCGGGCCCCCGCTACAGCCTCACCTTCGCCTTCCCATTGCTGATCCTCTACGAGTTCATGGCCCGCAGCCTGTCCGGGCCGGATGGCTCGGGGATCCGCAATGGAGCCGATGTTCTGCTCAAGAGCCTGTTCGTCCTGCTGGGCGGAGGACATGGCCTGACGATCTTCGGGGTGCTCCTGCTGGGCACCGGCATAGTCCTGGTATGGCGAGACCGGCGGAAGAACGGGCCCATCGAGGGCCGGTACTTCGTTGGGATGCTGGCGGAGTCCGTGGTCTACGCGGTGCTGTTCGGGGTGGTGACGAGCCTGCTCACGACGCTGGTGCTTCAGGGACCGAGACTCCTGGCGCTCGGTCCAATGGAGGGACAGGGCCTCGGCACCCAGATCATGGTTTCGCTGGGTGCCGGGATCTACGAGGAACTGCTGTTCCGGGTCCTGATTGTCGGGGCGCTGTCGCGGTTTGCGATCGGGGCCTTCCAGATGAAGCCCTTTCCGGCGGGAGTCTTCGCGACGCTTCTGGGAGCGGTCATCTTCGCGGCATTTCACTATGTCGGCCCGCTGGGCGACAGCTTCGAGCTGACCTCCTTTACCTTCCGCACCATTGCCGGCGTGTTGCTGAGCGCCCTGTATCTCGTCCGGGGCTTCGGCGTTACCGCTTGGACCCACGCGTTGTACGATGTGTTGCTGACGGTAGCGCGGTAGCGGTCGATGGTCGATGGTCATAGTCGGTCGTGAGTCTAGAGTCTTGAGTCCAGATCGTGACTCATGACACCATGACCCAAGACCTATGACGACTATCGACTATCGACTATTGACTATCGACTCTTTCACGCCCGTCCTCACCTTCCACAACGAATCCAGAATGTGCCGGTAGGTTTCGAGGGGTGCGGCTCCCTTGAGTAGTCCGGCACCCTCGATGTAGACCGTCGGCGTGCTGGACACGCCGGAGCGGGCGGCCGAATTGGCTTCGCTCTGGATCATGGCCCGGGTTTCCTGCTTCTGGAGACAGGAAACAATCGTATCTCGCGGCACGCCGGCCGAGTCGGCGAGCGTGAGGAGAAACGGCGCCGGATCCTTGAGCGGGGCCCACTTGGACTGGTACTGGAAGAGCAGGTCGTGGATCGGCCAGAAATGATCGGCCTCGGCGGCGCACATCGCGAACTCGGCGGCCGCCCCCGCGTTGGGATGAAGATCGGTGATCGGGAAGTTCACGAAGATCCAGCGCACTTTTCCGGTCGAGATGAATTCCTGTTCCAACTGCGGCAGCACTTCCATGGCCTGCTTGCGGCACCAGGGACACTGGAAGTCTGACATTTCGTAGACCGTGACCGGCGCCGTCGGCGAACCCTTGGTTCGTGCGGCAACCAGGCCCGGATCCTGAGCTGCGCCGCGGCGCTCGTGAAGCCGCCGATCGTCAGCAAGAGCGCCAGCATCGGAATTCGCATGTTAGTACCTCGACTGCCGCTTTCCCGTCGTGCGATCGAGCACGATCTTGCCACTGCGGATCGGGACATTCCAGTACCATTCTGCGTTGGGATCGTCGGCCACCCACGAACGAGCGTACACCCACCAGTCGCCATTCGGCAACCGGATCGTCACCGAACCATCGGCGCCCGTCGTGTCTGGAATCGGCTGGCGTCCAACTACATTGTTGAGCCGGTCGACGATACTGTCGTAGCCCTTATAGGTGCTATCTTGCCAACGGCTCATCAGGTCGCGGAGGCTGTCCATCGGCGCGGCCAGCGTGTCGCGAGCCTTCTTGAGCTGGAGCTGTGCCGCGTCGCGTCGCTTGGCGAAGTCGGCGAGCGAGTCGGAGAGCGTGTTGAAGCGCCGGTAAAGGAACGCGTAGTCCGGTGCCGACCGCGGCATTGAATCGAGCCGGACCTTGAGGCGTGCGAGGGAATCCTGGGTGCGGGTCACGGCCAGCGACGCAGTGACGTAGGCGTGGAACGGCTTCTGGAAGGCATGGAACAGCGTATCCAATCGCTGCTTGATCCGTGTCGGCGGGGTGGCCTTGGCCTCGAGCAGGGCGATGATGCTGTCCCGGTCGTAGGAGAGTACGATCAGTGGTAGGTTCGCCACCGGCGCGTCAACCGAATCGGGGCCGGGAATGGCGACGTCTACATGGACTTCCCGGCCGCCGCAGGCGGCCAGAACCAGAGCGAGCGTGATCAAACAGCGGGGCACAGGCAACCGGGTGAGGGGGACCGAAGGGGTATTCGGGCCGGGGAAAGCTAGGCGAGTCCTGGGGTTGCTTCAACTCATCCCGGCGCTGCTCGTGGCACAGCAGAGCGGCGGAATCGACTCGCTCTTTCCCGCGCGCCCCACCGGGTACCTCACCGACGTAGCTGGTGTCGTGGATCAACCGTCGGCCTCCTGGATCGAGGACCTTGCCGCCCGCCTCCGGACCGCCACGGGCGCTGAGCTCGCCGTCGTTACCCTCCCCACTCAAGGACGCTACGAAACCTCCGAGCTTGCCCTGGCCATCGGTCGGGCTTGGGGCGTGGGGCCAAGGCCGAGATCGGCGACCAGCGCCGCAACGCGGGCCTGGTACTCCTCGTCGTGCCGAAACGCGAAGGACAAAAGGGCGGGCTCTATCTCGCCACCGGGCGCGGAGTCGAGGGCATCGTCACCGATGCCACCGCCGGCCGGATTCTGGATCTCATGATCCCGCAGCTTCAGCAGGGTGAATACGGGCCCGCGCTCGTCACCGGCACCGAGGCGATCGCAAGCACCGTCGCCAAGGGCTTCGGTGTCACCGACTCCGCCCTCACCGCGGCCGATCCATTCAAGAACTCCGGGGGCGGTGAGGGCGGCATTCCGGGCTGGGTGGTTCCGGTTCTGTTTATCCTCGTGTTCTTTGTTCTGCCCATGCTGGCGCGCGCGGTCGCGGCCGCGGTGGTCGAGGTGGAAGAGGCGGCCCCCGATTTACTGGGGACCGGGCTGGGGTGGCGGTGGCTGGGGCGGTGGCTTTGGCGGTGGAGGTTTTGGTGGTGGCGGGGAGGATTCGGCGGCTTTGGTGGTGGCGGCGGGTTCAGTGGTGGCGGTGCGGGAAGGAGCTTCTGATGAGCAACGACGTCGAGCAACTGCTCCAGTCATTTCTCACTCGGGCCGATCAGGCAGGGTTGGGCAACTACGTTGCCGTACTCTACGGTTCCCATGCCCGGGGCATGCGCTGCCCCGCCGGTCGGACGTGAACCTGCTCCTGATTCTGGACCAGGTAGACGCTGCGAGGCTGCGAGCCTTGGGCCCCGCGTTCAGCGAATGGGAGGCGGCCGGGCAACCGCCGCCGATAATTCTATCGAAGGTGGACTGGGAGCGGTCGGCCGACGCGTTCCCGCTCGAGCTCACCGACATGGCGCTGGCGTATCGGGTCCTCAGGGGAGACAATCCGCTCGCGAGCATCGCCGTGGATCGGGCCGACCTCCGACGCGCGCTGGAGCGGGAGCTGCGCGGCAAGATGCTCCGGCTGAGACAAGCCTACGCCACATTCACCGGCAAAGGGGACCGCCTGGCGGAGCTGGCGCAGGGTAGCGCCGGAGTCATCCAGTTTCTCTTCCGGATGCTGGTCAGTGTCGCCGGAGAGGCTCCCCCGGAGACGCCCAGCAGGCGGCGGCCTCGGCGGGCCGGCTTGCCGGCTTCGATCCCGCCGCCACCCAGACAGTCTTCGCCCATCGGGGCGACCCCAATTGGCGCTGTAGCGACGAGGATTTCGTAGGGTATCTTCACGCGGTGGAAGCGGCCGCGCGCTTTGTGGACCAACTTCAGACTGGAGAGCGGAGATGATGCGGTACCTTCGGCTGTCTCTGTTGGTGCTCGCGGTGACGGCCACCGGCTGCGGCTATAACAGGATCCAGGCAATGGACGAGCAGGTCAATTCCGCCAAGGGACAGATTGCGGCCCAGCTGCAGCGGCGGGCCGACCTGATCCCGAACCTGGTGGAGACGCGTCAAGGGCTACGCCAAGCACGAAGAGACGATCTTCACCGAAGTCGCCAACGCGCGGGCCAAGCTCGCGGGCAGCGTGCAGTCGGGTAATATCGAGGAGATGGCGCAGGCCAACCAGGCCATGAATGGCTCGCTGGGACGCCTCCTCGCGATCGCCGAGAACTATCCCCAGCTCAAGGCTGATCAGAACTTCCGCCAGTTTGCCGACGAGCTGGCCGGCACCGAGAACCGGATCTCAGTGGCTCGGCAGGACTACAATACCGCGGCGCAGCAGTACAACACCTTCATCCGCACCTTCCCCTACAACCTCACGGCCAAGGTCTTCGGCGCCGGGGACCCAAGCCCTACTTTGAGGCGAAGGAGGGGGCGGAGGAGGCGCCGTCTGTGAAGTTCAATTGATGCGCGGTGTCGAGCGCCATAAGCCTTAGGCCGTAAGCCATTAGCGAAGCAGAAACGAAGAACCCTCCGATGCCGAGCGCACGGAGGGTTCTCTGTTTGACAGGCCGCTTAGGGCCTACGGCTTAAGCAGCTTATGGCTTGTAGTTAATCCACCACCACCTGCGGCAGCACATACCGCAGCGGATCGACCGGCTGGCCACGCACGTGGACCTCGTAGTGGAGGTGCGGGCCGGTGGCGAGGCCGGTATTCCCCACCTGGGCGATCAGGTCGCCCCGCTTCACCCGCTGGCCCTGGTGCACCAGAATCTTCGAGCAGTGGGCGAACTTGGTGGTGATCCCATAGCCGTGATCGATCTCGACCGTGTTCCCATAGCCGGTTTCCCAGCCGGTGGAAATCACTACGCCCGCGCCGGGGACTGGATGGGGGCGCCGAGGGGGCCTGCACATCGATGCCCTCGTGCGGCCGCGCGTAGTGCAGGATGGGATGCTCCCGCATCGAGGCAAATGCACTCGTGAGCCAGCCCGTGGTGGGCATGATGGACGGCATCGCCACCAGCCGATCGCGGTGGGCGGAGATGCTGTCCGTGGCCTCTTTGAACGAGAACGCCAGCAGGTTGGCCCGACGGATCAGGCCGGCCAGATCCACCCGGACCTCCTCGGCCCGGCGGGCGAGCACGTTGATCGGCCGCGCGATCGCACCCTCGGGGGCCGGGCCACCGATACCGGCCTGCTGCACCTGGGGATCGTTGGGCTCCAGGTTCGCCATCAGGCGAATCCGGGCGTCTCGCTGGGCGATGAGGCGCAGGGTATCCGACAGGACGTCGACCTTGCCGTTGAGCTGGCCGATCTGCTCAGCCAGGTCGGCGTTCTCACGCTGGAGGGCGGAACTGCGCTGGAGACTGACGCTTCGTGAAACGGTGGCGTAGCCGAGAAGGAGGGCGGAAAGGACGAGGACCACACCAAAGCCCGCTGCGATCTTCAGCAGCGCCTGAGATACCTCGACTGCTTTCGAGGCACCTGAGCCCGGTGGCACGATGACCAGAGTCCACTTCCGTTCAGCCATTCGCCTGCCTTAGCTAAGCTCGTTGGAATTGTGTGAATAAGCTGCGCGTTATAATGCCCCTCTGTCCCGGGCCTGTCAAGGCACAAGACGACACGTTTAAGTGTTTGACTGTCAAGTTTTTACTATGGTAGCTTCGGGAAAAGTCCGGCGGGTTTTCTGACCTGCAGCCCGGCCACTTGGGGCGCTCCAGCCCCTGAATCCGGCTCTTTTCGGCCCGGCCTTCCAGGCCCAGGTGGGTCCAAAGCTCCTCGGCCTTCCCGGAAGGAACGGGAGGTGAGGACCGCGAGCCGGAAGAGACAGCGGGCCAGCGCAGCGAGGGTGGCATCGAGTTCCGTCTCCTTGCCCTCCTTGGCCAAGGTCCAGGGGGCGCGCTGGACGATGAACTGGTTCGCCTCACCTACCAGGGCCCAGGCAGCCTCGGCGCCACCCTTGAGGTCGGTGGCATCCATGGCCTTCCGGTAGGCGGCCAGCGCCGTCGCTCCGGCTGCATCCAAGCGGCGTATCCGCGCCTTCGGGCACCACTCCGGCCCGGTACTTCTCGATCATGGCGAGAGAGCGTGAGGCGAGATTCCCAAGTCCGTCGGCCAGGTCGCTGTTGTAGCGCGCGTCGAATCGTTCCCAGCTGAATTCCCGTCTCCGGAGAACCCGACCTCACGGCACAAGGAAGTAGCGCAGCGCATCCGGTCCATGGTGGGCGATTGCCTCCGACAGCTCGAGCCGTACCCCGGCGCTCTTGGAGAAGCGGTCGCCACCGAGGTAAATGAAGCCATGGGCCCAGACCTGTTCCGGCAATGCCTCACCGGCAGCCTCGAGCATCGCGGGCCAGATCACCGTGTGGAACCGGGTGATGTCCTTGCCGACCACGTGAACCTGGGCCGGCCAGCTGGCGCGGGAATTGGGGAATCGCTGCGCGGTCCAGTAGTTCGGCAGGGCGTCGAACCAGACGTAGGTGGTTTGGGTTTCGCCGTCGCTGGTCGGACGGGGAAGGGCACACCCCAGCTGAAGCCGGCTGCGGCTCGCCGAGACGTCCTCCAGCCCTTCTCTCAGGAGTCCGAGAATTTCGTTGCGGCGGATCTCCGGCTGGACGAACTCCGGTTTCCTGGCGAGCAGATCCTCGAGGAACTTCTGGTAGCGGGAGAGCCGGAAGAACCAGTTCCGCTCCTCGACCAGCTCGAGGGTCCGGGTGGGATGCAGCGCGCAGTGCCCGTCCACGATGTCCGCTTCGGTCTTGAACGACTCACATCCGACGCAATAAAGCCCGGAGTACGACTTCTCGTAGAAAGTCATCCGGGTTCCGCGCGAAGATCTTCTCGATCAGCTCACGCACCCCCGCCTTGTGCTCGGGGGCGGTGGTGCGAATGAACTGGTCGTAGCTGATGTTGAGCTCCGCCCAGGTGCGCTGGAAGGACGTTGCCACCTGATCCACCAGGGCCTGAGGAGTGATGCCCTGGTCGGCCGCGGTCTGGGCCACCTTCTGGCCGTGCTCGTCCATGCCGATGAGGAACCAGACGTCGTCGCCCTTCAGCCGGTGATATCGCGCGATGCAGTCGGCGCCGACCTTTCGAAGGCGTGACCCATGTGCGGGTCGCCATTCGCATAGTCGATCGCAGTCGTGATGAAGAAGTGACCCACTCAGGACTCAGTCGGAGGGGATTCGGGGCCTTCGCTCGCTCCCCGCCACGGCCTCTGCGGCCACGCCGCCGGCGCCGCCGTCGGGGACCGCTTCCCGGCTCCGCGGGGGCCTGAGACGAAGGAGGCGCGGACTCCCGGCGGGAGCGGCTGGAGCAGGAGCCGGAGGCGGGCGCCGGAGGCGGAGCGATGGTGGCCGTCTCGGTGTGGGCCGCCTCCATTTCGTCCCGGAGCTGCACCAGCGGGATAATGCGCGAGCCCTGCTCTTCGTGGCGGAGGAAGACCCGCTCCCGGAAGATGTCGACCGCCACCACCTTCTCCGGGCCGCGGGCAGTCTGAAGCGTTTTCCCCTCGCGGGGGAATCGCTTGCGCGAGGCGACGTAGAACTCGTGCTCGTACTTCGAGGCAACAGAGCAGCCGGCCGCAGCCGCCGGAGATCTGAGCCGGGTTGAGCGAGAGATGCTGGTCCTTCGCCAACGCCAGGCTCACCGGGGACAGCTCGGTCAGCCAGGTAGAGCAGCAGTATTCCCGCCCGCAACGGCCCACGCCCTTGAGCCGTGCCGCCTCATCCCGCACGCCGATCTGACGCAGCTCGATCCGGGTACGAAACTGTGCCGCGAGATCGCGGACCAGGGCGCGGAAGTCCACCCGCTTTTCCGCCGTGAAGAAGATGGTGAGCTTGCCCCGGTCCCACTGCCACTCCGCATCGCTCACCTTCATCTCGAGGGAGTGTTGCCGGACCTTGTCGATCACCTTGCGGCGGGCTTCTTCTTCGTTCTGGCGCAGTTCGTTTGCGGTGCGGACCTCTTCCTGGGAGGCACGTCGTACCACTGGACGCATCGCGGAGGGGCCGTGGCGCCCACCGCGCACCCGTTGCAGGCGCCGGCGCATTTCTTCTGCGCCACCTCTCCCGCCGAAAAGCACCCGTCCGAAGTCGAGGCCACGCTCCGCCTCGACCACGACCGCTTCCTTCAGCCGGAGCGGATCCTGCTCGTCGGTCCAGAGGAAAAAGTCGCGGCGGGTACCCTTGAAGCGTACTTCGACGGTTTGAGGCATCAGGTCTCGGTAAAAGCGCCCATGGCCGCGTACTTGTCCGCACGGCGGCGCACCAGCTTTTCGGGCCGGACCTTTCGCAACTCCGTCATGTGGCGAATGAGAGCTTCTCGCAGAGCCTCACCGGTCGCGTCGGGGTCGAAGTGCGCCCCTCCGAGCGGTTCCGGAATAATTTCGTCAATGAGCTTGAGTCGGAGCAGGTCCTGCGCCGTCAGCTTCAATGCATCGGCCGCCCGTTCCCGCTGGGAGGCGTCCTTCCAGAGAATCGCCGCGCATCCCTCGGGCGAAATGACTGAATAGACCGAGTTCTCCAGCATCAGCACCCGGTCGGCCACGCCGAGGGCGAGCGCTCCGCCGGAGCCACCCTCGCCGACGACGACCGCGATGCATGGGCGTCGGGAGTGCGGCCATCTCCAGAATGCTGCGGGCCAGGGCTTCCGACTGCCCCCGCTCCTCCGCGCCGAGTCCTGGATAGGCGCCCGGCGTGTCGATGAGGGAGATGACCGGAGCGCTGAACTTGGCAGCCAGCTTCATGAGGCGGAGCGCCTTGCGGTATCCCTCCGGGTGCGCCATGCCGAAATTGCGCTTGAGATTCTCCTTGGTGTCCCGCCCCTTCTGGTGCCCGATCACCATCACCGAGACGCCGGCCAGCCGGGCCCAGCCCCCGACGATCGCCGGATCGTCGCGGTACAACCGGTCTCCGTGAAGCTCGATGAAGTCGGTAAAGATGGTGCTCAGGTAATCGAGCGTGTATGGCCGGCGTGCATGACGCGCCACCTGCACCCGCTGCATTGGGGTCAGGTTCATGTAGATCTCGGATCGGAGGGTATTGAGCCGGACCTGGAGGAGACGGGCTTCTTCCGAAACGTCGATCTGCTGCTTCTCGCCCAGCTGGGTGAGATCCTCGATCTGCCGCTCCAGTTCCTGCAGGGGCCGCTCAAAATCGAGACTGTAGGTGTTCGCCATTTCGTTTCTAAGAGAGGAGCCCCAAGCCCTAAGCCGTAAGCCATAAGCATGAGAGCCTAAGGCCTATGGCTTCATGGCATTCCCCGAAAGGGGTTGTGGTTCGCGGTTTCGCCCAGGGTTAGCCTGCCCGAACATACTGCACGTGCTCGGCACCCAGCAACCTGCGGAGTCCCTGGATCAGCTCCTCATCCGGGGCAATCCTGACCCGTCTGGACCGGGCCCTCAGCCGTTCTCCATTCCCGTCGCTCCATTCAATATAGAGCGGAGCCGGGCCCGGGTGAGCGGCGCAGAGCGCCACGGCTTCCTTGATTCGCTCGGGGGCGGGGCTTCCGGTGCCTTCCAGCGCAGCGCCACGCCGAGGGCCCCGCTGGGTATGAGCTCATCGAGCGGCCGCGCCAATTCTACGACGAACGGTGCCCGTTCCTCCCCGCGATCCCGCGCGCTGTAGCCGCCCGTGAGCAGCACAGGCAAATCGTCACGGATCACCTGGTTGAGCCGGGCCCACGCGTCGGGGAAGACGATAGCTTCCGCCGTCCCGTGGAAATCCTCGAGGGTGATCCGGGCGTACTCCTTCCCGGTCTTCTTGGAGATCTGCCGTTTCACCAAAGTGATGACCGCCGCGACCGTCACCTGGTGTTCACTCCATTCTCCGAGCGTGCTCGTGGTCCGGGTGCCGAAGACTTCGACCTCGGCGCGGAACCGTTCCAGCGGATGGCCCGAGATGAAGAAGCCCAGGACCTCCTTCTCCTTCGCCAACCGGTCGGCTTCACTCCATTCGGGCACTTCCGGCAACGTCTCCTGGTGATGCCGCGCGGCGACCGCATCTCCGAACAAGGAGGCCTGTCCGGCCTCCCGCTCCTGTTGGGCCAGCTGTGCCTCGCCCAGCGCCTCATCCAGCCCAGCCGCGAACTGCGCGCGGTGCCCGCCCAGGGAGTCCAGCGCGCCTGCAGCGACGAGGGATTCGATCACCCGCTTGTTGGCGAGGCGCAAATCAATCCGGCTGGCGAAGTCTGGCAGTGATTTGAACGGCGCGTCTTTCCGCGCGGCGATGAACGAGTCGATTGCCCCGCGGCCCACGTTACGCACCGCGCCCAGCCCGAAGCGCAGCCTCCGGTCTCCAATCACCGTGAACTTGAACCCCGACTCATTCACGTCGGGTGGGAGCACCTCGAGGTCCAGCTCCCGGGCCTCGTTGATGTACTGCACCACCTTGTCGGTATTCCCGATTTCGGACGAGAGCAGCGCAGCCAGGAACTCGGCGGGGTAGTAGGCCTTGAGCCACGCCGTCTGGTACGACAGGAGCGAGTAGGCGACCGAGTGCGACTTGTTGAAGCCGTACCGGCCGAAGGTCTTGATCTGGCCTCCCAGTTCCTCCGCCAGTTTGCGCTGGATACCGTTGGCGACGGCCCGCTCGATGAACCGCCCGACTTCCTTGTCGATGAGCTCCTGGTCTTTCTTGCCTACCGCCTTCCGCAGCACGTCGGCTTCGGCCAGGCGTGTATCCAGCGAGCACGTTCGCGATGCGCATCACCTGCTCCTGGTAGGTGATGACGCCATAGGTCGGCTCGAGCACCTCGGCAAGCAACGGATGCGGGTAGGTAACCGTTTCCTGGCCCAGCTTGCGCCGAATGAAGACCAGGTGCATGCCGGCATCGAGCGGCCCGGGACGCAAGCAGCGCGTTGGAAGCCACCAGATCATCGAACCGGTCGCACTTCATGTTGCGCAGGGTGTCGGTGGCCAGCGGAGACTCGAACTGGAATACGCCGGCCGTCCGGCCGTGCCGCAGCATCTCGTAGACTTTGGGATCGTCGAGCCCCAGCGTGTCCATGTCGAGCGTAATACCGTGACGCTCCTTGATCATTTCGATCGCATCGTGGATCACGGTCAGCGTCTTGAGGCCGAGCATGTCCATCTTCAGCATGCCGACCTTCTCGAGGGCGTCCATTTCGTACTGCGTGATGATCGCGTCTTCGCCCTCGGCCGTGGCCCCGGCGCCCTTGGTCGGCGCGGTGCATACCGGTACGTACTCGGTAAGTGGTCCCGGAGCGATCACCACTCCCGCCGCATGCACCGACATGTGCCGGGAGATGCCTTCGATGCGGGATCCCAGAGTCACCAGCCGGCCGTACACCGGATCGTTCCGCACCAGGTCCCGGAGCTCGGGTACTCGGTCTACAGCCTCTTCGATGCTCAGGCTGTAGGCCGGTCCGGAGGGATGAGCTTGGTGAGCCGGTCGGCGTCACTGGGCGGAATCCGCAGCAGCCGGGCTACGTCCTTGAGCGCCGCCCGCGCCTTCAGGGTTCCAAAGGTGATGATCTGACCCACGCTCTGGCGCCCGTAACGTTCCCGGACGTACTCGATCACTTCACCCCGGCGTTCGAAGCAGAAGTCCACGTCGATGTCCGGCATGGATATCCGCTCGGGATTCAGGAACCGCTCGAACAGCAGGTCGAACCGGAGCGGGTCCACATTGGTGATGCCGAGCGAATACGCCACCAGCGAGCCGGCGGCGGAACCGCGGCCGGGGCCCACGGGGATCCCGCGCTCCCGTGCCGCCGCGATGAAGTCCTGGACAATCAGGAAGTAACCCGCGTATCCCGCGCTTGTTGATCACCCCGAGCTCGTAGGCCAGCCGCTCCTGGACCGCCTGGGGCAGCGGTGAGCCGTACCGGGAGCTGGCTCCTTGCCGCGCGAGATCCTCCAGGAGCTGCTCATCACTCGTGTGCGTGGCAGGGCGGGGAAACTCGGGAAGGAAATACTTCTTCTCGAAGCTGAATTCGCAGAGGTTGGCCACCTTCGCCGTATTGGCCAGGACCTCCGGCGTGCGCTCGAACAGCGCCGCCATCTCCCGCTCCGACTTGACGTACGACTCCTGCCCCATGAAGCGGAATCGCTTCGGGTCGTCCAGTTCGGCGCCGGTTCCGATCGCGAGCAGTACGTCGTGGGCCTCGGCATCCTCCCGCCGGAGGTAGTGCGCGTCATTGGTGGCGACGACTCCGAGGCCCAACTCCTGGCCCAGCTGGAACATTCCGGCATTCACCTGGACTTCTTCCGGAATGCCGTGCTGCTGCACCTCCAGCCAGAAGCCGTCCGGTCCGAAGGTCCTGGCGAACCATTCGGCGGAGCGCTTCGCCTCCTCGTAGTTGCCTTGCCGCAGGTAGAGCGAGATCTCACCCGACAGACATGCCGCGAGCCCGACCAGTCCCTCGGAATGCTCTGCGAGGACTTCCTTGTCGATCCGCGGCCGGCGGTAGAAGCCCTCCAGATAACCGATGGAGCTCGAGCCGGACCAGGTTCCGGTAGCCCGCACGGTTCTTTGCCAGCAACACGAGGTGGCTGTAGATCCCGGGCGCGCCCTGCGGCTTCTGCTGGATTTCTTCGGGAACCGAAGGCGAGATACGCCTCGAAGCCGAGGATCGGACGGATGCCCTTCGCCTTGGCGTGATCGTAGAACGACCATGCCGCGTGAAGGTTGCCGTGGTCCGTCACGGCCAGGCTGTCCATACCGAGGCGCTTTACGTGATCAACCAGCTCGGGTATTCGGTTGGCGCCGTCGAGGAGGGAGTACTCGGAGTGGGTGTGGAGATGAGCGAATGCCATGGTAGTTCGCTGCCCACGGTTCCTGGTCGCGATCCTGCCGTGCCGCCTGCGCGGCCGGCACCAATCGCTGATGGCCCGCGAACAGCTATTTCTCCCGGTCCTGGAGCTCCTTCAACACGGCGCCCAGCGGGACACCGCGCGACTGCAGGAGCACCAGCAGGTGATAGAGGAGATCGGCCGCCTCGGACGCGAGACGGTGTTCATCCTCCGAATTCGCTGCGACTACAACTTCAACTGCCTCTTCTCCGACCTTCTGCGAGATCTTGCCACGGCCCTGTTCCAGCAGCGAGGCCGTGTAGGAACCCGGCTGAGGGTTCCGCGCCCGGCTGGCGATCAGGGCGGCGAGGCGACTCAACTGATGCCCGCCCGGATCTTCCTCATCAACCGGCCGGATCGATTCATCCTGCGGGGAAGAATCCCGCCGAACCGCCTTCGAGAAGCAAGTCCGGGTTCCGGTGTGGCAGGCGGGCCCGGTCTGCTCCACCCGGTACAACACCGCGTCGCCGTCGCAGTCGAGACGGATCTCGACGACTCGCTGTTCGTGCCCGGAGGTCTCGCCCTTGCGCCACAGCGTCTGGCGGCTGCGGCTGTAGTAGTGCGCTTTGCCGCTCAGCAGTGTCTGTTCCAGCGCTTCCCGGCTGGCCCAGGCGAGCATCAGCACATCGCCCGAGAGGCGTTCCTGAGCGACCACGGGCACCAGTCCATCGGTGCCGAAACGGACCTCTTCGAGCCAGTTCGCGGCAGTCACGCCCGAAGGTATTCGGAGGGTCAACGATTGTCAAAACCCGTTGTGCTGCTTTATCTTGCCTCGCGATGCCGAGCCTCCGGCTTGCCGCGTACTGTTCTCTCTCACGATGTCGGCAGCCACCAACGGTGCCGCACAATCTCCCCGACCCACCCCACTCGCCACCACCTTACCGATTTCGGTCCGTTTCGCCGGATTGGGCGGTGCCTCCGTGGCCGTGAGCGGGGACGCCGGTTCAGTGTTCTTCAACCCGACCGGGCTTGCCACCGTACGGAATATCGCGGTCGAAGGCTCGCTGCAGCGATATCCCGATGGCACCGCCGAAACCATGGGTGCTGCGGCGTTCCGGTTGCTCCAATTCGATCTGGGGGCGGGTATCACTACCTTCGATTCAACAGTAGATTCGCCCATCAAGGACAACATCATGTGGGTCGGTTCGGCCACCTACCGATTCGGAATCATTGCGGTCGGTGGCACGACCAAGTACGTCTCGCAGGAGGACTCGGCGGGAAAGATCCTCCGCTCCGGATCGGTCGACGCCGGACTCGGCATCTATGTGTTCGACCTGATGTCGCTCGGCTTCTCGGTGCAGAACCTGGGAGACTGGGCGGTGAGCGGAGGCGGCGTCGAGCTTCCGACGAGCAAGCATTTCGGGTTCACCTTCAACTTCGTGGATCCGCAGGAGACGGCGCGGCTTCTTGCTACCATGGACGTCGCCTGGACCGAAGGCCAGGACCGGCGGACCGTGCTCGGCGCCGAAGCCGGTGTAGTCTTGAGCGGAGTCGGGCTGGTGGGTCGGGTCGGATATGGCGCGGCGCCCGATGGTTCAGGCCAGCGCGATCGTCTCCTTCGGCGCCAGCCTGGTGTTGAGTCGGGTGAATATTGACTACGCCCATCAAACGCGCACCACGCTGGGCGACTACGTTCACCGGTTCGGCGTGCGGTTCACCCTCTGATGAAGCGGCGGGCGATCGTGATCTTTCTCATCGTGGTTGGCGCGCTCATGGCCGGCTATGGCACCGCGTATGTCGCGAGCGAAGACGTTCGCTACATCACCCGTGCCGGGTTCGAACAAACCCACATTCTTCAGGCCCGGCGCCCCATCTCGAAAATCCTGGCCGATCCCAAGACCGACGCCCGCTACTCGCGGTTCGACTCGAACTGGTGCTGGCCGCGCGCGATTTCGCGGCTCAGCCTCGATTTCGAGGCGAAGGACACCTACACAACGTATTCGGATGTCGGGCGCGACACCTTGCTCGTCGTGCTGTCTGGCGTCTCCCGAAGAATTGTCTCTGCCCCTATACGTGGAAGTATCCGATCGTCGGGAGGATTCCTACAAGGGCTTTCTTCGATCCCGCGATGGCGCGGAAGGAAACCAGCAAGCTCGACGCGAAGGGCTACGACACCTATCTGCGGCCGGCCGCCGCGTTCTCGACGCTGGGCTGGTTCAACGACCCGCTGCTTTCGACCGGCGATGACCCGGGATTCAGTCGAGCTCGCGCGCGCTGGTGCTGCACGAGATCGCCCACAACACCCTCTACGTGAAGAGTGCGACACCCTTCAACGAAAGTTTCGCGCAGCTCGCCGGATATCGCGGAGCGGAGGGCGTTCTTCCGCTCCCGGGGAGAGCAGGAGGCCGCTGACAAAGCAGCCGCGCGCTGGGAGGACGAAGTCGTTCTAAGCGGCTACTACACCGCGCTCGCTGCCCGGCTCGACAGCCTGTATCAGTCCACGCCCGACTCGGCAGCACTCGCCGCCGGGCGAGCCAGTATCGCCGCCTGGGCCCGGGAGCAGCTCCAGGGGCCGATCGCCCAGCAGCTACGCTCCTACCGGATCGGCCGGATCTCCGAGCGTCCCATCAACAACGCGCAGATCATCTCGGCGAGAATCTACCGGACGCGGCTCGACCTGTTTGACCGCTGGTATCAGAAAGAAGGACAGGACATCAAACTGGCGGTGAAGGATCTCAAGGCACAGCTGAATGGAGTCACCGGCGACTCGGCGTTTGCGGTGCTGGAACAAGCGGTGAACGGGAACGTGAACGGTGAATGGGAGTTCCTGCTAAAACAAAACCCTCCGACTTTACTCGGAGGGTTTTATTGACGGAAGTTACCGTTCACCGTTCACCGTTCACCGTTCACGTCTTCCCGCCCTCCCGCCTTACCGCCTCAGGGTCACATCCCCCGACCCGGTCTCGATATCAATCCTCCCCTGACCGTCCCCCAGCTTCGCGATCAGTTTGCCTTCCTCCTTACGGATCAACTGGACCGGAAAGTCCACCTGGAACTCGCCGCTCCCGGTTTCGAGGCTCAGCTCGGCTCCGACAGCTTCTGGAATTCGCAGAGTGACATTGCCGGAGCCGGTCTCCGCGTCCAGCGAATTGACGTCGGTCTCGAGGGTCACACTCCACGTCGCCGCTCCCGGCGCTCAGCTCGAGGTCGGTGGACTTGGCGGCGGCGACCGTGATGTTCCCCGAGCCCGTCTCGATGCCGAGCCGGGGCGATTCGATCTGGCTGCCTTGCACGTTGCCGCTCCCGGTCTCGATGTCGAGGACGGTTCCCTGAACGTGGTTACCCTGACGTCTCCCGAACCGGTATCGATATTGAGCGTGCCACTGGCCGTCGTCGCCTCGACGTTGCCCGATCCCGTGTCCACGTGGAGCTGACCACCGACCGAGGTCATCCGGATATCGCCTGAGGCGGCGTCCAGGCTGATATCGCCATTCACATTCGAGGCCTCAATCTTCCCACGCCGAGGAATACGGCGATTCGCTGGCCCTCGGGTACTCGAACCGTGATGTCGGCATGGGCCTCGAGGCCATCACCGTCGCCTCTTACCGAGATGCGGCGGGAGTGCTTGCCGCTGTCGTCCCAGGTCCCGTCGTCGTTGACGCTGAAGTTGGAATTGGAGTGGCGGCCGAGAGCGGGATAGACGATGTGATCTTCGGGAAATTGACTCGGATCGCCGGCCGACCCCTGATCGAGGTGGATTCCACCGTAAGCTTGCCGGCGTCCTTGCCACCCGGCCTCACTTCGACCTGGACCGAAGGGCCGCTCCCTTGCTCAACCGTCATTTCGCCGACCAGATCGTAGACCGCCACGTCCTGGCCCTGCAGAGTGAAGGTCTTGGTTTTGGGCCGCCGGCGACAGCGGGGAAGGCAGCCAGGACTGCTACGAGTGTGAAGAAAGGACGCGCATCGTGTTCTCCGGGGAGCGGTGCTGGCTTTGACGGGCCCGGAAGAGGGAAGGTTGCACCAGCCTATCGCCCACAGGCTTGGGGCGGCATACTACACCTGTCTTTTCCGGGAGAGCTCAGCGAGGATGGCGCGGGATCTTCTGCCCATGGTGCGGCAGGCACTAAGCGGGCGTTATGAAGTCGATCGCGAGATCGGCCGGGGCGGAGCCGCACGGGTGTTTGCCGCGCGGGCCAGCGATGGGAGACTGGTGGCCCTCAAGGTCCTGCATCCCCAGCTTGCCGCCAGTGTTGCCGCAGAGCGTTTCTTCCGGGAGATCCATCACCTGGCACCGCTGGAGCATCCCCACATCGCCCGTCTGATCGACTACGGCGAGGAAGACTGGGTCCTCTACTACGTGATGGATTACGTCGAAGGGCCTACCCTCAAGCAACATCTTCAGACGGTGCGGCGGGCAGGGATCAGCGATACACTGCGAATCGCGCATGACGTGCTGGATGCGCTTGGCCTGCGCTCATGACCGAGGGCGTCGTGCACCGAGACGTCAAGCCGGAAAACATTCTGCTGGCACCTCAGGGTGCGGTGCTGGTGGATTTTGGGATCGCGCGGGCAGTCTCGCAGGCCGGGGCGGACCGGCTGACCCGCTCGGGTTTCGCCGTAGGGACCTCTGCCTACATGAGCCCGGAGCAGATCGCCGGTTCCGACGATATCGACGCCCGCTCCGATATCTATTCGCTGGGGTGTGTGCTGTTCGAATGCCTGGCGTGGACGACCGCCCTACGAGGATCCCCTTGAGGATGCGGTGTTGCGGCTCCACCGGACCGCTCCGGTTCCATCGGTTCTGGAACGCCGGGAAGACACGCCGCCGGCACTCGCCGAGGCCATTCATCGCGCGATGGCGAAAGATCCTGCGGACCGGTGGCCCAGCGCCCAGATGATGCGTTCGGCCCTGCCCAGAGTTGGAACCCTCCCCGCTAGCGCTCGTCAGCTCGTCTCACTCAAGACCTTCTGGTATTCGTGCAGGTCCGTCTCGCTGAAACAGACGAACCGTACCAGCTCCAGGTTCGGATGAGTTCGGACCGTATCGCGCACGGTGCGCACCGCGATTTCCGTCGCCTGGTCCAGCGGGTAGCCGTAGATCCGGTGCTGATGGCGGGGAATGCGATGGATCGAAGCCCGTACTCGTCCGCCAGCTCGATTGACCGCCGGTAACAACTGGCCAAATCGTCCGGTTCTCCCTTGGCGCCACCGTGCCAAACCGGGCCGACGGCATGAATCACATGGCCGGCCTTGAGGGCGAATCCCGGGGTAATCCGGGCATCTCCGGTCGGGCAGCCTCCGAGTTCGGCGCAGGCCCTGGCTAACTCGGGGCCAGCTGCCGTGTGGATTGCGCCGCAAACTCCCCGCCTGAGCAAGCGAGGAGTTGGCGGCATTGACGATGGCGTCGGTGGTTTCCTGCGTGATATCGCCGCTCACGGCGAGCAACCTGGACATTACAACAACACCCGTCGCTGCAGCCTCCCTTCCGGATGCTGGGCTGCTTCAGTCGCGAAGGGGAGATCACACGCGGCGCCGCCGGCACCGACCAGGACGCCGAAGACGTCCGCGGGCTCCACGTCGGGAATCTGTTGCAGCGCCAACGACAACCCGCGGCCGAGGCAGGCGAGATCCGCGTTCGCGGCACTCCAGCGTGAATCGGTTCCATCGGGACGCCGGGCCACGAGCAATGGCACCGGGCTCCGAATCCGAAGGGAGCCCATCGAGCACCGGGATGTCGAGCGCCGTGGAGAGTCGCTGCCAGCCTTCCCAATTGTCGGTGGAGATCAGCAGCGGTGAAGCGCCATCCCTGTTCTCGAGTGGAGTTGGGCGAAGGCATCCAGCAACTGGCCTCTCGGTCGGTGGCGCAACACTGGAGGAGGATGTGAGCGGCACCGCACCCGTCTCCCGCGAACCAGCGGCGGGGAAGAGGGATGTTGTCGGGACGCTGGCCGGGGAACGCGGCGTAACGGCGGGTTACGCTGACCTGGCGCTCCGCCTCGGCGCGTTGTTCGGGGAACTCTGCCGCCTCGGCGGCGCCTTCGAAAGAACACCTCGGCGGCGAGAGTACCGTCCCGCCTGCCGGAGGACCTTCCCCTGAGGTGAAGGAGTTCCGCTATGAGGCTCCAGTGCGAAGGCACGGTCCAGTGCCATGAGGGCCCGGGAATACTCGCCCAGCCGGTACGCCGCGTACCCTGCCTCGTGCCACACGATGCCCAGATTGGGATCCCGGGCAGCTGCCTCTTCCAGCGCCGGCAGGCCGTCCCGATAGCGTCCCAGCTCACTCAGCGCCGCGCCCCGGAGCGCCGGGCCGAGCGCATCGTCGCCAAAGCGGCTCATCGCCTTCTCGCTCCAAATCCAGCGCGTCTTCGAAGCGGCGGTGGTGTCGCAACAACCCGAAGCACTCGAGCCAGGCCGCGCGCAGCTCGGGTTCCTGTTCCAATACGGTGCGGTAGGCGAGGTCGGCGTCGTGGGCCCGGCCCTCGTGCAGCAATCTCCGGGGACGGGAGAGAATGCGGTCGGAGTGCTCACCGCTGAAGACCCGGTACTGGCCAGTGGAGAACATGAGCGCGAATGTATCCGGCCTGCGACCGAGCGCTAGAGGTCAATCGTCCATCACTTTTCCCCCGTCCGATGACTCAGTAGTTTCCTCCCCATGCCAAACCATACCCTTGCCCGCTCGCACGATCTCCTGCTCGGCGAACTGACCGAGTTCCTGTCCATCCCCAGCATCAGCGCGCTCCCCAACCACGCCTCCGACTGTCGGAAGGCCGCTGAGTGGCTACTCGCTGATCTTCGGCGGCTGGGCTGCCCCGGTCGCGACCCTCATCGAGGGAGACGGGCAGCCCGTGGTCTGGGCGAAAGCCCGCCGGTCCCCGGCGCCCCGACGCTGCTGATCTACGGCCATTATGATGTCCAGCCGGTCGATCCTCTCGACGAATGGGTCACCACCGCCATTCACGCCGACGGTTCGGGACGGCAAGCTGTACGCCCGCGGTTCCGCCGACGACAAGGGCCAGGTCTTCTGTCTTCTCAGGGCGTATGAGGCGCTCTGCGACTACCACTGGCCACCCGCCCCTCAACGTCCATTTCATCTTCGAGGGCGAGGAGGAGAGTGGGGGCCACGTCATCTACGACCTGCTCAAGCGGGAACCCGAGCGGACCAAGGCCGATGTCGTCCTGGTGTGTGACATGTCCTACTACGCCAGCGGATATCCCGCGGTGTACACGGCGCTGCGCGGCATGTGCTACGCCGAGATATCGGTGCGCACCCTGCGGCGGGACCTCCACTCGGGAACCTATGGTGGTGTTGCGCCCAACGCGGTCGAGACGCTGGTGCATCTGCTCCATGATTTGAAGAGCGAGAGACGGGCGGATCCACATCCCCAAGCTCTACAAATCGGTGAAGCCGCCTTCAAAGCTGGAGCTGAGGACCTGGAAGCGGCTCCCGTTCAAGAAGAAGCAGTTCCTGCAGGAGGAGGTGACCGGCAAGGGACTGACCGGCTTGAGGAAGTACTCGGTGTTCGAGCGCACCTGGGCGCTTCCCACCTTCGAAATTCACGGCATCAAGGGTGGATTCGTCGGCGATGGAGCAAAGACGGTGATTCCCGCCCAGGCGACCGCGAAGGTGAGTCTCCGGCTGGTCCCGGGCTGAGCTTCGATGCGGTCCAGAAGTGGCTGACCCGAGCGGCGCAGCGCGCGGCTCCATCGTACGCCGAGGTCCAGGTCAAGATCCTGCACGGAGGGGATCCAGTTCAGGTGGACGTCAACGATCCGGCATTCGCGGCGCTCGACGAAGCGTTCAAGGAAGAGCACCGGGCGTGAGGCGGTGCGGGTGCGGGCCGGCGGTTCGATTCCGATCGTGCCCTCAACTGGGTGCCATGGGTGCCGCCGTCGTTCTCACCGGCATCGGGCTTCCCGATGACGGGTTGCACTCTCCCAATGAGAAACTGGATCTGCAGCAGCTGTGGGACGGGATCGGAATTTTTGCGAGCTTTATGGAGAAGCTGGCCAACGAAAGCGTGAGCAGTGAGATGTAAGAAGTGAGAAGAGTGCAGTGAGCCGGATACGAACCAGAAGCCTCCGGACGTCGATCCGGAGGGCTTCAGCTTCGTTGAACTCACTTCTCGCGTCTTACGTCTGCAGGTTACTGCTCCTCCTCCTGCACCACCCTCTTTCCCCGGCGTACTGCGCCTCGGTCCGGGCATGCAGCTCGTCTACTCCGACAACCGCACGCACCGACGCGCACGATTCCGGCCACGACGTCTTCCGACCAGTAGGGATCGGGCCGCTCTGAGGCAGGCAGGCCAGCCGCACACGATTCGAGAAATTGAATCGCCGTCGTGATCCACTCCGACTGGGCGCTCGGCACCAGGGCCCAGGATCCCGTTGCTTTCAGCTCCAACTCGGTGAGTCCCGCGAGTTCCTTCTCGACTCCCGAGGTTACGGCGCTGGAGGGAAGGCGCTTGGCCACGAGAGAGAGCACGGTGCGACGCTCAGTTTCCTGCGGCTCGGGCAACGGTGCCAAGTAGTGTCGTTGATCCGCCACCATTTCGCCACAGCCGGATGCACACGGCGCGCACCGCTGGCTGCAACGCAGGCGGAGCCTCCGGGCCCAGCCTGCTGCAGCCTTCAGAATATCGGTTCACCCGCTGGTCCGCCGCATGCGACTCCGGACTTGGGCGGTCTGTACTTTCCGCCATAGGACTCACAGAATCGCCCGAAGGCGCCCGAAAGGCAATGCCCTGTCACGATCTGGGGCCTCGCCGCATTCGCACCGGATCGGGTCGGCCGTATCGCTCCTCAGCCCAAGGCTCGCCGCGCTTGTGATAGCCGTTCTGCTCCCAGAATCCGGGGTAGTCTTCCTCGAGGAACTCGAGCCCCGTCACCCACTTGGCGCTCTTCCACAAGTAGAGGTGCGGAATGAGCAGCCGAACCGGACCGCCGTGTTCCGGATCCAGATCGCTTCCATTGTGAGTCAAGGCGAGGAGATTGGCCGGCCGATCGAGGTCGGAGAGAGGGACATTCGTGGTAGTACCCTTGTTCCGCATGCACGAGGACGAAGCGAGCCTCCGGGCTTGACCTTCGCCCGCTGGATGATGGACTGGACCGGAATCCCGCCAAACACATTGTCGTAGCGGCTCCAGCGCGTCACGCAGTGAATGTCGCAGACCGTTTCCTGACGAGGCAGCCCCATTAACTCGTCCCAGGTGAGCTCGAGAGGCTGTTCCACCGCTCCCCAGACGCGGAAGCGCCAGGTGGCGAGGTCAACCTTGGGTACTGTCCCGTAGTGAAGGACGGGCCACTTCACCGTGACAATCTGTCCCGGTGGAAGCCGTTGCCCTTCCTGGCTTGCGGACGTCAACGCGATCGGTCATTGCGGGCTCCGACTGAATTAACCTGTGAACCAGTTCTAACGCCGGCTGGCCTCGGGTGGTTCTCTCGATCGGAGGAACTATTGAAGGGCCGTGTGGGCCGGGCTCAGGCAGGAACGGTCGGAAGGAAGCGGGGCAGTGTCGCGGAGATCGCTTCTCGGCTCAGTACCTTCGCGACCTCCTGAATCACCGACTCCCGAGTCGCCTGCCACAAATCGGCACCGTGCAGCCTGGTGTCTCCATCAGCCGCATCGGCCCAGGCGCCTTCCCGTTCGACGGAGGTCATCTCCACTCCGGGTATCCCGCAGGGAATGATGAGATGAAAACCGGATTCCTCATCCAGGACATTCAATGCGAAGCCATGGGTTGTAACCCACTGCCTGACGTGAATGCCGATGCTCGCGATCTTCCGCCCTCCGGTCCAGACTCCGGTGAGCCCGCCTGCGCTCCGCGGAGATCCCAAATCTTTCGAGCGCTGAAATGAGGCCGGCTTCGAGCTGGCGCAGATACCAGTGCAGGTCCTGGCGATGGTGGTGGAGATCGAGAATCGGATAGCCGACCAACTGCCCGGGGCCGTGATAGGTCACATCGCCACCCCGCTCCACTTCCGCCACGTCCAGCCCCTTCGCAGCCAGTGCCGCCGGAGAGAAGGGAAGGCTGCTTTCACGGGTGCCGCGACCGAGGGTCACGACGGGATCGTGCTGCACCAACAGCAAGATGTCATCGCTGATCTCGGCGGCGATACGGCGATCGGCAAGATCCCGCTGCAATCGGTGAACCTCGTCGTACCCCGGCGCCCGAGGTCGATCACGTAGAGCGGAGAAATTGTCATTGGGTGCGCGGCTGTCGAGCGCGACCAAGCCAGAGGCAGGCGAGAGCCGCCGCGGCGGCCAGAGCGAGGAGACCCATGCGCCCGAAGGCGCGGTCGAGGGGCATCGCGATGAGAGCGGCGACGAGGGACGCGAATCCGGCCACGAGCGAGAATGCCCCGCGCCGGTACAGCGAATCGACCGGCCTCAGCAGCGACCACGTCGCGGCACCACCCGCGAGCACCCCGACCAACGTGCCAGTCAACAGTAGCATGGCCTGGGGTCCGCCGGTCTCAGGCGAGGTGGTGGGGGAGACTGCAGTTGCAGGGTGCGCACGAGCCACAGGACCATCGCGATGACTGCCGTGCCGAACAGCACCCCGAAGGCGAGAGCGCGGGCGCAAGGCCCAGCTGATACGACTCATCGTCCTCGTTCAGCAATTTGCCTTCCCATCAATTAAAAATTACCAATTTCGAATTCCCAATTGTCATCAAATCTTCAATCTGAAATCTTCAATCTTCAATCCTCAAATGTGCAACACCCGACCCATCGAATCGAGCGCGGCCTCGGCGATCGCCTCGGAGAGTGTCGGGTGGGCATGGATCGCCAGATCCACTTCCTCAACGGTGTATTCGTTTTCCCGGGCCACGGCGAGCTCATGGATCATCTCTGATGCGTGAGACGCCACGATATGGGCTCCGAGGATCTCGCCATACTTCTTGTCGCGAATGATTTTTACGAGGCCTTCGGTCTCGTTCGACGCGCGGGCTCTTCCGTTGGCGCTGAAGGGGAACCGGCCGACCTGGTAGTCCAGCTTCTTTTCCTTGCACTGATCCTCGGTCAGTCCGATGCTGGCGACTTCCGGATGGCAATAGGTCACGCTGGGCACGTTGTCGTAGCGGATCGGATGGGGCTTGTGGCCCGCGAGCAACTCGGCCACGACGCACGCCCTCACGGCTGCCCTTGTGGGCCAGCATGGGAGGCCCAGCCACGTCGCCGATGCAATAGACCCCGGGCGCGGTCGTCTCGAGAGTCGCAAGGTTGACCTTGACGAACCCCGCGTGGTCCAACTGCACTCCCGCTTCCTTGAATCCCATGTTCTCCGTGTTCACCGCGCGGCCCGCGGCCATCGAGCACCTTCTCCGCCTGCACTGTTTCGGTCTTGCCGCCCACTTCAACCGTCAGCGTCACCTTGTCCTTTTCGACCTGGCGCCTTGGTTACCTTGGCGCCCGCGAACACATCCATCTTCCGCTTCCGGAAGCTTTTGCTGATCACATCCGAGGATTCGGCGTCCTCCAGCGGAAGGATCCGGGGCAGCGCCTCGATGAGCGTGACCTTCGACCCGAAGGCGTTGAAGATGTCGGCAAACTCGCAGCCGACCGCTCCTGCTGCCGATCGACCGCGACCGAGGCCGGCAATGTCTCCAGGAAGAGGGCCTCATCGGAGCTGATGACCGTCGTCTTGTTGATCTCGAGCCCGATCTGCGGAATGCCCTTCACTCGCGAGCCGGTCGCGATGATGACCGCCTTCCTGGCTTCGTGGGTCTCCCCGCCGACCTTCACCTTTTTCCCCGGAAGGAGACTTCCTTCACCCTTCAACACCGTCACCTTGTGTTTCTTCATCAGGAACTCGACGCCCTTCGAGTTCTGCTCGGCGACTCGCCGTGACCGCTTCATCGCGACCCCGTAATCGGTCTTCACGCTGCCGACTTCGATACCGAGGTCCTTCGCGTCGTGGGCGATGAGATTTGCCGTGTATGCGCTGTGAAGCAGCGCCTTGGTCGGGATACATCCGATATTGACGCACACCCCACCGAGTTTGTCTTTCTCCACGACGGCGGTGGCGAGCCCAAGCTGTGCGCACCGGATGGCACAGACGTAGCCTGCAGGGCCACCGCCGAGGATGATCACATCAAACTGGGCCACACTACCTCCAAGAGTTGTCGGACTTGTCTTACCACACCAAAGCCAGCGGATTCTCCAGCATGGTCTTCAAGCTCCGCAGAAAGGCGGCGCCGGTTGCCCCGTCGATCACCCGATGGTCGCAGGACATCGTGATCCGCATCCGGCGGCGGGGAACCACTCGCCCTCGTGAACCACCGGCTTCTGCTCGATCGTGCCGACTGCAAGGATGCCGGCCTCGGGCGGGTTGATCACGGCGGTGAACTGGTCGATATCGAACATGCCGAGATTGGAAACTGAGAAGGTGCCGCCGGTATACTCGTTCGGTGCCAGGCGCCGCTCCCGGGCCCGAGCCGCCAGGTCGCGCGACTCCAGGGAGATCTGTCGCAACGTCTTCTGGTCGGTGTAACGAATGACCGGGGTGATCAGGCCGTCTTCAACTGCCACGGCCATGCTCACATGCACCTCGTTCCAGTAGCGGATATGGTCTTCCTGCCACCAGGCGTTACAGGCCGGGTGCTGTCGCAGCGCACTGGCCACCGCCTTGATCACGATGTCGTTGAACGAAATCTTGGGACTCTCTGCTTCTGCGCCCTTGCGCGCTCCCGCATTGAGCGCCTCTCGCGCCTCCCAGACTCGCTCCATGTCCACTTCGGTGGTGAGATAGAACGTGGGCACCGGCCCGATGGACTGAACCAGCCGCTTCGCAATGGTCTTCCTGATCTGGCTAAGCGGCACATCCCGATAAGCCTCTCCCGGCACCATCACGACAGGCGCGGCGGCCGCAGCAGGTGTTGCAGCCGGAGCGGTTCTCCCGGTGCGGGCTTCCTCGAGGTCGCGGATCACGATGCGACCATCCGGACCGGAGCCTTGTACCAGCGCGAGATCGACTCCGCGCTCGGTGGCAATTTTTCTCGCGAGAGGGGACGCCTTGATCCGTTCTGAGGGGCTGGGAGCCGGAGCCGTCTGCGGCGCTGGAGCAGGGAGGCGCAGCCGGAGCGGCAACCTGGGCAGGCGGTGCCGGCGCTGCAGCCGGTGCAGGGGCCGGCGAGGGAGCTGGAGCGGGTGCCGGCTTCGCCGCCGGAGCCGCCGCCTTGGCACCCGCCGACTTCTCGACCGCGACCTCTTCTCCCGGCTGACCGATGACCGCCACAACCTCCGCGACCGGCACCGTGGTGCCTGCGGTGACGAACTGCTTGAGCAGCGTCCCGCCCGCGCGGGCGACCAGATCCATCACGGCCTTATCGGTCTCCACCTCGGCCAGGACATCGCCGGCGGACACCGTATCGCCCTCTTTCTTTTTCCACTCCACCAGACGGCCTTCCTCCATGGTTGGAGAGAGGGCCTCCATCAGTACTTTCGTGGCCATGCAGGTTCCTCTTATGCCTCTCTGTATGTCACCTTTCGCACCGCCGCCACCACCTTATCCGGCATCCACTTTGGCCGCCTTCTCCAGCCGCTTGTTGTACGGCATGGGAACATCGGCTCCGGTGACTCGCAGTACCGGGGCATCCAGCTCGTCGAATACCTCGCGCTGGATCTCGTCCACTACCTGCGCCCCGACGCCGGCGAAGGGCCATCCTTCCTCGACTACGACACAGCGGTGGGTCTTTCCGACCGACTCGAAGATGGCCGCCGTATCCAGCGGTCTGATGGTTCGAAGGTCGACGACTTCGGCCGAGATTCCGTCCGCCTCGAGCTGCTGCGCTGCCTTGAGTGCGATGGCGACCGTCTTGGCGTGACAGACGAGCGTCACGTGCTCTCCGGGACGTTTGATGTCCGCGACCCCGATCGGAAGCGTGTACTCTCCTTCTGGCACCTCGCCCTTCACGTTGTAGAGCATCTCGCCTTCCATGAACACGATCGGGTCATCGTCCCGGATCGCGCTCTTGAGCAGGCCCTTTGCGTCGGCCGGTGTCGCCGGCATCACGACCTTCAAGCCGGGGATATTGGCGTACATGCTCTCGAACGACTGCGAGTGCTGCGAGGCGAGCTGCAGTGCAGAGCCTGACGGGCCGCGGAAGACGATCGGAACTCCGACCTGTCCGCCCGACATGTAGCGCATCTTGGCCGCGGAATTCACCAGCTGATCGATTGCGAGCAACGCGAAGTTCCAGGTCATGAACTCGATGATCGGTCGCAGGCCAACCATGGCCGCCCCGACCCCGACTCCGGCGAATCCCAGCTCGGTGATCGGCGTATCCACGACCCGCGTTGGGGCCGAACTCCTCCAGCAGGCCGCGGCTCACCTTGTAAGCGCCCTGGTAGACCCCGACCTCCTCGCCCATGAGGAAGACATCGGGATCCCGCTGCATCTCCTCGCGGAGAGCCTGGTTGAGGGCGTCGCGGTACGTCAGTGTCGGCATGGCACTCCTGGGTTCAGCCGGTAGTGGGGTGTGGGTGGTAGGGTGAGTGAGGGCAGGTCATACCCCACTCCCTACTCCCCACCACCTACTCCTCACTCCCCTGTTCTAACTGGCGCATACACATCCGTATACAGCTCCTCCGGCGCTGGATCCTCCGCCGCATCCGCGAAGTCATAGGCATCCTGGACCTCTGCCACGACTTCCTTGTCCATCGCGGCGATCTGCTCGTCGGTGATGATGCCGTCGGCCTTGAGCTTCTCCTGCCAGAGCAGGATCGGATCCCGCTTGCGGTGCGCCTCCACCTCTTCCTTGGTCCGGTAGTGCCCGTGGATCGGGTCGGACATCGAGTGCCCGACAAATCGGTAGGTCCTGATCTCGAGAAGCGTCGGTGCTGCAGGTCGGCGGGCCCGGACCACCGCGCGGTCCATTGCGGCCATCACTTCCAGCAGATCCTGTCCGTCCACTACCTCTCGTGACATGTCGTACGAAGCGGCGCGCTCGGAGATGTTCCAGGTGGCGGTCGCCCGGTCGAGCGCAGTGCCCATCCCGTACCGGTTGTTTTCGCAGATGAAGATGCAGGGCAGCTTCCAGATCCCCGCCATGTTCAGCGCCTCATGGAAGGCGCCGTTGTTGATCGCCGCCTCTCCGAAGAAGCAGACAGCGACCTGATCTTTCTCGCGGTACTTGATGGCGAAGCCGATTCCGCGGCGAGCGGAATGTGCCCGCCGACGATTCCGTGTCCTCCCAGGAAGCCGAGCGAGGCGTCGAACAGGTGCATCGACCCGCCCTTGCCCTTGGAAGCAGCCCGCCGCCTTGCCGAATAACTCGGCCATCACCGCGCGGGCGGATATCCCCGCACCAGGGCCTGACCGTGGTCGCGATAGGTGGTGACGATGTAGTCGTCGGGTCGCAGCTGAGACAGGCAGCCGACTCCCACCGCCTCCTGGCCGATGTAGAGGTGACAGAACCCGCCGATTTTGCCCAGGCTGTACGCCTCGCCGGCCTTCTCCTCGAAGCGCCTGATGAGCAGCATCTGGCGGAGATACAGCCGGTACTTCTCGGCGAGCTTGGTGTCGGGCTTGCGCGAGGCCTTGGTGGAAGCGGTCATGGTGTCAGAGCGGCCGAGCTGAGCCGCCGAGCCGTCCTGCCGCCGAGCCGCTGCATCTGCCTGCTCCCACGCGTGGTAAGAGGACCGAGTCAGCGGGCTCGACTGAACGTGGGTGAATCCCAGATCCATTCCGATGTCTCGCAGCTCGTCGAATTCGGCCGGGGCGTAGTAGCGGGCGATCGGCAGGTGAGCGGCGGAAGGCCGGAGATACTGGCCCAGCGTGAGAATATTCACGTCCCTGCGTCGCAGGTCCCGCATGCAGGTCACGATCTCGTCCCACTCCTCACCCATGCCGAGGATCACTCCCGATTTGGTCAGTCCTTCCGGGGCCATGCGGCGAGCCGCACCGAGAAGGTTCAGGGCGCGGTCGTAGCGTCCTCCCGGACGGGCCAGCCGGTACAGCCGCTCGCAGGTTTCCAGGTTGTGATTGAAGATGTCAGGCTTGGCCTCGAGCACGATGGCCAGCGCCGTCTCCGAACCCTTGAAGTCCGGCGTCAGCACCTCGACCGTGGTCTCCGGCAAGCGCTGGTGGATTTCCGAGATGCACGCGGCAAACGCCTCGGCGCCACCGTTGGGCAGGTCGTCCCGGTCTACCGATGTGATGACCACGTGACGCAGGCCCATCTCCGCCACGGCCTCAGCCAGTCGCACCGGCTCGAGAGGGTCGTAGGGTGCCGGAGTCCCGTGCGAAACCGCGCAGTAGGCGCAGTTCCTGGTGCATACGTCGCCCAGGATCATGAAGGTGGCGGCTTTGTGCTCCCAGCACTCGCCGATGTTGGGACAGCGAGCCTCTTCGCAGACCGTGTGAAGCCCGAGGTCTCGCATCAATTGCTGGATTTGCAGGTAGGTTGGTCCGCCCGGAGCCTTCACCTTGAGCCAAGCAGGCTTCCGGGGCGGTGGACTGGCAGGGACTGAGGTCGGCTCATTGCTGCGAGTGAGCTGGACCAGCGGGAGAACCATATGGTCTCCAAACCTCTAAACGAGGAGAGCCAGAATACTTACCGGGGATGCAAGCTAGCGCGACCGGTCGGAGGGGGCCATGGGCAAAGGGGCATTTTCAACCGAATGGATGAAATTCTACATCCCGGCAGGGGCCTCCTTACAGCGCTCCATAAGAGTGGCAGCATCCGTCCTTACCGTCGACGTGGCGTGAGCCTCCACCGTGGTGATGCCGCGTTCGGTCTGGTACTCGTCAAACGTGCTCGCCCTGACAGTGAGATCGGAGCCAAGGGTAGTACCGGTCGCAGCCTGGAGCTCGATTTGATCGTAATGGCGGCGGAATTTCACGTTCGACTCCCGGTAGGTGCTGTCGTTCTTCTGCCCCATGACCCGACGCGCTTCGTCGTCGTGGACAATCTGCTTGTACCCCATCGATTTGAGCTGTTGCTGGGCACAGGTGTACGCGTCGTCTCTCGCCAGGCTGGAAGACGCGGCACCGGTGCTGTACAGGGTCCCACCGCCGCATGCGGCGAGAACAAGAGCGATACTCAGACAGGCGGTGATCCCGACTCCGACTCGCAGGGACATTTTCACAACGCTCCGACGTGGAATTGAAGAGGATGGTGTGGCGGAATAGTAACCGGTTGCGCCGCAGGACAGAGAGGGTAGGAAAACCAACGGCCCCCCGTGACGGGGGCCGTTGTTAGCACCGAATGAACCGCTGAAGCGCTGCCGGGCCTAGTAGAACAGCATGAAGCCAAATGCGCCGGTGAAGGCCTTGTTTTGCTCTACGTTGTTCTCTGGTGTCGTCGGATCATCATGTAGTTGCCTTCAAAGACGATCTTCAGAGACTTGGTAGCCTGGTGGTAGAGGCCGCCGGAGATCATGCCGTTGCTCGGTCTTGAAGTCGGGCTCGCCGTCGGTGCTCTGGAGGAAGCTGGACGCCGTAGCTGGCCGCCAGGGTGTTCTTCTCGCCCAAGCCGATCGTCGCCTGCGCAAAGCCGCCGTAAGAGTCGCGCAGCTCGCCATCGGCTCCGACGCCCAGGCCGCCCAGGGGCTGGTCCCACGCCCGAGAACTGCAGGGTAGTGCCGATGCCCTTGCCCCAGTAGCCGGTTCCGGTCAGCGAGAACTTGCCGTTCTCCGTCTTGAAGGTGAGGCCGCCGCCGACGCCCGTGGCAGTCTTTGACTGATCAGCCACCGGGTCCTTGGCGTTCTGGACCGTTCCGTTCGATGAACAGGTTGATGTTCTTGCCCTTCCAGGTGAACTCGCCCTCCAGCCGCGGGACATCGGTCTGGGTGTAGTTGACGTCGAGCGCGGAAGGATCCATCAGGCCGATGCTCAGCTGGGTGGGTCTGCCACTCTGCTGTCGAGTAGGTGATCTGGCCCACGAAGTTGGCATAGGGATACCCATAGCCGATGCGGCCCAGCGTGGTGCCGCTCGGGGCGATACCACCGCCACCGACGCCGAACAGGGTCTGGTCCGCCAGGATGTTCCCGCGGGCGAACAGGCCCAGTTCCTTACCGGCCAGGATCTGGCCCCAGCCCCCGCCCACGGTCAGGAACACCTGACGCATGTCGATCTGGGCGCCGAAGCAGTCGTGTGGATCCCGCCACCGCACTGCACTTCGGGCGCGAAGCCGAAGTGAACGCCGAGGTCGGTATTGCCCTCTTTGCCCTTGGCTTCAAACGTCGCGAAGGCAGGCAGCAGGCCGGTGCCGTAGTAGAAGCCCTGGCCTCCCACGCCGGTCAGGGTTCCCGGGGAACCGGTTGTGCCGCCATCATCCTGGCTGCTGGTACTGCGCGAAGATGTTGACGTTCCCCGCGAACGAGAACGTCCAGCCGTTACTCATCTGCATGGTCAGCTGCGCGTTGGCGGTACTCGCCGCGGCTAGCAGCAGACCGCCCAACAACAGTGCGGAACGCTTCATCGGTGCCTTCTCCTGACTAGAAGAGGAATTGGAACTACCCGCTTCGATCACAAGTTGCTGCACCAACTGACGTCTCAAACAAAGTCAGCTATAGATCTCACTCCTTCTGTTGCATCTGCCGTTTGAGATCGTTGTTCACCTCCCAGAAAGCGTACCAGAGCGCGTTTGGACGATGGTTCTCCCACCAGAAATAATCCTCGAGCCGGGCCCCGTAGACATTGGCGCGCATAGCGAAATACCAGCCCGTTCACCCGCAGGCTGTCCATTACCCGCCACAACCCGACCGAATCCCGAACTCCAGAGGCAAGCGCCTGACTCAGCGCGCTGCCTGCGAGAAAACCCGAAAGGAAGGTGTTGCGTGCGTCCGGACTGAGCTTCGCCCAGTCTTGGCCGCTGATTGAAAACCAGCTAGGGTCCCGTATCTCACGAACCGGTGAAAAGATACAAAGACCCGGCCAGCAAGGCAACCCGGGGCCATTGAATTCCTAGAGCTTTAGTCGGGTATGAGCGCCCTGTTGGGTTCAATCCACAGCCTCGGAATTCGCGGTGTCTACCCCTTAGTTGCCGGTTGAAGCCTTCACCGAGGGGGCTCGAAGACCTCGGGACTCACCACGAAACGGATCCACATTCCTGAATGCCCGTGCCCCGGCACTCCGCAAATTATCCGGTACTCCGCAGCGGGTTCGGCCTTGAAGCGCATGCGTGTCCTTCTGCCCCTGGGCGAGTCCCTGCGTGGCTTCTCGAGTGTACGCTCTAGGGATCGCCGCCTCTTCCGCCATGTTCGGTATCGGCCCCTCGGCGGGGATCAGTCACGGCACTGTGCGGAGTGCCATCATCATTCACGAATGGCATCACGACGGTGGATCCGGCCGGTACTGTGAGCGTGAGTTCTCCATCGGTAAAGCCGTTGAAGTTGAACGGACTCTTGGCTCCCCGGTGAGCCCTGCAATCAACTTGAAGGTGACCGTCTTGGATGCCGAATCATAGCTGAGCCAGGTTGAATCAATTGGAAAATGACCGGCGTGTTGCGCTTCGGTGGTCTGCGTTGCCGCCGTGCGGGCAGCGACCAGAGCCAGCCAGAACTGGCAGAACGCTGCCGGGACTCTCGCCAAATCATGCCGACTCCTGAAAAAGTAACCACTCAAAGTGAAGCGGGCCAGCCGGCATGGCTGGCCCGCTTCTCAAGATAGAACCGGCAAGGGCCTACGAGGAGGCCTCGCCGATCGCCCCGGTCACTGCGGCGGGCGTATACGCCTTCGGCAGGCCGAAGATGTACCGCTGTTGCCCAGCGGGTAAGCTCAGCTGGAAGTTGCCGCCGCAGGCCACCGCGATGAACTGCTCGCTCTTGAACTGGTAGGTCATCGGAGCGGAGTTGCATCCGGCGCCCGCCTGGAACTGCCAGAGCAGCTTCCCGGTGCGGGAATCGTAGGCGTTGAAATTGCCGTTGCCTTCTCCGGTGAAGACGAGCCCGCCCGCCGTCGCCAGGGCCCCGCCCATCATCGGCTGAGGCACCTTGACCTGCCACGCCTTCTTGCCGGTGCCGAGGTTGAGCGCCGTGAACAGGCCATACTGCTCCTCGCCGGCGATCGCGACGAAGGCCGAACCGAGCCACAGCTTGCCCTTGTCCCACGCGGCGTTGTGGGTGATGTAGTTCATCGGCTGGTGGAGGCCTGCTACGAAGGCGTAGTTGAGCTTGGGATCCACCGCGATCGGCGACCACTCCGCACCGCCGTTGGCGCCGGGAAGCATCCGGGTGCCCGAAGCGGTGGGCTGGGCGAACATGTTTTCCTGCGGGGTGAAGTTCTCGGTCTTGCGCACCAGCGTGCCGGTCGCGGCGTCCAGCACGTAGACCCAGGCGGTCTTGCCGGCGTGGACCACGACCTTCTTGCCGCCCAGCGTGGTGACGACCGGCGGAGACACGGCGTCGAGGTCCCACACGTCGTGCGGAACCGTCTGGTAGTACCACTTGGTCTTGCCGGTTGTCGCCTCGATCGCGACGACGCAGTCGGTGTAGAGGTTATCGCCCGGGCGCACGCTGCCGTCGAGGTCGGGCGACGGGTTGCCCACCGCGACGTAGATGAGACCGAGGCTCTGCGTCGTAGGCCGGAGTCATCCAGACGCCGCCGCCGCCGCGGGTCCACGCGTCCGCGTACTTGGCGCTGTCCGCCTTCTCGGCGCCGGTGTTGCGGTTCAGGTTGTTGCCTTCGGGCGTCGCGTCAACCCAGTTGCCGTACCAGCCGTTGGGCGCCGCGTCATCGAAGGTGGGATCGCCCTTGGGAGCGGGGATCGAATACCAGCGCCAGACCTGCTTGCCGGTCACGGCATCGTAGGCGGTCACGTGGCCCCGGATGCCGTACTCACCGCCCGAGACGCCGACGATCACGTTGTTGCCGATGACCAGCGGCGCGTGGGTGATGCTGTAGCCGAAGGCCGGATCGGCCACCTCGTTGTCCCAGACTACTTCACCGCTCATCCGGTCGAAGGCGATGAGGTGGGCGTCGAGGGTTCCCATGTAGACGTGCGGGCCGTGCACGCCGACGCCGCGGTTGTTCGGGCCGCAGCAGAAGATCGTGGTGCCGAGCTTGTGCTCGTAACGCCAGACCTGCTTCCCGGTGTCGAGGTTGTACGCGATCAGCGTGTTGTACGGAGTGGTCACGTACATCATGTTCTCAACCACGATCGGCGTATTCTCGAACGAGCCGAGCTTGCTGATCCCGGTCTGGAAGACCATCCGAGGCACCAGCGACTTCACGTTTGTGGTGTTGATCGCCGTAAGCGTGGAGTAGCGCTGGTTCCAGTCATTCCCGCCATACGTCGTCCACTTGGTCTGGGCGGAGAGGTTGCTGGCAGCCGCTGCGCAAACGAGCATGGCCAGACCCCAACGAGAAGCACTGCGCATAGGAGAAGATCTCCTGGGTATAGGGAACTGAGGAAACGGACCATCGTGCCGCCGCAGACACAGCCAGACGCGGGCGGAAGCGCCATTGATACGCAGGCTTCAGGGCTACGGGAAGTTGCCACCGGCCCACGGCCGTAGGCGACGGCGGCGCTCTTGGAAATAGGGCTTGCGACCGGAACCGTCAAGGGCGGCTTCAGTGGAATAGGAGCGCCGCCTTCTGGAAGGTCATGAAGACCCCCATCCCAGCGGAATTCCCGACCGCGATCCAGGCCAGTGCGACCAGCACCCAGTTCCCCGGTTCCGGCTGGCTGCCGCGTCGGCTCGTTGGGTTGCATGCGCGGTTCCCTCCTGAGGTGCCGCTTGCCGGAACCGATCTCGTCAGTGGCCCCGCTGGCGCTCCCGGGCCAGCTCCTCGTCGGACATGAAGTAGCGGTCGGGAAGCGGCCGGACCAGCAGGTTGCTGATGAAACCGATCACCAGGAGCCCAGCCAGGACATACATAGTGGTGTTATACGCCTCCGCCACTGGTACCCCGCGGTCCACCTGATGTTGCCGGATCTCGTTCACCAGCAGCGGGCCCACGACACCGGCGGTGCGACCAGGCCGTCAGCAATCTTCCGTGAATGGCGCCCACGAACTGGGTCCCGAAGATGTCCGACAAATAGGCCGGGATGGTGGCGAACCCGCCGCCATACATCGTGATGATCACGCAGAAGATCGCCACGAAGAAGCGCGACGCTGCCGATCCGGCCCGCATGCGGGACCAGGGAGTAGAGCACGATCCCAAGGGCGAAGAAAATGAAGTAGGTCGGCTTGCGGCCGATCTTAGTCGGACAGCGACGCCCACCCGATCCGGCCCCCGATGTTGAACAGGCTCAGGAGTCCCGACGAAGCCTCGCCGCGGCGGAGGCCGAAACTTTGTCCCTGAAGACCTCCTGGATCATGGGCGATGCCTGTTCCAGGACGCCGATACCGGCGCTCACGTTGGTGCACAGGACCAGCCAGAGCAGTATGAAGGGCACCGTCTTCCAGGCAACGTCCACGTGAACATGGCGACGAGTGACCATGCTGACATTATTGACGTGGCGGGCGTCCACCCCGCGGGTTTCCAGTCATTGGGCGGAATCCGATAACCGAACGCGCCGCACATCATCGTCACGAAGTAGATGAGACCCATCGTGACGAAGGTCTCCCAAACACCGACCGAGGTCGGCGTGGCGTAGTGCTTCATCAGGATAACGGCCAGCGGCGCCCCGGATCATGGCACCGCCTCCGAATCCCATGATCGCCATGCCGGTTGCCATGCCGCGGCGGTCCGGGAACCACTTGATGAGGGTGGAAACCGGTGAGATGTATCCCAGTCCGAGTCCGCACCCACCAATCACCCCGTTGCCGAGATACAGGAGCCAGAGCTGGTGGGTGCGGACGCCGATTGCGGAGATCAGGTACGCCTCCACCCCAGCAGAAGGCGGCCGCGACACCCGCCTTGCGCGGGCCTACCCGCTCGAGCCAGCGTCCGAACACCGCCGCCGACAGACCAAGGAACACGATGAAAATCGTGAACACGAGGGCGATTTGCGTCTGCGTCCAGTCGCCCGGGCCGGACTCGGTGATGCCGAGGGCACGCGTGAGCGGAAGTTTGAAGACGCTGTAGGCGTAGGCTTGGCCGATCGAGAGATGGATGGCGAGCGCCGCCGGCAGGACCAGCCACCGATTGAACCCTGGCTTCGCGACAATACGTTCCTTGTCGAGCAGGCCGGACATCAGCGACTCCTGATGCGGGACGGGTACATCCGGGAGGAACCGGCGTACATTACCGCGAGCCCGAGAAAAATGCCAACCGACCTGAACCGTTCGATTCCTCGCATCACGCGAGCCGGACTCAGCCAGCCTCATGCTCGTCCTGGCGGCGATCGGGCACTTTGTCCGCCCAGCAGACCGGCGCGCTTCCTCAGTGGATGACCGCAGATTCGGCGAGTCGAACGGTCTCTCTGGGGCTCGAGGTGCATGGAGCTGCGGGCGTCGCCGGCGACTATCTCCGGCTACCGCCAGGGCGGCGTGGAGGTCGTGGTTCCGGTCGGCTGGACGATTCGCTGGCGATGGATCAATGGGGACAGCACCGCGGCGCATAGCCTGGTGGTGATGGCGGAGCGGGAGAAACTGCCGGCTGAAGGCGGCAGCCCGGTGTTCGACAACGCGATGAGCCGGAATGTCGTCCGTGGTCTAGGCCCCGGGAAAACCGACGAGACCACGTTCACTGCGGATCAGGCGGGGTGGTACTGGCTGCTCTGCGGCGTCCCGGGTCACGCGCTGGGCGGAGAATGGATCGGTCTCGAAGGTGGACGCTGAGGCCAAGGCGCCGGGGATTGTGGAGAAGGGCAGAGATTAGGGCGCCCTGAGCAGCTCCTCCACTTCCGCCCGCATCTCCTTCACCAGCTTCGCGTGCTGCTCCGGCAGGGCGGGGCCGTAGAAACCGGCGTGAATCTGACGGACTCGACCAGTGCGGTCGAGAAAGATCGTGGTGGGGAACGCCGTAAAGTTGGTGAGCTGCGGCAGGGTCGCCGCGGCGGCCTCGGTGTCATTGGTTCCCGCCCGAAGCAGGATGAAGGGGATGTGGTAGGCATCCCGGTACAGTCGCACCTGGTGGTTGTCGGTGGCGCTGTCGCCGCTTACCTCATAGGCGAGTCCGACGATCTCCAGCCCGCGGGCGTGGTAGTCCTTATAGAGCTGCACCAGGGCGGGGGCCGCGTCGTGGCAGGTGGGGCACCAGGTCCCGAACACGTCGATCACGACCACCTTGTCCCTTGAGGCGCGGGTCGGCCTCGGTGATCTGCCGGCCTTCGAGATCGGGGAAGCTGAAGCGGAACGGTGCCGTGTCCGCCGTCGTGATCTCGCTGGGCGACTTGAGATGACGGAGCTCCGGTGCTGCGGACGGCGATGAATCGGGTCTGGGTTCGGAGGCCGGCGTGGAAGATCCCGCGCAGGGTGTCTGCCTTAAGCTGGCCGGTCAGCATGTAGACGTAGGAGCCGTCGAAGTGGGAGATCGAAAAACTGTCCGCCTGCGCATGTCCCCAGAAAAGACCGTAGTCCCCCGTGTTGGAGATGATGGTTCCCTCGAGGCCCGCCTGGCCATTGCGTAGCTCGATGACGCGAGGGCTCGCGTCGAAATCGGTCAGGAACTGCGCATCCCAGCGACCAGTCAGCTCCACCGGGCCTTTCTCGACCGGCCAACGGCCGCGTGCCGCGCGAAAGGGAATGGTGCGGGGTCCGCGCCGTCCTACGTTGTGATACTCCCCGACCAGGGAATCCCCTCTGGCCACCGCGGCAATGGTGGCTGCATAGACCGAGATGTCGAACACCACGCTGTCGCCGGCGACGCGTACCGCGCTCAGCGCCTGGCACTGCGTCCCATTGCAGAGCTTACCCTGCCACGTTCCTCCCTTTTGTTCTACCGTGAGCGCGAAGCGAAGAGGGCCGCCGGCGAGGTCGAGCACGGCCCGCCACGGGCCAGCGGGGCTGGGAGCAACAGTGAGGGCTAGGAGAAGCGAGAGAAGCAATTCATGATTGAAGATTTGATGATTGACAGATTTGAACTGCTAGATTGACTCGGAACGTTACCCATCTGCGATCCGAGCAATTACTCAATCGTCAATCTGACAATTGTCAATCTTCAATATTTCTCCCCGCCCTGATCTCCACCGCCAGCCGATTTCCCGGCCACGGCGCCGGGCAGGCGTACGCGGTGCTGTAGGCGCAGAAGGGATTGCGCGACCGGTTGAAGTCGAGCAGGTAGGTGCTCTCGTCGCGCGGAGTCAGAGTGACGAACCGCCCCGCCGGATAGCTACCCTTCCCATTGGTCAGATCCTGGAAATAGATGACCAGCTCCGACTCGCCGCTGTCTTCATCGGCGATCCGGTAGGCCTTGAGATTGGCGGAACCTGACTCGAGCGGGATGGTGAAGACGCCGGCCTCTATCGCTTCGGTTTCCACTCCGTCCAGCATGAGAATGCGGTGCGTCACCCGGCTGGCTGGCTCGGTCAGTCTGCCTGTGACGACGAAGTGAGTATCGGTCGGAAAGTAGCTCGGTATGAGGGTACGGTGCTCCGGGCCGAACACGGTGAGGACGGACCGGCCAGACGGCCCCGTCGGCCGGAGCTGGTAGGATCCAATGGCGGTGAGGCGGTCGCGAGGCGAGGGGTGTCTTGGTCCCCTGTTGGCTCAGCACCACGCTGCGCCCTTCTTCCCGCACCGTCATGCGCGTCGAGTTCTTGAGCGGGACGTCGGCGTCCTCCGGTCCGAGCGTGAGCCCCGTTCCGATGGCCTGCTGGGCCAGCGCGGCCAGAGGTGAATCGGGGGCGTTGGCCAGCCAAAGGGCGAATGCGCTCCGCTCCGCGACGAGGTCGATCTTGGGCGGTGAGCGGTGAGCGGTAAGCAGTGAGCAGCAGTGGAAGCAATCAGCGTGATGCGGATTGCCGAGGCGAACCTCTCGCTTCTCACGACTGCTTTCACGCTTTCACAGTAGTTCAGCTCCCGATCGTCCCAACCAGGATGGGCTGGGTCGTGGGCTGGGGCGAACCACCAGCAGGTTCGTTGGTGACCGCGGCGACAGCGAGGTTCGGGGCTTCCGGAATTGCGACCTGTTGCACCATGGCATGCCCGGTCGGCTCCGCGTTGAACGTCACCGAGGGAATCGGCTTGCCGCCCTTGGGGATGAACCAGAGCTGGTAGACCCGTCCGCTCTCGGTCGGCTGCAGGTTGAAGGCGTGAATCAGTGCCACCCGCTTCTTCGGATTCATGAAGAGCTGAATCACCGGTGCGGGCGTCGAGGTCGATGTCAGGGTCGTGAGGCGTACATCGGGCTCCAGGATCGCATTCAGGGTTGCCTCTCGCGTCGGCGAGCTGGGCCTGGGTCGCTCCGAAGTCTCGTCTCAGCTCGGCGATCGCGGCATCTCGCTCCGCCACTTGGCGCCGGAGGGCAATCGACTGAAGTCCAAACCCGACAGCCAGCAGGACAGCCGCGGCGGCAGCCCAGGGGATCCAGTTGGGCCGGGCCGCCGCCGGCCGTAGCGGTACCACCTTCTCCTTCGCTACGCGAGCGAGCACCCGGTCGCGCAGGTCGCTGGAGGGACCGGGCCCGGCGCCCGCCGTCGTCGTGGCGAGGAGTGTGGCGACTTCCCGGAACTCGGCCACCTCCCGCCGCGCCTCGGGAGACGTAGCCAGGAAGGCCTCGAACGAGCGAGCCTCCGCCGGATCGAGGGCGCCCAGCGCGTAGGCCGCGGCGAGATCCTTCAAGTCCTGACTATCCCTGTCTTGACTATCCGCGCTGCTCACAGGCCCGCCTCGTGAAAATAGGGACGCAATGCGTCCCGCAATTTCTGCATTCCCAGTCGCATCCGTGTCTTGACCGTCCCCAGCGGCTCCGCGAGTCGCTCGGCGATTTCCGATTGCGACAACCCTTCGAAATAGGCAAGCTCGATCGCCTGTCGTTGCGGTGGCGAAAGGTCCGCGAGCGCGGTTGCCACACGCTTGCGGCGCTCGTCGGATTCAACCGCATCGCCCGGCTTCTCCGGCCATCCACCCATCGCCGGGGACGACGTCGGGTTCTCCCGCGCCGCCGTCTCAGTGATTCGGGTTCGCCGCTGGCGCGAACGGACCAGATCGAGGGCCCGGCTCCGGGTCATCATCGTGAGCCAGGCGGCCACCGATCCCCGTTCGCCTTCGAAGCGGGCCGCTCCGCGCCAGGCCTGGGCGAAAGCCTCGAGCACGACCTCTTCCGCATCGGCTCGCTGGCCGAGCATCCGGTACGCCACGGCGTACAGAGTGGGTCCGTACTTGTCGTAGAGGGAAGCCGCCGCGCGTTCGTCGCCTGCTGCCATCTGAGCAACCAGGTCGGCGTCCCGCACTCCGGTGGAGGTGGTGAGATCGGCCATCTGCGCTCGGGCGCGCGAGCTCCGCACAACTGAGGTGACGTGCAACACCGGAACGGTGTCCATCAGTCTATACCCCAGTGCGGAGCCGCCACAAGACGGCAGCATGCGGTCGCCTCTCCTCTACCGGTCATATCCCCTACGCGCGGGGCGGCGGTTCAGATCACTGGACGGTCTTTTCTCCGTCGTCGCCGGTGAACAGGAGACTCGCTGAACGGCCGGCGAAGCGAGCCTGCACGATGTTGACCTGATCGGAGAACAACTCGTTGTGAATGGCATTTCGTAGATGAGCGCCTGCCAGGCCGCCGGGGACATCGGCCTCCATCGTGATCCAGGTGAGGTCGCCCGTGGCACGGCGGCCGATCCAGTTCATGGCGACCGGAACTCCCGCTGCCGTCCTGAGGCCGAGGTGAGTCCTGACATACCGGGACAGGAGGGTGTCTTCCGCGGACGGCGAGATGGCGGCGCCCGCTTGCACGGCCGTGTTGAGGTCGTCACTGAACGCACGGACTACAATCGTCACTCGCGTTCCACCCGGCTGTTCGACCAGCTCGGTCAATGTGGTGTGCAGCGGGTGCAGGGCGGCAACCAGCAATGGAGCCATGAGGAATCGCAGGTCTACCATGGCAGCCTCTCTGCAACCATGCGGGACCCGAGCAGCAGTACGAGGCAGCTGACCGCCGTGATGCGAATCCGAAGCGGAGTCCACCGGCTCCAGACCACGCCGCGGCGCAGGGCGCCATCAGGGCAGTCAGCGCCGCACCAGCCGCGACCAGTACTACGATTTGCCCCAGCTCGATGCCGATGTTGAAGCCGAACAGTGGGACCACGATGTGGTCCATGAACAGCCTTTGCAGGTATTCGGCGAAACCCGGCGCCGTGAACCAGACCGAACAGTGCCGCAAAACCGGCGCGCCAGCGGGTCGGTCGTGCCACCCCCTCACCCGCATGGGTGAAGACGTTGCTCGCCGCGGTCATCACGATCGTGACCGGAATCAGGAACTCGATCCAGCGGATCGGCAGCACCAGCGCACCGGTGGCGGCGAGAACCAGGGTGACCGAGTGGCCCACCGTGAACGCTGTTATGACCCACAGCGCATCCCGCCAATCCTGCCGCCGGTAGATGGCTGCGAGGGCGAGGAGAAAGAGGATGTGGTCCAGGGCTTCGCGGTTCACGATGTGGCCGAAGCCGAGCTGGATGTAGGTGGACAGTTCAGTCATGGTGTGGTTGGCCATTGCCATAAGCCGTAAGCCATACGCTTCAGGCTTAGGGCTTAGGGCTTATGGCTCTGTAATAGGGGTTGATGTCCCTCGCGCTCTCAAAACGCTCCCGTGCCAGCAAGGTGTCCCCAATGCTGCAGCGATCTGCACCGGCATGCCAGTAGAGCATCGCGTCGCGAGTGCCTTGTGACAGGGCCTGCGTCGACGAGCGGTGCCGCTTCGATATCGCGGCCCGACTGGTGTAAGGGCCCAGGCGACGAGGTCGTAACCGTAGACATCCTTGCGCGTGCGCAGTTCCTCGCTCGCCTTTCGCAGCACCAGAGGAACATCCCGGCCGTGATCCAGCAGGAAGAGGGACCAGGCTCGGTGAAAGGCGCCGGGCTGCTGGCTCACCGATACTTCCATCGCCTTGGCGTATTCCGGCGGCCTTCGCGGTGTCGCCCTGCGCCGCGTAGCAATCGCTGAGGAGTCCCAGCGTCGCTGGGTCCAGCACGTTCGCGATCGCCCGTTCGCCGAAACGAATCGCGCCCGACCAATCCTTCTTTGCCGCGTGGAGCCGCGCCTCAGCACCAAGCAGCCGGTAGTCTTCGGGTGCTTCGCTCAATCCAGCGCCGAATGCCTTGCCAGCCTCGCGGAGCCTTCCCCGACGAAGTTCCAGATCACCAATTCGCAGATCGAACCAGGCGAGCTGCTCGGCAGGGACGCGGAAGCCGTTGTCCAGGTCGCGACGCACCGAGCGCAGCAGGTCCAGGGCCTCCACCGGCCTGCCTTCCAACTCGAGCCAGCGGGCGTAGCGGGGTGCCAGTGCCGGTGCATAGCGCTGAGTCGCGATCGTGGAGAAGAGCCGCTTCGCTTCCTCGTAATGCCCCAGTTCGAGCGCGATCTCGCCCAACATCGCGCGTGTGCCGGGCTCCGAGGAGTCGGCCGCAACCAGTGCCTTCGCCGTCGTGTACGCCTCGGTGAATCGGTGTTCGGCCAGCAGGGCCGAAGCGAGGAGTGCCGCGGCCTCGCTGTTCCTCCTCGCGCGATGCCGATAAGAGGTCCGCGCCGCGTCTTCCGCTCGGAGCAGGTCCTGATAACTCCCGGTTTCTCGCGCCCGCGCGAGGTAAAGACTGCCGAGCATTGCCAGGTCGCGGGCGCCGTAGGGATCGCGGACCACCCGGGCCTGGTAGAAGGCGATGTCCTGTTCTCGGATCTCGGCGGGAAGGCGGGAAGGCGGTAAGGCCGGATGACGCTTGGTCGCCGCGTGGCGCAACGACCAGCCCAGTAGATCCAGCCGACGCCAACATGGCAAGAATTCCCAACTGCAGTCGCCGAGTCATCGTCAGGTACTCCCAGTCGCAAGAGCGCATCGGTTGGTGGTCAGCGCCGAAGCGGACGGGTGGGCGCTGTCACCTCCCGCCCGTCCGCCTTCCCGCCCGCCTAGTTCGGCGGCGCCAGATACGGGAAGCTCGCCGAGAACGGCGAGTCGCTCGCCACGTTATCAGTTGTCAGAGCCGGCGTGGTGTGGGTCGGATCGGCGCCAAACGGATCGCCGAAGATCGCGAGCAGCGCGAGATCCACTACGTCGTCATCCAGCTTCCGCCCACCCCAGCCGTTCACCAGCGGCGGCAGGTCCACGATGTTGAGCCAGCTCGCGGTATTGGTCGGCTTGTCGGTCTGCACCACCAGCACATCCGGCAGCAGCACCCCGCCCAGCGCGGTGACGTATGCGGGATCGCGTCCCGCGACAGTGGTCACAAAATTCACCACCTTGGGGGCGACCAGAGCCGCATCCTGGTCCGGGCCGATCGAGCCATGCAGCGAGTGGTCCCGCTTGTCGAGCAGGACTTCGCTGATCAGCGGATTGCCCAGCCGCTGCACCTGGTTGAAGGCCTGGTTGGGATCGGGGCCGGCGGTGCCACCGCTGTTGCTATCGTCGCTGCAGGCGCCGGCCAGCAGCGCAAGCCCGAGCGCGAGGCCGGGCAGGACCACGCGGCGCAAGGCCGGCGAATCGATGGAGTTCTTCATGAGAGCTATCCTCGGAGTCGGGTCAGTCATGGTGTGGGAGGTCTTCAGCGGCTGATGGTGCCCCAGATGTTGAGCTTGCCGGGCGCTCCATTCTCAAGCATCGAGCTGGGCAGCTCGACCACGATCGAAAGCACGTTGAAGCCTTCGATGTAGTTCACCCCGGGATTCCGGAAGGCGGCGCCGCCGGGAAGTGCGCAGGGCTGAGAGAGGGCACCGGTCGAAGGACGCCGGTCAGGCAGGATGCAGAAGGCCGCCTCGAGATCGAGGAAGAACGAATCGTCCCGGGGCCGGCGAAGGCCTGAATGCCGCTGGCCGAACCCAGATTGGTGTTGAAAGCGCCGCTCAGGTCCGTGGCCGCAGAAGTCGATCACGTTCATCATCGCGCCCGTCACTGTCGGCGTGAACGGACCGCGGACGTGAACCGTCTGGCTGGTGGTTTTGCCGTCGAAGGTGACCTGAATGACCTTGTCTTCGACGTAGTCTCCATCGTTGTCCACCTTGAACTGATAGAGAATGTTCGGATCGAACGCGGCGGACCCGGTCTGACCCGGGCTGAGGAATCCGCTGGTATTCATGACCAGCACGATTCTGCCCGGGGCCGAGCCGGGGAAGGCATACACATCGGTGAGATCCATTCCGGGGGTTGAGTTCCACCAGAGGAGTGTCCTGGTGGTCCGAGCCCGCCAGCGGTCTCACGCCGCCGGCCAGTGCGCCGGTGAGGACGAGGATTGCGGCGAGCCGCTGGGTGCGTGGAAGGGCGCGCCAAGGGTACATGACCGGACTCCTGGAGATGAGAGTGACGAAGCCTGGGAACGTCGGCGAAGGAGACCGTCTCCATCGCCTGCGCCCCATCTACGCCGGTCATCGGGGGCCGGATCTATGTCGGGGGACTGATGAGTGACGAGCGGAAAGGACTGAGGACTGAGTGACTGAGTACCGAGTAGCGAGTACCGCAGTACCCAGCTAGCCGCTAACAGCTAACAGCTTATGGCTTATGGCCTATGGCATTTCTCGCTGACGGCTAACGCGCTGACCGACTCACCACTCCCAGAACCGCTCCGGCCTCACCGCTTCGAGGTGTTCGATCTCGTTCTCACCAGAAATCAGTCGCGCAATCATCACGGCGGTAATCCCCGCGAGCAGAATGCCGTTTCGTCCGTGTCCGGTCGCGTACCAGAGACCACGGGCTCGCGGCTCTTTCCCGATGATCGGCAAGCCGTCTGGGGTGCCTGGTCTGAGGCCAGCCCAGGTTCGAGTGACTTCCGCCTGAGCCAGGCGAAGGACAGAGTCCGCTCGCAGTCGTGAAGATGCTGGCGAGACCGGCGGCGCTGACCTGGGTGTCGAAGCCCGGCGTTCTCCATTGGTGCTGCCGAGAATCGCTTCACCATCACGGGCAACGATGTAGCCGCCGTTACCTACGACGATGGCGTTGGGGACTCCGTTAGGCCATGCGGTGGCTGCCATCTGGCCCCGAACCGGTTCCACCGACAGCGGCCGGGGCAATCCGCCGAGCTTCTTGGACCAAGCTCCCGCGGCGATGATGACGTCCGCGGCTGAATAGCGTTGAGCTCCGCGGACTCCGATTACCAGATCTCCCCGCCGCTCCACCTCGCTTACTTCCTCAGTGACCACCTCGGCCCCAAGACGCCGGGCATCGGTCAACAGCCCCTCGACCAGGCGCTCCGGGTGAAGAGCAGCATCGTTGGGCGCCCACAAGGCCCCGTGGGTTGGGCCCAGCCAGGGCCATCTTTCCTTAACTTCAGCAGCATCAAACCAGTCACAGACATGGCCCTGCTGTCGCTGCCACGCCACCTTGGATCGGAGCACAGCGGTCTCTGCCTCGGTGCTGGCGACCCGAGCAATGCCGGATTGCCACCATCCGATGTCGATTCCGGTTTCAGTTTTCAGGGAGGCGGCGAGGCTCTGGTAGTATTCCCGGCCGGCCAGGCCGAGCTCGAAGAGAGGATCTTCGGCGCCGGCATCGACCTGGGAGCCAGCATGCCGGCGGCGGCGCGCCATCCTTCGCCGGAAGAGATGCCCCGCTCGCACACCAGGACCCGGCGGCCGGCCAACGCGAGTTCCCGGGCGCATGCGGCCCCTACCGCGCCGCCACCGACGACGATAACATCGTACGCTGTAGTCACTTAGGGCTCGACGAAACTTTCTGAAACGCAGTGCGTATGAGTCGCTGCCCGCAACATCCCGGAGGAAAGTAGCATGATAAGGAATATGCTCGGCTTCGCGGCGCTGGCCGTGGTCGCGATGATAGCCATCAAATTCATCTTCAGCATCTTCGGCATCATCGTGAGCCTGTTCATGGCCCTGCTGTGGTTCGCTTTTGTAGGGTTCCTGATCTACATGGTGCTTCGCGTGCTCAGTCCCAGCACCGCCGATCGAGTCAAGGAGATGATTTCAGGCAAACCCGTAGTGTGATGACGAGTTCCTCCGGCAAAGCGCCCGGTCTCACGGCCGGGCGCTGTTGTTTCTGGCTGATCCTTCCGATCTAATTTCCCGAAGAACTGTGGGCGTGGACAATTTCGATCGCGGCGTAACGAGGAACTCCGCCGCGACGGTTCCCATCGGCGATGATGAGCACCGCCGGATCATAGAGGGAATCCGCCCGCTCCAATCGAGCGTCGGCTGTAAGCGCCTCAGTCACGAGGTCGGTGATCTGATCTGCGGCCTGTGTGCTGAGTGGCGTTGGGGAATGTGAGGGGACGACTTGGCACAGGCCAAGCCGATGACCAGGAGGGCGGGGAGGAGGCTACCTCGCATCCAGCCGATCGAACACGGCCCAGGTGAGGAGGGGAAACATGATTTCGTGATGTCCGGTGATCTGCATCCCGATACCCGACGGCCGGGTCGGTCGTTCGACCACGTTCACCTGAGGACGGTAGTGCCGTTGCATGTCGAAGTCGGCGGCGACGAACCCGGTTGGACGTCCCTGATCCAGATTGCGCGCCACGCTTAACGCCTTGACGAAAACTTCCGGCAGTATGACCGCGCTGCCCAGGTTGATCACCACTCCGCCGTCGTCGAGGTTCGAGAGCGAGGCAGCCAGCCGTTTGAAGTCACGATGACTCGTGGCGCCCAAAGCCGCTCCATCAGCCGACGGGTGCTGATGGATCACGTCGCTGCCGAGCGCCACGTGAACCGTGATCGGGACCGCTGCCTGCCGCGCGCCGAGCAGGATGGAGGCTTCCGCGCCGGGTAGTGCGCTACGCCGGGAGAGCGCATCGGCCAGTCCCTCTCCAAGACCGAAGTCACCGCCTGCCGCCTCCGAGGCCGCCTGGTTCATCGCGGCTCCGGTCTCCTCGGCCATGCCAAAACTGCCATCCACCAGTCCCGACTCGACATCCTCGCTGGTCTGGCCAAATGCCGCGAGCTCGAAATCGTGGATCGCCGCTGCACCGTTCAGTGCGACGTGGGTGACGATCCCTCGACGGAGCCACTCGACGACCAACGGCCCCAGCCCGACCTTGGCGACGTGACCTCCGATCAGGAAGAGAACCCCGCGCTGTTGTTTCTTCGCCTGAGCGATTGCTGCAACCAGCAGCCGTAGGTTACGGGCAGCCAGCACGTCGGGGAAGCGACTCGAGGAAGGCGTGGAAGGAGCGGTCGGCTCCGGGCACCGACGCTAGAAGAGAGGTGTCGACCTTCGTGGGGCGGCTCCCGACCGGAACCGTCCTCACCCGGGTCAGGTCCACCTCCCGGTAGTGCACGCTCAGTTGCCTGCGGTAGTACCGTCGGGGAGTTTCATCGAGATCAGGCGCAAAGTCACACTCCCGAAGGGGAGCTTCGACTTGATCTGTACCGGGATCCTTCGCTCGTCATCGGTAAGCCAGAGCTTGGCTTCGGCCCGCGGAGCGAAGAGACCGTCGCTGCCAACCGCCGGGCTCAGCACCAGGCATTGCACCTTCTTGCCATCGGGCAGCTCCATCTCCTCCCGCTTCTCCACCTTGATTACCACCGGATTCAGATCCTTCCGGAAGTACCGGTTGTACTTGTAGGTCTGCCCTTTTTCCAAGGGGATGGTGCGGAGAAAGTAGAAGAAGGCGGCGTCGTCCAGCGGATCGGCCACGGTAGATCCGGTATCGCCGTGCGTCGTCTGGATCCAGGTAGAGTCCGGGTAGATCTCGAATTTGCGTTGCTTGGGCTTTCCGTTCTCATCCAGGTCCTGGTAGAACCGGCGGGAAATCATGTCGCTGGTTCCAGTCCACGAAGTGAGAACGCTCGTGGTCTTGTAGAAAGGAGCCGAAGCATCGAGCCCGAACACGAACACGAAGGATTCGACTCCACGTACCGTATCGATGCCGGTCACCGCCATCCGCGCCGTACCCAGCCGGAGAACTCCGAGCTTGGCGGAGTACTCGAACTCCTCGCCGACGGCGAAGGGATAAGCGCCCACCGGATGGGCCGGCGGTGGTGAGGGCATGAACGCTACGCTCGCGCCCAGCAGCGAAAGGGCGAGGGCGATGGCTTTCATGAGGTTGCCTCCTGCAATTCGTTCGACTCGGAGGGCGGACCTCCGGGGCCTGACGACTCGGCTCGCGGTCCGCTCCGAATTCGGAGCCGCCGCCCGTTCCGCCAGAGCTCCTTCGCATATCCCCAGGGATCGACCCGGCTTGGCCGCTCCCGCAGATCGTGTCTTTCCACTGTCTGTACCACGTCCACGCGCCGGGCCTGTTGTGCCGCTCGGGCGAACAACTCGGCGTTGGCAGTCCATCCATCGGTAGTGATGAGGCTGCCTCCCGATGCCCGAATCGCGTTGCGCAGACAGATCAGACGGATTGCGCCGCAGCCCGAGACGACGTCGGTCGAGCCGGGGATCGAGAGACCCGGGAGCAGAAAGCGCGCGGCTTTCCGCAACCACCGGCGACCTCGCGAGGGCTCGCCCTGTACCGTGGCTCGGGTGACGACCACATCGGCCCCGCTGTCCAGGCGCCGAACAAGTTCTGGCAGGCACTCGGGGCTGTGGGCGAAGTCCGCGTGGAGAAGTATGGCGGCGTCCCGCTTCGGACGGTCCGAGCGCTCCAGCGCGGCTCGAATCAGTTCCTCGACTGAACCGCCGTAACCGCGACGCTCGCCGTGCCGAATCACGGTCAGCGGCAAGGCCTTGGCATACGGCTCCAGCACTTCGGCGGTGGGATCAGTCGATCCATCATCCACCACCAGCAACTGGTATTCTCTCGGGAACTCCTCGAACACCCGCCGGATTTTCCAGAGCACGAGGCCCACGGTCGAGGCTTCGTTGTAGCTCGGTATGCAGACGTAAATCATTTGCCTTCAATCATCTGAGACGAGGGAACGATACACAGGGAGATGCTCACTTGCCATCCTTTCATCACTGAATACCGCGGTCCGGTGGTGGCCTGCTATCGTAAGCCTCTCGCGTTCAACCGGATCGGCCAGAATCCGTTCGACGGCCGCGGCGATTTGATCGGGTCTGCCCTTGGAGCAAATCACTCCAGCCTGAGTTCCCACAATCTCGGGCAATCCTCCGGCATCGGTGGTCACTACAGGCACGCCGAGTGCCATCGCATCGAGAACCGAAGTGCCTAGGCCTTCTTCACTTGAGCTCATGACGAAGACATCTGCGTCGGTAATGAGCGACACTCCATCGGGAATCGTTCCCAGAAGGTGGACAACTCCCGTTAGGCCCGCCTCTGCAATCTGCGCCTCGATTCCGTTTCTAAGGGGCCCGTCACCCGCGACTACCCAATGCAGGTCGGGCAGGCGGGGCCGGAGCAGGCGGGCGGTCTCGACTAGTGTGTGATGATCCTTGTGCCCAACCAGTGCCGCGACGTTGGCGGCGATCCGGCAGTTGTGTCCCAAGCCGAGCGACTCTCGAATATTGAGCGGCTGAGTTTGCCTGGTGGCTTGGAGATCGATGCCCGAATGGATCACGGAGATCCGGCCGGGCGCGACTCCACTCGTGATCAGCACTTCCCGAACGGCCTGCGATATCGCAATGACGCGATTGGCCTGTCGCCAGGGCCAGGGCCGCCGAAGAGGAAAGTCTACTCGGCGCGTTGCGACGAGGGCCGCACCGGTCCAGCGGGCACAGAGTGCGGCAAGGGCGAGAGCATGGCTGTCGTGGGCGTGGAGAATCGGGCGGACGTTACCACCGCATGACGCGAAGGAGCGGCCAGAATCACCCGCGGGTCGAGTCCTGCGCTCCACGGTACCGATTCGACCGATACTCCGGCGCTCCGGAGCCGGCGTTCGAGCTCGCTTTGGCGGGAAGTTATCACCGTCTGGCTCAGGTCCCGCTCACGGCCCAGCGCGCGGGCAAGCAGTAGAACCTGGCGCTGCCCCCTCGCCATTCGCGACCGGAGGCAACGTGGATGATGTGCGGCATCCTCAGTGATCGAGGGCCCGTCGTCTCGTCACCGGCGGCAGCTGGGAGAATTCCCGAAGCAGCCCGCGCAGTTCGCTCAGACTGAATGGTTTGCGTAACCACGGCCGGTGCTGTTTCTCCAGAAACTGCAGGGTGTCGCCACGAATCGTGTCTCCGGTGCTGAATGCCACGCGGTCGGCCATGCTGGGGAAACGGCGGCCCAGCTCCTCGTAGAATTCCTGGCCTCCGGTTCGCGGCATGCGCAGGTCGGAGATGATCAGGTCGTAGGCGGCTTCTCCAACCTGGGCCAGAGCGGCCTGGCCATCGGCCGCAACGTCAACCTTGTGTCCCCAGGCCTCGAGAGTGGCACGGACGTAGTGAAGAATGTGGGGCTCATCGTCAACCACGAGAACTCTCAGTGGACGAATGGCAACCGGGGAGCTTCCTCGGCCGGCGGCCGTGGAGGCGTAGGTCGAGCGGGGAGTTCGACGGTAAAGGTGGCACCCTCTCCCGGTCGGGTGGACAGACTGATCATGCCCTGGTGTTCCTTCACGATTCCCTGGCTGATCGAGAGGCCGAGCCCGGTGCCGTCGCCCTCGGGCTTGGTGGTAAAGAACGGCTCGAAGGCCCGGGCCGCGAGTGACTCATCCATTCCCGGCCCGTCGTCCGCCACGGTCACCGACACTCCACCGAGCCAGCGTCGAGCCTGAATCCGGATGGTGCCCGGGCGTCCGGTGGATGCGATAGCCTGTGCGGCGTTGTTGATCAGGTTGACGAACACCTGTTGGATTTGCACCGGATCGAGATCCAGTTCCGGCACATCGGGGTCGCAGGTGAGCTCCGCCTCGACGCCCACCGCCATGAGCTGATTTCGAAGAAGAGTGAGCGTCGCTTCGAGCAGGGAACGCATCGAGGTCGGCCTGCGACGATGCTCCTGCTTGCGGGCGAACCCAAGGAGATTCTTGACGATCAGGGCCGCTCGTTCGGCCTCCTGCTGGATCACCAGCAGCGGTTCGCGAATGCGGGGAGGCACTTCGCTGAACTCGGCGAGATAGTCGGCAAAGCCCACGACTGAAGTGAGCGGATTGTTGAGGTCGTGCGCGATGCCCGCGATCAGCTGGCCGATAGCGGACAGCTTTTCCGACTGGACCAACTGATCCTGGAGACGCTGCCGTTCGGTCTGGTCGCTGAGCAGCAGCACGACCCTCCCGCTCTCCCCGCCGCTGATGGGGAAGACGGTCGCTCCATAAATGCGGTCCCGATGTCTGAGCGTAGCCGAGGTTGCGGTGCCCGCCTCGCCAAGGGCCTGACGGATCCCGGGGTGCCAGTCCTGCGGCATCAGTTCATGCCAGGGCCGACTCACGAGGGTGGAGATCGGAATCTCGAGCAACTCGGCAAGTGCGCGATTCGCCCGCTGGACCCGGCCGCCTGGTTCGATGATGCACAGCGCGAGGGAAACAGCATCCAGCGTCTCTTCCCACGCACGCTTCGAATTGTCGGCGAGCTCAACGACTCTCGCGCTATCGAGTGCCACACCGGCCGCAGCGGCGAGCGCTTCAAGCAGAGCAAGGTTGGGACTGCTAGGGTGCTCCAGGCGAGCGAGCAGGACTCCAAGTCCCGGTCTTCGCGTGTGCAGGCGCACGGCGATCAGCGTGCTGGTACCGTTGGCGTCGCTGACCGGCTCCGTTCTACTGAGGGCCGCTTCGATCAGCCGCCGGTTTTCTCCCAGGCTTCTATCGCCACTCACAGTTTCGAGTTGGAGGGTTTCGGGGTGTAAAAGCGCCACCGCGCTTGCCACTGGCCCAAAGGTTGCTTTGACTTGAGCGACAAGGAGATCCGCGACCGATTGCGGACGCAGGGTGCCGGCAAGCGACCGGGCAAAGGCGGTAACTACCGAGAGGTCACGACCGGGAGAGTCTGCCATGATTCTCGCCAACACGCGTGGGCAACTGAAGCCAAACGACCTGCAGCTGGTTCTTCTGCTGCTGAGCCGAGGCTCCGCAACGCGTCGAGCGCTGCTGGAACGGCGACTCACACAGGAAGGGCCTGACAGCCTTCTCGAATCTCCCGATCTGCCCGAAGCACTCCTCGCCGTTCGGACCATCCTTGTCCCGAGTCCCGCGCTGTTCTTCTACGTGATGGTTCGCCACGCGCTGCGTACCGCGGAGGTGGACGACCGGGAGTTGGCGGACTACCTCGCGTCGATGCTGCTGGAGTTCGGGCGTCGGGAGCGGGCCTACCAAGTCGACTGGAACGACGACCAGCGGCATCGCTACGTGATCGATATCCTGGCGGATCTCGAGCTCTCGCAGGGGCGCGACGCTTCAAGGTGATGGTCCATCTGGGCAATTACGCGCTCTGGCTGGCAGGGCTCTTTCCGGACTACGTCGCGGCGCGACAGCTTCGGAGCGGCGGCCCGGATCTCAGCTACTACGATACGCTCGGTCGCCGGGGCTTCGAGCTCGCGTCGGACCACGCGCTGGCCGACCACTACAACCTCGAGACGGTCTTTCGCTCGGCGGCCGAACGCTATCCTGAGGTTCGTGGTGCGCTCAACGACATCAGCGAGCGCGTCTTTTTCCCTTCCGGCTACTTCCACTGATCCTGCCGGGCTGCGGTCGAAGCCCGTTTCGCCTCTCGCACCAGAGCCTGAAACAATCCCAAATCAGGTGATTCCGCCTCGGCGTGGAACTCCTCTGGATGCCACTGCACGGCGAGGAGCCAGGCAGGCCCTGCTTCCTGTTCCAATCCTTCGGGCAAGCCGTCAGGCGACAGAGCGGAAACCCTGAGGCCCGACGCCAGCTTGCGAATGCCCTGATGATGGAACGAGTTCACCTCGAGTTGCGTGGCTCCCAAGGCCTGAGCCAGCATCGTCTGGGGCACGACCTCAACTCGGTGGCTGCGGTCGTTCCTCGCGCCCTTCTGCCGGTGATCGATCTCAGCAGGACGCTGGCTCGGCAGGTCCTGCCAGAGCGTGCCGCCCAAGGCGACGTTCACCAGTTGGAAGCCGCGGCAGATCGCGAGCGTCGGCACTTGCCGCTCGCGGGCGGCGCGGAACACCGCCAGCTCGAACGCGTCCCGCTGAGGATCGATCGGATCGAGCGAAGGATGAGGAGCCTCGCCGTAATGCGAGGGATCCATGTCGTCTCCGCCGGTGAGCAGCAGACCATCCACCGACTCCACCACCTGTCCGGCGAGCTCCGGGCCCAACAGCGGCGAAAGAATCAGGGGATTCCGCCGGCACGAAGCACGCTGCGCACGTAGGCGGAGTTCACTCCGCTGCGGTCTGGCCCCGCTAACGGCCCGAGTCAGTCCAGTAACACCGATCCTTGGCGTCATGGGTGCACCGAGTCCGGGAAGAATGGGCATCGTGGATCCTCGTACCGCTCAACGGGGAGCTGGATTCCGAGCAGCGGTACCATGACGGAATCAATAGCCACCGAGCCAAGCTCCGGTGCGCCCTTGATCGGGGCGGATTCATAAAGCACTACGCCACGCGCCTTCCCGGTGGGATCCACCACAAGCACCCCAAAACCTGGCCGCACCTTGGTGGGAAGATTTCCCTCCATTCCGATCACCAGTTTCGCCCCGGTCCGCCCGGCGATGGCGGAGTAGGCCGGTCCGGCGGCAAGGCGGACGACGACTCGCTCCGGCAGGGCCGAGGGCGGAGTGCTCAGGGTCTGGTCCGGGACTCCGAATTGTTCCAGCAGCAGGCTGGCGCCCGCCATGGCGGTGAACCCGCAGGTGGCACCACCCGAAGGCTTGCCACATGCCCCCAGGCCGACCAGAAGCAGCGGAGTGAAACGGGTCATCCACATGCCGTAAGTTAACACCCGGGCCACGGTTCCTTGACGGTCGGTGGGTCGGTACCGTAGCATTTGGGCATGGCCCTCTATGAATATCGTTGTACCGCCTGCGACCACATCTTTTCGGTGTTCCATCCGGTCGAGGAGCACGGGAAGGCGCGGGTGACCTGCCCCAAATGCAAGTCGGCGAAAGTCGAACAGGTCTTTTCTCCGTTCTACGCCAAGACCGTCCGGAAATCCTGAGCGTGTTCGAAGGACTGCGCGGGCGTGCGCGGCAGCAGGCCCTGCAGGCCGCGGTCATCGAGGCCAAGGTGGCGGTCGGTCACTTGCGTGACGGCATCGCGGCGACGGAGCGGGAGCTCGCCCTGGAACAAAAGCATTTGGGGGACGCGGAGCGGCGTGGTGAACTCGCGCGGCAGATTCCCGATCCCGAAACCGTCGCGATCGCGGAACGGTTCGCGGCCAAACACCGGGAGCGGGGCACCGTCCTGGAACGGAAGCTGTCCGTCCAGAAAGACGAACTGGTGCTGGCGGAGCGCGAGCTGGCGGAGATGACCGAGGCCCTGAAACACCCGGCCAGCGAGACCGACGCCGATGATCCGGCCCTGAAAATCCGGATGGACCGCGCCGGCTATGAGGCGGCCGCCGAGGCGCAGCTCGCGCACCTCAAGAGGAAGCTGGGAAAGGACAAACCGTGAGGCCAACGGTCATTGCTCGTCCTGCAACATCCCGCTGATCTCTCGCTCACAACCAATAAAGTCGCAAGAACCGCCGGATGACCCGCGGTCCCGGGAGATGTTCGGGGTCAGAATTCTGTCAGAGCTTGCCGTCGCTCGTACGCGGCACGTGATTGGCTGCTAGCGTTTACTGGGAAATCCCCCACTAAGGAGAAACCACCTTGGCGACGACGTCCGCACCGCCCTCGCAGAACGCGCCGGCGGCGGGCAATCCGCGCAGCATGACACCGCCTTCTTCGGGCACCCGCGCGGGTTGGCGACACTTTTCTTCACCGAGATGTGGGAGCGTTTTGCCTACTACGGCAACCGCGCCATCCTGATCCTCTTCATGACCGCCTCGGCCGCGACCGGCGGACTGGGCTGGGACGTCGCGAAGGCCGGTGCGGTCTACGGGACCTACGTCGCGCTGGTGTACATGCTGTCGCTGCCGGGCGGGTGGATGGCCGACAAGATCCTGGGGCTTCGCCGGGCGGTGCTTTACGGCGGCATCTTCATCATGTGCGGGCAGATCTGTCTCGCCATTCCGGGTAGCACGCTCTTCTTCCCCGGACTGGCCTTCATCATCATCGGCACCGGATTGCTCAAGCCCAACGTCAGCGCGATCGTGGGTGAGCTGTATGCCCAGGAAGACCGCCGGCGCGACGCCGGCTTTTCGATTTTCTACATGGGGATCAACCTCGGCGCATTCATCTCCCCCTGGTCGTCGGATCCCTGGCTCAGGGCAGCACGTTCCAGGGCTTTCTGCAGAACATGGGATTCGATCCCCGCAATTCATGGCATTGGGGATTCGGGATCGGCTCGCTGGGCATGCTGTTCGGCCTGATTCAGTACATGCGAGGCTGGAAGTACCTGGGTGAAGCGGGCATCCATCCCAGTGTAACGCCGGCTTCGCCCCAGGGCGCGCAGGCCCGGCGCCAGGTCTGGATCGGTGCGCTCGTAATCATCGCCATCATCGGCCTCATCGCCGCGCTGGTGCAGCAGAATGTGATCTCGATTCAGACCGTCACCAATGGATTCAGCTGGCTCTACCTCGCGATCGTGGTCGGCTTCTTCGTCTGGCTCTTCCAGTTCGGCCAATGGACCAGGGAGGAACGGAAGCGACTGATCGTGATCCTGGTGCTGTTCTGCTCCGCGGCGGTGTTCTGGTCGGCGTTCGAGCAGGCCGCATCCACCCTGAATCTGTTCGCCCAGCGGAACACCGATACCAAGTTTCTCGGCATCGCATATCCGCCAAGTTGGCTCCAGTCGGTGAACGCCGCGATGATCATCATCTTCGCCCCCGTCTTCGCCTGGCTCTGGCTACGGTTGGGCAAGCATGATCCCTCGAGCCCCACCAAGTTCGCCTTCGGTCTGCCTCTTCGTCGGACTCGGTTTCGCGGTCATGATCGGAGCAGCGGCCGCGTCGGCCAGTGGGCAGCTGGTGAGTCCGATGTGGCTGATGGTCACCTACTTCTTGCACACCGTCGGCGAACTCTGCCTGAGCCCGGTCGGACTTTCTTCGATGACGCGGCTCGCCCCTGACCGGGTGAAGGGCATGATGATGGGGGTGTGGTTCCTGGCGACTTCGGTGGGCAACCTGATCGCGGGTCGAGTGGCAGGCTTCTACACCTCGTTCTCGCTCACCCAGCTGTTCGGCGCGGTCACGGTCTTCGCGCTGGTCGCGAGCCTGATCATGTTCCTGCTGGTCCGGCCCATCAAGCAGATGCTGGCACGGGAGTAGACTTACTTACTCTTGAACACGCGAAAGAGGTAACGAAGGGAAGGGAACAACACCGCCGCACCCAGGGCCAGGGCAGCCAAGGTGAGCTGCAGGGTTATCCGAGGTGCGGCGGCGTCTTTTATGGTGAGGTCGGGAGGAAGCAGGTAAGGATACTGCGCCGCCGCCCACCCCAGATGATGCAGCTGAGCTGTGCTGCGGCCGCAAACCGTGCCAGGTACCACCGCCGCCTCCAGAGCGCGACCAGCGCCGTCACTGCAAAGGCTCCGGTGAGCAGGTGAATCGGGATCGCGCGAGTGGAGCCGAGCAGCCCTTCTTGCATGAGCGGCGCATCGCGGAGCGCCGTCAGCAGAGTCAGCACCGCCGCCACAAAGCAAAGCCCGCCCGCAACGAGCGCCCGCGTCCGGAAATCCTCCTTCAATGATTCGCTGTCCGCCTCGATGGTGAGATAGACCGCCGCGAGGAACGCGAATAGCATCACCGTGAAGAGCCCCAGCGACAGGGCGAACGGCGTGAGCCATGGAGAGAACATAGCCGGCGAGAAAATCTGTTCCTGCCGGCGGAGGACGAACACGCCCCGATGCAATCAGCGCCCACACACACCCCCAACAAGAACGGAGTCAGCAGGCTCGCGATGGAGAAGGTCCGGCCCCAGCGGCGCTGGGCCACATCGTGATGGGTATCGTAGGAGCGGAAGATGAAGGCCGATCCCCGCAGCACGATTCCCAACACCATCAGCGTGAGCGGGATGTGAAGTCCAACGGCCACTCGGCTGAAGGCGATGGGAAAGCAAGTGAACAGCAGGACCACGACGAGAATCAGCCACACATGGTTGGCTTCCCAGACCGGGCCGATCGCGGTGGCGATGAGCTCGCGTTGCCGATCCCGCCGCGGCCCTGAGGCGAGCAGGTCCCACACGCCTCCACCGAAGTCGGCGCCGGCCAGCAGCATGTAGCCGTTGAGCGCGATGAGAATGACGCCCGCGATGAGCATCGCCTCGATGGAGAGGGACATCAGCCCTGCGCCTCCGCCTTGGCGCCGGGAGTGTAACGGCGGCTCCAGTCTTGGCTGACCGGACTCCGGATGATCTGGGAATAGAGCATCCACCCGACGATGGTGCCGAGGAACAGGTAGAGCAGGGTAAACAGGGTGAACGGCACTATCAGCCCAGGCATCGGGGTGACCGCCTCCGCCGTCCTCAGCACGCCGGAGATGATCCACGGCTGGCGACCCACTTCGGTCACCACCCAGCCCGCTTCGATGGCAATGAAGCCCATCGGGCCGGCCAGAACGATGGCCTTGAGGAGAGTCCGGTTGTGGGGGATGTCGCGGCGTCGCTATGGCGGTGATCGTGACCCACAGCGCCACCAGTGCCATGTAGCTGCCGAGAGCGACCATGACCTGAAACGCCAGGTGAACGATCGGCACATTGGGCCAATCCTTGCGCGGGACCTGATCGAGGCCTTTCACCTCCGCGTGGGGATCGTGATGGGCCAGGAGCGACAGGCCGTAGGGGATCTCGATCCCGAATCGCACCTCCCGCTGCTCGATGTCCGGCCACCCGCCCAACGAGGAGAGGCGCGCCACTCCGGGTTTCGAATACCGACTCCATCGCCGCGAGCTTGGCGGGCTGGTACTCGGCCACGTTTCGCGCGCTGATGTCTCCGGAGATGGGCTGGAGCAATGCCGCCGGGGTGCCGACCAGGAGCCCGATCTGAAGCGCCCGCCGGTGGAAGGCGTTCATCGGATCGCCGAGGAGGAAGCACCGCATGGACCGCGGAGACGGCGGGGCCGGTTGCCGCGTAGGCGGCAAAGCGTCATGTGCAGCGTCTGCTGAAATGCCGCGGGGTTCAGCATCGCGCCAATTGGATCGATTTTCGTGAGCTGGCCGGAGACCGCAGGTGAAACCGCTGGGCGTGTTCATCCAGGCGTTCGCGATGACCACAAAAATTCCGGAGAGCACGCCGCTGAGCGCGACAAGAATTCCGGCCCCAGAGGTGAGCCCGCTGGGGAATCCGGTCCCGGCCGTACAGGTAGATCCCGAGGAAGATGGCCTCGGTGAAGAAGGCGAAGCCTTCGAGGGAGAACGGCATCCCGATGATCGGGCCCGCCATCTCCATGAATCTGGGCCACAGGAGACCCAGCTCGAAGCTCAGGACGGTCCCGGAGACGGCGCCGACGGCGAAGAGAATCGCCGTGCCCTTTGCCCAGCGCTTGGCCAGCTCGAGGTAGACCGGATCGCGGGTTGCCCGCCAGCGCCATTCCGCCAGCACCATGAGCAACGGCATGCCGATGCCCACCACCGCGAGATGATATGGAAGGCCAGCGAGATGAGCCATCTGGGAGCGGGCGGCGAGCAGGTCGGACATGCCGCCTAGAACAATAGCTCTATCCCCAGACGAAGGAGGCGAGGCGGGCCGAAGAAGAAGAGCGGCTGGGTGTAATCACTTGACGGCGGACTGGTAGAGCGGCATCAGCTCCCGGCGCCAAATCCACGTAACCGTTGTGGTCGAGGTCCGCCCAGGCGCGGTAACGCGGCGACTCATAGGGGATCGGTTCGGGATGCATGGCGTAGGCACTGTCCACCAGCGCCTGTACCTCGGCGTTGGTCGCGTTCACACTTCCCGAAGTGCGCGCGGACGGCCACGATGTTGCGCTTGTTGAGAAATGTTGCGGCCGTCGAGGTGAGACGCTCCCGCCAGTTGCCATCCTGAACGGCCGCCGGATCAGCGCATGTCCAGAGAGCTGGTGCTGGGCAGGCGATTGTCATTCGGCAGGCCGACCAGGCTGTCGCCGGCGAGATTGGTGCGGGAGTAGGGCAGGCCCGACCCCAGCGGAAGATCAGCGATGCCTGGAAGTCGGCGAGCACGCTGGGCACCAGCAGAGTCGGTCCCCAGCGGGTAGGAGTCTGCCCCGTGCCGATCAGGATAAGGCCGTGGCCGGCGATCGTAATCAGGGGAATTCGACTTTGGCCGGGGAACGTCGTGTCCCCGGTGATGGGATCAACTCTGATCTGCTGGCGCAGCGGGAACGCGCTGGTAGAGGTCGCATTGGCCTGTTGCAGGGTGTAGCTCACCCGGAGACCCCAGTTCTGCCGGAACTCCCGCTCCAGAATCAGCTCGAGGCCTTTTACCGATCCTGCGTCGGCGTTGCCGAAAATGCTCGAATCAGGATTCACGCCCAAGGGAACTGAAGCGACCGAGGCCGTCGAGGCGCTTGATGTAGAGATTCGCCCGAACTGAAGTAATCTGGGGGGCCGAACCCGGAGGCTGAACTCGTATTGGGTGTTCTCCTCGAATCCGAGGTTCGGATTACCCTGACGGAACCTCCCGGTACGTACCGTGTCGTCGAAGGCGGCGTCCACCAGGTACTGATAGTCAGGTGGCTGGCGGAATACGCCGTAGCTCGCGACGAATGTCGCTCCTTTAAAGACCGTGCTCACGGCAAAGCGGGGACTCAGCCCATGCTGGGTCTCGGCGGGCTCACCGGGCAGATCGAGCCGCCCGCTGAACTGGTCGTACCGCAGTCCTGCCGTGAAGGCCAGCTCGTCTTTCCGGTACTGCGCCTCGGCGTAGAGCGCCGCGGCGTAGGGGTCAAAACTGCTGGCGGTGGCGTCGGGCACCGAATCGCCTGCAGGGAGGTAGCCCAGCACGCGGTTGAAGGTGCGTACCTGCTGGCTGGCGTATTCACCACCGACGTAGAAGTCTCCCGAGGTCCCGGCGCTGATGCTGAGATCGAGCCGGCTGCGCAGGTCCTTGTACTTATTCCAGGCGACATCTCCCTTCGAGGAACCACCCATGTAATAGGCGGGCACTCCCCATGGAGTCTTATCGCTGGGCGCGGGAGGAGAGAATCCGATGATCTGGCGGTTCCCGGCGACGGTGTCTCTGCCGGCGCGCGATGTCCTCTCCGACGATGTCGAGCTTATCGAAGGTGAACGCGCCGACGCTGTAGTTGGGCGGGTCAACACTGGTTCCGCGGAGGAATTCGCGGTCGAAATACCCCACGCGGACGTCCCCGACGATCCCGGGCTTTTCAAGAACCTGCTGGAAGTGTCCGCTGATGAAAGTTCCGGTCAGCCGGCGCAGCGGGCCCAAGATCTGGCTCGTACTTGTAGAGCGGATCATAGAGGAAACGCTGTTCGTTGCTCTGTGCGGCCAGCAGGCGAAGAGGTCCTGGTGCGGCCAAGCGGCGCGGTCACCTTCCCCGCGAGGTTGATGAGCTGGCCGCTGTTGTGGGGCAGGAGCCATGGCTGATCGTGCCGGGGATCCCTCGAATCGGATGGCGCCGGCGCGTTGACCGGGTCGGCATCCATGCGCCCCGACAGATCTGCTGCACCCACCACGGTGACTCCACCCGCTACTGGCCCGTCGCCCGAGAGAACGGCACGGTCGAGTCCGTAGTCGAGGCCGTCGCCGAAGGGGCGGTCGGTCTCGTACGCGGCGTGCCCGGTCCACTTCTGTCCTCCATCCCGGGTCACCACGTTCACCAGCGCCGAGATGGCCTGCCCGTAGCGCGCCGAGAAGCCGTTGGTGATGAGTGACGTTTCCGCCAGCATGTCGGTCGGGAGTCCCAGCGTCGTCGTGCTGGTCGAGGCGTCGAGCTGGTTCTTGATCCCCAGACCGTCCACGATGAAGGCCTGCTCTCCGATCCGGCCTCCGCGATAGCTCTCGCCGACCGCTCCGGCCGACAGCGCCACAGCCTCTTCCACCGTCGTCACCGGGAGCCGGCGCAGCTCCTCCGCGGTGAAACGCTGGGCATCGGTCACGACGAAGGGATCGAGGACCGAGTCCACGCGCTGACTGACCACTTCGATGGGTTCGAGTCCCACGGGGTCAACGGTGAGCGAAAAATCGAGCCTGGTGACCTGGCCACTTCGAATGAGCACGCTGTCGCGGCTGACCGGCCGATGGCCGATGGAGGCGGCGCTGATCGCGTGCCAGCCGGCAGGGACCTCCCGCAAGCGATAGAACCCCTCGGCGTCGGTCACCGCGACGTAACGTCCATCGTCCACCACCAGCCGGGCGCCCTGCAGCGGAGTCTTCGTCTCACCCGCCTCCCGCACGAACCCGGACACGCCACCTACTGCCTGAGCGCCGAGTGGAGCGGCGGCGGCCATGAATGCCGCTGCGAGAAGGAGCCGTCTCATGGTTCCTCCAGCGCCCAGAGGTCAGCGCTGGGAAGGGTCGAGTCCCGCCGAGATCCACGTATGACTCGACCACGAGCCTCTGTCCCGATGGGGAGAGCGCCGGATACCGGTGCAGCCGGCCCGGCATGGTGATGTCGGTTTCCTGTCCGGAAGTGAGATCAACCGAGAAAAGCCGGCCACCATAGTCCCGGGTTATCGGTCCCAGGACCGGGTCGTTTGTGAAGGTGATGTCGCCGCCGACTATGGCGACCAGACGGTTGCCCGAGACCTGCACGTCCCGCGCGATTCCCGCCAGCCCCGAAGTCGTGCACTACCTGGACGTTTGTGGTCGCCAGGTCCATGCGGTACACGGCGCTGCTGTCCGCCACGGTGTAATAGATCGCTTTGCCGTCCGGGGTCGGCTGCACCGAGGACGCGAGCGAGGTTCCCGGAATGATGCCGACCACCGGAGTACCACCGCTCAGGTCGATCCTCGCGATCTCGATTCCCGTGACCACGGTGTCCGGGCGGTTCGAATGGAGCCGGAGGGACGTAGTCGATCCTGCCGGCGACGTAGATCAGTGCGTCATCGCCCAGCCAGGCCATGTGGACGGGGATGTCATGGATCCGGGTGCTGGGCGAGACGAAGGGGAACTTCTGGATGGTGTCGACGTGGATCAGATCGTCCAGCCTGGTGACCAGGAGCTCACGATGATTGGGCGTGAGCGCGAATTGCTCGCCGACGCTGGACAGGTAGACGAGGAGCGAATCGGAAACCACCGGGCGTTCCAGGGCATCGGTCGAGTCGATGCTGAACGACGCGTGGGTGCAGAGGGTGAGGGTGCGGGTGCCGCCTTCCGGAGGCAATTCCGCGATGCAGCGATCCTGCTGAGACGAATCCGTCCGCTCGTAGCTGTGAGAACAACCCTGTCTCGTCCGGTTTCCAGACGGGAAGAGATCGGTTCCCAGGTTGAGGGTCAGCTGTCGGGGGACGGCCGTGCTGAAAGGGCCTTCAGGGGTGAAGGCTCCGGTGGAGAACGGCTCCGGTGTGCTCACAGCCCACAGTCAGGGCGGCCAGCAGGTACAGGACGCCCTTCGGGAGGGGGCTCCGGTTCACGAGTGTTCCATGTCTTCTGGGTTGTTGCTAAGACGAACGAACTGCGTCGCGGCTACACGCGTGGTGGGCCAAGTGTACCGCTGGTGGGAGGCTGGCGGGAAGAGGAGGCAATCGATGTCCGATTCCGGGACGGCCAAATCCCACAGCCGAACGGAAGCGCAACCTTCCGCGGGAACGCCGAGTCTAAGTGCTTGTCGTTTCAGCCTTGAGAAGGCGTCCCCGCGAGTCACCTGAGGGCACAGAACTTCCCTAAGCTCGGGCTGATCGCCGACCGCACGGCGAGTCTGGGCCTAACCCTTAAGCAAGTGGGAGTGACTTGGACATTCAACGCCAGCCGGTGAAGAACCGGCGCCGTTTCCTTTATCTAGCGGCCGCCATCGTCGCGGTGGTGGCCACGACCGTGGGGCTGAGCCGGCTCAAGCCGGCCGCACCCTCGGTCGAGCTCGGGACCCTCTGGATGGACACTGTGCGGAAGGGACCGATGGTGCGGGAGGTCCGGGGTCCGGGCACCCTGGTTCCCGAAGCAGATCCGGTGGATTTCCGCGGTCACGCCGGGACGAGTGGATCGGGTGCTGGTCCAGCCCGGGGTGATCGTCGAACGAAAACACCCTCCTGCTCGAGTTGAGCAACCCAGACGTTCAGATCCAGAGCCTTCAGGCGCAACGTGAGCTCACCGCCGCCGAAGCGGAACTGATCTCGCTCAAGACCAATCTCGAAGCGCAACGTCTCACTCAGGCAGGGGTCGTCGCCACGGCCAAGTCCGCCTATCGCGAGGCGCAGCGGAAGGCGAAGGCGGATTCGGATCTGGTGGCTCAGAATCTCATCTCCACCGCGGAAGCGGGCCGATCGGGTGACCAGGCGGAGGAGATGACGACCCGGATGGAGATCGAGGAGAAGCGGCTCGCAATCCTGACCGACAACATGAAGGAGCAGCTCGACGTGCAGCAGGCCCAGGTCGAGCGGCTTCGCGCGATTGCGGCGTTTCAGCGGCGCCAGGTGGAATCGATGGTGGTGCGGGCCGGTGCGAGCGGCGTGCTGCAGGAACTGCCGATGCAGGTGGGGCAGTGGGCGATCTCGGGCGCGACACTCGCCAAGGTGGTCCGTCCGGAGAAACTCAAGGCCGTGCTGAGGATTCCCGAAACCCAGGCACCGGATGTCACCGTCGGCCAGCCCGCCGCGATCGACACCCGCAATGGAATCGTGAAGGGTCACGTGGTTCGGATGGATCCCGCCTCACAAAACGGAACGGTGACCGTGGACGTCACGCTCGATGGCACGCTGCCCAAGGGGCGCGGCCCGACCTGAGCGTGGATGGCACGATCGAGATCGAGCGGCTCAGCGATGTACTGCACGTCGGACGCCCGGCCTACGGACAGGCGAACAGCACGGTGGGGATCTTCCGCATGGTTCCCGGCACCGCCGAGGCCGAACGGGTGCAGGTCGGACTGGGCCGAAGCTCGGTGAATACGATCGAGGTGCTGCGTGGGCTCAATGAGGGCGACGTGGTGATCCTGTCCGATATGTCGCGTTGGGATGCGGTTGATCGCGTGAGGGTGAAGTGATGTTGACACTAGCCGTAAGCCGTAAGCCATAGGCTGCCAGCTTGGCCGCTCGCTTACGGCTTATGGCTTACGGCTTAAGGCAAGTACTCGAACCAACCACTCAAACTGGTACACCCAATGACCACCGATGGCAGCCCGCTCATTCAGCTCGAAGGCATCAAGAAGGTCTTCTATACCGAAGAGGTAGAAACCCATGCCTTGTCCGAGATCCATCTCGAGATCCGGAGGGGCGACTACGTAGCCATCGCGGGTCCATCCGGCTGCGGGAAGACCACCCTCCTGTCGATCCTCGGCCTGCTCGACACAGCGTCGGGCGGCACCTACATGCTCGACGGCAAGTCGGTGGCGCAACTCGGGGCCTCGGAGCGAGCCCGCATTCGCAACCGGGAGATCGGTTTCATCTTCCAGGCGTTCAACCTCATCGGCGATCTCACCGTGTATGAGAACGTCGAGCTGCCGCTCACCTACCGCGGGCTGCCCTCCGCCGAGCGGCAGAAACGGGTCAAGGACGCGCTGGACAAGGTGGGCATGACCCACCGGGTAAAGCACTACCCCTCGCAGCTCTCGGGCGGTCAGCAGCAGCGCGTCGCCGTGGCGCGCGCGGTAGCAGGCCAGCCGCTGATCCTCCTGGCGGACGAGCCGACCGGAAATCTCGATTCCAGCAACGGTGAGCAGGTGATGGAGCTGCTGCGCGACCTGCATCGCGCCGGCGCCACGATCTGCATGGTGACCCACGACCCGCGGTATGCCCGGCATGCCGACCGGGCGGTGCACCTGTTCGATGGCCGGGTGGTGGAGGACACGACCCGGAACTCGCCCCGGTATAGCACCAATACGATGACTCAGTCCCCAGTCCTCAGTCCTCGCCGCTAAGCAACTGAACGGGAGGCCGACGTGAATACGCTGTTGCAGAATCTGCGCTATGCCGGGCGCCAGCTCCGCAAGAGTCCGGGTTTCACGACCACCGCGGTGCTGACCCTGGCTCTCGGCATCGGAGCCAACAGCGCGATCTTCTCGGTGATCAATGCTACCCTGCTGCGCCCCTTGCCTTACGCCGATCCGTCGCGCCTCGTCACTGTCGAACACCACTACCCGGGGCTCAACGACCTCCTTGCTCCGGTGTCGGTCCCTGGGTTCCTGGCCTACGAGCAGAAGAAGCAGGTCTTCCAGCACGCGGCGGTCGAGACCGGCTGGGCTCCTACGCTCACCGGCCGGGGAGACCCGCAGCGAGTGGTCGCCAGCCTCATCACAGGAGATTACTTCACCACCCTCGGAGTGAGCGCCGAGCTTGGCCGCACACTCACTCCCGAGGAGAACGAGGCGGGGCACGACAAGGTCGTCGTGCTCAGCCATCCGTTCTGGGAGCGGGTGATGGGTGGAGAGCGCTCCGCGCTTGGTCAGCACGTGATTCTAGACGGGGAGAGTTACGAAGTCGTGGGTGTGATGCCGGCGAGCTTCCGTGGCTGGATCCGGAATGCCGAGTTGTGGACTCCGATTGTTTTTACTCCGGCGCAGAAGGATCCCAACCGGTTCACCAATGAGTTCCTGAATTTCATCGGTCGCCTGGCGCCGGGCACCACGTTCGAGCAGGCGAAGGCCGACATGGCCGCCTACGGTGTGAGCCTCCGGACCGAAAATCCCGACCGGTTCGCGCCGGATTGGGGGCTGGTCATGACCACGCTGGATGAAAAGGCCGACGGCCCGATTCGCGCCGCGCTCTACGTGCTGCTCGCGGCGGTCGGCTTCGTTCTGCTCATCGCGTGCGCCAACGTGGCCAATCTGCAGCTGGCGAGAGCGGCGAGCCGCACTCGGGAGATCGCGGTCCGGGTGGCCCTCGGCGCTTCGCCGGGCAAGCTGGTCGGCCAGCTGCTCACCGAGAGCGTACTGCTCGCCGTGATCGGCGGTGGTCTGGGACTCCTGCTCGCGGTGTGGGTGGTTCCCGCCTTGTTGGCTCTCAACCCCGGCAACCTCCCTCCCAGCGACGAGATCAAGGTTAACGGCACTGTGTTGCTCTACACCCTGGGGATCTCGGTCTTCACCGGCCTCCTCTTCGGCATCATGCCGGCGCTGCAGCTGGCCCGGACCGACCTGCACGACACCCTCAAGGAAGGGGGACGCGGCAGCTCTGGTGACCGGCGGGGTCCAGCGATTCGGCGGGGCCTCGTCGTGGCGACGGTGGCTCTGGCGCTCACGCTGCTCGCCGGCGCCGGGCTGCTGGTCAAGAGCTTCGCCCGTCTGGTTGGCGTGGATCCCGGTTTCAAGCCCGACCATCTCCTCACGTTCAACATCTCGCTCCCTCAACTCCGCTACAACAACGACACGCTGCAGATCGCGGCCTTCGAGCGGATCACCAGCGCGCTGGAAGCAGTTCCGGGCGCGACGAAGGTCGGGGCCACCTCGACGCTTCCCTTCAGCGGGCAGTGGTCAACCGGCAGCTTCAACATCGAGGGTTACCAGGTGCCGAAGGGAGCACCCAGTCCCTGGGGAGACCAGCGCGTTGTCACCCCGAATTTCCTGTCGACTCTTGGAGCGCCGCTCCTCAAGGGACGTCTTTTCGGGCCGGAGGATAGGGCCGGCACACCCCGGGTCGTGATCGTGGACCAGGAGATGGTCAATCGATATTGGCCCAAGGATGATCCGATAGGAAAACGGATCACGTTCAATCAGCTCACCGACTCGACGATCGATTGGCTGACGGTGGTGGGTGTGGTCGGCCATACCAGTCACGAGGGTCTGGACGCCCAGCGCCGAGTGCAGATGTACTTCCCGCTCGAGCAGGTGGCGGTCAACTCGATGAGTTTCATCATCCGGACTCCGGGCGATCCCAACGCCCTGCTGCCCAGCGTGAAGGCCGCCGTTCGGGCGATCGACGCCGATCTGCCCTTCTCGAGAGTCACGACGATGGAGGCATTGGTCGAACAGTCCACCGGTCCACGGCGCTTCTCCATGCTGCTGCTCGGCCTGTTCTCGCTGCTCGCGGTGGGACTCGCCTCGATCGGTCTCTACGGCGTCATGTCCTACAACGTCACCCAGCGTTCCCGCGAGCTCGGCGTGCGACTCGCGCTGGGAGCCGCGACCCGGGATCTGCTCGGGCTGGTGCTGCGGCAGGGCATGCGCCTGGTGCTCATCGGCGTGGTGGTTGGACTGGTCGCCGCTCTGGTCGCGACGAGACTGCTCCGCAGCATGCTCTTCAATGTGAGCAGCACCGACCCGGTCACTTTCATCCTCATCGCGCTGCTCCTGCTCGGCGTTTCGCTGCTGGCGATATGGATTCCGGCCCGCGCGCGCCGACGAAGGTGGACCCGATTATCGCGCTGCGTGCGGAGTAACAGAAGTAGCAGACCAGTACCGAGTACTCGGTGTGACCAATGAGGCTGCAGCTCAGCCGAACCGGTGGTCCGTATGACACTCGCCAACGACATCCGGGTCGCGCTCCGCTCGCTGCGCCGCTCGCCCGGTTTCACGCTCGCAGCGGTAACCACGCTGGCACTCGGTATCGGTGCCAACACCGCGATCTTCAGCGTAATAGACGGAGTCCTGCTTCGTCCCACGCCGTTTCCGCACATCGATCGACTGGCGATGGTGTGGGAAACCGATCGCAAGAGCGGCACGACGAGGGAACCGGCCTCGGTTCCTGACTTCCAGGATTTCCAGCAGCAGAGCAGGCGGTTCAGCGCGCTGGCGGCTTTCGCCGCGCAGGAGGTGAGCCTCACCCGGAGGGTGCGGAGCCCTCGCGCCTCGCCGCGCTGGCGGTGAGCCATGAATACCTCGGCCTCACCGGGATCACTCCGATCATCGGCCGGGGTTCAGCGCCGAGGACGATCGTCCCGGCGGACCTCAGGTGGTGTTGATTGGCGAGGCGCTGTGGCAGCAGCTGTATTCCCGGGATCCCCAGGTTGTGGGCCGGACCATCCGGATCGACGACGCCCAGCAGACCATCATCGGTGTAGTTCCTTCCACCGCCGACTTCGGGACACTCCAGGTTCTGAGCGCGGCGGACTACGGGAAGGGATTCGCGGCCCGCGGGGGCAGGTGCGGATTGACCTCTGGACGCCGCTGCGCCCGGACCCCGAGAGTTATCCGCGCCAAACTCATCCGATCTTTGTCGTGGGCCGCCTTGCCGGAACGGAGGGCATCGGAGCCGCGCAACAAGAGGTAGGAGGAATCGCGGCCGACCTCGAGAAAAAGTATCCGGAGAACGACGCTCGCGGAGTCTTCATCGAGCCGCTGGCCCATGTGGTATTTGGCCCGGTTCGGCCGGCTCTGTTCGTGCTCATGGGCGCCGTCGCTCTCGTGCTCCTCGTCGCCTGCGCCAACGTGGCCAGCCTGCTGCTGGCCCGAGGGGCGGAACGACTCCGTGAGGTCACGGTACGGACCGCGCTGGGCGCCACGACCCGTCACCTCGTTCGGCAGTTCCTGGTTGAAAGCCTCCTCCTCACCGGGTGTGGAGCACTGCTGGGTCTGCTCCTCGCGCAGGAAGGACTCGATCTCCTGCTCGCGCTCGCACCGGGAGATATCCCGCGTGTCGGCACGGTCGGCATCGACGGGAGGGTTCTCGCAGTCACCCTGGGAGTGACGATCTTCATTGCACTCCTCTTCAGTCTGTTCCCCACTGTTCAAGCCACCCGGGTCAACCTGCAATCGGCTCTTCAGGAGAGGCGGGCCGGACTGCTTCCGCTGGACGTCAGCATCGCCGGTTCCGGGCGGGATTGGTCATCGGCGAATTGGCACTTGCGGTCATGCTGATGGCAGGAGCTGGCGTGCTGATTCGCAGCCTGTGGCGCCTGCGCCAGGTTGACCCGGGGTTCAGCTCCGCGGGAATCCTCAAGGCGGAGTTCCAGCTGCCGCCCAGTCGGTATCCCACGGATTACTCCAAGTGGCCCCGCTGGCCCGCAACCCACGGGTTCAACAACGAACTCCAGCGTCGAGTCGCGGCATTGCCGGGCGTCGAAGCCGTGACGATAGCCGGCAATCATCCGCTCGATGCGGGGTTCACCAGTTCCATCAGCGTGGTAGGACGAGAGGCCGAAGCTCACGAGTGGCCCGAGCCGACGATCCGCCAGGTCGATGCCGGATACTTCAAGACCTTGCGGGTTCCACTACTGGCGGGTCGGAGCATCGCCCAGACGGACGATGCCGAAGGCGCACCGGTCATAGTGATCAATGAATCCGCCCAGCGTCGCTTCTTCGGATCGCTGCCTCCCCTGGGCCAGCAGATCTCCTTGTGGGGAGCGAGGCGAACGGTCATCGGTGTCGTGGGGAACGAACGCTTCCACGGACTGGCCGAAGACTCACCGCCCAGCGTCTATCTCCCGCGAGCGCAAGCGCCGACGAGTGGAGGGAGTCTGCTCGTGCGGACGGCCGGCGATCCTGCGGCGCTCGCCCCGGCGATTCGCCGGGTTGTGGCCGACCTCGATCCCTCGCTGCCCCTCTTCGGGGTAGAGCCCCTCAGTCGTACGCTCTCCAATTCGATTGGGCAGCGCCGCTTCACCATGATCGTCCTTGGCGCATTCGCCGCCGTCGCACTGTTGCTGGCGGTCGTCGGTGTGCACGGGGTGCTCACCTACACGGTGACGCAACGAACCCGGGAAATCGGAATTCGGATGGCTCTGGGCGCCGATCGATCGCGGGTGAGGAGCCTCATCCTCACGTCAGGGAGGCGCGCTGGTGGCGGGAGGGCTGATCCTGGGCTGATCGGCGCATTCGCCATCACCCGACTACTCAGAGCCCTGCTTTACGGAGTGAGTCCGACCGATCCGGGCACGTTCCTGGGTGTTGCGGTCGCTCCTGGCGGTGGTCGCTCTGATCGCGAGCTATCTCCCGGCGGCCCGTGCGGCGCGGGTGGATCCTGCGGTGTCGCTGAGGAGTGAGTGAAGACAGTACCGAGTACCTGGTACCGAGTACCGAGTAATGGTGCCCTGAGGTGTTGACAGCTCACAGCCGAACTGTCGGATGACGCTCGCCAACGACATCAAATACGCTGCGCGGTCACTCCGCCGAACTCCGGGTATTACGGTCTCGCGGTCGTGATCCTGGCGCTGGCCATCGGTGCCAACACGGCGTTGTTCAGCCTGTTGGATGCCGCAGTGCTGCGTCCGCTCCCGTTCTGGCAACCCAACGATCTAGCCGTCATCACACAGGTCCGTACCGAAACCGGTGAGGATGCCCAGGTGTCCGCCCTGGACTACCTGGACTGGAGGAAGCAGGGCGACTTCCTTCTCCGAGCTCGCCGCCTGGCGCGAATGGTCTCCACGCACTCACCGGGCTGGGCGATCCGGAAGAACTCGGAACCGTGCGGGTCACCGCAAATCTCTTCATGACCCTCGGCGTGGCCCCGATGCTTGGCCGCTCATTCAATGCCGAGGAGGAGCAGGAGGGACGCCACCATGTCGCGGTGCTCAGCCACGGGTTCTGGCAGCAGCGGCTGGCGTCCGATCCTGCGGTTGTCTCGGTCGCACCCTGATTCTCGACGGTTCGCCGTACACCAGTCGTCGGAGTGATGCCGTCCGGCTTCCGCTTTCCGGATAGCGATGGTGTCGGTCTGTGGACGCCCATGGCGTTCGATTCCGGTCGAGCTCTCTCGCGCGTACCCAACGGATGTTCAATGTGATTGGCCGGCTCAAGGCGGGGACCACAGTCGCAGTCGGCCCAGGCCGGAGCTGACTACGATCGCCTTCGCGGATTGCTCTCGAGGATCCCCGCGGGACCCGCGGCTTCAGTACCCAGAGTCTCGCCCGTCACGGGACGTGCTTCTCCCCGATTCCCGGGTTCTTCTCCTGCTCATGTCGGCAGTTGGTTCTGGTTCTTCTGATCGGCTGTGCCAATGTCGCGAATCTTCTGCTCGGCGAAGGGCGCAGCTCAGGAGAGGGGCATCGCGATCCGGATGGCGCTGGGTGCCAGTCGAGCCCAGGGTCGCCGGGCTCGCCCTCATCGAGAGCCTGATCCTCGGACTCATTGTCTGGTGCGCTGGGACTGGTCTTCGGCGTTTGGCTGCGTGACGCACTGCTCCGCCTCAACCCGGGAATGATTCCGCACTGGAATCCGTGTCGCGCTGGACCCGACGGTGCTCGGCTTCACGCTCGACGCTTTCGGTGCGCGGTCGCGCTCGCGGCCGGGCCTGGCTCCCCGCGTCTGCGGCTTCGCGGTACCCAAGTGGGTGGCGTGCTCAAGCGGACTCCCGCCGCCGGAACCGGCCGGGCACGGGACGGTGCGAGCGCGCGGGCTTCTGGTGGTCGGTGAGATCGAGCCTGGCCATTCGTGCTCGCGGTCGGCGCGCTCCTCCTGGTTCGGACGATGCAGCGACTGACTGAAGTCGAGCCCGGCTTCCGACCCAATCGCCTCCTGGCCGATGAATCTGAGCCTGTCGGATGACCCGATATCCGGAGGACGCCGAGGCAGCGGGAGTTCTTTGTCCGGGTCTTGGAGCGCGTCAACGCGATCCCCGGGGTCCTGTCGGCGGGTCATGGTCACGACGCTGCCGATGAATCCGGTCGGTATCGACTACGACCTTCCGCTCCAGGTAGTGGGACAACCGGATTGCTGACGGACGAAGACCGTCCCCGAGTCGACTTCCGGATGGCGAGCCCCGGGTACTTCCACACGCTTGGGCGTCGGACTTCTGGCTGGCAGGGAGTTCACTGCTCAGGATGGTCGCGCTCGCCCCCGCGTCATCGTCATCAATCAGACTGCGGCGCGACGACTCTTTGCGAATCGTGAACCACTGGGTCAGGAGATCGAAGTCCCTGGCGGCGGCCGCTATGCCGTAGTCGGCATCGTGCACGACGTCCACCATCGCGGATTGGATGCCTCACCGCGGCCGGAAATGTTCGTGCCCTTCGAGCAGTATTACTCCCACGGCAACATGAGCCTGGTGGTGCGGACGGTAGATGAGCCGTCAACGGCCGCGGTGGCGATCGCTGTTCAGGTCCATGCGGTTGATCGCGATCAGCCAGTTGGAGTCGCGACTCCGGTGACAGAGCTGATCGAAGCCTCCGTGTCCTCGCGCAGGTTCAGCACGATTCTGCTGGGAAGCCTGGCCAGCTTGGGACTACTCCTCGCGGCACTCGGCGTCTATGGCGTCATGGCGGTAACCGTGACACAGCGCCGTACGGAACTGGGCATTCGACTCGCGCTGGGAGCGGGACCGCGGGCGTTGATGCGAATGGTGGTCGGTCAGAGCATGCGCTTCGCCTTGGTCGGCATTCTTGCGGGTGCGGTAGGAGCGGCGGTGGTGACCCGTTGGCTCACTCATCTGCTCTACGGTGTGAAACCGCTGGATACGCTCGCCATGGTGGGCGCGGCGCTCTTGCTGAGTGTTGCGGCGCTGAGTGCCGCGATTCTTCCGGCTCGCCGAGCTGCACGAGTGGATCCCATGGTGGCGTTGAGGGCCGAGTGAGTAGGTACCGGGTACCGAGATGACCGGAGTACCGAGTAGTGGAGATGCTATGGCACTGGTGAGCGACATCAAATACGCGTTCCGTTCCCTGCGTCGGACGCCCGGTTTCACCGCCGCGGTTGTGCTCACGCTGGCGCTCGGTATCGGGGCAAACACGGCCGTCTTCAGCATCGCCAACGGCATCCTGTGGCGTCCTGTTCCGGGTAAAGGAGCCGGACCGGCTGATGGTGATCGTCGCCAAGAACCGGGCTCAGGGCGGCTTCTTCGACTACTCCTACGCCGACTACGAAGACTTTCGGCGCGACGCGTCGGCGTTCGAGGACGTGGCCGCGTACTACCCGGCGCCGGTCAGCCTCAACAACCAGGACCGCAACGACCGGATCTGGGCCGAGCTGGTGAGCCCGAACTACTTCGGAGTGCTCGGCGTCGAGCCGGTGGAGGGGCGAGGCTTTCTCGCCGAGGACGGACCGAATTCGGGTGCTGCACCTGTCGCCGTTGTGAGCGACCGGTTCAAGCGCCGCCTCGCGCCTAGTGGAACCTCTGTACTTGGCCAGACGGTCCGTCTGAACGGGCAGGCCTTCACGATCGTCGGCGTGGCACCCGCGAGTTCCGCGGCGTGTACCACGCTCTGTTCGGCCCGGACGTCTGGCTGCCGGTATCGACCTTCGACGTGGTTTCACGCGGCGTACCGGGTTCATTGCTGGCTCGCGGGAGCAACTCTTTCCGCCTTATGGGGCGCCTGCGGCCCGGCGTCACCTACGACCAAGGCGGCTCCGCCATCGCCGCGATCGGTCGCCGCCTCGAACGCGATTACCCGGTTACCAATGCCGGGTTCGATGCCGTCGCCATGCCGGAGCTCAAGGCCCGACCGGAGCCGGATGCCGCTGGAGGCTCGGCCCTGGCCGCGCGTGCCTTTCTCGTCGTGGTGGGACTGGTCCTGCTGATTGCCTGCGCCAACGTAGCCAATCTGCTTCTTGCTCGTGCCGCATCGCGCCGAAAGGAAATCGCCCTCCGCCTCGCATTGGGCGCGGGACGACTCCAACTGCTCCGACAGTTGCTGATCGAGAGCACAGTCCTCGGCCTCCTGGGCGGCGCACTCGGGATGGGTCTCGCCATCTGGGCGACGGCCGCACTCGGCAACGGATTCCACGCTCCGAGCGACATCCCCTTCCAGGTGGACTTCAGCCCTGACCGTCGGGTCCTCTGGTTCACGCTTGCCATCTCACTTCTGACCAGCCTGGTATTCGGACTGGTGCCGGCATTGCAAGCGGCCCGCCCCGAAGTCGTCGGCGCGCTCAAGAATGAACCGGCCCAGCGTCACGGGTCGAACCGATCTCTCCTGCGCGGCGGGCTGGTGATCACCCAGGTCGCACTCTCCTGCGTCCTGCTGATCGGAACCGGTCTCATGCTCGAGACGCTGGGGCAGATGAAGCAGCTTGATCCAGGGTTCGATACCAGGAACGGGCTCCTGGTTTCGGTCTCGCCCGCGCTCCTGGGATACGACCAGCGTCAGGGCGAGAGCTTCTATCGCCGGATGCTGGAAGAGGTTCGCCAGACACCCGGAGTGCAGGGCGCGACGCTGGCTCAGTACGTCCCACTCGAATTCAGTGCCAGCGGAGGGGGACTCTTCGTCGCCGGACGAGAGGGCGATCAGAAGAGTCAGGGCGGCGATCCGACCTATTGGAGCGTCGTGGAGCCTGGCTATCTCGCCTTGATGGGGACCCGGCTTCTCGACGGTCGCGACTTCAGCCTGCAGGACGATTCCGCCGCACCACGTGTCGCGATCGTCAATCAGGCGCTGGCCCAGCGCTACTGGCCCGGCGCCTCGGCGATTGGAAAGACGATCCGGCTCAACGCGGTGAGTGGCCCGCCGATCGAGATCATCGGCGTGGCCGCCGACGGCAAGTACCGGGGACTCGAGGAGCGCCAGCTTCCGTATCTCTACCTGCCTCTGAGCCAGAACTACACCGGCAACGCGACTCTCGTCGTTCGGAGCTCGGTGATCCCCTGGCACTGCCTGCCCGCGGTACGGGGGCCATTCATCGCGCCGATCCGGACATGCCGGCCTTCGACACCAAGACGATGCAGCAACTGATCGAGGGCAGGGCACTACTGGGCCCGCGCTTCGCCGCGGGGCTGGCCGGCGTGTTTGGGCTGCTCGCGCTGGGTCTCGCAATGGTCGGCCTATACGGCCTCATCTCCTACTCGGTCTCACGACGGACTCGGGAGATGGGGATCCGCATCGCGCTGGGAGCGCCGCTTCGAGCGGTTCGCGGCATGGTCGTGGGTGACGGATTCCGGGTGGCCGGTATCGGGGTCGTGCTGGGAACGGTGGCGGCGGCCGCGCTCACTCACACGCTACGGAGTCTCTTCTTCGGCATGAATCCGGGCGATACCCGGCTGCTGGTCTCCGTGCCATTGGTTCTGATCGTGATCGCGGTGCTGGCCAGCTATCTGCCCGCGCGCCGGGCGACGAAGGTTGATCCGATGGTGGCGCTTCGAGCGTGAGGTGAAGGACTGAGGACTGAGGACTGAGTAGTACTGAGTACCGAGTACCGAGTTAACAGCTAGCAGCCAACAGCTACAGTGGCTGACGGTCTCGATCCGGCTCTTCAACTAACGAGGAACCCGATGTTTCTGACGGACCTGAAACACGCCGCTCGGTCGCTGCGTCGCTCGCCCGGATTCGTGATCGCCGCGGTGGCGACGCTGGCACTCGGGATCGGCGCCAACAGCGCGATTTTCAGCGTGGTCAACGCCGTCCTGATGCGGCCGTTGCCATATCCCGATCCCGATCGGCTGGTCCTGGTCTGGGAGCGCAATGTTCCGCGACACCAGGAAACCAACGTGGTGAATCCGCAGAACTATCTCGACTGGCAGGATCGCGCGAAGAGTTTCTCGGGACTCGCCCTGCTGTCCTGGTCCCAGATCACCTTCACCGGCGATTCTCCGGAGATTATCTCGGGCCGCGCGGTCACCCCAAACTTCTTCGATGTAATCGGAATGCCGCTGGCGATGGGCCGCGGATTCACCCAGGCCGAGGGGTTGCCTGGTAGCCCGTCGGTGATCGTGCTGAGCGATGGTCTCTGGCGACGCCGGTTCGGCGCCGATCCCGGAATCGTCGGCCGTTCGGTTCCGGTTGCTGGCGGCAGTGCGCTGGTCATCGGCGTCGCGCCGGCCGCGCTGGGACCGATGCCATGGGGTCGGGAGCAGTATTGGGAACCCTTCAGGATCGATCCGAGCGATCGGATACGCGGTGGTCGCTACGCCCTGGTTGTCGGTCGCCTGGCGCCGGGCGTGAGCCGGGAGCGCGCTCAGGTTGAGATGAACGGGATCGCCGCCTCGCTGGAGAAGGAGTATCCCGACTTCGATACCGGGTGGAGCACGAATGTAGTCCAGCTCAAGGACCAGGTGGTTGGCTCCTCTCGCCGGGCGCTGCTGCTTCTCCTCGGCGCCGTGTCCATGGTCTTGCTGATCGCCTGCGCCAATGTGGGCAACCTGATGCTGAGCCGAGCCACCGGCCGGCAACGCGAGGTGGCCATTCGCACCGCACTCGGCGCCTCGCGCTGGCGGCTGATGCGGCAGGCGTTGCTCGAGAGCGTGCTGCTCGCCGCGATCGGCGGTGCGGTGGGATTGTTGCTCGCCACTTGGGCGGTTGACGCTCCTGGTCAGCGCCGGCCCGCGGGACATCCCTCGGCTGAGCGAGATCGGAGTGGACCCCCGCGTGTTCGCCGTCACCGCCGGCATCTCGCTTCTGGTGGGAATCCTGTTCGGGCTGCCTGCTGCCCTGGGCGACGTGCATGCCGACCTCACCTCTGGGCTCAAGGGCGAGAGCCCGCGGACCACGGCTACGGTTTCGGCCACCCGATTCCGGGGCGCGCTCGTCGTGGCCCAGATGGCGCTCGCACTGATTCTTCTCACCGGCGCCGGCCTCCTGGTTCGCTCGCTGCAACAACTCGCTTCGGTTGATCCCGGATTTGATCCGGAGAACGTCCTCACCGTCTCCGTGGACCTTCCGGAGGCGACCTACGGCGAGGGGCCCCGGCAGACGGCGTTCCTCGACCAGCTGCGCGATCGGGTGAGGTCAGCTTCCCGGCGTAACCGACGTCGGAGCGGTGAACATGCTGCCGCTCACGTCGGCGGGTTCCTCGACGAGCGATCCATCTTCATGGGACGACCTGAACCTGCTCAGGGGCAGGAGCCGGTCGCCGACATTCGCTACGCGGATCCGGGCTACTTCACGACCATGCGGCATTCCGCTCCGGCGGGGCCGCAGCTCCAACACCGCCGACGTGCCGAAGACGCCTCCGGTCGTGCTGATCAACGAGACCATGGCGCGGCAATTCTGGCCGAATGAGGACCCCATCGGCCGACGGCTCAAGATCGACATGTGGAAGCCGGACGATGTGGTCGAAATCATCGGTGTGGTTGGGGATCTGCATCCGCAACACGCTCGATGACGACATCCGCCCGATGATCTACTACCCGCTTTCTCAGGAACCCTCCCGTTCGCTGACCCTCGTCATTCGGCACGCGAGCGGAGTGAACGGACTGGCGGGGCAGGTGAGGGCCGCGGTGCGCGAGATCGATCGTGGGGTGCCGCTTACCGACGTCGCCACGATGAATGCCCGGCTCAACCAGTCGATGTCGGATCGCCGCTACCCGATGCTGCTCCTGGCTGGCTTCGCCGCGCTGGCGGTGGTCCTCGCGTCGGTCGGGATCTACGGGGTTCTTGCGTACACAGTCGGCCAGCGCACCCGAGAGATCGGGGTGCGGATGGCTCTGGGTGCCCGACGTGGTGACGTGTTGCGCATGGTCCTCGGTGGTGGCATCCGGCTGACGCTCATCGGTGTGGTATTGGGAGCGGTGGGTGCCGCGATCGCCGGGCGAGCACTGGGGAAATTGCTCTACGGCATCACGCCGACCGATCCGGTGACCTTCGCGGCGGTCGCACTGCTGCTCACCGTGATCGCCGCGGTCGCGTGCTATCTCCCGGCTCGCCGGGCCACGCGGGTGGATCCGATGGTGGCTTTGAGGGCGGAGTGAGGTACCGAGTACCTAGTACCGAGTACCGAGTGAGAGAGGAGTGAAATGTGACGCTGCTGGCTGACCTCCGACATGCTTTCCGGACGCTGCGGCGTTCGCCGGGATTCACGATCGCGGCGATTCTCACGCTCGCGGTCGGGATCGGGGCCAACGCCGCGATCTTCACGCTGGTCAGCCGGGTCTTCCTGCGACCGCTGCCCTTCGAGCACTCCGACCGGCTGGTTCTGACTCTGGGGCGACAATCCGCGTTCCGGCTGGGATCGCCTGCCGCTCTCCTTCCCCAACTACAGCGATCTGCGTCAAGAGTCCAGCTCCTTCGAAGAGCTGGGCGCCTGGAGCGCATCGCGCGACCGGCGGCTGGTGCTGAACGGCAGCAGCGGCCCGGAGCAATGTGCAGTACGCCGCGGGCTCCGCGAGCCTCTTCCGCGCCCTCGGAGTAAAGCCGGTCGCGGGTCGGGTGTTCTCCGAGGAGGAAGATCGTCGCGGAGTCGGAGCGGGTCGTTCTTGTCAGCAACGGGCTTGTGGCGGACGCGATTCGGAAGCGACCCCGGCCTGGTCGGAAGCAACCTCTCGCTGAATGGCGAACCATACCGCGTCGTTGGCGTGCTGCCTGCCGACTTCCGTTTTGTCACCTATCCAAGCGTACTCCGGATCTGTGGCTCCCGCTGCAACAGGATCCGGCGACCGGCACCGGAAACCGTTCCGCGCGTTACGCGCGGGGCGCGGCCTATCTGGGAACCGTCGGTCTGCTGAAGAGCGGGATCTCGATCGCTCAGGCGCGCGCCGAGGTTGGCAGCGTCGGCCGCGGGATTGGCGAGTCAGGTATCCCGACGTCAATAGCGGTTGGGCCATCAAGCTGGTCGGCTTTCGCGACAGCGTGATCGCGCCGCTTCGCCCGGTCGTGGTGCTTCTGATCGCGGCGGTAGGGCTCATGCTGCTCGTGGCGCTGCGCCAATGTCGCAGGGCTGGTGCTGGCGCGAGGCGTGGCCCGTCGGCGCGAGCTGGCCGTGCGTGCTGCGCTGGGGGCAACTCGTAGTCGGCTTCCTGTCCGGACAGCTCGCCGAGAGTCTGATCCTCGGAGCTGCCGGTGGTCTGCTCGGGGTAGTCCTCGCGGTCTGGCTTCTGGCTCTGCCGGTGTTCACCCACTTCCAGCAGGGCGATCTCTTCCTGCCCTACAGCCTCGGGGCCGAGCCGCTCAGAGTGGACGTTCCGATCCTGGGCTTCGCGCTGGTGGTCTCGCTTCTGACCGGCGCGCTGGTTGGCCTGGTCCCTGGCCTCCGCGCGTCGCGCGTGGACCTTCAGGCGACGCTCAAGGGAGATGACCGGCCGCGGCGGCCACCGGAGCCGCAGCGCCCTGGTCCTGTCGCAGGTTGCTCTCTCGCTGATCCTGCTCATCGGCACCGCGCTTCTGGTCCGGAGTCTTCTGCGTCTCGAGGCGATTGATCCCGGATTTCGTCCCGGACAATGTGCTGGCCGTTGATCGTGAACCTGCCACGCGAGCGGTACCAGGACGGTGCGCGGATGACGGCCTTCTTCACTGCCGTGCTCGAGCGGGCCGCGGGCATTGCCGGGTGCGCGCTCAGCGGCCGTCAGTCGGAACAGATGCCGCTCTCGGGTGAGCTTGGCAGCACCGACTTCCGGATCGAAGGCAGGCCCGAGCCGGCACCCAACCAGGAACCGCAGGCTCAGTACGGTGCCGTCTCGCCCGACTATTTCCAGGCCCTGGGGATCCGGCTGGTCGCAGGCCGCGGCTTTAGTCGCGGAGGACGATCGTCGAGGATACGCCAGTCGCCATCATCAGCGAGGCGACCGCGCAGCCGTTACTGGCCGGGAGAGAGCGCGGTCGGGAAACGCCTGGCGCTCAGCACCGAAGTCACTCGTCTTCAGCGCCAGTGGGCCGCCTCACCTCGACTTCTCCTCCGCGATGCGGGAGATCGTCGGTGTAGTGAGCGATGTGAAGAGCGCCGGGCCTCGCCGCCGAGGCAGCGCCCCAGGTTTATCTCCCGTTCGCCCAGCGTCCGGCGCGAGACATGACCGTCGTAATCGCGACGGAATCGGACCCGCTTCTCCTTGCGGGTCCGATGCGGCAGGCCGTGCTCGAGGTCGATCCGGATCAGCCGATCGCCGCGGTGCGGACACTCAACGGCATGGTGGCCGAGTCGCTTGGGTGAGCCCCGGTTCCGCACCTATCTCCTCATCAGCCTTTGCCACGATCGCGCTGCATGCTCGCGGCGGTCGGGCTCGCCGGTCTCGTGGCCTTACACGGTGAGTCAGCGGCGACGGGAGATGGGAGTCCGCATGGCGCTTGGAGCATCACCGGGGCAGGTGATGCGGCTCGGCACTCACTGAAGGGCCTTCGCCCGGTACTGGCTGGAGTCGCGGTGGGAATTCCGCTCGCGCTGATCGGTACTCGCCTTGCTCGACGGGAATGCTCTTCGGCGTGTCCCACTGGCTGATCCGATCAGCTTCGGCGTGGTTTCGCTGATCCTCGTGCTGGTGGCGCTGGTCGCCTGCTATCTCCCGGCACGACGGGTCATGGGGATCAGTCCTTCAGAGGCAATGAGAGCTGAGTGAGGATGCGTGAAGGACTGAGACTGAGGTGATAGTACGGGGCACCGAGTACTTTCGAACTTCCTTGGTGGCACATGGACACCTTGCTGCAGGACCTGCGCTTTGCCGCTCGCACCCTGTTCCGCAACCGGGGCTTCACCCTCGATTGCGGTGCTCACGCTCGCGCTTGGGATCGGCGCCAATACGGCAATCTTCAGCGTGCTGCGTGGCATTCTGCTCAAGCCGCTGCCGTACCAGGAGCCGGATCGCGCGGTCATGCTGTGGAGCCACTGGAAGGGTTGGGACCAGACCTGGCTCTCCGGGCCGGAGATCGTGGACTACTCCCAGCAGTCTCAGGTCTTCTCCGGTATGGCTCCATTCGATGACGGGTCGTTCACCCTCACCGACAACGGAGATCCCGAACGGGTCCGGGGCGGCCTCGTCGCGGCCAACCTCTTCAGCGTTCTGCAGGTGTCACCCATCCTGGGCCGGACCTTCACGGCGGAAGAGGATCAACCCAACGGACCGCGCGTCGTAATCCTCGGGGAGGGCGTCTGGCGCCGGCGGTTCAACGCCGACCCGACGATTGTCGGCCGAGCGATCCAGCTCAATGCCGTGCCGTACACGGTGGTCGGGGTGATGCCCCAGGATTTCCGTCTCCCACTCGATTACTCGGTTGATGAGAGAACTCAGCTCTGGACCCCGCTTCAGCTGGGGGTTCCCGACGAGAACGATCGAGGGAGCCACGGGCTCTACGCGGTCGGCCGGCTGCAGTCCGGTGTGGACCTGAATCAAGGCTCAGAAATTGCTGGACAGCTTTCGTGGCTCGCATGAAAGCGGATCACCCCAGGAACTACGGAGCCGAGTTCGGTCGTCACCATGGTTTCGGTTCAGCGACCAGATCCTCGGCAAGATCCGGCCGGCGTTGGTCCTGTTGCTCGGCGCGGTGGCGCTGGTGCTCCTCATCGCCTGTGGCAACGTGTGCAAACCTGCTGCTCGCGCGAGGGGAATCCCGCCAGCGTGAGATTGCGATCCGCACCGCCCTCGGCGCCGGCCGGCGGCGCCTGGTACGTCAGCTGCTGACCGAGAGTGTTCTCCTTTCGATGTTGGGAGGAGCGGTAGGGGTTCTCCTCGCCTGGTGGGGTGTCGAGGTGCTGCCGGCGATCAATCCTTCGAGCCTCCCTCGGGCGGACGCGATCAGCATTGATCTACCCGTCCTCGGGGCGACGCTCGTTCTATCGCTGATTACCGGTATCGTCTTCGGCATGGTACCGGCGTGGCAGATGCTCCGGGATGTCCATCCGGAGCTGCGGGAGAACAGCCGCAACGTCACCACCGGTCGCGGCGGGCGGCGCTTCCGCCGAGTCCTGGTGGGCGTCGAGGTCATGATCGCGGTGATTCTGGTGACCGGCGCCGGACTGGTGATGCGCAGCTTCCTCAAGCTGTCCAGCATGGACCCCGGCTTCGAACCTCATGGGGTCCTGACCATGCGGCTCTCCCTTCCCGATGCGACCTATCCCACGCGAACGACCGATCGCGGCGCTCTACACTCGACTGTTCGATCGGCTTCGGGCGCTGCCGGGAGTGGAAACAGCCGGGGCCGTCGCGGGACTGCCGCTCGCATCAATTCGCGGCGATTGGGGAGTCACCGTCGAGGGCTACACCCCGCCGGATCCCACTCGCGGGACGCCGGCGGACTGGCAGGTGGTGCGGCCCGACTACTTCGAAGCCATGGGTATTCCCCTCAAGAAGGGACGGTCGCTCACCGACGCGAGATGGATTGGGTGCACCACCGGTCATCATGGTGAACGAAGCCATGGCCCAGCTCTACTGGCCGGGCCGCGATCCGGTCGGGCAGCGCATGCACCTGAACTCGTCCGCGGATTCCCTTTGGCGCACTGTCGTTGGTGTCGTGGGCAACGTGCTGCCACCGCGGACTGGCTGAAACGCCTCGACCCGAGATGTATCTTCCCCACGCCCAGTTCTTTGCCACCGCGCCAGACTCTGTCGTTCCTGTTCGTTCCATGACACTCACCCTGCGAGTGCGTGGGGCTCCCGAATCCCTGACCGGTCCAGTGCGCCAGGTCCTGGCCGATCTCGACCGGGGGCTCGCCGTGTCGGACATCCGCTCGCTCGACGATGTTGTGTCGCGCTCGATCGCGGCACCGAGGTTCACTACCGCCCTGTTGAGCGTCTTCGCCGCGCTCGCCCTGGTCCTGGCGGCCATCGGGATCTACGGCGTGCTCTCGTTCATCGTGGCGCAGCGAACGGCTGAGCTTGGGATCCGCATGCGCACTCGGCGCCAGCGCGTCGGATGTACTGCGACTGGTGGTGGGGCAGGGCATGCGGCCCGTGATCATCGGACTCGCGGTGGGCCTGCTCGCCGCGCTGGCGTTGGCCAGGGTGCTACAGGGGTTTCTGTTCGGCGTCGCCCGGACGGATCCGGGGACCTACGTGACCGTGACGGTGGTTCTGAGTTGTGCGGCTATTCTTGCCTGCTATCTCCCTGCTCGGCGAGCGGCGCGGGTGGATCCGATGACCGCGCTGCAGGGCGGAGTAGAGGGAGGACGGTAGTACGGAGGACCGAGAGCGACGAGTGAGACGGATACGCGAGACTTGCGGATCAACGATGGCTGAACAGCCTCCCAGTCTCCCGTCTCCGTTCTCCCAACCTAGGACACCGACACCAATGACGATCGTCCAGGACCTCAAGTACGCGTTCCGGGGCCTGCGCAACAATCCTGGGCTTCGCGGCTGTCGCCATCCTGACGCTGGCGCTGGGGATTGGCGCCAACACCGCAATCTTCAGCGTGGTCAATGCCGTGCTGCTGCGACCGCTGCCCTACGCCGAGCCGGAGAGGCTGGTTCAGGCTCTACTCGGCCGGATTCCAGGAAGGCCGGTTTTCGATGTCGTATCCCGACATCGAGACAGCTGCGAGCCATGCCGCAGGTCTTCGGCGGGGTCGCCGGCCTACGACACCCACGAATTCAATTTCACCGGCTCCGGGGATCCTCGTGAAATCGAGGGCGCCTACGCATCGTCCGAGCTATTCCCGGTCCTGGGCATGACACCGGAGCTGGGCCGCACCTTTGGGCCGCGAAGACGAGCAGGCTCCCTACGTGGTGATCAGCCATCGCCTCTGGGCCTCGGTGCTATGGCCGTGACCCGACGGTGCTTGGGCGGAGCATCCAGCTCGACGGCGTTCCGTTCACGGTGATCGGCGTCATGCCGGCCAGCTTTCCGGTTCCCCAGCGAGAACATTGACCTCTGGGCCCCGCTCGGCGGAGCCTTCGCCGCCAGTCCCGAGGCGCGGACTGACCGCAACCTCCACCTCTTCAACACCGTTGCACGGCTTGCAGCCGGGGTCACCAAGGACCGGGTTCAGGCCGATCTCGCAACTCTGGCCCAGCGACTCCAGGCGCAGGAAGAGACGGCCAATCAGTCTCAGCCTCAACGGCGCGAGATGAGGATCACCGGGCGGGGTCGCGCTGCCGGCAGGAGGTGCCGGGCCGCGACCCGGTCCCAGCGTGGCGCGGGCAAGAGACGGCGCGGGCCTCGAGATCGCCTTCGATGCGGTTCCCTCACCGAGGAAATCGTGGGCGACATCCGCCCGACGCTCTATGTCCTGTTCGGTACCGTGGCGATGGTGCTGCTGATCGCCTGCGCCAACGCGGCGAACCTGCTCGTGGCCCGGGCCAATTCCCGGCGCCGGGAGATCGTGATTCGGCAGGCGCTGGGTGCCGATCGCGGCCGCATCGTGCGGCAGATTCTCACCGAGAGTGTGCCTGCTCGCGTCGCGGCTGGAGTGGTGGGCGTCCTGATGAGTTACTGGGGCCTCGACCTGCTGCTCGCGACCTGGCCCGATTCACTCCCCGGGTCCAGGACGTCACGATCGATCGTTCGGTGCTGGCCTTCACCTTCCTGGTATCACTCGCGACCGGCATTGGATTCGGGCTGGTGCCTGCTCTTCGTGCCTTCCATCCGGCCATCGAAGAAGCTCTGCGCGAAGACTCCGGCGGCCTGGGCGGTGGGCGTAGCCGGCAGCGGACCCAGCGGGTCATGGTCGCCGCCGAGCTGGCGGTGGCTCTGGTGCTGCCTGGTAGTCGGCCGGCCTCCTGGTACGCAGCTTCACGCGATTGATGGAAGTGGATCCGGGTTACGACACGCACGACGTGCTCGCGGCCAGGGTGCGGCTCACTCCGTCCCGCTATCCCGATCGCGCATCGCGAGAGACCTTCTTTCGCACTCTGAGCGAGGATCTCGCCGCTCGTCCCGGGGTGGATGGCGTCACCATCTCTCGTACCATGCCGCTCACCGGGTGCGATGATGATGCTCGCCATCAATCCCCAGCGGATCCGGCCCGACGATCCCGATCCGATTCTCCCGATCGCGATGCGCCTCGTGGGCTCCGACTATTTCAACACCCTGCGGGTCCCGATTCTCAAGGGACGCCCCTTCGACGCGACCGACCGGGACGGGGCCACTCCGGTCGTAGTGATCAACACTCGGCTGGCCAAGCGGCTCTGGCCGGATCGAGGATCCGGTAGGGAAGCAGATTCCGATCGGATGCGGCGGGAAGCGGAAAGGGAAGCGACCGTGGTCGGCGTGATCGGCGACGTACATTATGCCGGTCTCGATGAAGAGACCGGCCCCGAGCTGTATCTTCCACTGGCGCAGGCGCCCGATTGGGGCGAGCAAATGTGGATCGCCCTACGAGCCGAACGGAATCCGCTGCTCCTGGCGGGCACGGTCCGGGAGGCGGTACGCCGGGCCGATCCCCAGCAGCCGGTGGCGGAACTCTTCAGTCTGGATCAGGCGATCGGGCAATCCACTGCCGCTCGCCGGTTCAACATGATGCTGATCTCGCCTCTTCGCCGGGCTGGCCGTGGCGCTCTCGGTGATCGGGGTGTACGGATTGACCTCATATGCCGTCAGCCAGCGCACCAGGGAGCTGGGGATTCGCATCGCCCTCGGCGCCAAGCAGGGAGATGTCGTGCGACTGGTGATTCGCGAGGGTCTCCGGCTTGCCCTGATCGGGTGCCGCGATCGGTCTGCCGATAGCATTCGCGGCCTCGAAAGCCATCGGCTCGATGCTGTTCGAGGTCACGACCAGCGACGCGCTGACCTATGGCGGAACCGCGGCGCTGCTCATCTCGGCGGCTGTGCTGGCGACCTGGATTCCGGCGCGACGCGCGGCGCGAGTGGATCCGGTGGTGGCGTTGAAGAGTGAGTAATAAGTACCGGGTACCTGAGTACCGAGTACCGAGTGCTAATCGCTAACAGCTAACGGCTGATTGCTGACGGCTGACGGCTGAAGGCCCTGACACCAAACCGTAAGGGTCGGCTCGTGATCCGCCTGACCGACGTCGAGAAGTCCTTCGACACCAAGCCGTCGCCGACCTACGTCCTGCGCCGGATCAATCTCACGATCCAGCCTGGCGAGTTCGTCACCATCATGGGACCGTCGGGTGCGGGGAAGTCCACCCTGCTCGCGATCCTCGGCATGCTGGACGGGGAGTACCGGGGCCAATACGAATTCAAGGGACACCAGGTTCAACCTCTCAAGCCGAAGCAACGGGCGGAGCTGGCCAAGCAGTCGGTGGGATTCGTCTTCCAGCAGTATCATCTGCTGGACGATCTCACGGTGGCGGAGAATCTCGACATGCCTTTGTCCTACCGAGACCTCCGGAGCTCGGAGCGTGCCGCCCTGGTGGCCGATGCGCTGGATCGATTTCATATCGTCGGGAAAAAGGACCTCTATCCCCGCCAGCTCTCCGGCGGCCAGCAACAACTGATCGCGGTGGCCCGGGCAATCATCGCCAAGCCGGCGCTCCTGCTCGCCGGACGAGCCGACCGGAAATCTCCACTCCGCCCAGGGCCGCGAAATCATGGAGCTGTTCTGCAAGCTCAACGCGGCCGGCACCACAATCATTCAGGTGACCCACTCGGCTGGAGAATGCCCAGTACGGCAGCCGGATTGTTGAGCTGAAAGACGGCTGGATGGTGGGGGATGAGCGAGTGGCGCAGTGCGGCGACCTCTAGTGCCGTAAGCCATAAGCCTAAGCCATAAGCCGTTAAGCCATGAAGCCTTAAGCCTTAAGCCTTAAGCCATGGCCTTGAGCCTGAAGCTGTGCAAGAGGCCGTTCGCTACGCCGTTTTCAGGAGTGCCCATTAGCATCTCGTTTGAGCTCTGAGACCTTATAGCCTGATGGGCCGTGCTCAGCCTGACGTTAGAAGCCCGACTTCGGCCGCGAGGCACAGAATGACTTCGAGCTCAGCTGCCGACCCGAGGGCGATGCGGAGGAAATCGAGCGATTCACCGGGTCGCGGCCTCGGGCCCTTGGCCCTCAGCGATGTTCGCGGGAACTGAGGAAGCAGCGCCTCGTATCTGTGACCGAAGTTCGAGTGCGTTCGTCTCTCGGAAACCTGTGAGTGGCTTGATGAGATTTCGCGAGCACAGGGCCGAAGCCAACTGCCAGACTTTGAGATCGCGATAGATGCTTGCACACGATATTCTGTTCTGTCGCAATTTGCGTTGGGTGGGTTCATTTCGCATGGGGACAGCTCCACGTAGCATGCTGTGACAAGCACGCTTGAGCTTCGGCTTACGGCTTGACGGCTTAACGGCTACTGCAAGCTCCGACCATGCCATCAACAATTCTGATTGCTGACGATCAGCCTGACATCCTCCAGGCTCTCCGATTCCTGCTAAAGGCCGAAGGGTTTGCCGTCGATACGGTCAGCTCGCCAGGAGGTGTGCTGTCGGCGATCGAGCGGAAGGACTACGACGTCGGTCCTGCATGGACCTCAACTACACTCGGGACACGACGTCCGGACGTGAGGGCTTCGATCTTCTGAGCCGGATCCGGTTGCTCGACGCGACGCTCCCCGTCGTGGTGATGACCGCCTACAGCAGCGTCGAGGGCGCGGTCGAGGCGATGCGGGCGGCGCCCGCGATTACGTCGAGAAGCCGTGGGACAACGCTCGGCTCAGCGCCACGCTCAAGACCCAGGTCGAGCTGGGCAAGGCGTTGCGCAAGAGTCTCCGGCTGGAGAGCGAGAACCAGAGCCTCCGGCGCGAAGGCGTACCCGACATGGTCGCCGAGTCGCCCGGCGATGCGCGCGGCGATGCGTTTGATGGAGCGGGTGGGGCCGTCGGAAGCGAACGCCGTGATTCTGGGCGAGCACGGCACCGGCAAGGAGGTCGCGGCACGCTGGCTGCACGCCGCCTCGGCGCGAGCGCCAGAAGCCGATGATCACGGTGAACGTGGGCGGCCTCTCCGAGGGTGTCTTCGAGAGCGAGCTCTTCGGTCACCTGAAGGGCGCCTTCACCGATGCCAAGGCCGACCGCATCGGGCGCTTCGAGCTGGCCGATGGTGGGACGCTGCTCCTCGACGAGATCGCCAACATCACCCTCGGCCAGCAGGCCAAGCTGCTGCGCGTCCTCCAAATCGGAGAATTGGAACGGGTCGGCTCGTCCAAGACCCGCAAGGTCGACGTTCGAGTCCTCTCGGCGACCAACGCCGATCTCCGAGCTGAAGTTGCCGCCGGGCGCTTCCGTGAAGATCTGCTCTACCGCCTCAACACCATCGAGATCCGACTTCCTGCGCTCCGGGATCGCCGGGAAGACATCCCGCTGCTCGCGACCACCTTCCTCCGCCGTCACGCGACGCGCTATCGGAAGCCGATAACCGGATTCAGCCCGGCGGCGATGCAGGCCCTGCTGAGTTACACCTGGCCCGGCAACGTCCGCGAGCTCGACCATACTATTGAAAGGGCGGTCCTCGCTTACCGACCAGGCCGAAATCGATCCCGCCGACCTGAGCCTCATGCCACCTTCCGACGGCGCCGCCCAGTTGGAGGCGATGACGCTCGAAGAAGTGGAGCGATTGCTGGTGCAGAAGGCGCTGGCTCGCTCCGGCGGCAGTGTGTCGGATGCGGCCAAGGCGTTGGGGTTGAGCCGAAGCGCGCTGTATCGGCGGCTGGAGCGGTTTGGGATGTAGGTGGAGCCGGCCGTCAGCCGTCAGCCTTCAGCGAGAGCATTTCGGAGTACATCTCCAACTTGCCTTGGCGTCAGCGCGGGGAGCGCTAGATCCGTCGCTGCGATCTCGGGATGAGGTGCCCTGCTGACGGCTGACGTCTGCACCCACACCATATTCCCGCCAATGCGCTCCCACATCTCACCCAAAACGAGTCCTGCTGCTGGCACTGATGGCGACGCTGCCCGCCACGGTGTTCGCGCTGGCCTTCGTGTGGGTGGGAGACTACTCCTCGAAGGTCCAATGGACCGTCACGATGGTCGTGGCGCTCGGGCTGCTGATCGGCGCGACCGCGCTGTACGACCGCGTCGTCCTTCCGCTCCAGACCGTTTCCAATCTCCTCGCGGCTCTGCGCGGAGGGCGACTACTCCCTCCGCGCCCGGGGCGCCACGCCGGATGATCCACTGGGTCTGGTGTACGCTCGAGGCCAATGCGCTGCGAGACACGCTGCGGGCCCAGCGGCTGGGCGCGCTCGAAGCGACGGCCCTGCTCCGCACGGTGATGGCGGAGATCGACGTCGCGGTGCTTGAGCTTCGATGAGAATGGACGACTGCGGCTGGTGAATCGGGCCGGGGAACGGTTTCTCAGGCAGCCGGCCGAGCGCGCCCTCGGCCTCGACGCGGAGACCCTGGGACTCGCGGGCTGCTTCGAGGGAGAGAGCCCTCGCGTGATCGAGCGAGGCAGCACGCCCGCCGTCCGCTGGGAATTGCGTCGCACCAGCTTCCGGAGGGAGGAAAGCCGCACCAGCTGCTCGTTCTGGCGGATGTGAGCCGCACACTCCAGGTCGAGGAGAGGCAGGCGTGGCAGCGGCTGGTCCGCGTCTTGAGCCACGAGATCAACAATTCCCTGGCGCCGATTCGTTCCCTCGCCGGCAGCCTGCGCTCGGCGCTGGATCGCCGTCTCACTCCCAGCGAGACGGATGGCGCCGACCTGCGTCACGGACTCGACATCATCGGTCAACGCGCGGAAGCGCTGGCGCGCTTCATGGGCGCCTACGCCCGACTCGCCCGGTTGCCCAAACCGGTCCTGGCGAAGGTCGCGGTCGAGCCCTGGGTCCAGCGGGTGGTGGGACTGGTCCAGGATCCCCGAGTCCGCATTGGCGGTCGGACCCGAAGTGAGCATCGCGGCCGACGCCGACCAGCTGGATCAGTTGCTGATCAACCTGGTTCGCAACGCGATCGAAGCGATGGGCGGAGGCCCGGGTGAAGTCACGGTAAGCTGGAAAAGGCAGGGCAGGGGCTGGAGCTATTCGTGGAGGATGATGGGCCCGGCCTGAGTGAGACCGGCAACCTCTTCGTTCCTTTCTATACCACGAAGCCCGGCGGCTCCGGGATCGGGCTGGTCCTGAGCCGGCAAATCGCCGAAGGCCACGGCGGGGCCCTTCATTTAGAGAATAGGCGAGGCCGAGCCGGGTGCCGGGCCAGGGTCTGGCTGCCGGTGCTCTGATCCCGGTCCGCTGGAACGCATCCTGCCTCCCGTGGCTTCAGGGATTGGGCAGCAGCGGGTTCACGTTTAGCTGGTTTGACAGGTCGAGCCCACCCCGGTAGGTTCATGTAACTCCCTGTTGGGCAATCGTTTCCCGTCGTCAGGACCATTCGTGGCGAGCTTCGGTAAGCCGAGCCGTCGGGGTAGTCTTGTGAGGATTTCCCAGGTTCTCCTGGGGGTCTTTGTGCTGACTACCTGTGGTCAGGATACCGCAACCGGTCCGGGCGGCCAGGTGAATGGGTTCATCGATGCGACCGCGCTGCTCCGGGCCGGCGGTCAGGTTCCGATTCCGATCACCGAAGTTTTCGTCGAGCTCCGCCGCACCAGTGATTCCTCCAGTCGCTTTCAGCCGGCTTCTCACCGGCAACGAAATCAATCAGAACGCGACCTCGCTCTCGGTACAAATCCGGGTAGATCTGCGCCAGTCGCCGGAGGATTTCTATCTCGTACTGCAGGCGCGGCGGCGGCGGTGTCACCTACTACGAGGTGCGCAGCACCGTGACGGCGACCTCCGGCGCGCCGACCACGACTCAGCCCTTTACTCCGCAATACGTCGGTCCCGGCGCGAGCGGTGTGGACAGCGTCGTACTCGCGATTTCCAATCCGTACACTGCGGTCGGCGGTACGGCGGTCGCGACGCGCATCGGTCTACGCCAACAACGCCGTGGTACCGGGTGTGCCCGTCGGCTTCATCTCGAGTGATCCCAGCAAGGTCCCGACACCGGTCAACAACGGGCTGCAGCCAGGCGGTAATTCTTGCTCCGCCCACCGGGGACGACAGCGTCGTGATCACCGCGGTGACGCCGGTTCTGCCGGCGGTCTCCGACACGGCGACGTTCCACTACGTCCCGGTCGCGGCCCGCATCATCGCGGTTTCGGGTGACGCGCAATCGGGTCTCATCGGAACCGCCTTCGGGCTGCCGCTCATCGTGGAAGTGCAGGACGCTGGTGGCGCTCCGTATCGCGGCGGGTACCCGGTCACGTTTGGCGTGGCGAGCGGGCCGACCGGCACGTCGGTGGCGCCCACCACGGTCAACACGGATCTGACCGGTCGAGCTCAGACCGTACTCACGGCAGGGAGTGCGCGTCGGGACCCTCTCGGTGACTGCGACTGCGACGGGTCTGACCGGCTCGCCGCTGACCTTCAACGGCACGGTGACGATCGGTGGCCCCGGAGTACCGACCACCGTCGCGGTCGCCGGAGGCAACAATCAGAGCGCCGTCGGTCAACACGGTCCTGGGAACCAATCCCTCGGTCCTAGTGACCGATGCCGGCGGAGTCCCGGTATCCGGTGTGGCGGTTGCTTTCGCGGTGACGGCGGGTGGAGGAAGCATCACCGGAGCCAATGCGACCACCAACGGATCCGGCGTGGCATCGGTCGGCAGCTGGACTGGGCCAGACCGCGGGAGCCAACACCCTCTCGGCGACGGTCACCGGTATCACGGCCGCTCAGCTTCACGGCCACCGGAACCGCCGACGTCCCTGCCGCGGCTTGCCAAGGTCTCCGGCGACAACCAGAGCGACAGCCTGAACAAGGCCCTCACCAACCCGCTGGTGGTGCTGGTGAGCGATCAGTTCGGCAATCCGGTTTCCGGAGTCACCGTCACATGGGCGCCGAGCGATGGGAATCTCTCGGCAACGACCTCGAATCACCAACACCAGCGGGCAGGCCTCGATCAACTGGACGCTGGGCGCGGCCCAGGCCAGTCCGACCGTGACGGCGACCGTTTCCGGCCTCACGCCTGTCGTGTTCACGGCGACGACTCTCTTCCCAGGGCCTCAGATTCTGATCTCGCAGGCCGGGCGTTCCTGGCGTCGGGATCGGGCTTACCGCGACGATAAACGTTGGCTTGTCCGGTCCGGCCGGCGCGGGTGGTGTCGCGGTGGCACTGGCCAGCTCGCCAGACCGGCATCTTCACCGTCACGCCCAGCACGCTGAACATTCCCGCAGGGCGCCATCGGCGGGAACGGCCACGATCACCGGTGTGTCGAGCGGTATCGCGACTCTGACTGGAACCGCGACCGGATACATCACCGGGTCGCTCTCGGTTGACGTGCAGAACCGGAACATCAGCATCCCCACCGCGCTGAATGTTCCCTACGGCCAGAGCGGCGTGTCGCTGCCGATTCAGATTCCAGCCCCGCGCCCGCGGGCGGCGTGACCTTCACGGTGACCTCGAGCGCGCCGACCCTGGTCGGCGTGTCGACGCCCACGGTGACCATCCCGGCGGGAGGCCAGACGGCGAACGCGCTGCTGAATGGTCTGCTGCCCGGTCCCTCGACCGTCACGGTCTCCAACGCCGCGTATGTCACCGCGACTTCTACGGTGACCACGGCGGCGGCGCTCGATCTCCAGCAAACCTCGGCCACGCTCAACTCGAGCTTCGGCGCTCAGGTCGATATCAACTTCACCAGCAACAATCAGGGCATCGCGGCCCCTGCGCCCGGCGTTCCGGTCGCTGCGGTGATCACCGATGCGACCTGCCTCAAGGCGGTCACCACGCCGGTCACCGATTCCGACCGGTATCGTGTCGGCCCCGATGGCGCTGGTCTACGGCGGCACGGCCAGCTTGCCGTGCACGACCCAGCTCAAGGTGACGGCGGCCAACATCCAGCCCGACAGCATCAACGTCACCGTCAATCCGCAGCCCGGCATCACGCTCAACGCGGCCACGCTGGGCAGCGGACTCCAGGTATCGGTATCGGGTCTGCTGGGCGCCTACGAACCATGGCGGTGCTACGGTGACGCTGAGCAGCGGGAACAGCAACCTGCTTCTCTCCCGCAACGCCACGACGCCGGGATCGGCCTCCATCACGGTGAGCGTCCCGGTATTCCAGCAGAGCTTCAGCTATTACATCCAGGCCAAGGAAGGTCTCACCGGGACGACGCCGATTACGGTGACCGCGCAGGCGCCGGGCTTCATCAACGGCACCATCAACTATGACCTGGTGCAAGGTGCGATCGACCTGATCGGCGTGCCGGCCAACACGACGACCCTGTCGTCTGCCACAGCGATCTACGCCCGGACCGGAATTCCGAATTCCCAGACGTCACCTACGGGGCTGGTTCAGCTCCAAGCGATCCGTGCCGGGGCGCCGGGTAGCTCTCATCGTCACCTTCCAGGATAACGATCCCAACGGTGCGTCGACTCTGATCGTGAAGGGGCCGGTCACCCAGGATACGCTCACCGCGCAGGTCCCGGTGGGGGCACCAACACGCCGACGGATACGACTTCCGGGCGGTGTCGCGATTCTGCCCCAGGGTTCAGGCACCAGCACCATCTCCGCGATAGCGCCGGGCTTCCTCCAGGTTGCCTCCGCGGTGGCGTCACCGGTCACCATCGCCCAGCCCGGTATCGCGCTGAACGGCGGGAATGTCGGCAGCGGGCTTCAGGTCACCGCCTCGGGCAACCTCGGCGCTCCGAACCACGGTGGCGTCGGCGTTACCCTGACCAGCGGCAATGCGGCGCTGCTGTTCTCGCCCAACGCTACGACACCGGGTACCAGCAGCATCACGGTCAACGTACCGAACGGCCAGACCTCTCTTCAGCTACTACGTGCAGGGGCTCGAGGGCCAAACCGGGACCAGGCCGGTCACGATCACTGCCAGCGCTCCGGGCTTTGCCGACGGTACCACGACGTTCAACCTGATGCAGGGCGCCATCGACCTGATCGGGGTGCCAACCAATACGACTACGCTCTCGCCGATTTCCAGCATCTACGCTCGGACTGGTGTCCCGAATTCGACTTCCTCTCCCACCGCCCTCTCGCAGCTGCAGGATGTGAGAGCCGGAGCTCCAGGCCCGGTGACAGTGGTCTTCCAGGATGACGATCCCAATGGTGCGACGACGCTGGTGGCGAAGGGTCCGAACATTCAGGACACCCTCACTGCTCAGGTTCCCGTGCGTGGCAGCAATACGCCGACGGACACGACATCCGGCGGAGTAGCACTCCTGCCGCAGGCGGCGGGCACCAGCACCATTTCGGCGGTCGCGACGGGATTCCTGCAGGTAAACAGCTCGGCGGGCTCCGCGGTCACCGTCGCTCAACCGTTGCTCAGCATCAACGCGGTCACCGTGGGTAGCGGACTTCAGATCGGCGCCTTCGGCAACCTGGCCGCTCCGGCGCCGACCGCGAACTTCCCGGTGACGCTGGTGAGCGGAAACCCCAACCTTCTGCTGGCGCCCAATGCCAGCACCGCGGGGACCGGCTCGATCACGTTGACCCTGGCGCAGGGTGTCCAGTCCTTCCCGTTCTACGTGCAGGGCAAGGAGGGACTGACGGGGACCACGTCGGTCACGGTAACCGGCAGCGCGGCCGGCTTCGCCAACGGGACGGCGAACATGAGCCTGGTGCAGGGCGCGCTTGATCTGATCGGTGTTCCGGCGAACACCACGACGCTCTCGCCGATCTCGAACATCTATGCCCGAACCGGCATTCCGAATGTGCAGACTTCGCCGACAGCCCTGACACAGTTGCAGGCTGTGCGCTTCGGCGGACCGGGTGCGCTGACGGTCAACTTCCTCAGCACGAGCGCTGCCGTGGCGGACCTGCTCAAGGCCGGACCGTCCGCCTCCGGAAGCCAGACGGCCACGATTCCGATCGGAAATTCCAATACTCCGACCGACACCACCTCCGGCGGGGTCGCGATCCGGCCGCTGCTATCCGGCACCACGACGATCAGGGCCTCGATCACCGGATTCCTGCAGGTCACCAGCGCTGGCGGCTCCCCGGTCTCGATCGCGCAGCCCGGGATCACCGTGAACGGGACAACCGTGGGGAGCGGCCTCCAGGTCAATGCCTTCGGCTCGCTCGGGGCCCCGAATCATGGCGGTGTGACAGTCACGCTGGTAAGCAGCAACGGAGCGCTCTTGCTCGCGCCCGATGCGAATACGCCGGGCACCAGCTCCATCAACATCTTCGTCCCGAACGGCACCCAATCCTTCGGGTTCTACGAGCAGGGCCTCGAGGGACAGACCGACACCGTGACGGCGGCTATCACCGCCACCGCCTCGGGCTTCACGACGGGCAACGGTACGGCGGACGTGGTGCCCGCCGCGTTCGATGTGATTGGACTGCCGAGCTCGCCGACCGCTGGAGGCCCGGATGTCGCCTTCTACGTCCGAACCGGCATCGCCAACCAGACCTACACTTCCTGACCCAGTTGCAGAGCGTCAGGGCAGGGGCGCCCGCACCGCTCAACGTCACGGTAGGGACCGACGCCGTGGCCATCGGTCCGCTGGTGACGAGTAGCGGGACTGCCGCCAGCGTTCCGCTGCAGATCCCCGTGCTGAGCTCCAACACGCCGACCAGTGTTGCCACTGGTGGGGTGGCATTCCGCCCCGCAGCTGCCGGAGCCGTGACCATCACCACGACGATTCCGGGGCTGATCGGCACGACTTCCGCGATCACTATCATCACGGTCCAGTAAAGCGACCTAACCTCCTGTCCCCCTTCCCTATTGGGAAGCGGGAACGGTAGCCGTTAGCTCCTCGATCGATTGTCGGCGATAGCTGTCATTCCATGCGTAGCGAGAGCCTGCCCCGAGCGCAGTGAGGGAATCCCGATGACTGGCTGTCGCGGAGCCTTCCGCACTGGGATTCCTCGTCGCTTCGCTCCTCGGAATGACAGTGCTCTCGGACCACGGTGTCCCTGCTCGACTTTACATTACAAAGTACTTGACATTACTGCCGCCAGCCCCAAGATTGCAGCCATGCCCGCCCGCCCCGTCCGTCCTGTCCGACCCGTCTCGGACTCAGAAATCCCGATCCAGGATCGGGCGCTGGAGAACCTGCGCTTTATCCGGGACACAATGGAGCACGCCGGACCCTTTACCGCCGTGCCAGGGTGGGGCGGGGTAGCGATGGGCGTAACGGCGCTGGGAGCAGCCCTGGTTGCCCAGGCCCAGACTACCCCCGACCGGTGGCTGCTCGCCTGGATCGTCGAAGGCTGGCTGGCGTTTGCGATTGGCGGAGTGGCCATGGTAAGGAAAGCGGGACTCGGGTCTACCCCGCTCACTTCCAAGCCCGGGCGCCGCTTCGTCCTTGCCTATGCCCCGCCGATGCTGGTCGGTGGCCTCCTCACGTTCGCTCTCTACCGGGCCGGGCTCACCGGGTTGCTTCCGGCTCTCTGGTTGCTGCTGTACGGCACCGCGGTGGTTACCGGTGGCGCCATGTCGGTTCCTGTGGTCCCCGTGATGGGGACCTGCTTCATTCTCCTGGGGGCCATCGCGCTGCTCGCGCCGGTCGCCTGGAGTAACGCCCTGATGGCCCTCGGCTTCGGAGGGCTTCACATCGGATTCGGGGCCTGGATTGCAAGGAGGTACGGTGGCTAAGTCGAACGCGGCCCGGCAAACTGCGGGTGGAAAACCAGCAGCGACCAAACGCCTGGAGGCGATCGCGGGGCTCAAGGCCGCCGCACCGGCGGAGCTCGATCGCCTGATTCACGAGCGGCTCCGGCTCGGCGTGGTGAGTGCCCTCGCGGTCAACCCCTCGCTCACGTTCAATGAGCTCAAGGCCCTGCTCAAGACCACCGACGGCAACCTCAGCGTCCACGCCCGGAAGCTGGAGGACGCGGGGTACGTGCAGTGCACGAAGTCGTTCGAGGGACGGACGCCGCGCACCGAATACCGGCTGACCGCAGCTGGGCGGAGAGCGCTGGAAGACTATCTGGAGCACATGGAGGGGTTGATAAGGATGATGAGGGGGTGAGGGCCGGGAGACGGGAGAAGGTGGACGGGAGACGGACGACAGGCACGGATAGGTTTATAGACCATCGACCATTGACCATCGACCTTTTTTTGACCCTCAACTTTACAATGCAAAGTACTTCAATCATCGCACGAACCCCGGCTTCCTGGCTCACCCTGTCGCTGCTCGCGGGTGTGGGGTCTCATCTCCTGTTCAACGATGCCGACGTTGGGCTGAACGTGCTCATCTGGGCGGCACTGCTCGAGCTGTGCTGGCTTGGGCTCCACGCTGATCAGCGGCCCACTCGACAGCAACGGTTGCTCCTTGGCCTGGCGCTCTGCTTCGCGGCTGGATTCGCCTGGCGGACGTCGCCGTTCCTGCGTCTGGCCGATGCCATTGGCCTCGTCACCTGTGCCGTGCTCATCCCGCTGGTTCGGGAAGAGTCACTTCTCACCCTGAGACTGCACCGATTCCTGGGTGGCGTGCGTAACCTGGTCGCCCGAGTCGGAGCAGGCCTGATCCCCGCGGCCTTTGACGCTCAGGAGGAGGCCAGAGAACGGGGAGCCCCCAGCGTTCTGCTCCCTGCCGCGCGTGGGATGGTGCTCGCGGTGCCGGCTGTCGCTGATATTCGGCTCCTTGCTGGCCTCGGCCGATGCGGACTTCGAGAGACTGGTCAACAGCCTGGTGAGGTTCGATCCCGAATGGCTCATCACCACGAGCCTGAGCATCATGTTTTTCTCCTGGTTAGCCGCCGGTGTGCTCAGCCGGAGGACTGGCGCAACCGTCTCCTTTCCATGGGGACCGGGAGGCCTCGGGGCAATCGAGGTGTGCATCGTCCTTGGCGTAGTTGACGTGATGTTTCTGACCTTCGTCGTCCTGCAGGGGCGGTACTTCTTCGGCGGGGAGGCGCTGGTCCGTCAGGATCCCGGGCTCAGCTTCTCGGAGTACGCGCGCCGAGGGTTCTTCGAGCTGGTAACCGTCTCGGCGCTGGTGTTGCCGCTGGCGCTCCTCATCAGGGGCCGGCTTCGGCCTGATGACAGCCGTGCCCTGCGCACGTATCGCATCGCGGCTGGAGTTCTCACCGCGCTCACTCTGGTCATCGTGGCCTCCGCCTTCCATCGAATGGCGATCTATCAACGCCAGTTCGGCCTCACCGAGCAGCGTTTCTACGCCAGCGCCTTCATCGGCGGAATCGCCTATACCCTCGTCTGGTTCGCTTCGACGGTTCTTGCGGGACGCGACCGTCGCTTCCTGGGCGGTACGCTGGTGGCATGGACCGCCTGGGTCGCGATGCTGCATCTCACCAATCCCGCCGCCGTCATCGCCCGCGTGAATATCCAGCGGGCGACGGAGGGCGTGAGTTCGACGCGGCATACATCGCCTCCCTCGGGGCCGACGCAGTCCCCACGCTGATAGCGGGCCTCGACCGGCTATCGCCGAGTCATCGAGCTGCGCTCCTGGGCAAGCTCAACTGGGAACGGATCGCCCCCAGCGAGCACGACTGGCGCTCCTGGTCGCTTGCCGAGGCGAAGGCTCGCACCCTTGCCAGTCAGGTAGCGCTTTCAGAAACGAACCACTGAGATATGACCTCTATGTCAAACTCCATCATCATTCTTCAAGTGCTGGGTTTCCTGGGAACCGGGGCGCTCATCGTGGCGGGGCTCTCCGGCACGATGTGGACGGCTTCCCGGGGCTGGGCGACGTTGAGTCGTAACCTGGCCTTTCGGCACCTTCGGTCTTGTGGCCCTTTATATCACCTTGCTTGTGGGCGGGGGAGTGCTCAGTCGAGGCCGGATCCTTCCAGTGAACGCCGAGAAGTACTTCTGTGAGCTCGATTGCCACCTGGCCTATTCGGTAACTGAAGTCCGGGTTGCGGATTCACTCGGGACAGCGGAGGACGGTCTGCGACCCAACGGGCATTTCTGGCTGGTGACGGTGCGCACCTGGTTCGATCCGAACACGATCTCGGCCCGGCGCTCTCTTACCGAGCCCACCTGGCCAGCCCCGCGGCGGGTGGCGCTGGTGAGTGCCGAAGGAGTTCGCTACCCGCCGGTCGATGACGTGGATTTGGCATTGTCGAGCTCCGGCATCGTTTCAACTCCCATTACGAAGGAGCTTCCTCCCGGCGCCTCATACACCACAACTTTCGTGTTCGATCTCCCCGAAGAGACTGTGCCGACCGGATTGTTGTTGACCGACGATCTCGTGGTGAGTCGCTTTCTGATCGGACACGAACGCAGTCCGTTCCACGCCCCCACGTTGCTTCAGTTGCCTTCCTCCTCGATGGCGAAGGGAACCTGACCTCGATGGACGCTGTGCCGCTGCTGGTCGCGGCAATGCTATCGACCACTCTTGGTTTCTCGCGGTACCACGCCAGGGTGGATACGACTTCCGTGGTGGATCGCCTGGCCTGCTGGGGCTGTTTCCTCGTCGCCTTGTTGGCGATGCTCGCCTCGCTGGCCGGGGACTAGCGGTCGAGGTACCCTCCCGTTCTGTTTCAGGCGGTCTCAACCGGAACGTCTCAATGAAGCCCTATCCGGACCCCTGGCTCCCCGCCATGTTTGGGGTCCTGCTGCTTCCTTCTATTGGAGCCTGCCAGCGCGTGAAGCCACTCGACAGTGACGAGATTCGGGTTTCCGGAACCATCGAGCTCACACCTGTCGGGGTGAATTGCTGGCGGCTGACCGGGAAGGACGGCAAGAACTACGAGCTGCGCGCCGATCAGGCACCGGCCGGATTGCTCACCAATGGCAAGTCGGTAACGCTGGTGCTCAAGCTCCGGTCCGATCTGATGAGTGCCTGTCAGGTGGGCCAGATTGCCGATGTGGTGCGGGTTGAGTAGTGAACGAAACTCCCACCCCCGCGCCCCGTAAGCTTCCCCCGACCCGCAGGTTGGTCCTTATGAGCAGTCCCTCTTTCATGGAGAAACGCGTGTCTCCCATTGGACGGCAGTTCGGGGCCGGAGTCGCCCTTCTGATCGCGGTCTCGGGATGCAGTCACGGTGGTGCCAATGTCGCCGCCGCTCCCTCCAGTGCCGATGCGTTCTCTCCCAGCCTGATGCGTACTCGCCTCTTCGCCTATGCCGATGACTCCATGCTCGGCCGGGAAACGGGCCATCCGGGCAACGTCAAGGCGACGACCTTCATCGCTGGCCAGGTGCAGGCGCTGGGTCTCGAGGCGGGGGTGACAACGGCACCTATTTCCAGACCCTGCCGCTGGTCGGACGGGCGCTGGATTCGACCACCAATGTGACGGTTGACGGTACGCCATTGGAGCTGTGGAAGGATTACGCCCCGCTTCCTCCGATCGAAGGGGTTCCGGTGGCCGAGAGCGGCGCGCTGAATCAGGTACCGGTGGTGTACGCCGGCCGAATGGGAGATTCGGTCGCCGTGCTGAGTGCGGATGACGCGAAGGGCAAGATCGTGGTGCTGGGCCCGGCGATGGATCCCACCGGGAAAGAGGTCTTCAATCTCTCCATGGGCTCCATCGTTCGCTATCAGGGCGCCGCCGCCATCGCGATGGCAAACTGGGACCTGGCCCCTCCGGGTATAGCGGATTTTCTCCGTCAGTCAGGGTCGGAAATGAAGGAAGGCTCCGACGATCCGGCGGCGGCTCGGCCTCTCGCCATTTTTGTCACGCGCGCGGCTGCGGAGAGATGCTGGGCGGTTCGGTCTCGAGTCTGCAATCGGGCGCCGCCGGCAAGTCCATCAACGGCAAGATTGCCTTTACCGAAACTCAGCCCGAGGCGCCGGCGAGAAATGTGATTGCGATCCTGCGGGGTAGCGATCCGGCCCTTGCGGGTGAGTTTGTGGCCATCGGCGCTCACAACGACCACATCGGGACGACCGACGAGCCGGTGGATGCCGATTCGATCTGGGCCTTCAACAAGGTCATGCGTCCCATGGGGGCGGAGAACGAGCCGGGAATTCCCTCTGCCGAGCAGGCGACGCGGATCAAGACCCTGATCGACAGCGTGCGGAAGACCCATCCCGCCGGACGGGTCGATTCAGTGTACAACGGCGCGGATGACGATGGGTCAGGCTCGATGACGGTGCTGTCCATTGCCCAGGCGTTTGCCGAGAGCAAGACCAAACCCAGGCGTTCGATCATCTTCGTGTGGCACACCGGAGAGGAAGAGGGACTCTGGGGTTCGGACCTGGTTCACCCGCGCATTCCACCATCCCGCGGGACTCCATCGTGGCCCAGCTCAACATCGACATGGTGGGGCGTGGTGGGGTCAACGATCTCAAGGGAGGCGGACCGGGCTACCTGCAGCTCATCGGCTCACGCCGGCTTTCTACCGAGCTGGGAGACCTGGTGGAGAGCGTCAACAAGAGCGGGAATCACGGATTCACCTTCGACTACAGCTACGACGCGAACGGCCATCCCGACAACATCTACTGCCGCAGTGATCACGCGATGTACGCCCGCTTCGGCATTCCGATCGTGTTCTTCACCACCGGCGGGCACTCCGACTATCACATGCTCTCCGACGAGCCCCAGCGCATCGACTACACCAAGATGAGTCATGTCGGGTCACTGGTCTACGACATCGCGCTCCACGTGGCCGATCTGGATCACCGCGTGGTGGTGGACAAGCCGAAGCCGGATCCGGAGGCGCCGTGTAAGCAAGTGATTGGAGGATTGTCAGATTGACTAGATTGTCAGATTGAATGATTTTGAAGCCACTACCATCTGGATCAATCTTCAATCTGACAATCTTTCAATCTTCAATTCCCCTCTCCCCACCATCTCCACCCACCTCCCCGCTTCGCCTCCGCCACCTGGGGTCTGCAACGCGGGGTCGCGCGTTCTTCCATAGCTCGATGAACTTCTGGAGATGCAGCGCTGCCTTCTCCCGGTCGCCGCGCTGGGCATACAGCTCGCCCAGCCGCTTGTGGGTGAACGCCAGATACTGGGCGTCGATTTCGAGCTGATCTTCCATCGGTGACACCAGGTATTTCTCATAGGAAGCGATGGCCGAGTCGGGCTGGCTGGCCGCTTCCCAGGCTCGTCCCAGCTCGGCCAGCACGCAGCGTTCGCAGGGAGCGGCTATGGTCGCGGCTTGCAGCTGACGCACGGCGCGTCTGCGGGTTGTTCTCGGCGAGTGCGATCATTCCCAGGACGCCCTGATAGTACGCCTCGCTTCGTCCCCGGATCTCGAGCGGCAACTGCTCGTACTCGCGGACGGTGGCGCGGGCACGGTCGGGTCGGCCGACCATTGCCTCGAAGTATGCCACGTCGAGGTAGGGACGATCCACCGAATCGAGCTGGGCGTAGGGATAGCGGCGGAGCGCGGTATCCAGAATCCGGATCGCGCCTGAGCGATCCCCTTCGAACCATCCGGCGATGCCGACGAGCGTAAGCTCGAAGCGAGGGCATAGTTCAACGCGCCGGCCTGGGCCGCTCCTCTGCTGTTTTCCGAAATCAGTTCTTTGGCCTCCCGCAGGCGACCTTCCAGGAGCTTCACCTGTGCCAGGTTTGCTGTTGCCGCACCCTTTTCTTCCGGACTGATCTCGGGTGAGGTCCTGAGACCGGTGTAGATGACTCGCGCCGTGTCGTATCGCCCCTGTGAAACGGCGAGTTCAGCGGCGATCCACGGTGTCCCGCTGTAGTCCGGGAACTTGTTCGACGCCTGCCGCAACAAGGCCGTCGCGCTGTCCGATTGCCCGGAAGCGACAAACCCCTGGACCAGGTTGAACCAGGCGGTGGCGGAGCTGGAATCGGCCGCGATCGCGCGGTGATAGTACTCGTTTGACTTCTGAGGATTCTTCAGCCGGGCATAGACCAGCCCCAGGTTGTTGAGCGCTGGATAGTTGTCCGGCTCGATGTCGAGCAGGGCATTGTACGCGGACAAGCGCCTTCTGCGGTTGGATATCGACCCGGGTGTAATACGTGCCAAGTGTCAGGTAGCGCTCCCGCTCGGTGAGCCGGTCCTGATGGCGCAGCGCGTTCTGCATCGCGTGACGCTGCTTCGCCCGCTCGCCGACGTTGCCGTAATTCACCCCGAGCCTGCGCCAGGCCATGGCGAATCCGGTATCGAGCGCCACGGCCTCTTCCAGGAGTTGGTCGGCCCGGCTGGAAGCTCCTGCCGTGGCGCCAATGCGCATGGCCTGCGAGTACTTCTCGAGCGCTTCCAGTGATGGAGTCGTCACCTGCTCCAGCGGTTGGCCCACGCCGATGCTCTTGAGCGACTCGCCGATCTTCCGCCTGAGCTCGTGGGACACTCTTGCCGATGGTCTCGATCAGTTCGGTGGAGTCCTTTGCGCACTTCGCGAAACGCGGCCAGTGGCTCCCCGTTCGCGGCCGAGATGATCTGAGCTGAAGAAGGTGAAGGAAGGTCCGACGGAGGCGATATCTCCCGTGATCACGGCCTTCACGCCTTCCCGCTGGGCGATTTCCCGCGCCAGTGTGAGATCGATGGCCGAGCTGTCGGGCCGTTGCATCCGCTCGAGCGCCGCTGCGATCTGCGTCGGTGAGAACACCGTCACCGTGCGCGATTGAGTGAGGTCTACCCGAAGTGCCTCTCCTGCTGCGATACCCAGAGTCGAATCGCGAGTGCGATTGGTGATATCGGCGAGGAGCACGGGATCCCGCGCATCGAGCACGCCCTGCGCGACGAGGGACCTCCCGGGTATGAGGCCTGCGAAGTACCCACCGAGGAGCACGGTGAGGGCCAGCGCGCCTGCGCCCAGGAGCACGGTTCGCTTGCGGCGCCGGGGGACCGGCGTGAAGGCTCCGCTCGAGAGTGCGCTCAGCCGCTGCCGCCACCTCGTCGGCCGAGGCGGGCCGCAGGTCCCGGTCCTTCTCCAGGCACTGCATCAGAAGGGCGGCCAGCGGTGGCGGGCAGTCGGGCCGGCCCAGGGTGACGTCAGCCGGTTTTTCGGTGAGATGCGCCGCCAGCAGCTCCTGCGGGGTCCGGCCGGCGAACGGCGCCTTCCCGGTCAACATTTCGTAGCCCAACGCGCCGAAGGCATAGAGGTCTGCGCGATGGTCGATGTTGGGATCGGCGGCGATCTGTTCCGGCGCCATAGTACGCCGGAGTGCCCATCGAGAGCCCTGCCGAGGTGAGCGTCCCGCCTCGGCGAAACACTTCCCAGCGCCTTCGCGATCCCGAAATCGGTGACCACCGCGTGCTGGCCGCTGAGCAGGATGTTTTCCGGCTTGATGTCGCGATGCACCACGCCATGCCGGTGCGCGTAGGCCAGCGCGTCGGCGACTTCTCCCAGCATCCTGACGACATCCGCCGTGGCGATTCGCTCCTTCCGGTTGAGCGGGGCCCGGAGCGATTCCCCTCGACGAAGGGCATGGTGTAGTAGAGCGTGCCGCTGGCTTCTCCCGCCGTCAGCAAGGGAACGATGTGCGGATGCTGCAGCCGGGACGCGAGCTGGATCTCGCGGCGGAACCGGTCCGCCGAGAGCATCGCGGCGTACTCGGGCGGAAGGACCTTGATGACGACCTTACGGCCCAGTGCCGTCTCCTCCGCCACAAAGACCCGGCTCATTCCGCCGCCACCCGAGTTCCTTCTCGAGGCGGTAGGTGGAACCGAGCGCGCGCCTGCAAGCGTTCGAAGAGATCGCCGCGTCATTACTGAACCTTGGGCTGGGAGGCGAGCATCTTCTCGAACTTGGGATTACCAGCCAGCGGCTGCCAGAAGGGGTCAACGCGGAAGTTCTGGAACGGAGACGATCGACGGCACTGCCAGAAGCTGGTTCAGGATATCGACGGCCGAGTCATAGTCTCCGGTCAAAACGTAGATGCGCGCGAGCTGGTAAAGCATTGTCCCGCCTCGGTAGGCCTCTTTTGACAGAGGAAGCATTTCGACGGACCGCTTCCCTTCGCGAATGGCATCGCTGCGGCGGCCCAGGCCCGCGTAGATCACGCCCAGTTCGGAATGCGGAAACGCTTCATTCGGTAGGCCCACCGACCGCCGCCTCTTTGATGACACGAGCCGAATCGAGATAGATCCGTGACTTGGCCAGCTGGTTCTGCTGTCGTGCCACTTCGGCCTTGAGGACGAAATAGCTGGTCGAGTCGTTGAACATGGCTGGCGTCGAGCCGGCCAAGGCTCGCGACAAGCATGGAGTCCCGTGCCACTGAGGAAGGCATCTCCGAAGTACCCTCCCTGGACGGTGCCGAAGAATGGCGAGCAGCGCTTCCGGCCCGACTCTCGCGGCTCCCTGCCGTAAGAATCGATACGCTTCGGCGGTATCCCCAGTGCCAACGCAGCGCGATTCGAGCCAGCAAGCGTGTAAGGGAGATTCCAATCCGGGGACAGATCCCGGCGAGCGTTCGATAAAGTATTTGGCGTCCTCGTAGCGCCGAACGAGGAAATACGTCTCGCCGAGATTCTCGCTGTTGATGGCGGAGCGGGGATCCAGGTCAACCGACTTCTTGAAGTTCGCGACCGCATCGTCCCATCGACCCCTGCCGGCGCTGGACCGCCGCTGATCGCAAAAACACGTCGGGATCGTTGGGCCGTTTCTTCAAGGCGAGGTTCAGCTCCTGCAGAGCGCGATCGTAGTCGAGGAATCCCCAGTAGTAGTAGAACCCCATCGCCCGATGGGCATCGGCCAAGTCCGGATTGAGCCGGAGGGCCGAATCCCCGCCGCCTTCGCCATGACGAGTCGCTGAGCAGTCCGATCGAAGAAGAACCAGTAGTACTCCGAGTGCGCCTCGGATAACGCCGCCCACGCCATCGCGAAACCGGGATCGGCTGCAACGGCCTTGAGTAGTTTTCGACCGCTCCACCGATGTCGGCCTTCCGCATAGCCGCGGAGGTAGGAGGCCCGGCCCCGCAGGTAATAATCATAGGCCTCGGGATTGTCGGTCGGCTTCTCGGCCAACTCCTGCTTTTCCGGTTCGGCGAGGGCCACCCCAAGAGCCGAAGTGACTTGCTGCGCGATGTCCGATTGAACCTGGAAGACGCCCGCTAAGACCGCCTGGTAGCCATGGGCCCAGACGTTGGTCCCATCGGAGACCTTGATCACCTCCGGGCTCACCCGGATCTGGCGGGTGCCGTCCGGCAGCTGGTCCCACCTCACGGTACCCTCGAGGATGTAGCCGGCTCCGAGCTCTTCGCCGATTTGTCGCAGCGGCTTGGTAGTTCCCTTGTACTGCATGGCGCTGCTGCGCGGTATGACTCGAAGGCCACTGACTCCGGTGAGCCGGTTGATGATTTCCTCGGTTATGCCGTCGGCGAAGTACTCGTCTTCCGGTTTGCCCAGGTTCTGAAATGGCAGCACGGCGATCGTCATGCCGCCGGGAGCCGCGGCAGTCCTGCCCCTGAATCGGGGCACGGCGATCGCCAGCGATAACGCCACGACCGCGCCCATGATCAGAAGGCCGGCCCTCCGCCATGCCGGAGCCCGGCTCGATGCGACTCCTGTCGCCGTACCGGTCGCTGCGGTCGTTACTGCCGGTGTCGCACTGGTCGGCGCGGTTCCTCCACTCGGAGTGGACGCCAGCTTCGAGCTGGCTCAGGAGTTCTTCCGCGCTCTGATAACGATCGGCCGGCTTCTTCTCGAGGCAGCGCATCACGATGCTGGCCAGGCCGGGAGGGACCGTGGATCGAGCCTCGGTCACCGGTACTGGTGCCTTGGTGACGTGCGCGGTCAGCACGGATTGAGCGGAGGGCCCGGTGAATGGCGGGCTCCCGGTCAGCATCTCGTAGGCGAGCACACCGACGGCGTAGAGGTCGGCGCGATGGTCGGTATGAGGATCCGCGGCGGCCTGCTCGGGCGCCATGTAGCGCCGGAGTCCCCAGCGCGAGTCCGGTCGAGGTGATAGAGCTCTTGCCGCTGGCTTCCAGCGCCTTGGCCACGCCGAAATCGGTGACGAGGGCATGCTTGCCTGAAATCAGCACGTTGTCGGGCTTGATGTCGCGGTGCATCACGCCGTGCTGGTGGGCGAAGGCCAGGCCGTCCACCACGTCCTTGAGCAGGCGGACTGTGTCGTGAACCGGCAGCTCGCCCCGGCTTGCGATCCGGGCCCGAAGCGACTCCCCCTCGATGAGCGGCATCGTGTAGTACAGCACGTCGCCGGCCTGACCGGCCGCAAGCAGGGGAACGATGTGGGGATGGTGCAGGCCGGCTGCTACCCGAATCTCGCGGCGGAACCGATCCACGTTGAGTCCGGCCGCGTATTCAGGCGGCAGGACCTTCACCACCACTTTGCGGCCCAGCGCCGTCTCCTCCGCGACGAAGACACGGCTCATCCCTCCACCACCCAACTCGCGTTCCAGGCGGTAGGCGGTGCCAAGGGCCTGCTGTAGGCGGTCTTGTAGTTCGGTCAAGGAACTGGGGTGAGGGTGGTGAAAGTTACCGAAATCAGTGGTCCGTGGGCAGGTGTCGGACCGGGACTGGGCCGGGCTCGGCGGTATTACACTTGAGCGTAATGCGCTCCTTTCATATCTCCCGCCGAGGATTCCTCCTGGGTGCTGCGGCGACCGCTGGAGCCCTCGCGACCGACGCGTTCGGGATCGAGGGCCGTCGAGTCTACATCACCCGCCACGATGTCGAGATCCCGGGTCTGCCTGATGCTCTCGACGGGCTCCGAATCGCGCAGGTGACTGACATGCATCTGCATGGAGGTCTCCACGCCGCGGCCCGGGCCACGATGGAATTGATCCAGACCGAGAAGCCTGAGATTACCCTCCTCACCGGAGACGCCTGCGAGCATCAGAGCTACCTGCCCGATGTCACAACGTTCACCCGCGAGTGCCGTGGTTCCGTTGCGACGCTGGCATTGATGGGGAACTGGGAGTACTTCGTGGACATCAGCTCGACGCAGGCCGAGGCCGCCTACGAGTGCGGCCGGCGCCGAACTCCCGCTGAACCGGTCACGCCGGATCGAAATCGGAAACGCGTCGCTGAATATCATCGGACTCGATGATCCGGTTCGCGGCAAGCCGGACCTTCAGCAGACGCTGAAACACGCCCTTCCTGCCGACATCCAGATCTGGGCCTATCACGCCCCCGCCTACGCTGACCTGATCCTGCCCGGCATCGGACCGCCACCCGCGTTCATGCTGGCCGGTCACACCCACGGCGGCCAGATCCGTCCTGCCTCTCATCCCGCCCCTTCCTCCCGTTCGGCAGCGGACGTTTTGTCCAGGGCTGGTACCGCGACACTCTGGCGCCGCTCTATGTGTCCCGGGGCATCGGGACCACCACGATTCGGGCCCGGTTCCGGTGTCCGGCTGAGCTGCCAGTGCTTCGTCCTGCGGAAAGGGCAGGGGAGCGGGACGAGTGACGAGGAGTGAGAAACGGACAGTGAACGGTGAACAGTGAGGAGGGTCATCCGAGGACTGTCATCCGAGGAGTCGAGAGATCTACCTCTAGGAGTCCTGCGGAGAGATTGTCGATCTCGCGCTTGCTCGGGATGACGCTGCTTTCCAATCTGACAATCTGCACATTCCCAACTCTCAGTCTCTCCATTTCACTCATCACTGCTTCGCTCTTCCATGTCGGCCAGAATGGCGCTCCGGTGCCAGCGGTCGGCCGAGGAACTGCTCCAGCACCGTCAGCGAAGGTCGCTCGAGGCCGAAGCGATAGATCTGCTCCGAGGCCCAGGGATACCAGGTCGAATCGCTTGCGATGAAGGAGTCCCCGCAGCGTGCGCATCCGGGCCCTCAGATCCGCTGTGATGATGCGCACCGATCGCGTAGTTCACCAGGTAACCCGGCCCGTCGATCAGCTGCCCTCGCATCGCCCACCACGACCACTCGGGATGGGGCCGAATCCTGAAGTAGGTGCTGCGTGATATCGGTCCACAGCTGGTTGGGATCCTGGGACGGGTTACGGTCCATCCGCAGTTCGAAGAGACCCCAGGCCACGTCGAACACGATGCCGGCATACTTGGCCCGCAGGGATTCCGCGAGTGTCACCGAATCGCCGAGGAAGCGGATCTGCCAGGCCGGCTCGTACAGCTCCATGGCTGGGAAGTCGGCTAAGGCTTCCGTGAACGTGTCGTTGTCGGGCCAGTCCATGTAGGCGGGGCGAGTCCGGATCGCCGCGATGTGGATCGCGTGGCCGGTCTCATGCAGCAATTCGGCGAGGTTGTCGAAACTGCCCGCGAGATACGAGGTGAAGACCCAGGGCTCGCCGGAATTCCAGCGACCGTCCACTTGTCGGGGTCGGGCACCGAAGTCGGTGTATGCTACCGGATACTTCCTGCACGCGCCTCCAGATCGTAGTGCACACCCAGCGTGACCGGATTCGCTCCCAGCATCCGGTAGTAGTCGTCATTCACTCGGCGCATGTCTGCGAGTGTGGCCACCTTCGGGCTGAGCCGCCGGCTCGCTGCACCGGCCTGATAGTAGAAATTCCACGGCTCGAGCGTGGAATCGGGAGAGATCGAGCGCCAGGTCTCCAGGATCCGGACCAGCCAGCCTTCCATCTCCGTGCTGGGGACGCCGAACGCGGCCGCCTTCTGTGCGATCGGTGAGACCTTCCCCCTTCAATTCTTCGTGATACATCCGGGCGAGGATGCGATAGGGACTGGTGGAATCATCCTGACCGTTGATGCTGCGCCAGACCGGTTGCAGTGCCAGAAACAGCCGCTCCGCTTCGCGGCGTCATCGGTGCGTCCCAGTCGTCCCAGGATCTCGAGCCGGTTGAGCCGCTCTCCATCCACCTCGATGTTTTCCGTGGCCTTGCCGTAGCAACTCAGCACTCGCGCGGAGAGGAGGGAGATGCCCTCAGGCTGGCGAGCCAGACTGTCCGGCGCGTAGTCGCACGATTCAGGGCCGGTTTCTCCCGAGCTCGAGTCCGACTGCTGATGCCAGGAGCGAACGGCTCGATTCCCTGATTACCTGGAGGGCGGCACTGTCGGCCGGCGTGAGATCCTTCGGCACGGCCGCGAGCCGAGTCTGGAAGACGGCTCGTGCGCTATCGCGACTCCTCTCCAGGGTGGCAACGGTGACCCCGTGCACGCTCTCGCTCGCTCCGCGCGCCTCGGTTACGCCAATCTGGTCCTGCCAGAAGCGGAGGGATTGGTAGCTGTCTTCGAGCGGAGCGAGTGGAGACGAAGCTGGTGCGACAGTGGGAGATGAATGGCAGCCTGTCGCGACCGCGAGGCAGGTCCCAATCACCGGGAGAAAAAGAAGGCCGCAGCATGACTGAATCTGCGGCCTCCTGAATGGATGCGATACCCTTACGGTTGCAGCAGGTCTCCCGTCCTTCCAGCTCTCCGCGACTCACCCCACCGGGCGCCCCATCCCACCACCACTGCTTCTCCAGCGTCTTCTTCCGCGGCCACACCTCATCGAGCGTGTTGCCGTCGTAGAGCCGGCCATTCTTCATCACGTACTTGATCGAGGCGGTGTTATGGATGTCATCCAGAGGATTGGCATCGAGCACGATCAGATCCGCGAGCTTCCCCGGTTCGACCGAGCCCAGGTCCTGGCCGAAGCCGATCGCTTCTGCGCCGAAGATCGTGGCGACCCGAAGCACATCGTGCGGCTTCATCCCACCCGCGCTCATCGCCCAGAGTTCCCAGTGATCGCCCAGGCCGTCCATCTGGCCGTGGCCGCCCAGGCCCACGCGGCCTCCCGCCTCGACGATCGCCTTATGCCGGCGGCAATCTTCGGGAAGATGTACTGATTTTCGCGGAACCAGGGACGCCGTTCCGCCCGAATGGCAATCTCGTCATAGGGCACGAAGCGCCGGACCTTGGGGTTCTGCATGATGTCGAAGCGCTCGTAGAAATAGTTCTCGCTCCACGGACCGCCGTAAGACACCAGCAGGGTCGGCGTGTAGGTGATACCCGACTTGGCGAACACCTCGACCACGTCTTTGCTGAGCGGCGTGATGGGCAGACTGTGCTCGTGCCCCGGATAGCCGTCCATCGCAATAGTCAGGTTCATCTTGAAGTCGAGCCCGCCCTCCGTCGTGGGCATCAGGCTCTGCTCCTTGGCGGCCATGATGACCCACTGCCGCTGCTTCCGGTTTCCGACCATGTACTGCTTGATGGTGTTGGTGTGATAGAAGTCGCTGTAGCGCTTGAGCGCGTTCCTCACATCGTCGAGGCTGGTGAAGGGCTCTTCGAAGTAGGTGCCGAAGACACCGGGTCCCGTGTGATAGATGCGCGGGCCGATCAATTGGCCTGCTTCCACCTGGTCGGCATAGGTCAGGACGTCGGTCGTGTTGGTCTGCGGATCGCGCACGGTCGTAACACCGTAGGCGAGATTGGCCAGGTACTTCCAGACCTGTGGCTCGTGGATGCCGAAGGTGGGCCAGGGATGGGCGTGGATGTCCACGAATCCCGGAATGATGGTCTTGCCCGCGGCGTCGATCGTGCGAGCGCCGGACGGCGCCGTGCAGGCTCCCACGCACACGATGCGGTTATCGGTGACGACGACGTCGCCCTGATCGATGACCTCGTCGCCCTTCATGCTGATGATCCGCGCTCCCTTGAGCACGACGGTCCCCTGGGGAACATCGCGTGGGGCGTAGATCGCAATGTCGCGCCTGGTCGGCTCATAGGCCGGTGCCTTGGCCAGCGAATCGTTGCGCGCCTTAGTGGCCGAATCGGGCTTGGCGGTCGTGTCGGCCTTGGGGAATCGGCCTGGGCCGAATCCCGCGCAGCCTTCACCTTCTCCATCGAGTCGGCGGCAGCGGGGTCGTACTGGAAGAAGCTCCGTCCCAGCGCCCAGGTAATGCTCTTGCCACCGGGTCCCCATCCGATGAAATCCCCGCCGACCTTGGTAAGCCGCTTGGCGGGGAACGCCGAGGCAGACGGGTCGGCGATGCTGATGGACAACGGCTCCTGCCCGGTCATCGGCAGGTTGACCATATAGACGTAGTTGTTGACCAGTGCCACGACCTGCTGACTGTCCGGGAGACGAGAATTTCATCCGCCACATTGGGCTCTGCCATGGGCGCGTTGGCGGTGAAGCCGGTGATCTTGATGCGCGGCCGACGGTCGGTCCCGTCGTACCTCATCGAGACCAGGCCTTCCCTCAGGATCGTAGATGAAGATCAGGTTCGGATCGCTGGAGAAATGCGGACGCGCCTCCGGGCCTGATGGGTGAGACTCGGGTGAGGGCACCGCCAGCCGCAGGGAGCCAGTCGAGCTCATAGCCGGGCCCGAACGCCTCGTTCACCCGGGCCTGGCGGGGACCCCGGATGACGACGATGCGTTGTCCGTCAGGAGACCACGCCGGACCCTGATAGAACGCGGGATCCGCACTCAGCCGCTCCGCCTTGCCGCCGGTCGACTTCACCCGCTGGACATATCCGCCGGCATTGCCCCAGGTGATGTACGCGACCCACTTCCCGTCCGGAGACCAGACCGGGTTCTGTTCGTGCACCGTGTCGGAGGTGAGCCGCTTCGGCGTGCCATTGGGCAAGTCCAGCGTGTACAGCCGGTCGAGCGCCGAGAACAGGAGGCGCTTTCCGTCGGGAGAGAGCGACGGGTCGCGAATCTGCTTCAGCAGGATTTCGCCGGTATCCACCTTGAACTCGAACTTGACGAGGGGGCCCATCTTGAGATGGACCGCAGGCAGAAGAACGGATCTCGGCTTGCTTACCGGTCGCAACCTCGATCTTGTAGATCTTCCCGTTCCAGGCGCTCACCACATAGCGGCTGTCGGGCGTGAAGGACGACCCGGGCAGCAGGTCGCGAGTGAAGCGCGACTCCATGTCATCCCGCTGGATCGGGTAGGCCAGCCAGCGCTCGTCCCCGTGGCGAGGTTGCGCACCCGGAGGCCGGTCTGCGCATCCCGCCGGTTGCCGTAGACCAGCCATTGCCCGTCGGGAGAGAGCATCGGACGGAATGCGCTGCCGTAGGCGTCGGTCTGGGGAAGACGCGACCGGTGCGCCGGTCGAAGATCGCGAGCTGCCACTGGGTGATCTCGATGTTGTAGCCGAAGCCGCCCCGCTTCCTGGCGTACCAGACGTAGCGGCCGTCGTTCCCGAACGCCGGGCCCATGGAGTTGATGTTGGTGCCCCGGCCGGTGCCGAGTGCGCCCTGGCCCTTGTCGTCCTTGGTGAGGGAGACTCCGGGACCACCGTCCTTGTGGAACATCCAGAGCTGGTAGCTGCTGCCGATCGGAGAATTGGTCTTCGAGGCGATGATGTAGTTGCCGTCCGGCGTCCACTCCGGCGAAGCGTAGAGCGAATTATCCCCCTGCTGACCAGCTTGGTCTTGCTGCCGTCGGGATCCATGGTCCACACGTTCTCGGCGCCGTCCTGATCGCTCAGGAAGACGATCCGCTTCCCGTCGGGCGACCAGCGCGGCTGCGAGTCGAACGGCGGCCCCGAGGTGATCGCCTTGGTCGTACCGCCGCTGATCGGCATGGTGTAGATGTCGCCCAGCAGCTCGAAGACGATGGTTTGACCGTCGGGCGAGACGTCCAGCGACATCCAGGTGCCCTCCGTGGTCTCGAAATCGAGATTCCGGTCGGCGACCAGGGGAGGCTGTCGGTCTTTTTCTTCGTGGTATCGGCGGAGTGAACCAGTGCGGCGAGCGCCAGCGTTCCGATGAGGAGCATGGGTGGTTGCGTTAGGGGAGTTTGTAGAGACTACCCGCCTACGGGTCACGACCGAGCCGAGTTCAGGGCGTTGTCCGACGCAAGGTTGAACATGGTGCGGAAGGCTCGAAATACCTCCCGAAAGTCCTGGTGCTGATATGCCACAGTGCGGGGGCCGGTCCGTGTTACGCCAGGGGCCATCTGCGCCAAATCGGCCTCGACCGTCACCCGAAAGTCCACCTCGAGCGCAAACGGAGCCGGCAGCACCAGCGGACGGATCGCGTTTAAGGACTTCACCGCCTCGCTCAGCGGCGGTTCGGATCCGGTTACAGGCCTCTAAGGGTGAAAGGCTCCGCGCTGCGTTGCGGCTCAACGCCTCCTTCACGATCACGGTCTTCACCGCCGGACCGAGCAGTTGACCCGCCTCGGACGCGAGGGCCTGGTCTCCCGATACCAAGGCCACCGGCACGCGGTAGGTGCCTGCCAACAACGCATTCAGGCCTAGCTCACCCAGAGAAGTCCCGTTCACCCGGACGTCGAGGATCCGGTCGGTGTAGGTGTGATCGAGTATCGCGTTCCGGGTCCCGGCCCGGGCATGATAACCAACGAAGAACGCCCGCGTCGTGGCCCGACTCGATGCCTTCCATCATGGACCAGGTCTTGGGCCCGCCGCTCACCAGTTGCGCTGACGGATGGAGCTGCTCGGCCAGGAGGTTCCGCATCAGCCAGTGGCTGTCATTGACCAGCACCGCGGTGGCGCCTCCCGTCAGCGCTCCTTCGATGGCGGCGTTGGCTTCCTCGGTCATCTGGGCTCGGAACCGGTTGTACTCTCCGGCACAACGGGGATCGATCGGATTGGTCTGATCCTCATGCACCACGCCCGCGATGCCTTCCATGTCCACCGAGATGTAGATTCGCATGGCGACCAATCTAACGTTTGACGGGAGTTCCGATGCGGCTGAATACCGACGCTGGCGTTGTTGCTGCTCTTGTCGCTTGATCTGCCCTATGCCGAGGCGCAGAGCGACAGCGCCGCCACGCTGGTACTGGGACGACGGTACACCCAGCTCTTCTACGCCGACAGCCTGGATCCGATCTGGGCCGCGATGACGCCAGAGATGCAGAAAGTCCTCGGTAAGGAGGCCGGCCTCGAGGCGTTCCGCACTCAGGTGACCGAGGAGATCGGTCCCGAGGTCAAGGTGATCCGGGAGAAGCTGACCGACACACTCGGTGTGCGATTGTATACCCGGGTGGCGGCGTTCGAACGGTCTACCGCGTCATTCACCGTTCAGTGGACCTTCGATTCGGCTTCGCGTGTCGCCGGGTTCTTCATCCGGCCGGCACGGGAGGAGGCTCCGTCCGAATACTCTCCTACCAGACCAAGACCGATCTCCGGCTTCCATTCCGCGGCGACTGGTATGTGTTCTGGGGCGGTCGCACCATCCCCGAGAACTACCACGCCTTCACGACCGACCAGCGCTTCGCCTATGACCTCGTGATTCGTCGAGATGGCTCGACTCACACGGGAGACGGGCTCGAGAACAAGGAGTATTTCTGCTTCGGCCAGCCGGTCCTCGCTCCGGCGGCCGGAACGTCGTCGAAGCGGTGGATGGAATCCCGGATAATCGGCCCAGCAACATGAATCAAACCCAGGCACTGGGCAACCACGTCATCATCGACCACGGAAACGGGGAGTATTCGCTTCATCGCCCACTTCAAGAACGGAACGGTGCTGGCGAAGCAGGGACAGCGGGTGGGCCAGGGCGACCAGTTGGGCGAATGCGGCAACAGCGGCAACTCGAGCGAGCCCCACGTCCACTATCACTTGCAGACGACCGCGATATTCGGAAAAGGCGAAGGGCTACCTGCCCAGTTCCAGCGCTACTATGCCGACGGCAAGTGGGTCGAACGGGGAGAACCGACGCGCGGGCAGGCGCTGCGGGTGCCCTGAGCGGATCGAGCGCACTGTGAGGGATGTCTGGATCGATTTAGGATGTGCAAAACGTTGAGACGTTAGAGATGCTGGGGACTGATCTGGATGTCGGGCCCCAACATCCCTGCAATCCCTACGTCCAAGCATCCAAGCGATCCCAATCAGTATCTCACATCCAGCACATCCCTCAATCCTGAACGATCGCTTCCGCTTCGATCTCTACCACCATATCGGGATGGATTAGGGCGGCAACTTCCACCATCGTGGTCGCGGGACGGATATCCCCTGAAGAACTCGCCGTGCGCTCGACCCACCTCCTCCCACTTGGTGATGTCGGTGACATAGGTGCGGGTGCGGACGACATCGCGGAGCGTCGCACCGGCTTCGATCAGCGCCTTCTCGATGATCTGCAGTGCTCGAGTGGCCTGTGCGCCGGCATTGCCTGGCGCCACAACCTTGCCATCAGGACCCAGGCCGACTGTGCCTGATACGTGCACCGAGTTGCCAACCCGCACCGCTCGCGAATAACCCACCACCGGTTCCCACGGCGCTCCGCTCGAAATATTCGTTCGGCCCATTAGTAAACTCTGCCTCCCAGAGGTACGTCGCGTTCGCTGGCGAGAAGGACTACACGGCCCCGCTCATCGGGGAGTCCGAGGACCAGGACCTCGGATTGAAACCCTGCGATGGCACGAGTCCCCAGGTTCACCGCGGCAATCACCTGACGCCCGATCAGGTCTTCCGAGGGTGTAGAGATCGGTGAGCTGAGCACTCGACGCCTTAACGCCGAGTGGTCCGAAATCGATGCGGAGCCGATACGCCGGCTTTCTGGCAGCAGGATGAGGCTCCGCCTCGGTGATCCGACCTACCCTTAGGTCCAATTGCTGGAAAGCTTCGTAAGCGCTCATGTCTATGAATCCGTGCGTTAGATCACAGACTACGTCACCTGGAGAATGTCGGCAACATTACCTGATTTTGGGGTGCCATTGATATTAGGACTATTGTAGTTTGTGAAGAGGGTTGTCTCATGAAGCCCCCAACCTTAATGAAGAGGTTATGACCAGTGCTGATTCTCAATCGCCGCCAGGAGAGGCGATTCTCATAGACGGCGGCATCCGGATAATCGTCCTGTCCAGCGATCGCAGGGGCGCCAGGATCGGGATAGAGGCACCAACCTCAGTAAATATCCAGCGCGAGGAGCTGATAACTCGGGCGGCGGCGGTGGAGCAAAAGGTGGAGGACTGAGGATCCTGACGCGTCTGGATCTGACAAAAGAAACGGCCCCTCGAATCGAGGGGCCGTTCTTCATTGGGATTGATCCCTTAGCCAAACGAGGTACTGGCGCTCCGTCGCGAAAGGGCCCTCACCACCCGTGCGGCGATCTCGTTACTGCCGAGGATCATCACGAACAACGCTTTCAGCATTTTTCCCCTCCGCGATCTGGGACCGATTCAGACGCTACACCGGTGATTAGACAAGATTCGGGCCAGAAAGTTCCATCTGCCATACGGCTGGAGGTCAACGGGAAAAAGTCTTGGCGGGTATGAGGTTGGGGATTCCGTCCTGCTTCTGGCCGATCACCCACGTCAACGGTTCAAATCGAGACGATGGTGAGGTGTTGAGGACACGCCGGTCACTTCGGTGCACCACTGTCCGAGGCATAGTGGCACGCCGCGAAGGAGGCGCCGAGCCGGCGGAGCTCAGGCACCTCGCTGGTGCAGCGCGAGTCCCGGGAGGGGTGGAAGCATCGGGTGTTGAACCGGCACCCGGTCGGCGGACGAGACGGGCTGGGAAGGTCGCCTCGCAGAACGATCCGATCCCTCTGGTCCCGAGGGATTCGGCTCCGGGACCGCCGAGAGGAGGCCTGGGTGTAGGGATGGCGGGGCCGGGCCAGCACCTCCTCGGTGGGCCCGATTTCCGACGATCCGCCCCAGATACATCACGGCGACCCGTTGGGCGATTTGTCGCACCACCGCGAGGTCAGTGGGCGATGAACAGGTAGGACAGTCCACGCCGTTGCTGCAGGTTCATCAGGAGGTTGAGTACCTGAGCCTGGACCGACACATCGAGCGCGGAAACCGGCTCGTCGCAGACGATGAACGCTGGCTCAACCGCCAGCGCCCTGGCAATGCCGATACGCTGGCGCTGCCCCCGGAGAACTCGTGGGGATAGCGTCTGGCGAACGCCGGATCCAGTCCGACCTCTTCGAGCAGACCCGCCACCCGCCGGGGAATCTCCGCCTGGGAGCGAGCCGGTGTATCTCCAGCCCTCGGCGATGGCGTCGCCGATCGTCATCCGGGGATTCAGGGACCCGTAGGGGTCCTGGAAGATGATCTGCATGCGACGGCGCAGCGGCCGAAGCGCGCCGTGATCCAGGGCAAAGACATCCTGACCCTCGAAAACAGCCTTCCCGCTGGTGGGCTCCTGCAGTCTGAGGATTGTGCGGCCAACCGACGACTTTCCGCATCCCGATTCCCCTACCAAGCGCCAGTGTCTCGCCCTGACCGATCTCGAAAGACACTCCGTCCACGGCCCGCACCGGCGGCGTCGACCGATTGAACAGACCCGTGGCGTGGTAGTGCTTCACGAGGTCGGTGACGGTGAGGATCGGGGCGGACATTTAGGTCAGGTACTCGGTCGTGCGGTCGTGGGTCTGTGGGTCGTGGTCTCGGAGTGTCAGTCCTGGTCTCAGGGTTGGATTCGCTAGTCTGTAGTCCAGAGTCCTGAGACCCAAGACCCATGACTCATGACTCACGACCCAACCAACACCTCATCCAATGCTCCGGCTCCACCGACGCAATGGGCGGCTCCGTGGTGCACACCGGCATCACCTCCGGGCATCGGGGATGAAAGCGGCATCCCTGCGGCCAGGCGGTGGCCGACGGCACCATTCCCTTGATCGGGGTTAGTGGCCGGATTGGGCCTGTGAGCCGTGGTATCGAGGCGAAGAGGCCGCGCGTGTAGGGATGCGACGGCTTGGCGAACAGTTGGGTCGTCGGAGCCTCTTCAACGATCCGGCCGGCAGTACATGACTGCGACCCGATCGGCCCGTCCAGCGACGATGCCAAGGTCGTGAGTAATGAGAAGCACGGCCATGCCACGCCTCGCGCAGCCGATCGAGGACTTCCAGGATCTGGGCCTGAACGGTCACATCCAGGGCGGTCGTCGGCTCATCCGCAATCAGCAGTTCCGGCTCCGCGCTCAACGCGATCGCGATCATCACGCGCTGGCGCATCCCGCCGCTCAACTGGTGGGGGTAGCTCTTGAGCCGCTCCTTGGGGTCGGGAATTCCTACCTCGACCATCAGTGCCTCGGCCCGTTGCAGAGCCTCGCGGCGCGACACCGGAAAGTGAGCCAGTATCCCTTCGGCGATCTGGTCTCCCGCGGTGAAGACCGGATTCAGGCTCGTCATCGGGATCCTGGAACACCATCCCGATCCGGCGACCCCGAGATCTGACGAAGCGCCTCGCCTCTCGAGTGAGAGAACATCCGTATCGCCCAGGGTGATTCGACTTCCCTCGTCGATCCGGCCCGGAGCCGGGAGCAGTCGAAGCACCGCAAGACTCGTCAGGCTCTTCCCGCAGCCCGATTCGCCCACCAGCGCGAGCGTCTCTCCCCGTGCGACCGTGAGGTTCACCCCATCGACCGGCTGAGAGTGACCACCAGCGGTGGAGAACGAAACCCTCAGATTCTCAATTCGAAGGAGCGTGCTCATGACTCGCGCGGGTCCAAGGCATCTCGCAGGGCTTCGCCCACCAGGTTGACCGACAGCACGGTGAGAACGATCGCGACACCCGGTGCCAGGCTGGTCCAGGGAGCGAGATGATATCCGGCTTGGCGTCGAGGATCATGCCTCCCCAGGAAGGGGTTGGCGGTTGCACGCCGAGTCCCAGGAATGAGAGGCCTGCTTCGAGCAGAATGACGTCTCCGACTGCGAGTGTCGTCGCGACGGCCAGCGGCCCGAGCACATTGGGAAGCAGGTGGCGGAAGATAATGCGCCGGCGACGGGCTCCGAGCGCTTCCGCTGAGCGAACGAACTCGAGTTGCCGGATTCGCAGCACCTCCGCCCGCACCAATCGGCTGGTTCCGAACCACCCGGTACATCCGATGGCCAGGATGAGCAGAGGTAAGCGGAATGTGATCCATCACTGCAGCGATGAGCAGAAGCATGAAGAGCCGCGGCACCGCCATGGCACCATCCACCAGGCGCATCGCCGCGGCGTCGACCCAGCCTCCCGCGTAGCCCGCCACCAGGCCAATCAGCGCGCCCAACGTGACCGAGAGTGCCACCGCTCCCGCGGCCACCGCGAGCGATACTCGGGCGCCGTGGACTACCCGCGAGAGCACATCACGGCTCAAGTGATCGGTGCCGAGCAAGTGGCTGGCATTGGGTGGCCGGAGCGAGCCATTGAGAATGTCGGGCTGTGCCTGAGGGTCCTGGAGCATCGGCGGCAGGAGCAAGTGCCGCGACGACGATGATCGCGAGGATGGTGAGCCCGATTCGCCCCTCGGGACGAGCCCAGGTAACGCGGAGCGCATACCCCACGGACTCCTTCATCCCTCGCGAAGCCTCGGATCCAGCCAGCGGTGCGTGAGATCGGCCAGGAGACTTCCCAGCACGACGACGGCCGAAACCAGGATCGTGCTGCCCATGATCACCGGATAGTCTCGAGTCCCGATCGCCTCGGCGGCGAGCGTTCCGAGCCCGGGCCAGGCGAACACCGACTCGACGAAGACCGAGCCCGCTACCAGGAGCGGCAGCCAGAGTCCGAAGAGTGCGAGCACCGCCCCGATGGCGTTGCGCCAGGCATGGCGCCACCGGACTTGCCGTTCCTGGAGTCCCTTGGTCCGGGCCGTACGAATGAAGTCGAGGTGCAACACATCCAGCATGGCGGCACGCTGGTATCGCACCGTCGCGGCGATAGTGACGAGCGAAAGCGTCGCGGCTGGCAGAATCAGATGGCGGAGCAAGTCGGTCAAGCGGGTCAGTCGGCCGGCGTCGGGAGAGAGCAGCGGGTCATGCATGAACGCGACCGGCAACAGATGCCACTCGGTGCCGAACAGCCACACGAGACTCAGGCCGAGCCAGAAGGACGGTGTGGCGTAGAGCAGCAGGGTGAAGAGGGTGAGCAGATGATCGGCCTTGCTGCCGCGACGGAAACGCCTGCCAGGCGCCGAGCCAGGTGCCGAGCGTGAAGTTGATGAGCAGGACCAGTCCCGCCGAGGAGTAGCGTCGCGGGCAATCGTTGGGCGATCAGGCTGTTCACCGAACGATCGGGGTGCTGGATGGAGGTGCCGAGGTCGCCGCGGGCCAGCGGCTTCACGAAGGCGCGAAACTGGGTGAGCAGCGGCTGGTCGAGGACCGTAGCGGGCGCGGAGCGTGGCTAACGCGGCGGGAGAGAAGGGTCGCTCGTCGCCCAGGCGGGAGAGCGGATCTCCGGGGCGAGTCGCATCAGGAAGAACATCAGGACCACGGCCACCAGGAAGGTGGCGAACGCCTGGAGCATCCGGCGGAACGCCCAGCTCACCGTGCGTCCCTCGGTCTCGTCACGCGGTGGGACTCACTCCCGATCCCTCGATGCTTCCTGACCGGGGCGCACTCTCCAGCGCCAGACCTCAGACCAGGGTGAATCCGGGCGCAGCGTCACCTTCTCGAACCGGGCATCTACGGCGTAGAGGAAGACGGGCGCGTACAGGAAGATTGCCGGCGCATCGCCCCTCGATCGTCACGACCGCATCCCGCCACAGCTTGCGGGCAGTCTCGGGGGAGCTGGAAGCGCGGGCCAAGCAGGGTGTCCACCTGAGGATTGCAGTAGTGGGCCACGTTGGTGCCGCCGATGCCGGCACAACTCCAGCTCTGGCTGAGGCCGGATGGCGTCGGGTCCTGAGTCACGGCCGCGAGATCGAGATCGAATTTGCCGGTCCGGCGAGTCGGGCGTGTACACCGGCGGGTCCAGCGGCTGTATCTCGAGATCCATCCGATCCGGCGAAGCTGCTTCCTGGGCCTGAAGCGCCATCTTCCGCCTGGCACCGCTCGTCGCCGGGAAAATGGCCGTGAGGTGCAACGGGCGGCCATCCTTGTCCAGAACGCCATCGCGGTCAGTGGTCGGCCCAACCGCGGGAGCCCAGGATCCTACGGGCCTTGGTCGTGTCGTTTCCGGGCGGCGCCGGAGACTCGAGGCGCGTCGCCAGCACTGCTGAAACCGGTCCCGCCGGGACCATCGAGCTGGGTCCGTAGGTGGACCTGACGATGGTCTCCCGATCGAGGGCGAGGGCCAGTGCGCGTCGCACCGCCGGATCTCCCAGAATCGGATGTGGCTTGGTGGTATCCGCCGGGTCCCTCTGGTTGAACAGCATGTATCCCACCATCAGGCTCGGCATCGGATAGAGCCGGAACCGCGGGTTCTGTCCCAACCGCTCGGGATTGGCGAACTGGTAAATGTTGTCTACCGCGTCCGCCTCACCACCGAGGAGCAGGTTCATTCGAGCTTCGGTATCGCCGGCGATGAGAAATACCACGCGGCTGAGGCCCGGTTTGCCGAGGAAGAAATCGTCGTTCGCGGAGAGCTCGATCAGCTGGCCGGACACCCGTCGCTTCCAGCGGTAGGGGCCGTTACCGACTGGGATTCGCCGCAAAGGACGAAGCTCCTACCGAATCAGGCGAGACCTTGGCCAGCAGGTGAGCCGGCAGCGGCGGCGCGTGATACACCGCGTCGTAGAACTGCTCGGCGTAGGGTGCGGTGAACTTGAAGATGACCCGACGGTCGCCGTCGGCGGTGACGCTGCTGATGCGCCGAAGGAGACCGGCGAGCTGGCCATCCAGTTTCTCCATTCGCGCGCGTTCGATCGCGAAGACCACGTCGGCGGCGGTAACCGGCGACCCCGTCGTGCCACCTGGCCCGCGGGTCGAGCTCGAAGGCCAGAGTGGTAGGGTCGATCCGGCGCCAGGACTTGGCCAGCCGCGGGACGAATCGGGGCTCCATCGGTCGTGGCGAGATCCTCGGGGAGATCGGCCAGCCGAAGGAACATCAGGTCGGACACCTCACGATTCGCCGCATCACCGCCAAACAGGGTCGGAATGGGCGACATCGCCTCACGGGCCGTGACGATCACGACCGTGCCGCGCCCGGCTGAGGTCGACTGAGCCAGTACGGGTGCGGCGATGGTGAGGATGGAAAAACCGAGCACGACGAGAGCACGTCGCATTGAGCTAAAGTAGTTACGGACGGGGGATAAAGCTACGGCGGAGGACCTGCGGGTGTTCGGTTTAGCGACGCCAGGTCCACTCCGGGAGCGAAAGTGCTCCATGTGGGGCGAAGCGGCGCGATCGAGCCATTCTGTCTCTGTCGGGGCGGTGCCCGATTCTTCCAAGATCGAGTCGGCGACCTCCTCGAAAGAGACGGTGCGGCCCAGCGCCTCTCTGAGCGAGTTCTCGCCGCCCTCGGGAGCGGGCACCCGGCTCACCCGGGTCACGATCTCCTGAGTTCCTCCGAGGAGAATGCTTCCGTGCTGCAGGAAGGCATCGCCCTGACGAAGCTGCGCACTGCCCACGAGTTTGCGATTCCCATGCATGATCTCGCCGCCGACGGGAGCACTGAAACACCCGCCCGGTGAGAAACCGGGAACCGGCGTCTTTCCCGCGAGCGTGACCTGGGCGCCGAGCCGGCTAAGGGCGGCAGCGAGGAACTGGTGAATCGCGCAGTAGGCGGCACTCAGCGAGCCGAACTGGTTGACGCGGCCCGCTACGGCGTAGGTGACCTCGCTCTCATGCCACACGGCTCGACCACCCGTGGGACGGCGCACGACGTCGAGTCCCAGTCGCTCGATCTCCTGGCGGTCGTAGCGCTTAAGGGCGGATTCATTGCGGCCAAAAGAGAGGCAGGAGGGTCCCACTTATAGAGCCGAAGCAGTAATCCGCCCTCAGCCTCGGCCCGGTCCAGCATGGCCTGATCCCGCGCCATGTTGAGCCAGCCGGGTGCGGGAGGAGATGAAGTGAGAAGGGAACAGGGAACGAGGAACAGGGAACAGGGCGTTCTCAGCTCGTTCCCGTTCCCCGTTCCTCCGTTCCTCGGTTCCCGCAGTTGCTTTCATCCTCAGTCCTCAGTCCTTCTCCCTCCTCTCCTCACTCAGCTCCCGCTCCCACCGGTTCCGGCTCGGCGTACGCCGACACCGGCGGACAGGTGCACACGAGGTGGCGGTCGCCGTAGGCGGCGTCGATCCGGCCCACGGTTGGCCAGGACTTGTATTCCCGGAGACCGGGCATCGGATAGGCGGCGCGTTCCCGCGGATAGGGACGATCCCAGGCATCCTCGATCACCTGGACCAGCGTGTGAGGCGCGTTGGTCAGGAGATTGTTGCCCTCTGGGCGAGCGGCCTTCCTCGATCTCCCGAATCTCCTCCCGGATCCCGATCATCGCATCCACGAAGCGGTCGAGCTCCTCGCGCGGCTCGCTCTCCGGTCGGCTCGATCATCAGCGTGCCGGGCACCGGGAACGACACCGTGGGCGGATGGAAGCCGTAATCGATGATCCGCTTGGCGATGTCCTCCACCTCGATTCCGGCCGAGGCCTTGAACGGCCGCATGTCGAGAATGCACTCGTGGGCGACGAGTCCATGATTGCCGGCGTAGAGCACCGGGTAGTGGTTCTCGAGCCGGCGGGCGATGTAGTTGGCGCTGAGGATCGCGACCTTCGTCGCCTGGGTCAGTCCTTCCTGTCCCATCAGTGCGATGTAGGCCCAGGAGATCGGCAGGATCGCCGCACTGCCCCAGGGGGCGGCGGAGATGGTGCCGCAACTCTGGGTATGACCCAGCGGGACAACCGGATGATCCGGCAGGAACGGGGCGAGGTGTGGCGCCACGCAGATCGGACCCATGCCGGGCCCGCCGCCGCCGTGCGGGATGCAGAAAGTCTTGTGCAGGTTCAGGTGGCAGACATCGGCGCCGAAGTCGCCCGGACGGCAGAGCCCGACCTGGGCGTTCATGTTGGCGCCGTCCATGTAGACCTGCCCGCCATTCTGGTGCACGATCTCGCAGACCTCACGAATGCCTGATTCGAAGACTCCGTGAGTGGAGGGATAGGTCACCATCAGGCAGGCCAGCGTGTCCCTATGCTGCGCGGCCTTGGCCCGCAGATCCGCCAGATCAATGTTGCCGAGTGGATCGGACTTGATCGCGACCACATCGAGTCCCGCCATCACCGCACTGGCTGGATTCGTCCCGTGGGCGGACATGGGGATCAGGCAGGTCGTCCGGTTGTGCTGACCCCGGGCGCGATGGAAGGCACGGATCACCAGCAGGCCCGCGAATTCGCCCTGAGAGCCCGCATTCGGTTGCAACGACACTTTGGTGAAGCCGGTGATCTCCGCCAGTTGGGCTTCGAGCTGGCTGAAGAGCAACTGGTAGCCGGCGGTCTGGTCCCGGGGGACGAACGGATGCAGCCGGTTCAGCTCGCGCCAGCCCACCGGCATCATCTCGGTGGTGGCGTTCAGCTTCATGGTGCAGGAGCCGAGAGGAATCATCGACGAGGTGAGCGAGAGATCCCTCGCCTCGAGCCGCTTGATGTAGCGCAGCATCTCCGTCTCGGAGTGACACTTGTGGAAGACGGGATGGGTGAGATACGCACTGGTTCGGCGGAGCGCCTCCGGAATCGCCGGCTCGGCCGTGGCACCGCCATCGCCGAGCATGTAGGGCAGGGCGACGTCGAGAGAGAAGACGGCGATGACGTCGGACAGATCGCCTACCGAGACCGTCTCGTCGAGCGCCACACAGATCCGGTGTCCGTCGATCACCCGCAGGTTGATGTGCCGGGCCCGCGCCGCGTCGAGAATCCTGGGCAAATTGGCCGGCTTCACCTCGACGCAGACGGTGTCGAAGAAGTCCTTATGGACCGAGTGGTACCTCAGGCGGTGCAGGGCCGCCGCGAGGTAGGTCGCCTGGGTGTGGACCCGCTCGGCGATCCGGCGCAGGCCATCCGGGCCGTGGTAGACCGCGTACATGCTCGCCATCACGGCGAGGAGTACCTGCGCCGTGCAGACATTGCTGGTGGCTTTGTCGCGCCGGATGTGCTGTTCCCGAGTCTGCAGCGCCATGCGCAGCGCCGGCCGCCCGCTGGTGTCTTTCGAGACACCGATGATCCGGCCCGGCAGGTGACGCTTGTACCCTTCACGAGTCGAGAAGAAGGCGGCGTGAGGGCCGCCGTAGCCCATCGGCACCCCGAAGCGCTGCGAGTTGCCGACGGCGATGTCGGCTCCCACTCTCCCGGCGGAGTCAACATCGTCAGCGCGAGCAGGTCGGTCGCGGCGGTCACCAGAGCACCGGCGGCATGAGCCCGGTCGCACAGTTCGCGGAAATCCCGAATCGCTCCGTCTGTGGCGGGATACTGCACCAGTGCTCCGATGACCGAGCCGCCGAACTCGAAGGTCTCGGGAGCCGCGACTCGCACTTCGACTCCCGCGAACCTCAGCACGGGTCTGCACCACGGCGATCGTCTGGGGATGGCACGCCGAGTCCACCAGGTACACCGGCTTGCCCTTGGGAGACACGACCGCTTCGGTCAGGTGCATCGCCTCGGCGGCGGCGGTCGCTTCATCGAGGAGCGAGGCGTTGGCGACCGGCAGGCCGGTGAGATCGGCCACCACGGTCTGGAAGTTGAGCAAGCGCCTCGAGCCGGCCCTGCGCGATCTCCGCCTGATACGGGAGTGTAGGCGGTGTACCAGCCGGGGTTCTCGAGGACGTTGCGCTGGATCACCTGAGGCGTGAAGGTCCCGTAGTACCCCATGCCGAGGTAGGAGCGAAAGATCCGGTTCTGGGCCGCGAGGCCGCGGAGGGCTTGCAGCACTTCGCGTTCACTCCGGCTGGGTGGCAGGTCCAGTGGCTGGGGCAGCCTGATGTCCGCCGGGACTACGGCGTCGGTGAACGCGTCCAGCGTGTCGTAGCCCAGTTCCTGCACCATGGCCTGGATGTCGTCTCGCCGGGGCCCAATGTGGCGAGAGACGAAGCGGTCGGTGCGGAGCAGGGTGTAGGCGGTTGGTTCAGACATGCGAGGTGATGGGAGACGGAAGACGGGAGACGGGAGACGGAGACGGGAGACAGGAACAAAACGGCGCCCCGCAGTCAGAGCCGGAGGCGCCAGGAGAAGCAAACAACACTGCATCGAAAACCTACCCGCCGATCTTCTGCTGATACTGGGCGGCGGAGAGGAGCGACGATAACTCCGAGGGATCGCGAGGGCGCAGCTTGATCATCCACCCAGCCCCATAGGGATCACGGTTGATGGCGGCTGGATCGGTATCGAGGGCAGTGTTGGCCTCGACCACCTCACCGCTCAGCGGGCAGAAGAGTTCGGACACGGCTTTCACCGCTTCGACTGTGCCGAAGACTCCCATGCGCTCGAAGGTAGTGCCGGCCTTGGGCAGCTCGACGAAGACGACATCTCCCAGCTCGCCCTGGGCGTAGTCGGTGATGCCGATCTCGACGACGTCGCCCGACTTGCGGACGTACTCGTGTTCAGGGTGTAGAGCAGATCAGCCGGAATATTGGGCACGTTGGCTCCGCAAAATTGCGTGGGGGAGGATAGAGGAGGGGGCGGGCCCGTCAAGCAGGAACGAGCTGGTCCCAGACCGCTCTGGCTCGCTGCTCGAGCACCGCGCGATCGCCCTCGTTTTCGATCACAAAGGGGCCCGCGGCGGGGTCCCACCGACCCAGTCCCGTTTCTCCGAGGCGGGCATCTGTGCGGCGAGCATGCGGCGGGCTTCATCTGCCGGGAGCCCACGTGATTCCATCAGCCGCTGGAGCCGCAGGGGCTCCGGCGCATCGACCAGGATCACGGCGTCGAAGGCAGCCGGATCCGCCGACTCGAAGAGCAGCGGGATGTCGCTCACTACTACCCGCGTACCCTGCTGTCTCGCCGACTCCAGCAGCTCGGCCCGCCGGCGGTGGACTTCGGGATGAACGATGGCGTTGAGGTCGGCTCTCGCCTCCGGGTCCCGCATGACGATCTGCCGAACCTTGCCCCGGTCGAGTTGGCCATCGGGCAGGATCACATCGGGGCCGAATCTCGCCGTGATGGCTCCCAATACCGGTGAGCCAGGCTGTTGCAGTTCCCTGACGATCTGGTCGGCGTCGATGATGACGGCACCCCAGCTCTGAAACAGCTCGGCGACGGTGGACTTGCCGGAGGCGATGTTGCCGGTGAGGGCAATGTGGATCATAGCGGGGCCGTCCTCCATCGCCCGTAGAGAGCCGTAAGCCTTAGGCCTTAAGCTGTCCGCGGTCGCCTATGGCTTACGGCTTATGGCTACGGCGCTTCATCGCTGATGGAATGCTGACGACTACAACAACGCCGTCTGATCCTCATCCTTCCGCGGCACGCGGTGACAGTGCCGGCAACGGGCTTCGTAGGATTCGCGACCGCCGATCATGATCGTGGAGAGTCGTAGCGGGCAGGCTTGCCGTCCACCAGCCGCTGGTTGCGGGTGGCGAGATCGCCGCAAACGACGCAGATGGCCTGGAGTTTGTCCACGGTCTCCGCGACGGCCATCAGGTTGCCCATGGCACCGAAGGGCTCGCCGCGGAAATCGGTGTCGGTACCGGCGACGATGACCCGGACGCCGCGGGCCGCGAGCGCCGTGGCCACCGTGACGACCTCCGGATCGAGGAACTGCGCCTCGTCCACCGCCACCAGCTCGGTGTCGGGCCGGACCAGGCGGAAGATCTCGGCGGCGGAATCCACCGGTGTGGCTTCCAGCTCGCGGCCGTCGTGGCTCGCAACACTGTAGAGCCCGCCATAGCGGGTGTCGAAGTGGGACTTGAAAACCTGAACGCGGCGCCGGGCGATAATCGCACGACGCACACGCCGGATCAACTCCTCACTTTTTCCACTGAACATCACGCCGGAGATGACTTCTATCCAACCCGGACGCGATCCATGATACATCGGCCGCCTCGGTTCGGGGTGCGGCGGAAAATGGCTGGGCATTCCAATGCGGTCAAGCGAAGCGGTGACGGCTTGCGATCTTTCCGTGCTTCTCCGCATATTCTGCCCCCGCCCCGATCCCTACCCGACCGCAAGAAGGAGCCTTGTGTGAACAAGCAGGAACTGGTTGAAGCCGTCGCGAAGAGCCTGGGCAAGTCCAAGGCCGAGGCGGCCAAGATCGTCGAGGCGCTGTTCGCACCGGGAGGCGTGATCTGCTCCGAACTCAAGAAGGGCAGGAAGGTCCAGATCACCGGATTCGGCAACTTCGAAACCCGCAAACGGAAGGCTCGCACCGGCCGCAACCCTCGAACCGGCCGGGCGATCTCAATCAAGGCAGGTGTAGCGCCGGTGTTTCGGGCCGGGAAGGGGCTGAAGGAACTGGTTAACAAGCGGTGAGGACGGGACAGGTAGATCCTTCGCAGGCTCATGAGTGCCGCCCAGCTCGTTCACTCGTTCCCCGCTCCCGTTCCGCGCTTCTCCGGTACGCTTGGGTCCCGCACCTCGATCCACACGCGCGGTGACCCGATGGCGGCGAATCGTCAGGCCGTTCATCCGCCGCGCGACTTCTTCCGCGTCTTCCGCCGGAACCTCCACGAGACAATAGACTTCCCGGACATCGATCTTCCCGATCCGGGTTCGGTCCATCCGCAGCTCGCGGGTCATCGCGGCGACGAGATCGTTCGGGGTGACCTCGTCCTTCTTTCCGCCGCTGACCCACACCCTCGCCGTGGCAGGAGTCGCGACGACCGGAGTCGCGGGTTCAACCTTCTCGCCGGTTCCGCTCCAAAGCTGGTACAGGGCCGCCGCTACCTGGGCCGGGTCGTGGCGCTCGAACAGGGGCGCGATCGCCAGCAGCGCATTGCTCACTCCCGGCGATTCGACGGTGGATTCGATTCGGGCGCGCGCGCGCCGCGGCGACCGATTCTGCCGCCTCGAGCGCACCGGCCAGCCGGAGCGGCTTGGAGCGCTCGGTCACCAGCTGGAGGTAGGGAGTGCGTGCGGCGGTAACAACAGGGCCACGTTGCCGGCCGCACTGAGCTGAGCCAGCCGCGCAGGCTCGGGAATGTCGTAGCAGATGATCAACTCCGCCGCCGGCGCGTCGCCGGTAACCACGGTCGTCTCACCCGCCACGGGAAGCGCGGCTCGCACCTCCTCGGCAGAAGCGCCATCCGCAGTCCAGATCACAGCGCCAGCTGGATCCAGCATCTCGAGAGCATTCTGAAGCGCCGAGGAACGCGCGTTCCACGCTGTAATGACGTACTGCACCGGCGCGGTGCTCTTGGTTGGGGTTTGAGCAGCGAAGGGCCCGGCCACGACTCCGCGACGTGCGTAACGGTCGGTGAGGTCCCGGGATGGGGCAGGGGACAGCGGGATCAGGAGTCGCTGCGCGTCCTTGTTCGCGTCCTGCAGGATCTGGGTGAGTGTCTCCGCATTCTCACAGCTCTCGGGCCAGGCGAGAACGACGTGGCTCAACGATTCCGCCTTGAGGGCGCTCCGGCGACACAACTGAAGCGCAACCTCGGGGTCGTGAGGAGAATCTGGAGACCTCCGCGCGCAGACGGCGCGTCGCACGGGCAGGCGTGGATGCTGTTTCGAGGGTCAGTGATGCGGCGCGGGCGAGCGGGACCAGTACCTGGGCCCACTCCTGAATGCCGAAAGCTGGCACCAGCACCAGAATCCGGCTCTCCGGTCCGGCTGAGCCAAGAAGTCCCGCCATCGCCGGAATCGCGTAGCGCGCCGACGGCGGAGACAGAAGCACGACATTCGTGCCGCGGAGCGCCGGCACAGTCGATTCGCGAATTACGGCATCGCTCGGAGCGTAGCCGAGGGCTTCCATCAACGCCGAAAGCGGCGCGGGAAGCGACGAGTCCCAGTTTCCTGACATGACATCCCCTGGATTGTCAAACAGCAATACAGTAGCGGGCCCGAACATACCAAGATTGTCATCCTAAGACCAGTTGACATACTCCGTGTGACGAGGGACTTTTGGGTTCCCGCGTGGTCCGCAGGCCTCGCCCGATCAATCTTTTGCAGGGTTGTGCCGATGCCCGACGCACTGTCGCAGAATCTCGCCTATATCAGGCCCTCCGAGACCGTCGCTATCAGCGCTGAGACCAAACGTCGCCGAGCTTCAGGCGAGGATGTATTGGATCTGAGTGTGGGGGAGCCCGACTTTGATACACCGAGCATTGCCGCGCAGGCGGGCATCCAGGCAATCCAGAAGGGTCTCACCCGGTATCCGCCGAACATCGGCATTATCGAGCTCCGTGCGGCCATGGCCCGCACTCTCTCGCTGATGTCGGGTGGCCGGCCGGTGAATCCAGACCATATCGTCGTCAGCTCCGGATCCAAGCAGGCGATCTTCAACGCCTGTTTCTCGCTGTTCGGTCCCAAGGACAAGGTGCTCATCCCGTCTCCGGCCTGGGTCTCGTATCCCCAGATCGTGCATCTCTGCCGGGCCGAGCCCATCGCGGTCCCGGGCGATCCCGAGTGGGGTCTCAAGGTCAGCGTTCAGGATCTGGAGAAGAACACCGACAAGCTGGTGCGGGGTCTCATCCTCTGCTCACCCTGCAATCCCACCGGCGCCGTCTACACCGCGGCCGAAGTGAAGGCCATTGCCACCTGGGCCAAGGAGCACGGGATCTGGATCATCGCGGACGAGATTTACCGGCGGATCAGCTACGGGAACGGCCCTGCGGCCTCGTTCCTCGATCTTCCCGACGAGTATCTCGAGCGCGTCGTAGTCATCTACGGGGCCAGCAAGGCCTACGCGATGACCGGTTGGCGGATCGGAGCGGCGCTGGCACCGATGCATCTGGCCAAGGCCATGGCGGCGGTTCAGTCTCACACGACGACCGGCGCCAACCAACCCGCGCAGTGGGCGGCGGCGGCGGCGTTCAGCGACGAGCGGGTCGAGCAGGACGTTCAGCGGATGGTGGTCGCCTTCCGGAACCGGCGGGATCGGGTGGTCGAGAGGTTCCGCAGCTCGGCGCCCGGCGTCGAATTCGTGGAGCCGCACGGCGCCTTCTACTTCTTCTTCCGGGTGGACGGCATCACCAAGGGACTCACCGGGACCAGCTTCTGCGACCAGGCCATGGCCGCGGGAGTCGCGATGGTACCGGGAGCAGCGTTCGGGGATGATCGCTGGGTCCGGATGAGTTACGCCGTTTCCGATCAGGATCTCGAGAAGGCTCTCGACCGGATTCTGGATCTGGTCGGCCGACTTGCCGCATCCCAGGCCGCCTAGGATGGCGACGATGACCTGGACTCGGCTCCGCCGGGTGGTGGCGTCGAGGGGATTCACCCCGGCGACTTGGCTCCCCGCGGCCAGCGAGGCGCGGTCGCAGGAGACGGCGATCCGGCTGGCCCGGCGTAGTCGAGCCTGGACCGTTCCAGCCCAAGCCGGTGGGAGCGCCGGAGCCGTGGCCGGGGATGGTGGCGTTTCTCGAGGGGACGCAGCGTTACGAGGTGATGTCCTACGCTTCGACCGCTCCGGTGGTCGTCGCGGAAGTCGCGGCGGCTGTGATGGAGCGAAGGGAGAAGAAACTCTACCCCGCCGAGGAGGCGCGCCGCCGGCTGGTGATCGCGCGGCCATCGGTGCTCGATTCTCTGGGCGACCTGGTGGACGACCACGAGACCGTCGTCCTGTCGGAAGACACCCCTGCCCATCCGGTCCAGGAATTCCAGCTCGCGAGTCGCGTGGTGGATCAGGCCCGCACTCGGCTCGAGATGGAAGTCGGGTTGCGATACCGCAAGCGGTCGTCGGCCTGGCTGATCGTGGATGGTCCCCTCTCGGTGAATCCCCTCCGGGCCTCCGATCCTCGGATGATCGGAGTGGTGAAGACCCATCCGACCTTCCCCTTCGAGGGCAGCGACCTCGATGCAGTACCGGCACATGCCGGCTGCGGCAGCCGCTCACCGATCTTCGTGCCGCCGGGTAATGAGATCTCGCCGGTGTATTCCTGGGGACTTCGCCTCTGGCCCTGGGAGGGGAAGGACGTCCTGCACGGCCTGGTTCGAGTCGAGGCGGCTCCGACCGATCAAACTCTGGCGCAGGTGGACGAGTTGTCGCGCTGGATCCTTGCCGAGCGTGCGCCTCTCAGCACGCCGGATACCCGGTGGGATCGCCTGCTTTACGGGATTCGCGCCGTGGAGGAGTATCTCCAGTCGAGCGGAGAGCGTTAGACGGGAAAGAGCCAGTTCGCATGGTGGGCATCGGCCCGCCGTTACCAGCACCTGCCGCCGCCGTTCGTGCGCCATCAGATCGAGTGTTCTGCCACGAAGTCTCAGGCCGCCTGCAGCGTAAGCGGCTGCAGGCACTGGCTGCACTTCACGGCGCGCGGTATCCGGTAGGAGGAGCCGGTCAGTCCCAAGCGCTGCTCCGCACCGCAGAAGGGACAGGGCCCGGTTGCCCGGTGGAAGAGTTCTCGCGTAAGCCCGCGACGCACCCCGAAGACGAGTCCGGCCACCAGGGCGGCGGGCGGGAAGAAGAGATGGACCAGTGGAATCGGCAGAGTGACCAGCGCCATGCCGAATCCGAGCCGCCGGTCCGAGCGCTCCTCGCTTCAAGCGCTCCCCAGTGTCAGAACCTGAATTTCGACCTGGGCTTTGGTCGACTTCACACCGAAGCCCTCGAGCGGCAACGTCTCAGTGCGAAGGTTCACGGCTGCGGTTCCTGCGCGGGGACGGCGGCTCCGCCCGTCTGTGCCGCTTGCCGCTGGGCTCGGACGTGCTCCAGGCGATACTCCGCCTCGAGACTCTCCCGATCTCGGCCGATCGTGGCCACCGCGAGTGGAACTCCGCCCGCCATGTAGCGCTCCTCCCATCCACCCTGCGGTAATCCGTGGTGTCGCTCGATCCCGTCCCATCGCTCGGCGTGGCCCACGTAGTTGATCTTCGTGTCGTAGTGCTGGCTCCAGAAGAAGGGCACCGCGTCGAACGGCTCCCTTGCCCCCAGGATGTTGCGCGCCGCGGTTTGGCCCTGTCGCTCGGCAACCACCCAGTGCTCGACCCTGATGTGGCTTCCGGTGTGCGGGTCCGGCCAGCGCGCGATGTCTCCCGCGGCAAATACACCGGGCAGGCTGGTCTCCAGGAACTGATCGACTTGGACTCCCTGGTTGATCACCAGCCCGGCTCGCTCGGCGAGGGCCGTCGCGGGCCGCACTCCGACCCCGATAACGACGAGGTCCGCGGGATGAACGCTCCCGTCGTCCAGGGTGACAGCCTTCTCGGCGATCGATGCCGTGGTCCGTCCCAGGTGGAAAATGACGCCCCTTGTCTTCGTGGAGCTTCTGGATGTGGGCGCCCAGCTCCGGGCCGAAGACCCGCTCCAGAGGACGGCTGTCCGGTGCCACAACCCGAACGGCGATATCCCGTGCCCGCAACGAGGCGGCGACCTCCAACCCGATGAAGCTCGCCCCGATGACCACGGCGTTTCGCGCGGAGCCGGCCGACGCAATGATGGCGCGACAGTCGGTGAGAGATCGCAGGTAATGCACATGGGGCTGCTCGGCGCCGGGCAGATTGAGTCGCACTGGACTGGCGCCGGTCGCAAGGAGCAGCGCATCGAAGTTGAATGAGCGGCCGTTCTCGAGCGAGAGCGTCTTGAGTTTGGGGTCCAGCCGAGTAACCGGGCTGCCAAGCTCCATCCGGATCTGCAGCCGGTCCCAATCCTCCCGCGGCTTGAGAGGCAGCCAATCTTCCGGCGCGTTGCCCGCCAGATAGTCCTGGAGAGGTTGGGCCGGTCGTACGGCTCCACTGCCTCGGCACCGATCATGGTGATCCGGCCGGGATAGCCCTCCTGACGGAGCGTGAGCGCGGCCGCCGCACCGGCCGCTCCCGCGCCGACGATGACGATTTGCGGGGAGTCTTCGGGGAAAGCGTGCGAATACTAGGCGTCGACACGGTTTGGGTCCGCTTCCCCGTGACGTAGATCATGCCGAGCTTCATGCTTGATGTCGTAGCAGGGGATCGGCGACAGTGCCGGGGCTCGCAATACCTCGCCGGTCCGCAGGCTGAAACAGGCATGGTGCAGGGACAGCGCACGGTGTCATTCACCAGAACGCCTTCGTTGAGCGGCCCGCTGTAGTGGGTGCACGTAGCTCCCACAGCGAAGAAGCGGGCCCCCGACGAGCCACGAGCACCGCGTCCTCGCCAAAGTGACCGAGCAAGCATTCCATTATCGGGAATCCGATCGTCCGGCACACCCTTACGGAGATCGGGGCCCGTAGCCTGATCCTGAGAGCCTGGCCATATCAGCCTTCCGAGAAGAAGAATCGAGCGTCCACGTCCTGTGCCTCCATCGCGCCTACCAGATCATCTACCGCCCGTCGAATGGCCCGAAGCCGTTTGCCGGACATGCCGCCGAGGCCATAAAGCGAGCCGTCCCTGGGTGGGCTCCGGAGCTACCGCGCAGAGGCTCACCGCACGCTCGGTCAGCTCTGATGCGCACGAAGCGACGATCGTTCTGCAAGCGCACCCGGTTGACCAGCCCCCGTCGCTCCAGCCGGTCCACCAGGAGCGAGGCGCTGCTGGGGTGTATCAGGAGTATTTGGGCCAGCTGTCCTGTGGTGAGGGGGCCGGTCTTCGCCAGAGTCTTGAGCGCCCAAAGCTGGGGCGCGGTGAGGCCGTAGGTCCGGCGGACGTCGTGCGAATAGACCTCCAGGGCCCGAACGATGCGCCGGAGGCCTACCACGATGCTGGTGATGTCCGGTAGCCGGGAGACGGCGGCAGGCCGCCGGCGGCTCAGGGCCGGCATGGAATCGAGGGCAGATGCATTGATATCAACATATCTCAAATAATCCCCGATTTCCCGCCACGGCAAGGGTGCCCTCGAGCCTCTTACAGATCGCAGGTCGTCACTTACCTTTCAGCCCGTGAAACTTGCTCACCTTGGCCGACCTCCACCTCGGCTTCCGCCAGTATCACCGGCAGACTCCAACCGGTCTGAACCAGCGGGAAGCCGATGCTGCCGACGCGTTCCGCCGCGCCATCGATGGGGTCATAGCGGCCGCTCCCGAGATGGTCATCATCGCGGGGACCTCTTTCATTCGGTCCGGCCCACCAACCAGGCGATTCTCGTCGCCTATGAGCAACTGCACCGAGTTGCGACGAAGCCTTGCCCGCTTCGCCGGTTGTTCTCATCTCCGGCAACCACGACTCGCCGCGCTCGCAGGAGACCGGCTCGATCCTCCAGCTGTTCAAGACGCTCGGCGTGGAGGTCGTGGACGAGGGCTCTCGCGCGATCTCGTTCCCGCAATTCGACCTTCGGGTGTTCGCGGTGTCCCACGAGGCGCTGGTTGGTTCCTCCCGTCCTGCCCTCCGGCCGGAGGGACCGGAGCGATACCAGGTCCTGATGCTGCACGGCGAAGTCGAGGGCGTGTTCCCGGTCGATCGCTCTGCCGTCGATTTCGGAGGCGCCTCGTTGCAGCCCGACGAGCTGAATGGAGAGAACTGGAGCTACGTCGCTCTGGGCCACTATCACGTGCAGCACCAGGTGGGTCCTCGAGTCTGGTACAGCGGCTCGCTGGACTACGTGAGCACCAATCCCTGGGGAGAATTGCAGGACGAAGCCGAGAAGAGAGTGGAGGGAAAGGCCTGGCTGCTGGTGGATCTGGAATCCGAGTCGCGCAGCGCATGCCGGTGCAGCTCGCCCGCCGGGTGATCGACTTGCCGCGGCTCGAAGGGATGGGACTGGTGGCCGAGGAGCTGGATGCTCTGGTCGCGGAGGCCGTTGCCGGAGTGCCCGGAGGCATCACCGATGAAGTGGTCCGGCAGGTTGTCCACAACGTCCCCCGGAGTGTGGGCCGTGCGATGAACTACCAGACGATCCGTGCTTACAAGGCTCAGGCGCTGCATTTCCAGCTCGATCTCCGACGGCCCGAGATCCAGCGTCAGGTAGGAGTCGGTTCTCCCGGTCGCAGACAGACGCTACCGGAAATCGTGGAGACCTATCTGAACCGTCGCGACCTTCCGCCCGGTGTCGAGCGTGACGCGCTGGTCCAGACCGGAACCCAGATCATGAACGCGATCGAGCGGGAGTGGGCCCAAGGCTGATGTACATCGAACGCCTGCGTCTCGTGAACTTCCGTCAGCACGAGGACACCGAGTTGGTCCTCGGCCCGGGGCTTACCGGGATCATAGGACCGAACGGGGCGGGAAGACGACACTGCTCGAAGCGATCGCCTGGGGTCTCTATGGGGCCGAAGCGGCCCGGGGCACCAAGGAGACGATCCGCCGGCGAAGCGCCTTCCCCGAGCGCCGGTCCGAGTCGAGTTGGAATTCAGCCTGGGACCTCACCGCTATCGCGGTGGTGCGCGGGCTGAGCACCGCGGAGTTGTATCAGGACGGGGACTCGACCCCGGTGGCTCACAGCCTGGTCGAGGTGACGGCGCGGATCGGCCGGATGCTCGGCATGGCCCGCGAGGAATTCTTCAACACCTACTTCACCGGTCAGAAGCAGCTCGCGGTCATGGCCGCGATGCGCCCGGTCGAACGGGCTCAGTTTCTTTCCCGGGTGCTCGGTTACGATCGCTTGCAGCTTGCGCAGGACCGAGTGCGGGAGCACCGCGTGTCGGTGCGGGCGCGGGTCGGGAGCGCTTCAGTCGAGTCTGACCGATCCCGCCGAACTCGCGGCCGAGGAAGCTCAGGCCCAGACCCGGCTGGAGGGAGCCCAGGAGGCTGTTGCGCGAGCGAAGGAGAATCACGAGCGCGCCGAGCAGCGGAGAGCGGAGGTCACGCCGCGCTGGGAGGCGAGCCAGCGGCTCCAGGAGCAGACTCGAGTCCTCGAGGGCGAGTTCCGGTTGGCGGAGCACAAGGTCCAGGCGGCCCGGGAGACCTTCCAGCGCCTGGATCGCCAGTTGGTTGCCGCGAATGAAGCGCGTGGCCGGCCTCGAAGGGATGCGGGCATCTCCGAGCCGCTGGCCGCGCTCCGCGCCGAGCGAACGAAGCTCGACGGCGAGGCGGAGCGCCACTCGGTGGCCCGGGCAGCGATGGCGCAGGTGCTCGAAGTCCGTAGCTCTCTCACCCAGGTCGAGGAGCGCGATCAATCGGCTCCCGGCGCCTGAGGTAGTTACCCAGGGGATCGAGCGCGCCGAACAGGTGCGTCGCCAGCTGACCCAGATCAGCGAGGAAGCCGAGGAGAAGCGGACTGCCGTGGGTGCGGGATCTCCAGGACGCGAGAACCAAGCGAGAGGGTCTGCTCGACCAGTACAAAGACTTGAAGGAGCAGCAGCAGAGGATCACCGCCGCAGGCGCCGAAGGCATCTGCCCGACGTGCGCCCGTCCGCTCGGCAAGGAATACGCGAACGTGGTCGGCATGCTGGATCGCCAGCCTGCAGGACGTGCTCTTCAACGGCAACTACTACAAGCAGCGCATCGAACAGCTGGCGAACGAGCCGCCGGAGCTGCAGGAACTTGATCGCCAGATCGAGGCGCTGGAAAAAGAGGCCGCGACCGCTGCGGCCGAAGGTGGGCGGCAACAGGCACTTGGCACAGGAAGGCCCTGTGCTGGCCCGCGAGCAGGGGCGCCTGATCGCGCGGATTCGGGAGCTGGAAGAGGTCGTGGCCCGGCAACCGGCCGGATACGATCCGGCCCGCCACGGTGAAGTCCGCCGGCGCATCGAAGAGTTGGAGCCGCTGGAACTCCAGGCCGAGCGGCACCGGGCCATGGCAGAGCGGGCCGAGGTGCTGGTGTCAGAGGCTGAGGCAGCCGAGCGCGAGCTCTCGATAGTGGAAGCGCACGCCCTGGAATTGCGGCATCACATGGATGCGCTGGGCTATACCGAGGCCGCCTTCCTCGAGGCTCGGAGCGCCCACGAGGCCGTCGAGCAGGAGCGCCGCGAAGCGGAAATGATGGGCATTCGGGCATTGGTAGAAGTCCAGGCCGCGGAGGATGGGCTGGCCGCGGTGTCCCGGCGGCGGGCCGAGCGGGCGGTGCGGGAAGAAGATCTTCGGCAGGCGCGCGAAGTCACTAGCACTGCATAACGAGTTGGATCGGGCGTTCACCGATCTGCGGACCGAGCTGAACCTGCAGTTGCGTCCCGATCTCTCGGAACTGGCCAGCGGTTTCCTCCGTGATCTGACCAACGGCCGCTACACCGAGATGGAGCTGGATGAAGACTACATGGCCACGTTGCTGGACGGCGGTGAGGTCAAGCCGGTCATTTCCGGCGGCGAAGAAGACATCGCTAACCTGGCGTTGCGACTCGCCATCAGCCAGATGATCGCCGACCGTGCCGGTCAGCCGCTCTCCCTCCTGTTCCTGGACGAAATCTCGGCTCGCTCGACGAGGAGCGTCGCCTCGCGGTGATCGAACTCCTGCGGAGCCTTGGCAGATCCGCTTCCCTCAGGTCATTCTCATCACCCACATTGAATCGATGCGGGATGCCAGCTTCGATCGGATTATCCGGGTCGAGTATGATGCGGAGCGTGGCGTGCGCACAGGTGCGCGACGAGCCGGAGGGAGTGTTGGATGGCCTGGCAGCTTGATCGCGATCTCTACGGTCCGGAGCGGCCGACGGTCAGGGATATCGAACCCCTGAACCGGGTGTTCTCCGAGTCCTTTACCGATCGCTATCGGCGGGACGGGCTGCTCGGCGTCCGGGTGCCGCACCTCAATCCGCTGATCTGGCGCTATGCGCTGGAGGACGCGGGAGACGGGGCGATGGTGTGGCGCGACGGTGATGGTGAATTGGCAGGCTTCAACGTCGTGCACTTCTCGGGCAGCGAAGGGTGGATGGGCCCGCTTCGCGGTGCGTCCCGACCGTCAGGGGATCGGTCTCGGCAAGGAGATGATCCGGTCGGGCATCGATTGGCTGCACGAGAAGGCGGTGCAGACGATCGGCCTCGAGACCATGCCTCGCACTATCGAGAACATCGGGTTCTACAGCAGGCTGGGGTTCCTGCCCGGGCATCTCACGATCACACTGACCCGGGATCTGCCGCGCAAACCGGGACTCGCCCGGAACTCGCCTCCACACGCGGCAGCAGCGCGGGTGGACCGCGTACTGGAATGCCGTACGCTGACGACGCGGCTCGCGCCGGGCATCGACTTCGCCCGCGAAATCCAGCTCTACGCTCGAGCTCAAGATCGGCGATGTCGCGCTGGTCCGGCGAGACGGAGGCGCGCTCTCGGGATTCGCGCTGTTCCACTCGGCGCCCCTCGCCGCGGGGCGGCCCCAGGACGAGCTGTGGATTCTCAAACTCGTGGCGGAGGATGTGGAGAGTTTCGAGGCGGTGATCGGTGCCGCGGAAACCGCGGCGATGGGAATGGGCCTGCGGCGACTCAGCCTGCGCTGCCAGACGGGATACTGCAACGCGTACCTGCGACTGATCCAGGCCGGCTACCGGACCCACTGGACCGATCTCCGCATGACTCTCAACGGTCATCCCGAGGTCGTTCCAGACCGCGGGTGCGCGTGGTGATGTCGAATTGGGAGATCTGAACAGCGTGAGAAGGGAGACAGGAGACGGGAGACGGGAACAGCGCTTGCCACCTCTCACATCTTACATCTCACCTGCTTATCTCCTCACGTCTCTCCTTTCTCCTCCTCTCCCTCTCCGTCTCCCGCAGCCCCCACCACCTTACAAACAGCGCTCCCTGCCAGCCCCAGGAGCGAGGTGGACGGGGCTGCCGGCGGGACCTAGCGGGAAGAGAAAAGTCAAGCAAATCCAGAGCGTGAGCGACAGCACAGCGGCCACGGGCAAGAGGGCCATCATGACCTCCACAGTCGTGATTGACGATGACGGATCGAATTCTATCTTGTGCTTCGACGGCATCGGGAGACCCGTTATTGAGCCAACAGGTCCGATGAAGGGCCCAAATACCGTGACTGATGTCAAGCCCCCGAGGGAAGACAGACGCTCATGGTGAGGGCGCCAAGCATTCTCGTCGGGCTTCAATAAACCCTCTCCGATGTCGCCGTAGTTGCTTCGAGGCGCCGGCCCCTGGTCGGCGCTTCGTTGTTCATGGTCGGGTCGTTCAGGCTTGACTCCCGGTAGGTCGCTGGCATCTTCCACCACTCTTTGGCTGGATTGACCGATGCCTCTCGCGGCCGTCACCCGGCGCGTCCATTTCAATGCGGCGCACCGTCTCTATAATCCGTCTCGCTCCGAGGAATGGAATCAGCAGATCTTCGGTGTCTGCAGCAACCCCAACTACCACGGCCATAACTACGAAGATGGATGTGACCGTCGAGGGGCCGATCGACCCCGACACCGGCTATGTCATCGACATCAACGTACTGAAGAATCTGGTCGAGGAGAAGTTGCTCAACCAGCTCGATCACAAGAACCTGAATCTGGATGTCACCTGGTTCCAGGAGTTGATTCCACGGCCGAAAACATCGCTGCCGTCTGCTGGAAAGTACTGGCCCCGGAACTCCCTGCCGGCCGCCTGCTGCGCATCCGTCTGTGGGAAACGCCGAGGAACTATGTCGAATACGAAGGTCGGTAAGCGGAGGCGTACCGGGTGCGTTCAGGCCGAGGTCCGCACCATCCTCGACGGCCCTGGGTGAGGATCCTGAACGGCCCGGGTTGGCTCAAGACCCCGGTGCGAGTGGAAAACTCGTTGCGCTGGCTGACCCGAGGGTACGAGATGTCGGTGGCCGACGCGGTGGGAGACGCGGTGTTCGAGGAGAACCACTCGAGCATGATCCTGGTGCGCGACATCGAGATGTATTCTCTCTGCGAACACCATCTGCTGCCGTTCTTCGGCCGGGCCCATGTGGCCTACATCCCGGATCGGCGTATCCTGGGCCTCTCCAAGCTACCCCGCATCGTGGAGGTGTTCGCCCGGAGGCTGCAGGTGCAGGAGAGGCTCGAGCGATCAGATCGCCGACGCGATCATGGATGTCCTCCAGCCTCATGGAGTAGGTGTGCTCATCGAAGCGACCCATCTCTGCATGGCGATGCGGGGCGTCGAAAAGCAGAACTCCGGACCGTCACCAGCGCGGTGCGGGGCATCTTCCGCACAGCGACCTTCGTTCCGCGTAGGAGTTCCTCCGCTCTGGTGCATGGACGTCCGTTCACGAATGAGCGGTCTGGCAGGGCGGTTGGCGGTGGTGACCGGTGCGTCACGCGGGATCGGTCTCGCCGCAGCGCAGGCGCTTGCCGCCGAGGGCGCCACTGTCGGTCCGGCCTGGCACGGAGTCTCAAGGACGGCACCAGCGATCATTTCCGGGACGTGGCCTGCGATCTGACTCAGCCAGCGGAAGTCGTTCCGGGCCAGCACCGCGAATCCTGGGAGATTGGGTGCGCCCCACATCTGTGAGTGAACAACGCGGGCGCATTCCTGCTCAAGGCATTTGACGCCGACCGATCTTGCCGATCTCGATCAACAGCTCTCGGCAAACCTCAAGGCCCCGTTCCTCGTGGCCCAGGGATTTCTTCCCGCCATGTCGGGCGCAGGTGACGGCTGGTCGTCACGATTGAGCAGCGTCTCGGATCATCATGCCTATCCGGAGAACGCAGCATACGCCGCGAGCAAGTACGGGCTTCGGGGTCTGCACGAGACGCTCGCCGCGGAACATCGTGGCACCGGAGTCCGGTTTGCTCTGATCTCGCCGGGTCCGACCGACACCAGGATCTGGGATCCCATAGACCCCGATCACCGGCCCGGGCTTCCCCATCACAGCGAGATGCTGCACCCGGAGGACGTGGGGGCGGCCGTGCTGTTCGCGGCGACCCGGCCGTCGCGCGCAACTGTAGAATGGATCCGTCTCATGCCCACGCCGGCAGGCGGCGCTGAAGCCGTTGCCGAATCGGATCGCGCACTTCTTTCACCTGGACTCCATGGAGTCGACTCGTTTAGCGCAGCATGTGGCGCGCGACTCTTCTGGGAGCAACGCTGGGCACCGCAGCCTCTCGGCGCAGGTCAAGCTTCCACCCGTCCCCGATTCGACGGGATGGGGAGTGCACGCGTCCTCACCGTCGCGCGAGGATCCGCGCGGCGGCCTCTGGTCGGCACCCTGGGCAGGGTATCCTGCGCCTCCGACCCGGGGCAAATGCCGTGAACGGATTCGGATGACCTGCCCCGACGAGTCTGTCCTGGGATTTCGTTCATGCATTCGGCTTCGGGAGCCGGGGCGAGATCTGGTACGGTACGGTCGGGAATGGCTGGGGAGTCTCGACCGATGGCGGCGCCACCTGGACCAACTGGACGCTGAAGCAGCTCGGCCCCGAATGGCGGTACGTGGCCCCCAATGGGATCGCTACTCGGGGTGATACCGTATGGATCGGAGCGGCCGACGGCATTCAGGTCACCAGCGACGGCGGCCACCATTGGGATCGCGCTCGGCGACAAGACCGGCCCGGCCGCGAAGGGGCCGGCCGATACCGCGTTCGCGATTCTCAGCAACGAGTATGTGAAGCGGCTGGGGCTCGATCGCCGGGGGTCCTGGTCACGACACCCAAGGGAAACAGGCTGATCACGTCCACCTCCGAAGGCTGGGTGAGCCAGGGCATCACCACGGCCGCATTCGCTCCCTTGAACCGCATCGTGATCGACGGGCAGGCCGTGCGCGCGCATCCCTGCGAGCTCCGGCTCGCGACCGACACGATGCCGTGCTACACCCGCGCCTCCAAGGCTGCTGATCCGCCTCGCGCTCTGATGACGACCTGGTTTGCCCGGCCCATCGACCGGTCAGACAACTCCTCATATCGACCAGACGTATCGGTACGGCTCGACGATGGAGGGAACTTCCAGCAGCATCAGGGCGTCGAATTCAACAATCCCGACGGGACACCGGTACATGCGATCGGCGCCGGCAAGGTGGTCTACGCCGGACCGGTTGAAGCGGGTGCGCTCACCGTCGCCATTCGGCATGACACCACGGTGACTGGCGCAGACGGGAAGCTGCGCATCTTCTCGGTCTACTACCACAACTCCGTCGCTCGCGGTGAAGTCGGACAGCGGGTCGCTGCGGGTGCCGTGATCGCCCGTGTCGGCAATACCGGCCGTGCGACGAATGATCACCTCCACCTCGAAGTACACGCACTCGCCGACCGACTCGGTTCCCGCCATCGTTGATTCGCTACAGCGGTTTCCCCCTATACCACCAATCCCGAGCTCTGGATCGAGCCGCTTCCGGGCACCGGGATCGTGGCGGGGCAGGTCTTCAACGCCGCGGGAGAACCGTTCCCCAAGCCCGGATCTACGGGCTGGTGAAGCCCGAGCCGATCGAAACACCGTTCTCCTACGCCGAGACCGCTACGGTGATAAGGCCTATCCCCATCCGTTGTACGGAGAGCATTTCGCGGTGGGCGACGTCCCGCCGGGGGTCTATATCATGGGAACCGGAGATCGAGGGCAAGAAGGTCTTTCGAAGGGTGACAGTGGAGGCGGGAAACTCAGCTGGGTGGTGTTTCAAACCTTAGTAGCAGTTGCAGTCCGGGTTCCGAGTTGGCCATGGCGAGCCTGGAAACTCGAGACTCAAGCCGGAACTGAACTGTATTCATCGAACTCACCGATCATCTTCGTTGTCCCGCCCCGCACGAGGAGGCGTTCCTCGTCCTGGTGCCGTATGAGATGGACGGTCAGCATGGTAGTCCGTGGAGTGTTGGGGTGTCCGATTTGCCAGCGTGGAATTCCGAATCACACGCGGTGTAGCGGTCTTCGAGCTGAACGGGCGCACCGGCGAGGCGGCTCCTGGTGTGCACCGCCTCGATCCCGGCAGACGCAATTGTGGCTTTCCTGGGGCTCGAGGGGCCGGGAGGCTACCTCGGACTCTTCGGGGACGCGTCGGGGTTTGCGGCAGGCCTGGAGACGGCTCTGCCAGGCGTTCACCTGGTCGGTGCTCAATCCGCCTGACGGAGGGATCAGTTCCCTTCCGTAAGCCTTCTCCGCGGACCGACGGCACCCATCAAGTCCCGGTCGCTGCGTGGGGTAGTACTGGGCGGTGATATCGGGTCCAACCCGGAGTGGCAGAGGGAAGCGGGTCGGTGCGTGCTGCCCGGCCTCAGAGTCGTTGGAGAGGGAACTCCGCCGCGACGCGCGGAACTGGAGTCGCTGGGTGAAGCAGGAGGGTTGGTGGGTGGCGCGAAAGGGCTAGCGAGCGGAGCCGCTAGACGTCGTGTGTGCCGCCGACCGACTCCGAATAGAGCGCCTCGATCTGGCTCTGGTAGTTCCGCTCCACGACTCTCCGCTTGACCTTGAGCGTCGGCGTCAGCTCTCCCCTTCGATACTGAAGTCGCGGGACAGCAGCATGACCTTCTTCGGCATTTCGAAGTGCGCCAGGTCGCGCAGCTCTTTTTCATCTCCCGCTCGATCTTGTCTCCCGCCTGAGGAAGCTCGATGAGGCTCGCCTCGTCGGCGAAGGCAAGATTCTTGGCGTGAGCCCAGGCCTTCAGGTTGTCCATGTTGGGGACGACGAGCATGATCGGAAACTTGCGCTTGTCTCCGATCATGACCGCGTTGGACACGAACTTGTTGCTCTTGACCCGGTTTTCGATCGGCTGCGGGGCGATGTTCTTGCCCCCGCGGTGACGATGATGTCCTTCTTGCGGTCGGTGATCTTGAGAAATCCATCGGCGTCGAGCAGCCCGATGTCTCCGGTATGGAACCAGCCATCGGCGTCGATCGCCTCTCTCGTCGCATCCGGCTTGTTGTAATACCCTTTCATGATGTGAGGACCGCGGGTCAGGATCTCTCCATCCGAGGCGATTTTCACCTGGACCCCGGGGATCGGCTGCCCCACCGTGCCGAGCTTGATGATGTTCGAAGGTGTTGACGGCGATGACCGGCGAGGTCTCGGTCAGACCGTATCCCTCGAGAATCGGTAGTCCTGCCGCGTAGAAAAACTTGGCGATCTCCGCCGACAGCGGGGCTCCGCCCGACACGAAGATTCTGAGTCGTCCCCCGGTCGCCGCCTTCAGCTTGGCGAACACGAGGCGGTCGGCGATTCGCTTCCTGAAGCCCAGGCCTCCGGGACCGGCCGGTGCGCCAGCGTGTACTCCGCCCAGCGCTCCGCGGTCCGCTTGGCCCAGAAGAAGATCCGGCGCTTCACCGAGGAGCCGGCGAGCGCGCCCTCCAGCACCCGGGCGTAGATCTTCTCGTACAACCGCGGCACCGAGGCGACGATCGTAGGCCGCCGCTCCTTCATCTCGGCCGAGACCGCGTCGACGCTCGAGGCGTAGTTGATGATCACGCCGCTGTGGAACATGCAGTAGTGGCCCAGCATCCGCTCGAATACATGAGAGAGCGGCAGGAACGACAGGCATTCATCCGACTGGGCATTGAGCGGCACGATGCTCATCGAGGTGACCACGTTGGACGTGATGTTCCCGTGGCTGAGCATCACGCCCTTGGGGTCTCCGGTCGTGCCGGAGGTGTAGATCAGGGTGGCGAGATCGTCGGGATCCACCTCGCAGCGCCTCTTCGCGCCAGCGGGGATACTTCGCCAGTGCCGCCCGTCCCTTGGCGATCACATCGCTGAAGGAGAGGACGTCCCGCCCGGTCGCATCCTGGTCGATGGCGATGACGTGCCTCAGCGCAGGAGGTCACGTCGGGGTACCTGATGGCGAGGACCTTCTCGAGCTGGGCGCGGCTGGACACGATGATGGCCGCGGCGCCCGAATCGCGCAGGATGTATCCGATGTGCTGCGGCGGGAGAGTGGGATAGATCGGGACGTCCGCGCAGCGCGCGCGCGAGGCAGGCGTAATCGGTCCAGGCCCACTCGGGCCGATTCTCCGACAACAACGCAACGCGATCGCCGGGTTTGAGGCCCAGCTCGCGCAGGCCGGCGGCGAGCACTGCACCTGGTCCAGCACGAATCGGTAATCGAAGTCGGTCCACGTCCCGGCGATCTTGGCCCGCATCGCGACCGAAGCGGCCGGATACCGGTCTATCGCGCCGAAGAAGATCTCGTTGAGCGTTCGCGGAGAGGTCATTGGAACCTCACGATGAACCGCTGGCCGGAGCCTGGGACGGTGGCTTGACTGGGGCGGAAGGCAAACACTTCCACGATGACGCTGTCCGGCTGCGCAATACCTGCTGGTCCGCCGCAGGGTCACGGGGACCAGCGGCTTCCGTCGGCGCCGGTCACGGCGCGGAGCGACATTCCGCCGCCCTGGAAATGCACCAGCCCGAGGCTCGCGAGACTGTCGAAGACCACGTAGCTGATCGAGGTAGCCGGTACGCCGCCGGGGGATTCAAGGTCTGCACCGCGGCGTCGAGCGGGGCGGAGGCGGTGTCGGCGTCGGGCACCGTCATCGTGTCGGGGCCGACGAGCGCCAGGGTATCAGATGGGGGATGGACGGTGATCAAAATGAGCGGAGAGAGCAGGCTCCCACGTAGGCCTGCACTTCGCCCGTCCCGGTCAGGCTGTCGGTGGTGAGCAGCCCGATCGAGTCCACCATCGTCAAGGAGATTCGGATCCGGCGTGCGCCAGTAGACCGGCTCGCTGACCACATCGCCGTTCTTGTCCAGCGCCTGGGCGACCAGGGTGAGAGTGTCGCCCGGCTCTACCGCGGCATCGGCCGGCACCTGCACCTGGATGGCGATCACCCCATTCCGGCTGCTCGTCACATCGCTGCAGGCCAGGACGACGGAGCACCGCCGCGACGTGGCGAAACTGTCTCACGACGACTCCGAGGCCGCTTCCGTCTCGATTTCCCGTAGCGCCCCTTCGGCGTGCTGCACCCAGCGGTCGGCGTCGGGGCCCCTTGGGCGGCCGGGCGAGAAAGGCCCGGAGATGCTGGGCGGCTTCGGGAAGGTCGCCCCTGGCCTTGAGGCGGAACGCGAGCCCGTAGTGGGCGCCCGAGAGGCTCCCATCGAGCTGCAGAGCCCGGCGATAGAAACGGATCGCTTCCTCCGGCTGGCCCGTCTTGGTGAAGGCGATGGCCATGCTCTGGAGAATGCGAGGATCGTTGGGGTTGTCACGGAGGGCAAGCCGATAGGACGTCAACGCGGCCTCGAAGTCGCCCTGACGCTCGAGCGCCATTGCCTCATTGAGGTAGTCCAGACGTTGGGGCCTGAGAGCCTCCGACTTCCCGCTGCCGAACAACCGCCGCCAGAAGCTCATCGCGTCAGACGGATCCTTGAGGAAAGCGGTGAGGAGAAAGGAGTTGGGCCTGCGTCCCTAAGATAGTCCCCGCAGAAAAGTGCCGCAACGCGGTTGATGGCTCGGTAGTGCACCAGTAGGTTACTGGTCCACGGCGGCACTACGAAGCGAAAAGACGATCTGCTCATGAAGCCACCCATCTCACCGGTCCCTCGCGGAGTTCTCGAGGTTGATTGGGCCTTCTTCGGGAAATCTGCCGCGCCCTCGCTCTCAAGGTGGCACGGGAGTTCGATCCCGAGGTGGTGCTGGGAGTGGCCAAGGCCGGCGTGATCCCCGGTGTGGTTGTCGCCTCGATCCTGCAGCGCGAGTTCACCTCGATGGTGGTCACCCGCAAGGACGAAGGTGAAGAACCGGTGCTCATCGCCGGACCTCCTTCCACCATCCGGGGCCGGCGGGTCCTCATCGTGGATGAGACCTGCGATACCGGCAGCACGATGAAACTGGCGCTGAGCGAAGTCCGCGCGCTCAAGCCGGCAACGGTCAAGACGGCAGTCTCTTTCAAGACCGGGCCATACCAGCCTGACTACTATGCTTTCGAATCCGAGAACTTCATCATCCTGCCCTGGGATCGCGAAATCATTCAGGGAGGTGAGCTGGTAGTGCGGCCGGAATACGTGGGAAAGCTTCGAGAAGGTCGATAACGAGTCGAGCCTCGAGTCTCTGCCTCCGGCCTGGGTGATTCCCGGCGCCTGAGGCGGACGGCTTGGGGCTTAGTGTCACCTGCCTCCGATCACGATCTCGAGAATGCATAATCGCCTCGCCGAAGCCATCGCGTCTTCGCGCGCCGACTACACCGAAATCCGTCTCGAGCGCTCCTGGCTCACTGCCGTGGCCTACCGCGGCAGCCGCCTGGAGGGAGCCAACAGCAGCCTCGACCTGGGTGGATTCGTCCGCTGCATGTCGAAGGGGTACGGGTGGGGTGCCGTGTCCTTCAACGGCCTGGACCACCTCGACGCCATGGTGTCCCGGGCCCATGAGCTTTCGCTCGCGGTTCGGCTGGATCAGCCCATTCGGCTGGCCGAGCTGCCCGCCCGGCGTGATGATGTGCGGGCCGATCTCGACGGCGATGTCCGCGGGATCAGCCTGGCCGAGAAGCAGCAACTGCTGGAGCGACTGAACCAGGAAATGCTCGCGGTGGACCGCCGGATCGTGGACACCCAGGCCGCCTACCGCGATGAAGTCACCGAGTACTGGTTCGCCAACTCCGACGGAACCATGCTCTACGAGCTTCGGCCCGACGTGACACTCTCGGCCGTGGCTCTGGCGCGGGACGAAGGAGTCGTCGAGCGTGGGCTCGAATCTGTCGGAGTGCGCGGTGGCTGGCGCTCGGTCCAGGAATGCGACCAGCTCTTTCGCACCGCGGCCCGCCGCGCAATCCAGCTGCTCACCGCGCCGCGAGTCCGCAGCGGCACCTACCCGGTGGTGCTGGATCCCCGGCTGGCAGCCATTCTGGTCCACGAAGCTATCGGGCATATGAGCGAAGCCGACGTGATCGCCGACAACGCCGAGGCCCGGGCGATGATGACCCTGGGACGGCGGTTCGGCTCCGAGCTGCTGACCGTGGGTGACGATGGCAGCGCGGCCGGGCTTCGTGGTTCACTCCCCTATGACGACGAGGGCACGCCGACGCAGAACACCCTCCTCATCCAAAACGGCGTGCTGGTAGGCCGGCTCCACTCCCGGGAGACCGCCGCACGGATGAACGAACGTGCCCACCGGAAATGCCCGCGCGGTTTCCTTCCGCCATGCACCGATCGTCCGGCTCACCAACACGTACATCGCGAACGGCCGGGGAAGCCTGGATGACCTGCTCAAGGGCATCCGGTTCGGGATCTACTGCTGCGACGCGCTGGGCGGCAGGAGCCACCTCGAAAACTTTTCCTTCACTTCGGGCTACGGCCACATGATCCGGGACGGCAAGCTGGCCGAGCTGGTCAAACCGGTCGTCCTGGCGGGGAACCTGTTTGAGACGCTGGACCGGGTGGATTCGGTCGCCGGGGACTTCCGCTGGAACCAGCTCGGGGGAGGCTGTGGGAAGGGAGGCCAGGTGCCGCTTCCGGTAGCCGAGGGCGCGCCCCACATCCGGTTGTCCGAGGTCGCTGTAGGTGGTGGCCAGTGATCGGGACGCTGCTGGAGCGCGCCGCGCGCCGGACTCAGGCGGCCGATCTCACCTCCAAGTCCGACGAGACTCTCACCCTCGGCTTCGATGGTGGCCGACTGAAGTCGGCTGGGAGACTGCAGGAGCGCGGAGTGAATCTTCGCGTGGTGGCCGGCGGCCGGATGGGTTTTGCCGGTACCACAGACACCGAGCCCGAGCCGCTACTGGAGATGGCGCTCGCGTCGGCGGCGGTGGGAGAGGAGGTGAAGATCGAGTTGCCGCGCCCGCAACCGCTCCCGCAAGTTGTCACTCACTATCCTCGCGCGGCTGTGGCGACGCTCGAGGAACTCGCCCAATTGGGACAGGGCATTCACGATCGGCCTCGTCCGGGATGGGTGCCACGTCCGCGTCTCGGTCGAGCGATCGGTCGGCTCGGTCAGAGTGGCGAATACTGCCGGAGTGGATGCCGGGTACGACGTATCGTCGGTCAGCCTCGGCGCGGAGCTGGTCCGGATCCGCGGGGATGATGTGCTCACCATTCGTGAGTATTGGGCCGGCGGCGACCTTCCGGGCGTTGCGGATCTCGAGTGGCTGGTCGGCGGGATACTCCAGCGATTGGAATGGGCCGAGCGGACGGCTGAGGCGCCACATGGTGCACTGACGGTCTGCTTTACGCCGAACGGCGCCGAAGCACTTCTGCTTCCGCTGCACGCGGCGCTACAGGGCAAGGCGCTCTTGCACGGCGTCTCACCGCTCATGGTTCAGGGGCCGTGCCATCACCTTCGCCTCGAGCTTCTCGCTGACCGACGATCCGCTGCTGGACGGAAGGCCGGGCTCGAGGCCAATAGATGATGAAGGAGTGGTGAGCCGCCGCACGCCCCTGGTCCACCAGGGGAACGTGCAGGAGTTCATCTACGACCTCGAATCGGCGGGGCGAGCGGGCACTCAGCCTACCGGCCACGGCCGGAGAACGATCTTCGGAAAGCCTCAGGCCGCGTTCAGCAACCTCATCGTGACGTCCGGGCGAGTATTCGCTTCCCAATCTGCTCGGCCTGATCTCCAGCGGCGTGCTGGTGGACCGGCTCCACGGAGTGGGGCAGGGCAACCTGGTGAGCGGCACCTTCGCGCACGCAGATCGCGACGGCGTATCGGGTTGAGAACGGTGAAGTCGTCGGCCGGATTGCGAGCGGCACCGTGGCAGGGAATGCCTATGAGCTGCTGGGACGGATCACGACCTTGGGACGGGATGCACCGTGGCGGGGAGTACCTCGGTGCCGGCGATGCTGGTGGAGGGGTGACGGTCTCCTGATCAGAAGAGGTAGATCCTGACCAACCGGTAGACTCCGTACAGCGTCGCCAGACCGATCAGCACGATCACAATTTCCCGCAACAGGTTCAGAAACCTCCGAGTCCCTGCCGCGGGGTCGTGATCGACTTGTCTATTGCTGCGAATATTGTACGCGCACATCGAGCGCTTCCGCGCACTACGGCCCCCTCGCTCAGCCCCCGATTCCCAGGGCCTCATGGTAGGAATGTCCCTCGGCCATCCGATCGTAGAGCACCTGCAGGGTTTCCGGCGCTCCCGCGAGGAAGCGGCAACGGTCGTCACCCCTGGAGAGACACTCGACTTCCATGACGCCGAGCGTGGAATTGGAGACCCGGCCCAGGACGTCGGCCAGCATTCCGCTGGAGAGATGACAGGAAGGGTACTGCGTTCCGGCTGAGGCGTCTGCCTCGGACCAATCGGAGGAGTCGAGAGCGATGACCGCCTGGGCGATAGGAGCCACGGTGAGCGTGCCCCAACCGGTTTCCCGGAAAAATCCCGAGAGGGTCTCGCCGAGGTGGCGCACATCGAGCCCGGCCGGAGAGTCGATGCCATAGCGACCCGCGAGCCAGCCGCGATAGGCCTAGATAGACCGCCTCTCCACCGGCGAATCCGGCCTCCTGGAGGTAGGCCGCTGTCTGAAGCCCGGTGTCACGCTCCAGGCTGGCGCGAAGCTGGTGCAGGCTCCGCCGACTCAGGGCGAGACAGTTGGGCGAGACGAGGAGTGCCGTGGCGGTCATTGGAGGAGCCGGCGATTAGGGTTGGCGCAAAGTAGGAATGTAAGTGCCCCTGCCGCAAGGTCACTATGTCCTTTTCAGCAGCGCTGGTCAAATCTTCAATCTGAAATCTTCAATCTTCAGTTCCCTCCAACCCTCCTCAGCAACTCGGCCTCCTCAATCACCTCGATCCCCAGGCTTCTGGCCTTCTCCAGCTTGCTCCCCGCCTCCTCTCCCGCGACGAGGACATCGGTCTTCTTGCTCACGCTGCCGGTCACGTGCCCCCGGCCTGTTCGATGAGGCTCGCGGCCTTCTGCCGGCTCAGGGTGGGCAAAGTCCCGGTCAACACGTAGGACTTGCCGCTCAACGGGCCGCCCGTTACGACGGCGCCGGCTTCGACCATCGGGAGCCCCGCCTGCAGCAGCCGCTCGATGAGCGAGCGATTGCGCGGCTCGGCAAAGAAGCTGACGACCGCTTCGGCGATGGTCGGACCTACTCCGGGGACGCTGTTGATCTGATCGGCCGAGGCGTTCATCAGCGCTTCCATGCTGCCGAAGCGCCTCGCGAGTAGCTGGGCGATGTTCTTCCCGACGTGGCGGATTCCAATGCCGAACAGGACGATGGAAAGGGGCGGTCGCGCGATGCGGCGATCGCGGCCACCAGCTGGTTAGCCGATTGTTTGGCGAAGCGGTCCAGCTCGACCAGTCGCTCGGCGCTGAGCTGGTAGAGATCCGAGACATCCTGGATCAGCTTGGCATCGAGCAGCTGGCGAACCCGCTCGTACCCCAGCCCCCGGATATCCATCGCGTCGCGGGAAGCGAAGTGCACGATTCCCTCGAGGACTCGGCCCGGACAGGTGGCATTGGGACAGTAGCGCATCGCCTCGTCGGGAGGCCGCTCCACCGGTGTCCCGCAGGCCGGGCACTTGTCCGGCATCTTGAAGGGCTGTTCCGATCCGTCCCGTCGCTCGCGGATCGGTCCGATGATTTGCGGAATCACTTCGCCGGCCCGCATGACTTCCACCCAGTCTCCAATCCGGATGTCTTTTTGCTCGATCAAGTCCTCGTTGTGGAGTGTCGCGTTCGAGACGGTCACTCCGCTCACTTCGACCGGCTCGAGTCTGGCGTACGGATTCAGCGCCCCGGTCCGGCCCACGTTGATCCCAATGTCGAGCAGTCTGGTCACCGCAACCTCGGGTGCGAACTTGCGGGCGATGGCCCAGCGCGGCTCCCGTCCACCCACGATGCCGAGCTCCTGGTGCAGCAGCCGAGGCGATCCACCTTCACGACGATGCCATCGGCCTCGAACGGCAGCGAGCGTAGCGACTGCTCTTTGCTGTCGGCTTCGTGCTGCGCCTCCTGGAGAGTCGCATGCCGCTTGCGACGGGTCTCCACCGGGAACCCCCAAGCCTCGAGCGCCTCGAGAATCTCCCATTGAGACGTGGCCGCGAACTTTCCTTCGATGACCTCGACATGGAAGGCGAACATCCGGAGGCGTCGGCGCTTGGTAATCCGGGAGTCGAGCAACTTGAGGCGTGCCCGCTGCCGTGTTGCGCGGGTTCGCGTAGAGCGGCTCTCCAGCTTCCTCCTGCTCCCGGTTCAGGCGCTCGAACGCCTGGCGGGACATGTAGACCTCGCCACGCACCTCCATTAACGCCGGGTGACCGGATCCCTTCAGGATGAGCGGCACCTCGGGGATGGTTTTGAGGTTCTCGGTGATCACCTCTCCCACCAAGCCGTTACCCCGGGTTGCTCCGCTCACGAAACGGCCTCGCTCGTAGGTCAGGCTGACCGCGGCGCCGTCGATCTTGATCTCGGTGGTGTATCCCCCGGCTTTTACTTCGGGCGTGATCCGGGCGTTTCTGGCCTCCCACGCCTCGAGCTCCTCGTTGGTGAACGCATTGGCGAGGGAAAACATGGGCCGGAGGTGGGCGTGCTTGGCGAGCGCAGAGGCCGGTTCGGCCCCACTCGCTGGGTCGGACTGTCCGCGGTGCGCAGCTCGGGGTGGGTCTGCTCCAGCTCCTGCAGCTCGCGGAGCATTCGATCGTACTCGGCGTCGCTGATTTCCGGCGCGTCGAGAACGTAGTAGGCGCGATTGGCGCGATTGAGGGCTTGGCGAAGTTCGTCGGCGCGGGCGGACGGCGTCATTGGAGGATGGTATAAAGTGAAGCGAGGAGTGGGGAGTGGGGAGTAGGGTAGTGGGGTAGTGAGTAGGGAGTGCAGTGCGAGGCCTAGGTCTGGTCCCTACACCCTACTCCCTACAACCTACTACCCTCTCACTAGCGCGCCGCCGCCTCCTGCCCCAGCACCGTGAGCGCCACTCCGACCAGCCGCTCGATTTCCTCAGCGCTGGCCTTGGCCAGGATCCCTTCGCTCCAGGGGCCCTCCCGGGCCGCGAACTCGTCGAGGAGCCGGCGGAGGAAGCCGATCAGCGCGGCCCGCTCCCGCTCGGTGGCCCGGTGTGCCGGGGACGGAGACTCCCCACCCGCTGCTGCAGCCGTTCGAAACGGTGGGCGTTCCGGAGCGACTTCGCCGTGAGGCTGGCCACAACCTGGCAGAAGGCCACGTCGCTTTCGGAGAAATTGGGCCCGTCCCGGAAGGTTCGCAGGAAGATGGCCCCGATGGCCGCACCCCGCCACGTGATCGGGACGACGGTGATGGCCTTGACCCGGCGGAGCTGCAGGGCGCTCCGCACGTGCTCCAGCGATTGATCCTTCTCGACGTCCGGGATGAACACCGTGCGACCGGTCTTGATGGCCTGAGCCAGCTCCGGATAGCGGTCCAGGTCCACCATGTAGTTCCGGATGCCCGGGTCCTCGTAGCTGGCCACGAGGCGAACGGTCTTTCCGTCCCGCTCCGCCAGGAAGATCGAGCAGCGGTCCAGCCCGAATGCCTCCCCCAGCCGCCGGGTGATGGACTGCATGATGTCCACGAAGTGGAGCGACCCGGCGATTTCCTGGAGAATCTCGATGATGGCCAGGAGGTGCTTCCGTTCGTGCTCCAGGTCCCGAACCTGGGCCTGAAGGCGCTCGGCGTCCTCAGCGGTGACAGCCGCTGCCGAAGTCACGGTCATGGACTCATCCGGTATGGGATGGCGAAGTTTCGCCGGGGAGTGGAGGGGTCAAGCGTGAGTAGCTTGCTCAGGATCTTGACGGTAATTTTCTGACGGTACGATACACGGAGGCAGACAGATGCTTGACGAAGAAGACAAGGGGGCCGCGAGGGTGGCGGCTTTCTGACCGGTTTGATCCTCGGGGCGGCCGTAGGCGCGGTCGTGGCCCTGCTCTTTGCCCCGGCCAGCGGGGAGGAAACCCGGCGGTTGGTGCGGAAACGGGCCAAGGCGATCGAGAAGAAGGCCGCCTCGGCGTGGGTCGCTGAACGGGACGCGGCACGCCACGCGATGCGACGGCGCCGCAAGCAGCTCCGGGAGAAGCTCGAGTCCGCCGCGTCGAGGGCGGACGAGGTTCTGGGAGACGTGAAGGACCGGCTGGGAGACGTGAAGGACCGGCTGCGCGGCTGAGACCGCTAGTCCTTGTCCTTCTTGTTGGCGATCCGTTTCAGCAGTGCCGCCGCCTCGGCTTGATACTCGGGGTCGGCGGCATCGAAGACCGGCAGCTCGGCGATCTCGGTGAGCTGTTGCCTGGCGTCGCTGTAGCGATCGACGTCCACATAGATCTCGGCCAGATCAAGGCGGTGGTACACGCTTTCGGGATTGAGCGCCACCGCCTTCTGCATGTTATCGATCGCTCCCTGCCAGGACGCGGCGTCGAAGACCGCGCCGCCCAGAAAATTCTTCGCGAAGAAGCGAGTGAGCCCGGAAAGCCGCATGATTTCGGCGTTCCACCGGCCCAGCACATGGTAGGCCTTGTCATGGTTGGGGTCCAGCGCGAGAGCTTTGAGCGCCTCACTTCGAATCTCGGCTGCGCGCTTGATCCGCTCCTTCTTGCTCTTGGTCAGGGAGGCGCGCCCGATCGCCGCGGCGAGGATAAAGTGCCCATCGGCGCCGGTTGAATCGGCTTTGACCGCGGCTCGTGCCAGGGTCTCGGCCCGGGCGTAGAGTGAATCCCGTGCTCGCGACTTCACGCTGTCCGGAGTCTGCTTGCCGATATCCACCAGCGCCTGAGCGGCGCCCCAGTTCGCTTCGTAGTTGGTGGAATCAACCGCCAGCACCGCTTCGAATTCTGCAAGAGCCGCGGGCGGGTTCCTGGTCGTGAATTCGCGGCCTGCGGCGAGGTGGTCCTCCACCGACTGGCCCAGCAGCTTCGAGCCTGACCCCATCAACAGGGCGGCGATCAACAACTGGCTGCGCCGTGTCACGACGAGTTCGCTCCGTGTATTGGACCAGAGTGAGGAACCGGCGGCTGAATGGTGATCCAGCCTCTAATCGAACGCAAGCGCGACGGCGGAGAGCTCACCGCCGCCGAATGGACACGCTCTGGTCGAGGGATTCACCGCAGGAGCGGTGCCGGACTACCAGATGTCGGCACTGCTCATGGCGGTTGTGCTTCGGGAATGAGCGCGGCCGAGCTCACCGCTCTCTGCGAAAGCATGCTCCACTCGGGCCAGACCCTCGACTTCGGTACCTGGGCGGTTCCCCGGGTAGACAAACATTCGACTGGCGGCGTCGGCGACAAGGTTTCCCTGGTGCTGGCACCGCTCGTCGCGAGCTGCGGTGTTGCGGTCCCCATGATTTCCGGCCGCGGGCTGGGACACACCGGCGGGACCACCGACAAGATGGAATCGATCCCTGGATTTCGGACCGATCTTTCGCTCGCGGAGACCCGGGACCAGGTCCAGCGGATCGGCGTCGCGATGGTCGGTCAGACCGCGGAGATTGCCCCGGCCGACGGCCGGCTCTACGCCCTGCGCGATGTGACGGGAACCGTGCCGTCTGTTCCCCTCCTCGCCGCGAGCATCATGGCCAAGAAGCTCGCCGAGGGGCTGAACGCGCTGGTGCTGGATGTGAAGACTGGAAGCGGTGCTTTTCTTCCCGAAGCAGAGCGGGGTATCGAACTCGCACGCACGATGGTCGGCCTGGGCGAGGCTCACGGTTGCCGAACCGTCGCCTACTTGAGCGCGATGGATCAGCCGCTCGGCCGTGCGATCGGAAACGCTCTCGAAGTGGAAGAGGCGCTCCTCGCCCTCGCCGGCGAGGGTCCCGAAGACCTGTCCCGTCTCACTCGAACTCTTGCCATCGAGATGCTGCGGGCGGGCGGCGTGGTTAAGGACCGCAAGGAGGGAGCGGCCAGGGTCGAGAAGCCCTGAGCTCCGGTAAGGCTCTCGACACCTTCCGGAAAATCATCGAAGCCCAAGGCGGCAATCCGGCGGTAGTTGATGATCCCGGCGTGCTGCCTCAGGCCGAGGAGGTAGAGCTCTTTCCGGCACCGATCGGTGGCACGGTTCGGCAGATCGAGCCCCGAGCGTTGGGCGAGGCCGTCGTGGAGATGGGCGGTGGCCGTCGCGCCCTGGGAGACGCGGTGGATCACTCGGTTGGGTTTGTGGTGACTGTGAAGCCTGGAAGCAAGGTGATCGCCGGGGAACCGATCGCTTCGGTGTTCGCCAGGGACAAGGCAGGAGTCGAGATCGGGCTCGCCGCGCTGAGACGCGCGATCAAATTCACCGGTACGTCTGAACCACTTCCACTCGTGTCGCACCGAATTACGGCTGACGGGGTCGAAACTCTCGAACGAGGATACCTATGAGCGGTGAGCTTCTGCTGCTGCTCGCGATCGCCGTCTTCCTTGCCTGGTTGATTCGGCCCGGTCGTCGCTCCCGGGATCCATCAGACCTGGAGGAGCCGGATCAGGATGAGCTGGAGGCTGCCGAGCGGGAGGTCCGCGACCTCGGCGCTCACCAGCGGCCGGAAGATGGCTTCGAGGAGACGACTGGGGCCCTGGCGCAGGCAACCCTCGCGTCCAGTAGCGCCGAAAGCGAGGCCTCAGGAAGTCCGCCACTTCCGATCCGCCGTTTAGAAACGTGCTACTCGTCCCTCTCTCGCTGCACGAGGGCACGCCTTCCCGAGCGACAGTGTTGAATTGCCTGACACCCGCTGCGAGCTACTCGCGAGTCCCGCCGCAAGTTGGCCGCTCTGACCACTCTCTTTACAGCGCAAGTTCGGGACTGGCGACGACGGCTCAGGGATGAGCCTGACGGTCGCTGGTACGCCAAATGCTGACAATGACTTAGCTGGTCCACTCAAAGCAGCATGGTAGCGATCCAAGAGTAGACAACAATTCGGGACCCGCGATGCGGGCCGACACGGGTACCGATCTGTGACGGGGAGGTAGGACGTGGGGTCACGCGCGAACAGACGCGGAGGCTTGCTCCGCGGACGCGGTACGGGAACGTGACCGAACGGTGGCCACGCCGGGAACACGGCGGCCCGAATTCTCGTGGTTGATGATGAGGCGTCCAACGTCGAAGCACTGATCCGAATTCTCAATCGCGCCGGATTCCGTCACGTGAAGGGCACGACCGATTCGCGCTCCGTTCTCCAGCTGCTCGAAGACCACAATCCCGATCTGATCCTGCTCGACCTGCACATGCCGAATATGGACGGTTTCGCGGTGCTGACCCAGCTCCGCGCCGCGATTCCTTCCGATTGCTATCTGCCGATCCTCATGCTCACCGCCGCCGACAGCGCTCAGATGAGGCAACGGGCGCTTTCGATGGGAGCCAAGGATTTCCTCGGCAAGCCGTTCGACGTCCCCGAAGTGCTCCTCCGGATTCGCAACCTGATCGAGACCCGCACGTTGCATCTCGCCCTGCAGTCCCAGAACCAGAGTCTCGAGCGCCGAGTGGCCGAGCGCACTGCCGCGCTGGAGCGGACTCAGGTCGAAGTCCTGGAGCGCCTGGCGGCCGCTGCGGAGTTCCGGGACGACGCGACCGGGCGGCACACCCAGCGGGTTGCCGCGCTGGCGGGCGCCCTCGCAGTCGATCTGGGCGTGGGAGAGACCGTCTCCAGCCTGATTCGGCGGGCGGCACCACTGCATGACGTGGGGAAGATCGGAGTGCCTGACCGCATCCTGCTCAAACCCGGGAGGCTTACCCCTCGCGAGCTGGGGGTGATGCGGACTCATACGACGATCGGTGCCTGGATCCTGGGCGGAGGCAAGTCCGCGATGATCCAGATGGCGCAGCGTATCGCGCAGAGCCACCACGAGCGGTGGGACGGGAAAGGATATCCCTACGGGCTGGCCGGGAGGCGATCCCGCTCGAAGCTCGCATCGTGGCCATCGCGGACTTCTTCGACGCGCTGACTCACGACCGGCCGTATCGCAGCGCGCGACCGGTGGAAACAGTGAGGGTCGAAATCAGCCGCCGGAGCGGGGCTCATTTCGACCCTCAGGTGACTGAAGCGTTTCCTCGTTTCAGTCTCCGGAGCAGATGCTGCGATAGACCGGTCTACACGTCGAGATTGCTCACGTACTTGGCGTTCTTCTCGATGAACAGACGCCGCGGCTCGACCTCGTCTCCCATCAGCTCGTCGAACAGCTTCGACGCCTCGACCGCGTCCTCCAGCGTCACCCTGAGAATGGTCCGCTTCGCGGGATCCATCGTGGTGCGCCAGAGCTGGTCCGGATTCATTTCTCCCAGACCCTTGTAGCGCTGGATGTTCACGCTTCCGCGTCCCTCGCCATTCCCCAGCCGCTTCACGTACTCGTCCCGCTCCTGCTCCGAGTAGGCCCAGAACTCTTCCTTGCCCTTGGCCACGCGATAGAGTGGCGGCTGCGCGATGTAGATGTATCCCGCCTCGATCAGCTCATGCATCTGGCGGAAGAAGAACGTGAGCAACAGGGTCCGGATGTGGGCCCCATCCACGTCGGCGTCCGTCATGAGGATGATCTTCTGGTAGCGGGCGTCCTCCAGGGTGAAGTCTTCCCGCACTCCGGCGCCGATCGCGGTGATCATCGACCGGATTTCCTCGTTGCTCAGGATCTTGTCGATCCGGGCCTTCTCGACGTTCAGGATCTTGCCGCGGAGCGGCAGGATGGCCTGGAACTGCCGGTCGCGTCCCTGCTTGGCACTGCCGCCGGCCGAGTCTCCCTCGACGAGATACAACTCGGTGAGAGCCGGATCGCTGAGTGAACAGTCGGCCAGCTTGCCGGGGAGCACGGCGCCTTCGAGACCCGACTTCTTGCGGACCAGGTCGCGCGCCTTGCGTGCCGCCTCGCGGGCCCGGGCCGCGCTCACGGCCTTCTCGATGACCACACGCCCGATCTGCGGCTTCTCGTCCAGCTGGGTGCCGAGCTGCTCGTAGACCACCTGCTTGACGATGCCCTCGACCTCGGAGTTGCCCAGCTTGGTCTTGGTCTGTCCCTCGAACTGCGGCTCCTTCACCTTCACGTGGAGCACGCAGGTGAGCCCTTCCCTGATGTCCTCGCCGGACAGGGTGAAGTCCTCTTCTTGAGCGCGCCGCTCTTCTTGGCGAACTCGTTGACGGCCCGAGTCAGCGCGGAGCGCAGGCCGGTGAGGTGGGTGCCGCCTTCGTGGGTGTTGATGTTGTTGACGAAGGTGAAGACGTTCTCGTTGTAGCCGTCCTCGTACTGGATGGCGACATCCACGTCCACCTCGTCCTTCGTCAGGCTGAAGGCGATCGGCTTGGGATGGAGCGGCTTCTTGTTCCGGTTGAGCCATTCCACGAACTGGATCAGGCCGCCCTTGGCGAAGAAGGTTTCGACCTTGGGCTCTTCCTCGGGGCGCTCGTCCTTGAGCGCGATGGTGACGCCCTTGTTGAGGAAGGCAAGCTGCCGCAGCCGGTCGGCGAGGGTCGTCCAGTTGAACTCCAGCACGGTGAAGATCTCGGGGTCCGGCTTGAACCGGACCGTCGTGCCGGTCCCTTTGGCCTTACCCAGCACGGTGAGTCGCTTCGTGGTGATGCCGCGGACGAACTGCATGTGGTAGCCGCTGGCCGTCCCGGTCTACCAGCACCTCGAGACGTTCGGAAAGCGCGTTGACGACGGACACGCCGACGCCGTGGAGGCCGCCGGAGACCTTGTAGTTCGACTTGTCGAACTTGCCGCCGGCGTGCAGCACGGTAAGGGCGAGCTCCACCCCGGGATCTTCTCCGTCGGGTGGATGTCCACCGGGATCCCGCGGCCGTTGTCGGCGACGGTGATCGAGTTGTCCTTGTGGATGGTGACGCTGATGCTGTCGCAGTAGCCTGCCAGCGCCTCGTCAATCGAGTTGTCCACCACCTCGTAGACCAGGTGGTGCAACCCGTTTTCGCTGGTGGAGCCGATGTACATCCCCGGCCGCTTGCGGACCGCTTCCAGTCCCTTGAGGACCGTGATCGACCCGGCATCGTACTGCGTACCGTCCTGCGCCCGTACCACGGATTCCTTCGCCATGTCTCGCCAGAATCAGGGGGTAACGCCATCGCGCCGGCGGAACCCGCCGGGCATCCATCGTATCGACTTGATCCGACCGGTCCTGCCGGCATTGATCCGGGCCAGGATGGTCGGAGTCATAAGGCCCAGCTCACTCGCCCATGGTGCGCTCGCCACGCGCACGCGGAGCACGCCGTCGGCTGTCACCGAATCGGGCTCCGTCACCCGAGCGATCTGGGGTCCGACCAGACGGGGCCAATCGTCCAGCACACTGGCCTGCTGCACTCGACGCGAGAGACCGGCGGCCTTTGAGATAGGTGTCCAGCGCCTCTTTCAGCTCCGTCGGGGCACCAGGGCACGCGGCGTCGAGCGGTACCTGCCATTCAGCGTCCGTTCACTAGGGCGTCAGCCGTCAGCCGTCAGCGATTAGCTGTTAGCCGTTCTGTTACACTCGGTACTCGGTACTCGGTACTCACTCAGTCTCTCAGTCCTCGATACTCACTCCTCCACCCCTCACCCTCCACACCGGCAGCTCCATGCCCGGTCCCATCTCGTCCGCCCGAGGCGAGGTGATGAAGACCTGAGCCTGTCCTACTCGCCGCAGCCGAGTCGCGAGCCGTTCCTGCCGCTGCTGATCCAGTTCAGCGAAGACATCGTCCAGCAGCAACGCCGGCGCTTCTCCCGCTGCCTGTCGCAGCGTTTCCAGCTCGAGAAGCTTCAGCGCGATCGCCGCACTCCGCTGCTGGCCGGTAGAGCCGAATTCCCGGACACCGTGCCCCTCGAGGCAGAGCCGCAGTGTCGTCGCGGTGCGGTCCCACAGTGGTGGCGCCCTCGCCTGATCCCGCGCCGCCGCCGCGTCCAGCGCGGCGGGCCATGCCTCGGGGTCCGCGAGCTCTGCTGGTCCGGCATATCCGAGATCCGCCGCGGCGCGAGGCTCGCCCAGAGCCAGCAACTCGTCGCGAAATCCGGCCTGCGCCTGTTCTACCCAGGCGAGACGCCCGGCGACCACTCGCGCTCCAGCGCGTGCCAGCGGCGGGTCGAATGCTCGGGCCAGATCCAGTCGTCCGGCGCGGAGTGCCGCGTTCCGCTGCCCGAGCGCGTGGCGGTATGTCGCAAGCGCCGTGAAGTACTGCCGGTCGGCCAGCGCCAGCGTGCGATCGAGGAACAATCGCCTCCCGGCCGCGGGTCCCGACGCGAGCCGTACGTCCTCGGGGAGAAACGCCACCGCTACCCAGGTCCCGGCACCATCGGCCAGCCGCCTCAGCGGCTCGCCATCCAGGACATGCTCTTTCTGCGGCCCGCGGCGCGGTAGGTGACGGCCGCATGGTGGGACTGGTCGCGGGCTTCGAAGCGGAGAGCCACGTGAAAGCCCGGCTCTCCAAACCGCACGATTTCCTGGTCCGAGGCCCGCGCAGCGAGCGAAACAGCACCGGGAAGTAGATCGCCTCGAGCAGGCTCGTCTTACCCTCGCCGTTGGCGCCGAGGAGTACCGCACCCTCGGGCCCTGCCTCCAGCGTGGTGTCCTTCAGGTTCCGGAAACTCCGGACAGTGAGCTCCTGGAACCGCACTACTGAATCGTCAGGTGACGGATCGCGGTATCACCGTGGGTACCAAGCACGTCCACTCCGAACACCCGGACCGTAATCGTCGCCCCGAGAGGCCGCCGGTCGTGATCGGCAGTCCGAACCGCACCGTGTCCGAGTTGGCGATGAACGGCGGAAACCCCGATATCCCTCCCTCGGTCTCGAAGTACACCGTATCTACCCCATCGGCATCCCCGACTCGGCCAGCCACGAAATACACCGGACCCGCGGTAATCGTGGTGTCGACAGACGGACGGTCAATCGTGCTGGTTGGGCCGCCTGCGGTAGGCCCCGTAGGGGAGTAGGGAAGAAGATTCTGTCCCGCTCGTTGCACCCGAGCAGCGCCGTGCTAAGCACCGATATCACAAGGCCTGCAGCCAACGCCGGCAGCCCGGGACGACCCCTCTTCATAGGACAGAAATTTAGTCGGTAGACAGAGGGAATTGCAGGGCTGCAACCCCTTTTTCGGGCTCATTTCCTCGGAAACTGGCCTTACGCTTCTCCAGAAACGCGGCCATCCCTCCCGCATATCCTCGGTCGAGGCGAGCAGGCCGAAATGGTTTGCCTCGAGCAAATGGGCGTCCTCGGCCGTCATTTCCAGACCGGCATCCACCGCCTCCAGGACCAACCGGACCGCCAGGGGTCCGTTATCGAGAATGCTCCGAACCAGCTTTTCGGCTTCAGCCAGGAGCTGGTCAGCCGGGAACACCTTGTTGACCAGTCCTATGCGCCACGCCTCCTGGGCGTCGATCATCTGTCCAGTCAGCAACAGTTCCAGCGCGCGACCTTTTCCGACCAGTCGCGGCAATCGGACCGTTCCGCCGTAGCCGGGGCCGATTCCCAGTTTCACTTCCGGCTGGCCGAATTTCGCGTTCTCGCTGGCGAGCCTCAGGTGGCACGCCATCGCCAGCTCACAACCCCGCCCAGGGCGAAGCCGTTTACCGCCGCGACGACGGGTTTGCCCAACCGTTCGATCCGACGAAACACCGCCTGCCCCTCCATTGCGCGGGCTTTCCCGTCGAATGGACCCTGCCGCGACAGATCACCGATGTCGGCTCCGGCGACGAACGCCTTGGGACCTGCACCGGTCAGGATCACGCCGCCCACCGCCGCATCGGTTTCGACTGCCCGGACCGCCAGCCCCAACTCGGCGATGACCGTGTCGTTCAGCGCGTTGAGCTTGTCGGGACGGTTGATGGTGATGAAGGCGACGCCTTCGCGGATCTCGAGTAACAGGGTCGAGTACGGCATGGGCTCTCGGGGGAGGGTGCGGCCGAATTTTAGTCCGATCGAGGGCGGCGGGGCAGGAGTGTGGCCGGCGCCCAACAGACATGATGAGGTAGATCGTGACGCGGGCCACGAAGGGCTGGGAAATCCTGTCTCAAGCCCTCAGACGGTGCCTAGAATAGTAGCAGCACATGCCTAATGCATAGCATATAAACGACTGCCACTAATAGAGTTATAGAATACTGCTGAATCAGCTATACATTTTATCGACACTTTTGAAACCAGCGGCACCTGAGTTGCTCCTCCTCATCCCAGATATCGATTGCCTGATTTTCGCCATGGGTTCTAACGCCAACGAGGAGCACGTCATGTATCGTCTGCGCAGCCTTATCGCGCTCGGCGTCGGTCTGACTCTCGCGCTTGCCGCCAGCGGTTGCGGCAGCAGCGACCTTCCGACTGCGGACCCCTCCACTCAAGCGGTGGTCTCGCCCAACTCGAATCTTGAGTTGCTCGATCCGGCGAAGGGCCTGCTCGGCACCGGACTCCTGGCTTGCCGGAGTTGAACCGTATGCGATGACCAAAAAGACCATCGGTCCCGCCGGTGGCCGAATCGAGGTCGGCCGGCACGTTCTGGTAATCCCGGCCGGGGCACTGTCTGTTCCGACTCTGATCACCGCCGAAGCGCCAAGCGATCCAGTGGCCTCGGTTCGCTTCTCTCCTGAAGGCCTGCACTTCAACGAGGGGCGCCCAGCCCGCCTCACGCTGGACTACTCGAACTGCCCGCTCGGCCGGTTGCAGATTCTCAAGCGCATTGCCTACACCACCGAGCGGTTCAACATCCTCACCTACCTGCTCTCGCGGGACAATCTCCTGCTCCAGCGGGTCAGCGGCGATGTCGAACACTTCTCCCGCTACGCGGTGGCCTGGTAGGAATGCGGCCCCGGGATAACTCGATTTCCGAGGCGCAGGCCGCCGGCCCGGGGGCGAAGCCGCGCCCCGGCGAACTCCTCGCGGAAGCCCAGGCCCACGAGAGATCGGGCCGGATCAGCGAAGCACTCGATGCATACCATGTTGTCATCGCCTCCGCCGAGCGCGCGGCGGAGAATGCCGTGCTCGCGGAAGCACTCCGTCGCCTGAGCATAGTCCACCATCACCAAAACGATGGCGATCGGGCCCGCGCGCTGTGCCAGCGGAGCTATGAAACAGCGATCGCATTGGGGGAGTCGGGGCTGGCCGCCGAGGCGTTGAACACTCTCGGTGGGTATGAGATCGAGCACGGCGCAATGCGAAGCGCCGAGGAGTACTTTGAGCGCGCGCTCACGCTGGGAGGGGCCGATCCCCGCCTGCGCTGCCGGATCGAACAGAACCTCGGCATCCTCGCCACCATTCGCGGCGACCACGCGGCGGCACTGCGGCACTATGGAGCCTCACTCGAGGCTTCGCAGGCCATGGGCGACGACAAGGGCTGCGCTATCGCCTATCACAATCTCGGAATGATCAGCGCGGACCGTAAGCAGTGGGCCGACGCGGAGCGCTATTACGAGCAGAGCCGCACCCTCGCCGAGCGGATCGGCGATGTGCACCTGCAGGGTCTGTGTCTCCTGAACCATTCGGAAGTCCACATTGCCCGCCAGGCCTACGAACTGGCCCGGCGCGACGCGGAGGCTGCATTGGCCATCTTCGACCGGCTCGGCTCCCGACTGGACAAGTCTGATGCGTACCGAGTCATCGGGATGGTCTATCGGGATACGGGACGCATGCAGCTGGCGGAATCCCGTCTGCGGAGCGCGATTGATCTCGCCGTGAGCACCGGTTCGATCCTGAGCGAGGCTGAGGCCTCGCGCGAGCTGGCCTGGCTCTACCAGGCTCAGGGGAGAAATCAGGATGCACTCGGACTGCTCAACGCATCCTATCGCCTGTTCCGCCGGCTCGACGCCGCGCTGGACCTGGTGGACGTCCAGGCCAAAGTCGAAGAGCTCGAGGGAACCTTCCTGGCAGTGGTGCAGGACTGGGGTCAGTCGATCGAATCGGCGGACAGCTACACCTTCGGCCACTGCGGCCGGGTCGCGGAGTATGCGGAGGCAGTGGGCCGTGCGCTCGGGCTGACTGAGGACGCTCTCACCACCCTGCGGCTGGGCGCCTACCTGCACGACGTCGGGAAGGTGAAGGTGCCCCATGAGATTCTGAATAAGCCGGGCAAGCTCACCGAAGCCGAATTCGAAATCATCAAGCAGCACCCGGTCTGGGGTGTCGACCTGTTCGCGGCGATCGAATTTCCCTGGGATATCAAGCCCATCATCCGGTGGCACCACGAGAAGTACGACGGCACCGGATATCCTGATCGCCTTCGAGGCGACGAGATTCCGCTCGCGGCACAGATCATCTGCATCGTGGATGTCTACGACGCCCTCACCACGACTCGCAGTTATCGCCCCGCCTTGTCCCATGCGGAGGCATTGTCCGCCATGCGGGAGACGCCGCAGTGGTGGAGGCCTGACGTGCTCGACGCCTTCATGCGTTCGGTGGGCATCGCCGCCGCGGCATGAAACCCGAAGGACTCCCTTCCGACTGGGGTTGTGGCGATCTCGAATTGCTGAGCGAATTCGCGCGGGCGGGACGATTTCGCGAGGCGCTCCGGGCGTTCGACGACCGCAGCAAACGAGGATCGTCCACACCTCCCCTGAGGCCGAGTATCTCGCCGCACTCGCAGCGGCGCGACTCGGCGCCTATGAGCGCGCCTCACGGCTTGCCGAATCGGCATTGAGTCGGCTCAGCGCCCTGGCGGATGAGTCGGGCGCCATGCGGGCCGCCAATCTCCTGGGCGGAGTCGCCTTCGAGCAGGGCCGGCTGGATGACGCGGAGGCACGTTTCGAAGAGACGCTCCGCCGGGCGCATGTGCTGAACGACGCCCAGATGGCGGCGCGAGCCTCCAACAACCTGGGCTCACTCGTTCACCTGCAGGGGAAGGATGCGCTGGCGGTGAATCTCTATTGCAGCGCGTTGCACGTGTACCGAATGCAGGGGATCGCCTCGGTACTGCGCAAACCTGCCACAATCTCGCCTTGGCGTATCGATTGGAAGGACGGTTCACCGAGGCGCTGAACGCCAACCACCAGGCGGTCGAGGCCGCGGAGCAAGCCGGCGATCAGGCGCTTCTTGCGCTCACCCGGATGGGGCGCGCCGAGACCTGGCTCGAATCGGGTGAACCGGCGAAGGCGGAGACGGAGATGCGTGGAGCCCTGGAACTCGCCGCGACCTCCGGCGACGAGGCCGGCGTGGGAGAGGCGGAACGACTGCTGGCCCTCGTGGCGATGCAGCGGCAACGGTACGACCTCGCCATGCGGCACGCTCACAGGGGAAGGAAGATCGCGGGACGGCTGCGTTGCACTGAGCTGCGTGGCCAGTGTGACGCCATTTCCGCCCTTGCGGCCAGAGCAGTTCGCCAGCCTCGACTCGCAGATCGGTTCCGTCTCCGGGCGGTGCAGGCCTTCCGCTCCCTCGGCGCCAGTGGGTTACTCCGCCGTTTCGAGCTCGACTGGGCCAGCTGACTCACTCCGCGGCCGGAGGCGGGATATCTTCCCGGCGTGCCAGAATTCAATCAGATCGCCTGGACGGAGTCGGGGACGATTCGCATCCTCGATCAAACCAGGCTTCCCGGCGAAGAGACCTATCGCGAGCTGAGCCAGCCCGCGGACATGGCCGAGGCCATTCGCACGTTGAGGGTGCGGGGTGCCCCGCTCATCGGCGTTGCCGCGGCGATGGGGTGACACTAGCGGCTCGGTGGCAGGGCGGATCCAGGCTCGGCGGCTCGGCGGCTCGGCGCTCGACTAGAAGACGTTCTCGAGGCGTGTGACCTGCTGCAGGCGACGCGCCCCACCGCGGTCAACCTTGCCTGGGCCCTCGAGCGCATGCGGAAGGTGGCACGGTCCGTCGCCCCGGGCGACGGTCTTCACGCGGCCCTCGTCGCCGAGGCAAATGTGATCTGGAACGAGGACCGCGCCATGTGCCGCAGGATCGGCGAAGCGGGACTCGCGCTTCTCCCCGATGGCGCCGTTGTTCACACCCACTGCAACGCCGGCGCACTTTGCTGCTCGGGGATCGGAACCGCCCTCGCCCCGGTCTACCTGGCACACGAGGCCGGACGGCGGGTCTCGGTAATCGCTGATGAAACGCGGCCGCTGCTCCAGGGAAGCCGGCTCACCGCCTGGGAGCTGGGCAGGGCAGGGATCAGCTGCACCGTTATCGCCGACAACATGGCGGCGAGCCGGCTGCGCCGCGGTGGCATCACCTGTGTCATCGTCGGAGCCGATCGGATCGCGGCGAACGGAGACGTCGCCAACAAGATCGGGACTTATGGAGTGGCTCTCGCCGCCCGGGAGCACGGCGTCCCTTTTATGTCGCCGCGCCGACGTCGACGTTCGACTTCAACTCGGCGGACGGCAGCCGGATTCCCATCGAAGAGCGGGGAGCGGAGGAGATCCGAACGGTAGCGGGGCAAGCCGTCGCCCCGGCCGGAGCCGCGGTATGGAACCCTGCGTTCGACGTTACCCCCGCGGAGCTGGTGACGGGCTACATCACGGATCAGGGGACTGAAGAGAAGGGACGAGTTGGAAGGACTGAGAATTGAGTACCTAGTACCGAGTACCGAGTACCGAGCAATTACCAATTACAAATTACCAATTACCAATCAGCACTTGTCCTCCATCCTCGCCCTCGACCAGGGCACCACTGGCAGCACTGCCATGGTCGTGCACCAGGACGGCCGGGTGCTGGGGCGCGGTTATCGCGAGTTCACCCAGTACTTCCCGCAGCCCGGTTGGGTGGAGCACGATCCGGAAGAAATCTTCGGATTACCCTGGATGCGGCACGGGAGGCTCTGAGACAGGCCGGGGAGACGCCCGCCGGGATTGGAATCACCAATCAGCGGGAGACGGTCGCCCTGTGGGATCGGAAGACCCTCACCCCGGTTGCTCCGGCCATCGTCTGGCAGGACCGGCGCACCGCGGAGCGGTGCCGCGAGCTCAAGGCCGAGGGAAAAGAGGGCCTGATTCGGCAGAAGACCGGACTGGTGCTCGATCCTTATTTCTCCGGCACCAAGCTCGAGTGGTTGCTGCGCGACCCTGCGCTGCGGCGCCGGGCGGAGCGAGGAGAAATCGCCGCTGGCACCATCGACACCTGGCTCATCGCGAAGCTTACCGGTGGCCGGGTTCACATCACCGATCACACCAACGCGTCGCGCACTCTGCTGTATGATCTCGCCGCGCGCGATTGGGACGACACGTTGCTGGGCCTATTCGGAGTGCCGCGCGGCATCCTTCCGGCGATTGCGTCCTCCTCTCAGGTCGTGGGCGAGACCGACCGCGATCTGTTGGGCGCGACATTGCCGATCGCGGGAATCGCCGGGGACCAGCAGTCCGCGCTATTCGGCCAGGGCGTGTGCAGCCCGGCCTGGCGAAGAACACCTACGGCACCGGAGCCTTTCTCCTCGCCTTCACCGGACAAGCCAAACCGCCTTTCTCAAAATGGTCTATTGACCACCTCGGCTTGCGGACCCAGGGGTGAACCGGCCTATGCGCTCGAGGGCAGCGTCTTCATCGCCGGAGCCGCGATCCAGTGGCTGCGCGACGGCCTGGGCCTGATCGGAGCGGCGGGAGAGACTGAGGCGCTCGCTCGCAGTGTGCCGGACACCGGTGGAGTGCAGATGGTGCCGGCCTTCGTCGGGCTGGGATCGCCGCACTGGGAAGCAGAGGCCAGGGGAACTATTGTCGGCCTGACCCGCGGGACGACCAGGGCTCACCTGGTGCGGGCCGCGTTGGAGGCCATGGCGCACAGCACGGGAGACCTGCTCGGCGCAATGATTGCCGACGCCGGCCTGACCCTGGAAGCGCTGCGGGTGGACGGCGGAGCCGCCGCCAATGATTGGATGATGCAATTTCAGGCCGACCTGCTGGGCGTGCCGGTCGAGCGGCCAGACAACGTCGAGACCACGGCGCTGGGAGCCGCGGCGCTCGCGGGCCTGGCCCTCGGCACCTGGCGCTCGATGGATGATTTCCTGGCAGGACGGCAATATCGGCGCTTCGAGCCCACGATGCCGGAAGCCGAACGGAAACGTCAGCGTGCCGCATGGAAACGGGCGGTCCACGCAACACTGGCCTGGGCCCGTGCCGATCGGGTACCGGAGTTATCTTAGAGAGCAGCCGAAACGGAGTCGGTCCAATGAAACCGGGTCAGAAGTTCCTGCTGGGCGCCGCCATCATCGTTGGCGCCGTTGCCTTGCTGATGATCGAAGGGGTCAAGGAGTTCGGTCAGTATTCCCTCACACCGACCGAACTTGCCGCCAAGACGGCCGCCGATTCCTCGTTCTACAACCTCGGCCTCAAGATGAACGCCAAAGTAGTTCCCGGAACGATCAAGCGGGACCCGGCGTCTCAGACCATCGATTTCGAGGTGACCGACGGCAGTCACACCTATCCCGTGAGTTATCACGGGCTGGCACCCGACACCTTCACCGACCAGCAGGATATCGAAGTGGTCGTCGAGGGCCGGCTGGGGCGGGATGGTGTCTTCCGCGCAACGACCCTTCTTGCCAAGTGCGGTTCGCGCTACTCCGGGACCTACAAGGACGGCCAGAAGGTCTAGTCCCGCAGGTTCAGCCCTTCGCTTTTCTCCCACCCATCCGTCTGCTCCGCGGCTGCCTGGCCGGAGGCTCGTAACGGAACTCGACGAGAAACACCCGGCGTCCTGCACCGTGCTTGGCAATCTTGAGAAGCTCGACGACGCCCGCGAAGCCGGAACGTCTCGCGAGCTCCGGCGTCACGTCGGCGAGGGACATCTCCATCAACGAGGTCACGACGATGTGCCCGGCGGCAGCGGGTAGCCGTCCGCCTACGCGAACGTGAGCCCGTTGCCACAGGCGAACGCTGCAGGTGATTTCCCGCTCCGAACGCGATCTCGCAGAGTGCGGACGAACTCCATGATTCGGTGTGACCGTGGATCATTTCCCCGGGATGGCCTGCCCGTGGCACCCGCTGCACATCTGGGGATTGCGCTTCCGAAGCTTGTCCGCGTCGAACCCCGGACCGTGGGGATCGAATGATCGGCCGGCGACCGCGGAATGGCATTGCAGGCAGTCGCGCTCCGAATGACACGCGACGCAGGTCTCGAGACTCTGCCGCGCTGCCTGCCCGTGTCCGGCCCCGAAGAACCGATTGGCATCGTGGTAACCGGGATTCAGCGGTCCATTCGATACCAGACCTGACTGCTGGTGGCAGCTGGCACAGAATTGCTGGTTGTTGTGGCAGTTGCTGCAATCGGCCTCTCGCGCGTAGGCCGCCGCGGGATGCCGGGTGAGAAATCCCGCTGCGTGATAGCCCGTCGCATCGCTTGGGTTGGGCCGGTGACAGTCAAGGCACTGGGTTCGGGTATGACACCCCAGGCAGTTCCTCGCGCGGCTCCTCGCCATGTCGGCGTGTTGCTCGTCCCAGTAGGCCGTGTGAGTGATCGGGCGTGTCTGGTCAGCTGTGCGCCCGGCCCGCGGCCCGGCCCGGCCGCGAACATCGCCTTGGCGAGGTCGGGCTGACCGTTGTGACAGGTGAGGCAACTCTCGCGCGTGTGACAGGTCTGGCAGGCTTGGGCAGATCTGCGCGACTCCTTCCCGTGAGTCGTCAGGAAATCCGTCGCGGCATGGCTTGCCGGTGCTTGGAGAGTCGCGGGGATCGCGAGGGACCTCGCGTCGGGACCCAAGCCCTGAATCGTCCGAGTCTCTGGCGCGTTCACGTGACAGGTGATGCAAAAGTCTCGCGCGTGACAGGTGGCGCACGATGGAGCGATCGCGAAGCTCCGCCCGTTTTCCGAGGGTGGCTGCGCCAGCTTGCCGTGCCCCTTGATGCAAACTCCGGATCCTGGTGCGACGGCGGCGCCTTGAATCGGGCGACGTCCTCCCGGGTGAAGCCCGCGACTGTCGCGAGAGGCATGTGACAGGTCGCACAGGCCGTGTCCGGCGCCGCAAAGTGATCGGCGGTAATCCCATGGCACTCGAGGCATTGCCGGGATACGGTCCGTCGCACTGTCATCCACGACGCACCGGCCGGACTATGACAATCGCTGCACGTGGGACGATTGGTCCCCGGCTTTGCCCTGCGATAGACCGCAAGGTGGTCGCCGTGAGAAAACCGCAGATTGGTAGGGCTGGGTCCGAGGGGAGGTTGCCAACGGACCGCGGGTTGGATCTTGCCATCGTGGCACTGCGCGCAGGACGCCGGTGCGGGCCAAAGGGAAGCTCGCGACTCTGTGACACCGGCGTGGCAAGTGGAGCAGAGGGGAAAGAACCTGGCGTGGACTTGATGATCGAATCCGGTATCCGGTGGCGCGATGATGCTCGCCGCGACGAGGAGTGCCGTGAGCATCATCGATCAGTCTTGAGCCGCCGGGCCGGCGGCAGAGGGGCCCATTCCGTTCCGGAACTCATGCTGTAGGTGACCCGGAAGTCGATCCGGGTCTGGTCCCAGCTGAAGGCCGCGTTGTCAGGGCGATTCCGGTCCTCGCTATACCGGATGGCTCCGGCACCGATCTGCAGATTCCCCATGACCTGCCAGTCGGCCCGCAGGCCAACCCAGTCGAGGTTTGCGTCGCTGAAACGAAACTCCAACGGCCGCTTGAGTGTCCCGAGATCGAGTGAGAGCCGCAGGTTCTCCCGCGGATCGTAGCCCACCCTTCCGCTCCAGGTTTGCGATGAGGCTCCGGGACCGAAGTCGGTGGCGAAACCACCGTCCACCTGCAGCCGGGCGGCTAACTGGTAGGTGGCGCCAGCCGACCACCGCCAGCCATCGTCTTGCTCGTTGACCAGGGGCGTCTCGGTCTCGGTGTCCTCGAACCAGTACCGCTCACCCCGGGCGCGAACTTCGAGCTTGGGGATCGGCCGCAGCGACACCGATCCGTTCACCGCGTTGTAGGGTACCGGACTGAACGCGCCCCAAATGGTCCACAGGTTGAAATAGGGCCGATAATGCCGCGCACCAGCGGAGAGGCCGAGGCGTGGTTCGGTGTAGCTGGCGGTAACGTCCGGACGTGCCCCACCAGCCGTACGAGAAGTCGTATTCGGTGCCGCCGGAAATCGAGACTCGGCGCCAGGGGCGAACGGTAGCGGACAGCGCGGCTCGCTCCGAGACGAAATTCCTCGTGTCCCGGTCAACCTCTCGCTGGTAGTCCAGCCTCGCCTCGGCGACGGGTGTGATCCAATTCAGGTTGCCACCGGCCACCAGTTGGCGCTCGCTGGGCTGGAATTCGTTGAACGGGTTGAGCGCGGCGCTGGTGATAGGCAGCGCCACTCCGTCCGCCAGGCCGAGACCCACATACCCTCCCAACTGGAGATTTGCCGGCAACCGCTCGAGCAGCAGCCAGGCGCCATCGAAGCCGGTGAATCCGAGACGAGAAGAGAATGTCTGGCGACCGAGGCGCCCGATGAGGCCCTTGCGATCGTACTGCGCGTACGCCTCGAGCAACTGGCCGGCGGGGACGCTTCCGGGCCAGGCGTTGTTATCACCAAAGTCCGCGAACAACCGTCCGTTGCCGTGGAGGCTGAGGCCGCTCATGCCGAGTCCCCACATGGTGAGATCGATCCCAGTCGTCACCGGGACCGCTTCGCGCCGGGGACCCGGGCGATAGAGCGAGCAGAAGGTTGCGCCGGCGAGACAGGTGACCGCGATGCTGTCGGGAGAAATAGGTCCACCAGTTGGACCTGTGATGACCGAGCCAACAGGGACGCTGTCGAGTTGCACGCCGCGGAAATCCACCGCCTGGCCTCGCACGTCGACGCGCGCCGGTGTAGCCCTGGGCACTCGCAGTGCCGAAGGGCAGAACGAGCAGCAGGAGCGCGACGCGCCCGGCTCGCCTCACGGTCGCTCCACCGCAGCTGCCAGCCGCGGCTTGAAGGCCGCAGGATCGCTCTGGAGATGGCAGGCCGAGCACTCTCGCGCCTTGGTAGTGGTCCTGGTCTACCCCGTGGCAAGCGAGACAGAAATTCCGGGTCGGCTGCAGATCACGAACCAGGGACGCGGTATGACAGGCGGCGCATCCCTCGTGGTCCGATAGACCGTGTGCCTTGGAGACCTGTACGGCTGCCCGGTGGCAGCCGGCACAATCGCGCTGGACCTGGTGATGCTGTTCGTGGCAGCCGCGGCAGGTCGCAACGCTGTCGGCAATGGTCATGGTCACCGGCGCCACGTGGCAAGTGGTGCAGGGAAGCTGGTGCCGGTCATGATTGAAGCCGATGGTCCGCACCTGGGCGCCCGCCCTGCCGGTGATATCGACACTTCGATCTCGTGCGGCGACGCCATCTCCGCCGCTTCGTGGCAGGACGCGCAATCGCTCTTCGAGGGTGCCTGGTGATGGCAGATCTGACAGCCGCGCGGCGGCTCGAAAGTGAGTTTGCTCTTCGTGGATGCCGGATCGTGACAGGTGGTGCAGGGGAGTTTGTTGTGGCGATCGTGGTTGAAGCTGTCGACGGCGACTGGTGGAGGGAGCGCCGCCGAACCTGATATCTCCGGCGGCGCATCGCCCTTCCCGCGCGGCTCTCGACTGGGAGGGTGCGGGCCGACCGATTGCTTCATCGCTTTGGTGGTATCGAACGGGACCGGCGGATTGGCCTGCGGCCCGGGCCGGTGACGCTCCCCGAACCCGTTCATGGCAGCCGCGGCAATCGCTGGCGTCTACCCGCGCCGCATGGGGCTGATGGCACAGGATGCAGTTCTGGGCCACCCGCCGGTGGGCCGCTCCGGCGTGAAATGCAACATCACGCGTGTTCGCATGGCACTGCGCGTCGGTACAGGACCGCATCGCGTCCGCCGGTTTGACCTGCGCGTGTGGATCATGACACATCCCGCAGGACCCGCTATGCGGATCGCGATCGAGCGAGAATTGGGTGAGCTGCGCCGTCATCTGATGACACGACAGGCACTGCTTGAAGTCGGGGCGTAACGCACCGGCCGCCGAGTCTCGGGTGGCCAGGGCAGCCACCGGTTTGGTGAACTTGTGGCAGACGGTGCAGTGCAGCTCCGACTGCCCCGACATCCGCCCGAGTTTGATGCGAGTGGCGTCGGTGAGGTGACAGCCTTGCTGGACGCACGTCGTGTCCGCGGGAAGGAAGCGATGCGCGGTTCGGGCATGGCAGGTCAGGCACTCCACCTTGCCCTTGAGTGCCGAGGAATCCGATTCCAGGTGAGTCCGATGGCCCGCTGTCGCCGCGATGGCCTGCCAGGTTTCCTTGGCGGCCCCGGTGACGTGGCAGCCCTCGCAGGTGGTGCGCGGGACCTTGGCGTGAGGAGGGATCTCTTCGCCACGGACGCCGGACATCCACAAGACCATCTTCACCGCTTCCTTGACCGGCTTGAGCTCGTGGCAGGCGTGGCAGCTCAGGGTGTCATGCTTGCCTTCCAACTGCGGGACCGAGGGAGTAGTACCCGGTGTCCGGTTGTTCCCAGGCCTGCCCGCTCGAGATGAAGATGTGGCAGCCGTTGCAGAACCGTCTGTCAGTCTCGACGAAATGGTAGCTCTTGTAGCCCAGGCCGACTGCGAGCAGGACGACGAGGCAAATGACGCCCAACATCGCCACCTTGAGTCCCCGGCTCCGGGACCTGAGCCATCCGAAAATCTGTTGACGCCGGGGCCAGAGCCAGCGCAGGATGAGCCCTGCGATTACAGCGGCAAGCAGCACTCCGCCCCACATGACCCAGGGCGGTCGCTGGAAAATCCACTGGATGATTGGAATGACCGGGTCGGGCAGGAGCGGTCTTGTCCACGACGGAGTCGACGGCAGCGCCGTGGACCGTGCGCAGTGAGTCCTGGACCAGGAGGTTCATCGACCCCGCCTCACCAACCGTCTTGGGAATGCCTCATAATGGCACCGGCCCCGGTTGGCACAAGCCCACCGGGGCCGGACACGTCGGGCTCAAGCGGACGCCCTGTCAGTGAGCGGTCCCTCTCATGACTGGCCTTTTCGGTCGCCGGTGGCACCCGAGCTGCCCGGTTCGGATCGCCCGCTGGATCGCCCGCTGCACCGACGCTGGCGGCGCGGGCAGGAACCCTCCGTAATTGGCTTCCAGGTCTGCAATCGATGACAACAGCAGTGCCCGGTACAGGAACGGATTGTGGACGCCGTGCGATCCATCGGGGTGGCTGGCCAGGTCCTCGCCGGTGAAGCTGAGCGTTGAAGAGCGCACCCTTGGCCGGCGTGGCCCTCGGGGCGTTGATCGGATCAATCAACGTGTCGAAGATGAGCTCCTCTGGCGCGTTGAGCTGGATCTTCGCCAGGTATCCAGTGTCTGCCGGGTAGGCATCCACGGTCCTGATCGCCGTCGAGGTCAACCCACAGCACGTCGAGGTGAGCTCTCCTCTCGTCCCTGATGCTGTTCAGCAGCTGGACCGCGACAGGTTGAGCATGGCACCCCGACGTCGTGCAGGCGCCCCACGACCGGCTGGGTTCGTCATAGGCGCACGCGTTGGTAAACGTCGTATCCACCACCCCGGGCTGCCGGGCATGAAACAGGGAATCGCTTCGAAGTTGTGGCCGCTGTACGCGACCGGATTACCGCCGGCGTCCACCCCGGTTAGCGCGTTCACGTGGCAGCCGGCGCAGAGCCGCGGGTTCTTGTCCGATCCGTGCGTCGCAAGGATTGCAACTGGTGTCGTACGCGGTCCCCGGCGGGAAATACCCCGCGTTCCCGAATAACACCGGTCCCTGCGCGCCGTGCGGCCCCTGGAATTGCTGGGGCTCGGATCAGGCGTCTTGTTGTGGCAGCGAGTGCAGAGGTTCTGCTCAAAAACAGGCGAGTTGATCGGGAAGCGCAGCATCCCTGGCCAGGGTAGATTGGTCGCCGGATCCCTGGCCGTGCCGTGTGGATCGTGGCAGACGGCGCAGGTCTGCGCGGCAGCAGCGTAGTAGTCCCCAGCTCCTTGTAGACGGTATTGACTCCGAACGCGGCCAGGGCTCCCTTCGCCTCGTGGCACGGCTGGCAGCTGGGATTGCCGGCCGCGTGGTCGTTGAGGATCCCGTGCCGGGACAGCTTCCATTCCTTCAGGTAATTGTGGTTCCGCGATGGTCCGGCTCCTGGTGGCAGCCCCCGCAACCCGAGTTCACGATGGCCGCAGTATCCGCCGCGGTCGGGGGAGGTGTGTTAGGGGGTTCAGGGGATAGACCATGATGCTCGGAATGGGACGGGTTGCCACGGTCGTCGGATTCTGAACGTGATCGAACCCGGCCCCGTGACAACTCTCGCACTGGACGTCCTGATAGGCTGGGTCCTTCACCGCGTCGTAGCCCACGCTGGCTGTAGCCTGGTTCCCGCGGGAGTTTACCGTGTGGCAACCTTCGCAGGAGGGGTCGGCCGCCGGATCGGCCTGCAGGGTTGCCCAGGCGGTCGCGTGGCGGGTCTGGATCCAGTCGGCCTGCCTGGCCCACGTGACAGTTGCCGCAGGTGGTCTGCTGCTCGGCCGTGGTGAAGTAGCCGAGGAACGCCACTGTTGGCATCGGGTGGCGGATTGAAAGGCGGCCGGTCCTTGTAGACCGTGTCGGTGCATCCAGGCATGGCCGCAAGGCCTCCGGCGGTCGCGATGGCGATCGCAGTCCGACGGAGAAGAGAGGCGAGACGCATGACGCCACCTCTGGTGCTGTACCGTAGTTTTCCGGAGTTGACGACCGCTACGATACGGTAAACCGCTGGGTGGGACAAGTGCCCCTAAGGGCAAGTCTCCGATTGTGAGAAGAGTCTCAGAAATCCTTCATCTGGTGCCTCATGTTGCACCGGGCACCGGAGCCCGATCCGGGCTACATTCCTTACCTGAAATCGGGGCCCTCGCCCATCCGAACTCATTGCATCCATGACCTCGTCATCCGGTAGCGTTCTGTCCTGCCTGCGGCGCTCCTGCTTCGGGAAAATTCTGCGGTTCCTGCGGCGCGACTCTCATGGCCCGCACCTGCGCCGGCTGTGGTGCGCCGCTCGCCGCCGGCGCCCAGTTCTGTTCGAGCCTGCGGCCGGCCGGCGGGTGTTCCCAGCAGAACCGGCGAACGAGTGCGGTGGGTGCTCACCGGCGCCCTGGGCAGCGCCCTCATTGCGGGCCTGCTGATTTTCCTCACCCGCGGGGCTCCGGCCCCTGCTGCCGAGGTGGCGGCGAGCGCTCCATTTGCGGGCGGTGCCGCCGCTGGCGGCGGGCCACCCCAGACATCAGCAACATGTCTCCCGCGAGAGGTTCGATCGTCTGTACAACCGGGTCATGACGGCCGCCGAGAACGGGGATGAGGCGACGGTGACCAATTTCTCGCCCATGGCGCTCTCGGCGTATGGCATGCTTGATACAGTCGATGCCGACGCGCGCTACCACGCCGCGCTGATCAAGCTCCACACCGGGGACATCGACGGTGCCACCGCGCTGGGCGATACCATACTCGCCAACAACCCGGGCCATCTCTTCGGCTATATCGTGCTCGGCACGGTTGCCCGATTCCGGAAGGATGACGCAGGACTGAGCAAGGCGTACTCCGGGTTCCTCAGTCATTACGGCGCCGAGATGAAGGCCGGCCGCGCGGAGTACAGCGACCACGCACGTTCGATTACCGACTTCAAGAAGGCCGCGGAAGCAGCGAGGTCACCCGCATGACATTGCTCGGTCAATTCTGCCTCTGGATCGCGATCCTGGTTGGGACATGGGGAGCGATTGTTGGCTTCTCGGGTCGCTGGCAGGGCCGGCCGGCCCTGGCCGAGGCGGTGATCCGCTCGGTGTATGCCGTGTTCGGGCTGATGGTGGTCGCGACAATTTGTCTCTGGCAGGGTTTGATCAGCCACGACTTCAACATCGAGTACGTGGCGGGCTACACCTCGCGCAACCTGCCGACCTATTTCATCGTCTCGGCCTTGTGGGCGGGTCAGAAGGGGTCGCTGCTGTTCTGGGCGGTAGTTCTCTCTCTCTTCTCCAGCCTGGCGCAGTGGCTCACCTCGGCGCGCTACCGCGCGATGATGCCTTACGTGGCGGCTACCACCCTGAGTGTGGTGACCTTCTTCGTCATCGGTGATGGTCTTCGCGGCCAACCCGTTCGAGCGACTTGCCTTCACGCCTCCCGACGGGCGGGGACTCAATCCGCAGCTGCAGAACATCGGCATGGTGATCCACCCGCCGATGCTCTACCTGGGCTACATCAGCATCGCCATTCCGTTCGCCTTTGCCATCGCGGCCCTGCTTTCCAACCGGCTGGATACCGGCTGGATTCACGCCATCCGCAAATGGACCCTGATGAGCTGGCTGTTCCTCTCGATCGGCATCACCCTCGGCATGTGGTGGGCCTACGTCGAGCTGGGCTGGGGCGGCTACTGGGCGTGGGATCCGGTGGAGAACGCGAGCCTGCTGCCCTGGCTCACGATGTCGGCGTTCCTGCACTCGGTGATGATCCAGGAAAAGCGGGGGATGCTGAAACGCTGGAACATGATGCTGATCGTGGGCTCGTTCCTGCTCAGCATCTTCGGCACCTTCATCACCAGGTCGGGGTGATCGCCAGCGTCCACAGCTTCACCCAGTCGAACGTGGGCTACTTCTTCCTGGCGTTCCTGGTCGCGGCCGCGGTGCTTTCGTTCACCCTGCTCTATACCCGGTGGGACCGGCTGGAAGCGGAAGTGAACCTGGAATCCATGGTGAGCCGGGAAGCGGCGTTCCTGTTCAACAATCTGCTGTTCGTCGGAGTCGCCTTCTCGGTGCTGTGGGGAACCCTGTTCCCCATCCTGTCCGAAGCGGTGCGGGGCACCAAGATCACCGTGGGGCCGCCGTTCTTCAACAAGGTCAACGTCCCGATGGGCCTGTTGCTGCTCGCCCTGACGGGAATCGGGCCGCTCATCGCCTGGCGCAAGGCCTCGACCGCGAATCTCAAGCGCCAGTTCACCTGGCCCGTCGTCACCGGCGTCGTCGTGCTGGGAATCGCGCTCGCCTCCGGCATGCGGCACTTCTATTCCATCATGGCGCTCGCGCTGGGCGGCTTCGTCGCGGGAACGCTGGTCCAGGAGTTTGCCCGCGGCACCCGCGCTCGCCATCGCATGTACAACGAGAGCTACCCGCGTGCGCTCGCGCATCTGGTGGCGCGTAACCGGCGGCGGTACGGCGGCTACCTGGTGCACGCCGGCATGCTGATCTATTTCGTCGCCTTCACCGGGATGGCCTTCAAGCGCGACATGGAGGCCACTCTCAAGCCGGGCGACTCGATCACCATGATGAGCCCATTCGGTCATCAGTATCCAGTTCACCCACGTGGGCGTCTCCGCAATACGAATCGCTCAACCGGGTTGTCACCGCCGCGTCGGTCGAGGTCAAGAAGGATGGGAAGGCGGTAGGCATCATGACCTCGGAGAAGCGCCAGCACGTGGACAGCTTCGGCCGGCCAACGTTCGAGCCTTCTACCGAGGTTGCCATCCGGAGCAATCTCCAGGAAGACCTGTACATCGTGTACGCCGGTTCGGTGCAGGGCAGTGAAGAGGCGGTGTACCGCTTCACCATCAATCCCCTGGTGCTCTGGGTGTGGCTGGGCGGCATGGTGCTGGTGGCCGGCGGGTTGATCACGATGTGGCCGGGCGGACCCACGGCCCATGGAGCGCCGCGTCGCGCGCAGGCGGGTTACGGGGTGCAGCTCACTACGCGCGGGCACCCAATGAGCATTGTGACTCGACGGTCTTTTCTCGCGGGTCTCTCGGTGGCGCTTGGGGGCCTGGCTGCTCCAGGCCGCCCAGTCCGTTCTCAGCAGCAGCCGCAGGCGGGCCAGGGAGAGGTGGGGACGCTTCGGGATCCCGCCGCGGCCGGTCCTCCCAAGACACCAGCCACCGCGCGAGACAACGAGCCGTTCATCCAGTCGGTCGAGCATCGAATCCGCTGCACCTGCGGCTGCAACCTCGATGTCTACACCTGCCGTACGACCGACTTCACCTGCAGTACGTCGCCCCGGATGCACCGCGAGGTCCTCGCGCTCCAGGATCAAGGAAACAACGCCGACCAAATCGTTGCCGCGTTCGTGGCGCAGTATGGGGAGCAGGTCCTGATGGCGCCCAAGCCTGAAGGCTTCAACCTGGCCGGCTATCTGGTTCCCGGAACGCCTGCTGCTGATGGGCGGTGCTGCTGCTGACTGTTCTCTTGCGGCGCCGGATGCGGGTCGCTGCCGCCGAACGGGTGAGCGTGCCGGCGGACTCGACGCCCGTTGCCACGCCGGAGGAACTGGCTCGGCTCAACCGTGAGCTGGCCGACTCGGAGCGCGAATGACCCTCGAAGTCATCGCAGCAATTCTGGTCGGGCTCGCGGTGCTCGGCGGTCGTACTGGATCCGCTTCTCCGTAATGCGGCACCCCGGCCCAACCTGTCGATCGAACCCGAGGATCTGGAGGAGACTCCCAAGGGCATTGCGCTCGCCGCCTCAGGAAATCGAGTTCGACCGCGCGACCGGCAAACTCTCCGATGAGGATTACGCCGCATTGAAGGCGAAGTACTCGGAGGAGGCGTTGGCGTTGATTCGGGCCGAAGAGAATGCTCAGACCAGTGAGGCGGCTCCGGATCGAATCGAAGCGATGGTCGAGGCGCGGCTCCGAGCGCTTCGCGGGGCGGGACCATTGGCCTGCCCCCGATGCGGTCCTCGACCCGAGGCAGACGCGATCTTCTGCTCGAACTGCGGCGACCGCTTGGGCGGAGGCAGCCGGTGTGTGGCCTGCGGCGCGGCACTCAATCCCGACGGCCGGTTCTGCGAATCCTGTGGAGCGGCCGTAGCGGCCTGATCACCGCCGGGTCTGTCTATGGGTTGACCACGACAGTCCCGGTGAAGCCCGGATACATCGCGGGCGGGTGAAGCGAGCAGTGATAGCCGTACGTGCCTGCGGTGTGGAACGTCATCGAGTACGTCCCGCCCGGCATGCCCCCCTCCCCCGTAACCCACCTCCTCCACCAGTTGGCGGATGTGAGTTGGCTGCTGGCCCAGACGGACTGGTCGCTGGTGGTCGTATGGGCCGATGGGCCCTGATTGGTCCACCGCACCGTGCCACCGACCTTGATGCTGAGGTTGGCCGGGAGAAGGAGAAATTCTCGATGGTCACATTGGCGGTAGCGGGCCCTCCTGGATTGCCAGGACCGGTCGGATTCGACCCACTGCTGCTGCTGCTGCAGTTCAGCGAGCCGGCCAAGGCCGCGATACCAAGAGTTGGATGAGTTTCATACGATCCTCCAGCGCGTTGGACCGCTCTCGCGCAGCAAGAGCAGTCCGGCAACGACTAACATACATAGGCGACGACGCCTGGGGACGCCAACGCACACGCCACTTCAGGTAAGGGAAACGGCTCTCAAGACTGTAAGCGGCACGCTGACCATGGAACTTTCCCGCGCGTGACTCAGAGCGGAAGCCTGAGCCCCGCACCAACGGTGAAGGTGGTAAACGTCTTCATCTTGGCTCCGGCAGGAATATCGTTCTCGCTGAAGGGGCTGGACGATATCCCGAAGCTCACGTTGTTCTCCAGAATCATCCCTCCCAACGGCATCAGCAGACTCGAGCCGAACCGGCCGCCCACGCTCCCGCGATCGCTGAGCGTCTCCGTGTCCCAGTAGTCGAATGTCGGGCCGGCTTCGAGCTGGAGCCGGCTCCCTTCGAAGCTGACGATGCGGCGGGCAATCGTGATTGCGGCGCGCAACCGCTGGCTGTGCGTCGTCTTGTCCTTGATCGCCAGGTCGTTGGTCTCGCCCATAGAGACTTCCCTTCGCGTAGCCGAGATCGACCCGTCCTTCCCAGGCATCCCAGCGGCGCGCGAGGCCCAGCTCGAGCCCGATGCTGTTGCTGGGCCGGACCTCGATGTTGACCGAGGTCGTGGTGTCTTCGCGCCGCCACTGAAATCTTGCCATCCCGCGGCGAATCGCAGCTGCCAGGGACGATCCACCGGAGCTCTTCACCTGTGCTGGGCTGTGGCCGACACGAGGCCGAGAATCAGGGCAAGGATGGGTGCGGCGCGCATTAGCGTCTCCTTCCGGTCGGGCGTCTGAGGCCAGCCGGGATCCCGGCTGGCCTCGCGCGGCTTCACTTCATTTGGAGTAGTAGCCAACCCTTGCTGCTGCTGCCGTCCTTGAGCACCCAGTTGTACGGCGCCTGGGGTCTGGAGGGCGACCTTGTCTTCAATGGCATTGCCGATCAGGTCGTCATTGCTCTTGATCCAGCTGGCGACCGCGGCCAGCAGGTTGTAGAGCTCCTCGCCGCCTTGATCTTCTTGACCACGGTGCCGCTGTCGATGGCGCCGGTGAAGTCCTGATATGTCGTGGTGAACCCGGCGATCATGGTGTTCCAGCGGCTCTGGTCGATCTTGATCTGGCAGGCCGTATCGTCGTCCTCGAGCGCCACGAGCCTCAAGCGCCGCGCCGGGATGGGCGGCCTTGTAGCTGTTGATCTGGCGGCTGGCTGAAGAGGAGCACGCTCCCGTTCCACACAGTTCCGTTCTGGTCGTAGGCGTAGGGGTCGCCGGCGTGCTCTCCCGCACACTGGTAGTCGGTGAGCGAGTCGGAGGTACCCAGCTGGCCCATCACATGGACCTCATATTCGGGATCGCCCTTCAACCAACCCTCAAAATCACCCGGTATCCAAGCCTGACTCATGTACAATCCGGGCGGGGTGAGGACCGATCCGCCGCCTCCGCCGCTGCCGCAGGTAGGCGGAACGCAGGTAGCCCTGCCGGTCCGCGGCGGATGGTCGAAGTCGGTCTCCACCGGAACGACCGCGAGGACCGGGGTGACCGGCGGCTTCCAGGATCGAGGAAGTGGCGGCCGCCGTTCCAGGTCGAAGGCGACCGGGATCTCGCCATCCTGGCCTGGGTGGCGACGAGAAGATGGGCGTCTCCGTTCCAGCGGCGGCGGTGGTCTGGCACCGGCAGGTAGACTTCGAGCTGCCGGGTGGCCCGGGCGACCGAATCCGGTGCGTTCGCTCGCTCTCCCCATTCTCCCGGCCACGATCCTGGTCGCCGCTCGGCTCTTTTCGAGAGAAAGCGCTGGAGATGGATTTTCCCTTCAGGGTAAGGCGAGGCATCGAGCCTGGCTTTGACCTCCGCGCGGAATCCAGGATTCTGGAGCGCGAGTGCGAACCGGCAGGCGAGACCCTCCAGCTGGCGGGTGTCCGGCGAGATGTCGGCCGCCGCGGAGACGGTGGGCTCCTGCGGTGCGGTGGGCGGAGACTCACGATCGTTACAGGCGGCGGAGCAGAGTACCGTGAGCGAGCACGGCCGTTTGAGGGGACGCGGGACATGGCCGACCTCCATCGTTGGGGTAACGCCGACTCGGCGGAATGCCGGCGGCGTGGCCAACGTAGGAAGCGGCTCTACTGAGCCCGGGATCCGGGAAACGCGGTGGGTGTTGGAACTACGCGATGTGGGAGGAACACTGAATGCGATGGAAGCGAAGCGCGACGACTTCACCATCTCGACCGACCCGGCCCGGTTCGACCTCGACGTCATTCACGGCTACTTGTCGCGCTCCTACTGGGCCGAAGGGATCTCGCGGGAGCTCGTCGCACGGGTCCATCGCCAACTCGCTCTGCTTCGGCATTTACCACGGTGAGAAACAGGTCGGCTTCGCCCGGGTGATCACCGACAAGACCACCTTCGGCTACCTGGCCGACGTGTTTGTGCTGGAGGATACAGGGGCAGGGGACTATCCAAGTGGCTCATGGAGGTGATCATGGCTCACCCAGAGCTGCAAGGCTTCCGGCGCTGGCTACTCGGCGACCCGCAGCGCGCACGGTCTCTATCAAGAATTCGGCTTCGATCGCCTGCGCGCATCCCGAGAACATGATGGAGATCGCGCGAGCCAGGGGGCTGTATGTCGGACCGGACGGACAGACTGAGCGGACGGGCGGACGGTGAAGCAGGCGGACAGGCGGCGGACGGGCGGACGAAAGCGGCGGACCGGCGGACTGGCGGACTGTGCGTCGATTGGACGGTTTCATCGATGAATGACAGCTGCCAGGTGGCTCTGCTGGCTTTCGTCCGGGTAATCTCAAGCTTCGCGGCAGCCTCGTCGCTTAGAGCGTACCCCAGTTCCCTGACCGAGACGAAGCAGATAGCTGACCTCTGGAGAGGGATCCGAGCGAAATGTCGAGGTAGCGACGAAATTCGCGCGCACCCCTCGCTTGGCGGCACCCTCGGCGATGTTGGTTGCACGCGGATACTGCGGCCCGCCTGCACTTGCGAGGGTAAGACCGTACAACTCGGAGCGCGGCCAGCCTGGGTGGCGGCGTATACGGCCAGAGACGAGTTCATGGCATCGCTTCCAGGCCTCCCGCTTCTCGTAAGGCGTCATACCACTGAAGATTCCGCCACACCTTCAACCAAGCGTCAACCGTCCGCCCGTCCGCGCTTTTCGTCCGCCGCTTTTCGTCCGCGGCTTTTCGTCCTCAGTCCGCCGTCCTCACTGTGGCGCTCCGGCACCGCCACGATCCTGAGGCGGGCCACCGCCGCCTCCCTTGATCTTCGTGGCAGCGCGATCACGAATGCCCCGGTGTCCGGCACCACGAGTCCAGATGCGCGACATTCTGAAGATCAAGGGGAGGAAGGCGGTAATCGATGGCGTCTGGGTGACAAACAGCTGACGGTTGAGGGTATGGCAAATCTTCGGTGTGCTACAGCGGCGGGATAGAGCGCCGGCTCGTTCGCAACCATCTGCGACAAGGCTAACCGCGGCTTCAGTATACGACGAAGTGCGGAAGACGGCGGCAATCGCGACGATCAACATCGCCGAGTACCGCCAGCTTCGTCGCTACGCGCATTTAAGCTCGAGGATCCCTCTCGGAAGGTCAGCTATCTGCTTCGTCGGCCGGAACTGGGGTACTCAAACGACGAAACACCGCGAATGAATTACGGACGAAGCCGAGTCGCATGGAAGTAGCGTTCGAACTATCAACGGCTGCATAATCCGCCAGTCCACGCGTCAGCTTCGTCGCTTTACAAGCAAGTCACCGGTTCCGTCTCGCCAGTCCCATGCAGCCCCTGCGATCATGTTCTCGAGGATGCTGTAGCCAGGTTTCTGGTAGAACTGTGGTACCACGATCGCGAGCAGCCAGCGCCAGTGGCCATGATCTCCATGGCTGGTCCCCTTCTCGCAGCACAAGCCCGCATCGAGCCGGAGTAACCGAAGGTGATAACCTGATCGGTGATCGCGGGCGAGCACCTGTTCTCACCGTGTGAAATGCCGAGCGGCGAGTTGGCGATGGACTGACGGCTCCCGCGAATCCTTCGGTATGGGGGCGCGTTTCAAATAACCGTGAATGACATCGAAGATCAGTGACCGGAATCGATCATCGTCGCTGTCGGGTTCTCCATCGCTGCGCCCGCCGTCAGATCCCGAGAATCAGCCTCAGAACCGCTTCGGTGGCCGCCGCCGGCATTCCGCGAGTCGACGTACTGAGGACAATCGCCTCAGGCTGACGCTCACGCCGCCTCTTTATCCGCCGACCTAATCTGACGACGGACGCCCGCCAGCAAGCCGCCCCGTCGCCCTCGAATCGCTCGCGCGGAGTGAAGCTCGCCTACCCTGAAGGAAAATCCATCTCCAGCGCTTTCTCCGAAAACGGTGAATCGGCCGGAGGAGGAGCGAGGGCGCGCGTTGATTCTTACCCGGCAGCTCGAATCTGCCTGCCGTGCCAGCCACCGCCAGTTTGAGACGCCCATCTTCGTCGCGAATGAATGGCGGATCCCCGGCGGCCGCCGCTCACCGATCAGCGCCGGCAGTGAACGACTCGACCATCGCAGGACCACAGAAGATACCTGCCCGTTCACCGTCTGTTTGGCAGCGAGCGGCGGATCGGTCGCACGCGGATTAGCGTGAGTTACCGGAACCTGAGGGCGGTTGACGATCCCCAGGTCGATGTGGGCAACGAGTACTCCGGCTCGCTCTGTGCGGGAAGTACACCGACATTCGCCCCGATGAACTGGCTAATGGACGTGCTCCTCGACCAGATAGATCAGCCCGGCACAGATCCCGGCGACATGCCCGGCTCGTGGCGGCTGGCCGAATCCGTCGATCCCGGTACAGACACCATGACAAGGTTCACCACGACATATCAGAGTCCAGCCATCGGCTGTACCTGATGGTCAAATCAGGCGGCAGTCTCCAACTACGCCTGGCCGCGATCATAACAGATCAGGCAATGACCTGATCGGCTGTGATACAGGTCGCTCTCCAAACTCAGGCGTTAACAGAACGGCAGCAGCAGGTTACTGCTGCTAGATGAGTGGTATAGTCAGCCGGGATCTGGCTGGCCTCAGCCCCGACCAGCAATGCGCGCCACTTTGCATCCTTTGCCCGCGATTCGGCACTTCGTACAGCCCAGGCACAGGTGGCTTCCGTGGATCGTCCTGGCAGCTAAGCCGTATGGCAAGATTTCGGTGGCGGCGCGGAAGACACCGACGCAGTCAGCTGTGGCTATCGGAGTTCAGCAGATCTGGCGCACCGCTCGTGAAAGGGTGGTTTCAGCTTTGCGCGAAGAGATATGGGAGACAACGATGCGGCGATCGGGACGAGAGCGACGCGCAACAACGGTTGCGCGCCGCACAATCCCAGCGCCATCATCAGCTTCGAAGGTGGCGAAGCCGGCCCCTGACATCGCAGAACTCAGCGTCGACAGTTCGGCGCGAGTCTGCTGATGCCGCGGAGATGGTTCTGGAGGCTAATGGCTTTCGGGGGTATCGTCCGGCGCTCAGCGAAGACATCCCTGCCGGAGTAGACGTTCGCACGGTGCCCCGAGGGCAAGGCTTCCCGCTAGGCTCCCATGTCAGCGTGCTCCAATCTTGAGTGTTTCACCACGCAGTGGCGTGTGCCGTGGGCGTCTTCTATGTATGTTGACCGGACTGCTTTGTTGCGCGGAGGCGATCGAGATCTATGAGCGTGACTGTATCGACATTGATCTGTGGCGACCTGGCTGTCAGAGGCCGCTACCTCAGCGCCTCTGTCTCCCAGCCAACCTCAGCATCAGGATCAGTAATTAATCAGGCCCAGCATCATCCCATGCATTACCCTTGTGGTCCAGTAATAACTGAGAGAATTGCAGGAGAGATGTGACGTTCGAGGCATGCGCTATCACTGTAACTTCACCACGCGATGCCTCCCTGCCGGGACTGTGAAGCAAATATGGGCGGCGACATGACTCGAACCGCTTACGGCGGCGTTCGAGATAAAGGCAGTGCCGCCGCGACTACACCCTTCGCGAGTCGCCGCCAGTTCGGCAAAATCGCGTCTGCCGAGGTCGAAGTCGAAGGGCTGATAACGAGTCCCCTCCCCGAAGCATCGCCAACCGCGCCTCGACCGTAACCACGTTCGATCCGGAGCCACCTCACTAGTCTGGTGTCGGCCCGATCAACGCCAGTGCCTCAGTACTTCTAAGCAGCTGTGCGTGTGGTTTACCCGTCGCGGTCAGCTCATTTCCCAGCACAATGGCCTCGGATTCGATGACAGTGTTCAGGGATGCTTGCTGCAGGCGGATCCAATACGGCTGCCAGTCAGGGTATTCCGCAGAAATCGACCAATACCGGACCGAGGCCGGTGACTCGCCTCCGGCACTGATCGCGGCAATCGGCCGCGCCGCAAATCCGCGCGGAAGAAGGCGATCAACAACACCGCCCATCGCAGCGGAGACAACAGCGGCTTGGAGCTGCGACATCCTCTGCGCCGCAGCGGCAACGATGTCGGCGTTCCTTGAACTGGAGCGCGAGGATTCGGTGCATCAGGGCGACGTGCCCACTGCAGGTAATCGTCATTGCGGCGAGGTGAAGACTGCGGCACCAGCGCAGCGGTCGATGCTCGACCTGAGCAATAAATTGATATAACGCGGTAACTGGCCGACGCGGCGAGGATCAACGTCCCACCATAACCCGCCTGCGGCTGCTGGCGAGCCGGGCGACCCGGGCTAGCCAGCCCCAGCCTGGCGCTCGTTTCGTCGAGTCACAATAACTCGTGAATAGCCCGCGAACTCATGTAATGGTCCGCCCGCTTACATGTGGTAACCCGCCATTACCGGCACCATACCGCACCCAGCCGGCGCCGGAGATTGATGGTGAAGCGACGCCGCACCTCTTCGCTGCCACACGCCGAACCGGCGACGATATGCAGATCTTCCTGGAGAACTGCTTTCCGGATGGCAACCTCGGTAGAGGCTCGGGGACGGCCGGCGAAATATTCACGCCAGCTGGCACTTCTCGAATTACCACCTTCCCATCCTTCTTGACCTCGACCGACGCGGCGGTGACAGCCCGGTGGCGATTTCTGTTGCGACGCCACGTGGGTGGTGATACTGATGACCGAATGGGGCTCATCATCGTGGATCAGTCGCTGACGAAATTGACTCCATGTCACGCTTGAAGCTCATCCCGGCGACAATCGATCAGCAGCCGGCGTGCACCAGGTAACCGCCGTACCTGCCCGTTACGCGCAACCAGATGCGAGTGCGCGGGCGCAGCCATTGGCAGCGCGCGCCGCAGTAACCAGCGTTCCGCGACCAGCTGCCAGCGACGCCATGCCGAGGCAGTGCGACTCCCCGACACCGTGACGGCAGGCCAGGTATGAACTGGCGCTTAATTCGCGTCGGCGGCGCACTTTGCGCCGGGCGATGGTAACCGATCGGGGCGAAACTTAACAAGCCCATCGGGACGTTGACCTTATTAAGAGAAGGGCGACACAGTGTGCTAACGGCTCGGTGAACAGGGTTCCTACAGCACCGAAAGCGATCTGTTGGGCTGGCGCAGATTATTGGCCGAAGACGCCGCTTCCAGCGCCATCAGTTCAGGTTACTTTTCCGCTTCAGCCGATTACTGAAGAACAACACCGCGGCCGCTGCCAGGAACGCCGGGAAGCGTAGCCCGCGTTCGGCACTGGGTGAAGCTGGACGCTGGCGATCACTTGGACCGGAGATGCTGAGCGAAATTGAGCCCACGATCGGCATCATGTTGGCGTTTCAGCATCCGCTTTCCTGGATCACCGAGTGCCTGGGATTTGCCGATCGAGCCGGGGCGAACAAAGGATTTTCCGGATCCCGCCCAGCCGACGTGGGTACCGGTGATGCCGATCGAAGGAACAGCCGGATAAATCAGCTCATTGCCGGATGTCAGCCGGTATCAACCGGCAATTGTGGCGGTGATAATAACCCAGCTGTCGGCGGATTGGATCTCGCCAGCCGATGTTCTGCGGTTGCGGACCGACCGTCGGATGGCGAAGAAAGCAGACGCTCGAACGGATTGGCGGCGAGACCAGACGAAGAGTCACCGCGGAGTGGTAACCGCGCCGTAGGCATCATCGCGACCTGCGCCAGTGGCACTGCGCGGAAGCTGGGAAGAGGAGAATACCGCCCAAATTTAGCAGCGACCTTGACCCGCCCGCAAGGACGATGGGAAATGGAGTCGGCAGGTCGTGTAACCCGCGCCACGCCTAACTGTTGAGTCGTGGCTGATCAAACCTGCCCGAAGCTGTCGCGACCTGCCGAGGCGCACGGCACCGCTCGGCCGTACGGCAATCGCTCTATGTCACGAGCAAGTGTTTCGAGCAAAACCTTCCGCGGCCTTCTTGAGGAGTCAATCGACGATATCCGGCCAGCAGCGCCCGTAACTGAGGAGCCGGATGCGCAGCGTCTCGATCAGACAGCCGTGCCAGTCGCCGAGGTCGACCCGGGTTGTTGGCGTATGTCGCCCAGCGCGGTGGCGTCGATGTCGGTGAAGGCTTGATCAGGCGGCGTCGTCGTATCTGCGGCGAGGCGAGTGGTGCCGTCGCCTGTCGTTCTCGGCGGCCGACGATCGAGCGAGTGTGTTGCTGATGTGGGAATTGACCCGCCGCCAGTAACCTGCAAGGCATCGCGCACACTCGGCCCGAGTGAAGAAATCAGCCAATTTGTGAAACATTCCCCACGGCTGCCATTTCCACATCGTTCCCCAGTTACCGACTGGAAGTGAGACTGGGCGCCGGCGACAGCTGCGCGCCACGGCACCAGCTCGTGAGCCCGCCAGGCCTGGGGCTGGGAATTCCCGAAACAGGCGCTACGAACCTGAATAAATGGAGCCCCGGTGGAAGTAGGTGGATCGCTCCGGTGCCCGCTGCGGCGCCGGGCTGGTTTCTGGCCTGTCGCAGGTACTCGAAGGCACTGATCCGACCCCGCCGGTACTTACCGCTGTCGTAGCCCGGTCGTCAACTCCGAGGCGATATGGGTTCTGCAACTCTCCGTCAGTTTGTCGCCCGATCGCGCCGGGCCTTGCAGCCCGTGTCTGGATGTTTGCGCCGACACGTGGAACCGACGCCTTTCCGTCCTGCCCGATGCCAACAGTGGCTTCCTCGACTTTCATGCCGCGGCCGCTGCGGCAACTGTCACGTGGGTCGACGGGCGACTGAACCTGGGCGGCGGGCGATCA
>ERZ1370068.3480-contig-2590_pt1 | contig 262779 bp, 395 predicted proteins | sample MGYA00561227_ERZ1370068 | MGnify/ENA primary metagenome ERZ1370068 (study PRJEB38410, sample SAMEA6850437) | metagenome | study: Metagenomic assessment of the ecological functions of the soil: analysis of the soil microbiota associated with the...
TACGTATTGGTTGGGAGAGCGAAGCGTGAAGCGAATCCGCTAATAACCTGAAGACTACGATCCTCCGAGAGCTTGGATCTTGCCCGCTTTTGCAAAGAGCGCGCCATAGGCTTCCGAATACGTGAGGAAGACAATGGTTCATTGAGAGGTGAGGGCACCCACATAGGCAACTGGTGTCGTACACATGTCGTGCGTTCAAAGAAGAGAATCAATTCACTAAGGGCGTAGTCGTGAGGTCAGATGTAACGACGGAAACATCAACGCCAAGGCCCCGCTGCAGATGTCGCGCTGGATAGGTGGAGCGGAAAATCGATGGAGATCGCTCACGGCCAGTGATGGACCCGCCTGAGCGATATCGCCAAAACAGGTAAAATGAGCAACAGCCCGCGGACGCCGTAAACTCCCAAGCTATGGTTGGGTACGGCTAAAGTCTCCGTAGCTGGTGGCTGTGGAAGTGGGTCGTTCTCATCGCGCTTAAACCACCTGGATGAGCGCGAAGAGTCACCAACAAAACGGGGGTAAGGCCCATGGAACGCCCCCGCCCGTTTCACTTGTGTTCGGCGCGGGACCGGCGAAGTCAGTTTCCAGCGAGCTCCGTACCAGCCGCCGGGTGGGGGCGCGCCTCAAACCAGCGTGTCAGAGATCGCGCCGAGGTGGTCAAGGGGAGACGGAAAGGGTGGTGTGGCATTGGTGTGCCCATCTCATCACCGCTGGTTTGTTAGCCAGAATCCGGGCGCCCCGGACGATTCCTGGATCGCGCGACACTGGGGCCAGTGGGGATGTAACCGCCATGCCGCACTGAAGCGCCGGGCGAGTCGATTCAGCAGAGCGATACGAGCGGATCTGGTCGGACACAACGCGGTCGGCTGCCAGCGAGCAGCAAACCGCCGCCTCGTGCCTCACCACTCCAGAGGCAGGGGATTCCAGCCCCATCCCCGGCCCCGACAAGGCATTGCACCACGCAGAAACAGATATCCGGCGGGTCAGTTTGCTAACGCAGCATCCCCTCGACAGTCACTTGGCCTGACCTCTGTGCTTATGTTCTCAAAAGGGGAAGGTGCATACCCAGCATTGCTACTCCCGGGTGATTCTCAAATATGTGAGGCAACCCTGTGCGTCGCAGATCACTTCACACGATGGTCCAGTGGTGTTTGTATGCTTCCAGCAATTGAAATCCGTGCATCGCGCCGTCGGTGGAGGCGGTACAGCGTGATGTGCAGCCCCGTATACCCAACCCGTGGAGTGAACCTCAACGGCGCGCCGTTCGGACGCAAACGATTGGGGCAATCCCAAAATAGAAAATACCCCGCAGGAATATATCGCTCCCCGGTGATCCTGCACTCCTGCCAAGATTATGGCTCCCTGTTGGGCATTTCATGGCCTCACTGGTGGGCAGGAGAAGCCTTCCTGCATCCCATTCTTCGGGTGTCTGAGCTAGTCGTTGTGTATTCCCTTAGTGTCAAAGTGGTGTGTGAGCGGCCTGGACCTCCCGGAAGAGTGCTTCCAATGTCATCTTTCCATTGGATCATTTTATAATGGAGAGTAATCCGTGTGGGGGACTCCACTGATATCCCTTGGTCCCCAATCCACTGGGTGATCACCAGGAGTTATGTAAGTGAGCTGTAAAAGACCGGCAACATCCACTGGATCATCGATCTGTGGTGACATATAGCAATCCAGAGCGCGCTGGCATGCCGAGCTCTATAGCGCTCCTGTCCGCAAATGGGATATAAGCTCCTCGCCACAAACTGGCTGGCTCAGACTCATAAAGTCTCTGGTGCATCTTCTGACCTAATCAAAGGGCGTGCCGTGGCCCTGGTTTCTTGATCCTTCTGGGCCATGACTGCCTGGGTCCCAGAGATTCTCCCAGGCTGGGAAAAGTGCCAGCGAAAATAGAGGTGAGTAGCGTGATCCCCTGAAGTACTTTGACAAACAGCCCATCACATGGTCTGGCGGACGGGGCGCTCTGAGATGCCCCGCCCTCCCTGGCGACGATTTCAGTTCTATAACAACGATCAAACCCGATCTGGGTGGCGCGTGAGCGTGGTCATGCGAGTCGGATCCAGGCGTCAAGTTGCACCCGCCGTTGCGTGCGCTCAAAGTGATCCGCAGGCGATGAAGACCTACGCGGATACGCTTGGTGGCTACCGACACCAACCGACGGTTCTTCTTTCCGCAACCAGATCCCCGCTGTAGCTGGGATGACGACGACCTTCACGGAAGCATTCAGCGCGCCCGAAAGTCGTGAAGATGGGGCCGCTGATCGACCAACTAGCCGACCAGGCATCGTATGAATGATCCGCAGATCCGCCACCAACCTCAATGGATTGTGACGCTGAGGATCCTTCAGCCTTCTCTTCGCCTCCGCTGTCACCAAAGGCGACAAATGTTCCCACTCCTCGCCACTTGATCCGAGACCAGGTCGCCTCCGCCGCCGCATCCCCATAGAGGCGCAGAAAATGTTCCCGCAGTGACTCGGTGCGCTGATCCGCGCCTCGCCCGCGATCATTTCGCTTTTCGCTTCGGTAATCGATCCGCCGGTGGCTTTCATCACTATGGATTCGATCTGGTGTCGGCGCTGCAACGATCCAAATAACCTTCAAACAAACTCATCGTTGACGTCTCCGGAGAAGAGGCCTTGTTTACGTTCTGCCCCTTCGTCCAGCGCACTGACTGGGAATTTTGCCTGACACCCATCGCGTCAGCGTCGCGAAGGAACTGAGAGAATTCCTTCGTGTCCAGATCCATAATCCGGCTGCTTAGCAGGGCTGCAGTGAAAGATTCCACCGCGGTTCATCAGTGCGGCTGTGCTGCTGGGGAATTGTATTAATCGGCTTTACAGTCCAAAGAAAAGGATACCGTCTGGTCTGATTGCTTAACTCCTGCCCCCATGCCCACTTGATTAGTGCAGGCTTGTGGCTATCATGTGATGCTCATGCAGCTTATGCTTACTTAATATCGCTGAGGTCACTTCCACTCCCAGCTCAGAAGTAGCCTCCAGCTGCTTGTAGTGGCAGGTTCACCACTCAACAACCGCTAACGCCGGCGCCTGGAAGCCAATCGCCCCAGCGCCGCCGGCAAGATCTCGATAGATTAACATCGGGTACAAATCTTTCGATCCTGACCGGAGAGCCGAAGCGCAGGCCCCTCAGTAGCGCCGCCGTTACGCTCCGGCGTTCATCCATGCGCGGGATCACTGTCGCCGGATGGGCGACCAGCAGTTCCACGCCGCCGAGTTGATTCGGCAGGCGTGAAAGCATCGCTGGCACCATCGCAACGAAGGTCGCGACCGCCGACTCTCCAGCCACCGGTGCATTCACTGCCACCATCGCGCTGCCAGCCCGCCTGCGTTGCGACGCGGCGGCCGGCTCAATGTCCCGGATGATCGGGCAGGCACGGGACCAGTGCCACTCGGGCTACCGCTATGGATTGCACTAGCCGCCTGGCACCGGCGACACGCGGCGGCGTTTCTCCGAGATGAGGTGCAGAATCCCGGATGCCAACGTCCGCAAACCGCGCTGGGGTGAGATAATCCGTCGAACCAGCGCCGCGCCGGTCACCCCGGATCACGCTTCCGGCCCGCTGTTAGCTTGTTCCTGCGAGCCGCTTTGCTCCCCGTGCCGACGACGGCACTCGCCGCACACCGCCGTCGCTTGCCAGGCCGGTTCCGGGTACCCCAGGTTTGGTCGTGAAGTGGACCGACTGATGTGTCTGCGCCCAGCGTGGAGCTGGCGCTGCAGGGCGTGGAGAGAGCGGAAGGTGCTGTCCACTACCAGCAGCGCATTCCAGCGCGGGTGTGCTGAGCCTCCGCCAGAGCGAAGATCGGTGATGACCGGAGCCAGGGGGTTGGCACCCGGCGTCCCCGACCCAGAGCACGGGCGGGTCAAGCCGCGTCAGCGCTCTCGGTCCAGCCGCATCCGGCCGACTCTCACGTGATAGTGTTCTGGCAGCAAGCGTCCGCACGCTCGGCGGCGAAGGCCGAGCAGCAGACGACGGGTGCCGCCGTAACAGTCGTGCGGCGCGACGAGCCGGTCTTCCGGCCGGGCAATTGCACCACCAGCAGCGCCCCGCCGAGAGCTCCGGTAAAGGATGCCGCCGCCACGCCGCACCTCCTCTAAACAACCGTGGGGCCGGGCGCCCAGACCGGAGGACGTCGCGGGTCAGGCTCCGCGGTTGCGGGGTGTAGTCAGTAGGTTCGCGTTTGTCCCCGGGCCCGGCGAACGCGTAGGTGGAGGAGAGTGGGGCGCATAGAGGCGGCAATCACCGCCCCATGCTGTGCCGCTGCGTCGTCGATGTCCGGTGCACCGGACGAGTTGCGCGCCGATACCACGGAGTCGAAACCCGTGGGAATCAGGCAGTTGGGAGGCCTGGGGTTCTGTGTCCCGTGGTCATGCAGTAGGATCCGTGGCTCGAACAAAAGACCCGACGGAAAAAGGCCGCCGCGCCCGGATATGTTCATGTTTAGTCACTTGACTTAACCAGTGGGCGGCAAAGACCACGAGCGCTCAATTGTGAGACAGAGAATAGAGAGGGAGCGGACGGGGGTTCACGTCATGGAGTGGCGAGGTCACTCGGTGCCGCGCCTTCTTCGCGCCCTGGGTGGGCAGAGCGGCGATACTCACCCCGGCGCCTAGGGTGAACACACGAGTCCGGTACCGATTGCGGCAGGTTTGGTGCCGAGGAGGTGTGGGGTACAGCGACTTTGCACCTCACTGTTCCCATGTTGCACTTCCGCCCTCGCACTGTCCAGTTCTTTTCGCATAACAATCCCAACTGAGGCCCGCGTGCGCGCCCAGGCTGAGCTGCTCACGCGATACTCGCTTCGCGGCAATGACCCGGTTCCGGGCGCCGATTTGCTTGCTCCTGTTCATCCTGGTAGCTCGCATGATCCCTGGGCGGCGGCGCTCGCCCGTCCGTCTCCTTCGGCACGGATGACCGGTCAGGCTGCGCCACGTAGCCGTCCCGGGATCCCGCGCCCAGGAGACTCCGGCCGGGCGTTGGCAACCAGCGTCAGATCACCACGCGAGAGGCTAAGCCCTCCTGCGGCGACCTCGGCTGAAGTCACCAGATCGGCCTGCAAACCAGGCGTGCGCCAGTGTCAGCAACCGGCTGGGCGGTCCCGGCCTGGCGATGGTGCGTTCCGTACGGACTTGCCGCCCTGGCCTTCCTCGTCCTGACCCACCAGCGCGCCTGCAATCCAGTTCTCGGCGAGATGCGCAGCGGGCCCGGACCGGGAAGCGTTCGAGGCAGATAAGGATCCTTGAGGACCGGTCAAGTGCTCAGTGGTCCCCGCCCGGATCAGGTCAGACACAACCGTCCGACCATCTACCTGGCGACACTGCCGGCTCGAAGGCGCAGCCGGAGTACAGTGGCTTGCTGATTACCCAGGTGGGTGTTTCTCCGACACCTGGGGGAGCGCCGGAGGCCGCAACCCGTTGATTCCTACGATGCAGCTGCGCGCGTGGTCGACGAGGCTCGTCTCAGAGTAGCTGCTCCGGCCACGATTCCGGGGCGCTCGCGGCGGGCACCGCCTGGTGAACCAGATTTCCGCCAGCAAAATGCTCGGCCAGCGCGAGGTCAGGAACCTTCGAGTGGGCGGGAATAAACCGCCGGGCGATGTTCCCATATCCTGGCGGCGGCGCCTTCCGTCGGACTCGCCGCGATCGGAAAATAGCCGTCCACTGCAAGCTCCACTGAGACTGCCGGCGCTTGAAGCGGGCCGCATGGCGGCAGTCCAGCGCCGACGGCGCAGTTCAGCCGGACCTGCCCTGCTTGTTGCGTTGATATCTCTGGGCGCGTGGCGTTTCCTGCCCGTCACCAGTCTCAACCTTGCGAAGGAACCCCCGCTCCTGCTCCGCGCTTCAGGCCGGGTACTCGCCGCCTGGCGAGCCGTGGCAGTTCTGACCAGCTCGCGTGACCGTACCCCAGCGGCGACAGCGGAAGTTCCGCCGGGCCGGCTCGACTCATCCAACGCCTCATGTCGGCCAAGATCGCCCGCCAGTTCGACGCGCCTGGTGACGGCGACGGCCGGCCGATCGGCCAGGCGGTCCCTCTCTCCGCGGTCGACGACTCAGCCGTATCGTGCGGACGAAGACGGTCCCCAGGACCGGCATGGGCGAGCACCCTACACTTCTGACGATGGTCGGTGATGCCAGTCGACCCGACCAATACGCCTCCGGACGTGACCACACCGGATGGCTGAAAACCCCACAGCCAGGTGGTCACCGAGGTCATAGCGACCTGCCCGACCGGGGTTATCGACGCGAAGCGCTTGCGTGGAGGAGAGCGAGGGATCTCACTTCACGCTTCGAAGACCGACCGTCGCCTGGGGTGTCTCACCACTCGCCGGCCGCAGCGCATGAGGCACTGAAGATGCGTCAGCTGCCGTCCCCGGTGTGCCGTGGAGAGCTGCTGGGCGCGCGATCGCGCTGGGCGGTGGGGAGACGATCGGGCGCGCGAGAGGGCGCGAGCTTTCGATGCAGGCCAAAAACGGGTCGCTCGGCCAGGTCGCGCTGGGGCTCGCCAACGCGCGCATGATCGACCAGATCCGATGCCTCGCCTTCTACGACAGTCTCACCGGCCTTCTCCCAATCGGGTCTCCTTTCAAAACGGCGATCTGGTCGAGGAATCCGGAACGGGAGCCGGCGGGGTTAGACCTGATGCTCGCGGTCTGCTTCCTGGATCTCGACCACTTCCCAGCCGGATCAATTCGTCATCGCTGGGCCACCGGCTCGGCGACCGGCCGGTGCAGGCGGTGTGGACGCCGGGTCCGGGATTGCGCCGCCAGAGCGCCGAACCGAGCGGTCGGCAGACGGGCGTCTGGGGCGGCGATGAGTCTCACCGTGATCGCTCCACGTCTGATTTGCGCGATCCCGAGGCCGCGGTTGCCCGGGCTCGCGCGCACGCTGCTCAACTCTCTTTCATACGCCGTTCTGCGCTGGACGGGCACGGAGGTCTTCGTTCTCGGCGAGCGTCGGCATCGCGACCTATCCCGCCAGGACTGGTCGGACCGATCTGGAAAGCCTGCTCAAGAACGCGGACACGGCGATGTATCAGGCCAAGAAGAACGGCCGGAACAGGGTGGAGTACTTCCGGCGACTCCTATGGGCACGTCTGCAGGTCATGCCGCCCTACCCTTTGAGATCTGCAGCTCCGCAGGCGCGATCGAGCGCCGACCAGTTCGTCATCTGGTACCAGCCCATCCATCGACCCGGACACCGGCCGCATACCGCGCAGCGCGGAGGCGCTTGCGGCGCTGGGAGGATCCCGCTCTGGCACAGTAAGCCGCCCGGCGAATTCATCCCGCTCTGCGAGGGAGACCGGCTCATCACCGTGCCTGCTTCTGGCGAATGGATCCGGCGCGGTCTGGCGGCAGAACTCGCACCTGGCAGCGCCGTGGCCTCGCGTCGATTCCGGTCGCGGATCGACCCTCGACGGACAGCTCCGGGTCGGTGGCATCGGCCGAGCATGGTCCAGCGTATCATCCTGCGTGAGACGGATCTGCGCGCCCCGGTATCTGATGCTGGAGCTGGACTGGAGCAGCATCCTGATGGAGACGTGGGCGACGCCGCCATCACCACCGCTGCCGGCCCTGGCCGGCATCTCCGGCGTGGGGCCTGGCGATCGACGACTTCGGCACCGGCTATTCGTCGCTGAGCTACCTCCAGCACTTCCCGGTCAACGCGCTGAAAATCGACCAGTCGTTCATCAATCGGGACGCGCGCCACCAACGCCAACGCGACGCCGCGGATCACCTTCGGCCATCATCGCGATGGGGAGGCGCTGGGACTTCGCAAGGGTCGTGCGCGGAAGGGGTCGAAACCGACGAGCAGGTCGCGCTGCCGCGGCCAGCTGGGAGATGCAGCCTGGGATTCAGGGCCACTGGATCAGCCGGCCCGCATGCCTGCCAGACGTATTCGGCGGTCTGCCTGCGGAGTGGTGATCCTGCTCCCGACGGCAGCCGGCCCGCACCCAAAGGTCGGGGACTGGCGGTCGCGTCCGCTTCGGTCATAAGGGTCAAGTACCACCACTCCTCTCCCCCAGTCCTCAGTCCTCTTCCCTCTACTCCTCCGGCTTAGCTCGGTGGAAGCTGCGTCCGGCGCTGGTGAGGGCCAGTCGTGCGGCAATGCGGCGCTTCCGACCTGGCGGCCCCGCAATCGGGCCCAGCTCGAGCCGGCACTGGAACGCCCCGCTGGCGAAAACGCCGAGTCCGCGACATGGCCAGTAACGCGCGATTCCCGTGATACCGCGGTGCATGGAGATGGCCACCGAGCGACAGCTGGAAATAGCGACGCTGGCTCCTGCAATCTCGAACAATCGGCACAGCCCACGGGCCACACGCGGTGCGGCGCGCGTCTCCCTTCGATGGTTCCGGAGCCTGCAGTTGGCGGTGTCCGTTCGCAGTCGGCTCCAGGAGAGCCTGGAGGTTCCCATTGGTCCACTGCCGGAGGGGACCCGGTGGTGGACACCTCACCGTCCCGCTGGCTCGAAGACCTTCGGCGTAGCTCAACCACGAGTACCGGTACAACCATTCCGCGTCGGTCAGCCACCGATTGAGCGCTACCGTCCGTTCGACTCCGATCGGGAGCCCAAGAAAGTGACCGGGTAACGGCCTGGCGTCGCAGCTCCAGCGATTGAGCCGCGCAGGGCCACCGCCTCCGGGGAAATGCCCACCTCGCGGCCGATGTCCTGGAGATCGGCGAAGCGTACAGACCTTCATTGCGGGGAGCGTGAGGCGGAGCTGCCTCGGGTTTTCGGCGGCGGTCAGGAAAATTGCCGCCGTCTCCTCGTCATCGTATCGGCGATCGCTCATGTCGAGTAAGATCGCAGCGAGAGCAGTTCGAGCCAATACCCTGCGCTGGGCGTCAAGTAGTTCCAGTTCCGGCGTTCCGAGTTCTGACAGGGGCCGCTAGAATGGTTTCCGGAACCCGGAACTCGGTAGTCGAACTGGTACTCGGTACTCGGTACTTTCGGTACTAGAAGTACATTATCCCGAAACTCCCGCAGCCTCGCATTAAAGCCCACTGCGTCGTCCCAGAAGGCGGCGTGGCAGGCATTCGCCATCATGTGAACCTGGGCGTGCTTCATGCCGGCATGGGTGCTAGTCCACGATCTCTGGTTTGACGACCGCATCCTTGGCGCCATGGGTGATCAAGACCTTGGTTTCCGGAGTTCGGCATCAGGTCGTCGTTGTTGAACGAGCGGGAGAACATGGCCCTGACGGACGTAGGGCGGGACCGACGGGGTTGAAGCCCATCATGAGGTAGAGGTCCGGAGCTGGGGTTCCTCGATGACGCGGAGCCTCACCAGCGAGCTCCAGGGCTCGAAGCTCTCTTCGACATCCGTTGCAAACATCCCCACCAGGCGCCTGAGAAATCCTGAGGTGAGAGGACGGCTATGCGTCGTCGTCGGTGCCGAGCTTGGTGATCGCACCGACGCAGTGAGATCGCCGCCGATGCGGTCTTCGCCGTAATGGCGCAGGTAGTCGAGGATGACGAGCGGCCCGTAAGGACCAGCCGCGAGATCGGATGGTCGAGCTTTATCCCCTGGATGGCCGCATTGACGTCATCGGCCCAGTGGCTTGATTCGATCGTAGCCCTCGCGGGTGGCTTGTCGGAGAGGCCATGGCCACGAAGATCCATGGCGACCAGTCGGTAATCTTTAGCGAGGTCGGAGTTGAGGCTGGCTTACTCCAGTGTGAGCCAGCATTGCGAGGTGCCGTGCAGGAATAATCGGGCGGCCCTCAGGGTTACCCGCTTCGGCGACGTTGAGTTTGATGCCTCCGCCGCGCCGGTGATGTGAATGACTCGTAGCCATGGGTGTACCTCAGACCCAGGCTCTGTCTATGCAGATTCATCCTGGGAGGAATGGGTCTTCATATCTGCAGGCCGCTAATTCGGTCCTGTCGAGGATCAGGAGCGGCTGCCGTGTCGGCTTCCTCTCGTCCATTTGCGATCTCTACTGGAAGCGGCTCACAGTCACGTGCCACGCTCAAGTCCGCCCGGACAGAGTAGGACCCATGAAACGAAAGACTTCGGCTGCCAGGCAGCCCGAAAGGTCGCACAGGCAGAATCAAGGACCTTGCACCCCGTCATTCAAGGAGCATCAGAGGCGGCACGCGCGCGGCGCTGTTGGCGGCGAGGTAACGGCTCCTCCGGCGGCTGGGACCTCGACGTCACACAAGTCGTACGCTTAGCGTCGCAGGACCTCATGAGGATAGGCGCGGGCCGTCTGTGCTCGCGAGCTATTCTCGCTACCCTGCCACCGGATCTCCAGCGATGGTCACCAGCCGGCGCCCGGCGAGCCTCACCTCGCGAGCCGCGGCCTCCAGAGTTGTTCAGCACCGCACGGATGGGTCCGACCAAGATGGGATCCGACACGACCTGGTCCAAGCTGAGTTGCCGGCCTGCCATCGGAACTTCGACGACGGGCGGAGTGAGGAGTTCGGCTGACATCGTCTTGAGCGTCTCGACCAGCGCGCGCCTGGGCATGAACTGCCCGCGGAGCCGTGTTCAGGAGGGCAACCGGTAGAGCGGGAAACTCAAACCCGCTGACAACCCAGTCGAGCGCATTCTTGAGGGCTCCGGGGACGCCATGGGCGTATTCGGGACTGGAGAGGAGGAGGGCATCGGCTGGCCGCGAGCGCGCGCACGCCAATGGGAGGCCGCGAGTGGCCGCAGCTCGTCGGTATCAAGGTCGGGATTGAAGTGCGGAAGCTCGTTCAGGCCGCGATAGATTGAAACCTGAAGCGTGGCGGGCGCCAACGCGGCGACGGCTTCGATGGCGAGAGCGTTGGAAGAGACCGCGCGAAGGCTGCCAGAGAGGGCCAGAATCTGGTAGGGTCCAGTACGGCTCGTGCTCAGCTCATTCACCTCACTCCTCACTCCTACTCTCCGGCCTCAGTCCTCAGTCCTCAGTCCTTTGACTCGTCACTCGCCGTCCCCCGGCCACGGCGTGGGTGAGATTCGAACTCACGGAACCCTTGCAGGTTCGCCGGTTTTCAAGACCGGTGCATTCAACCACTCTGCCACCACGCCTGGGACCTCATTCTACCATCCCTCACTGGCACGCCCGCGAGGTTGGCCCTGACCGGCATTCGCCACCGAGTCGGCCCGGTCGGCCTGGGCCGAGTCGCCCCAGGCACGAAGGGTGTTGGCCATGGTGCCATAGACCACGCCATAGAGCGACAAGATGGACGATGACGGCTCGATCCACCCAGCCCTTAGGCCTGTCCCGGGCGACGCTCTTAAAGTGATAGGTATCCCACATCAGCTTCTCGGTCCGCGGCAGGTTCGCGTAGCCCAGTCCCCGGGTCAGCGATCACCGAATCCTTGGGCACCACCGGCTTCATCACCAGCTTCCGCACCAGGCCCTGCGTGATCAGGTAGGGCGTCAGGCCCAGGGTCTGGTCGGGATAGCCGCCCGCGCTCCAGGCAAAGAAGATCGGCCGCTGACCCACGTTGTCCCGGATCAGGAAAATCGTCGCCAGGTCGGAGAGCTGGAGATACTCGGAGCCGAAGGCGATCTCCAGGCTGTCGAACCGGATCCCGCCGTTCTTGGGAACCCGCTGCAGCTCGGGCAGGCTGTCGAGCTGGCCCTCGGTGAGGCGGAAGGCGGGCTCGGTGGGCTGCACCCAATTGCCGTTCTTCCACAGATCGGCGGCCTTGGCCGGGTCGAAAGGCGGGGTCACCTGTCGCTTGAGCTGGCGCAGGTGCCAGCGGGTGTTCATCAGCGAGAGGTTGGCCAGGGTGACGTCGCGCCGGATCCCTTCCACTTCCTGGGCGAACCAGAGCGGGAAGGTGTCGTTGTCGCCCGCCGTGATCAGGATGCCATAGGGCTCGACCGACTGGAGCAGGTCGGACGCGAAGTCGCGCGCGGCGGTCTCGTGGGCCCGGCTCGCCGTGACGTGATTCCCCAGGAGCGGATGATAGCCGAGGAGCAGGACGGGAGTCGAGTAGGCCCAGCTCTGTTTCTCGGAACCCGGTCGCGGAAGAAATCCGCCACTCCCGCATCAACGCGCCGATCCCCACGGCAACCCAGAGTCCGAACGCCGGCGAAGGAGCACGACGAAGAAGTAGTCGCGCTCGCGGACTTCGCGCGCCACCTCACCCCTGGACGGATCGACCGGGATGGAGAACCCGTACTTGAAGTTGAGGTAGAAGATCAGGAGACCCGTCAGGGTGAACATCAGCGCGGTGGATGCCCAGAAGGCTCGACGGTCCCGCTGCCACAACGACCAGGCGCCCAGGAGTCCGGTCGCGGTGAAGACTCCCGTGGCGAGGCCGGCGGCTCTGCCCCAGTCCCGCGCGAACTGCCAGTTGAGGTACTGGAAGTAGTTCTTGATCTGCGACAGGAAGTCCGCCTGCCGGAGGAATACGGAAGGCTTGCCGTACTGCGCCCGGTTGAGCACCTCGTTGAGCGCGGTCCAGGTGGTCGGTTCGCCCTCGTTGATCGGCGGGAACTGGGCGGCGCGAATCGGGCAGGAAGGCGTAGTTGAGCGAGATCCCGATGATGACCGCGAGGACCGAGAGGTAGAGTATCGGCCGCTTGAACTCTCCGGGGTCCCGCCAGGCGGTGTAGGCCAGCACGGCCGCGATCAGGCCGAGCACGGCGACCTGTTGCTCGATCGGCCCGTCGATGGATGACGCTCCACTTGCCCGGTAACCGCCAGGGCCAGCGTCAGGCCCATCGCCAGCACCCACGGGCCGCAGGACCATCCCCGGATCGGTGAGCAGCACGTAGACCGCGACGGCCGGCCCGGCGAGAACGCCCATCATGTGATTGCAGGAGCTGAGCGCAATGATGTAGGCGATCAGCACCAGCCAGCGGTCCCGGTGGGAGCCCGGCGCGTCGTCGGCCCAGTGCACCCCCAGCCACATGACCAGTGCCGTGGAGAGCAGCGAGACCGTGTACACCTTCTCGTTCACCGTGGACTGGTTCCACACCGTCCACATCGTGGCGCTGACCAGGACACCGGCGAAGGCCGCGGCCAGTCGCGCCCAGCGGATCGGTACCACCTCGCGCATCCAGCGATCGGCCACCAGGAACCAGAGTCCCGCCGAGAGCGCGCTGGTGAGTGCCGCGAAGAGATTGATGCGGGCCGCGTACGACTCGCTCAGCGGCAGAGCCCCGAAGCGTATGCGCCAGCACCACGAAGAGCGGATTCCCCGGCGGATGCGGAATCCCCAGCACGTACGCGGCCGCGATGTATTCCGAGGTGTCCCAGAACGCGGTGGTGGGGGCCAGGGTGGCCACGTAGATGAGTAAGACCACCAGCGCGGTGAGCGCCGCGAAGAGATACGGAGGTGGTTCCCGGGTGTCTGTCGTCGAGACGGTCATTGGTCAGGGAAAGAAGTGAGCGGTGAACGGTAAGCGGTGAGCGGAAGGGCGGGGAGGACCCGCTCACCGCTCACTGCTCACCGCTCACTGCAATCAGTGTCTAAACTGTCGCGACCCGGTCAGCACCATCGCCATGCCGTGCTTGTCGGCCGCGGCGATGACCTCCGCGTCCCGTACCGAGCCGCCCGGCTGGATGATGGCGGTGACGCCAGCCGCCGCGGCCTCTTCAACCCCGTCGGCGAAGGGAAAGAACGCATCCGATGCCATGACGGCGCCGCGCGGGTCGTGACCCTGCTGCCGAGCCTTGTGCACCGCGAGGAACGAGCTGTCCACCCGGCTCATCTGCCCGGCGCCGATCCCGATCGTCATCTCGTTCCGGGCCAGCAGCACCGCGTTGGACTTGACCGCCGCCACCGCGGCCCAGGCGAAGCGCAGATCCACCAGCTCCGCCTCGGTCGGGCGGCGCGCCGTCGGGGTATTTCCACTCCGCCTCTGCCGGCTCGAACACGAAACGGTCCTGCAGCAGCATGCCGCCACGGCACCCGCTTGAAATCGAGCCCCGCGGTTCCCCGCAGGACCGGCAGCTCCACGGCGCGCAGGTTCGGCTTGGCCGCGAGCACGGCGAGGGCCTCGTCGTGGAACGAGGGCGCAACGACTACCTCGATGAAGAGACTGGTGATCGCGACCGCCGTGACCCGGTCCACCACCGTGTTGAATGCGACGACCCCGCCAAACGCCGACTGCGGGTCCGACGACAATGCCTTCCTGAACGCCTCCTCGGCCGTCCCGGCGATGGCGATGCCGCAGGGCGTCGTGTGCTTGATGATCGCGCAGGCCGGAACGTTGTGCCACAACGAGGCGGTCCACATCGCCGCGTCGAGGTCGAGAATGTTATTGAAAGAGAGTTCCTTGCCCTGGCGCTGTTTCAGGTCCCGCAGGCCGCGCGGCTCCTCGTCGACGTAGAGCGCGGCGCGCTGGGTCGGATTCTCGCCGTAGCGGAGACTCATCAGCCGCTCGAAGGACCAGCCGATCCGGTGCGGCATCCCATCTTCGCGCGGAGTGAGGTAACGGGCGATCGCCCCGTCGTAGTCGCGCGGTATGGCTGAAGACCTTCGCGGCAAACTCCTGGCGAACCGCGCGCGGCACCTCGCCGCGACGGAGGAGGTCGAGCACCCGCCCGTAGTCGGTGGGATCCACCACCACGATGACGGATTCGTGGTTCTTGGCCGCGGAGCGGAGCATCGCGGGCCCGCCCACGTCGATGTTCTCGATGGCGTCCTCGAAGCTGACCTGCGGCTTCGCGACCGTCTCCCGGAAGGGATAGAGATTGACGGCGAGGAGGTCGATCGGGGTAATGCCGTGGGTCTCGAGGGCCGCGGTGTGCTCGGTCATGTCGCGCCGCGCGAGAAGTCCGGCATGGATCGCCGGGTGCAGCGTCTTGACCCGACCATCGAGGATCTCGGGGAAGCCGGTGATCTTGTCGACCGGTTGCACCGGCACCCCGCCCGCCTTGAGCGCCGCGTGAGTTCCGCCGGTGGAGATGATGTCCCAGCCGAGGTTAACCAGGCCCTGCGCGAACGGCACGATGCCGCGCTTGTCACTGACCGAGATCAACGCGCGCGGCACGAGGGCTCCATCACGGATTCGACTCCACGGGCTGAGGTAGTGGGATCGGGCGGCCGGCTTCTGCGGCGGCCCGGACTACAGCCGGCAACAAGCGATGTTCTGCTTCGAGGACCCGCGCGGCCAGCGTCTCCGCGGTGTCTCCCGGGAGAACCGGGACCCGGCTCTGGGCCAGGATCGGTCCCCGATCGTATTCCTCGTCCACCAGGTGGACCGTGCACCCGGAAACCTTGGCCCCGCTCGCCAGCACCGCCTGATGCACCCTCAGGCCGTACATGCCTGGTCCACCGAACGACGGGAGCAGCGCGGGGTGAATGTTGATGATGCGATCGCGATAGGCTGCGATGACGGCCGGCGGCACCAGTTTCAGGTACCCGGCGAGAACGATCAGGTCCACGTGGTGCTGACGGAGCGCTTCCAACCATTCGGCGTCATCGGCGGGGTTCCGGAACACCACTGCCGGGACCCCGAAAGCCTTGGCGTGCCCCAGTCCACCGGCGCTCGCCCGGTTGCTCAGCACCAGCACCACCTTGGCGCCTCCGAAGTTCCGAAGGCTCTCGAGCAGCGCGAGGAGGTTACTGCCTCCGCCCGAGACGCACACGGCGATCTTCAGCGGCATGGCGCAAGAAACTAAGGGGGCAGGGGGGATGGTGTAGGGGGCCGAGGCAATCCGAGCGGTCTGAGCCGAGTGGCGACCGATCGGCTAATTGGTGGTCCCGCCAGAAGTTAGACGACCCATCCAGGACGCCCTGTCCCGAGCCGCCAAATTGGCCCTTCTCTTGCCGATATGTCAAGCAAATCAGCACTACACAGGCGCAGCCACCGAGGGGGAAGGTATGAGAACCGTCAAGGAATCGATCGGTCGTGGAGCTGGCGTCCTCGCGATCGCCGCCAGCATCCTGTCAGGTGGCTGCGAGGCCACGCTCAAGGACGAATGGGCTCCAGATCCAGCGGATCATCGCCGGGGTGACCGACGGGTCGGGCACCGTCCACGCTTCGCTGGTTCAGGGCGACGCTCCGAACCCGAACGGCGGCCCGACCAACACCGCTGCCGGTTTCGCCGCGATGGTGACCGGGGGCAGCTCCCAGCAGACCATTACCGGCTCGGGTGCCTTCACCCGGATCGTCGTGGCCATGCCGGGCGCCCGGAACTACTACGAGCTGACCGTCCCGTCGGGAACTACCACTCCGATCATCCTGCGCGCGGCCGAGAACCTCTCCAGCATGAACATGGGGGTGAGCTACGCGGTGGGCGATGCCAACGTGATCGGCAAGTACACCGCGGCGACCGTCAAGATCATCAACGTGGGTAATGGTGACGTTCAGGTCAGCGTCTCCTGGAGCGACACCAGCGACGTGGACCTCCACGTGGTGGATCCGGCTCTTGAGGAGATCTACTTCGGCCACCTTACCTCGGCGAGCGGCGGTAAGCTCGACCTGGACTCCAACGCGGCCTGCACCCAGGACGAGCCCCAGCTTCCCGCACAAGAGCAACGAGAACATCGTGTGGCCGGTTGGTCACGCTCCTCACGGTACTTTCACCGTGCGGCTGGCCTACTGGAGCGCCTGCAACGTTGCCGCAGCGGACCGACTACGTCGTGACCGTCGCGACCAAGGGCGGCGGGGCCCAGGTCTTCACCGGGCACTTCACTCCACCGGGGACTGGCGGTGGCGCGGGCAGCGGGACGTTGATTACGACCTTCACGTTCTAGTTGAACTGCAGCAGTAAGCCGTAAGCCTTAAGCCGTAGGCAAAACAGGAAGCCGCAGGTCCTCGCCCAGGATCTGCGGCTTCTGGTTTTTCTCAAGGCTCTCAAACGCAGAGACGCAGAGAACGCAGAGGGCCACATCCTTCGTGACCTTCGTGTCTTTGTGTTTTGATCTGTTGTTACTCGCTTAACTGGCTTACGGCTTACGTCAGTTCCCCACGACCCACCACCTACGCCCACTACCCTCCACCGCCGCCTGCAACGCAGCCTTGATCGCGGGATAGTCCGCTTCCAGCAGCGTCCGCGGATCCAGCAGCACATGACCCTCTGCCACTCGCACGATGATCGCCGGCTGGCCCAGACGGAGCCGGACTGCCAAGCCGTCCGCACCGAGTGGGCCCGCGTTGAGGGCGACGAGACTGGTCGGCAGCCTGGCACCGGGGAAGGAGCCGCCTCCTACCGCCGATTCTCCCGGAATGACCTCGGGCATGAACACCGGGGGACACAGCCCGGCGAGCGCTCTCGCGCGACGATCCAGCTCCGCCTCGTCCAGGGTCAGCATGCGGAGCACCGGGATCTCCCGTCTCGCGACCTCGGGATCGTGGTAGAGACCCAGTGTCGCTTCGAGGGCGGCGAGGGTGAAGCGATCGGCGCGGAGGGCGCGAGCCAGCGGGTTGGCCCGGCACCGGGCGATGATCTCCCGCTTGCCCACCAGACACCCCGCCTGGGGCCCGCCGAGCAGTTTGTCGCCCGAGAAGATGACAAGGTCGGCGCCCGCGGAGACTGCGGTCTGAACCCGGGGTTCGGAGCTCAAGCCCCACGGACTCAGATCGAGCAGCAGACCGCTGCCGACATCATGCAGGTAGGGAGCCGGCGCGAGTGAGCGAGCTCCGCGAGTTCCTCTGACGACGGCGACGTGACGAAGCCGACCTGCTCGAAGTTGGAGCGATGCACCGTGAGGATCGCGGCCGCCCCGTCGATCACGTTCTGATAATCGATGAGGTGAGTTCGGTTGGTGGTACCCACCTCCTGCAACACCGCGCCGCTCTTTCCCATGATGTCGGGGATGCGAAACGATCCGCCGATCTCGATCAGCTCGCCCCGCGAGATGATGACTCGTCCACCCTGGGCCAGCGAATTGAGGGCGAGCACCAGCGCGCCGGCCGCATTGTTGACCGCGAGTCCATCTTCGGCTCCGGTCAGCTGCGCGAGCAGGGTGCGGCAATGATCCGCCCGCTGGCCTCGAGCGCCCGATGCGAGGTCGTACTCCAGTGAGCTGTACCCTCGGCCACTTCCTGGATGGCGACGGCCGCTGCATGGGCCAGGGGTGCGCGCCCCAGGTTGGTATGCAGCACGACACCCGTCGCGTTGAGTACCGGCTGCAGCGAACGTGTGGTGTGCGCCTGACTCGCTCGGCGATCTCCGCGGCCCAATCTTCAGGTGGACCGGCGCGATTCGAGCGTGCCGCCTCCAGTGCCTCGCGCACCGCGACCACCACGACATTGCGCGGCACGGTCGCGAACAAGGCTTCCACTCCGGGGTCTCGGAGCAGGCGATCCACCGAGGGAAGCTGCCGCCGGGCGTCCGGGTTCACGGTTTCCCGCACCGGGCTGTACGCCGCGTGGTATCAGAAACCACGGAATCCTTCTTCTCCTCCTTGATCTCCGGAACCGAGAAGCCCGCCCGCGCTTCCTCGCTGGCGACGCCGTTCACGTTTCGAATCCCCGGCACATCGACCAGGTACTTGCCGGCCGGCTTGAAGGCGCTGTCCACCCGCAGCACCAGTTTGTCGAACAACGCAGGCCGCTGAGCGAGGAGCTGCTTCAAGGCGGTGGAGTCTCCCGCGCCGGGGCTGGGCCTGCCGGGTAAGCGGATCGGAGGCGGCTGGGCGAACTTCGGCTTCTTGCCCGCGAGACTATCCGCCGGTACCGCGGTGGTGTCCCGCGCGATCGAATCCGCCCGCAGCGAATCGATCCTGGCGCGCACCACTAATTGGATGCTGTCGTCTACCGGTTTGGGGAGCAGCGAGGCCACGTGGACCGGAATCGAATCGGGCAATTCACGGAGCAGCACCTGCAAGGAGTCGAAGCGCTGCCGAGGATCGAGCGGCTGGGTGAAGGTGATCGTAGCGGAGACGCTGTCGTTCGCTGTGATCCCGGAGATCCGAGGCCCCACCGAATCGTGGGGATAGATCCAGAGGGCCGGAATCGTCGTCGTGCCCTGGGAACCCGCACGCTGTCGAACGCCTCCCGATCTTCCTTCTGCAGGTTGTGGTTGGCGTCGAGCACCGCGAACGCGACGTACTCGCCCTGGGGCAGGGGCCCTATTCGGAACCGCCCCGACGAATCGGTGAGAGTGCGATAGATGAGCGTGTCCGGCATAAGGGCCAACGCGATCAAAGCCTGTCGAGCATACTGCCCGGCGACCCAGTCCACTGCCTGTCCTTCGACCGTATCAGTCGGGAGCGGACCGCCGGTCGAGAAGGTGATGACGATACTGGTGTCGGTCTTGTTCCGGCTCAGATCAACGATGCCCGGGAGCAGCTCGATGCGATAGACCCGGTTCGGCTTCCACCCTTCGCGGGGCCGGACCGTGATGCGATCCCGCTTCCATTTGATGCGCGGAATCTCATGCGAGGGGGAAACCAGGATCAGGCGCTCGAGGTCTCCGGTGCCGAGCCCCATACTCGGAGTACTTCCCTCGGACACGATCTCATCGAAGCGGAATTCGACGTCCTTGTCCCAGGCGGGATAGACGCCGACCGATTCGGGCACGGTGGAGAGGAGGATGGGTGGAATGTGGTCCGTTGGGCCGCCGGGCGGGGGGCCATCTTTGGCGCAGGCGAGAACGGCGGACAGGGCGGTCAGGGCGGACGAGGGCGGATAGGGCGGACGAAGGCGGTCGAGGTGGACGACGCCTCGACCGCCCCGACCGCCCTGTCCGTCTTGTTCGCCGCTGTCCAAACCTCTCATCCAACCGGGCCCGCTTCTCCACCAGCACTGCGTGCTGCTCGCTCCAGCTGCTCAGCTTTTCCCGTTCCTTCGCCACGATCTCCTGAGGTGCCCGCGAGGTGAACTGCTCGTTGCCCAGCTTGGCTTTCTGGTTCTCGATAAGCTTGGTCAGGCGCTCCAGCTCGCTCTGAAGCCGGCTCCGTTCCTTGTCGAGGTCGAGAACCTCGCCGAGCGGGACGAAGAGCGAGCTCCGGTCAGTGAGCACGGCACTCGCACCAACGCCGGCCGAGTCTCCGCCAAAGCGCAGTTCGGAAAGCTTGGCCAGGCGGCGAATGGTTCCCGATTCATCGTGAAAGGCTTTCTCCGCATCCTTACCCGCGACCGTGACCACCGCCCGGACCGATTTGCCGGGCTCGATACCATACTCGGCCCTGATCTGCCGGACCGCGACAACCAGTTCCTGAACCAGAGCGAAGGCACGCTGAGCCTCGGCATCATTGGCGCGGCGGTCGGAACGTGGCCATGCCGTGATGCTGATTGACGCTTCTGCGTCGCGACCCGGCAGTCGCTTCCAAAGCGCTTCGGTGATGAACGGCATGATCGGGTGCAGCAGCTGGAGTGCCACCTCGAAGGTCCGGGCCGCGACCGCCCGGGCCACGTCTCCACCGGGCTGATCGCCGTAGAGTCGCGGCTTGATCTGCTCGATGTACCAGTCGGCGAAATCGCTCCACAGGAAATGGTAGACCGCGTTCGCCGCCTCGTTGAGCCGGTACTTGTCGTAGGCCTCGGTCGCCTGGATCACCATCGCGTTGCAGCGGGAGATGATCCAGCGGTCGGCCAGCGTCAGCTCTTCTCGCCGCACCACGTCGGGGTGATTCCCCGCCAGTGGTCTGATCCTCGCCGAGCCGCCGAGCCGCCGAGCCGCCGAGCCGTCGGCTTGTTCCCCGAGCCGCCGAGGTTGGAGAGCACGAACCGCCCCGCATTCCACAGCTTGTTGGCGAAGTTCCGCCCCGGAGAAAACGAGGTCTCCAGATCGCTCGGGTCGAGGATGACATCGGTGCCCACCGACATGCCGGAGATGACGGTATAGCGGAGTGCATCCGCTCCGAACCGGCTCACCACCTCGAGCGGGTCGATCCCGTTCCCCAGGGACTTGGACATCTTGCGGTGCTGGGTGTCTCGCACCGTGCCGTGCAGGTAGACGGTCGAAAACGGGATCTCCCCCATGAACCAGCATCCCGCCATCACCATGCGGGCCACCCAGAAGAACAGGATCTCGGGTGCCGTGACCAGTGTCGAGCCGGGATAGAAGCGGTCGAGATCCCTGGTCTTGTCCGGCCATCCCAGGCTGGAGAAGGTGACGAGCCAGGAGGAGAACCAGGTGTCGAGCACGTCCTCGTCCTGTCGCAGCGGCGCGCCGCAGGAGCACTCGCTTGGGCTCCTCCCGTGCCACGATCATCTCGCCGCACTTGTCGCAGTACCAGACCGGTATGCGATGGCCCCACCAGAGCTGCCGGGAGATGCACCAGTCGCGAATCCCTTCCATCCACTGGCGGTACTCCTCGCCCCGCCGCTCCGGGATGAAGCGCAGCGTCCCATCGACGGTAGGCCTGCAGCGCTGGCTTGGCGAGCGGCGCCATCTTCACGAACCACTGGTCCGAGAGGCGCGGCTCCACCACGGTTTCGCAGCGGTAGCAGTGCCCCACCGCATGGCGGTGATTCTCGACTTTGTCCAGCAGACCCAGCTTCTCGAACTCGGCCACGACCTGTTTCCGGGCGACGAACCGATCGAGCCCGCGGAAACGCTCCGGCACCGCGTCGTTGAGGTGCGCGTCGGGTGTGAGAATGTCGATCGGTTCCAGATGGTGGCGGCGTCCGATCTCGAAGTCGAGCGGATCGTGGGCGGGAGTCACCTTCACGGCACCGCTCCCGAACTTGGGATCCACTTCTGAATCGGCCACGATCGGGATGAGCCGGTCCACCAGAGGCAGACGGACCTTTTGCCCACCAGCTTCTTGTAGCGCTTGTCCTCGGGATTCACCGCGACGCCGGTGTCGCCCAGCATGGTCTCGGGCCGCGTGGTTGCGACGGTGATGAATCCGCTGCCGTCCTCGAGCGGGTAGCGGAACCACCAGATCTTGCCGTCCACCTCTTCCTTCTCCACCTCTTCGTTGGAGAGGGCGGTGAGGCAGCGGGGGCACCAGTTGATGATGTACTTGCCCCGGTAGATCAGCCCCTTCTCATGCAGCCGCACGAAGACTTCGCGCACGGCGCGGGAGAGATCCTCGTCGAGCGTGAAGTAGGTGCGAGACCAGTCGGCGCTGGCGCCCAGGGCCCGAAGCTGCTGCAGGATGGTATCGCCGGTTTCCCGCACGAAGGCCCAGACTCTCGTTTCGAACTCCTTACGGCCGAGGTCGAAGCGGGTCTTTCCTTCCTGCGCGATGATACGCTCCACCACGTTCTGGGTGGCGATGCCGGCGTGGTCGGTTCCCGGAAGCCACAGCGTCACCCGGCCCCGCATCCGTTCGAACCGGGTGAGCACATCCTGCACGGTGTAGGTGAGACCGTGCCCCATGTGCAGGATCGAGGTCACGTTGGGCGGGGGCATCATGATCACGAAGGGCGCTCCTTTGCCCTTGCCCCGTTCGGGAGAGAAGAGCCCCTTGCCCTCCCACCAGCGATAAAGCCCGGGCTCGACCGCGCCCGGGGTGTATTGAGGCGGTAGTTCGTCGTTCATGCGGGTCGGTCGGTCAGATCTTCGACGTCTTCCGGCACGTCGTCTTCCCCGTGGACCAGGATGCAGTCCACCACCCGTTCGATCCCCGTCAGGGCGTGGACCACGCGAATGGCCCGCGCGCGGAGGTTGCGACTGGGGACCCAGCCGTGGATCTCGACGACACCGGCGCTGACTCCCACGGCCTCCAAGGCGAGGTCGTGGAGCTGGTCGTCGCTCCGGAGGGCCGCCGGGCCAGGCTGGCCGTCGCGGGCGGGCCTTCCCGGCGCGCGACCAGCTTCCCCGCGGCACGGAGCCCCAGCGGCGGGGAATCGGAAGCTTGCGGGACCCCAGCAACTCGCCCAGCACGAAGCCGGTGACGAGGCCAAGTCCGGCCCCCACCAGGCTCCAGGCGAATAATTCGCTGCCGGAAGGTCGTCTGCTGATGCCCATTGCTCTGCTCTTACCTGACGGTTTGACGAGCGGTTAACTTAACACGATGAAAGACGAAAATGCCCGAATGACAGGTGCTGAAATCATGCGCTGGTCGGTCCTTGCCGCCCTGCTGATCGGTTGCATCGCCCTGTACTTCCGTTATGCGCCCACGACCCTCCGGTCATCCATCCGGCGGTGGCGGACACGACTCAATGAGCACGATCCGGCTGACCCTCCCCGACGGCAGCGTGCGAGAGGTGCCGGCGGGAACCACGGCACGCGCGGTGGCCCAGTCCATCGGCGCGGGGCTGGCTCGCGCCGCAGTGGCGGCGCGGGTGGACGGGCAGATCCGCGACCTGGACCGCCCGATCGAGGCCGACGCCAACTTCGCGATCCTGACCGATAAGGACCCGGCTGCGCTGGACGTCCTCCGTCACTCGGCGGCCCATATCATGGCGACCGCGGTACGCGAGCTCTTCCCCAAGGCCGGGATCGGGTTCGGTCCGCCGATCGAGAACGGGTTCTACTACGACTTCGATGTCGAGCGTCCCTTCACTCCGGAGGACCTGGAGGCCATCGAGGCCAGGATGGGCGAGGTGACCGCGAAGGACTATCCGTTCGTGCGGGAGGTGGTGGACCGCGCGGAAGCCAAGCGTCGCTTCAAGGACGATCCCCTCAAGCTCGAGCGCATTGACGATCTGGGGCGCCGACGAGGTGATCACGGTCTACACCGACGGTCCCTTCGTGGACCTGTGCCGCGGGCCTCATCTCCCCAGCACCGGAAGGCTCAAGAACTTCAAGCTGCTCCACGGCGCCGGCGCCTACTGGCGGGGAGATGAACGCCGCCAGATGCTGCAGCGGATTTATGGGACGGCCTGGTTCAAGAAGGAGGACCAGGACGCCTACCTGCACCAGCTCGAAGAGGCCAGGAAGCGGGACCACCGCAAGCTGGGCAAGGAACTGGACCTCTTCATGTTCCATCCGTTCGCGCCGGGTGCCGTGTTCTGGACCGACCGCGGCACCACGATCGTGAACGTGCTGAACGACTACCTGCGCGAGCTGCAGCGAGACGACTATAAGGAGATCAAGACTCCGCTCCTGTATAACAAGGGGCTCTGGGAGATCTCCGGCCACTGGGGCAAGTATCGGGAGAACATGTTCCTGGTTCTCGACAAGGAGACCGGGGAGCACGATTTCTCGCTCAAGCCGATGAATTGCCCTTCGCACTACCTGTTGTATCAGTCGAAGAAGCATTCCTATCGCGAGTTGCCCCTCCGGTATTGCACCTACGACGTGCTGCACCGAAATGAAGTCTCCGGCGCGCTCTCCGGACTGACCAGGGTTCGGCAGTTCCAGCAGGACGACTGCCACGTCTTCCTGACTGAGCAGCAGATCGCCGGAGGAGGTTCGCCGGCTCACCGATTTCATCCTGAGCTACTACAAGACCTTCGGGCTCACCGCGACGCTCAAGTTCGCCACTCGGCCCAAGGAGCGGATCGGCGAGGACTCGCTGTGGGATCGCGCCGAGGCGGCGCTCCAGGCCGCCCTCGAGGCGACCGGGCAGGCCTACGAGCTCAAGCCGGGAGACGGCGCCTTCTACGGCCCCAAGGTCGACTTTCGACGTCGCCGACTCGATCGGCCGGACCTGGCAGCTGGGAACGATCCAGCTCGACTACGCCGCTCCCGAGCGCTTCGGGCTGATCTACGTCGGGGAAGACAATCACGAGCACCGGCCGGTGGTCATCCATCGGGCGGTGAGCGGCTCCTTCGAGCGCTTCATGGCGATCCTGATCGAGCACTTCGCCGGCGCGTTCCCGCTATGGCTCGCACCCGAGCAGGTCCGCGTGCTGCCGATCTCGGATGCCCAGGGTGACGCCGCGAGGAAAGTCTTCCAGCGCTTCCGTGAGGCGGGTATACGGGCCGGTCTCGATGACGGCAACCAGACCCTCAACTACCGGATCCGTCAGGGTGAAGTCGAGAAGATTCCTTATATGGCGGTCGTCGGGCAGCGGGAGGCGGATGCGGGCACGGTCGCGGTGCGAGTACGTGGGGCAGGGAACAAGCAGGGAGATCGTGCCGGTCGAGGAGTTCCTCGCGCGAGTGAGTACGCGAGAATCGGACGAGGGTCGCTGTATGGTTCATTCGAGCGAGCGCGAGACGATGCTCTGTCAGTGTAGGCGGTAGGCGCCTGCGCTGTCATTCCGAGCGAAGCGAGGAATCCAAATCCCTCCGTTCCAAAACCACTCCTCCGCAAGATCAGTCCATCCAGGGTTCGCGCTCTGAATCAGCGCAATCTTCTTGCTCCGTCTCCACGCTTTGATCTGTTTCTCTCGAGCGATCGCGGCTCTGGCATTGGGTGGTTTCGAAGTAGACCAGCTTGGTGATTTTGTAGCGGCTCGTGAAGCCGCCCCATCGCAGGCTCCGATGCTTAGCCAGGCGTCGCATCAGGTTACTGGTAACCCCCAGGTAGAGGGTACGATGGCTGTTGCTGAGCAGATAGACATAGAACGTCTTCACTCGGCTCGAGGTTGTAGTCCGGTCAGTATGGGGCTCTTCGTCGTCCATCGAGGGACCCCTTTACGCGGGTCGGGATCTGGATTCCTCGCTGCGCTCGGAATGACAGCCGTTGGAGCGTCCCTGGCCGCCTCGCGTCCGCCTCGTTCCGCCCCGACCGCCTTCCCGCCCTCCCGCCCTACCGCCTATTTTCCCCCGACCCAAACAGCCGCGCCCCGTGTCCGACGCCACTACACCCGTCATCCTCTCCGCCGTCCGCACCCCCATCGGACGGTTTCTCGGTGGCCTATCCACCCTCACCGCGCCCCAGCTCGGTGCCTTGGTCGTTCGGGAAGCCGTGCGTCGAGCCGGGGTTGAGCCCGGTGCGGTGGACGAGGTCATCCTTGGCCAGGTTGTACAGGGGGCTCCGGGCAGGCACCAGCCCGCCAGGCCCTGATTCACGGCGGGATTCCCGGTACCGTCCCGGCGATGACGATCAACAAGGTTTGCGGCTCCGGCCTCAAGGCCGTGATGCTGGCCGCCCAGGCCATCAAGGCCGGCGATGCCGAGGCCATCGTGGCGAGGCGGGCAGGAATCCATGTCCACCGCACCGCACTACCTCTACGGCATGCGAACCGGGATCAAGGCAGGGAACCAGACCATCGTCGACGGAATGATCCACGACGGTCTGTGGGACTCGTTTGGTCAGAACCACATGGGCGAGTACGCCGAGTACACCGCGGAGAAGGCGAAGGTGAGCCGGCAGGAGCAGGACGAATTCGCCCTGAACAGTCATCGCAAGGCGGTGGCCGCGCAGGAGTCCTGCAAGTTCTCTTCGGAGATCCTGGCGGTCGAAATCCCGGGCAAAGGGGCGTGACCGGGGTGACCGCTGACGAGTCGCCGCGGAAAGACACGACCGCTCGAAGCACTCGGCAAGCTCAGACCTTCATTCCGGAAGGATGGCACCGTCACTGCCGGGAACGCGCCGGGACTGAACGACGGTGCCAGTGCGCTGGTCGTCACCTCACTCGCTTTCGCCAAGGCTCACGGTCTTCAGCCGATGGCGCGCATCACCCAGTACGCGACCGGTGGCGGAGGCCGAAGGATCTGTTCTTCGCTCCCATCGTCGCGGTGAAGAATCTCCTGGCCAAGTCGGGAACCAGGATCAGCGACTACGATCTGATCGAGGCCAACGAAGCGTTCGCCGTGCAGGCCATCGCCGACGGGCGGGCACTGGGCTGGGATTGGGATCGGGTCAACGTGAACGGCGGGGCGGTGGCGCTCGGTCACCCGATCGGCGCGAGCGGCGCCCGGGTTTTGACCACTCTCCTGTATGCAATGAAGGATCGCGACAAGACAACCGGGCTTGCCACTCTCTGCTTGGGTGGCGGAATGCGGTGGCACTCAGCGTGGAGCGGATCTAAATGACCTCAGGCAATCCCACGGCGGCCAGATCCATGAGCCTTCCCAGGGCCTTTCGCTGGCCCATCACGTTGGTCCTCGGCGCCGTAGCCGTGGCCGTCTCGGCTCAATTCTCGGTTCCGCTGCCCTTCACGCCGGTGCCGATGACTCTTCAGGGGCTCGCGGTGATCCTGGTGGGTGGGCTCACCGGATCCGCAGCCGGCGCCGGTGCCATGCTGCTCTATCTCACGGCCGGGGCATTCGGGGCCCCGGTCTTCGCGAACGGATCCGGAGGGCTGCACCATCTGCTGGGGCCCACCGGTGGCTACCTCCTCGCTTTCCCGCTCGCTGCGTGGATCGTGGGCTGGGTTGGGCAGCGGCGGAATCTCGGACTCTGCCTCCTCGCGGCATTGCTGGGGATGGTCGCCATTCACGCCGGTGGGCTGGCGCAGCTCGCGCCTACTCACCGGATCGATCAAGACGGCCGCCGCCGCAGGCACCGCGCCCTTCCTCCTGGTAGACTCACTGAAGGTGGTTCTGGCTGGATTGCTGCTCTGGCGGGCGCACCACTCACTACGCCCGCGGGCGTGACGGAGCCGCTTCCAGAATCTCGCCCACCCTCGCGCCTCAGGGTCGCAGGGTGGGCAGTTCTTTCTTGACGTTGGGCACCGCCTGCGCCCTGGTCTTGAGCGCGCTGGTTGGAATGGCCGCCCCCTGCTGACCTCGGGCGCTCCCATCGACCCGAAGCGCCGCGCTGGCTGGTGATCCAGACTGCCATCATCATCCTGTCATTCGGATTTGCCACATGGGTGATCGGTCGCAAGGCGGCCAAGCTCACCTGGGAAGACCTGCGCTGGAAGCCGCTCGAGAATGCCGGCAAAGGCTGGGGATACGGGACTTCTGCTGGGCGTGGCTGCGGCTGCTGTGGCTGTCCTCCCTCTCGTTGCCGCTCGGCGGCGCGCGATTCCTCCCGGATCAAGGCTCGCTGGCCGACTACCTTCGCCAGGCCACGCTAACCACACTCATCCTGGCTCCGGCCGCGCTGGGCGAGGAGATCGCCTTTCGCGGGTGGCACAGGTGCTCCTGGCGAGAGTCATGGGGCGCTGGAGAGCCATCATCCTGCTCTCGGTGCTGTTCGGACTTGTCCATCTGTTCAATCCCAACTCCCACTCCGCTGGCTATCGCCAACATCGCCCTGGCCGGCATCTTCCTGGGCGCCGCGTTCTACTTGCCCGGCGGGATCTGGACCGCGTGGGGCGCCCACCTGGGATGGAACGCGACGCTGGCGCTGATGGATGCGCCGGTCAGCGGCCTTCCATTTACCATCCCGCTGATCAACTATGATCCCGGCGGACCGCGGTGGCTCACCGGCGGTAGCTTCGGCCCGGAGGGCGGAGCTCTCGGCTCCTTCGCGATCATTGTCGGTATCGCCACGGTATGGCAGCTGACCCGGAAGGAGAGCGCTTGATGCGTGTGGCAGTGATCGGTGCCGGAACGATGGGGAACGGGATCGCCAGGTGTTTGCCCAGCAGGGGCACGCGGTGCGGTTGATCGACGTGTCGGCCGAGGCCCTGAACAAGGGATTGGAAACCATTCGCGGCAGCCTGGCTCGACTGGTCAAGAAAGAGACGATCAAGGCGAGACGAGGCGGACAAGGCGGTGGCGCCGGATCAGGGTCAGTTCGGGGCTCGAGGACGCGGCGGACGCAGAGGTCGTGGTCGAGGCGGCGTCGGAGAACCCCTCGCTCAAGTTCGCGCTGTTCGATCAGCTCGATCAGGTGACCGCCGGCGTCCACGATCCTGGCCAGCAACACCAGCTCGATCTCGATCACCGAAATCGCGTCCGCATACCAGGCGTGCCGACAAGATCATCGGGATGCATTTCGCTGAACCCGGTGCCGGTGATGCAGCTGGTGGAAGTGATCCGCGGCCAGCTGACCAGCGATGCGACCACGACCCAGGTCATGGATCTGGCGAAGGCTCTGGGAAGACACCGGTCGAGGTGAACGACTACCCGGGCTTCGTCTCCAACCGGGTGCTGATGCCGATGATCAACGAGGCGGTCTTCTGCGTGATGGAGGGCGTCGCCACGCCCGGAAGCGATTGACACGGTGATGAAGCTTGGGAATGGCTCATCCGATGGGCCCGCTGGCGCTGGCCGACCTGATTGGCCTCGACACCTGCCTCGCGATCCTGGAGGTGCTGCACAAGGGACTGGGAGACGACAAGTATCGTCCTTGCCCCTGCTGCGCCGGATGGTGGCGGCAGGGACGCTGGGGCGGAAGACGGGTCGGGGGTTCTACAAGTATTGATGATTGCGATTGAAGTTGCAGAATGGGCGGCGGTCTGCCGCTCAATCTTCGAATTACAATCTTCAATCTACCAATCTGATTGCTCGGAGCACCGATGGACGCCTTCAAAAGCATGGCCGCTTACGCCCACGAGCAGCTCGTGCTCTGCCACGAGCCTTCGTGCGGCTACTTCGGCATCATCGCCATACACGACACGACGCTGGGGCCGGCGCTTGGGCGGGACGCGGTTCTGGCAGTACGCCTCGACCGACGATGCGATCACCGACGCGCTGCGGCTGGCGCGCGGGATGAGCCTACAAGTCGGCGGTCGCCGGGCTCAACCTGGGCGGCGGGCAAGTCGGTGATCGTGGGCGACAACAAGCGGAAGGACCGGGAGGCGCTCTTCCGGGCCCACGGCCGCTTCGTCGAAACGCTGAAGGGTCGCTACATCACCGCTGAGGACGTGGGCACCAGCCCGGCCGACATGGAATTCGTCAGGATGGAGACGGAGAGCGTCGCCGGGCTGCACGGCCTGAGTCGGCGATCCGTCGCCGGTCACCGCCTACGGCGTCTACGTCGGAATGAAGGCCAGCGCCAAGCACCGCTGGGGTAGCGACTCGCTAAGCGGCAAGCGAGTTCTGGTCCAGGGCTGCGGCAATGTCGCCCGCATCTCTGCGATCACCTGCACGAGGAAGGCGCCAAGCTGGTGGTCACCGATATCGACGGCGACGAAGGTGAAGCGGGTGGTCAAGACGACCGGGCGCCGAGGCGGTGGCGCCCGATGCGATCTACGATGTGAAGGCGGACATCTATTCTCCCAACGCGCTGGGCGCCACGATCAACGACGAAACGCTGACGCGGCTCAAGGTCGAGGTCATCGCCGGCGGTGCCAACAACCAGCTGGCCGAGGAACGGCACGGAGACGAGCTGCGAGCGGCGCGGCATGCTCTACGCCCCGGACTACGTGATCAACGGCGGCGGCGTCATCAACGTCTACGGCGAGCTGCATGGGCTGGGACCACGATCGCGCCAAGCGCAAGGCGGCCGCGATCTACGACACGATGCTCAACCTGTTCGCCATCGCCGGCGGCGCAGAAATTCCCACCTACCGGGCCGCCGATCATCTGGCCGAGGCGCGGATCGACGCGGTGCGGGCGGTGGCGGGGATCAGGGTGTGAGGCGTCCTTGCTGTCATTCCGGGGCGCGAGCACCGGATCAGGTCTGCACTCCTGGAAGCTTTGATCGCGATTCCGCACCCGTCCGCTTCGCTCGGATTCGCTCGGACGCAACGTCGCTCAGCTGGCCTTTCCCGACCACTGTATCTTTATTCACAATGACCGAGACCATCCCCATCGCGGCCGATCACGCCGGGTTTGAGCTCAAGGAAAGTTGAAGCTGGAGCTGGAGAAGGCCGGGTACCGAGCCGCTGGACCTCGGAACCCGATTCCACCGAGTCCACCGACTATCCCGACTATGCCCACGCGCTGGCCCAACGGGTGGAACAGCGCGAGAGCTGAAGCGGGGCATGCTGCTCTGCGGCACCGGACTCGGCATGGCGTGCGGCGGCGAACCGCCACGCCCGCGTGCGCGCCGCGGTGGCCTGGACCGCCGGAGTGGCCCGGCTGTCGCGCGGCGCCACAACGACGCCAACGTCCTGGTGCTTGCCGGCGCGGCTCATCATCGGAGCAGGAAGGCCGGGAAATCCTGCGCACCTGGCTCGACGACCGCGTTCGACGGCGGCCGGCACGGCCGTCGTGTGTCAGAAGATCGAACCCTGAAGGAGACCGCATGTCGCTCGACCACGACGCTTCACTGCGCGCCGCCGATCCCGAGGTCGCCGGGCTGATCGACCGGGAGCTCCACCGCCAGCAGCACGGCCTCGAGTTGATCGCCAGCGAGAACTTCGCCAGCCGCGCGGTGATCGACGCGATGGGCACTCCGCTCACCAACAAGTACGCCGAGGGCTATCCGGGCCGGCGCTACTACGGCGGGTGCGAGGAGATCGACAAGGTCGAGCAGCTGGCGATCGACCGGCTGAAGCAGTTGTTCGGCGCGGATCACGCCAACGTCGCAGCCTCATTCAGGAGCGCAAGCCAACTTCGCCGCGTTCATGGCGCTGGTGAAGCCGGGCGAGACGATCATGGGAATGTCGCTGCCGCATGGCGGGCATCTCTCCCACGGGGCCGCGGTGAACCACAGCGGTGTCGTCTGGCGTGCGGTGCATTACGGGGTGGATCCCGCTACCGGTCGCATCGATCACGACCTGGTCCGGGACCAGGCCAGGCGGGAGCGGCCCAAGCTCATCATCGCGGGCGGCAGCGCCTACGCCCGAATCATCGACTTCGCGGCGTTCCGGTCGATCGCCGACTGAGGTCGGCGCCATCTTCCTGGTGGACATGGCGCACTTCGCCGGGCTGGTGGCCGGCGGAGTGCATCCATCGCCCGTGCCTCACGCGCCGGTCGTCACCAGCACCACGCATAAGACGCTGCGCGGTCCCCGGGCCGGTCTCATCCTCTGCGCCGCCGAGCACGCGAAGGCGATCGACAAGTCGGTCTTCCCGGGAACGCAGGGCGGACCGCTGGAGCACATCATCGCGGCCAAGGCGGTGGCCTTCGGCGAAGCGTTGACTCCGGACTTCGCGCGATATGCCAAACAGGTGGTGGCCAACGCGCAGACGCTGGCCGAGGAATTGATCGCCCGCGGCTTCGCGATCGTCTCGGGAGGAACCGACACTCACCTCATGCTGGTGGATCTGCGGCCCGAAGAACCTCACCGGGAAGGACGCCGGAGAAGATTCTCGATCGCGCCGGCATCACGGTCAACAAGAACACCATCCCCGACGATCCCCAGTCGCCCTTCGTCACCAGCGGCATCCGCCTGGGGACGCCGGCGCTCACCACCCGGGGCATGGGCAGGGGCGAAATGCGGAAGGTCGCGGAGCTGATCGACAAGGTCACTCACCAGCCCGGATGATGTCACCGTGGCGCGCGTGCGCCGGGAAGTCGGGGAACTGACCTCCGCCTTCCCGCTCTACCAGAGCCGGCGTGCTTGACCCCCTCTGGCCCGGAACCTAGCTTGCGACCCATGCGGCGCCACCGACGCGTTCACCTATGAACGGCCTCCAGTTCGCGGACGAAGTCTTCGAACGCATCCGCCAACAGGGGCAGGTACGACGAGAGGGCGTACCTGTTTCGTCCTTGCCGCCCTCGAGTTCCTGCAATCGAAACTACCCGAGCGCCGGCACGTGACCGGCGCCGAACTGGCGTGGGCCTGCCGCGATTTCGCGGTGCGACAGTACGGACTCCTCGCGTTCGAGGTCCTCAACTACTGGGGTGTCCGGCGCACCGAAGACATCGGCCGCATTGTCTTCGTGCTGGTCCATACCAAAGTGCTTTCGGCGGAACCGACGGATCGCGAGCAGGACTTTGCGGGGTGTATGACTTCGCCGCGGCGTTCGGTGAGCCCTACCGGTGGGACGGCGTAGCGCGGCTCTAGCACGGCCCGCCAGAGGGAGCAGGGGGCACCATGGAGGCGAGGAGACGGCCGGCGTGTAAGAAGTGCTCGCAGGGCGTGCTGATTCCACTCTCCGACTACGGGCGGGACGGAGCGCCGATCACCTACAAGGCCTGGGTCTGCATCAATCCCGAGTGCGGGTTCAATCTCCGGATCGACAACGGCGAGATCTCGATTGGTCGGACGATTGGGCCGAGCTATAAATGAGCGAGTGGGGAACAGCGAAGCGGTGTAAGCTGGCGAGCGAACGAGACTCGTCACGTGACTTCGGTGACTCCCGTCGCTTCGCTCCTGTTCACCGTTCCTCCCTTTCCCCGCTTCACCATGAACATCCCCGTCCTCTCCCCCAACAATCCGCCGAGTGGGACCGCCGGGCCGAGGCCTCCGGCAGCGCGATCTCGCGAGTCTCATGGAGACCGCGGGCCGCGCCGTCGCGGGCATCATCGCGTCCCGCTTCCCGGGACCGGTGGCCAACGGTGTCCTCGTCGCGGCGGGACTCGGCAATAACGGTGGAGATGGCTGGGTCGTTGCCCGGGCACTGCATCGCGTAGACGTACCGGTCTGGGTGGCACCGCTCTCCGGCAACCAATCCGGCCTCGCGCGACACATGGCTGTCGTGGCGCAGTCAGAGGGGCGTACGGGTGGTGAGCCCTGATGGGCCCTGGCCCAACGTGGGTCTCCTGGTCGATGCGATCCTGGGGACCGGCGCCAAGGGTCCGTTGCGCGATGCGGCGGCGGCGCTGGTGGATCGGATCAATGACCTGACATTGCCGGTCGCGGCGATCGACGGGCCGACCGGAGTCGATCTCGAGACCGGAGCGAGTCACGGTTCCGCGGTGCGCGCCGCTGTCTCGATCACCTTCGGCGGATTGCGTCCGAGGCCATCTCCTCGCTCGGGACGAGGTCGGCGATGTGGTAGTGGTGGACATCGGGCATCCGGCTCCCGATCCCGCCTGGCCCAGCATGGTGACCGACGCCGACTCGGCGCAGCGCACTCGCCCGGTTCGAATCGCGCGCCCACAAGGGCACCCGCGGCCATGTCGTGGTAATCGGTGGAGACGCCTGGCATGAGCGGCGCACTGCGCCTCACATGTCGCGCGGCCTTCGCGGCCGGAGCGGGCCTGGTGCACGCTGTGGCTCCCGACGCCACGATTGATACCCTCGTGGTTGCCGAACCCGATTTGCAGACCCTGCGACACGAATTCACTTCGGAACTCAAGCCCGGGCTCGGTGAACTCCTGGCGCGCTCCGACGTCCTTGTGATGGGGCCGGGATTGGGTCGCGGCGATGGACGGCTCGATTTTGTCTCGCCGCGGCGGGCAAGGCCCGGGCAGTGGTACTGATGCCGATGCACTCAACGCTTTTCAGGGGAGAGGCCCGTCATCTTCGCAAACTGGCCAAGGAGCGAGAGGTAGTGCTCACTCCTCATCCCGGGAATTTCGCCGGCTGTTCCCGGAGCACAGTGACGGGCTCGAGCTCGACCCGTGGCGCGCGGCACAGGAGGCGGCTCACTCATCGGGATGCACATGTGCTGCTCAAGGGTGTGCCGTCGGTGGTCGCTACGTCCAACGGAACCGTCGCGACGGTTGCCGCCGGAAATCCTGGACTCGCCACTGGCGGAAGCGGCGACGTGCTCAGCGGCATCATCGGCAGTTTCCTGGCGCAGCAGTACGACACTCCGGTCGCCACCTGCCTCGGCGCACAGGTGCTTGGTCGGGCCGCCGACCTCGCCGCCCGCCGCACGACTGCTCGAGGGCTCCGGCCGATGGACGTGATCGGCGCGCTTCCCGACCTCTGGCGAACCTGGGAAGCGCAGCGCGCGGTACGGCCGGCACCAAAGCCGCCGATTCTTTTCGAGTTGGAGAGTCCACAGAGGTGGTGAAGACAAGACGGTCGGGGCGGACAGGGCGGCGGCGAGTACGCGGCGGTCGGGACGAACGGGGCGGACGGGTCGGTCGTTGTCTAGGTGGCTGTCCGCCCTGTCCGCCCTGTCCGCCCTGTTCGCCCTGTCCGCCTGCTCGCGCCGTCCCGCCTTCCCGCCCAGACCCGCGACTGGTCCCCAAAGATCGGACCATTCTCGGCGATTTCACCCGGATCAACGCCGTCGCCTCATCGATCGATCGGGTTTACGCGGCGGCTCCGACCGCACTCTTGATCTACGATCCCCAGTTCAAACAATGGCACGGCCCCTTTACCCCTCGGGATCCGGGGACGCTGGACCGGGTCTTTGCGGGGCTGGTGGATCCTCTCGACAACTCACTCTGGTTGGCACGTCCCGACGGGTGGGTGCACTACACCCCTGAGCTGGATCTGTGGGAACGCGGCATCGCACCAAATACGGTGCAGGAAATCGCCTTCGATGCCGACCAGCCGGCGCTCGGTCTCTTGCTGCGTACGCCGGGTGGCTGGTTCAATGTTCCTCGAGGTGGCGTTTCGGCGCGTCCTGATCAATCCCGCCTCGCCGCCTGATACGGCCGGCAACCTCCAACGACGCGATCCGCTCGAATCCCGCCTTGCAGGCGAACAGCAGCGCGATTCTCCTGAACGGGCGCTTGCGGACCGCCTCGCTACACCTCGGCAGCCAAAGCGCTCGGGCTTCCCGGCTGGTACCTCGGCACGACCGGAGTCGGGCTGCTGTTTCTCCCCGAGGGGCGGCAATGCCGGAGCGCCTCTCCTTCGGTCTTCCGGGAGAGGATGTGGGCGCACTGTTCCCGCACCAGGCGGAGTCTGGATTATCACGCAGCGCACCCCAATCAGGATGCCGCGGTCAGCTTCGTCTCCAACGAGCTGACGCGAGTTCCGCTGGATCGAAGGCCCTCGAGCTACCGGGTTCCCCTTCAACCAAGGCGCACCGCCTGGTCGGGAATCAGAAAGATCTCTGGGCGGCAACCGATGTGGGCTTGATGCGGCTCAATCCCGAGTCGGAAGAGATGGATCTGTACGACGAAGGAGCGGGACTTCCCAATCGCACGGTCACCGATCTCGCGGTGCGTCGGGGGCGCATCGCGATAGCCACGCTCAACGGTGTCGTATCGCTGGGAGACTCGTTGAAGATCCAGCCGGTCGCCCCGTCGTTCACCGACGCGGCGCTCGCTGTGGCGTTTGAAGGCGACACCATCTGGGTTGGCACTGAAGCCGGCTTGGCGGTTGCACTGCCGGGACAGGGGAATCTGATGCAGCCCATAGGGCTCAAGCAGAGTCCCGCCTTTCAGAGCCCCGGTGGTAGACATCGAATGGGCCGCGGATACGCTCGTCGCGCTCACCACCGAGCGCATGCTCTGGCGCGATACCCGTTCCGACACCTGGACGCTGGGCCCCGTGTTGTCGGCGCAGGTAGGCCGGCTCCACACCTTTGTTCGTTATCACGCCGGATTTTTCGTGGCGGGAGAGCGTGGATTCGGTTACGCTGCGCTCAATACTCAGATCGTCCGGCCGATCCTGACGCCTGGAGATCTGCCGGGTCCGGTGACCAGCATCGCGGTGGATGAGGGCTATCTCTGGGTCGGCACCCGGCGCGGGCTGGTCCGCTTCAGTCTCGACGCCATCGGACCATGAATCACCCCTTCCAACCTGCCTGATGGAGCTAGGCCCGGGCCCCGAGTTCGACCGGATCCGGCGCATCGCCGAGCGGCTGGGTCCTCGCGCGGCGCCATTGGGCGACGACTGCGCCCTCCTGCGAGTCGGTGACACTCGACGCTGGCCATCAGCACCGACCTCTCGGTTGAAGGATGTTCATTTCCGTCGCTCCTGGATGACCGATCGGGAAATCGGTTGGCGGGCCACCGCAGCGGCGCTCTCCGATCTCGCGGCCGAGGGGCCTCACCCTCGGCGTGATGGTCAGCGTCGGGAGTGCCGGGCCAGGTCGCCGGCGACGCCCTCGAACGAGTGATGGAGGGAGTAGGCGAAGCTGCCTCCGCGTTCGGCGCCCAGGTGCTGGGTGGCGATCTCGTCGAGCGCCGACATTGTGGATCGTCGACCTGACCGTAATCGGAACGGCCCAGCGTCCCGTGACGCGCGCATGGCGCGAAGTCGGGGCGACAACGTCTGGGTAACCGGAGCTCTCGGCGGCTCGCGTGCGGCGCTGGAGCGCTGGCTCGCGGGCGCGGAGCCCGATCCGCTCGCGCGGATCTCGTTCGTGCATCCCACACCGAGGATCACCGCGGGACGGCGATTGGCCGAGCTGGGCGCGCACGCCATGATCGATCTGAGCGATGGACTGGCCGGTGATGCGGGCCATCTCGCCGCCGCATCGGGTTGTGCCATCGCGATTGACCTCGCAACGCTGCCGCTTCATCCCGCCGTCGCCGAGGCTGCCCGCCTCGCAGGAGTACGTCCAGCAGCATTACGCCGCTTCGGGTGGGGAGGACTACGAACTCCTGGTCGCAATGCCACCTGAATTCGGCGAGCCGGAAGCCCAAGCCCTCGCTGCCAAATGCGGTGTCCCGTTCAGCCGGATCGGAGCAGTCTCCGCAGGACAGGGGGCCACCTTCTGGAGCGAGGGGGCCGTGGTGGAACTCACGGGGTTCAGTCACTTCGACGACTACGGGAGACGGCAAGACGGGAGACAGTAGACGACGGGCATGTCATTCCGAGCGAGAAGCGAGGAATCCTCGATCGTCCAGCGCCAGGCATTGACGGATTCCTCGGTCGCTCGCTACCTCGGAATGACGTGCTCCCGTCTCCCGCTCCTGTCTCGTCTCCCGTCTCCCGTCTCCCGAGTCTCCCGTCTGCCGTCTCCCGTCTCGCCGTCTCCGCTCGTTACGTTTGTGACTCACTTGACACCTCGAACTACATGTCCACCATCATTGAAGTGCACGCCCGGGAAGTGCTCGACAGCCGTGGCAATCCCACCGTCGAGGCTGAAATCGTCCTCTCCAGTGGAGCAACGGGTCGAGCGGCGGTGCCGAGCGGCGCCTCGACTGGTGAACGCGAGGCGGTCGAGCTGCGGGACGATGACCCCAAGCGGTACATGGGCAAGGGCGTGCTGGAAGCGGTGCGCAACGTCAACGAGGTGATCGGGCCGAGGCTCGAGGGCATGGCGGCGGAGGACCAGGTCGCCATCGACCAGGAGATGCTCGACCTCGACCAGACCCCGAACAAGAGTCACCTGGGCGCCAACGCCATGCTGAGCGTTTCGCTGGCGGTGGCCCGGGCCGCGGCGCAGGACAGCGGGCTGCCCGCTCTACCGCTACCTCGGCGGACCGCTCGCGCGCGTGCTGCCGGTGCCGATGATGAACATCCTGAACGGCGGGGCTCACGCGAACAACAACGTGGACGCGCAGGAGTTCATGGTCGTGCCGATCGGCGCGGAGACCTATCCCGAGGGCCTGCGCGCGGGAGTCGAGGTGTTCCACAACCTCAAGAAGGTTCTGACCAAGATGAAGCTTTCGACCGCCGTCGGCGACGAAGGCGGTTTCGCCCCGATGCTGCCCAGCAACGAGGCGGCGCTCGACGTCATCATGGAAGCGATTCAGAACGCCGGCTACGAGCCGGGCCGTGACATCGCGATCGCGCTCGACGTGGCGGCCTCGGAACTGCACCAGGACGGCGAATACGTCTTCAAGAAGGGAGACGGAAGCCGCCGTTCCGCCGCCGCGATGGTGGACCTGTATGCCGGGTGGGTGGACCGCTATCCGATCGTCTCCATCGAGGACGGCCTCTCGGAGAATGACTGGGACGGCTGGAAGCTCCTGACCGAACGGCTGGGCTCGCGGGTTCAGCTCGTCGGAGACGATCTCTTCTGTACCAACGTGGATCTCCTGAGCCGCGGAATCGAGCAGTCGGTGGCCAACGCGATCCTGATCAAGGTGAACCAGATCGGTACCCTGACCGAGACGCTGGAATGCATCGAGATGGCCAAGGGGGCAGGGTACGGTGTCGTGATCTCGCACCGGAGCGGTGAGACCGAGGACACCTTCATCGCCGATCTCTCGGTGGCGAGCGGCGCGGGGCAGATCAAGACCGGCAGCGCCAGCCGGACCGATCGGATCGCCAAGTACAACCAGCTGCTCCGCATCACCGAAGAGCTGGGCGACATCGCGCACTACCCCGGCCGGGACCTCTACGCGTTATGACCCCGCCAGCGCGGTCGGCTCAACCGGGACGCGGTAGAACGCTGCAGGTGCGGGGGAATTGGCTCGCCATCGCCGTGGTCGGTGCCGCGCTGGTCTTCGCCGTCTGGGGCGGCGAGTACAGCACCTGGAACTGGCTCACCCTGCGCAGAGAAGAGAAGAGGATGCGCGCGGAGGTGGTCCAGCTGCATCAGGAGGTAGATTCTCTGAAGGCGCTCAAGAAGCAGATCGAGATCGACCCAAGTCTGCAGGAGCGGATCGCCCGGGAACAGTTCGGCATGATCGCCAAGGGCGAGTATCTGTACATCATTGAGGCGGACAGCCTTGACGGGGAGTAGGGTGGTCAATACGATTGGCGCCCGGTAGAGAGTAGGACGAACGGTGCGCAGGACGTCAAAAGTGCTTGTACTCGGTACCCGGTACTAGGTACCAGGTACTGTTTTTGGCAGGGTAGCTCAGGTGGTTAGAGCACGGCACTCATAATGCCGGGGTCGCGGGTTCGAGTCCCGCCCCTGCTATTGTCGGAAGCTCCGTCGTCCCAAATAGATGCGGGGCTTTTTCTTGAGCCTGCACCAGGGGGTCTCGTCCTCGGTACCACCCTTGGTACCATGAAGCCCCGAAATCCCCCACCGTTCCACGTCCTGACCCGTTGCGATTCGCTCCCAACGGTCCCTGTCGTGTCCCTGAGGGATAAACCTCCCATAAACTCTGAGAGCCATCGTCGCGTCGCGGTGCCCGAGTTGACGAGAGACAATCTCCACCGGAGTTCCCACCCGCAGCATTCGGACGGCCCAGTGGTGCCGAGCATCGTGAAAGCGTAGGAGGCCCTTCCATGCGGAACATGGTAGGATGGCAGGCTCAACCAAACGTCAAACGATTGGGGGTTAAGAGATTTTCGAGGTTGGCGTTCTCCGATGCTTGGGGAGCTCCTGCGGGGAAATCATCTCGGGTGATCCGGCTATGCGCAGCAGGTTGAGCCCAAAGCCATCACCAAGATGCAGGATCTGACCGCCCGCGCGAGCAACCCGCGTTACCCAAGGCGTATCCGCGAACTCGGCAACTGGCATCCAACCGCGCTCATCGCGCGCCAGTTGCGCAAAGGAGCCGTCGGCCTTCCTGAGATAGACCGTGCCATCTATGCCGGAACGAACGAAACCCACTCCATGCAGACCGCGGATCGATTTGACCTTGCGTGGAGTGGAAGGATTCTCGACGTCGAAGACAGTAAGCCCCGTTTCGGAGGCGATCAGGAGCTGTCTGTCGAGGGCCATGACAGCGCGCGGGCGAGCAATCCTCCCAAGCTTCTGCAAGCGGGGCACCGTAGGCATTCCAGATCTGGACATAGCCGCCGATCACAAGGGCAACATAGTCCGCGCCTCGCCGAGGCGTCCGTAACCGCGGCGCGTTGCAGAAGATCGGGCTTCGTCGCCGCATCGAACCGTTCCAACCAAAAGGCGCCGGCATCACCGAAAACAAGCGCGCTGCGATGAACTGGAACGACACCGCGCAGGCCGGGCGCTGACCATCGACGCACGATATCCAGTCTGGCTGGATGGCTCGCGTCGATTTCGAGAAAGGCATCCTCCTGTATAACCGCGAAGTGTGCGCCCAGGGCAGGAATCGCCGCGACGCTCTTGGCAGGTGATGAAAGTCGCAGGGTGCCGTTACGCTCGAACCGCTGGCGCGACAAGGCAACGCCGCCCGCGGTCTGCCTCGCTGGCGGTGTCCGCTGACGACCGATGAGCTGAACATTGGCCTTAGGTGCTGGTGAGCCCGGCAACCTGGCGAACTGCATTCGGGCAACGCCGTCCGGCCCGGCGGAGTGCCATGCCCATCCCCTGCTTCATTTGGATGACTCAGCACGAGTCGACTGTCTCTCTGAAGTCCCGACACCTCGACCTGAATTAACTCTAGCTGCTGGTTGAAGCGGTCGGGATCGATCAATGGATCGCACAATCCAGTCGAGATCGAAATGTCCGTGACCGAAGAACCACGCCGGCTTGATTTTGGCATCGCACAGCTGGAGTTGGAGGAGAACGCCTGATCGGAGGCGTTTCAGGTCCTCGTCAGTCAGCGGTGGCGGCGGCGGAATCTGGACTCGCAAGACTCCGATCGTCGTGCGCACCTCGAGCTCGATCGGCGAAGAGAGATTGAGATCAAGGAGTGACGAGGGAGCGAGAATCTCGACCGATGTCGGCATCGTCCCCAACGCCCATCGAAGTTGAATGCCGGTCGAGGGATCGGGAATAGTGAGCGCCGTCACCGAACACAGTCCGACCCTTGCCGTACCGGAGGCCATTAGCTCACAGCGGCTTCAGCAACCAGGCGTACTTCTTAGGATTGTTGGTTATGTCGTGCAACACGGCTTCGCCTGATGCGCCGCATGCGACCGTTGGTGCCTGCCAGCTGAATTCAGAACTGTCGACCGCGAGTTCTCCTTCTGTCCAGTTGAGGACCAACCAGCTCCCACAAAGTGCAAAGCCAGTCGGAAACGTGATCAGCTCTTGTATGCGAGCCTGGGCAAGCGGCGGGGTAGGCAGCGGCAAGGTGGCGCGATATCGAAACGGCTTCCCAGGCAACTCCTCGAGCGTGGCCGACTCCGCGGCACCCGGAATCTTGCCGAGACCGGATTGGAGCTTGGTTGCGCCAAGCGATGAAAAGGTGTGCATCCCATCGCTGACTGCGTCATGCAAAACGGACGAGACGAAGGTACCGACGAGGGGGAGGAAGATTCGCAGGATGACGTCGACCGTTCCCAACAGAGACCCGACGTGGTCACGGATGCCGTATAAGTCGATGTCGATGATCAGGTTGCCGGCTGCTGCGTCAATCGAGAGAGCGACTGAGAACGGCACGTCTTCGGTGCCGAGGACTGGCACTTTGAAGTAGGGCGTCAAACTGAAGACTGCCCGGCCCGGCTGTGGCAACGAACTCGGCATCCACCGAGATCAGTCTATCCTTGTCGCCCTTTAAGGCTTCGCGCAGCGTCCTCCCCAGACTTTGTCGCCGAGCGTGTACTCGAGTTGATCCCCGATGGCCACGATCGACCAGTCATTGGCACCGAGCTGAGGGTCGATATTGCCCCTCTGGAAACCTATCCAGCGATTGACGAGTGACGGATGCCCTGAGAGCTCCGCTCTAACCGCTACGACGGTGCCGGCTGAATCCATCGCGATGCCAGCATTGGCGAAGAACTTACCGCTCGGGATCAATCCGCTTAGATCCAGTTTGAAAGGAGTGAGCCCCAGTCGTGCGGCGAGCTGATTTTTCACCCAATCCGGAGTCAAGTTCGTAGCTGGAGGCAGGACGCCGGTCGGCAGGATGTCGTGGATGCGATAGACGAGTTCGACCCAGCCGGGAGGGTCGAAACGATGCAATCGGAGGTCAAAGATGATCGTCGCGTTCGCAGAAAACTCCGCAGGAATCAGCTTGTTTGGATTTGCCTCAATCGTCACCGTCTGGGTAATGTCGAGGGTGACATCGATCGCTAGCTGAACCTGCTTGCCTTCGATGTACTCCGAGCCAAGGCCCTGGTCGTAACTACCCATTTCTCTCGATATCCGGAACGAAGCAGTCTCGCTATTGCGAAACGCGGCGCTCTTCATCCTGACGCGCTGAAGCTGGAGGTCAAAGATGGCTGGCGGAAGGCAGCGCGGGGTCTGTCGCAGCGAAGCCAGTACAGAGGCGGCAAGTGTGGTCGCGCGCACCTGAAGTTCTACGGTCGCCAACATAACTCCCTCCCTTTTCTTCCGGGAGTGGCAATTGTTTCCCTTAGAGGTCAAGCCACGGTGACCGTCTCGATCGTATTCCCCTACTTGCGCGATGGAGACTGCGCGATTGCGTCCAGGTAATGAACTACGAAGGCGGGGTCCAACTTCCGAAAGCCAACGCGATAGAGGAAACGACGACCTCAAAGCCCAGCGGGGCGCGCTTGGGCTCGTTATTTCTCGCGCATTCGTCGAATTCCCTGCGGAATCGTATCCGCGGCCGCTCCAGCCAGCTTCGTCTTGCGACGGCCGCTGGAGGGCCTTCTTGTCGACTATCCGCCGAACGTTCGCGTCAACCGATCCGGGCGATCCGCTCGATCGCCCCGCGCATGGCGTCAGCCGCCGCGTCGTTTAGCAGGCGCCGCGTCGCCGCGTCGTTTATTGTCTTGGTTATTTCCGTCACCGCCAGCGCGGCGATCAGATCGCGTTTCGCCGGAGCGATCGTTCGGGAAATGCGACCCCAACCGGGGTCAACCGGCACCGGGCCCTTGCCTGGAACCCAGATGACTCCGGGAGCATCGTCAATTAGCCCGGAAGAGGATGTACGCCGCGGCCAGGTAGTTCTCGCGTAACGGCCGCAACTTGTCATTCTCGATTTCGGCCTCGATGATGGCGCGCAGGTCTGGCATCACGCCGATGCCATCGGTCGCGGGATTGGCGCTCGGGGTATTGCGCGCTCGAGCTCAACAATTCTCGAACGGTCTCCGGGCTGTACGGCTTGGGCCGGTTGCGACGCCAGGACTCGGAGCAGCACCGCGGCGCCGGCCACGATGGGCGACGCGCTCGAGGTGCCGTCAAACCCCATGGTGTAGGTGCTGGTAAGGTTGCCGGTCCAGCCGTCTCCTGTCGTGTCGACGTTCTGGCCCCAGCCGAAACAGTCGATCCGGCCGCCGTGACAGGAAAAGGTGAGGCGCGTGTGCGGGGCGGTCGAGCTGCCGGCGGCGACCATGATCGCGCCGGAATCCCGAAAGCCGTTGCTGCCGCGATCCAGCACGTGTCGATTGGCGCCGTCCACGAATGCGTCGAGATCGTGTCCGCCATTTCCTGCGGCTTCGACGACGACGATGCCGTCGTCCGTCACGTGCCGGATGGCATCGAAGACCGCGGCTTCCACCTCCACCGGGAGGTTGTTCTGCGTCCCCAATCGTGGTCTGCGCTTCGAGCAGCAGGACGTCGCCGCGGCTCATCGCCTGACCGGCTGACAGAATCGCCGCCGCCGTGTTGTACATCGTGGTGGTCCGCCACTGCGACACGACACGGCATTGGGCACGCGGTGCGATGCCAATGCCGCCGATCATGTTGTCTACGGCCACAACCTCTCCAAGCACGGCCGTTCCGTGGCCGTGGAAAGTCCTGGTTGACGCCGGAGATGAGCGTAATGCCTGCGGCCGCGAGATCCGTGGGTGAGTGTCCACCCGCGCTCAAGATCGACAAAGCGGATGCCGGTGCCGTCGGTCATCGACCACGCCCAGCGCGCATCGATGCCCCCGGGCGCCGGGTCGAGATACCCCTGGTTGGCGTTGCGCGGATCATCGAGCGGCGTAACAGGCGGAGGGACCGGCCCTCCTTCGACATATGCCTCCTCGACGAGGTCGTTGGCCCGCAGCCGGCGCGCCAGCTCGGCGGCAGTCTGCCGATCGGGTACTTCGATGACTACGTACCGATTGAACGGCGGTTGAGTGACGGCGCGCAGTCCCGGCTCGTCGAAGTACGGTCGGATCTCCGCACCCGTCGCAATCCGGCGAAGTTCGTCCTGATCGCGCGGCCGCTCATCGCCTGAGAGCCCTGGCCTCCTTCCTCGCGCTGGGCCCGCTCGGCGAGCTTGACGACGACGCGCACCGGGCCGCGGTCCGGTTCGGCTTCAAGGGGACGACCGTCGATCAGTGCCATGTGGGACCTCTCCCTAGGGAGAATCGCGCGTCGTCATCGCGACGCGTGTCTTGCATGCCTGAGGTACCCAAAACTACCGAGGCGCCTAGGGCACGCCATGGACCTGACGCACTAGACAACTCGATCTAGGCCACTGGCCGCGAGCCAATACTGGAGACTCCTCAGCCACACGGTGCGGACCCCTGAAGGAACCACCGCCCTGCGACGTCGGGCTCCGTGGCGACATTAGGGCTTAGGAGTCCGGCAGGGCCGGTGGGCGCCAGTGCCGAGCGGTCCCAGTGGAACACGCGGCGGGGCAGGGGAGGAAATCAGGGTTGGGACAGAGTTGAGCCTGACGGGCGGGCCCTGTAGAATTGTGAAGGCGCCCAGCCGAAGATCACGTGAAGCCCGTGAAGTTGGAGCGCCAGCGGGCTTAGGTCAGCTCCCAGCCCCGCTTTCGCATTGACTACTTCTGCCGAACTATCGCGGTATCGAATCGATGACCAACCTGAGACGGCCCCAGAAGCCAGATCGTCCGCTCCAGGCAATTGTCGTTGCGCGCAACGCCGCTTGATCACCAGATCACAGACCTTGAGCCCGAAGGCCAGTTCCGGTGCGGACAGGCCATCGAAGGCCAGGAAGACCGATGCCCGTCAGTGGCGCCAGGAGTTGCCCCTTTTTCCTCCCCGGTACCGGTAGGTAAGCTGCAGGTACGACCATTGTCTGCTGCTTCTCCAGCGAGGAGGCCGCGACTCAACTCCAGTCTACAATCGCAGGTTGTACCAACGCCGAGTCTGGCGTTGCGCGGTCCCGGCCCGGCGCGCGAACTCACCGCGTGGAGGGTCCCGTATGCGCTCCTCACTCGCCATCGCCGGCCTCGCTCTCATGGCAACGGCTGCCTTTGGACCGGCCGACCCACCCTACATTGGTAAGTGGAAGGTCAACCCTGCCAAGAGCGATTTTGGCCAGGTGACCGTCTCCTATGAAGAAGTTGCCGGCGGCGGATACAAGACCACGACCGACGGGGTGTCGTACATCTTCAGGACTGACGGAAAGGAAACGCCAACTCCGTGGGGCTCGACAGCCGCATGGACCAGCATCGATGCGACCACCTGGCAGACGGTGAGCCGGGCAAATGGTAAGGTCTTCGCCACCGACACCGTCAAGATCTCCCCGACGGCAAGACCATGACCATCCGGACCAAGCTGGCCGAAGGCCTCGGGCGAGACGTCCGATGATGAAATGATGTTCAATCGGATTGCTGGCGGGCCGGGGCTGGCCGGAAAATGGCAGGCCGCAAACTTGAAGAGCAGCTCACCTGGCAGCGTGGACATCGCCGCCAAAGGCTCCGACGGTCTTACCCTTACCTTCGTCGATCAGAACGGCGTGTGCGATGCGAAGTTGGACGGCAAGGACGTCGCGGCGACCGGACCGATGTGGCCCAAAGGCTGGACTTGCGCGCTCTCCAGGCATGGCGAGAACGCCTTCGACTTGTCCTGGAAGAAGGATGGCAAGCCGATGTACAAGTACACCTACACCGCGTCCACCGACGGTAAGACCTTAGTTGAAGACGGCGGCGCAGTAGCAGGCTCGGAGAAAGTCAAAGTGGTGTTTGATCGGCAATAGCTCAGTCTTGCCGAGCCGCCTGAGCCGAGGCGCAGCGTAACAGGCTGGACCTCGGGCATAGGTTGCATCGCTTCCAAACTCTCGGGTAGGAGACCCATGCCCGTCAGCTCGGATGCGGAAAGGTTCCTCACAAATCGCATTCGGTGGCAGGGCCCTCGATAACGGCTGGGCTGGACCTGGTCGCTCAGAACGCCGGCAGCAGCGACCCTACCGCCTGGCGCAATTCCGCCACGCTGAACGGCTCCCGCAGGATTCCCACACCAGGTGGGAGCTCGCGCTCCAACTTCCGGGGTCGATCTTCCCGTGTTGGCGAGGTACAGCACCGACACCCACGGTAGCATCGTGCGCAGCTCGTGGATCAATTCCACCCCGGGCTTGCCCCGGTTCGGCTGTTGCTGATCACCAGATCACAGACCTTGAGCCCGAAGGCCAGTTCCAGCGCGGACAAGCCATCGTAGGCCAGGAAGACCGCATGCCCCTCGGCAGTGAGGACTTCGATGATCTCGTTGGCAATGGTACGATCTTCGTCGGCAACGACGATGTAACGCCCCTCGAAGCCGGGGCGGCGTAGCGACATCGTTTGCCTTGAGCCCGGGGGACGTCCGGGAGTTGCAGGAGGGAAGGACTGCCGACTGAATATACCCGATTTCCCGGGGCGAGGGTGCACTGAGTCGTCAGCTTCTCCCTGAGGAGTCCTTCATGGAGGTGCTATCGCGGCGACGCACTTCCAAGAGGGAGTGACTTCTATTTGAGTCGATGCACTAGCGCGCGACGACTCTGGGCATCAGAATCAGTGGGCGGCGTGAGCCTCGGACTCGCGGGCGCCGGGTCGGGAACGACTGATCGTGCATGCTGGAGGGAAGGATGTCTCCGCGAACACTCATCGCCATCTCGTGCTCCTGATTGCGCGCCTGCCGGAAGCCACCGCCGCCCGCCAGCGAGCATGCAGGCCGGCAGCCCGACCGCTCAGGCCACGCCACCGCCGACCCAGTCTCCCCACGGCAGTCTCGCACGGTGAAGCCGCCGATTGGTCGCCCCGCTCACGGCGCCCGACCGGGCAGCCGACGCTCCACCACCTTCGAAGCAGCGGCATCGAGCAGATCCGGTTCGTCACGGCCCACGTGCGGCACGAAGTCGCGCCCGGAGTGGTCTACGACGCCTGGACCTTCGACTCGATGGTCCCGGGACCAACCCTTCGCTTGCGGGTGGGTGATACCCTGGACTTCACCCTCGTGAATGGGGCCATCATGCCCCACTCGATGGATTTCCACGCCGCCGAGATTGCACCGGACAAGGCGTACCGTAACGTGATGCCGGGAGACAGCATTCATTTCCGGTTTGTGGCCCGGGTACCCGGTGCCTTCATGTATCACTGCGGCACCGCTCCGGTCGCGGCCCACATCAGTAACGGGATGTATGGTGCGTTGATCGTCGATCCTCGCACCCCTCGACCTCCGGCCCAGGAATTCGTGTTCGTGCAGAGCGAGTTCTACATGGGGCCGCCGGCCGGTAAGGACTCGGTTCGCAGCATGGACTGGGAGAAGCTGCTCAACGCCTCGCCCGATTATGTCGTGTTCAATGGTGTCGCTTCGCGGTATGCGACGCATCCCATTCCCGTGGCGGAGCACAAGCCGATCCGGCTGTATGTGGTCAACGCCGGGCCCAACCGGATCAGCTCCTTCCACGTGGTCGGCGCAATCTTCGACAAGGTGATTGCCGACGGCTTCGGACGACCCTTCGACGGGATGCAGACCTGGAATGTCCCGGTGGGCGGTGGCGCCATCTTCGAGCTACGGCTGGCAGAGCCCGGCCTGTACCCCTTCGTCACCCATGCCTTTGCCGACGCCACCAAAGGAGGCGTCGGGGTCTTTCAGGCCGGCAACGCCGCGTGGGTCAGTCGCACACTGAGTGCGGGCCGGTCTGCCTTGGAGCTTCTCAACCTTCGCGCGGGATAGCGCTCATGGCCCTCAGCACGGATGCAGAGGTGTCGGTGCGGTACGACGCCCGGCTTGCAGGCATCTTCTATCTGCTCAACATCCTGACTGGAGCGTCCGCGCTCTTTGCTCACGGCACGCTGGCGTCCGCCTTACTTCTCATCTCGACCGTCTGTTACCTCGGGGTAACGATTCTTTTCTATCACCTTTTCCGCCCGGTGGACCGGACAATGTCCGGATTGGCGGCGCTCTGCAGCATCATAGGATGCGTCATCACCATTCTCGACACCTTGCACCTTGCCGCCGCTCCCGTCAGCCCGTTGGTGTTTTTCGGACTCTATTGCCTCCTGATCGGATACCTGATTCTTCGCTCGACCTTTCTGCCTCGGTTCCTCGGTGTGCTGATGGCACTGGGCGGCCTGGGCTGGCTGACCTTTCTGTCGCCAGCACTCTCGAGCAAGTTGTCTCCCTGGAACATGGCCCCGGGTATCCTCGGTGAAGGCACGCTCACGCTGTGGTTGCTGGTGGCTGGCTGTAAATGCCCGACAATGGCTGGAGCAGTCGGCCATAAGCGGTCCCGTGTAGCGCAGGCGAGCACGGGCGTCAGGCGGCTTCCAACTCAGTTCCTGACCCGAAGGGGAGCAGATGCATACGATCAGGGTCATCGCCGGAGGTTTCCTCCTCCTCGCCCTCTGTCTCCTCATCGGTCGATGGACAGGAGACCCCACGCCGGCCGTCGGCCTGGCTAAGGCGGCGAAGGTCTTCATCCCCATCTGGTTCGTCGGCGCCGGCATCAACATGTGGATCGGGGTTTCCAAGGCGGGGTACTCCGTCGCCGAGGAAGCCCCGACCTTCCTCGTCGTCTTTGCCGTCCCGGTCGCCGCCGCACTCCTGGTGTGGTGGAGTGTCACGCGAGGTTAGGCACCCCACCCGCTGCCACCTGGCCAGCGCTGCACTGCTATGACACAGGTTCGGTCGTCCTCTGTCGATGCGGGGTTTCATTCGCGTTCCAGCCGAGCGCTGCCTCGCCCGCTCCCAGATACGGCCTCACCAGCTCTTCGCTCATGCTCCAGAGTCCGCGCCGCCGCGACGGCCGCAAGGCACGCGGTGGAACGCGGATCTCACTGACCCCTGGCCCGTAGAAGCGACCTCCGGTTCCGGTGCCGGCTGGGTCCTGCGCCAGAAAGGACGGGGTCTCGGCCGCGACCTCCGGTGGCTGCCCAAACAAGCGCAACACCACTGGCGCCAGCAGTCGAGGCGATCCCCGGCAGACCGACCGCATTCCCGAACACCTCCGTCTTGGTGAGGCCTGGGTACACGCAGGTGACCTCCACCCTGGTGCCGCGGAGCCGGTCGGCGAAGCTCGATGGCGAACAGATCGTTGGCGAACTGGGTCCGTCCGGAGACCGGCAACCCGGGCTTGCCCCGGCGATGCTGCAGGTCGTCAAAATCCAGCGTGTCTCCATACTTCCCGGCGTTCGAGACCAGCACCAGGCGGCCGGAGGGGCATCGGTCAACAGGGGGAGGAGTCGTCTCACCAGCAGGAAGCGGCTGAGGTAGTTGAGCACGAAGTTCCGCTCCAACCCCTCGTCGGTCCATTCCGGCACGGTGGAGAGGATGCCGGCACAGAATACCGTGGCGTTCAGCCGATCAGTTTGCCGCGCGACGTCGTCCGCCACTCGTGCGGTCTCCCCAGCAGCGACAAGTCCGCAGGCAGAGAAGATGTGGTCCGCCTGAGGTCCAACTTCCCGAAGCGCCGCAAGCACCTCGGCGCCGCGCTCCGGGCTGCGCCCCACGAAGAGGACCCGATCGCCACCCCGGGCGAGGCGCATGGCCACGGCCCGGCCGATTCCGCCGGTGCCTCCGGTTACCAGAGAAACTCGATTGCCTTTTGCCTCTACATCCATTGCGAACCTCACGCCGTTTTTGATGGAACGAAGAGCACAATCCGCCAGCTATTAGGCGAAAAAACGGCGAATAGTAGATCAGCCACACTCTCCTCGCAAGCTGTATGTGACGCATGAGCATTCTTGCTGAAGTCCGGCTCACTGCGGGGCCGGTTGGCGCGCCCTCTTGGGCGAGGCGACTCGCGAAGCGCTAGGTTTCTGCTCAAGCGGGTCTGCCTTCTGAAAATCTTCAATCTTCAATCTTCAATCTTCAATTCCTTCCATGTCGAAACTTCGCGTCAACTGCTTCTCCATCTCCCTTGATGGATACGGCGCCGGCCCCAATCAGGCCCTCGAGAATCCCCTCGGCGTCGGCGGGTTCGCATTGCATGACTGGGTCGTGGCCACCCGGGCATTTCACCAGATGCAGCATCAGGAGGGAGGATCAACCGGCATCGATAACGACTTCGTGGTCCGCGGCATGGCCGGCATTGGTGCCTGGATCCTCGGCCGGAACATGTTTGGGCCCATCCGAGGTCCCTGGCCCGACGAGGCCTGGCGGGGCTGGTGGGGAGAGGAGCCTCCGTACCACACGCCGGTGTTTGTGCTCACTCACCATGCGCGAGCGCCGCTCACCATGAAAGGCGGCACCGAATTTCGTTTTGTCACTGGAGGCATCCGTGACGCGTTGGACCAGGCGAGGAAAGCCGCCGGAGGTCAGGATGTCCGGCTGGGCGGCGGAGTCTCCACCATTCGGCAGTATCTCGAAGCCGGACTGGTTGACGAGCTGCATCTCGCGATCGCGCCCGTGCTCTTGGGCACTGGTGAGAACCTGCTGGCAGGGCTCAACCTTCCTGCACTGGGCTACGCCGTCACCGAGCATGTTATGACTGCCGCGGCGACGCACGTGGTGCTGACTAAGAAGAAGTAGGAAGTGGCGTGAGACGTGGCTGCCGAACTCGGAACCGGAACTAACTACCAACCATGTCTGACTGGTCAGACCAACTGCGCATCTCATGGTGGGCATTGCTGAACCATGTGAAACGCAGGAGGCAGGAGCCATGTTTGCGGATGTGAAGTATGTCGAGTTGGCGACGGGAGTTAGGGTCCAGTACGTGGAGCAGGAAGCTACTCGGGCGTGCCGGTAGTCATGCTGCACGGGTATAGCGACTCGTGGCATTCCTTCGAGCCGATCCTGCCATTTCTTCCTGCTTCGATTCACGCCTACGCCATCTCCCAGCGGGGGCACGGGAACACGGGCCGCCCGACAGTCGGTTACGGGCCGAGTGATTTTTGCCGAGGATCTGGCGGAGTTCATGGATGCGTTGGAGATCGATTCAGCGGTCGTGGTGGGGCACTCCATGGGGAGCCTGATCGCGCAGCGCTTCGCGCTGGACTATCCCGAACGGACGCTTGGGTTGGTGCTGATCGGTTCGGGTCCCGCGATGCGGGGAACCCGGTCTGGTCGGAGCTTCGAGCCCCTGTGCTGGAGCTGACCGATCCGGTTGATCCCCGCTTCGTCCGGGAGTTCCAGGAGAGCACGCTGGCGCAGCCGATACCGCCGACCTTTCTCGATACCGTGGTCCAGGAGAGTCGCAAGCTCCCGGCGCGGGTCTGGAGATCGGTCTGGCATGACTTCGCCGACGTCGATCACTCCGACGAGCTTGCTCAGGTCAAAGCGCCGACACTGGTGACCTGGGGCGATCGGGATTCGGTGTTCGGACGTGACGAGCAGGAGGCGATCGTGGCGGCGGTTCCCGATGCGCGACTCCTGGTCTATGCTGGGGCCGGGCACGGGACGCACTGGGAGGAGCCGGAGCGGTTCGCATCGGACCTGGTGGCATTTGTCAGGGCGGTCGTGGACTGAGGAAATTTGAGGAGTACCTTCTCGATCGGTCCTCGCGGACGCCTCCTGCCAAGAAGGGGGCGCCTCAAAGAGAGCGAAGGAGGGGTATGGACGCAGGTCAGATCGCCCTGATGATCCCGGTGGTCGCCCTCATCATGGGTGGCCTGGTCAAAATTTCCCGCAACATGAGTCAGGGCAATCCGAGAAGCGGCTCCCCAGACCTCGAGTCCCGGATCGAGGAACCTGGAACACGAACTCAGTTCGCGTTCGGCACGAAGCTGAGTGAAGCCCAGGAACGGCTCGATTTCACCGAGCGCCTGTTGACCCGGGCTCGCGAAGAGAAGCCGGAAAGCCCTGAGAGGTGAGAGTACCTGCCCGCTTGATCCCTCCTTGATTCGTGGTTGATAGCGTTGTGGCCCTTGCCTTCTCGGTTCAGGATGTGGCTCGTGGCCTCGGCTCCTCCTGAACTCGCCGCGACAGCTCCTCACCTTTACGCCCGCGTCTGGCAAATGCGCGGATTTACGTGTATCGCCCCTCCCGGTTCGTCGGTTCGGCTGCTCGCTTGAAGGTTGAAGTGGACAGCCAGTTCGTCGGCAAGACTGGTTCCGGCACCTTCATGGTGATCGGACTGGATCCCGGCCACCACCGCGCGTCAGCGGCCTCAGCAGCAGAGCGACCGGGGCGTGGATTTCGAGGCGTTGGCCGACAGCACCTACTTCTTCAAGCTATGGCCCAAGATGGGTTCATGAGTGCTCAGTCGGGCATAGAAGTATGGACTCAGACACCATAGATTGGAATCGGATTGCAAGCACCCCGGTTCAGGGAGGCAGTTATGTTGGCTCGCTCAGAGTGTCCTGCTGCTCACCGCGTCTGTAATTTCGCTTGGGGCTTGCTCGTCCGACACGCCGAGCGGCCCCGGACCGACTTCGCAGGCGGTCACCGCGGTACCGAAGATTGTTCTCAATCCGACCAGCATCCGCGTTTTCGCTCACCGGTACTACGCTTCGCCACACTTCACCTTGAGCATCACGAACGGTGGCGGCGGCACTCTTCACTGGGTGGCCACGACCAAGACCAGTTGGATCACACTGACTCACACTTCAGGTGTTGCCCCGTCGAATGTGGTGGTCTACATAAGTACGAAGGCGCCCCTCGGCGGGATCACTCCGGGCAGCATCACCGTGTCTGCCGCAGGGGCATCCAACAGCCCTCAGACGGTGATTGTGACGCGCTATCTAAAGGTGACTATGGACAGGCGTTGTCGTCAGTGGGCCTTTCCTACTCTACTCCCCTAGCTGGCTGAGTAGCCGGCGACCCGTGGGCAGCAGGACCGCGGTGAATCGAATGGGGCTACCTCCATCTCCCTCTCGGCATCGAGTCCTCGAGATCGCACAAGTAGGGCTGGTAACTGCCGCCGTGCGATGATTCCCTGCGGCTGGCTCGGGCGATAAGTTATTGTAGCATACTACGTTCGCTGAGGCGGGTTGATACCTTCGTTGGTGAGGCGCCGCCAGCGTGTTTGCGGTGCCGCTTAACCCAGTCCCGCAGGGCCCGCGACACTCCCTGATTGCGCCGACGGCCAGCCCGGCCCCGCGAGTACGCTCGCATGAAGGTGGTTCCCCTAGGTCCCTATTGTCGATTGCAGAAGTCCTCCGCACTTTGGTCACCTACCCTTGGGCCAGGACGGCCGTTACGCCGGACAGCACAGCGCGCAGGCGCCTCTTCGCAGGGTCTCACATCCCGCATCGGTCTCACCGCCGAGCCTGCGCAGGTGCGTACCTTGACCCCTGTAGTTCAAGCCCCACCAAACCAGCGGTTCCTGGCCAGACCCCCGCCAGCTTCAGTTGAATGATTCCAGCGGCGCATTGTCCGTTTCACGTTTGTAGCGAGAAAAGGAGGTCCATCACATGTCCAACATCCTGGGAAGCCGCCGAGTGCGGTTCCCCGCAGTGATCGTCGCGGCGGCTCTGGGCCTCGCCGCCTGCGGCGATGACATCACCAACAACAACGCCGGCCCCGCAACGTTCACCCCGCTGGACATCGGTGTCACCAACGCGACTCTCCAGACGGCGCTCGACGCAGCGGTAGCGGTCGGGACAGCCGGCAACGGAGGTCTCGGATCTCCCGATGTGGGCGACAGTGGTGGATCGTCACGGCGTCGTCGTGGCCGTCGCCCACAGCGGTACCGGCGTGGGCGATCAGTGGCTCGGCAGCCGGGCCATCTCGGCCCAGAAGGCGAACACCGCCAACGATTTCAGCCTGGATGGGCTTGCCCTTTCGAGCGCGAATCTCTGCGGCCGCTACGCAACCGGGCGGCAGCCTCTTCGGCCTGCAGGAGAGCAATCCGGTTGATGCAGCCGTGGTCTACGGCGGCGACTTCGACGAGCTACGGCACCGAGACCGACTTCATGGTCGGAAAGAAGCCGGGCGGCATCAACGTGTTTGGCGGCGGACTGGCGCTCTACGACGCCACCGGCGTACTCATTGGGGCGGTCGGCCTGAGCGGCGACACCTCATGCGCCGACCACAACATCGCATGGCGGGTGCGGGATGGCCTCGGCCCTGAATTTTGCTGCGGGGCTGGAGTGGATGCCGACCTGACGGACGACATCATTTACGACCTAGCTGACGATGGCAACGGGCATTTCGTCAGCGCCTCAGGCTTCGGTCACCCGATCTGTGGGTTCGGCGAGAACGCCTTCTGACATGGCGGCCGCTGTTGCCCGCTGCAGTGAATCTCGCACGGAATGAAGGATCCTCGGCGGGTCCGGCTCCGGCCGGGCCCGCTGTCGCTTGGGCATCAGCGACCTGATCGTTTGTTCAACGGATCCACCTGGGCTTTCGTCCCCGGCCGCAGTCGTAAACGGTGTAGAGCGCCTTTTCCTGGGCGGCACCTGGCCCAGCCTGGCGCAGCCCGGCGTGACCTGATCGAAGAGCGGCCGGTCTTCGCGGAGGATGTAGCTGCTGACGAGCGGAGCCTCCCAGCGAGTCAGAAAAAGGCCTGGCCTGGGGGCGACTCGACTCTTCGAATCGCTCCTCGCGCCACGTCCACCAGAAGCGGAGCCGTCTTCCGGAGGGATGCGATCACCTCATCTGATCGTGCGTTGGAGATGTGAAACCCGTGGGTCAGCGGAGTCGGGTTCGGTCGTCCCAGGAAATAGTTGTACCCTCCCGATCGACCGAATACGAAGAGCGGCCGCTGGCCACTCGGGTCCGCGGCATCGAGCATCGATTTGAGCTGGTTGTACTCCCGGGCTTCATTCGCCCGTAGTCGAATCACACCCTTGGGCGTCTGCACCCGAGGGTACACCCGTTCGGTGAGGAGTCCCTTGGCCTGATTATGGTAAACGATCCCGCCCACCGCGATCAGAGCCAGCAAAGCGACGGCAACCCCATGGCGCGGTCGCAGCTCGAAATGGGGCAGGAACTCGGCAAGCGCCAGGACGTAGATCGGCGTTTCCAGCATGAAGCTGAACCACTCCACGTGTTCGAAGTAGCCGCTTGGAGCGTGCCGCCAGGCAGAGGCCGAGCAGGATCAGCAGCACCATCTGCCGTCGGGAACCGTCGCGCTTCCATCGAACCGCGAGGGCGATCCCCAAAGCCACGGTGGCGATCATGGGGAAGACGTGGCCCTGCATGCCCTCGACCAGTTGGCGGATGGTCCGGTAGATCTCGTTGTGGGGAGCTGCATTTCCATTCGTCGCGGCCAGCAGCGGACTCGGCCCCAGGCCCTCCGCTTCGCCATAGACCAGCGTCGCGGCCAGCGCGAGTACTCCGCAGGCCGTCGCCCAGCGGCGGCATTCGCGCGTGGTGAGCGTTCCACCCGCCCAGAGGCCGGTGAGTAAGACACAGCCGAGGAATCCGAGGCTCCAAACCTCTACGGTGAGACGTTTCCAGGGAGGGAATCCGCGGCCGGCGGTTTCCGCCGCGACACCCCATCCGACGGCCGTATGCCCGACCGCGGGCCAGCCTGCCTGGCTCGCGACCACCAACACCCCGAGAAGAATCACGCCGAGAAAGCCGGCTAGTCTGAGGATCCCCGCGCGACGGGCGACGGGGTCTTTCGAATCTTCGGCGAGCGGGAGCAGGATTCCGACGGAGACGAGATAGAGCGCTGGGAGCCAGAAGTCCTGCTTGCACAGCACGGCGAAGCCGAGCAGCATGCCGCGCGCTCACGGCTCGGCGCGGCTGCTGGGCCGCTTCGAGATCAAGGGTGAGCAGGAGGCCAAGGAGGAGAAACAGGAAGCCGATCGGAGCAGCCGGGGTATAGGTCCCCAGCGGCAGGCGTCCCTTCGCGGCGGCGAACGCCAGGATTACTCCGGCCAGCACGGTGAGCGTGTAGAACCGCCCCGGAATCAACAGCGCGACATAGCGTGCATACGCCAGAACAATGAGGCAGCAGAGGAAGCTGGTCGTGACCCAGATGACCGCTGGTGTCGTCCCGAACACGCGACCCACCGCACCCAGCAGCCAGAGTGGCAACGGAGGAAGATCCAGATGAAGTCGCGATAGAGGACTTCGCCCTGCGCGAGCCGGTCCACCTCGTGGAGCCAACGGCCGGTATCGCCGGAAAACGGTCCTGAGTATCCCCACACCGCAATCGTGTGGATCAGGGTCAACAATACGAGCGCGATCGAGAGCCGCCCGATCGTTCGACGATCGGGTGAAGCTGGGGCCGCGTTCACGGGCAACTCCTCTGCGTCGTGAGACTTGGAGTGGGTTGTTAAAAGCCCCCTGGGACGGTGTTCCAGGAGGCTGCCATGCAGGAAAGCAAGGTTTGGGCCGATGGATTCGCCGGGATCACGCCATGTAACGACCTGCCAGCCAGTCAAGAGCAGGCGTGAAACCAACGGGCTGCAATTCCCTTATGTTCATCGAGTTACCTGCCGTGTCCCGGTGAACCGCGATTTCGGTCGAGATTCCATGCGCATCCTTCCCAAGTGCATCAGCGTGGCGCTGGTCGTCGCCACACTCAGTTGGCTCCACCATTCCTGCCTTCGCGCAGCAGGCACCGCCCAAGCCTAAGCCCGCCGCTGCTCAAGCGACCGGCCCGGCCGTCCGCGCCATCAAGGGGCCGAGCGTCGAAGGCATCACCGAATACAGCCTTCCCAATGGCCTCCGGTTCCTGCTGTTTCCCGATCCATCGAAGCCCACCATGACAGTCAACATCACATACATGGTTGGCTCCCGGAATGAGGGATACGGGGAGACCGGAATGGCTCATCTGCTCGAGCACATGCTCTTCAAGGGCACTCCACGGCACCGCAACGTCCCGCAGGAGCTGACCGAGCACGGCGCCGATCCCAACGGGACGACCTGGTTCGATCGCACCAACTACTTCGAGACCTTCGCCGCGACCGACAGCAACCTGGCCTGGGCGCTCGATCTCGAAGCCGACCGGATGATTCACAGTTACGTGGCCAAGAAGGATCTCGAGACCGAATTCACCGTGGTGCGGAACGAGTTCGAGCTGGGCGAGAACGATCCGGGCAGCATTCTCGAAGAGCGGGCGATGTCCACCGCCTACCTCTGGCACAACTACGGGCACTCGACGATTGGGGCCCGTTCCGATATCGAGCAGGTGCCCATCGAGCGGCTGCAGGCCTTCTATCGGAAGTACTACCAGCCTGACAACGCATTGCTGGTCGTGGCTGGGAAATTCGACGAAGCGAAGACCCTGCGTCTCATCACCGCGAAGTTCGGCGCCATCCCGAGGCCCAAGCGCGATGGCGACATGAAGGTCTATCCGACCTACACCCTGGATCCGACCCAGGACGGAGAGCGGAGCGTCACGTTGCGTCGCACCGGCGATGTCCAGGCGCTGATCGCGATCTATCACGTGCCCGCCGGGTCTCACACCGATTTCCCGGCGGTCGAAGTTCTGTCCCGTGTGCTGGGAGACGCGCCCATCCGGCCGGCTCTACGCCGCGCTGGTCGCGACCGGTCTCGCCGCCGACGTCTCGGCCGGGGTCTATCGACTCAAGGAACCGGGTGTTCTCGAAGCCACGGCGCAGGTCCGGAAGGAGAGTTCTCTCGGACAGCGCGCGGACCGCGCTGCTGGCGACGCTGACCGAGCGTGGTGAGCCGGCCGCCCAGCACCGAAGAAGTCGAGCGCGCAAAATCAACCATCATCAAGAATTTCGAGCTGCAGCTCAACAATTCTCAGGGTGTGGCGCGGAATCTGAGCGAGTGGCAGGCGATGGGCGACTGGCGGATGCTGTTTCTCTATCGCGACCGGATCAAGACGGTCACCGTCCAGGATGTGCAGCGGGTGGCTCAGGCCTACCTGAAGCCGTCGAACCTGACCGTCGGCTCTTTTGTCCCGACGGAGAAACCGGATCGCGCCGAGATCCCCGCGACGCCTGACGTGGCGGCTTTGGTGAAGGACTACAAGGGAGACACGACGCTTGCCGTCGGTGAAGCGTTCGATCCTTCGCCGGGAAACATCGATCAGAGGACGACCCGAACCGCGGTCGGCGGATTGAAGCTGGCCCTGCTGCCGAAGCAGACCCGTGGCCAGTCGGTGAACGCGAGCCTGACGCTCCGCTTCGGGAGCGCACAATCGCTGCAGAATCGTGCGACGGCGGCGGATCTCGCGGGCGACATGCTGATGCGGGGCACCCGCACGCTCTCCCGCCAGCAGATCAAGGATTCGCTCGACAAACTCAAGGCCCGGGTTGCGATCATCGAGCGCCCCGAATCAGGTCATGGCCCGGATCGAAACCACGCGGCCCAACCTGGTGCCGACCCTTCAGCTCCTGGGCTCGATCCTCAAGGAACCGGCCTTCGATCCGAAGGAGTTCGACGAGCTCAAGCGGCAGGATCTGGCCGGGCTCGAGGAGCAGAAGTCGGATCCCCAGGCCCTGGCCTTCAACAGCTTCACCCGCTACCTGAGCCCCTGGCCCAAGGAAGACCCCCGCTACACTCCCACCATCGAGGAGTCGATCGCCGACTACGGTGCCGCTACGGTGGATGACGCCAAGCGGTACTACGTCGAGTTCTATGGCGCGAGTGACGCGACCATGGCGGTGGTAGGGGATTTCGACTCGAAGCAGGTGACCGATCTGGTCGGAACGCTGTTCGGAACGTGGCAGAGTCCCAAGCCATTCGAGCGTCTGGCCAACGAGTACCGCGACATTCCTGCAACCGGAATCACCATCGCGACACCCGACAAGGCCAACGCCTGGTTCATCGCCGGAACCAACGTCCCGATGCGGGACGACGATCCCGACTATCCCGCCTTCATGCTGGCCAACGAGATCCTGGGCGGCGGTTTCCTGAATTCCCGTCTCGCGGTCCGCATCAGGCAGAAGGACGGCGTGAGCTATGGCGTCGGTTCGTTCGTGAACGCGAGCCCGCTCGACAAGGCCGGCCAGTTCATCGGCTATGCCATTTACGCGCCGGAGAATGTGGCGAAGGTGGAGACCGGCTTTAAGGAAGAGGTGGAGCGGGCCCGGCGGGACGGGTTCACGGCGGAAGAGGTCGAGAAAGCGCGCGCGGGAATGCTGCAGAACCGTCAGGTCGACCGCTCCCAGGATCCAGTCGCTCTCGGAGAGCTGTCAACCGAGCTCTATGTCGGCCGCACGATGGCCTTCGAGGCGGACTTCGAGAAGCGCCTGCTGGCTCTGCGTCCCGCCGATGTGACCGCAGCGCTTCGGAAATACGTGGATCCGGCGAAGGTCACGATTGTGAAAGCCGGCAGATTTTTCGAAAGCGACAACGCCGGCCCAGCCGTAGTTCAGAGAATTGACAGATTGATGAAGTCTTCAATCTTAAATCTTCTTCAATTATCTTTGACCGCATGCAGGACCGCTTCGTATCCCATCTCGCTTCCCTCGACATCCAGCCTGCCCGCGCCATTGTCGCGGTGTCGGGCGGGCCGGATTCGGTTGCCCTGCTCGGACCTCCTGCTCCAGAGCCGGGAGTCTCACCATCTCGACCTCCTGGTCGCGCACGCGGACCACGGTATTTCCCTCGAAAGCGGTGACGTCGCCGTGCGGGTAGGCGAGCTCGTCCCGCGTCGCCGGACTCCCGTTCGTGACCGCACGGCTTGCTCTGGGACCCGAGGCCAGTGAGACCGAGGCGCGGGAGGCGCGATATGGTTGGCTGCGCCGAATGCGGGAGGCTCACGACGCGAGGTGGATCTTCACCGCTCATCACGCAGACGACCAGGCCGAGACCGTATTGCTGCGCGCACTCGGGGAAGTGGACCGGCGGGTCTCGCGGGAATGAAGCCAATCGATGGAGACCTTGTCCGACCACTGCTCGAGCTTCTCCCGCGCCGGAGCTGCTCGATTACGTGGAATCTCGCCGTTCTGGTCACTGGCACGATCCGGCCAATGAGGATGCGCGGCATTTGCGCTCCTGGTTCCGGCAGCAGTGTGATGCCTCGGCTCAGAGAGCGAATCACCGATGTGGACTCAGCGCCTGCGTGATGTGGGACGTCAGGCTGCCGCAGACCGGGCCGCGTGGGATGCGGCACTCGATGTGTTGCCGGGACCTCGACTGGCAGGTCGAGCCTGAGAGGGTGCATCCCTCGATGCAGCCACCTTGGCTCGCTGTCGAGCTCCTCACCGGCGCGGCGCTGGCCATGGCGTGGGTCCGGCGCGCGGGAGGAGTGCTGGGACTGCGGCACGGCGAGCCGGGTCGTCGGCGTTCGCCAAAGAGTCTGAGAGCGGCGCCCGGCTGGAGTTGCCGAGTGGCTGGGTGGTGGAGCGGGGATTCGATCGCCTGCTTCTCTTGCGGCCGCGTTCTGCCGGTCGTGGCAGAGGTGGTACTTGCTTCGGAGACCACAGGGAGAGCTCAATTGGGGAAACTGGCGACTCGAATGGCGCCAGGAATCGGCGCCTCAGGTCCAGAAGCGAGAACGGCATGACAGCCTGGTTCGTCCCCGAGACCATGCTGCTCCGCACCTGGCGGGCGGGGGACCGGGTCGCTCCCGATCGGCGGCACCGGACGGCGGCTCGCCGTTCGTTGCTTTCAGGACGCCCGGGTGCCCCGCGTGCGGCGAAGTCTGTGGCCGGTCTTCGACCGGGAGGGCACCGTGATCTGGATTCCCGGAGTCTGTCGCTCCTCTCTGCTGCTACCGGCTGCCGGAAGTCCGGCGGTTCGATTCGATGTCGCTCCCCGCTGAGGTAACCCGGAGGACGGCGCCTCGGCGCCTGCGCCGGGTGGTCTACGACGCCGTGACGATCCGGCGGCGGATAATCGGAGCTGGGGCGGGAGATCACCAGCGCATATCCCGACGGCGATCTGCTCCTGGTAGGGTCTCCTCAAGGGCAGTTTCATGTTCCTGGCCGATCTGGTGCGGGAAATCGAGCGGCCCCTTCAGGTAGATTTCATCCGGGTCAGCTCTTACGGGACCGGGCGGGAGTCCTCGGGGCAGGTCGAGCTGCTGTACGATCCTGAGACCAGCCTCCGGGGCAAGCACGTTGTGCTCGTTGAGGATATAATTGATAGCGGGAGAACGCTGGCCCGACTCATCGCGTTGCTCCAGTCCCGGGGCCCCGCGAGCCTCAGCGTCTCCGCCTTGCTGGACAAGCAGTTAGCCGACGTGCTGCCGGAAGCGCGGTTCATCGGCTTCGTGGCACCGCCGGTCTTTCTGGTCGGCTATGGTTTGGATCACGCGGAAGAGTTCCGGCATCTTCCGTTTATCGCGGAGCTGGATGAACTGAATGGCTGAACGGTTACCCTCTCGCCCGCCTCGTCCTGATTGGCGGAACATGCGCAACAACCTTGCGCTCTGGCTGCTGGTGGCCCTGGTCGCCATGGCCCTGTTCCAGCTGATGAACAGTCAGCGGGCGTCGATGCAGGAATTCACTTACACCGCCTTCAAGCAGCAGCTGGAGGCCGGCAATGTCGCGTCCGTCACGGTGTACGACGGTCGCCAGGTGGAAGGCGAATTCCGCGCCCCGGTTCCTCAGGATGGCCGTCAGGCCAAGACCTTCTCGGTCCTGCTTCCCATCGCCAACAGCGAGAACGTTCCTGGCCGAGCTGGAGAAGGCTGGCGTGCCCATTTCGGCCAAGGAGCCGAAGGTGGGCATCGCGAACTTCCTCATCGCGGCGTTGCCCTGGATCGTGATCATCGGCCTCTGGCTCTTCCTGCTGCGCCAGCTGCAGGCGGGCGGCAGCCGGGCGTTCTCCTTCGGAAAATCGAAGGCGCAAGCTGCTCGCGGGAGATACTCCCAAGCTGACCTTCGCCGACGTGGCCGGTGCGCGACGAGGCCAAGGTCGAGCTGCAGGAGATCATCGAGTTCCTGAAGGATCCGCAGAAGTTCACCCGGCTGGGCGGACGGCTGCCCAAGGGCGCGCTTCTGGTCGGTCCTCCGGGCACCGGCAAGACCCTGCTCGCCAAGGCGGTCGCCGGTGAAGCCGGCGCGGCCGTTCTTCTCGATGTCGGGTTCCGACTTCGTGGAAATGTTCGTCGGCGTCGGCGCCTCGCCGGGTGCGCGACCTGTTCGAGCAGGGCAAGGCCCACGCGCCCTGCATCATCTTCATCGATGAAATCGACGCCGTCGGCCGGCACCGCGGCGCCGGACTCGGCGGCGGTCACGACGAGCGGGAGCAGACCCTGAATCAGCTGCTGGTCGAGATGGACGGCTTCGAGTCGAACGACGGCGTCATCCTCGTCGCGGCCACCAACCGTCCCGACGTGCTCGATCCGGCGCTGCTGCGCCCCGGCCGGTTCGACCGGCAGATCGTGGTTGACGCTCCCGACGTGCGGGGCAGGGAAGGCATCCTCCGGGTGCACACCCGGAAGATCCCGCTCGCGGCCGATGTGCAGTCTCGAGACGCTCGCCAAGGGCACGCCCGGCATGGCCGGCGCGGATCTCGCGAACCTGGTGAACGAGGCGGCGGTGCTGGCCGCGCGGCGCAACAAGTCGCTGGTCGACATGTCGGACTTCGAGGACGCCAAGGACAAGGTGATGCTGGGCGTCGAGCGTCGGAGCCTGGTGCTCACCGAGGAAGAGCGGCGTCTCACGGCCTATCACGAGGCCGGGCATGCCATCGTCGCCCTGAGCACTCCGGGGCGCGATCCGATCCACAAGGTCACCATCGTTCCCCGGGGCCGTGCACTGGGGATCACCGCTCGGATTGCCGGACAAGGACCGCTACAACTACACCAAGGAATGGCTGCTCGGCGAGCTGGTCATCTTCTTCGGCGGCCGGGCGGCCGAAGAGCTCGTCTTCGGTCGCCGACCAGGTCACCGCCGGCGCTGCCAACGACATCGAACGCGCCACAAACATCGCGCGCCGGATGGTAACCCAGTTCGGGATGAGCGACAGCATCGGCATGATGGCGGTGGGAGACAAGGAACAGGAGATCTTCCTGGGCCGCGAGTTCTCGCAGCGGCGCGAGATCTCCGAGCGGACCGCCGAGGCGGTGGATGATGAAGTCAAGAAGATGCTCGATACGGCCTACCGGCACGCCCTCGAAATCGTGCGATCCCGCCGCGAGCTGCTCGATCGCATGGTCGAGGCGTTGATGGATCGGGAGACGCTTGACCGGGAAGAGGTGGACCTGCTGTATATCGGCCAGCCGCTACCTCCCAAGCCGCCGGCGCCGCCGGTTCCCCGCTGCGGTGGCTCCGGCCATTAAGCCCGACGCTCCGCCGCAGCGCACCCCCATTCTCGGCGCGCCCCCAGCGGAACCCGCCGGCGCGTGATCGTCACCCCGCTGGCGACTCACTCGTCGCGCGCGGTCAGAGAAACACTCACTTCCCACGGCTGGGATGAACCTCGGGCCGAGTCCGCTGCCTACGGACTCGGCCCGTATGCCGTCGTGGCGGAAGGATTGAGCGAAGATGTTCTCGCCGTCCTGCTCCGCCACGGCGGCTCGCTGGGCCTCGAGGTCATCACCGGTGATGACTGGGCAATCGTGGCGGGAAGTCTGTCACGGATCGGTGCTTTGGCCCGCCCGTGGGGCGGTCCGCCGGAACTGGCTGCCGTCGCGCACCAGATTGGCTTGGCGCTTCCACCGGAACAGCCGCCAGTCTGGGTAACCGCCCGCGGTACCGTCTCGCTGGAACGGCCCGTCATTCTCGGCATCCTCAACGTCACGCCCGATTCCTTCAGCGATGGAGGCCGGTTCAGCCAGCTCGACGACGCGCTGGCCCAGGCCGACCGTCTGCTCGCCGACGGCGCCGGCATGCTGGACATAGGCGGCGAGTCTACCCGCCCCGGCAATCCCGATCCGGTTCCCGAAGACGAGGAGCTGCGGCGAGTCATCCCTCTCATCGAGGCTTTGGTGCGCCGGCATCCCGGCCTCATGCTTTCGGTGGACACGGTGAAGGCCCGGGTGGCCCGCACGGCGATCGACGCCGGGGCTTCGGTCATCAACGACGTATCCGCCTTCCGGCTCGATCCGGCTATGGCGGCGACGGCAGCGGAGCTGAGAGCCGGAGTGGTCCTCATGCACTCGCGCGGCACCACAAGCACCATGGCTACTCTGGATCACGCGGAGTACGAAGGAGACGTGGTCGCCGTGGTGCGCCGGGAGCTGTCCGATGCCGCAGCCAGGGCGGTGTCCGCGGGGATTCCCGATGAGAACATCGTCCTCGATCCCGGCCTCGGGTTCGCGAAGACCGCCGAGCACAACCTCCTGATCACCGACCGGCTGGCGGAGCTGGTGGCGTTGGGCCGGCCCGTTCTGGTCGGGCCCTCGCGCAAGCGATTCCTCGGCAGCGTCACGGGACGCGAAGTGGCCGAGCGAGACATGGCGACTGCGGCCGCCTGTGTGGTGGCCTACGAGCGCGGTGCGACTCTGTTCCGGGTGCACAACGTCGCACTGACCAGAGACGCTCTTGCCGTCGCGCATGCGGTGAGAGGGAGCCGATGAACGCCGTCGCTCGCCGTCCCGCCTTTTCTGGTCCCCACCTGGAGGGACGTCGTCCAGATCCTGCTGGTGGCCCTGGTGATCTACCGGGGGCTTCGCTTCCTGGTGGGAACCAAGGCGCTGCAGATCGTGCTGGGGTTGGCACTGCTCGCGGCGATCTACATCGTCGCCTTTCTGCTCCGCTTCACCATGATCACCTACCTCCTGGGCCTGGTCTTCACCTACGGCGCCTTCGCCGCCCTGGTGGTCTTCGTGCCCGAGCTCAGGAGCGTGCTGGCCCGGCTGGGACAGTCCCGCATCTTCCGGTTCTTCTCCCCGATCAAGAGCACCGCGGTGGCGGAGCAGGTGGCTGAGGCGTTGGAGCGGCTGAGCCGGAATGCTACCGGGGCCATCATCGCGATCGAACGGGAAAACACCTTGGACGAGTACCTGGCGAGCGGCACCGAGATGGAGGCGCGGGTCTCGGCCGACCTGCTGACCACCATCTTCACGCCCTATTCACCACTGCACGACGGGGCGGTCGTCGTGCGGGGGACCAGATCATCGGGGCCGGGTGCATCCTGCCCCTGACCCAGCAGCCGGTCACCGACCGGTCGCTGGGGACCCGGCACCGGGCGGCCTTGGGCTTAAGCGAGGAGACCGATGCCCTGGTGCTCGTCGTATCAGAGGAGAGCACCACGATCAGCCTCGCTGTCCGCGGCGAGCTGAGACGTGGAGTAACACCTGAAGAGGTTCAAGTATTACTTGAAGGTGGCTCGCCAGACGCCCTGCTCCCTCCGGCTCCGTCGCGATAGCTCCAGACAACCGACCTTTGCCACCTCGTCCTCCATACCGCCTCGCGCTGCTGGCCGCGGCCCTGGTCCTCACGGGGTACGTGATCACCCTGGCCCCTACCGTGACCTTCTGGGATGCCGGGGAGTTCATTGCGGCGGCCAAGACCCTTGGGATTCCCCATCCGCCGGGTACACCGCTTTTCACCCTGATCGCCCACGTGTGGGGAACCCTGGTGCCGGTGGGCGAGTATGCCGTCCGCCTCAACCTGCTGAGCGCCCTGCTGAGTGCCGCAGGGGCGGGTTGCTTCTTCCTTGTGGTTCACGAGAGCCTCGCCAAAGCGGGTGATGAATCAGCCGGCGGGCGGCTGCTCAGGGTCGGGGGCTCATTCGCCGCGATCCTGATTGCGGCATTCACCTTCACCGTCTGGCAGAACTCGAACGAGACCGAGGTTTATGCCATCGCCACCTTCACCATCGCGGCCATCTGCTGGGCCTGCATGGTTTGGCGGAGGCAGCGGGGTACGGCAAGGGCGAGTCACACTCTCCTGCTCATTCTCTACCTGGCCGGCGCATCCATCGGGAATCACCTCCTGGCGCTTCTCGCCGGCCCAGCCGTGGTGGCATTCCTGTGGGCGATGATCGTCATCGAGCCCGCAGCCGACCCTGATCAGAAGGCGGTTGAGCAGGCTCAGCTGGCGGTTGTAGCGGGAACCTGGGCGATTCTGATCGGCGGAGGACTGGGGAGTACTGCACTCACGGTCGTCGGGGCGCTGTGCTACCTGGTGGCGTTGGTCGTGGCGTTTCGTGCCCGGATGATCCCATTCGCCCTCGTCGCCCTTGCGGTCGCAGCGGTGGGAGTGACGAGCTACCTGTTCCTTTATATCCGCTCGGGCCAGCACCCCCGATCAACGAGGCCCAGCCGGACAACTGGAACGCCTTGCTCGCGGTGATCCGGCGTCAGCAGTACCCGGTTCGAACCCCGTGGGACGATCCCACCGTTCTCCACGGGCCCGACAATCCGGGCCGGACCCCGACAATGTTGTTGCTGCAGCTGGTGAACTATCTGCAGTACTATGACTGGCAGTGGGCCAACGGCGTCAGGAAGATCCTCCACATCGGCGAGGTTGCCTTCCCGGTCCGCACCTTCTTCACGATCCTCTTCACCTGGCTGGGCCTCCGCGGCCTGTTCCATCACCGCCGGACCGACCGCGCGGGATGGTGGCTCCTCTTCACCTTGTTTCTCACCACCGGCCTGGTGCTCATGTTGTACATGAACTTCAAGCCGGGATATTCCGTCGGGTTCGATCTCTTTCCGAGGACGGGCGACCACGAGGTTCGGGAGCGGGACTACTTCTTCGTGGTGAGCTACGTGGTGTGGGGACTCTGGGCCGGGATGGGACTGGGGACGCTGGTTCGGACGCTGATGGAGCGCAGGAGAGTGCCCGCGTTCGTCGGCGCCGGCATTCTCGCCTTCTCGCTCCTTCCCTTCGCCGGCAACTTCACCGCCGCTTCTCGCCGTCACGGTCCCGATGCGCGGCTCGCGGCCGATTTCGCCTACGACCTCCTCAACACCGTTCCCCGTATGGCATTCTTTTCACCTACGGGGACAACGACACCTTCCCGCTCTGGTGGGCCCAGGAGGTGGAAGGAGTGCGTCGGGACGTGACGGTGGTTTGCCTCGCTCTGGCGCAGACCGACTGGTACATGCGCCAGCTCCGGGACAACCCCACCCGCTCCTTCGAGGAGTCGCGCGCTCCCGCCGTCTGGCAGGGGCGGAATCCCAAGGAGCCGGATTGGCCGGCGCACACCCTGACCAATGAGCAGATCGGGGGAATCCGTTCCCTGGCGCTCCCTCAGGATCTGACGATCCCGATTGGAGCAATCACCAAGCACTATCCCTCCGGCACCGTCTTCATGACCAACGATCTGCTGGTCATGAGGGTACTGCAGCAGAACCTCGGTCGCCGCCCCATCGTCTGGGCCATGACGACCGGTCGTGACTATCAGGGTCTCGACTCCTACGTGGTGCAGCAGGGGCTCGGCTTCCGCCTCGAGCAGGCCTTGCCCGACTCAACCTCGCCCGACCTTGATCGCGGGCGAATCCTCGGCGCCGTGATAGATGTTCCCATGACCGATCGCCTGTTATGGGAGACCTACCGCTTCGGGAAGATGGCTGAGCCGCACGACGAGGCCGCTCTGGAGCCCACCTCCGCCGGCATCGCGAACAATCTGGGCCTCCCTTCGCGCAGGTGGCGAATGCCTACGAGAATCGCGGCGACCTGGATCGAGCGGTGAAGAACCTCGAGCGCGCCTCGGTCATCTCGACCAATCCGGCCATCAAGGAGGCGTTGTCGCAATTGCTGCTGGAGCAGGCGCGGGACTCGACAGCGAGGTGGTAGGGAGTAGAGTGGGTAGGGAGTGGAGATGCAGCGAACTGCTCACTCCCCTACTCCCTAATCCCACTACTCCCTGCTTCCCATTCCCCACTCCCCACCTTCAATAAACCCCACCCCGTCCTACATTTCCCCACCATGTCCTACCCCGGACTGGCTGAGCGCGTCGCCGAGGTTCGGACGCGCATAGCAGAGCGTCAGGCCGTGGGCGGATGGACCCATCCCGTCACGATCGTAGCGGTTACCAAGACTCACGGTCCCGATGCGGTCGAGGCGGCGATCGCAGCAGGCATCACCGCGGTCGGTGAGAACCGGGTGCAGGAGGCGCTGAGCAAGCAGGATGCGCTGCCCGGTGCGCCGATCGAGTGGCACCTGATCGGGACCCTGCAACGCAACAAGGCGAAGCATGCGGCCGGCCGCTTCGCGCTGATTCACTCGGTGGATCGCGAGGACCTGGCTCAAGAGTTGGATCGCAGGACGCCCGAGGGTGGCACTCAGCCGGTCCTGGTCCAGGTGAATTGCTCGGCGGAGCCGCAGAAGGGCGGGGTAGAGCCGGATGCGTTGACTGGGTTGCTCGATGCGTTGCGGGGCATCCCCACTTGGTTGTGCGTGGCTTGATGACGATGGCCGAGTTTACCGACGATCCGGTGGTGCAGCGGCGCACCTTCAAGCTGCTCCGAACTCTGCGGGACGAGGCGGAAACCCGCGGCCACCGTTTGCCCGAACTTTCGATGGGAATGTCTGGCGATTACCTCGTGGCGATCGAGGAAGGCGCCACGATGGTCAGGCTGGGAACCCTGCTCTTCGGAGAACGCCGCTTATGACCGACGACGTCTTTCACCTGACGCCCAACGACGTCCGGGGCCAGCAGTTCCGTCGCGTCCTGCGGGGATACGATGCCGCGCAGGTCGAGGAATTCAAGGAACGCGCCGCCGATGAGATGGAGCGCCTGCTCCGGGATCGCGCGAAGCTGGATGAGCGGCTTCAGGGTTCCAGGAACAGCTGCGGGCCTTCCGCGAGCGTGAACGCGCCATGAACGAGGCGTTGCTCGCCGCGCAGCAGCTCAGAGTGGCCGCCCAGGAACAGGCCGAGAAGGAGGCCGAGGCCATTCTGCGGGAGGCCCGCGCCGATTCGCTGCGAATGGTCGGCCAGGCCCAGGATGAGGAGCGTCAGGTGCGGGAACGGCACGAGACGCTGAGCCGGCAGTTCGCCGCGTACCTCGCCAACTTCCGCGCCCTGCTGGAGCGCCAGCTGGGCGAGATCGAAGGTCTGCAGGCCCACGCCCAGATCACCCACCAGGTGCAGACCGAGCTGCTGCTCAAACGCCACGCATGAACGAACCGGTCCTCTATGACCGGGTCCAGGCTGCCGCTCGCACCATCCGGGATCGATCCCCTCGCCGACCCGCCGCTGCGATCATTCTCGGCACCGGCCTCGGCGGTCTTGCCAAGGAAATCAAGGCAGAAGTTGTCATCCCCTACGAGGAAATCCCCGGGTTTCCCTCTCAACCGTCGAGGCTCACGCCGGTCGCCTGATTCTCGGAAGCCTGAGCGGCAAGCCGGTCGTCGCCATGCAGGGACGGTTTCACCGGTACGAAGGGTATTCCCTCCAGCAGGTCACCTTTCCCGTTCGCGTCATGCACGCCCTCGGCGCCGAGACACTCGTGGTGTCCAACGCCTGCGGAGGGATGCATCCGCTCTGGGCGCCGGGAGATCTGATGCTGATCGCCGATCACATCAATCTCATCGGCGACAATCCGCTCATCGGTCCTCACGACGAACGGCTCGGTCCCCGCTTCCCCGACATGTCGCAGCCCTATGATGAGAGCCTGCGCGCGATGGCGCGAAAGCTGGCGCTCGAGTTGGGCATCACGCTCAGGGAAGGCGTCTATGTCGCGGTGACCGGTCCAAACCTCGAAACCCGGGCGGAGTACCGGATGCTTCGCGCCATGGGCGCGGACGTCGTGGGAATGTCTACCGTGCCCGAGGTCATCGTGGCGGTGCAGGAGGGGATGAAGGTCCTGGGTATTTCGATCATCACCGACCAGTGCCTCCCGGACGCGCTGGAACCGGCGAGTCTCGAAAAGATCATCGCCGTTGCCAACCGGGCTGAACCTTCGCTGACCCGGCTGGTGTCCGGAGTGGTGGAGCGTCTGGCTGCATGAGCTTTACGCCTTGGCCGGACCAGAGTCCGGATCAGATGGAGAAGGACCTGCTCGAAACCTGGAAGGCCGAGCGGCTTTTCCAGCGTACCCTCGAAGCCAATCGCGACGGCAAGCCTTTTGTGTTTTACGAGGGACCACCCACCGCCAACGGCCGTCCCGGAATCCATCACGTCTTCTCCCGTACGATCAAGGACCTGGTCTGCCGCTATCACGCGATGCAGGGCGAGTCGGTGACCAGGATCGCGGGCTGGGACACCCACGGCTTGCCGGTCGAGATCGAGGTGGAAAAGCAGCTGGGGCTGACCGGCGGGAAGAAAGCGATCGAGCAGTACGGCGTCGAGAAGTTCAACGCGAAGTGCCGGGAGAACGTGTTCACCTACAAGCAGGACTGGGAACAACTCTCCGACCGGATCGCGTACTGGCTCGACTACGAGCATCCCTACATCACCTACAGCAACGACTACGTCGAATCGGTCTGGTGGCTGCTCAGTCGTCTGTACGAGAAGCGCATGCTGTACCGCGGCCACCGGGTGCTTCCGTACTGTCCCGCGCTGCGGCACCGCGCTCTCCAGCCACGAGCTGGCGCTGGGGTACGAGAAGATCCAGGACCGCTCCATCTATGTCGCGTTCCCGCTGGAAGACGGGAGCGGGCGCGAGCTCATCGTCTGGACCACCACTCCCTGGACGCTGCCTTCCAACGTCGCGGTCGCGGTTCATCCCGATCTCGAATACGGCACCTATTCCAGCAGCAAGCATCCCGGCCGGAAGTTCATCACCGCGGTCGCGCTGCGCGACAAGCTGAACGAGGTGCTGGGCGGTGAGATAAAGGAAGAGTCCGCCGCGGTGCCAGGCGCATCCTTGGCGGGGCTTCGCTACCGGCGGCCGCTGGATATCGTCCCTCTTCCAGCCGATGCGAAGCATTCAGTCGTCATCACGGGAGACTTCGTCACCGCGGACACCGGTTCCGGTATCGTGCACATGGCGCCGGCCTTCGGCGCGGATGACTACGCCGCGGGGAAAAAGCATGGGCTCGCGCTTGCTCATGCCGGTGGCCCCCGACGGGACCTTCCGCGGAACTTCCTGGCCCGAGCTCGAAGGCAAGCTGGTCACCGACAAGGAAACCAACGAGCTCATCATCCGCCGCCTCAAGGCCGACGGACGCTGGCTCCACACCGAGCAGTACGAGCACGACTATCCCCACTGCTGGCGCTGCTCCAGCAAGCTGATCTACTACGCGCGCGACTCCTGGTTCGTCCGGACTTCGTCGGTGAAGGAGCGGATGCTGGAGGTGAACCGGGCGGTGAACTGGAGTCCGCCCGAAGTCGGCGCCGGCCGGTTCGGCGAATGGCTGGCCAACAACGTGGACTGGGCGCTCTCGCGGGACCGCTACTGGGGCACACCGCTGCCGGTCTGGGTCTGCGAGAAGGAGCCGAGTCACGTCGAGGTGATCGGGAGCTATGCCCGGCTCGCCGAGCGTTGGGGAAAGCCGTTGCCCGAGAAGTTCGATCCGCACAAGCCCTACATCGACAGCTATACCTGGAAGTGTTCCTGTGGCGGAGTGATGCGCCGCGCCGCCGAGGTGATCGACACCTGGTTCGACTCGGGGTCGATGCCATACGCGCAGTGGCACTATCCGTTTGAGCACGAAGCCGAATTCAAGTCGCACTTCCCGGCCGACTACATCTGTGAAGGGGTGGATCAGACTCGCGGCTGGTTCTACTCGCTTCTGGCGATCGCGGTCACCGTGTTCGACAGCCCGGCCTATCGCAACGTGATCGTCAACGGCCTGGTGCTGGACGCGCAGGGCCAGAAGATGTCCAAGACCCGGGGCAATGTGGTGGATCCCTGGGAGATGATCCGCGAGTTCGGCGCCGATGCGGTCAGGCTTTATCTGCTGGCTTCGAGCCAGGTCTGGGCCGCGAAGCCATTCGATCGGAAGAACATCCCGCAGATCACCGGGAACTTCATCCGCGCCCTGCGGGAGACCTACCGGTTCTTCGCGCTCTACGCCGACCGCGACATGCTGCAAGCGGCCGGCAAGCTGACGCTCTCCGATCGCTGGATCCTGAGCCGGCTCGATTCCACCATCGAAGCGGTTCGTGCGTCGTACGACGGCTACGACGTCACCGCCGGCACCAAAGTCCTGATGGCGTTCGTGGTGGACGACCTCTCCAACTGGTATGTGCGCCTCAACCGGGGCCGCTTCTGGGCTCCCGATGCCGATGCCGATCCCGCAGCGGTCGCGACGCTTCACCATGTGCTGACTGCGGTTAGCCGTCTCCTGGCACCAGCCGCTCCGTTCATGAGTGACTGGCTGCACCGGTCGCTCACCGGTGGATCGGTGCATCTGGCTCCGATGCCGGTCCCCTCGGCGGCTCGGGACCAGGGTCTCGAATCGGCGATGGACGCCGTGCGGCGCCTGTCCTCACTTTCCCGCGCCGCGAGAGAGACTGTCAAACTCGGGGTTCGTCAACCCCTATCGCGGCTCCTTGTCGCCATTCCGGCGAGCGTGGATCGGGAGGCTTTCGCCAAGCTCACCGAGCTGTTACGCAACGAGGTAAACGTCAAAGCCGTAGAAGTCGTGGAATCGGACACCGCTCTGGTCAGGCTGCGGGGAAGGCTAACTTTCGCGCCCTCGGTAAACGGTTCGGGAAGCAGACCCCGGCGGTTGCCGCGGCTGTTTCCCGCCTGACGGCGGAGCAGTTGCAGGTGCTGGAAGGGGGTGGGAGGCCACCTTGGAGGTGGACGGTTCCCCCACCGTCTATCTTTCAGATGAGGTAGTGGTGGAGCGGGAGGTGGCCACCGACTTGCTGCTGCAGAGCGACGGTCCCTACGTAGCGGCGCTCGACCTCGGGTGGATCCCGCCTTGCGGGACGAGGGCCTGGCCCGGGAGATCGTCCACCACGTGCAGCGCCTGCGTCGGGAGGCCGGGTACCGTTTCGCGGATCGGATCGAATTGGGGCTGGAGGGGCCGGCCGAGGTACTGGACGCCTCCCGGGCCCACGCGGAATTCATCCGCAACGAGACGCTGGCCCGGCGCTTCGAGATCGGTTCCCGTCTGGACGAGGCGGACCTGACCCTGGACGTGGACCTGGACGGACGGCGGATAACTCTGAGCACAAGGCGCTACGAAGCGGGTCGCGGCAGCGCTCGACCACAACCGACGGGGAAGTAATGAACAAGAAGAATTTGACGCACTTTGAGAAGCGGCTCATGGAGGAACGGGCGCGGGTCATGAAGGAACTCGGGTACTACGACGAGTCGTTCAACGCCACGCTGCAGTCATCCGACGGTGACCTGTCTTCCTACTCGTTCCACATGGCGGACCAGGGACCGACGCCATGGAACGGGAGAAGCAATTCCTGTTTGCGTCACAGGAAGGACGCTATCTCTGGCATGTGAACGAAGCGCTGCGCCGGTTGTACAAGACACCCGAAAAGTTCGGCCACTGTCATCAGTGCGGCGACGAGATCAACTTCGAACGGCTGGATGCGCTGCCTCACGCGCGGCTCTGCATCAAGTGCAAGGAAAAGGAAGAGGATGCCAAGCGGCGGTGAGCGTCGGCTCTACTGGGGCACCGCGCTGGCGGTCATCGCCTTCGACCTGATCACCAAGTTCCTCGCGGAAAAGTTCCTGGTGGCCTCGGTGGGCCGCCAGGTTCTGGGACAGTGGGTGCAGCTCCGCCTGGTCTACAATCCCGGGGCCGCGTTCGGCCTCGACGTAGGACCCTACTCCCGCTGGATCTTCATGCTGGTCGCGATCGTCGCCGTGGTCGCGCTCTACCGGATGTCGCGCACTGCGCTTCCGGGCGACTGGTTCCGGCAGCTCTCCCTGGGCCTGGTGAGTGGCGGCGCCTCGGCAATCTGGTGGACCGGGTGCGCAACTCGCAGGGTGTGGTGGACTTCCTTGACGTCGGTGTCGGCGCTTACCGCTGGCCAACCTTCAACGTGGCCGACATGGCCGTGAGCTGCGGCGCCATCGCGCTCGCGATCTCGCTCTGGCGGGAAGACGCCCGCCGGGAGACCGTGACCGAACCGACCCCAGTTGGAGTAAGGAGTAAGGAGTGAGGAGTGAGGAGTGACGGCGCTCCGGACTCCTCACTCCTCACCCCTCACTCCTCACTCACGTTCACCGTCCTCAGCGAGTCGACCGAACGGCTCGACCGCTTCCTCGCCGATCAGCTCCAACTCTCCCGAACTCAGTCCGCCCGGCTGATCGCCGCCGGCTCGGTTACCGTCGCCGGTAAGCCAGCGCGCGCGTCGCGCCTGCTGGAGCGCGGCGATCAGGTGGTGGTCACCTTCCCCGATCAGGAGCCGCCCCGCACCATTCAGCCGGCTCAAATTCCGCTCTCGGTAGTCTTCGAAGACGAACACCTCGCCATCATCGACAAGCCCGCCGGGTTAGTGGTTCATCCCGCGCCGGGTCACTGGCAGGACACGCTGGTGAACGCCCTCGTGGCCCGCGGCACCACGCTCTCCAGCGGGGCCGAAGGGCGTCCCGGCATCGTGCACCGTCTCGACCGCGATACCTCGGGCCTCATGGTCGTTGCCAAGACCGAGCTGGCTCATCGCAAGCTCGGTGCGGCCCTCGCGGCCCGCCGGATCAACCGGCACTATGCGGCGCTGGTCTGGGGACATCTCGACAGCGACCCGGTTGTGATCGAAGCACCGCTCGGGCGAAATCCCCGCGACCGCAAGCGCATGGCGGTCCTTCCCGAAGGCCGTCCCGCCCGCACCGACGCCTTCCCGTTGCCCGGCTTCACTGGTGGACCTGGTGCGGCTCGAGCTGCATACCGGTCGCACTCACCAGATCAGAGTTCATCTCGCTCACATCGGCCACCCCGTGGTAGGGCGATCCGGTCTATACCGCGGGGGTAGCCGACGCATGTCGAGCGACCGGTCCGGTGCGGCGGCCCTGGAACGGCTCGCTCCGCGTCAGGCCCTGCACGCCGCCTACCTCGGTTTCCGCCATCCGGCGACCGGGGAAGCCCTCGAATTTGAGGCCGGATGGCCGGCCGACCTGCAGCCTCTGCTGGTTGCGGCGCTAGGGCCCGGAAATCCCGTTGTTAATTCGGATGCCCTTCGGTATCTTCGTTTCTTTAAAGCACATGAGTGATGTTCAGAGCCTCAGACTTGTGGTCTTCCGGGTCGGCGAACTGGTCTGCGCCGTGCCTGCGGCAATTGTTCGGGAGGTCATCGCCCAGCAGCCGGCAACCCGGATCCCGGGGCCTCGGCCGAGGTGGACGGACTCTTCAACGTCCGCGGCACGCTTTTGACTGTCTTTGACGGTCGGCGGATCCTGGAACGGCAGGGCTCGGCCGATGAGGACGGGTCGGTCCTGGTAATCGAAACCAACGGTCGCACCGTCGGACTCGGCGTGGACGAGGTCCTGGATCTGGTGGAGGTGCCGGCGGACAGTCTCGATCACCGAGAGTCCCTCCCCGGAGTAGATCCGCGCCTGGCCCGAGCGGTGGGCCGGTCTGGACAACGGGTCTTTGCAGTGCTCGACACCGACGCGCTGCTCGCACCGCTTCTGACCTGACGATCAGTCTCTTCAAAAGCCCAAACGCCGCTCGCAACCGGAGGATCGCGTGAGCCATACGGTGCTGGTCTGCGATGATGCCATCTTCATGCGCACCATGATCTCGGACATCCTTGCCCAGGCGGGATTCGAGGTAGTGGGTGAGGCGGAGACGGGGCGCGAGGCGGTGGACCGCTATCGCAAACTCAAGCCTGACCTCGTCACGATGGACATCGTGATGCCGGACATGGGCGGCATTGAAGCGGTACGCGAGATCTGCAAGGAGGATCCCGACGCCAAGATCCTCATGTGCAGCGCGATGGGACAGCAGGCCCTCGTGGTCGAGGCGATCCAGGCCGGCGCCAAGGATTTCGTGGTGAAACCGTTCCAGCCCTCCCGGGTGCTCGAGGCAGTACAGCGCGTGCTCGGCTGAGTTCATGGATCTATCGCGCTACGCGGCACTCTTTCAGACCGAGAGCAGGGAGCACCTGGGCAGTTGCGCTCAGGCCCTGCTGGAATGGGAGCGCGATCTCAAGGCTACCGAGCCGGTGGTCACGGTCTTTCGCGGCATGCACACCTTCAAGGGCATGGCCGCGGCGATGGGGTTCAACCACCTCACCGAGCTGGCTCACCGCACCGAAACGCTGCTCGATGTGGTCCGGAGCGATCCCGGTTCCGCGCTCGCGCGAGTTGCTGGACCTGCTCTTTCGAATCGTTGATGCGCTGGAAGCCGGGTGTTCCAGAGGCGGTGCCGGGCGGCGACGCGCAAGCTGGACTTCACGCCGCTGCTCGAGGAGCTCACCAACGCCTCGGCGCGCTTCGGCGCCGACCGGCAGCTGGGCCATTCCGGTGCGGGAGGATCGCCCGGCCCCGGCTGCGGCTGGAGGACGGCTCGGTGCGAGTCGTCATCCGGCTCCGGTGCGTCGATGCGCGGCGCTCGCGCGATGCTGGCGATTCGGAAGGCCGAGGCGCTGGGCAAGGTCAACACCATCCGGCCGCCGGCCAGCACGTTCGAGCAGGATGAGTTCGACGGCAAGCTCGTCTTTCCGTTTCGAGGGCAGGGCCAGCGATGCCTCGCTGATTGCCGCGGTGCAGTCCGCCGGGGACGTAGCCTCGGTCCAGGCTGGGTGAGGAGACCGCGGTCGAAGAGCCGGGCCGCAGGGTCGAGCGCCGCCGCCAGATCCGGATCGATCTCCGGCGGCTCGACGCGCTGATGAACCAGGTTGGCGAGCTGGTCGTCGCCAAGGGACGGCCTCAGCGAGCTCGCCGCCGTGAGCGACTCGCCGGATCTCAAGGCGGTGGCCGCGCGCATCGGACGGGTGACGTCCGAGATGCACGGCGAAATCGTGCAGGCCCGGATGACTCCGGTGTGGCAGGTGTTCGATCGCTTCCCCGGATGGTGCGGGACCTTTCGCGGCAGCTGGGCAAGCGGGTCGCGTTCGAGGTCGAGGGAGAAGAGATCGAGACTGGATCGCGCGATCCTGGACGAGATCGGGGATCCGCTGATTCACCTGCTGCGGAACGCGGTGGACCACGGCATCGAGTCCACCGCCGAGCGGAAGAAGCGCAACAAGCCGGCTGAAGGCCGGATCCTGTTACGCGCGATCCGGGACCGGACCAGCGTCGCCATCCGGGTGAAGGACGATGGGCAGGGCATCGACCGGCAGAAGGTCCTCGCCAAGGCCGTGAAGGAAGGGCACGTCCGCTTCCGGCACCACGACCCTGACCGACGACCAGCTGCTCCGCGTGCTGGGCCGCCCGGGCTTCAGCACCGCGCGCTCGGTTACCGACGTGTCGGGCCGCGGGGTCGGGATGGATGCCGTGCTGTCCAAGGTTCGGGCGCTGGGAGGCTCGGTCGAGCTGGAAACGGCCGCGGGTGAGGGCTCGACCTTCACGATGCGGCTCCCGCTGACGCTGGCGATCGTGCGGGCCCTGCTCGCTCGCGTAGGCGATGAGCGCTACGCGGTACCACTCGCCGGGGTGGCCGAAACGGTGGAGTTCAACCCGGTGCTGGTCGCGTCGCTCGAGGGCAAGGAGGCGTTCGTGTTGCGCCAGGAGCTCCTGCCCACGGTGCGACTGCGGGAGCGGCTGGGCGTAATCGGCACCCGGCCGGTCGGGAAGGCGCCGACCATCATTCTGCAGGTCGGAGAGCGCCGTTGCGCGTTGGTAGTTGATGCCCTGGTTGGGCAGCAGGAGATCGTGGTAGAGCCGTTCGATGCGCCGAAGGGGATGCTGCCGATTTTTACCGGTGCCACGATCCTGGGTGACGGCGTGCCGGCCCTGATTGTGGATCCGGCCGCCCTGGTCTGAGAGGCCCGCATGGACGACGTACGCGAGTTGCATGAGCTGCAGCGCGACGCGCTCAGGAAGTCGCCAACATCGGCGCCGGCCATGCCGCGACCGCCCTCTCCCAGCTCACCAATCGTACGATCATGATCAGCGTGCCCGAGGTGAACATCTCCCGGCTCGAAGAGGTGCCGGAGATCCTGGGGCAAGCCGACGACGTGGTGGCCGCCGTCCTGATGCACATGATGGGCGACCTCACCGGCCGTACGCTGGTCCTCTTCCCCGACGCCTCGGCCAAGGTGCTCTGCGATATACTGCTGCGACGGAAGCTCGGCACCACCGAGACCTACGAGGAGATGGAACAGTCCGGGCTCAAGGAGGTGGGCAACATCCTGACCAGCGCCTACATGAACGCGCTGAGCGACTTCATGGGCATGATGCTGGTCCCGTCGGTTCCCAGCCTCGCCATCGATCTGGCGGGAGCCGTCCTGACCTCCACCTACATGAATTTCGGCTACGACCGCGACTTCGTCTTCTGTGTCGAGACCCAGTTCCTGTTCGAGGATCCGGCACTCAAGCTCCGTGGTCACTTCCTGCTGTTGCCCGATCTCGCGTCCCTGCGGGCAATTTTTGACGCGATCCGCCTGAGCTGAGGCAGCCGTGACGGGGCCGGCTCTGTCGGAACGGGACCTCGCTGTCATCCGATCCTTCGCACGGCGCATCGATCCGTTCGATGCCGGCGCGAACAACAACCTCGGCGTCCTCTACCACCAGAAGGGCCTCACCGCCGAGGCCATCAGCTGTTTCCTGCGTGCGCTCGAGCTGGATCCCCGCATGCAGGTCGCCAGGACAACCTCGAGATTGCCTACCACGCCACCGGCTACTACGACAAGCGGGTGGCGGAGCTGCGCGACCGGCTGCGCCCGCGATCCCCAGGACCGGGAGGCGCGCTGGGAGCTGGGCCGGACCTACGCCTCGCTGGGCCATTTCGAAGAGGCAATCGAGGAATTCGAGACTCTGCTCACCCGGCAGCCTGGACGATGTCCCGGCGTTACTGCAGTACGGGCTCGCGCTGCGCGGCATGGGGATCTGGATCGGGCCACCGATGCCTTCAGCCAGGCCCGCGCGCTCGATCCTGAAAGTCCAGTCATCCTCTTCTACTTCGGAGAGTCGCTTTACAATCGCGGGCTGAACGAGCCGGCGCGTGCCGCGCTGGAAGAGGCGGTCGCCCGGAATCCCGATCACGCCGACGCCTACTACCTCCTGGCGTTCGTCTACGGCGACATGGGCGACCACGAAAAGGCCCGGGCCGCGACGAAGAAAGCGACCGCGCTCAATCCCACCTTCGCCCGCGCCCAGAGCAATCTCTCGCTGAATCGCTATCGCGGGCTGCGCACCTCCCAGCCCCATCAGATGCCGCGGCCCAAGGTGAGCGAGGGTGGCGCGCTCGCGCACTTCAATCTGGGACTCGCATTCCGGCAGAAGGGCTACTACGTCGAGGCGTTGCGGGAGTACAAGCTGGCTCTCGACGCGGGCGAGGATTCCCGCCTGGTGCGCCAGGCGATGGCGGAAGTGCACCTGTTGCGGCGCGACGTCTCCGCGGCGCTCGAGCTGTACGCGGCACTGGTTGCCGAGGACCCCGAGTCGCCCAAGCTGTGGAATGAGCGCGGGGTCTGTCTTCAGCACGCCGGAAGGCGCGACGAGGCCGGTGCCGCCTACAACACCGCACTCAACATCGATCCCGACTACTCGCTCGCCTGGAACAACCTCGGGGTACTCCGGACCCAGATCCCGAACGACGAAGAGGCGCTCGACTCCTTCCACCGGGCGTTGATGATCCGCCCGGACCTCGTCGTGGCGCGGCTCAACCTCGCGCTGGCACTCTTTCATCGCCGCCGGCTCCAGCTGTCGCTGGAGGCGTATCGCCAGGTGCTGGATACCACGCCGACCAATTCCGTCGCCTGGAACGGAGTCGGCCTGGTGCTGGTTGAGCTCAAGCGCTTCGAGGATGCCCGGAACGCGTTCGGCCGTGCGGTAGACGCCGATCCGGACAGCGCATCGGCGCACTACAACCTGAGCTTCGCGCTCAGCAATCTGGGCGACTTCGACGGCGCGCTCCGCGCGACCAAGCGGGCGCTCGAGCTGGACCCGTTCTACGTCGCGCAGAAGTACGTCCTGTCGATCGATCTCCAGTACGAGAATCCGGAGATCTCCATCGTCCCGGAGATCTCGGCCGACGTGTCATCGGATCTGGCCGAGGCCGATTTCGCATTCGACACCCGGCTGCTGGATCGCATCTTCGACGAGCTGCAGCCCGCCGCGAAGCCCGCGTCGGCCCCCTCGGTGGATGATCCACTCGCCCTGGCCGCCGATTTCGTGGCGAAGGGACTGCTCGAGCTAGCCACCGCCCACATCGACCGCGCGCTGCAGAAGGGAGCACCCCGTGCCCGCGCCACCACGCTCATGGGGCATGTGTTCGCCCGGCGTGGCCTCCACGGCGAGGCATTGGAGCGGTTCCGGGAAGCCCTGATGCTGGAGCCGGGCGATCCCGACGCCACCCTTGGTGAGGTCCGCGCCCTTCTCGCGCTCGGCCGTTCTGCCGAAGCCGGCGAGCACGTCGAGGACCTGGTCACCATGATGCCGCGCGACGTGGAAGTTCTGGTCAGCGCGGCCCGGGTACGATTGGAGGGTGACAAGCCGGAATCCGCCGGCGAGTTGGTCCGGCGTGCTCAGCAGCTCGCTCCGGGACGTGCCGACCTCTTCCAGTTGCAGGCCAAGGTCTGCAGCAAGCTGGGCGATATCCCTGGTGCGGTTGAGGCCTGCCAGGTCGCGCTCCAGCTCGACGGCACTCTCGCGCAGGTCTGGCACGACCTTGGCCGCCTCGAGGAAGCCCGGGAGAATGCCGCGGCGGCGAAAGTCGCCTATCAGGAGGCGCTGGACCTCCTGCCGACATTCATGGAAGCCGCGCTCGCCCTGGCCGATCTGGTGCGCCGGAGCGAGTCACCCGCAGTCGCGGTAGAAATCCTGGTCGAGATGCTGATGACGGAGCCGTGGGACCTCGATGCGCTGCTGCTCCTCGGCCGCTGCCTGCTGGATGACAGCAGGCCGGACCGGTCGATCGAGGCGCTCCAGCGTCTGCTCAAGTTCGATCCCGAGAACGAATCCGCGCTGTTCCACCTGGGCGTGGCCCTGTCCGCGCATGCGGCAGTACGCGGACGCGGTTCACGCGTGGGAGCGGGTGATCCAGATCGATCCTGGTGGGACTTATGCCCAGGCGGCGCGCAGCCACGCGCGGTCCGCGCGAGACCTCAAGCATATCTTCGCGGCGGGAGCGGCCTGAGTCATGGCGATCGAAGGGCCGCTCAAGGAACTGAGCATTCACGATGTCTGCCAGCTCCTTGACCTGAGCCGGAAGACCGGCACTCTCCGCGTCACGTCGGAACTCCGGCAGAACGCGGGCACCGTCTTCTACGAAGAAGGTGTCGTGGTCGGCGCCGAAATCCGCAGCAACCCTCATCCGCTGGGCCGCCTCCTCTACGCCGCGGGCAAGATCACCGAGGAAGAGCTCGCGCGAGCGAGGGAGCACAGGCGGCGGGCGACAGCCGCAGGCTGGGCGAGATCCTGGTGAGCCAGAATGCCATCTCACCGGCGCGAGCTCGCGCGTCACGTGAGGCAGCAGATCGAAGAAGTCGTGTTCGAGCTGATGGGCTGGTCGGAGGGATACTTCTCGTTCGAGGAGGGCAGAGGAGGGGAATGGCCCACCGAGGCGACGATCCGGATTCCCACCTCGCTCCTTCTGATGGAAGCGGCCCGCCGGATTGATGAGTGGTCCCGGATCGAAAGAAGATCTCCCACCTCGGCATCGTGCCTCGATTGGGGCAGGAGCCCTCCCCGGATGGTCCCCTCGATCTCTTGCCCACCGAATGGGAAGTCCTCTCAATTGTGGACGGGAACCGCACCATTCGAGACGTCGCGGCGACACTGGGCCGCTCCGAGTTCGACGTGGCCAAGACGATCTTCGGCCTGGCCTCCGCCGGACTCCTCATGCTGGAGGATCCGTCCCGCCACGCTATTGAAGAAACCTCGGACGGCGACCTCGCGATGCTCATCGGCGAAGCGGACTCCCACATCGATCAGCAAGACGCCGACGCGGCAGTAGCCGTCGCGGAAGTGGCGGTGAGTCGCCATCCCGATCAGCCTCTGGCGTACCTCGCGTACGGGCGTGCCCTGCTCACGGCGCAGCGCTACGCCGAGGCCACCGATGCGCTGTGGTACGCGGTCGAACTGGATCCGCTATCCACTCCAGGTCACCGCCTGCTGGGCTTGAGCCTGATTGCGATGGGCCGCTTCCAGGAGGCCTCCGAGGTGTGGGACCGTTGGCGCCGGCTGGGGCCGATGGCGCCCGAGGAGTCCGCTCAGCTGCCCGCGGTAGATCGCCTGCGGCAGGCTGCGCTCACGATCGACAACGCACTGCGAGGTTCCCGTGGTTGAGGACATCCGGGCCCTCACCGCCCAATTGGCGGCGGACCCGACCAGTCTGGTCTTTCTCCGCCTGGGCGAAGCGCTCCGGGGGCGAGGGCAGCTCGAGGCGGCGCAGAAGGTGGCGCTGACCGGGCTCAGCCGTTACCCGCACCTGCCCGACGCTCACGATCTCTACGCCCGCATCCTCGCCGACCGGCACGATTACGCCAATGCGTTCGACGAGTGGGATATGGTCCTCCGCATCGCGCCCAACCACGTCGGCGCGAACAAGGGCATCGGTTTCCTCTACTACCGGGCCGGCGATCGGGAGAATGCCATCCGGCATCTCCAGCTGGCTCTGTCAGCCGACCCCGGCGATGACGGGCTGCGGACCGCGATCGAGCGTCTGGGTGGAGGCGGTGAGGTATGGGATACCCCTGAAGCGGCGCCACCGGAGATTACCGAGCCCCTGCCCCAGCGCAGTCCGCCTGCTCCCGATCCCTTCTTCGGCTTCGAAGGCAGTGTGAACCGGCTGCTCCTCGCGAGCGCGGATGGCCTGAGGCTGGGCGGCGGACTCGCCAGCACCGCCGGCGAGGATGTGAGCGAGGTCGCCGCGGCACTCGTATCCGGCGCCGCGCGCGAAGCGACCCGGGCGGCGAAGCTGCTCGACCTCGGCGAATGGCGCCACGTCACCGTCGAATGCGGCGAGCTGAGCTTCTGCCTGGTCCAGCCGACGTCGGATACCGGGCTGATCGCGGCGATGGACACGGCGCTTCCCGTCGGCCAGCTCCACTTTCTCGCCGAGCGGGCCAGCAAGGCCGCGACCTCCTGGCTGGAGCGGGTGCGATGATACGCGACTACAAGGCCCTGCTCGAGCCGCTCACCCGGCTGCGTGGTGTGCGTGGCGCCATGGTCGTCGCGGCCGATGACGGTGTCGTCGTGGTGGACGCGTTGATGGACGGCATGAAAGGCAAGGCTCTCGCGGCCCTCGCTGCGGCCCTCGCCAGCCGGATCGTGGATCTCAGTACCAGCGCCTCATTCGGTCCCGCCAGGTTCATCCAGCTGCAGGCGGCGGAAGGCAGCCTGCTGCTGGTCCCCGCGTCAGAGCAGCTGCTCCTGGTGACGGTGACCGGCCGTGATGTCCCGCTGGGACTCACCCGGCTCGAGATGCTCAAGGCCGCGGAGCGGATGCGCTGATGCGGGCCTTGGAACCCTGGGTAGTCCGGCCATTGCAGGACTTCGTGTCGGAATCATCCGCGCGATTGACCCTGCTCATGACGGCGTCCGGCCAGGTGGTGGCGCAACACGGATTCACCGGAGCGCTCGACCTGATGTCGGCGGCGGCGCTGGGGGCTGCCATCATCGCGTCGTCGAGCGAAATCGCCCGGGTCATGGATTGGCCGCCCTTCCGGAACCTGGTGCATCAGGGCCAGCGCCAGGCCCATTATCTGGCCTGGTTCGACACTCCGAGAGGGCGCTGGATTGCGTTCGTGGTCTTCGGCACGGAAACCAATCTGGGCCTGGTACAAGTCTTCTTCGAGCAAATGGTCGAAGAGCTGGCGGCCGCGGCTCCGGTAGAGTCGGCCCCCAAGGAAGTGCTTGCTGTGGATTTCGAGCGGGAACTCAACGCGAGCCTGCGGGCTCTCTTCGGACGCTAGGATTTCATGTCGCTGGTCAACTTCACGACGCGTGAGATCACCTGCAAGATCGTCTACTACGGACCGGGGCGGTCCGGGAAGACGACCAACTTGCAGTACATCTACGGCCGGGTTCCCGACTCGCGCCGGGGCCGCATGGTTTCGCTCGCGACCCAGACCGACCGCACCCTCTTCTTCGATTTCCTGCCCCTCGACCTCGGCGTCATCTCCGGGTTCACCACCCGGTTCCAGCTCTACACCGTCCCGGGGCAGGTCTACTACAATGCCACGCGGAAGCTGGTGCTGCAGGGGACTGACGGTGTGGTCTTCGTGGCGGACAGCCAGGCCCGGCGACTGGACGACAACCTGGAGAGCCTGCAGAACCTGCAGGCCAACCTGCTGGCGCAGGGCGTGGAGGTGCGCCAGTTCCCCATGGTGCTCCAGTACAACAAGCAGGACCTGCCGCAGGACCTGGTCCTGACGTCGAGCGATATGGACGAATCGCTCAATTTCTTCGGGTTGAAGAGCTTCCCCGCCGATGCGGTGCGGGGAACAGGAGTGTTCGAGACTCTGAAGGGGATTTCAGAGCTGGTGCTCAAGCGCCTGGCTGCAGGGAGTTCGGTGACGTGAGTACTCCGCTGAACCCGCGGTACCGCTTCGACAACTACGTTGTGGGCGCAGCGAACAAGCTTGCCGCGACCGCCGCCCGCGCCGTGGCCGAGTCGCCGGGCGCGGTCTACAACCCGCTCTTCGTCTACGCCGGATCCGGATTGGGCAAGACCCACCTGCTGATGGCGATCGGGCACGCCGCGCAGGAAATCAATCCCCAGGTGACGGTCGAGTATCTCACCCTCGACGACTTCGTCGAAGCCTTCCATGCCGCCATCGCCGCAGGACAGGGAGACGCCTACCGCCGCCGCTACGCCGAAGTCGGCGTGCTGCTGGTGGACGACGTCCAGTTCCTCACTCACCGGCGCGAAATGCAGGCGGAGCTGCTCCGCCTCACCAACACGATGCTGTCCTCCGGCCGGCAAATCGTGCTCTCGAGCGATCGTCCGCCCAACGAGATCGAGGCGCTGGATGAGCGCCTGATCCAGCGGTTCGCCGGCGGGCTCGTGATAGACATCTCCGCACCCGATTTCGAGACCCGGGTCGCCATTCTTCGGAGGCAGGCGGAAGAGCGCAAGGCGCAGGTTGACGCCAGCGTGATCGAGACCGTCGCACAACTGCCGCTCGGCAGCGTGCGGGAGCTGATCGGCGCTCTGAACCGGTTGATCGCGTTCCAGGCGGTGAGCGACAAGCCGCTGGACCCGCAGCAGGCCAGGGCAGTGCTGGGTCGAGTTGGTGTCGTGAAGCAGCCGAGTCCTGCTCCCGCGGAGGGACCGCCGGTCCCGCTCAATCATGCCGACCTGGAGAGTCAACTTCCCCTCGAACCGGAAGCCGTTCCTCAGCCTGAAGAGGAACCGGTGCTGTCGGGCGATGAGTTCGGCCTCGTTCCTCTCCGAGATTCAGTCCGCGGTGGCGCGACAGGTCGAGCCGTGGCGGGTGAGGGTCAACGAGGCGATCCTCTTCTGGGACGGCGAAGGCTATCGGGTAGACCGGCTGCGGCAAATTCTGGCCGAGACCTCGCCGCAGAACCCCGAGTCGGCGCTGGGAGCCTACATCGAAGACATCGAGCGGCTCAAGCTGCTGCAGGCCGAGATGCAGGAGCTCGATCCCACCGCCGCCGGCACTGCAATGTTTCGCGATCCGGACCGGCTCTCCGAAGCACTCACCGAAACCGATCGAGCCCGCCAGGGAGCGAGCCCTCCGCCGGGACCCTCGCCGCTCTGGACCATGGAGTCGTTCATCGAGTCGGCGAGCAACCGGATGTCGGTCCGCTCGGCTCAGGCTGTCGTCGCCGAACCCGGAGCGACTTACAACCCGCTGGTGGTCACCGGAACCAGCGGAGTGGGGAAGACCCACCTGCTGCATGCGATCGGCAATGCCCTCGCCGCCAAGCCCAAGGAAGTCGTCGCCTGCCTCGGTACCCAGGACTTCGTCGATGATCTCATCAAGGCCATCGACAAAGACCGGGTGAACTGGTGGCGGATCCGCTATCGCCGCATCACCGCGCTGCTCCTCGATGACATCCACCTCTTGTCGGGGAAGGAGCGCTCGCAGGAAGAGTTGTTCTGGCTCTTCAATCTCCTGCACGAGGGCGGCAAGCAGATGGTGTTCACCTCAGCCGTGCCGCTGCAGGAGATCGAGGGCCTCGAACCACGCCTGCAGACCAGGCTGAACGGTGGGCTGGTGCTGGAGCTTCCCGCGCCCGATCGGGAAGTCCGGGCCGCGATCATCGCCCGTCTGCTCGTCGAGCGAAAGCTGCCCGCCGACCAGGAGCTGGCGGACTATCTGGCCGGCAGACCCGCCGACTCGGTACGTAGTCTGCCCGAGATGCTCCAGCGAGTGCTGCACGAGGCGGATGAGCGTCACGTCAAGGTGAGTGCCGCCCTCGCGCGTGAATTGCTGGAGGGCAGTCCTGCAGCCCCGTTGCGGCGCAGCACCGGCTATCGCACCAGCGGCGTGCTGTCTCCCACGGGAGGGCTCCGCAGCCGGGAGAAGATGGTGTGGGACTGGCCATCGCTGACCGATCGGGTGATTGAGGATCTGCGCTGATGGCGATCAAGGGCAGCCTCAAAGAGGCGAGTCTCCCGGACGTTCTTCAGCTGCTCGCGCTGGGGAAGAAGAGCGGCTGCCTGGCCGTGGCTGACCGGCAGAACTTCGGGTACGTGTATTTCGACGAGGGACGGATCTGCTACGCGTCCATCGTGAACCGGCGCGACCGGATCGGTGACCTCCTGGTGAAGAACGGGCGGGTCAGTCCGGAGCAGCTGGAGGAGGCGATCGCGCTGCAGGAGCAACGGCGGGACAGCAAGCTGGGCGAGTTGCTGGTTGAAATCAGCGCGGTGACACGAAAAGACCTCGAAGACTACATGCGGATCCAGATCGAAGAGGCGGTCTACTATCTCTTCACCTGGACCCAGGGGACTTTCAACTTCGAGGCCGGCATGCGGCCGGATCAGGACTTCCTGGTCCGGATCAACCCCGAGTCGCTGCTCCTCGAGGGCGCGCGCCGGGTCGACGAGTGGAGTCTCATCGAAAGAAGATCCCCAGCTTCGACCTCATCTTCGCCGTCGATCGGGAGCACGTCTCCGACACTGACGTGGAGCTCGAACCGGCACAGGAACGCCTCCTCGGTCTCATCGACGGGCGGCGCGACGTGCAGGATCTCATCGAGGAGTCGGGCCTGGTCGAGTTCGAGGTGGGCAAGGCACTGTACGGCCTGGTGACGGCGGGATTCGTGCGTCGGGTGGGAACTTCGGCGACTCCGGCGCAGCCCCAGGTGAACGAGACCCGGGTCGAGGAGCACCGGAACCTCGGCGTCGCCTTTACAAGACCGGCATGCTCGAAGAGGCCTCGCGGGAATTCCGCAGAGTCGCCGATCTGCGCGCGGCCGACCCCAGCGCTCCGTTCTACCTCGGCCTCATCGCGCTGCGTCAGGCTCGGTGGGAAGACGCGGTCGAAGCGCTGACGGCGACGCTTGAGAAGGCCGGCTCTCGGCCCGCCGTGCTCTACAACCTGGCCTTTGCTCTCGAGCAGCTCGGCCGGTTGCCCGAGGCGGAGACCGCGTACGCCGACGCGGTGAGCAAGTCGCGCGACGATGCCAGGCTGATGCTGGGATGGGGAGTCGTGGCGCTCAAGCGTAACGATTCGGAAGTCGCCACCAACCGTCTGGCCCGGGCTCGAGAGCTCTGGGGTGAACGCCCCGTTCCGCCTACGTGGTATTGGGCGATGGCGCTCGCCCTCGCGGGCCAGGCCGATCTCAACGAAGCGCTCAAGATCGCCAAAGAAGGCGTCGCCGCGTTCCCGTCGGACGCCGTGCTCCGCAACAACCTCGCGGTCCTCCTGGAAATGAGCGGGGATTTGCCCGGCGCCGAACTGCTTCTGCGCGGGGCCTTGTCCGAGGACCCGACGCTGCCGCAGATCTCGAAGAACCTGGGCGACTTGTTCTACCGTGCGGGCCGCTACGACGACGCGTCCGAGGCCTACGAGCGCGCCGCCAAGCTGAGCCCCGAGTTGGGCGACGACCTGTACTTCAAGCTGGGCAACATCGCCTTCAAGCGACGCGACCGGGAGCGCGCCCGGGTCTGCTGGCAGCGGGTGACCGAGCTCAATCCGGCCCATCAGCTCGCACGGGCCAACCTCGACACTCTGGAAACCAGCGCGTGACCGCAGAGCAGGATGCCGCCTTCACCGCTCTTGCGCAGCGCATCGCGGGGCGGGTCGGACTCGACGTCGGAGCTTACAAGGATCGCTGTCTCCGGCGCCGGATCGCCGTTCGCATGCGCGCCTGCGGCGTCCACACCTACTCGGACTATCTCGGCGAGCTCGACCGGCGCCCCGATGAGATCGACCGGCTCCTCGATACCCTCACCATCAACGTCACCAAGTTCTACCGCAACCCGGAGACCTGGTCCTGGCTCGAGCGCAACCTGCTGCAGGCGCTGGTCTCCGCCCGGCGGGGACGGGTACGGGTCTGGAGCGCAGGCTGCGCTTCGGGTGAGGAACCCTATACCATCGCGATGGTGCTCGCTCAGGCCTGCGCCGCGGTCGGCCGCGAGGACTGGATCGACGATGTCCGGATCGAAGCTACCGATATCGACCGGGAGTCTCTCGACCGGGCCCGCGCCGCCCGCTACCACGAGCGGGTCTTCAGCGAGACACCGCCTGCTGCTGGTGAAGCGATACTGCCGTCAGATCGCGCCCGAAGAGTTCGAAGTGGATTCCCGGCTTCGTGGCGTCGTCGAGATCCGCCGGCTGGACCTGCTGCGGGAGTCCCCCGCCTCTCCCCAGTACGATCTCATCTTTTGCCGCAACGTGGTCATCTATTTCGATCGCCGGACCCAGGAACGCCTGATGGGCACCTTCTTCGACGCCCTGGTTCCCGGTGGCCACCTGATTCTGGGGAAAGTGGAGACCATCTTCGGACCGATCCGCGACCAGCTCACTCTGCTCGAGCCTCGTGAACGCGTCTACCGGAAGCCGGTCTAGATGGCGGGCGAGCAGATGGTGCGGGTTGCCGAGATCAAGGCCGCCACGGGAGACCAGATCCTGTGTACCCTCGGGCTGGGCAGTTGCGTCGGCATCGCTCTCTACGATTCGACCGCCCGGGTCGGCGGGCTGGCGCACATTCTTCTTCCTTCGCTCTCGCTGAGCCGTAACAGTCAGGCTCCAGGCCGGTTTCCGCAGTCTGCTGTGCCCGCACTCATCACGGAGATGTCGGCGCTTGGTGCCGACCCGCGCCGACTCTTTGCGCGTCTGGTGGGAGGGGCGAGCATGTTCGCCAACCTCAACGCGCCCGGCTCCATCCAGATGGGCGACCGCAACGTCGTGGCGTGTCGCGAGGTGCTGAGCGCCCACGGCATTCCGGTTGTGGCCGAGGCGGTGGGCGGAGGGCAGGGGCGTTCGATGTGGTTTCACACCGCCGATGGGAAAATCGAGGTGCGTTCGGTCGGGAGCCCGGTCTATGAGCTTTGACCTGCCCTCGGTCCTGGTGGTGGATGACAGCGCATTCTTCCGCCGCATGATCTCCGAGATCGTCGCCGGGTCCGGGCAGTTCCGCGTGGTGGGCACCGCGGCCAATGGAATGGAAGCAGTGCAGAAAGTCCACGAGCTTCACCCCGATCTGGTGACAATGGATCTGGAGATGCCTCAGCTCGATGGACTCGGCGCCATCGGGTACATCATGTCGGAAGCCCCACGGCCCATCGTGGTCGTGAGCTCGCACGCGGGCGCCGGCTCTACCGGCTCGATCCGGGCTCTCGAGCTCGGTGCCGTCGAATTGGTTGCGAAGGAGGACGAGCAGGGCAGGGCGTCGGCGTTGCGAATCGCCCCCGGCTGCTCGACGCGCTGCGTGCCGCTCGCGCGGCCGATATCGGGCGCCTGCCGGTTCTCGCCCGGCCGGCACGGGTCGAGGGGCGGGCTCACGTCAGGGCGCCCAACGAGGCGCGCCGCACGCTCGCTATTGCCGCCTCAACCGGCGGGCCTCGGGCTCTGGCCGAATTGTTGCCCCAATTGACCACCGGACAGGAAGCGGCGGTGCTGATTGTGCAACACATGCCGCGGGGATTTACCCGCAGTCTTGCCGAACGGCTGGACTCGCAAAGCCGGCTCGCGGTGGTCGAGGCGGAGCAGGACGCCCCCGTTCGCGCCGATACCGCATACGTGGCCCCCGGCGATTATCATATGCGAATAACCTCCACCGCGACCGGTCTCAGAATCGTTCCTCGATCAGGGGCCGACAGTCTGGGGAGTTCGCCCGGCGGCTGATCCGCTGTTCTATTCGGTCGCCGAGTGTTTCGGTGCGGCATCAGTCGGCGTGGTGCTGACCGGGCTGGGACGGGATGGAGCAGCCGGACTTCGCGCGATGCACGATGCCGGCGGCATCGGCATCGCGCAGGATCGGGAAACCGCCACCATTTACGGGATGCCCGGCGCCGCCCTGGCCGGCGGAGGAGCCGATTACGTGCTTGGACTTGGTCAGATCGCGGAGCACGCGAACCAGATTCTCCGAGAGAGGCCGCGGCGGTGAAGCAAGCATTGCTCCTGGTCTCTGCCGGAGGGCGGCAGCTCGCGTTCCGGATGGCCGATGTGATCGAGGTGCAGGAGGGTGGAGAGGTGCACCGGGTTCCTGCCGGCGCTCCTGCGCTGCGCGGAGTCACCACGGTTCGGGGCCGGTTGGTGCCGCAGGTGCACCTCGGCGCGTTGCTCGACCAGGGTACCTATCCCCGGAACCCTGCGCGACCGTCGTCGTGGCGACCACCGACACGGGTTTGGTCGCGTTCGAAGTGGATGACGCGGATGCGCAGCCCGAGATCGAGATCCTTCCGGCTCCGGAAGACGAGAGACTTCGTGGGTAAGTGGGGTGCTGCGCCAGGAAGAAAGGTGGGTGCCCGGTCTTGAATCTGACAGTCCTGGAGGAACGGCTGCGGACCAGCGAGGTAAGCCACGCATGACCGACGACGAACTGCAATTCGTGATCTTTCAGGTCGGTTCCCAGGCCCTGGCGCTCAGCATCTTTCAGGTCGAGCGCATTCTTCGCTGGGAACAGCCCGCGACATTGCCCAACGCGCCGGCGTTTCTCGAGGGCGTGCTGCCCTACGGCGACGGCGTGGTCGCCGTGGTGGATCTCCGCAAACGCCTCGACGTACCGGCGACGCAGCAGGAGGAAACCCGGGTCATGGTGCTGGAGCTGGAAGATCAGCGGGTCGGCATCGTCGTCGATGCGGTGAGTGAGGTCGTCCGGAGTTGATGCCCGGACCATCACCCCCCGCCTCCCATGGTGCGAGGCCTCGCCGCCAAGTACATAACCGGTATCCTCAGCCAGCCTGACCGCACGGTTGTTGTGCTCAACGCGGGCAAGCTCCTCAACTCGAAGGAACGGCTCGCCCTGACCGGAGCGTTGGCCTGAGCTCATGACCGATTCGCTGATTGCGACGCTGCGCGGCCAGTTTCAGGCCATCTCGCTTCGGCTCGACCAGGCCGGCTCCAATGCCGAGCGAGAGGCGGCCAAGCGGGAAATCATCGCCTACTTCAAGAAGGTGGATTCCACACTGGGCGAGCTCACCCAGTTGAAGGAAGACATCCGTGGACTGGTTGACCGCTACAAGCAGCTCCAGGCGTCGACCGATACCGCCCAGGCGCCTCAGTTCACCGGCGCCCGGCCGATGGTGCACGCCGACCACATCGGTGCCTCGACCTTCATCGAAAAGGGATGGAGCCTCATCTCCCTCGGTGATTACGCCGGAGCGATTCAGTCGCTCGGCAAGGCGCTCCAGCTTTCACCGGCGGATGTCCAGGCCCAGTCGCTACTCGGTTGGGCCCAGATGCTCCACGAGGATTACGACGACGCGCTGGCCACCTTCTCGAAGGTTTTGATGAAGGAGCCGGCGAATTCCCTGGCCCGCATCAACGTGGGCTACATCTGCCTCAAGAAGCGGATCTTCGGAGAGGCGATCGAGCACCTGTCCAAGGCCATCCGGCTCGACAATGACCGGAAAGCCACGCTGTACGCTCACTACTACCTTGGGCTGGTCTACCTCGAGCGGGAGATGTTCGAGGACGCCCAGACCTTCTTCCAGAAGACCCTCAACCTCGGTCCCAATCTGATCGAGGCCTACTTCGAGCTGGGCCGCGCCTCCTGGTTCATGGGAGACAAGACCGCGCTAGCGGCGCCTGGGAAGAGGGCTTCAAGGCCAACAAGTTCAATCCGTGGGGCAAACGCTGTAAGGAAATGCTCGATCTCGTCGCCTCCGGAGGAGAGCCGCCGCGCACGTCCTCCGCCTGATCTATCTGCTGGTGCAGGCCGCAGACTCGCTGACTCACGCCATGGTCGGTCGGGTCAGAGTCGTGGCTCGGGAGAAAGATCTCGCTCTCGGCATTCGCCTCGCCGAATCGGTGGACCGCCCGTTCACCTGGCCGGGCCTTGGCCGCCGCGCACCGCCTCCCTTTACTCTGATTCTGGCTTCCGACTCGGCGACCATGTCCCGCATCGCCAGCGGCCGTGCGCCAGGCTGGGGAGCCGGGATCACTCTGCCTTCGGTTCGCACCATCGTTCTGCGAAGCGACCTCGGCGGTCTCGACCAGACGCTGCGCCATGAAGTGGCCCATCTGGCCCTGCACGACGCGGTCCCGGGGAGAGTCCCACTCTGGTTCGATGAGGGATATGCCTCGCTGGCTTCGGGAGAGTTCGAGCGGCTGATCACACTCCAGCTCAACCTTTCGGTGGTTGGAGGGCGGCTGCCGTCGCTTCGGGAGCTCGATGGTGACCTGCGGGGTTCGGCTCGCACCGCGGATGCCGCCTATGGTCTCGCCGCTTCAGCGGTGGCCGAGATCGCCCGGCATCCCGCGCCGGGTGGGCTGGAGCGATTATTCAGCCGTATGGCCGCAGGCGATGACTTCGAGCAGAGTCTCATCGCGGCCACCGGGCTGCCCTCCGATCGATTCGAGAAGTCGTGGCAGGCAGGTGTTCGCCGGCGTTACGGTTTCATCGCCTGGTTGCTCGCGGGCGGCATTTGGGCTGTGGTAGCGGCTGTCCTTGGTGTCCTCGTATGGCTGCGCCGTCGCAGCGACCGACCCCGAAGGCTGGCCTTGGATCAGGGCTGGGAGATCGCTCCTCCCGACTCGCCGCCTCCGCCCGTTGACCCGGTCGATCCGACGCAGTAAGCTCAATGCTTATGCCAAGTTCCGCCACTCCTACGGGTGAACGACACCTCCGGTTCGGCCCCCGAAATGTCATCCTGCTGGGGGCCGCCGTCGTCTCTCTGGTTGTGGGGTATCTTTGGTTGCATGCCGGTGGCACGACGGGTGCGGCCGCGCTCCTAGTGCTCGGGTACTGCGTCCTGTTCCCTCTGGGCATTGCGCTCTGATGCTCGTTGGGTAGTGAAAGACAGCGGTTCCCGTCGGCCTGACTATTCGGGCGAATAGCTCAGCTGGTCCAGAGCGCCTGCCTTACACGCAGGATGTCGGGGTTCGAATCCCTCTTCGCCCATGGCGGGACGCCCGGTTGGCGGCCCGCGTGTTGTTCGGGCGGGCCTTGTGCCCGCCCCCTGGTTGGGCGTCCACGAAGGTCGCCCCTGCGTATTTCGCTCTTCTGCTCCCTTTGCGGAGGCCATGTAATGCGCCTGGTCCGTCTGCTGTCTCTGCCGCTGTTGGCCGCGCTGCCCCTCGCGGCTCTTTCTGCCCAGATACCCACTCGCCGTCCGGCACCGGGTGCTCCAACGGCCAACGCGCCCCGTTTGCTGGTAGCGAACCCCCATACGTTTTCGACTCAGGATTCCGCCTCCAGCGTCCTGATCGGTCAGGGAATGCGGGGCCGGATGGAGAAGGTGGTCGGCTCCAGTTTCGCTGTTCTCACCCGGGAACAGATGAACGACGCGCTGAAGCAGTTCGGCTATCCACCCGATGCGATCCTCGCCTCCACGGTTCAGAAGCAGTTCGGTAACGCTCTTCAGGCCCGTGCGCTGGTCTCTTCGACTCTTTCCAAAGACCAGAGTGGCCGCTACTCGGTGACCTCGCGGCTCGCGGGCCTCAACGACGACGCGGGTAATGTGGTGGTCGTAAGTCAGGGGCGAGCCAGAAGCTGGATGAAATGGGCGGCTCGGTTGCCGATGCGTTGCAGCCCGCAGTCAAGAGCTTCAATGATGCGCGGGCCTGCGTCGATCAGAGCAAGGCGGCGGCGGACAAGGCCATCGCCTCGGCCAAGAAGGCCATCGCCGCACTTCCGAAGAATGGTCTGGCCCATCTCTGCCTCGGACTGATCGCGCTGGACAAGAAGACGAACAAGGACAGCGCCGAGGCGATGGAGCATCTGCAACAGGCGGTGGAAGGAGACCCGCAGAGCCTCAAGGGCTGGACTACTCTCGCGCAGATCTACGAGGCCAAGGGCGACACGAACAAGACGGTGGAGGCGCTGAAGCAGATGCTGCTGGTCGCCCCCACCAACCAGACTCTGCGCGAGCAGGCCTTCAAGCTGTTCATCAAGTACGAGCGTCCCGACGCCGCCGAGCAAACCGCCTTGGACGGGCTCAAGATCGATCCGACCAACGCCGATCTCTATGACCTGCTGAGCAACGCCCGGGTCTTCAAGGGCGATTTCGTGGGAGCCGTCGCCGCGCTGGAGCAGATGGTGGCCAATGATTCGACCAAGGCCGACAGCTCGTTTTATCTGAAGATCACCGTGATGGCGAGTCAGAAGCCTGATACCGCCAAACTGCTCAAGTGGGCAGCCGAGGGCAGCAAGAAGTATCCAGATAACCTCGCCCTGCTGAACCAGCTGGTCGCGGCGTATCAGCTGACCGGACCGGTCGACAGCCAGGTTACCACCACCAAACGGTTGATGGAGAAGGACACCACGGCCATAGGGCCTGCCCTCGCCACGGCGCAGGCGCTGGTCACGCGCGAACCGCGCGAACGATGCCCAACCGTTCCTCGATTTCGTGACCAAATACGGCGACGCCCAGGCGAAGGAAGGGGTGTCGGTCATCCTGTTCAACATCGCGCGTCCCTTGCTGCAGCCGCCGCAGAACTGGCCCGAAGCCGCCATCAAGCTTCGCCAGGTCGTGGCGACCGCGAATCCCAGCGGCAAGATTTACCCGCTGGCCAACTACTACCTCGGGCTCTCGATCCTGCAGCAGATCCCGCCGCTCGATGCGCAGGCGGAGAAGGAAAAATCCTGCGACAAGGCCAAACAGGAGGAGTCCATGGCGGCGGAGGCCGAAGCTGCCTTCAAGCTGGCACCTCCGGATCAGGCTCAGAATCTGGGGCAGTTCCAGAAGTATCTCGATGGCCTGAAACCGCGCATCGCGTCGATGCTTAAGGTCTACTGCAAGTAGGGACGAGCGGGTGGTCGTCCCCTACCAATACGGGGGTCTGGTTCCTATATTCCCGCCCGCTCAATCAGGGGCTGTAGCTCAGCTTGGTTAGAGTGCCGCACTGTCACTGCGGAGGTCGCGGGTTCGAGCCCCGTCAGCCCCGCTCCTTGGGTTCGAGTCGACACCCCGTCCGCTGTTGCGGGCGGGGTGTCTCGCTTCCGCGCGCTGAGTTCCGGTGACCCAACCGCCGTCCTACCACGAACCCGTTCTTCTCCGAGAAATACTCGAAGCCGCTCAAGGAGCGCGCCGGGTGGTGGACGCTACCCTGGGCGGCGGCGGCCACGCCGCCGCCTTCGTGGAGGCCGGAGCACAGGTGCTTGGGATTGACCGTGATCCCGAGGCGCTCGCCGCCGCCCGCGAGGTCCTCGACAGCCGGATCGAATACCTGTTCGCCTCGTTCAGTGACCCGGCCGCCCTCCAGGCCATCACCTCGTTCCATCCCGACTTCATCCTGCTCGACCTGGGGGTGTCCTCCCACCAGCTCGACGAAGAGGCTCGCGGGTTCAGCTTCCGGCCCGGCGCACCGCTGGACATGCGGATGGGAGGCTCCGGAGCCACCGCCGCCGACCTGCTCAATGAACTTGGCAGCGAGGAACTGCGCCGGATTTTCGCCGAGTATGGGGACGAGTCCCGCGCCGGCCGGTTGGCGCAGGCCGTGGTGAGGCGCAGGTCGCGCCAGCAATTCGCAACCAGCGATGATCTGGTCAACGCGATTCGTAGCGTGCTCGGACCGCGCTCGGGCCCGGGGACTTCGCCCGGCTCTTCCAGGCGGTCCGGATCGCGGTGAACGACGAACTCTCCGGGCTGGCGCGTGCTTTGCCTGCGATGCTGGAAGCACTTGGTTCCCGGTGGGGACTAGCGGCGATCAGTTATCATTCAGGCGAGGATCGCATCGTAAAGCACGCCTTTCAGGAATGGGCGCGGGCGTGCGTCTGTCCCCCCGGCACGCCGGTTTGTACCTGCCGTGGCCGGGCTCTGGGGAAGGTCAGGCCCCGGAAGCCGGTGAGACCATCACTCGAGGAAGCCGCCCGAAATCCCCGCGCCCGCAGCGCCAAACTGCGGGTCTTCCAGAAAGCCGATGACGTTTAGAGGTCGCCACTGGATCATGCTCTGGCTGCTGCTCTTCCTGGGCGTGGCTGCGATCGTGCTCGCGCGCCGAACCGCGGCGTTGGAGACCGCGCGGCGACTCAACGTCCTTCGAGAGGAGCGTACCGGGCTGGAGGCAGAGCGTGCCGCGCTTCAGCGCGACCTTCGCCTCACTCTCGGACGCCAGGAACTCGGCCGCAGGGCGGAGAATCGCCTCGGTCTGCACCAGCCGGCCGACTCCGAGTTCACCGTCTTCCGCCTTCCCGCGCCTGACCACCGCTGATGGCCAAGGTCACCACCCGCATCGCGTCGCTCGAAGTTGTCTTCGTCCTGGCCGTGGTGGCCGTGCTGGGGCGGGCGGCGCAACTGCAGATTGTCCAGCGCTCCCAGTGGGAATCCGAGGCCGAAGAGCAACGCAAGCTTCGTGTGGTAGTTGCCGGCCCGCCGGGGCGGGATCTACGACAGGGCGGCGTTGCCCTGGCGATTACCCAGGAATACTTCCACGTCGGCATCGCCCCCAATGAGGTCGAGGGCCGTTCGGCGACCATAACTGCCGTAGCCCGCAGCCTCGAGATTCCTGCCTCGCGGCTACGGCGTGATTTCGCCAAGAACCCGAAGTGGATCTACTACCACGGCCCCTTCACCGGTATGCAGGTCCAGGCTCTGCGCAAGATGCCCGGCATTCACCTCACTCCGAATTCGCCCGGCACTACCCGGCCGGATCCCTGGCGCGTTCGGTGATCGGCGGTCTGAACGCGCGACAGTGGAAACGGAGCGTCGGGCATCGAGCTCGCGCTGGATTCGATCCTGACGGGCGTCCCCGGAGAAGAGGTGGTACTGCGGGACCGGGCCGGCCGGCACTACGAGTCACCCTCACGGCTGGTGAGCGACCCGGTTCCCGGCGAGGACGTCTATCTCACGCTGGATGCGGAGCTGCAGGAGATCGCGGAACACGGCCTGGACGAGGCGATCGACAGGCTCCAGGCGGCCGGGGGCGACGTGGTCTTCATGGACCCTTCCACCGGCGAACTCCTGGCCATCGCCTCAAGCCGCAGGGTCGATCACGATCTGATCGGCAATCGGCCCTCGTTCTTCACGGACCCCTTTGAGCCGGGCTCGACTGCCGAAGCTCTTCACCGCGGCGGCGCTGTTGTCGCTCCACCGGGTTGATAGCACCGACGAGGTGTACGGCGAGGAAGGAAGTGGGTCATGCCGGTGACGCAGCCGGGACACCCGGACCATCAACGACACGCACGTGTCGCACGGCAATCTGACCCTGGCCAAGGCGATCGAGGTATCGAGCAACATCGCCATGGCAAAGTTCTCCCAGCGGCTTTCGGCGACGGAACAGTACGACGCCCTGCGGGACTTTGGCTTCGGCAGTCCCACCGGTGTCGAGTTTCCCTCCGAGGCACGCGGCCGTCTCCCGACGCCGGACCAGTGGAAGCCGGGCTACAACGGCCCCAGCGTCGCCATGGGTTATTCGTTTGGCGTGACACCGGTTCAGCTGGCGGCGGCCTACGCCGCGCTCGCCAACGATGGCGTGCTGTTGACGCCGACGCTCATCCGCGAAGTCCGGAGCCCGGAGGGCGAGGTGCGCTATCGGCACAAGCCTGAGCCGGTCCGTCGAGCGGCGCGGAGCGAGGTGGTGCGTACCCTCCGCGAGTACCTGGCGGGCGCGGTCGGTGAGGGAGGTACCGGAGAGAGGGCGCAGATGGTGAATTACACACTGATGGGGAAGACTGGCACGTCTAAGCGGTTCGAGGGCGGCCACTACGTTACCGGAAGCTTCACGGCGTCCTTCGCCGCGCTCTTCCCGGCGGACGATCCCCAGCTCGTCGTGATCGTGAAGATCGACGATCCCAAGGGCGACTATTACGGCGGCCAGACGGCGGCGCCCGTCACCCGCAGCATGCTCCAGGAAGCCCTCGCGGCCCGGCGCAGCGCCATCGACCGCAAGCGTCTGGCGACCAGCGAGGCTCCCGCCTCCAGCGACACAACCTCCCGGGCGGAACCCGAGGCCGAGACCAGTGTGGTCGTGCCGTGGCCGCTGAGTGGCGACAGCACCAAGCCCCGCGACCGTCTCCCGGTGCCGAATGTGATCGGCGCCAACCTGCGCAAGGCGGCTGTTGCGCATCCACCGGCGTGGCTTCCAGGTGGCATTGCGGGGCAGCGGCCAGGTCGTACGCACCTCTCCTGCTGCGGGTGATTCGCTCACCGCAGGCGGTACCGTGACGGTGTGGGCCCAGTGAACGGCCGCCCGCTGAGCGAGCTGGTGCTGGCCCTGCGACGCGAGGGCCTCGTGGCCCAGGGACCGACGTCCTCGGTCAGCCTGAGCGGGCTCACCGCGGACAGTCGCAGCGTCGCCTCCGGCGACGCCTTCATCGCGGTGCGCGGCTCCCAGTCCGATGGACACCAGTTCGTGGCCGATGCCGTGAAACGTGGCGCCGCGGCACTGGTCGTGGAGCAGCCGATGGGCAGTGGGGTCCCCGAGATCGTGGTGGTCGATGCCCGGCGCGCCGCGATCGCCGCCGGCAGGTTCTGGTACGGCGATCCCGCCCGGAAGCTCTGCCTCATCGGCATCACCGGAACCAACGGGAAGACCACGACGACGGCCCTGGTTCGCCACCTCTTCAATGGCGAGGGCAAGGCGGGGAGCATCGGGACCCTGGGCGCCTTCGATGGCCTGGGCAATCCGGTCGACTCCACCGCTGGTTCACTCACTACACCGGGACCGATCGATCTGCAGGCGACGCTGGCCGCCCTGGTCGCACGCGGGGTGACTCACGTCGCCATGGAGACTTCATCCCATAGCCTGGATCAGGGCCGGCTCGACGGCCTATGCTTTGACGCGGGAATTTTTACCAATCTGACCCGCGATCACCTCGATTATCACCGCACGATGGAGTCGTACCTCGCGGCCAAGCTCCGGCTGAGTGGATACCTTGGGCTCGAAGGCTGGGAGATCGTCAATCAGGATGATCCTGCCTGGGCCGCGCTTCCCCTGCGGAGCCGCCGGCTTAGCTATGGCTTCACTACCGGCTCGCAGGTCTCCGCCACCGACATTCAGCAGGATCATTCGGGGAGCCGGTTCAAGCTCTCCGCTCCGCAAGGCGAGGAGCACGTCACCCTGCCGCTCCTCGGCGAATTCAACATTCACAACGCCCTCGCCGCCGCGGCGACTGGCTCTTGCGCTGGGACAATCGGTGGCCCGCGTGGCGGCTGGATTGACCGCCGCTCCTCAGGTGCCGGGGCGCATGGAGCGCATCGTCGAGCGTCCCTGTGTCGTGCTGCGCGACTACGCCCACACTCCCGACGCTCTGGAGCGCGCGCTGCAGAGTCTACGCCCACTGACCCCGGCCGTCTCATCGTCGTCTTCGGGTGTGGTGGCGATCGCGACCGCGGCAAGCGGCCGGTGATGGGTCGCATCGCGGCGACGCTCTCCGATCTCGCGATCGTCACCTCGGACAATCCGCGCACCGAAGATCCCGACGCGATCATCGCCGATGTGGAGCAGGGAATGGGCAGCGCCGCTTATCTCCGGATGGTGGATCGCCGCGAGGCGATTCGCGCGGCACTCGATGCCGGCCGCTCTGGAGATACCATTCTGCTCGCCGGGAAGGGGCACGAGACCTACCAGGTCGTGGGCACGACGAAGCTGCCGTTCGACGAACGGGAAATCGTGAGCGAGATCGTGAGTGGCGAGCGGTGAGCGGTGAGCGGGCGTGGCAGGGCTGGAGCGACGCCGAGGTGCGTGCCGCGCTGAATCTTCCAGCGGGCGGCGACGCCGCTGAATACAGCGAGGTGTCAACCGACACCCGGACGCTGCAACCAGGTGCTCTGTTCGTCGCGATCAAGGGAGACCGGTTCGACGGGCACGACCACCTCGAAGCCGCCCGTGCCGCGGGAGCCGCGGCCGCGGTGGTGCGCGCGGACATCGAGCCCGTCGCCGGATTCATGTCTTATCGGGTTGAGGACACGCTCAAGGCGTATGGCATGCTGGCGCGCCACCGGCGGCGCGCGATCGCGGGGCCGGTGGTCGCGGTCGGTGGAGCAAACGGGAAGACCAGCACCAAGGAGATGTGCGCCGCCGTGCTGCGGACTCGCTACCGTCTCCAATCCACCCCGGCCAACGACAACAACCCTGGTAGGGATTCCCAAAACGATTCTCGCGGCACCGGCGGACACGGAGGCCCTCGTGATCGAAGCCGGCGCCAACATGCGAGGCGAGCTGGCGCAGGCGCGGGAGATCATCGCTCCGACCGTGACCGTGACCACCAACGTGGTCCTGTCACATCTCGACGGTTTCGGGAGCCTGGAGGGGATTCTGGAAGAGGAGCTCGAGCTGCTGGAGGACGTTCCCCTCGCGCTGGTCGGCACCGAGCCCCCGAGTCTCGCGGACGCCGCTCGGCTGAAGGCGCAACGGGTACTGACCGTGGGCCTGGCGAGAGCCGATCGAGTTCCCCAATCCGTCTCGATGGACTCGACCGGGCGGGCCACGCTCATGGTGGAGGGGCTTCGAATCACCTTGCCGCTTCTGGGTCAGCATCAGGCCTCGAACGCCATGCTCGCGTGGACGCTTGGCCAGGAGCTCTCGATCGATCCATCTGCCGCCGCCGAGGCCTCCGGGGCTGCGAATTCCCGGAGGACGCGGGGAAATCATTGAGGCTGGCGGGCTGACGATCGTCAATGACGCCTACAACGCAAACCCTCATCGTTCATGGCGGCGATTGCCACCGCTCGCGCCATGCGGGCCGGGCGCCCTCTGGTGTTCGTCGCGGGGACGATGCGCGAGCTGGGTCCCGAGTCGGCCCGGCACCACGCAGCCGTCGCCGCGGCGCTGGTGGGGTTAGAGCCCGACCTTCTGGCCGCCGTGGGCGACTTCGTACCGGTCCTCAGCCCTTATTCGGGACGGCTCAAAGACCGCCTGCTGACCGCGCCAGACGCTCCGACTCTCGGGCCGCTGCTCAAGGGACGGCTTCGTGGCGATGAGCTGGTCGTGCTCAAGGCATCCCGAGGCGTCGCGCTCGAACGTATACTTCCGTTTCTCACCGGACAGGATCACCCCATCCACTGAGGCGCCGTGCTCTATCACTTGCTCGCGCCGCTGGGCAAGCAGTTCCTGATCTTCAATCTTCTCAATTACATCAGCTTCCGGGCTGCGGCCGCACTCGTCACCGCCATTCTGATGGCGTTCGTGGTCGGCCCGCCGATCATTGCCCGGCTTCGGGCACGCCGCATCGGACAGGTCATTCGCGCTGAGGGACCCGCGACTCACCAGGGGAAGCGGGGCACCCCGACCATGGGCGGCCTCATCATTCTGCTTGCGACGATCATCCCGACGTTGCTGTGGGCGCGGCTCAACTCCCGCTTCGTGTGGTTCGCGGTGCTGGCCACGCTGTGGATGGGCGGCATCGGTTTCATCGATGACTACCTGAAGATCGTTCAGGGCAAGTCCCGCGGACTGGTTGCCAAGTGGAAGTTGGTGGGACAGGTCTCGTTCGGTGTGGTGCTGGGAACGCTGTTGGTCTTCTTCCCCGTCATACCCACGGAAACCATGCCCGCCGCGGCGACCACGGTTCCGTTCTTCAAGTTCGTGATCGTGACCTTCGCCTGGTGGCTGTATATCGCCTTCGTCACCGTCGTGATCACCGGCAGCAGCAACGCGGTGAACCTGACCGACGGCCTCGATGGACTGGCGACCGGGCTCTCCGCGATCTCCGCCGCGGCTTTCGCATTCTTCGCCTATGTCCTCGGCCGCACCGATACGACCACCTACCTGAACCTGTTCTACCTGCCGGGTGCCGGCGAGTTGACGATCTTCTGTACCGCGCTGACCGGTGCCTGTCTGGGATTCCTCTGGTTCAATTCCCACCCCGCCCAGGTTTTCATGGGAGACACGGGTAGTCTCGCGCTGGGCGGCGCCTTCGGCACGGTAGCGATTCTGCTCAAGGCGGAGTTCCTGCTGTTTCTGATCGGCGGGGTCTTCGTGGCGGAAGCGATTTCGGTGATTCTTCAGACCAGCGTCTACAAGTGGTTCAAGCGGACGAGAGGAAGGAGTACGCCGACGCACACAAGGTGTTTCGAATGGCGCCGCTCCATCATCACTTCGAAAAACTCGGCTGGCATGAGAGCACCGTGGTGACACGGTTCTACATCCTGGGGATCTTCTGCGCCATGGTGGCTCTCGCCACCCTCAAGTTGCGGTGAGCTTCGATCGCTGGCGTGCGACAGGGCGGGAGGTCTCCGTGCTCGGGATGGCGCGGAGTGGGATGGCCGCGGCATTGCTGCTTCGGCGCGAAGGGATTCCAGTCTATGCCTCTGATCGCGCAGCCGAGCCGGACTATTCGGTCGGCGTCGAGGGCATCCGGCGGCTCCAGGAAGCGGGAGTCGAGGTGCAGCTGGGCGGGCATGACCTGAAGCGGATCGAGAGGGCAGGGCTGGTGGTGGTTTCGCCGGGGATTCCGCCCAACGCTCCTCCCGTCATGGCGGCTCGTGCTGCCGGAGTCCTGGTCGTCTCCGAGGTGGACGTGGGCTACCACGCAATGCCGGCGGTCAAGTACGCGGCCATCACTGGCACCAACGGCAAGACCACGACGACGGCGCTCACCGGCCACCTGCTCCAGAGTGCCGGGCTCAAAGCTGTAGCAGCGGGGAATATTGGCCGGCCGCTTTCACAGGTTGCGCTCGACAACGACCGTCCCGAATGGATCGCGCTCGAATTGTCGTCGTTCCAGCTGCACGACACGCATGACCTGGTGCCCGCGGTCGGTGCCATGACGAACCTCGCACCGGATCATCTCGACCGCTACGCCACGCTGGAGGAGTACTATGCGGACAAGGACCGGCTCTTCGTAAACGCGACAGCCGCATCCTGTTGGGTTACCAATGGCGATGATGCTGAGGTGGAGCGGCGTTCGGCGGTCCCCGGAACGCACCTGCGATTCCGGTTGCACCAGCGGGCCGACGCCTGGTACGATCGCAGCAAGGGAGCGCTGATTCTGCGGGATACCACACTGCTTCCGCGCGCCGATTTCCCTCTGCTGGGTGAACACAACGTCGCCAACGCCTTGGCCGCCTCCCTCATTACCTGGCGGGCCGGCGGGAGTCCTGAACGCATCGCGGCAGGGTTGCGCACCTTCCACGCACTGCCGCATCGGATGGAGCCGATCCGCACGGTGGACGGTGTCTTGTGGATCAATGATTCGAAGGCGACCAACGTGGCCTCGACCACCGTCGCCGTTCAGGCGCTGGAGCAGCCCTTCATCCTGCTTCTCGGCGGAAGACACAAGGGCGAACCCTATACCATGCTGGCCAAGGCCGCAGGCGATCGCTGCCGGGCGGTCATCGCCTTCGGTGAGTCGCGTGATCTGGTGACGCAGGACCTCAAGGACCTGATGCCGGTGACTCGGGCAGGCACCGACTTCGGCGAGGTCCTGGCGCTGGCCCGGCGGCTCGCTCAACCGGGGGACGCGGTACTTCTTTCACCGGCCTGCTCCAGCTACGACATGTTCAAGAACTATGAGGATCGAGGCGCGCAGTTTCGCGCCGCCGTGGAGGCCATGTGAACGAGCTGCGCTGGGAGACTCGACTGCTGGCCGTAGTGGCCGCGACCCTCGTGGTCTTCGGAATCGCGATGACCTACGGCGCCTCCAGTCTGGTTCGGACGAAGGATGGGGGCGTAGCGGGCGGCGCCTTCGCCCTTACCCAGCTCACCGGCGCACTCCTGGGCGGCGTGCTCATGGTAACGATCGCGCGGATCGACTACCGCCGGCTTCGCCCTCTGGCCTGGCCGCTCCTGCTGGTGACGATCTTCTTCCTCTTCATTCCGATTCTTCCCTTCACCCGGAGCATCTCCCCGGTCATCAATGGCGCTCGCCGCTGGGTCCAGCTCGGCCCGATCAACTTCCAGCCCTCGGAGCTGGCCCGACTGGCGGTGATCCTCTGGTGCGCCATGCTGGCCGCGAAGAAGGGAGAGCAGGTGCGGCAGTTCAAGAAGGGTGTCTTGCCCTTCGTCGTAGTGCTGGGTTTCGTCTCGCTCCTGATCGTGCTGCAGCCCAACCTCTCGATGGCGACCCTCGTGGCCCTGCTGGGCGGAATCGTGCTGTTCACCGCCGGCGCCAAGATCGGGCACTTCCTGGTGCTGGGGTTCGTGGCGGTGCTCCTCGTCTTTCAGAAGATCCATGACGCGCAGTATCGCCTGGCGCGATTTACCGCGTTCATGAGTTCGGGCGATTCCCCGGATGCCGCGACCAGTCAGATCCACCAGTCCTTCGTCGGCATCGGGTCGGGCGGGCTCTTCGGGGTTGGATTCGGTCAGGGCCAGCAGGGATTCGGGTATCTCCCCTACGCCTATTCCGATTTCATCTTCAGCTCGATTGGGGAGGAGTGGGGGTTCATCGGCGTCGCGCTGATCGTGCTGCTGTTTGCCTTGTTCTGCTGGCTCGGATTCCGGATCGCTCGCACCGCCGAGGATCCCTTCGGTCAGTATCTCGCGACCGGACTCACCGCCGCGGTTGGACTCACCGCGTTCATGCACATGGCGGTGACACTGGGCTTGATGCCGACGACGGGCCTCACGCTCCCCTTCATCTCCTATGGGCGCTCGAGTCTCGTCGTGACTCTGATGGGCACCGGGATCCTGCTCAGCGTCGGGAGAATGCGGGGCAAGCCGGCTCGACGGCTCGGCGAACGTCGAGCTAGTCACCAGTCTCGGTCTGAGCGCGAAGCAGTTCGTGACGTCCTCGCCCAGCCGCCGAGCCACCGAAGCGCCGAGCTCATCTTCATCGCGGGCGGTGGTACCGGCGGGCACCTCATGCCCGCGCTCGCCATCGCCGAAGAGTTGCGACGGAGACGACCCGACCTGGAGCCGGTCCTCCTGGGCGCCCAACGCGGGCTCGAGGCGACGCTTCTCCCCCAACGAACCTTCCGTTACCACCTCCTCCCAGTCGAACCGATCTACCGGCGCCAGTGGTGGAAGAATTTCCGCTGGCCTCTGATCGCGCTGAAGCTGAGGCGGGATCTCATCAGGCTGTTCGAAACCGAGCAGCCGGTCGCCGTCATCGGGACCGGCGGCTATGCCTCGGGTCCCTGTGTCTGGTTCGCGGCACGCCGCGGAATCCCCACCGCCATTCAAGAACAGAACGCATTCCCCGGCATTGCCACTCGGCAGTTGAGCCGGATGGTCCGTCACGTCTACCTGGGTCTACCGGAAGCGCAGGCCAGGCTGAAGCTGGGACGGGACACCCAGGTCTTCGACACCGGCAATCCCATCATTCCACCCGATCCTTCCCGCCGGGAAGCCGCCGCGGCTCGACTCGGCGTGGTCGGGGAAAGCCGGTCTTGCTCGTTACAGGAGGCAGTCAGGGCTCGCTCGCCATCAACGAAACGGTCGCGGCGTGGATTGAAAGCGGGGCCGCGAAAGACGTGGTGGTGCTATGGGCGACGGGGAAAGGCAGCTATCAACAGTTCGCTTCGCTCCATAAACCTCCCGCGGTAAGAGTTTTCGATTTCATCGATCCGATGGCCGATGCCTACTCGGTTGCCGATCTCGTCGTGGCGCGAGCGGGGATGATGACCGGTGCGGAGCTCTGCGCCTGGGGATTGCCGTCGATCCTGATACCGCTCCCCAGTGCGGCGGCTGACCACCAGACCAAGAACGCGGAGGCTCTCGCGGCCGCCGGGGCCGCGAAGATGCTGCGTCAGCGGGACCTCACCGTGGCGTCCTTTGCCCAATCTGTGGGTGGCTTGCTGCACGACCCAACCCGCCGACTCGAGATGGGGCGAGCCGCTCTCGCTCGCGGGAAACCCCGCGCTCTGGACTCGATTCTGTCGCATCTTTTGACGCTTTTTTGAGTCGGCCGGGCTTTCGCAAATGCTGAACTGATTTTACATTAGCCTTCCAACCATGGATTTGTTCGACCCCAGCAATCCTCGTCCCGTCCATTTTATGGGAATCGGTGGTGCCGGCATGAGCGCTTTGGCGCTTGTGGCGCGCCGCCGAGGGTTTCGGTCACCGGCTGTGACCCCGATCCGAGCGGTGCCGCCGATGTGGCGGCACTCGGCGCCGACGTCTTCACCGGCCACGATCCGAAACACGTCGAGGGTGCGCGAGCCGTCGTGGTGACGGCGGCGGTCGCCCCGGACCACCCCGAACTGGCCCGGGCACACGCGCTGGGAGTGCCGGTAGTCCCCGGAAGAAGGCTTTGGCCGACTTGGTAAGCGGCGGCACGGTGGTCGGGATCTCGGGAACCCACGGGAAGTCCACAACGACTGTCATGACCACCGAGGCGTTAACCGCTGCGGGCCTGGCCCCGACCGGAATCGCCGGGGGCCGAGTGAATGAATGGGGAGGTAACGCGAAGCCGGGAGGAGACCGGGTTTTCGTTGTGGAATCAGACGAGTACGACCAGGCTTTCCTCGCACTCACCCCGTCGGTCGCGGTGGTCAACAACGTCGAGGCCGATCACCTCGAATGCTACGGGTCGCTCGAGGCCCTGGAGCAGGCGTTCGTGACCTTCGCGGGGCGCGCGGGCCGCGATCCTGCTCGGTGCCGACGATCCCGGTGCGGGTCGTGTCGCGGCGCAGCTTCCTCCAGAACGGGTCTGGCGCTTTGGGCTGGGGACAGCGGACCTGAGGCTCTCAGCGATCGAACAGAGTCCGACGGGGAGCCGCGCTTCGCTGAGTCTTCCGGACCGAGCGGCGGTCACCCTGAGGCTGCAGGTTCCCGGAGTCCACAACCTGCGCAACGCCGCTGCGGCAGTCGGTGTGGTCGTGGCACTCGGTGGAAAGGTGGAACCGGCGCTGGAGGCGTTGGCTCGCTATCGCGGATTGGGTCGCCGGTTCGAGCGGTTGGGAGAGGTGCGGGGAATCGCGGTCGTGGACGACTACGCCCACCATCCTTCCGAGCTCGATGCTACTCTCGCCGCTGCACGGCAGGCCTTTCCGGGCCGCCGGCTCCTGGCGGTGTTCCAGCCTCATCTCTACTCCCGGACGGCGCAGCACGGAGTGGCCATGGGCCGAGCCTTGGCGGCGGCCGACCTGGTGATTGTGACCTCGATCTACCCGGCTCGCGAGCAACCGATTCCCGGCGTAACCGCCGCCGCGGTTGCCGACGCGGCGCGGGACGCGGGGGCTCAGGTGATCTACGAGCCAGACCGGGAGCGGATCGGTGAACGGATCCATGAGGTTGTTCGCGAGGGTGATGTCGTCATCACCCTTGGCGCCGGCGATATCACCCGGGTCGGGCGGGAACTCGCCCTGTGGCTGAACGCCGCCTGAAGCCCGGCTGGAAAATCCTCGGCGCCCTGCTTCTGGGCGTGGTGCTGTGGCTCGCGCTGCCGCTCCTCGGCGGGCTGGAGTTCTTCCGCATCCGGCAGGTCGAGGTTCGCGGCCTCAAGAACCTCGAGGCCTCGACCGTGATCAAGGCGCTCAAGCTGCCATCCCGGGCTAGCGTGTTCGACCGGGTAGGTCCGATCGAGCAGAGGGTGCAGGCCATGCCCGGGATCGTCCATGCCGAGGTGAGCCGCCGCCCGCCAGGCACGCTGCGGGTCACGGTCGAAGAAGCTGTGCCGGTGGCCCTGGTCCCGAGCAGCAACCGGCTCAAGGCAGTGGACGCCACCGGAAAGGTGTTGCCCTTTGACGCGACCGTCGGAGCCGAGGATTTGCCCCTGATCCGGCAGCCCGATTCGCTGGTGACCCGGTTTCTCGCCAAGCTGCAGGAGGTGGATGCGACGCTGTACGGCCGCGTGAGCGTCGGCTGGCGGGTGCAAAGGGACGTGGTGATCCAGGTAGACAACCAACGATACTGGTTCCGGCCAGATGCTACGGCGGAGGCGATTCGGGCGGTGACGGCTGTGGCGCAGGATCTGACGCGTAAAGGGCGGGCGTTCGCGGAGCTGGATGGACGCTTCGCGGGATACGTCGTCGTCCGCTGGAAGGCTGCGTGAGCGGACCCCAGCAGCGGTTGGTTGCGGCGGTGGACATGGGAACCACGAAAGTGGCCGCCGTCATCGCCGAGGTCTCGGGCGATGCGCAGCATGCCAATGCCCGGATCCTTGGCGTCGGGGCGGAACGGAGCGCCGGCGTGCGCCGTGGGGTGGTGCGAGATATCGAGGCGAGCACCCGCGCCATCTCGAAGGCCATGCACGACGCGGAGCGGATGGCCGGCGTCGAGATCGGCACGGTGTACTGCGGGCTGGCGGGAGAGCACGTGGCGGGACAAAACTCGAGCGGTGTCGTGTCCGTCACCGGCGGAGAAATTCGCACTGGTGATGTCGCCCGGGTGAACGATGTAGCGAGCAGCGTCCCGCTGGGGCGGGAGCACGAGCTGCTGCACGCGATCCCGCAGGACTACCTGGTGGATCTCCAGCCCGGCATCAGCGAGCCGATCGGGATGACCGGCGCACGGCTCGACGCCCAGGTTTACCTGGTCACCGTCCTTTCGAGCGTCCCCCAGAACCTCCGCAAGTGCGTCGAGGGAGCTGGGTACCACGTCGCCGAATTCGTCCTTGAGCCGCTGGCTGCCTCGCTCGCGGTGCTGACGCCGGATGAGCGGGAACTGGGAACCGCACTGGTCGAGCTGGGAGGTGGGTCCACCAACGTCGCTATCTTTCACGGCGGAAAGATCCGGCACACCGGGTCGCTGCCGTTCGCCGGGGGCATGTCACCAACGACATCGTTCACGGGCTCCAGGTCACCCAGCAGGATGCGGAGAAGCTCAAGCAGCGGCACGGCGCGGCCTACGAACCGCTGGTTCCCGAAAGCGATGTCATCGAGCTGCCGAGTACGCCGGGGCAGGAAGCCGCAGCGCCCACCGGCGAGTCCTCGCGCACATCATGCACGCGCGCATTCAGGAAATGCTGGAGTTCGCCAACGACGAAATCGCCCGGGCCGGTTACCAGCAGCGGTTACCTGCGGGCGTGGTGCTGACTGGCGGTGGTGCGCTGGTTCCTGGCGTGGTGGAGCTGGGTCGAGAAGTCTTCGCCATGCCGGTGCGGATAGGGGTCCCGGGTCAGGGGCTGACCGGCCTTACCGACAGCGTCGAGTCTCCCCGGTTCGCGGTGCCCGCCGGGCTCGCGCTCTACGGGGCCAAGCAGTTGTTGCAGGGAAGCGCCTTCGGAGCTGGCGGCCGGAGGTCGCAGTCGATCGAGAAGTGGGTCACACCGGTGAAACGCTGGCTCCAGGACTTTTTCTGAGGTGGGCCGTATGGGACATCCCATGATCTTCGAGCTGGAAGATTCCGGAGCGCAGAGCGCGCGGATGAAGGTGATCGGCGTTGGCGGCGGTGGAGGCAATGCCGTCAATCGCATGATCGAGGAGCAGCTCCGCGGAGTGGACTTCGTCTCGGTCAACACCGACGCGCAGGCGCTGTCCGCCTCGAAGTCGGATGTGAAGATCCAGATCGGGAGGAAGCTCACCAAGGGACTGGGCGCCGGCGCCCGGCCCGAAATCGGGCGACAAGCCATCGAGGAGAACCGCGAGGAAGTGCTCGATGTTCTCGACGGCTGCGACCTGGTCTTCATCACCTGCGGCATGGGAGGCGGCACCGGTACGGGCGCCGCACCCATCATCGCCCAAATGGCACGAGACCTCGGCGCCCTCGCCGTCGGCATCGTGACCAAGCCCTTCCTGTTCGAGGGCAAGAAGCGAATGAAGCAGGCCGAGATGGGCATCGCCGACATGCGCAAGAGTGTCGACACGATGATCGTGGTGCCCAACGAACGGCTCCTGGCGGTGGTCGGGAAGGGGATTCCCTTCCAGGACTCGCTCAAGAAGGCCGATGAAGTCCTGCTTCAGGCGACTCAGGGCATCGCCGACCTCATCACCCGCACCGGCATCATCAACGTCGACTTCGCCGACGTCCGGACCATCATGCAGAACGGTGGCGCGGCGCTGATGGGCACCGGTATCGGCCGGGGAGAGAACCGGGCGATGGAAGCGGCCCAGCAGGCCATTTCGAGCCCGCTGCTGGACAACGTCTCGATCGCCGGGGCCTACGGGGTCCTGATCAACGTCACCGGCGGGAACGACCTGACCCTTGCGGAAGTGACGCATATAGGCGAAATCGTTCAGGATGCGGCGGGGAGGAAGCCGAGACCATCTTCGGCGCCACCAACGATCCGGCGATGGCAGGCGAGATTCGGGTGACGGTGATCGCCACCGGGTTCGACCGCGCGGAACAGGCCGCCCCGGTAGCGACCGGACCCGGCAACAAGCCGGCCTCGGGGGTCATCAACTTCCCGACTGGCAAGCGTCTCACGACGCCACCGCCGCCGCCGCAGGCAGCGCCCAAGCCCGAGGCGCGGCGTCCGCCGGGAGCGTCCCCGAGGTGCCCGGAGATGGAGATTCCGACGTTTATTCGGAGGCAGATGGATTAGGTGCTAGGCAGTAGGGAGTAGGAAGTAGGAGTAGGAATCGGGAGTCGGACTCTGGGGAACACCCCTACTCCCTACTCACTATTCCCTACTCCCTCCTCTCGCTTCCCACCCACTCGTCATGACCCGACTAATGCCCCGCCTCCGCTTCCTCCTCGCCCTGGCCGTACTCGTCGCCGCCGCCGTCTTCACGGCGCGGGACCAGTGGCCGTGGCCGCGGCCCGTCATGCGGGCGCCGGCGGTGGTGGCGGACATCTTCACCGAAACACTTGATACCCTCCGTCTCGGCGAGACCGTATCCGAGCTGTTCTCACGACAGGGTGTGAAGGGATTCATGCTTGCCAGTGAGGTCGATCGCTCCGTATTCGACCTCCGGCGGCTCCGGGCCGGATTGGTCTTCAACTTCCGTAAGAAGCTGACCGATAGCCTGCCGTCGCAGGTGGTCGTGCGCACCGGTCCGGAGCAGAAGGTGAATTTGCAGCTCGCCGCGAGCGGCTGGACGGCGGTGGCCGAGCCGATTGTGTGGCAGCCCGAAATGTTCGCTCTCGAAGGCCCGATCGATAACTCGCTGTACGAAGCGCTCGATTCGGATATCCCCGACACGCTGCTCGACGGAGGAGACCGGGTCGCGCTCGCGTGGGACCTCGCCGACATCTACGCCTGGCAGGTCGATTTCTCTCGCGATATCCGCCCCGGCGATCACTTCCGGATCCTGGTCGAGCGGCTGGTGTCTCCCGAGGGAGAGACCCGGTTCGGAAAAGTGGTTGCCGGCGATCTCACCGTCGGTGGCCAGGCCTACTCGGCCTACTGGTTTGCCGCCGCCGATGGCAGAGTCGGTTACTACGACGCATCGGGCCGCAGCCTGCGACGGGCTTTTCTCCGGGCGCCTCTCCAGTTCCGCCGGATTTCTTCCCGCCTGAGCAGCGCTCGACGGCATCCGATTCTCGGCACCGTACGGCGTCATGAGGGCACCGACTACGCCGCGGATCCGGGCACTCCGGTGATGGCAGCGGGCGACGGGATGATCACTCAGATGGGATGGTCCGGCGGCTACGGCAACCTGGTCGAGGTCCGGCATCCGAACAGCGTCACCACCCGGTACGGACATCTCCAGGGTTTCAAGCGGGGCCTGCGAGTCGGGCAGCGGGTGAATCAGGGCGACGTGCTTGGGATATGTAGGCTCCACCGGTCTCGCGACAGGGCCCCATCTCCACTATGAGTTCCGGGTTTCCGGTGTCTCCCGCGATCCCGCGCGGGTGGACTTTGGTTCCGGAGAGCCGGTTCCTCCCGCTTCGCGCGCTGCGTTCGAACAGGAGCGGACCCGCTTGAACGCCCTCCTCCACCCAGTGCCCAATCCCGCCATCGCGGTAGCGCGCTGAACCGCGGTACGACTCCCGCGCTACTCCCTCGGCAGTTTCAGTGGATCTCCTCCCAGCAATCGATATTCGCGCCGGCCGCGTCGTCCGTCTGAGCCAGGGCGAGGCGTCCAGCAGTGTCACCTACGGCGACGATCCGGTTGCCCAGGCCGAGGCTTTCATAGCGGCCGGGGTGAGCTGGATCCATGTGGTGGACCTCGATCGCGCCTTCGGGAAGGGAGACAACACCGCAGTGGTGCACGGGCTCACCGCGAAGCTCAGGCACCGCGTGAAGCTTGAGGTGAGCGGCGGCCTGCGAACCCGGGAAGCGGTGCGAGCCGTGTTGGACGCCGGGGCTACCAGGGTCGTCGTCAGTACGGCGGCAATAACGTCCTCGTCGTTCCTTCCCGAGTTGATCGGGGAGGTGGGCGCCGAGGCGATCGCGATCGGCCTCGATGGCCGGCGCGGCATCGTCGCGATTCGGGGATGGACGGAATCGACGGGGAGAAAGTTGAAGACGTGGCCCGCCGCGTCATTGCCGACGGCGCGCGGACGATCATCTACACCGATGTGGAGCGGGATGGAATGCTGAATGGCCCCGACATCGCGGGAGCGGTCGAGCTTCAGCGGCTGGGTGCCCAGGTCGTAGCGAGCGGTGGCGTCTCGAAACTCGACGACCTTCGTGCCGTCAGGGCGGCAGGGCTCGCCGGCGCCATCGTCGGGCGCGCCATCTATGAGAACCGCTTCACCGTCGCGGAGGCGTTGGCAGTGCTGTTGAGTGGGGAGCAATGACCTTCGCGCTGGTCATCCTGGTCGCGGTGAGCGCTTGCAGGGCTCACCTACCTGTGGCTCGAGCGGGTGGGGACCAAGGCCTGGCCTGCCATCGCCTGCCGGGCGGTCGCATGGGCTGCCCTGGGCGTCCTCCTGGTGAACCTGACCTGCGCGCTACCCGCTTCGGCGCTCAAGCCGATGGTGCTCTTCGATGGAAGCCTCAGCATGGGCGGAGCCGGGAGGCCGCTGGCGCGAGGCGCTCGACACCGCGAAAACGCTGGGCGACGTCCGCTGGTTCGGCGATGAAGCTGGCGCGCCCGACACGATGCCCTCGGCCGGACGCTCGTTGCTGGGCCCGGCACTGGTGGCCGCCGCCGCGTCGGGACGCCCGATCATCGTCGTGAGCGACGGCGAAGTGGAGGACGTGAGCGACGTCCCGCCTGAGCTGCTTTCGCGAGTGGGAGTCCGGACCTTTCCTCGCCAGCCGGCGAACGATATCGCGCTGACTCGAGTGACCGGCCCGGCGCTCGCGACGGTTGGAGACACCGTCACGGTCGGCGTCGAGGTCCAGGTGTTCGGAACGGCGCCGCGTGACAGTCTCACCCTTGAACTCCGCACCGGACGCCAGGTCCTGCTCCGTCGCCGCATCGGCGCCTCGACAGGTGGCGTGATTGATCGCTCGTTCAGTCTCCCCACGACCGGACTGTCGGGCGGAGACCACGTGATCGAGGCCCGCCTGGTCAACCTCAACGACGCCGAGCCGCGGGATGACTCTCGGCTCTGGTTGCTCCGCATCGCCCCGACTCCGGGCGTGGTCCTTATCGCGAGTCCGGGAGACTGGGATGCCCGGTTTCTCTTTCGCTCCATTCGAGATGTCGCGCAGCTCCCGGTTCGGGGCTACGTCCGGCTGGAGCCGGGAAGCTGGCGGGCCATGGAAACCCTGGCCCCGGCCTCGAGCGAAGATGTGGCGCAGAGCGCCAGGCGCGCCGACCTGCTGGTCATCAAGGGAACTGCCCCGGAGTTGATGCGAAACAGTCGGGCGCGCGGAATGTGGCTCTGGCCCAGCGGAGAAACCGGTGAGGCCATGATAGCCGCCGACTGGTACGTGTCGGCGAGTGTCGCATCGCCTATCGCGGGAGCGCTGGTCGGACTGCCGGTGGATTCGTTCCCTCCGTTGAGCGCAATCACTCCGATCGAGCCGGGCCCCGCCGACTGGGTTGCACTCACGGTTCAGGAGAGCCGCCGTGGAGCCGAGCGGCCGGTGTTCACCGGCAGTCAGACCGGCTCAACCCGGCGAGTGCTGACGGCGGCAGACGGGTTCTGGCGCTGGGCGTTCCGAGGAGGGTCGAGCGAGCAGGGCTACCGCTCGCTCGTCGCAGCGACGGTGAGCTGGCTCCTCGGCGCCGCCGATTCCACCGGCGCCAAGGCGAGGCCGGTGCGCACCGTGGTAGCCAACGCGCGGCCGCTCGTGTTCGAGTGGAGCGGCGCCGGAGGCCCTCAGCCGCTCGCGGTCCAGTTCAGCGACTCGGCAGGGCAACGCAGCGACACCCTGCGGTTCGATGGCTCCGGACACGCGGAAGTCAGACTCCCCGTCGGTACCTACCACTACCGGCTCGAGGGCTCGGGCGAAGGCACCGTCGCCGTGGAGCAGTACTCCGACGAATGGTTGCCCCGAACCGTCGCGCTCCAGGACCACCCGGTCTCGGGGAAATCGGCCAACGCTTCCACCAATGCTCGCCAATGGCTGTGGTTGTTCGGCCTCTGCATCACGGGGCTGGCGGGTGAGTGGTGGACGAGGCGGAGGTTGGGGCTGAGGTAATCGGGAGACGGGAGAGGGAGACGGAAGACGGGAGACGGGAGACGCTGTCATTCCGAGGGAGCAAAGCGACCGAGGAATCCTAATGGCGGCCTTGGCATCGGGATTCCTCGCTTCGCTCGGAATGACAGCCTTCCCGTCTCCCGTCTCCCGTCTCCCGTCTCCAACCCGCTTAGATTTGCGCACCATGACCACTGGAAGAATAGGGGACGCCCCCAAGCTCGGCCTCTGGAGCCGGATCAAACGCATCGCGACCACGGATGTGGGCGCGCTCATGCGCGGGATGAATGCGGCCGATCTCGAGGAGATGGAGCGGGTGCTGCTGGAGGCGGATTTCGGAGTCAAGGCGACGGTCGAGCTTACCCAGGCGCTGGAAGACCAGGTGCGCCGTGGTTCGCTCAAGACCGAGAATGACCTCCGCCGCGAGTTGACCGAGCGGATCGCCGGGTTGCTGGCCGGCCCGCCCAATCCGGAGCGAATCGCCGTCGGCGATGGTGCGGGTCCCACGGTGGTTCTCTTCATCGGCGTCAACGGGGTGGGAAGACGACCAGTGTCGCCAAGCTGGCGCGTCGTCTCACCAAGGAAGGACGCAAGGTGCTGCTGGCCGCGGCCGATACCTACCGGGCCGGAGCAATTCCTCAGCTCCAGGCCTGGGGCGATCGGCTCAAGATCCCCACCGTTTCAGGCGCGCCGGGTGGCGATCCCGCCGCGGTGGCCTTCGACGCGATCGATGCAGCCGACAAGCGGGGCAGTGACACTCTCCTCATCGATACGGCGGGACGACTCCACACCCAGGAGGGATTGATGGACGAGCTCCGCAAGGTGGTCCGGGTGATCGCCCGTCGTCGCCCCGGCGCCCCGCACGAGACCCTCCTCGTCCTCGATGCCACGGTGGGACAGAACGCGGTGCAGCAGGGCAAACTCTTTCAGAAAGCCGTCGAGCCTACCGGCATCATCGTGACCAAGCTGGATGGAACCGCCCGCGGCGGCGCGGTCGTGGCCCTGCGGCGCGAACTCGACCTCCCCATCCGATTCCTCGGCGTCGGGGAACAGGCTGAGGACCTTCAGCCGTTTGATCCCAGGGCGTATGCCGAGAGCGATTGCTGATGTTGAGTACCGAGTACCTAGTACCGAGTACCGTAGCGCAGCGTGCATTGATGATCGCTGACATCAGGTGCCCACCATCAGAGCTGCTACTCGAGCACATCAGTACTCGGTACTCGGTACTCGGTACTCTGGTACTAGGTACTATGTCTCTCCGTCTCGACACCCCGTCAAGTTCCTAAAGGGCATCGGGGAACGGCGGGCCGAGGCGTTCGCGAGGCTCGGGGTGCACACGGCGGGAGACCTGCTGTGGCACATCCCCTTCCGCTATCTCGATGCGTCCACCATCACACCGCTGGCCAAGGCCCGAGTCGGAGACGATGTCGCCTGCATCGGGCGAGTCATGGCCAAACGGTTGCTGCCGACCCGGCGCGGGCTGCGGATTTTCCACGCGGTCCTGAAAGACGAAGCGGTCTGCTCGAATGTGCCTGGCCTGGTCAGGCCTTTCTCGATCGCACTATCGAAGTCGGACAGACCCTTCTGGTCTCCGGCACGGTCCGCTTCTATCACGGACGCCAGCTCGCCCCGCGAGAGTTCGTCATCCTGGCCGATCAGGACTCGGACGGCGATGAACCGCTCGGCGGCAGGGTGCTTCCGGTCTATCCCGCCACCGAAGGGCTGAGCCACAAGACGATCCGAGGGTTGGTCAACCGGCATCTCGAAGAGTTGGTCAGCCTCGCACCAGACGTTCTTCCGGAGACGCTGCGAGGAGACGGGCTTCCGTCGCTGCCCGAGGCGCTCGAGGCGGTTCACCGCCCTGACTCTCTCGAGGACGCCGAACGCGGGCGGCGCCGTCTCGCCTTCGATGAACTGCTGGATCTGCAACTGATGCTCGCGCGGGCCCGGCTCATCGCAAAGCGGGGACGGAGCGGCGTAGCCTTCCAGATCCGGCACGACCTCACCCGTGGTTTGGCGCAATCGCTTCCCTGGAAGCTGACGGCCGATCAGAAGCGTGCCATCCGTGAGATCACTGCCGACATGACCTCGCCGGAACGAATGCACCGGATCCTCATGGGCGACGTGGGGACCGGGAAGACGGTCGTGGCGTTGTTTGCCATGCTGCTCGCTCTGGAGAACGGCTACCAGGCGGCTCTCATGGCCCCGACCGAGTTGCTGGCCGAACAGCATGGCGCAACGCTCACCGAGCTGCTCGCGCCTTTGCGGATTCGACCGGAGCTTCTCCTCGGTCGTCTTTCCAACGCCGAGAAGGCCGATCGGCGGAGCCGGCTGTCAAACGGCAGTCTCCGGCTGGTGGTGGGCACCCATGCGCTGGTTCAGGAGAGCGTGTCCTTCCAGCGTCTGGGTCTGGTCGTGATCGATGAGCAGCACCGCTTCGGCGTCGAGCAGCGGGCGGCGCTGGTCGCAAAGGCGCGGCACCCGATGTACTGCTACTCACCGCGACCCCGATCCCTCGTTCGCTCGCCCTCACCCGGTTTGGAGATCTCGATCTTTCCGCCATCAAGACCCGTCCGCCGGGCCGCGGCAAGGTCAAGACCGGCGTACGCACCGCGAAACAGCGGGACCAGGCGTTCGCCTTTGTGCGCGAGCAATGTCTCGCGGGACGCCAGGCCTACGTCGTGTTGCCGGTCATCGAGGAAACGGAGCGGGCCGACTTGAGGGCCGCGACCACCATGGCCGAGCTGTTGAAGCAGAAGTGGTCTGACGTGACGGTGGGACTGGTACACGGCCGGCTCAAGCCGGAAGAGCGGGACCTCGAGATGCGGCGCTTCCGCGCCGGCGAGACCCAGGTACTGGTGGCCACGACGGTCATCGAGGTCGGTATCGACGTGCCGAACGCCACCGTGATGCTCATCGAGCACCCGGAGCGGTTCGGCCTCGCCCAACTTCACCAGCTGCAGGGGAGAGTTGGTCGCGGGTCTTCCGAGAGCTTCTGCATTCTCCTCACCGACGGCTCGCCAGCACCTCGGCTCAAGGCGTTCGCCGCGACCGAAGACGGGTTCAAGATCGCCGAGCTGGACCTGCAGGAGCGGAAGATGGGGGACCTGATCGGCGCTCGTCAGGCCGGGAGCTTCGACCTGAAGCTTGCGCGGTTACCGGACGACGGGGACTTGCTGGAACAGACGATGGAGATCGCGAGGACTGATTCTGGAAGGAGACCCGTTGCTGGTCCAGAAACGTCACGCCGCGTTGAAGCAGCGGGCGCTGGGGCGGTATCCGAGGGCGGTGGAGTTGTTTCGGACGGGATGAGATTGCAACGGCGCCTTCTCTCGAATGGCTCGCGAATGGGGGCCTCGGAATGACTCAGTGCGCAATAACTCGGTACTCGGTACTAGGTACTCAGGTACTAACACTAAAACTCCACCCTAAACCCAAGCCTCGTCTGACTCCCCACCACACGTCACCTCCGGCTCGAACGGAATGTTCTTGGGCGGATTCTTGGGTCGGGTCAGCTCCCAGACAAACAGCGCGGCGGAACCGAGTAGAGTCACTTCGCCGCCGTAGAGCCAGAGGCGGGCCTGGTCGTCGTAATGGAGTGTGGTCTGGTAGAGATCCTCTGCCACCGGATCCTCATAAGCGCCATCGGAGCCGCGGGTGCAGCGAGAGGGATCACTGAAGCAGAGCTTCTGGAGATCGTCGTAGCTCTCGTCGGCCTTGTCGTGGGTGTGTCGCCGCCTTGATGCTCATCCCGGCCGCGAGTCCCAACAAAAGGAACTTGCCGTACTTCACGTAGAACGGTGACGAGTGGTGGTACAGGGTGTCCTGCGGCGCCTGCGCCGCCAGCGGAGCGGCAAAGCCGAGCGTCACCGCGGCGAGCAGAGCGACAAGCAGACAGCGACTCCCCGGGCATCTCATATGCTGAATCGGGAGAGTTGCCCTTCGGCGCCGACACCGAAGAGAGTCGAGTCATTCATCAGAAAGGGCGCCACCTCGACCGGGCGCCCGACACGAACTTTCCAAGCCTCGGCCCCGGTGGAATCGATCGCGTGGATATCACCATCCGCCGCTCCAACAAGAATCCAGTTCTTCAGGAAGACCGCATCGGTCGTAACCGGCATGTCGAGCGCGGCGATGCGGTCCAGGGTCGGTTCGCCGCTGAGCAGGACGCGATAGATCGAGCCGATCCGGGTCACGACGATCAACGTATCTCCCCGCAAGGCCGGAGACTGCAGCACGGGCGCATCCACCCGGAGCCGCCATTCGGTGCGGAGAGTGGCACGGTCTACTGCGATAATCGCCGAGTCGGCGGTGACGCCGATGACCTGGCTGTCCCGTTCGACCCATTCGGTGACCAGAATCCCCGGCGAGCGGACCCGGGCGGTCACGTGCCCGTTTCGCCGCTCGACCAGGAACAGAGAATCCAGTGAGGCCACCAGGAGGTTTTGCTGGTCCGCCGCCACCGGCGGCACCCGAGTCCTGCCGAGGTGGGTGCGCCACTGGATCTTGCCCTTGTCCGGGTCGAGTGCCAGCAACGTCCCCTCGCGATTCATCACGAACAACTGACCATCGATCAGGCGAAGAGGAACGTCGACGTATCCCGTCCCCGTGGTCCACTCTTTCCCTCCGCTGGTCGGATGGATTGCGTGGACCTGGCCTCCTGGCTGATCGGTCGCGGCATAGACTAATGTCGGAGAGCGCAGGACTCCCGCATTCCCGGGCCCGGAGAGCCGGACCACCCAGCGATTCTTACCCGACGCGAGGTCCACCGCGGTGAGCCGCCGGTCGGTGCCGGTGACGTAAATGCAGAGACTGTCCACGGCCAGCGGTCCGCTGGGTCCCCGCACCGAATGGCGGCTCCAGACCTGAGTGAGCGGTGTGTTGGCCACGGGGACCGGCATCGAGAGCGTGGGAGGCGTAAAATCCGGTTCGGGGCGATATCCACCGCAGGCCGCGTTGACGCTCCCCACCAGCAGCGCTAGACTCCACGCCCCCAACCGAATTCGTTTCCATCCTATAGCCGAACGCTCATGACGATTGCCCGGATCGAGGATCTGAAACTGCACGTGGGCCAGCCGGTGACGGTAAATGGCTGGGTGACCACGACCCGTTCCAGCGGCAAGATCGCCTTCGTCGTGCTGCGCGACGGGAGCGGTTTGGTTCAATGCGTTCTGGCCAAGAAGGAAGTGCCGGAAGAGTCCTGGAATCGCTTCCAGGCCCTTACGCAGGAGACCAGCGTTGCCGCGACCGGCATCGTGCGGGAGGACGCGCGCAGTCCTGGCGGGTTCGAGTTGCAGCTGTCGCAGATTGAGATCCTGGGAACGAGCGTGGATTATCCCATCACTCCTAAAGAGCATGGGACGAGTTACCTCTTCGAGCATAGACACCTCTGGCTCCGGAGCTCACGCCAGACCGCCATCGCGCGGGTGCGGCACGAAGTCATCCAGGCCATCCGGGACTTCTTCTACAATAACGGCTTTACGCTGGTCGATACCCCGATCCTGACCGGGTCAATCGGGGAGCAGGCCGGTGAACTGTTCAGTACCGACTACTTCGATTTGGGCAAGGCCTATCTCGCACAGACCGGGCAGCTCTATGTAGAAGCCGCCGCCGCGGCGCTCGGCAAGGTCTACTGCTTCGGCCCCACCTTCCGTGCGGAAAAGTCCAAGACTCGCAGGCACCTCACCGAGTTCTGGATGGTCGAACCCGAAGTCGCATTCAACGATTCCGATGCCAACATGAGGCTCCAGGAGCAGTTCATCAGCTACATCGTCGAACGGGCCCTGGAACGTCGCCAGGAGGAGCTCAAGCTGCTGGAGCGCGATACGGCGCCTCTGGAAAAGATCAGTCCGCCATTCCCCAGGATTTCCTACACCGATGGGGTTGCCCGGCTCAACGCGCTGGGTTCGGACATGAAATGGGGCGCAGACCTGGGCGGCGACGACGAGACCACCCTGGCGAAGGAACACGAGAAGCCCCTGCTGGTCTTCAACTACCCGAAGCAGGTCAAAGCCTTCTACATGAAGGAAAATCCCGACGATCCCCGGACCGTGCTCAACAACGACTGTCTGGCGCCGGAAGGCTACGGCGAGATCATCGGCGGCTCACAGCGCGAGGACAATTACGACCGCCTGCTCGCCCGGATCAAAGAACAGGGACTCGACCCGGATGCCTACCGCTGGTACCTCGATTTGAGGAAATACGGAACCTTCGTCCACTCCGGCTTCGGACTCGGCGTCGAGCGGACGGTCGCATGGATCTGCGGCGTGCCGCACGTGCGTGAGTGTATCGCGTTTCCGCGGCAGGTGCATCGGATTTACCCGTAGACCATGGCTCGACGGTGGCTGCCGTAGGTCAGTCAGCCGTAAGCTGTAAGCCGTTAGCTGTTAGCTGTTACCGTTCACCACTTACCCACTACTCACACTTACCACTTATCCAATCTGCCCTTCTCCCGTCTCCCTTCTCCCGCTGTTTCACCTCCTCCCACAACCCGTCCAACACCTCCAGCCCCGCGGTCGCCATATCGATGCCGCGTTGGGTCGCGAGACGCTCCAGGGCTTCGAACCGGGCGCGGAATTTTCGGTTGGCGCGGTCCAGCGCCGTGTGAGGCTGCACTCGAAGCTTCCGCGCGAGATTCACGACCGCGAATAGCAAATCACCGATTTCGTCGATGATCTCATCAGATGCGGGTGGACTCCGGTCACCGGTCGGATCGTCCGGTCGGACGCAGTCCGCCTCCGTCCGTCCTGCTCGCCCCTGATCGCCTGTTCCACCTCCCCCAACTCCTCCGCCACCTTCGCCAACGGCCCAGATGCATCCGGCCAGTCGAAGCCAACGGTCGCGGCGCGTTCCTGGAGGCGATAGGCCAGCAGAAGGCCGGGCAGAGCAGAGGGTAAGCCGGCGAGGACGCCGTTCGGGTTCTCCCGCCGCTTCAGGGCTCCCCAATTGGTCGGTGGCCCCAGATCGAAGAGATGAGGGTGACGCCGCTTCATCTTCTTCTCGAGGTCGTCGGCGATCTGATCCGCGGTGAATTCGTCGTGCTCGTCTGCGAGGACCAGCTGCCAGGCCAGGTGGAGCAGCAGGTCCGCGACCTCGTCCCTGATCGCGGCGCGATCGTTGTCGCTCAAGGCCTGGTCCAGCTCGAAGACCTCCTCGACCAGGTAAGGTCGCAGGGTTTCCCGGGTTTGAACCCGGTCCCAGGGGCACCGCCGGCGGAGGTCCTGAACCATCGCGACAGCACGTCCAAGCGCTGAATTCTCTTGCATTTATCCTCCTTCGCCCGATAGAATACGCCGCCGGCCAAGAACGATGTCAATTCCGGACGAGACGGCGCGGGCGTGGGCCGAGATCAAGCCTCGACGCCCTGGTCGCCAACGCCCGCACGGTGGCCGGAGTTTCCGGCGCCCGCCTGCTCCCCATGGTCAAAGCGAACGGCTACGGCCTCGGTGCGTCGATCATCGCCCGGGCGCTCGAGGCGGTCGACCCGTGGGGCTTCGGTGTCGCCACGGCGGAGGAAGGAACCTCACTTCGCGCCGCCGGCATCGTCCGACCCATCCTGGTCTTTGCGCCGCTGCACCCCCGCCTCATCTCACGTTACCTGGCCCAGGACCTTCGCCCGACGATCAGCGATCTCACGGCGCTGGACGCCTGGATCGCGGAGGGCAGCAATCGGTTTCACGTAGAAGTTGACACCGGGATGTCCCGCACCGGGTTCCGCTGGGACGATCAATCGGGCTGGCAGAATCTGCTCCGATCCGCTCCCGGGTTGGAAGGCGTGTTCACTCATTTCTACGCCGCCGAGAGCGACAGCAAGTCGGTCGACACTCAATGGGAGCGGTTGCAGCAGGTTGTCGCATCGCTGTCGGGGAAGGGAATCCTGGTCCATGCCGCCAACAGCGCAGCAGCGCTTCGCGGTCGGGCTTATGCCGGAGATCTCGTACGCCCCGGCATCTTTCTCTACGGAGGAGGAGCGGGAGGCCCGGTTCCTGAACCCGTGGTCAAGCTGCGCACTCGGGTCCTAGCGACCCGCCGGATCAACCTCGGCGATACCGTGAGCTACGGCGCCACCTGGGCCGCGCCCGCCGAGACCCTGATCGCAACACCTCGGCATCGGCTACGCCGACGGAGTACCTCGCAGTCTGGGTAATTCCGGCATCGTAGAGTTGAGAGGGAAACTTGCGCCGGTGGTCGGGCGGGTGACCATGGATTACACGCATGGTCGCCTGTGAGGGTCCCTGTGCGGTGGGAGATATCGCGACCGTTTACGGCGGACTCGTCTCGCTGGACCAGCAGGCTGAACGAGCCGGGACCATTTCCTACGAACTACTCACATCGATCGGCGCGCGACTGCCGCGCTGCTATGTCTGAGTCACGATCGGAACAATGAACCCTCACTTTGCTTCGCTGGTTACCGGCCTCGCCTACCAGGCGGATCAGGCCCTCAATGGGAATATCCCTCCGCATCCGGGAGGCGAGACGGTCAACGCGCGCGACGTGGCACGCACCCTGATCGACACCCTGGGCATGCTGGAGGAGAAGACCGCGGGGCAGCTCGACGAGGACGAGTCGAATTTGCTCGCAAGTGCTCTCACCGCCTTGCGGTTCCGGTTCGTATCCACGGAGAAGAGAAATTGAAGATGCCGATTGCAGATTTCAGATTGCAAGCTGACTCCAGCCCATCCGTCAATCTTCAATCTGAAATCTTCAATCTGCAATCGCGCCATGAAACGGGCCGCCCTGATTGTCCTGGACGGCGTCGGTATCGGGCCCGCCCCCGACACCGACCAGTACGGCGATACCGGCAGCGACACGCTCGGTAACGTCTCGCGCGCTGCGGGTGGCCTTGCGCTTCCTCATCTCGAGGCGTTGGGGCTCGGCTGCTGTGCTCCTCTCGCCGGAGTGCGCGCGGTAGAGCAGCCCGCGGCGGCCTGGGGCATTGCCCAGCCGATCAGCGCCGGGAAGGACAGCACGACCGGCCACTGGGAGCTCTGCGGCGTGGTGGTCGATAAGCCATTCCCCACCTACCCGAACGGTTTCCCTCAGACTTTCCTCGACGAGTTCTCGGTGCGGACCGGCCGCTCGGTGCTGGGCAATCGAGCCGCCTCCGGGACCGCGATCATCGACGAGCTCGGTTCCGAACACATGCGCACCGGCGCCTGGATCCTCTACACCTCCGCCGACAGCGTATGCCAGATCGCAGCCCATGAGGCGGTGGTCCCGCTTCATGAGCTCTATCAGGCTTGCCGGGTCGCGCGCGAGCTGCTCACCGGGACCGATGGAGTCGCCCGGGTCATTGCCCGCCCCTTCATCGGCTCGCCGGGTGCCTGGCAGCGCACGGCGCACCGGAAAGACCTGAGCCTCCCGCCGCCGGGTCCCACGCTGCTCGATCATCTCGCCGATGTCTACGTACCGCGTATCGGCATCGGAAAGGTGGACGATCTCTTCGCCGGACGCGCGATCACCAGCATTCACATGGCGAAGAACGGCGAAGCGTATCAGGGAATCATTTCTGCGCTGCGGAACATGTCGCGCGGGTTGTTGTTCGCCAACGTGGTCGAATTTGATCAGACCTGGGGGCATCGCAACGACCTCGCGGGATACCTGGCCGGGCTGCGGGAACTCGACGCCGCGATCCCCCATTTGCTGGCGCCTGTACGGGAGGACGACCTCGTTATCTTTACCGCCGATCATGGGAATGACCCGACGACCCCTCGACGGATCATTCTCGCGAGGTGGTGCCGGTGCTGGTGTACGGCCCGCGAATACGCCGGCGTCCCCTGGAGTACGCTCGACGTTCGCGGACATCGGGCAGACGGTCGCAGAATTTCTCGGCGCGGCGCCCCTGCCGGCCGGCCGATCGTTCCTGACGGAGATCTGGGATGGATGACGTCCTCCTGCGAGCCGCTCGCGAGGCGCAGGCGCGTGCGTATTGCCCCTACTCGCGGTTCGCGGTAGGTGCGGCGCTCGAGGCCGAGGACGGACGAATCTTCGTCGGATGCAATGTGGAGAATGCGTCGTACGGTTTGACCCAGTGCGCCGAGCGCGCTGCGGTCACTGCGGCAGTTTCCGCCGGAGCGAGACGCTTTCGTCGTTTGGTGCTGGTAACCGAAGCGGAACCTCCGGCGCCGCCTTGCGGGGCGTGCCGGCAGGTGCTGGTCGAGTTCGGGAGAGACTTGAAGATCGAGAGCGTGGGGACCGCCAGCCGGCAGGAGTGGCTGCTGGCAGCGTTGCTGCCTGAGCCATTCGACGGCGGCTCCCTGGGTATCGGCTGAACCTTGTTCAAAAAGACTGAATGGGACTGAAGAAACTCCTTCTGGGCTGGGTCATTGTGGCGCTGGTCGTGGCTGCCTGTCAGGAACAGCTGACGGCACCAGCCGACTGTCCCGCTCTGTGTCCCGGTGGCTGACATCATTCGGGATACGGTGCTCGACCCGATCCCCGATGCCGACAGCAGTTTCGAGGGATACGTGCTTCCGGGGCAGGGCACCACCATTCGCGTCTCGAATGGGCTGCCCGCGAGCGAAGACCGTGGAGTGATCCGGTTCAACACCCGCCCGGACTCCTTGTTCCTCCGCGACACGCTGCGAACCTACACCATCGACTCGGCGACGATCGAGTTCACCATCACCCGCCGCGACACGACCGTCGGCGGACTGAAGATGTATCTCTACCGCCTGCCGGCGACGACCGACACCTCGGCCACCTTTGCCCAGGTGGCCGCGGACCTGACTCCGGGCAACCTGCTGGACAGTGTCCTGGTGGACGACACCGCGGATACTCCTCTCGTTCGGGTGGTGTTCAAGGACACCACCACGTACAAGGTGAGTATTCCCGCGGCGGACAGCGGAGTTCTCGCGATAGGACTGGCCATGGCGGCTGCCTCGCCGACGGGGTGCGGGTCGGCACCATCCTCACCGGCTCCGCCGCGCCGGTCTTCACCACCTTCGTCAACGTGGACATCGCGGATACGACGCTGCAGAAGCGGTCGATTCATGCTCAACCCGAAGTTCAGCGACTTCGTCTCCCAGAACCCGCCGACTCTCGATCCCGACCTGCTCACCACCGGGGGCGCGCCGAGCGCCCGGTCGCTGCTCCGGTTCGATTGGCCGAATTTCATTCGTGATTCGGGTCAGCTGGTCCGGGTGACTCTGGAGCTGATACCCACGGCGCCGATAAATGGCCTGCCCAACGATCCCGCGTTCCTCGAGGCGCGCATCGTCCTGTCGGACCTGGGATCGAAGAGCTCGCTCTCCCAGAGCACTTTTGCGGAATTCGAGTTGCCGGAAGCGTCGTCCGACACGGTGAACTTCGAAATCGTCTCGCTGCTGAGCGCATGGCAGACGATCCCCACCATCCCTCATGCCCTGTCGCTCTCTCTCACGCCCGAAGGGAGCAGCTTCACCCGGGCGACCTTCGGCTCGACTCGAACGCCGGGTAAGAAACCGCGCCTCAAGGTGACGTACGCCGTGCCCTTCCGCTTCGCGAGGCCCTGAGTGCGCATCCACCTGTGGCGGGCCGCATCTCTCCTGACGCTCGTGGTGCTGGGCGGAGCCATTGAGCTCCAGGCTCAGTCCTCGATGTTTGGAACTCGCGCGGTGGGCTTCCCCAGTCGCTGGCTGAGCGCGCGCGCGCGCGGCACGGCCGGTGCCTTCGGCGTCTTTGATCCATTGATCGGGAATCAATCCGGCGGCGCTGAGCGCAGGCCACCCGGGTTACGGTCAACTTCGTGGCGACGCCCGGCAGCCGGCATTGGGAGACCCCGGCCGGCGACGCCACTGCTGAAGGAAACCCGCTTCCCGATGGTGGGTCTGGTCGGGCCGATTCCCAAGTGGCCTGTCTGGCTGGGGATCAATTTCGGAAGCTACGCCGACCGGGATTTCCGTCTCTTCACCAGCGACACCATCCAGATCCAGGAGCCGCCCGTAGGTCCGATCGATAGCGCGGTGGTGTTCGACACCCTGCAGTCGCTGGGCGGCATGAATGAAATCCGTCTCGCGCTGGCCTATGACAAGCTACGAGGAACCTCCCTCGGCGGGGCATTCTATCTCCTGACCGGTTCCAGCCGAATCGACGCGCGACGCAGCTTCGACGACTCGGCGTTCGCACATATCCGGCAAACCGCGGAGCTGTCGTTCTCCGGCGTCGGCTTTGCTCTTGGAATCGTTCAGGACGTGACCAAGAACTTCCGGATCGCGGCGTCGGTCCGCTCCGACGGAAGCGCCGCCGTCAAGCAGGACTCGAACGAGACGGCATCCGGGCATATCGATCTGCCCTATACCTTCGCCGGCGGCATGGAATTCACCGTTACCAAGAAGCTCGACGGCGGCGGCTCAGGGCGTCTACCGGACCTGGTCGGGCGCAAACAGCGATCTCATCAAGGCAGGGCGGCATAGGCTCGGTCAACAGCCTGGATCTTTCGTTGGGTGCCGAGTACTTCACCAATCTGAAGCGCCCGGCCCAGCTTCCCATTCGGGTCGGGGCCCGCTATGCGAAGTTGCCGTTCCCGCTCAATACAGACGGCAGCCCTGAAGAGTTCAGCCTGACCGGTGGAACCGGATTGCGCTTCGCGAAGGACCGAGCCGGCGTGGACTTCAGCCTGGAGCGAGCCTGGCGGAAGCAGAGCGGGGGCTACAAGGAACAGGCGCTGCTGCTGTCGGTCGGCGTCACCGTCCAGCCGTGACGGCCTCTTCCGCCTTTCCGTCCCATGCCGCCATCTTTCCCCGATGAAAAGCGTCTACATCGAAACCTACGGCTGCCAGATGAACGTGGCGGACACCGAGATCATGCTCAGTGTCCTTGCAGCGTGAGGGTTTCGCTCAGACCGAGACTCCGGACGGTGCCGACCTGCTCCTGGTGAACACCTGCGCGGTGCGCGACAACGCCGAGCAGCGAGTCATCGGGCGGCTGGGAGAGTTGCAGCGCTACAAGCCGGCCGGCGGCGTGCTGGGCGTGGTAGGCTGCATGGCGCAGCGCCTGGGTCCTACCCTGCTCGGAGCGGGTCCCCAAGGTGGACATCGTCGCCGGGCCCGACGCCTATCGAAATCTCCCTGCGCTGGTCGCGCGCGGCCTCCGCGGGCCAGCGCACCAGCGACACCGAGTTCCGCACCTGGGAGCACTACGAAGACGTTCCGCCGGTCCGGGAGACGGCCGCGAGCGCCTTCGTCACGGTGCAGCGCGGCTGCGATTACAAGTGCACCTTCTGCATCGTTCCGTATACGCGGGGACCCGAGCGCAGCCGTAAACTGGAGGACGTGGTCCGCGAGGTCGCCGGCCTGGCCGAACAGGGCACCAGCGAGGTCACGCTCCTTGGGCAGACGGTCAACAGCTATCACGACGGCACCCACGATTTCGCGGATCTGCTACGCGCGGTCGGCGCGGTGGACGGTATTCGGCGGCTGCGCGTTCACCAGTCCGTACCCCACGGACTTCACCGATCGGGTCATCGAAGCGATGGCCGACGGTGCCCGCGGTCTGCGAGCACGTCCACCTGCCGGTGCAGAGCGGCTCCAACGCGGTGCTCCGTCGCATGCTGCGCCGCTACACCCGGGAGCGCTACCTCGAGGTGGTTGCCCAGCTCCGGGCGGCAATTCCCGGCATCACCTTCTCGACCGACATCATCGTCGGCTTCCCGGGGAGACCGAGGAGCAATTCGAGGAAACGCTCTCGCTGGTCGCCGAGGCTGAGTTCGACGACGCCTACACCTTCAAATACTCGGTGCGGGAAGGAACCCCGGCGGTCCGGATACCGGGCCACATCGCGGACGAGGTGGCTGGCGAGCGGCTCGAACGGCTCATCGCCGCGGTGCGCAATCAGGCGCGGCGCAAGAACATGGGACGGGTCGGCACGGTCCACGAGGTCCTGGTCGAGCGCCCGGCGCGACGCGGCGACCTGCTGCTCGCCAGGACCCGCACCAATCTCATGGCCCTGGTCGACTTGCCCGCCGAGGCGATCGGCGAGTACCATCAGGTCCAGCTCACCGGCACCACGGGTTCCACCTTCACCGGAGCGGTCGCGAGGCCGTCCCTGGCGGTGCTATGATCCGCAACCTGGTCGAAGACCACGCCCGCGAGCTCTATTGCGGAGATCCGGGACCGGTTTCCCGATTTCTGCGGCTGCGAGACCTGCACGCAGGACGTGCTGATCTACGCGCTGAACCGATTGCCCCCGCGGTATGTCGGCGGGAGGGAAGGGACAGTGGTCACCGACGTGAACCTGGACAAGGATCAGAACCGCGCCGCGATCGAGGTCGCTCTTATGGAAGGGATCCGGAAGGTGACTCTGGCTCCGCGCTGCGAGAGGAGACGCACCAAGAAAGTGTGAGGGAGCGGCCGCGGTGAGGCCGCGGCCAGTCATACTGCTGATGTTCGCCTACGGGGCCGGTCTCGCGACCGGCCTCGCGCGTTTTGTGGATCCGTGGACGCTGATTCCGCTCCTCATCGTCGGGGTCCTAGGGCGGAAGACGCTGAGCGGGTTCGTGTGTCTCGCCGCGATGCTCGGAAGTGCCGCGGGCGCGCTCGCCAAGTGGGAGGATGGGTCGAGCTGCGCGGCACGGCTGCCGAGTGTCGCTGTGAGCCTGACGGTGGTCCTGGAAGAGCCGGTGTCCGAGAGCGGTGGCGTGGGCTTGGCGTCGCCGGTTGGCGCCGGGTGCCACGGCGTCATCGCGGTGCGTTGGCCGGTCGGCTCCGCTGCCACGGCCGGATCCCGTGTTCGAGTCACCGGACGATGGATCAAGGATCCCGAATCGGGGATTCGGCCGAGCGGTTTGTTCCTGGTCCAGAGGAGCAGCACCATCGCCGGTCGCCCCTCATTGCCGCAGCGGCTCAAGTCCTGGATCAGGCAGACCTCGTCCACCCTCTACGGCACTCGGGCTGGAATCGTGGATGCACTGGTGCTCAATGCCCGGGGCGGCATGAGCCAGGAGCTGCGCGACCAGTACACTCAGTCGGGACTGGTCCACATCCTGTCGATTTCCGGTTTTCATGTCGGATTGATCGCCGCGTGGGTGTTGCTGCTGCTGCGCGGGGTCGGAGTCGCCCGAATCCCGGCGATGCTGGGTGCCGCGGGCGTCAGTGTTCTCTACGTCCTGTTCCTCGGCTGGCCTCCTCCCGCCGCCCGGGCTGCCGCACTCGCCACCATGCTCGCGCTTGTGCCGCGCGCGACAACGGCAGCCACAGACTCAGGCTCTCCTCGCGGCGACTTGCCTCGGTGTCATGGTGATTGATCCCTGGTCCGTGCTGGATCTCAGCACCTGGCTCTCGGCCGGGGCCTTGTGGGGTGCGGTGACCTTCGGACGCTGGAGCGATCGTGCGCTGGGGAGCGGCTGGTGGTGGCGAATGCTGAGTTCCTCGCTTGGAGCGACTCTGGCCACGGCGCCGATTACAGCCGGCGCCTTCGGGACGGTTTCCCTGGCCGGGATCATCCTCAACTTCCTTGCGATTCCGCTCGCGGCACTCGCGGTACCGGGAATACTCGCCAGCCTCATCATGACTCCGCTGTCTGCTCACGTCGCGGCGTCACTCGCCACCGGCTCGGGTCTCGCCCTGGAGGGACTGGATTTCCTGGCGAGGTGGGGATCCCGCTGGCCCGGCGCCTGTGTCTGGCTCCCGGCCGAATGGAAATCCAGCTTACCATGGCTGGCGGTTCTGGCGGTCGCACTCTGGGGAATGGCAGGTGGAACGACCGCGACTGAAGCGTTGCGGCGCTGGGCTCTGACTCTGGTGTGCGCCGTCTGGGCCGGGAACTTCGCGGCACTCTACGACGCGCGCAGTGACAACCCCTCGGATTTGACGTTACATTTTCTCGACGTAGGGCAGGGCGATGCGGCCGTCTTGCGCACGCCCGGCGGCCACTGGGTGGTGGTGGATGCGGGTCCCCGATCCGACAAGTGGGATGCGGGCCGACGGGTCGTGGCCCCTTATCTTGCCCGACATCGTGCCGCGCGAATCGACGTGCTGGTGATTTCTCACGCCCACGCAGATCATCTCGGCGGCGTGCCTGCACTGCTCGATCGCTACGACCCGGGTCTCATTCTCGAGCCGGGCGAGCCGGTGCAGGACCCGTTGTATCTCGAGTTCCTCGACCGGGTCGCGGCGCACGGCCTCGTCTGGCGTCCCGGGCGTCCGGGCGATCACTTCGAGGTGGACGGTGTGCGCTTCTCGGTGCTGCACCCCGATACCGGCTGGACGCACTGGCGGGAGGACCTGAACGAAGATTCCCTCGTGCTCCTGGTGGAGTACGGAGCGTTCCAGGCTCTCTTCGCGGGAGACGCGGGGATCGTCGCGGAATCGCTGCTGATCCGTCGCGCCGGAGCGGTCGATCTCCTCAAGGTCGGGCATCACGGGTCGCGCACCGCGAGCGGCAATGCCTGGCTCGACCGGCTTCAGGCCAAGGCCGCGGTCCTGAGTGTCGGGAAAATCAACCGGTATGGCCACCCCAATCCGGAAACGCTCGAGCGGCTGGCCCGGCACGGCATTGCCATCTGGCGCACCGATCGTGACGGGACCGTGGACGTGGAAACCGACGGCCGTACCATGATCCTGCGTGGCAAGGGTCGCACCGAGCGGTATGATGTGACGGAAGCAACGCACTGAGCAGGGCTCACCCCAATCCCAACGGCCCCGTGATCAGCAATAGCCGAGTTACCACGATCGAGCGGTTCATCATCGACCAGGAAAGCAAGTATCCCGAGGCGACGGGCGAGCTGTCGAACCTGCTCTACGACATCGCGCTGGCAGCCAAGATCATCGCCGGGGCAATCCGGCGGGCCGGCCTGGTGAACATCCTGGGCAGCGCGGGACCGACCAACATCCAGGACGAGGAACAGCAGAAGCTCGACGTCTTCGCCAATGAGACGATGACCAACTCGCTCAATCACACCGGGCGAGTCTGCGTGATGGCGTCGGAAGAGGACGAACACATCATCCCGGTCCCGGATCAGTATCCGGCTGGGAAGTACGCGGTGTTGTACGATCCCCTCGATGGCTCGTCGAACATCGATGTCAACGGTGCCGTCGGCACCATCTTCAGCATCTATCGCCGGGTGACCACCGAGGGGCGGGGATCCGAAGCGGATGTGCTCCAGCCGGGCTGCAAGCAGATCTCGGCGGGCTATGTGATCTACGGATCGAGCACCATGCTGGTGTACACCACCGGTCAGGGCGTTGCAGGGTTTACTCTCGATCCTTCCATCGGCGAGTTCCTGCTCTCCCACCCCCGCATCGTCATGCCGCGGGTGGGCAAGTACTACAGCGTCAACGAGAGCAACTTCGCCCGCTGGAACAAGGGGATTCAGACCGCTGTCCGTGGCTTCCACGGCGATCGCCCGCAGGACATCACGGGCAAGAACAGCCGCTACATCGGGTCACTGGTGGCGGACTTTCACCGGAACCTGATCGCCGGCGGAGTCTTCCTCTATCCGGCGGACACCAAGAACACCCGGGGCAAGCTGCGCCTGCTCTACGAGTGCTCGCCCGATGGCGTTCATCGCCGAGCAGGCCGAAGGCTCGGCCACCGATGGGGTCAACCGGATCCTCGATATCGTCCCTACCGCTCTGCATCAACGCACGCCGCTGGTGATCGGATCACGGGAGGATGTGGGGTACGTGGCGGATACGTTGCGGCGGGTGGAGAGTGAGTCGTGATCGATGGTCGAACGAGTGTCATTCCGAGCGCAGCGGGAATCAGATACCGGCCCTTCGTTATCGGTCGGCACTGGGATTCCTCGGTCGCTCCGCTCCCTCGGAATGACAGCAGCTGCGTACCCTTCCCAATTAGGCTCAATGCCCCAGTCCCGTAAAACGCTCTACACCCCACCGACGCCCCGGCGACTCCACCACGCCGGGACCTTCCCGTTCACCCGCGGGATCTATCCCGGCATGTACACCGAGCGGCTCTGGACCATGCGCCAGTACGCCGGGTTCGGAACCGCCGAGGAGACCAACGCGCGGTTCCGTCACCTGCTCGCGGCGGGGCAGAGCGGACTGTCCACCGCCTTCGATCTGCCGACCCAGATGGGGTACGACTCCGACCATCCGATGGCGGAGGGAGAGGTGGGGCGGGTCGGGGTCGCCATCGACACGGTAGAGGACCTGGCGGCGCTGTTCCGGGAGATTCCGCTGGACAAGGTCTCCACCTCGATGACGATCAACGCCACGGCGGCGATCCTGCTCGCGATGTACGTCGTGGTCGGGGAAGAGCAGGGCGTAGCCGCGAGCAAGCTGCAGGGCACGGTGCAGAACGACGTGCTCAAGGAGTACATCGCGCGCGGGTACCTACATCTATCCCGGCGGAGCCGTCGCTCCGGCTCGCGGTGGATCTCTTCCGCTTCGTGGCGGACGAGAAGCTCAACTTCAATCCGATCTCGATCAGCGGCTATCACATGCGGGAGGCCGGGGCGACACCGGTGCAGGAGGTCGGCGTTCACGCTCGCCAATGCCATCGAGTACGTGAAGCGCGCGGTCGCGGCGGGCATTCGCGGTCAATCGCTTCGGGCCTCGGCTCTCGTTCTTCTTCGCGGCGCACAACGACCTGTTCGAAGAGGCGGCCAAGTTCCGGGCCGCCCGGCGGCTCTGGGCCAAGCTGGCGCGGGAGCGTTTCGGCGCCGACGACCAGACCTGCCGGCTCCGGTTTCCACACCCAGACCGGCGGAGTGACGCTCCAGGCCCAGCAGCCGTTGAACAATGTCGTGCGGGTCACGGTGCAGGCCCTCGCCGCGGCGATGGGTGGCACCCAGTCGCTGCACACCAACGGCTACGACGAGGCGCTGGCGCTGCCGACGGCGGAATCAGCGACGCTGGCGCTCCGGACCCAGCAGATCATCGGCTTCGAGAGCGGGATGAACCAGGTGGTGGATCCGCTCGGTGGGAGCTACTACGTCGAGGCGCTGACCAGCCGGATCGAGCAGGAAGCCGAGACGTTGATCAAGGAAGTAGACACGCTGGGCGGTGCCGCCGCGGCGATTCAACGCGGCTTCTTCCAGGAGGCGATCGCGAAGAGTGCCTGGGAGCTGCAGCAGAAACAGGAATCGGGGAGGTGACGGTGGTAGGGGTCAATCGCTTCACCGACGATTCGCCCATCCCTTCGATCGAACGGCCCGACTACTCGGCCCTCGCCGAACGCCAGAAGGCGCAACTCCGTGAGGTAAAGGCGAAGCGCGCCGCTCCCGCGGTCACCAAGGCTCTCGACGCCGTCGCCCAAGCCGCAGCCGGCACCGCACCACTGATGCCTCCCATCATCGAAGCCGTCCGCGCCCGCGCCACCCTGGGCGAGATCAGCGACACGCTGCGCAAGGTTTGGGGACGTACCGCGCGGTTTGATCCGCAGGTGTGTTGTCGTTTGGTTTGAGGCTGCCGGGTGCGAGCTTCGTGTGATGAAACACGAAGACACGAAGGGCACGAAGGACACTGAAGAACGAGCTTTCGTATCGTCGATTATCGGGGCCGCATTAGAGGTTCATCGTGCGCTGGGGCCAGGATTGCTCGAGTCAGCCATATGAAGAATGTGCTGTGTCAGGAACTTCGACTTGCGTAGGTGTTGCGGCTGTCGAGAGACAGGTACCTCTCGCCGCTGATCTGTACAAGGGTGTTCAACTGGATTGTGCTTATCGAGATTGACCTCCTCGTCGAAGATCGTCTAGTCGTCGAACTCAAAGGCGGTGTGAGCGCAGTCCCCACGAGTCGCAACGCTCTCAGCTGCTGCACCTACCTTCGGCTCCTTGATCGTCGCCTCGGGCTTCTGATCATCAACTTCATGAACCGATGCTTCGCTCAACGGTGTATCCGCAGAGGTAGTTAACGGTTGATAAGCCCTTGCTCGTGCCTCTTCGTGCCTTCGCGCCTTCGTGTTTCCCGAAGCCTCCGCCTCAGCAGTCTCAATCAGTAGAGGAGACCAACCTTGAATCGCCATCGGCAGGGCGGCTAAGTTATTGTCCTGTTTCCCCTTAGGGTAAACCGACCGAATGCCGACTTACGAGTACCAATGCCCTGAGGGGCATGAGTTCGAGCTGTTCCAGAAGATGTCCGAGAAGCCGCGTGCCAAGTGCCCCGTCATGCGGGAAAATGGCCACCCGGAAGATCTCGGGCGGGGCCGGATCTCGTCTTCAAGGGCTCGGGCTTCACATCACCGACTACGGGAAGGACGGGAAGGGGCGCAAGCGGACAAGGCGGACGCGGCGGACAAGCCTGCCCCGAGCGGAAGCGAGGGGCGGACCGGGCGGACAAGTCGGACAGGGCGGACAAGCATGCCCCGAGCCGGAAGCGAGGGCGGGTAAGCGGACCAGCCTGCTCCCAAGGCCGACGCGAAGACCGACTCGACCCCGGCCAAATCCCATAAGCCCCAAAGAAGAAAGCCGGCGAGTGAGCGATCTCATTCGGGAGGAGCTGCAGCGCGTCGCCGAGGTGCTGGGAGGCAACGGGGCGAGCTTCGTGCTGGAGCGGCCGCGGGACCAGGGTCACGGCGACCTGGCGACCAATCTCGCCATGGTGCTCGCCAAGGAGCTCAAGCAGAAACCGCGCGATCTCGCCCGCCGGGTGATCGAGGAGATCAAGCTCCCTCGCTCGGTCATCTCGAAGATGGAGATCGCCGGGCCCGGGCTTCATCAACTTCTGGCTGGCCGCCGACGAGCTCTCTGCACTTGCTCGCGACCATTCTCGCCCAGGGCGGCGCCTACGGTCGCAGCGACGATCGGCCGCGGCCACCGGATCAACGTCGAGTTCGTCTCCGCCAATCCCACCGGCCCGCTTCACGTCGGGCACGGCCGCGGCGCGGCGCTGGGCGATGCGCATCGCCGCGCTGCTCGCAGGCGACCGGCCACGAGGTCGTCCGCGAGTTCTACATCAACGACGCCGGGCACCCAGATCGACAAGCTGGCCCAGAGCCTCTGGGCCCGGGTGCAGCAGGCGGTGGGGCGCGAGCGCCGAGGTTCCCGAGGGCGGCTATCACGGCTTGTACCTGAATGGAGACCGCGGAACAGATCCTCGCCCAGGAAGGCAAAGGCTTCGCCGATCTGCCGGAGGCGGAAGGCATCCGCCGCTGTCGCGCGCATCGCGCTCGATCGACCCAGCGGCAGGAACAGGACGCGCTGCTGGCCGATTTCGGGGTCCGCTTCGACGGTGATGACCTCGGAGCAGTCAGATCTACGACTCCGGCAAGGCGCAGCACGCGCTCGACGTCGTCGCCAAGCGGGGCCTCACCTACGAGCAGGAAGGCGCCCTCTGGATCCGCACCTCCGACTTCGGCGACGACAAGGACCGGGTGCTTCGCAAGAGCGATGGCTCCTACACCTACCTCGCCCCCGACATCGCCTATCACCTCGACAAGCTGGAGCGCGGGTTCCAGCGCGCCATCGACGTCTGGGGCGCGGATCACCACGGCTACGTGCCGCGGCTCGCGCTCGCTGCTCAAGGCGATGGGGCACCCGGATGACTTCTTCGAAGTGGCGCTGGTCCAGCTGGTGAAGGTGGTGCGGGGCGGGGAAGAGGTGAAGATGTCGAAGCGCTCCGGCGAGTTCGTCACCCTGCGCGACCTGCTCGACGAAGTCGGCGTCGACGCGGCGCGCTACTTTTTCCTGATGCGACAGGGCAGCTCACCCTTCACCTTCGATGTGGACCTGGCGACCCGGCAGACCGACGAGAACCCGGTCTACTACGTCCAGATGGCGCACGCCCGGATGAGCGGCATCTTCCGGGTGGCGGAGCGGGAGCCCGAGTCGGTCTCGGGAGACGTGAGCCTCGAGGCGCCTCCCGGCGCCCGAGGACTCGGAGCTGCTCAAGAAGCTCGCGGTCTATCCCGAAGTCGTGGCCAAGGCCGCGCGGATCGCGCGAGCCGCACCGGGTCACCGATTACCTGGAAGACCTGGCGCGCCTCGCCCACGGCTGGTACCACAAGTGCCGAGTGCTCGGCGAACCGCCTGCCACCGAGGCGGCGCGCCTCGCACTGGCCCGCGCCGCCCGCATCGTGCTGGGCAACGGCCTCTCGCTGCTCGGCATCACCGCACCGGATCGGATGTGATATGAGCCTGCTCGTCGTTGGCAGTGTCGCGCTGGACTCGATCTCCACTCCCTTCGGCGAGGTGACCGACGCCCTGGGCGGCTCCGCGGTGTATTTCAGCGCCGCGGCGTCGCTGCTCGGTCCGGTGCGGGTGGTCGGTGTGGTCGGCAGCGACTATCCCGTCGCCGAGCTGCAACGGATCCGTCCCGGGGTCATCGACTGGTCCGGGGTCGAATCCAGCAAGGGAAAGCTTCCGCTGGCAGGGGAAGTACTCCTTCGACCTGAGCAGCCGAGAGACCCTCGACACCCGGCTCGGCGTCTTCGCCAACTTCCGCCCGTCGCTGCCCGCCTTCCTTCGCCGCGACGCCGTTCGTCTTCCTCGGCAACATCGATCCCGAGCTGCAGCTCTCGGTCTTGAACCAGATGGAGCGGCCCAAGCTGGTCGCCTGCGACTCGATGAATTACTGGATCGAGAGCAAGAAGCCGCAGCTGCTGGAGGTGCTGAAGCGGGTGGATACCCTGCTGCTCAACGACAGCGAGCTGCGCGGAACTCTCGGGAGACTGGAACGTGCACCGGGCCGGTCGCTGGGTCCTCGGTCGAGGGCCCCGTCGCGTGGTGGTAAAGCGAGGGGAATACGGCGCGCTGCTGATCGAGCCGGGAAGACCTTCTTCGTCCCGGCGTTTCCGCTCGAGGAAGTCTTCGATCCGACCGGTGCGGGCGACTCCTTCGCCGGCGGATTCCTGGGCTACCTGGCCCGGACCGGCGACCTTTCGAGCGAGGGACTGCGTCGAGCGATGGTCTGCGGCGCCGTCATGGGCTCGTACGCCGTCGCCAAGTTCTCCATCAGCGGATTCGACGGGGTGACGCCCGCATCAGCCTGCAACAGCGGATCGCCGAGTTCCATGAGCTGACCCACGTCGATCTCGCGGGAACCATCGGATGACCGAACGGCAATACGCGGCCGCGGGCGTCGATCTCGAAAGCGCCGAGGCCGCGAAGGAGCGAATCGGCCGGCTGGTAGCGGGAACCCGGACCGCGCTGTCGCTCGGACACGTCGGCGCCTTCGGCGGCATGGTGCGCGTCCCACCCGGGATGCGGAAGCCGGCGCTGGTGCTGAGCACCGACGGCGTCGGCACCAAGGTCCTGGTCGCGCTCGAGGCGGGACGCTTCGATACCGTGGGAGAAGACCTGGTCAACCACAGCGTCAACGACATCCTGGTTCACGCGCGCCCGCCCGATCGCCTTCATGGATTACATCGCCGGGTCGGCGCTCACGGTAGAACAGATCGCGGGAATCGTGGAAGGAATTGCCCGGGCCTGCCGCGCGCACGAAATGGCGCTGGCCGGCGGAGAGACGGCGCAGATGCCGGGACTCTATCAGCCGGGGCACTACGATCTGGCGGGCACCATCATCGGCGTGGTCGAGGAAGACGAGGCGCTGCACGGAGACAAGATCCGCCCCGGCGATCGTCCTGCTGGCGTACGCGTCCACCGGGCTTCACACCAATGGGTACACGCTGGCCCGCCGGATCATCTTCGACACGCTCAAGCTTTCAACTCGAGATCCCCTGCCGGAAACCGGCCAGACGCGTCGCCGACGCGCTCCTGGCCGTTCACAAAAGCTACTTCAAGGCGGTGTTTCCGGTCCTGCAGCACATCCATGGGCTGGCCCACATCACAGGCGGCGGAATTCCGGGAAATCTGGTGCGGATCTTGCCACCCGGTTGCGAAGCTGTTGTGCAGCAACGCAGTTGGGCGCTGCCCCCTTGTTCCGGCTCTTGCAGGACGCCGGAAAGGTGTCGTCCGCCGAGATGCATGGACGTGTTCAATCTCGGTGTGGGTATGATCGCCGTGCTTCCCCCGGCCAGATGAGTGCCGCGGAAACAGCGGCGGCGAACGACGGAGTCAAGACGTGGCTTCTGGGCGAGATTCGCTCGGGCTCCGGGGGGTGACCATCATCGATTGAGATTTCAGGAGGTCACGCATGCGATCGCCGTGCTACCGCTTCTTCTTCGCCGGCCCTCGCTCTTCTCCCGGGCGCTTCGCTTCTGGCGCAGGGCAATTCCGAATGCAGCGCCTACATCGGGCAACGACGCAAACATCTGTAATGCCGCCGTGGATGGAGCCGTGCTGTTTCATCCGGTGGCCGGCATGCTGGTGAGCGGTGGTAATCCGACGCTCGGCAGCGTGGGCACGCTGGGAGGCTTCCCGCACCTGACGACTTTCCGCCCGGGTAAACGCCACCAAGTTCCATCTCCCCGATCTGAATTACAACGGCACCGGCACCACGGTGGCCTCGGCGGATGAGATCGTGGCGCCGGCTCCTCATGGTTGACGCGGCGCTCGGTCTGTACAAGGGAATGAGCAATGGACTCGCTGGCCATCGACCTGTTGGGTTCCGCTCAGCTCCTGCCCACCAACCAGATCGACAATTTCAGCGTGGACAAGGACGCCACTTCGATCGGCGACGTCGCCCTCGGGTTTGGCTACGGCGCCCGGGTTGGCGTGATCAATCAGATGGGCGCGATTCCGGGGATCGCGGTTTCCGCGATGCACCGCAGCATTCCCAGGTGACCTACGGTGACGTCTCTCAAGGCAACCAGTACCGTTACGGCGTGGACCTGGACGCGACCAACCTCCGCGCCATGGCGGGCTATGGCTTCGGTGTCGCCAGCATCGGCGCGGGACTGGGCTGGGACAAAGTACACCGGGAAGCGCCGACATCGAATTCAACCCGACGGTCGGTCCGACTCAAGTCATTGTCCAAGGATCTCGACCAGGAACGGACGCTGGCATTCCTGGATGCCGGACTCAACTTCGGCATGCTCAACCTGGTGGGTGAGGTGGGCTGGCAGTTCGGGAAGGACCTGAACCTGAGCACCACCTTCGAGGACAACGACCCGAAGGACAACCGCCTGTTCGGCTCGGCGGCGCTGCGGTTCAGCTTCTAGTAGAACTCGAACTTCGTTCGATGAGGCCCGGCGAGACGCCGGGCCTCGCGTGTTATCCGCCCTTGTCAGCCCGCTGATCGCAGCAGATCTTCCGCAGTGTGAATCAATTCGATGCAATGGGCCGGGCCCTCGAACTCGCCTGGAATGGGTGGGGTCGGGTGGCACCGAATCCGCTGGTCGGCGCGGTGGTGCTCCAGGGCGATGAGCTGGTCGGGGAAGGGTTTCACGCCGAGTTCGGTGAGCGGCACGCCGAGGTGGCGGCGCTGGAAGCCGCGGGATCCCGGGCGGCGGGAAGCACACGTCCTGGTCACCCTGGAACCCTGCAACCACCAGGGGAAGCAGCCGCCCTGTACCGCGGCACTCATCAAGGCCGGCGTGCGCGAAGTTATCGCCGCCGTCGCCGATCCGAATCCCGAAGCGGGCGGTGGTGCGACAGCTCTGATCGCCCAGGGCATCAAGGTCGAAATCGGGCTCCGCGCCGAGGAGGCCTCGCGCCAGAACGCGCGCATTCCTGCACCAGTTCACCGGGACCGAGCGCCCCTTCGTCGCCCTCAAGCTGGCCACCACCCTCGACGGCAAGATCGCGGACCACGCCGGGCCGCTCCCGCTGGATCTCGGGAGCCAAGGCTCGCGAGTTCGTCCACTGGCTCCGCGCCGGCTACGATGCGATCGGTGATCGGTGGCTATACCGCCCGGACCGATGATGCGTCGCTCACCGCCCGGGGAAGCGTGGAACCCGGATCCCTCCCAAGCGGGTGGTGTTCGACCGGCTGGGAGATCCTCCCGCCAGCCTCACCCTGGTGAAGACCGCGCGGGAGATCCCCACGCTTCTGCTCACCACTCCGCAGGCTTCTCCCGCCAAGATGGATGCACTCGAATCAGCCGGGGTCGAGGTGCCACCAGAGCGCGTCGCTCACCGCCGCCACTGGACCTGCTGGGACGGCAAGGGTGTGCAGTCGCTGCTGGTCGAAGGAGGTGGCCGCATGGCCGGGGCGCTGCTCGCCGAAGGATCTGGTGGATCGCTACTACTGGATTCAATCCCCGGTCTGGCTCGGCGATGATGGGATTCCCGCGGTCGAGGGGATTCCGGTTCCCGCCTGATGGAAGCGGAGCGCTGGCAGGTGGTCGAGCGTCGCGCGCTGGGAGAAGACACACTCTCGTGGTGGATCGGGCGGGATGTTTACCGGAATCGTAACCGCGGTCGGCAGCGTTCGACGCGCGACTCAGGGCTCCGACGGACTGAGCCTCGAGATCGCGGCACCGTATGCCGATCTCGCGGCGGGCGAGAGCATTGCCGTGGATGGCGCCTGCCTCACCGTGGAGCGGATGGGAGAGGGGTGGTTCTCGGTCCACGTGATCAAGACCTCGCTCGAGCGGACCAACTTCGGATCGTTCGAGGCGGGCCGCAGCGTGAACCTGGAGCGTGCCCTCCAGGTCGGGGATCGGCTGGGCGGGCACCTGGTGCAGGGTCACGTTGACGGGGTGGGGACGGTGGAGCGGGTAAGCCAGCAACAGGACGCCCGGCTCCTCGACATCCGCGCCCCCGTCGAGGTGGCGCAAGTCTCTATTCCACTGGGGTCTGTGACGGTGGACGGGGTCAGCCTGACGGTCAACGCCTTACCGGCGCCGAATTTGATCCAGGTCTCCCTCATCCCGTTTACTTTACAGCATACGACCCTGGGCCAGCGGCAGGCGGGAGATAGGGTGCATTTGGAGGGCGACACGGTCGGGAAGTACGTCGAGGCATCTGCTAGGGAGAGGGAGTAATACAGTACCGAGTACCGAGTACCGAGCGAGTACCTAGGACTGAGGACCGAGTACTGACGTTCTGGCTACTGGCTAACGGCTACATCAGCCTAACAGCTCAACAGCTAACACCATGACCTTTGGAACGATAGAACAAGCCATCGACGACCTCCGGAACGGCAAACTCATCATCGTGGCCGATGATGAGGACCGGGAGAACGAGGGCGACCTGATCTGCGCGGCAGAGCTGGTCACCCCCGAGATGGTCAATTTCATGATCACCCACGCTCGCGGGCTGGGTGTGTCTCGCCCTGTCCCACGAGCGGTGCGACCAGTTGGGTCTCCAGCAGATGGAGAGCCAGAACTCCGAATCGATGCGGACCGCGTTCACCGTCACCATCGACGCGGATCATCGCTTCGGCGTCACCACCGGCATCTCGGCCTCCGACCGGGCCAAGACCATTCACGTCGCCATCAATCCCGGCGACGGTCCCTCCGACCTGCGCCGTCCCGGACACGTGAATCCGGTGCGGGCCCGTCCCGGCGGCGTGCTGCAGCGCGTGGGACACACCGAGGCCGCGGTGGATCTGGCTCGGCTCGCCGGTCTCTATCCCGCCGGAGTGATCTGCGAGGTGCTCAATCAGGATGGGCTCGAGCGCGCGGCGTCCTCAGCTCGAGGCTTTCGCGGCGGAGCACGGTCTCACCTTCGTCACGGTCGCCCAGCTGGTGGCGTACCGGCTCCGGATGGAGCAGCTGGTCCATCGTCTCGCCGAGGCGAAGCTCCCGACCAGAGTACGGCGAGTTCACGATCATCGGCTACAGCAACGACGTGGATCAGGCTCAGCACGTGGCACTGGTGATGGGCGACGTCGCGCGGCAAGCCCAACATCCTGGTGCGGATGCACTCCAAGTGTCTGACCGGAGATGTCTTCGGCTCCGAGCGCTGCGACTGCGGTCTCCAGTTGAGTCTCGCGATGGAGAAGATCGGCGCCGAGGGTGCCGGCGTCATCGTCTATCTGGATCAGGAGGGGCGGGGCATCGGGCTGCTCAACAAGCTCAAGGCCTACGCCCTGCAGGATGCCGGCGCCGACACGGTGCAGGCCAATCAGAAGCTGGGTTTCGCGCCGGATCTTCGGGACTACGGAATCGGCGCCCAGATCCTCCGGGACCTGGGACTTTCTTCCATCCGCGTCATGACCAACAATCCCCGCAAGCTGGTCGGCCTCGAGGGGTACGGCCTGCGAAATCGTGGAACGCATTCCGCTCGTCACCGATCCCAACCTCCAGAACCGGGCTTACCTCGACGCCAAGCGGGACAAGCTCGGGCATCTCCTCACTCACTGATCCGTGGCCGAATTTCGTGGCCGGCTGCGCGCCATCGGGCGCGTCGCGGTCCTGGTGAGTCTCTACAACGAGCTCGTGACGGCGAAGCTGCTCGAAGGGGCGCTCGCGTGCTGCCGGGAAGCCGGTATTCCGGAAACGGACGTTGACGTGGTCTGGCTTCCGGGCGCATTCGAGCTGGGCGCCGCTGCCTCGGTGGCGCGAGAGCGGACGTTACGCCGCCATCGTGGCGCTGGGGGCGGTGATCCGTGGCGAGACGGCGCATTTCCATTATGTCGCAGGCGAGGCCGCGCGCGGGCTCAATGAGGTCGCAGTCCGGACCGGCATTCCGGTGGGGTTCGGCGTGCTCACCACCGATGACCTGGACCAGGCGCTGGCTCGCGCAGGCGGTGCCGCGGGGAACAAGGGACACGAAGCGGCCGAGGCGGCGCTCACGGCAGCCGACGTGCTGGCGCAGATTCGAGCCAGCCGTGCTTAGAGCGGAGACCAAGGCGCGGGCCCGTGCGCTGCAGATGCTCTATGCGTGGGAGCTGACCGGCAACCTGCCGATATCGGAGACCGCCACTCGGCTCGCGCGGCTCACCGGCCCCGACCCCTGGTGTTCGATCGCGCCGAGGCGCTCGCGACCGGAGTGGTCGCCGGCGCAGAGAGCCTGGACCGGGAAACCGAGGCCGCGGCCGATAACTGGCGGCTCAGCCGCATCGGCACCGTGGAGCGGAACATTCTCCGCCTGGCGACCTACGAGCTGCGCCTGGGAGAAGAACCGCCCAAGGTCGTGATCAACGAAGCGGTGCAGCTGGCGCACTGGTTCGCCGGTGCGAAGGCTCCGGCCTTCATCAACGGTGTGCTGGACCGGATCGCTCACTCGCTGGGTCGCTTGTGAACATCCTGCTGGTGAACTGGCAGGATCGGGAAAATCCCCATGCGGGAGGCGCCGAGATCCATCTGTTCGAGATCTTCGGTCGCCTTGCGGCGCGAGGGCACCGGATCCGGCTGGTCGCCTCGGGCTGGCGGGGTTGTGCTCCGCGCGCCATGCTGGATGGCATCGAGGTACAGCCGCACCGGCGAGCGCAACAGCTTCGCGCTGCATGGGCAGGGGAGCGGTCCGTCGTGCGCTCGAGCCGAACGGCCCGACGTGGTGATCGAGGACATCAACAAGATCCCGCTGTTCCTCGCGGGACTCACCGATCTTGCCGCTGGGCGTCATCATTCCCCATCTGTTCGGCGCGCACGGTATTTCAGGAGGCCCCGTGGCCCATGGCGGCGCTGGTCTGGCTGCTGGAGCGGCCGATACCCAGCGGCGTACCGTCGAGCGGGATTCCACGCCATCAGCGACAGCACCCGAGACGATCTCGTGACGCGAGGAGTTCCCCGGGACCGGATCACCGTCATCCGGCCCGGCATCGACGCCAACGCCTTCCGACCCGACCCGTCCGTGCTCGCACCGCACCGCCATCTTTCCTTTATGTAGGGCGACTGCGGCGCTACAAGGGCGTGGATATTGCGATTCGGGCCCTGGCCGTGGCGCGAGAGCAACGGCCCGACATCGAATTGGATATCGCGGGGACCGGGGCCGACCGCCCACGACTCGAACACCTCGCGGAGCAGCTCCGCGTGAAGGGCGCGGTACGCTTCCGGGGCTTCGTGAGCGAGGCGGAAAAATTGCATCTGCTGCGGAGCACCTGGGCCAACCTGTTTCCCGTCGCCCAAGGAAGGGTGGGGCATCACCAACATCGAGGCCGCCGCGTCAGGCACGCCCTCTCTAGCCTCGGACAGTCCGGGGCTGCGAGATTCGGTTCGGGACGGAGAAACCGGATTCCTGGTGCCCCATGGCGACGTGAAGGCGATGGCCGCCCGCATGGTGGAACTGGCGGGCGATCAGGCCCTGGTGAATCGCCTCGGCGTTGGAGCCCGCCGCTTTGCCGAATCACTCAGCTGGGACGCCGCGGCGGACCAGACCGAGCGCTGGATCGAAGGATTGCTGGGCCATTCGGGGCAGTGGGCGGCGGAACCGCAGGAACCGAAGTCGAGCCGTTGAATCTGAGCAGACCGATAGCCGAAAGCCGATAGCCTCTGACCATCTGGAGGACTCTATGCAGACTACCATCACCGCTCGCCATTGCGAGATTTCCGACGAATTGCGGACCCGGGCCGAGGAAGTCCTGGGTCGTTTGGGCAGCCTGACGGACCGTCCGGTGGACGGCGCCGTTGTCTTCGATGTCGCGCCCAACCTCTGGCAGGTTGAAATCAGGCTGCACATCTCCCGCGGCGACATCTTCGTCGGAACCGGTGAGGAGAAGGACCACCGCATCGGCGCTGGACCGGGCGGAAGAAAAGTCCGCCGCCAGCTCGACAAGTTCGAGCCCGGCAAGAAGGGGCGGCGCCCATTGAAGGACGCCGTGTGACGATATCGCTGCGCGACCTGCTGTCGCGGCGGACCGATCCGCTACAGCTCTCTCCGCTCACCGGTGACCTGGGGCTGGACCGGCCCATTCCCGACTCGGAGGTCGCGAGCCCCGGCCTGGCGCTGGCCGGTTACACCACGCGTTTCGCCCCGCGCCGGCTGCACGTCCTGGGCGAGACCGAAATCAGTTACCTGAATTCGCTCACTCCCGAAGAGAGACGCCAGCGGCTCGAGGCGTTCTTCAACTTCGACCTGCCCTGCGTCTTCGTGACCAAGGGGCAGGAGGTGCCCCGCGAGCTGCTCGATCTCGCCCGGGTTCGCGGAGTGCCGTTGCTGTTGAGCCAGCTCAAGACGGCGGAGTTCTACCGCCGCATCAAGCCGCTGCTCGAAGAGGCGTTCGCGCCGCGCACCACGCTGCACGGCTCCCTCGCGGATGTGTACGGGGTTGGACTCCTGTTCGTCGGCCGTTCCGGTATCGGCAAGAGCGAATGCGTACTGGACCTGGTCGAGCGGGGACATCGTCTGGTGGCGGACGACGTGGTGCAGGTGACCCGGCGGGGAGCGATATCCTGATCGGCCAGGGTCATGAGCTGGCCGGCCACCACATGGAGATCCGCGGGATCGGGCTCATCGACATCCCCGCCTTGTTCGGGGTGCGAGCGGTGCGGCAGCAGAAGCGGATCGAAGTGGTGGTCCAGCTGGAAGACTGGGAGTCGGCCCAGGACGCCGACCGGACCGGCCTCGCCCAGCTGGAGACCACGATTCTCGAAGTTACCATTCCCAAGGTGATGATCCCGCTCAACCCGGGGAAGAACATCACCGTCATTTCCGAAGTGATCGCGATGATGCTCCTGCTCCGGTACTCCGGTGTGGATGTGGCCGCGGCGTTCAACGAACGGCTGATCCGTCGGATGAAGGAGAAGCAGGGCGTGCGCGAGTATCTGGCCGGAAGACTATGAGTGAAGGGTTACGAGGAGTGGTGGTCTCTCACGGCGGGCTGGCTGCTGCGATGGTCCAGGCCGTCGAGCAGATCAGCGGCGTGACCGGAGTACTGTTTCCGGTCTCCAACACCGGGTGCGACCCCGAGCCGATCGAGCGCAGGCTGGCCGAAGCGGTCGGGGACGGGCCGGCGGTGGTCTTCGTGGACCTGCCCAGCGGTTCCTGCTTCTTCGCGGCGATGCGGGCCCATCGAGTCACAGACGGAGCTTCCGGTGGTCACCGGGGTCAACCTGCCGATGCTGGTGGATTTCGTGTTTCATCGCGGTGCTATCCGCCGAGGAGGCCGCGCGGCGCGCAGCTGACCAAGGGCGGCGAGGCGATCCGGACCCGCTGATGTCCCTCGTGCTGTATCGCATCGATGACCGGCTGATCCATGGTCAGGTGGTCATCGGATGGGGCCGCCCGCTCGACGTGGGGTTCATCGCGCTGGTGGATGACCAGGTGGCCGCCAGCGACTGGGAGCAGGACCTCTACCGCATGGGAGTGCCACCCGAAGTCGAGGTGTTCTTCGCGAGTGTGATCGATGCGGCGCGTCTCGCCCCGGAATGGCGCAGCGATCCTCGACCCGGCATCCTGCTCACGGCCGACATCGCGACGATGGTCGCTTTCCGGCAGAAGGCCCCGCCGGTGGAGGAGGTCAACCTGGGCGGACTGCATCACAAGCCGGGCCGAAGCCCGCGGCTCCCGTATGTCTACCTCACCGACGATGAGTTCAAATCGCTGGAGGCGCTTCGAGGCGTCCGGCACCCGGGTGACCGCGCAGGATCTGCCGACCGCCGCGGCCGTGCCGCTCGAGGCGCTGCGGTGAACTCGCTGCACGGAGCGACCCTCGCCTTCCTGCTGGCTTGGGGCACGGCTGGTCGGTGTGGATCTCGTGAGCTGGCCGCAGGCGATGATCTCGCGGCCGCTCATCGCCGGCGCGGTGACCGCGGCGCTGATGGGAGACCTGGAGGGAGGACTGCGGGTCGCACTCGTCATGGAGCTGTTCGCGCCTCGACGTGTTGCCGGTCGGCGCCTCGCGCTATCCCGACTACGGACCCGGCGACCGTCGGTGCGGTTGCCTTCGCCGCGGGTCAGCCGTGGCAGGCGGCGCTGGGGCCCGCGGTGCTGGTGGGGCTGCTCGCCGCGGTGCTGGGCGGCTGGAGCCTGCAATGGATCCGGGAAGACAATGCCCGCTCGATCCAGCGCAACGCCGCCGGGCTCGCCGCGGAGAGACCAGCACCATCGCGCGGCTGCAATACGCCGGCCTCGCCAGAGACGTCTTGCGCAGCTTCGGGCTCACCGCCGTTTCGCTGGCGACCGCCGTCGCCGTGGGTGCGCGACATGCCCATGCTGCCGAGCCTTCGAATCGTTACCGCGGTTGCGATCGGCGCCGGACTCGCCGCGGCCGCCGGAGGCGCCGTGCGGAGCGCGGGCCGTGGTGCCCGGATGCGCTGGCTCGCCGCCGGCGCAGGCGCTTGGTCTCCTGCTGAGCGCTGGTCCGATGACCGGGAAACTGCGCGCCTTGCTGCGGCTGCTCGCGGTCCAGGGAGCCTGGAGTTACGAGCGCATGCTCGGCGTCGGAATGGGCTTCGCCGCGACGCCGATACTCGAGGATCTCAAGGCGGCCGACCCTTCGCGCTACTCCGAGGCGGTGGTCCGCTCCGCCGAGTACTTCAACAGCCACCCCTACATCGCGGGGCTGGCGTTGGGAGCCACGCGTGCGAGCGGAGTACGAATGCGGTGCCGGGCCATCAGATCAGCCGGCTGCGTACCGCCCTGTGTGGACCGCTGGGCTCGCTGGGAGACCGGTTCTTCTGGGCCGGCGTGCTGCCGGCACTGATCGGCGTGACCATGGTCGGGGCGGCGCTAGGCCACCCTCTTCGTGGCGACCGCGACGTTCCTGCTGGTCTACAACGGGATTCGCCTCGCGACCAGCGTCGTGGGCGCTCCGCACCGGCCTCGCCTCCGGCATCAGAGTTGGGACGGCGCATCGGAGCGTCGTGGCTGCCGGCGGCGGCGGACCGCGCGGGCCTGGCAGCCGGGGCGCGGATCGGAATGGCGCTCGCGGTCGCCGGGGGCTGGCTGCTGGAACCGTTCCCGCTTCCCGAGGTCCTGCTGGCACTCGGCGTCATGCTGTTCGGACTGCTGGGGGCTTGGCGGTTTCGGGACCCGGCTCCCGGCGGTCCGCTTTGCGTTGCTGACGTTGAGTCTCGCGGCTAATCTGGGCCTGGAGGGTAGGGTGACGACTCGCGATGCGACTGTGGTCAATCCACTGGGATTGCATGCCCGCCCCGCGGCGGCGCTGGTGAAGCTCGCCAGTACCTTCCAGTCGCACATCGAAGTCGCCCGAGACGACGTCTCGGTGAACGGCGAAGAGCATCATGGGAGTCATGATGCTGGCGGCTGAGTGCGGCAGCGTCCTCACCTTCAAGGCCGACGGGCCCGACGAAGAGAAGGCGGTGGCGGCGCTGGCCGCCCTGGTAGCGACGGGGTTTGGTGAACAGTGACCGAAGAGAGCCGCACCCTGCAGGGAATCGGAGTCTCGCCCGGAGTCGCCTTCGGGCCGGCTCTCATCGTGCGGCTCGATGTGCCGGATGTGCCTAACCGCGGTATCACGCCGGACCAGGCCGACGCCGAGGTGGCCCGGCTGCACGAAGCGGTCGCGGCCGTGGTGGAAACCCTGAGCGCCCTGCGCGACCGGGTTCTGCAGCGTGCCGGACGGGAAGAGTCGCACATCTTCGACGCCCAGATCCTGATGGTACAGGACGCCGAGGTGCTGGATGATGTCGAGCGGTTGATCCGGCAGAACCAGCTCAGCGCGGAAACGGCCTACGAATTCAAGGCCCTGGAGACTCGCGCGCTGTGGGTCAATTCCGGGAACGCGATGCTGCGGGATCGTCTCGCCGATCTCGCGCGCCATTCAGATCCGGGTGCTGCAGCGACTGCTGGGGAAGCAGGCGGACGACATGCTCCAGTTACCCGCCGGTGAACAAGTCATCGTGGTGGCGCGGGAGCTGGCTCCGGGCCTCACGGTGCAGCTGGACCGCGACCACGTCCTGGCGCTGGTGAGTGAGGAAGGGCACCCGCACCTCTCACGCCGCCATCCTGGCCCACTCACTCGGGCCTTCCCGCCGTCATGGGCGCCGCTGGTGCGCTGGACCTGATCCAGAGCGGCACCACGCTCCTTCTGGACGGGCAGAGCGGCACGATCCTGATCGATCCAACCCGCTCCGAGCTGGAGCAGGCGCGGGCCCAGCTCTCCCGGCGACAGAAGCTGCAGTTCGAGCTCGACGCCGCGGTGTCCCAGCCCGCCATCACGCCCGACGGCGTCGCGCTGATCCTGCATGGGCAACGTGGACTTGCCGGATGAGATCGTCGCCGCGGCACGCAACGACGCGCAGGGTGTCGGCCTGCTCCGCACCGAGTTCCTGATCACCGGGCGCACCGTCGCTGCCTACCGAAGACGAGCAGACCGACTACTTCCTGCCGGGTCAGCGATTCGTTTCCCGGGCTGCCGGTCATGATCCGAGTCTTCGATCTGGGCGGCGACAAGTTCCCCGCCGCGTTCCGCGCTCCCGCAGGAAGCCAATCCCTTCCTGGGCTGGCGGTCGATCCGGGTCTGCCTCGACCATCCGGAGATCTTCCGGCCCGCAGCTGCGCGCGGTGCTGCGGGCCGCGGCCGACCCGCAAGCTGCAGCTCATGCTGCCGCTGGTGACCCGGCTGGAGGAGCTGCTCGATTCCAGGGACATGATGCTCGAGGAGGCGCTCGCGCTGGCCCGCTCCGGAGTCCGGGCGGCGGCCTCGGTCCCGATCGGTGTGATGATCGAGACGCCGGCGGCCGCGCTCATCGCCGATCAGCTCGCCGCCGCACAGCGCGCTTCTTCAGCGTCGGCAGCAACGACCTGGTGCAGTACACCCTGGCGGTGGACCGGGGGAACGCCCGCCTGGCCGAGCGCTTCACGCCGCACCATCCGGCGATGCTGCGGCAGCTCAAGATGATTCTCGACGCGGGCCGGGAGCACGACATCGCGGTCAGCGTCTGCGGCGAGATGGCGTCCGATCCGCTCTCGGCCGTCCTGCTGATGGGTCTGGGCTATCGCGTCCTCAGCGTGGCGCCGCCCTCGCTTCCGCTGCTCAAGTGGGTCGTGCGGACGGTGCCGGTCAAGCGTCGCTGCAGGAGGCGGCCGGGACCGCACTCCTGGCCGACCGGCCGGCCGCGGTTACCGCCGCGCTTGCGGGAGGCGGTCGAAGGATTACATCGACGTGCGGCTGCTCTAGTAACGCGCATGTTGCCGCGAGGGAAACGCAAGACTAGCTTGCCGTTCTGACGACCGAATACCAGGACTCAAAGCGAGAGCTTTTCCGCATGGCCCGCACCGCCCGTCATGTCTTTACGTCCGAGTCAGTCACCGAAGGCCATCCTGACAAGGTCGCGGACCAGATTTCCGACGCGGTGCTCGACGCCATCCTGGCGGACGACCCGAACGGGCGCGTCGCCTGCGAAACCCTGGTAACCACGGGCATGGCCGTGGTGGCCGGTGAGATCACCACCACGCACCTACGTCCACATTCCCGGACCTGGTGCGGGATACGGTGCTGAAGATCGGCTACACCGATGCGTCGTACGGCTTCGACGGGCGCACCTGCGCCGTGCTCACCTCGATCGATCGGCAGTCTCCCGACATCGCGATGGGCGTGGACCGCGAAGGCGCCGGCGATCAGGGCATGATGTTCGGCTACGCCACCAACGAGACCCGCGGAGCTGATGCCGCTGCCGATCATGCTGGCCCATCGGATCACCGAGCGGCTGGCGGCGGTGCGGAAGGGCCTGAATGGCCGACGGGCAATCGAGTGGCTGCGGCCCGATGGGAAGAGCCAGGTGTCGGTGGAGTACGAAGGCGCGCGCCCGCTGGCGAGTCCGCACCGTCGTGGTCTCCACGCAGCATGCCGAGCGGGTAGGTCGCCGCGAGCTGCAGCAATCCACGATCCGTCAGACAGTCATCGAGGAAGTGATCCGTCCGGTGCTGGAGGAGCAGGGGCTGGAGTCACGCGGCGTCAAGTTCCTCATCAATCCCACCGGACGGTTCGTGATCGGCGGTCCTCATGGCGACGCCGGGCTCACCGGCCGCAAGATCATCGTCGACACCTACGGCGGCATGGCCCGTCACGGCGGCGGCGCCTTCAGCGGCAAGGACCCGTCGAAGGTGGATCGCTCGGCGGCCTACGCCGCGCGCTGGGTGGCCAAGAACATCGTCGCGGCGCGGCTCGCCAAGCGCTGCGAGGTGCAGCTGCGCCTACGCCATCGGCGTGGCCGAGCCGGTCTCGGTGCTGGTGGACAGCTTCGGCACTTCCAGCCTGCCGAACGAGGCGCTGGAGCGGGTGGTGCGTGAAGTGTTCGACCTGACTCCGCGCGGAATCATCGCCGCGCTCGCGCTTCGCAAGCCGATCTACGGCCCGACGGCCGCGTACGGCCACTTCGGCCGGAAGCCGTACCGTGGCAAGGTGAATGGCAAGAAAGTGGACTTTTTCACCTGGGAGCGCACCGACCGGGTCGACGCGCTGCTTCGGGCCCTACGCTAAAGAACAATGATTGAAGTCACCGTCGCGCACCTCGGCCTGGACCGCACCACCAATACCCCGGTGGTCATCCTGAGGGAAAAGGACGGCGAGCGGGTGTTGCCGATCTGGATCGGGCCTGCCGAAGCCAGCGCCATCGCGATGGAGCTGCAGGGACTCAAGCCTCCCCGGCCGATGACCCACGACCTGCTGAAGCAGATCATCGTCGGTCTCGGCGCCGGTGTGGGCAAGGTGGTAATCAGCTCCCTCAAGGACAAGACCTACTTCGCGGAGCTGCTGCTGGTACGAGACGGCCAGATCTACCAGGTGGACGCGAGGCCGTCGGACAGCATCGCGCTCGCCTTGCGGCTCAATGCACCCATCTTCACTGACGCCTCGCTGCTGGAGCAGGGCAGCGTCGAATCGTCCGACCAGCCACCCGATCCGGGCCTCGATGCCGAACGGTTGCGCGCCTACCTCGAGAAGATGGACCCTCAGGATTTCGGCAAGTTCAATCCGTAAGCTGCCGCTGGTCTGCATTCTCATCCTGGCACCGGCTGGAGCTTGCCGCCCAGGCGAACGCTCGCGCCGGTGGGCGGGTGATCCAAGTCCGCGGCTCGGACTCGATCCCAGCGGCGCGGACCAATGTCGTGCTGCATCGGATCGGGCGGGACGTGCAGGGGCCGATCGATTCCACGCTGAGCGACTCCCGCGGCGCCTTTCATTTCCGCTTCTCGGCCGATACCTCGGCCATCTTCCTGCTGAGTGCCCGGTTCGCGGGCATCGAATACTTCTCTCCCCGGTACACACCGATCCGGCGTTGCCCGACACGGCAATGGTGCTGATCGTGTCCGACACCTCGTCCTCGGTCCCCGTCGCCACGGGGTCGCGCCATATCGTGGTGAGCCGGCCGGGCCAGTCAGGCGGCCGGGCGGTGCTGGATATAGTCGTGCTGGAGAATGGCACCGATCGGACCCGGGTGGCCCGGGACTCGCTCGCGTCGTCATGGAGTGCGCCGACGCCGAAGGGTGCGGTAGGATTTCAGCCAGGGAACGGAGACTTCTCGCCCGAGGCGATGCGGTTCGCCCATGACAGCGTCGACGCTCGACGCGCCGATCGGGCCGGGTGAAAAGCGGGTGATCTTCTCCTACTTGCTGCCGACCGGGGAGAACCGGGTCAGCTTTCCGATCTCGGACTCCATCGAAGTCCTGAATCTGCTGGTCGAGGAATCGACAGCGGACATGCACGGCGTACTCACCCCCGCCGACACCGAACGGATCGAGGGCCGTGTTTTCAGGCGCTGGACCGGATCGGTGGTTCCCGGGTCGAAGGTTGAGCTGGTGTTCTCCTCAAATCAGGCGCAATGGCTGCTTCCGGTGCTGGTGGGGTTCGTGGGGACCGCGTTCCTCGTGGGATTCCTCATTCTCAGGCGGAGAAACGCTCCGATACCTGTCCGCGTCGCTCTCACCGATCCATTGGTGGACGCGCTGGCCGGGCTCGATGCGCGCTACGCCGGGCGTGAAAGCGAGGTCTCGACCGAAGAGTGGGCGACTTACGTTGCGGAACGAGCCCGTTTGAAGCGCGAGCTGGAAGCCCATCTTGCGGGCGGTGGGCGACCGGCCTAAGATTGCCCGTCCGACAATTGCTCACGCTGCGAGCGCAGATGCTCGGAAGCCGGTGTAAATCCGGCGCGGCCCCGCCACTGTAACGGGCGCGATTTCCTCACTCAGATGCCACTGGGATTTTCCCGGGAAGGCGAGTGAGGGCCCGAAGCCAGGAGACCTCTGTGTTCGTGCCACCCGTAACACCCTCGGGGAGGGAACGGTGGCGCGACGACCCGATTTCGGAACGTCCGCCCATGTCTTCCTCTGAGACATGGGCGAATTGTTTCATGCACCTCTGGCGACGAATCAGCATCCTGCGATCCACGGCCTCGCGGCCGCGGTGCTGGTCGCCTGCGCTTCTCCCCAAGCCTCAGCGGGACGCATCCATGTTGTCGATGACGCGGGTGACACCGTGCGCCTCGCGGAGCCGGCGCGCCGCATCGTCTCGCTGATCCCCGCCACAACCGAGCTGCTCTTCGCCATCGGCGCGGGCCCCACCTCGTCGGCCGCACCGCCTGGTGCGACTATCCCCCCGCGGCGGCCCAGGTCCCCAATCTGGGAGACGGGATCCGCCCCAACCTGGAAGCCATCGTCGCCCAGCACCCTGATCTGGTCGTCCTCTATCGTTCGGCGCAGAACGCCGAAGCGGCGTCGGGATTGCGTGCTCTGAAGATCCCGGTGATCCAGATGAGTGTCGATCGCCTCGCCGACGTGGACCGGGTCTCCGCCGTGCTGGGGCGGCTTACCGGACGGGTCTTCTCCGCCGACTCTCTCGCTACTGCCTTCGACTCCGCGCTGGCACGGGCAACGGTCAACGCCGATTCTGCCTCACGACCAAAGGTGTTGATCCTGGTCTGGGACCAGCCGCCGATGACGGTTGGAGCCGGAAGCTTTCTTACCGAGTTGGTGGAACGGGCGGGTGGTCGCAATCTCTTCGCCGACGTTCAGGCGTCATCGGCCCAGGTCAGCGTGGAAGCAGTGGTCAAGCGAGATCCCGACCTGGTGTTTGTCACCACGGAAGGGACTCCTGCCTTTGCGGAGCGGCCCGAGTGGCGTACGGTCCGCGCCATCCGCGAAAAGCGATTCCTTCGGGTGACCAATCCGTCCTACAACCGGCCGAGCCCTCGCGCGCCCGAAGCAATCACTCAGCTCTCCTCGCTTCTTCATCCCAGCCCATGAGTTCGCGCGCATTCTGGCTCGGTGGAGGAATCCTGGCCGCCTTCGCGGTCGGCATCCTGACAGGGGCCGTGTCGATCAGGCCGGCTGAGGTATGGGAGGGTCTGGTGAATCCCGCTTCTCCCTCTGCTTCCATCGTGCGCGAGCTGCGATTGCCTCGGGTGCTGCTCGCCTTCGCCGTGGGAGGAAGTCTGGGTGTCTGCGGCGGCGCGCTTGCAGGCGATGATCAGAAACCCGCTCGCCGATCCATATCTGCTGGGCCTCTCCGGCGGATCGGGACTCGGCGCCGTGATCGCGATCTCGCTGGGCGGCGGAGGCCGGCTCAGTGTCCCGCTCGCCGCGTTCGCTGGAGCGATGCTCGCCATCGCCCTCGTCTATCGGCTGAGCCTGGTCGAAGGCCGGCGAATGGATGTGCGGGTGCTGCTTCTCGCGGGAGTGGTGGTCGGAGCCTTCGCGGTGGCGGTGATGAGCGCCGTGATCGCGTTGTCCGACTCCAGCCAGCTCCGAAACGCCTTCCTCTGGCTGCTGGGCGGGTTCGGCGGCGCATCGTGGCAAGGACTCGGCACCTTCGCGCTCTACGCGACGATTCCGCTGGCGCTCCTGTTCGCCAATGCGCGAGCGCTCGATCTCCTGGCACTCGGCGAAGACTCGGCCCAGCACCTCGGGGTCGAGCTGGAGCGCACCAAGCGCGTGGTCTATCTGTCGACGGGCCTCCTCACCGCGGTTGGTGTTGCCACCTGCGGAATCATTGGATTCGTCGGTCTCGTCGTCCCGCACGCCGTGCGGCGGCTCTGGGGACCGCTGCATCGCACGCTTCTCCCGATCACGTTTTTGGTCGGCGGCGCGTTTCTGGTACTGGCCGACGCGCTCGCTCGCACGGTGGTGCGCCCTCTCGAGTTGCCGGTCGGAGTGGTGACGGCGCTCGTGGGTGTTCCGCTCTTCGCACTGCTGCTTCGCCGGACGCTCGCATGATCATCGCCGCCGACCACCTCACCGTGCAGCTATCCGGCAGCGCCGCGGCGTGCCCTCGATGGGGTGAGTCTCACCCTCGCCAAGGGCGAGCTGGTCGCGGTGGTAGGACCCAACGGAAGCGGCAAGACCACGTTGCTCCAGGCATTGCTCGGCGTAGTGCCTCACGAGTCTGGCACGGTAACGATCAACGGGAGACCAATCGGCGAGTGGCGCAGACCGGAATTGGCTCGCGGTGATCGGTGTGGTTACTCAGCGGGAGGAGCCGGCCTTTTCGCTCAGGGTGCGGGAGTCGGTTTTCCTGGGCCGCTATCCCCATCTCGGTCCGATCGCGCCTCCGCGTCCTCAGGACTGGGCCGCGGTAGAGCGCGCACTGCAGCGCGCCGACGTGCTTCGTCTCGCCGATCGGCGGATCGACACGCTTTCGGGCGGCGAATGGCAGCGTACCCGAGTAGCTCGTGCGCTGGCCCAGGAGCCCGAGGCCTTGGTGCTGGATGAGCCGACTGCAGCACTCGATGTCCGCCATGAGATGGAAGTCTTCGAGCTGATCCGGGAGCTGGTGGGAACTGGATTGGGGGCGATCGTCGTCACCCATCATTTGAACCTCGCCGCGCGCTACGCCGATCGGATGCTGCTGCTCGAGGAGGGCAGGGTTGCTGCCGAGGGTCGGCCGGATGCGGTGTTGACCGAGGCGGTCGTGGCCCGGGTGTTCGACTGGCCGGTCGCGGTGATTCCGTGGAGCGATGGATCACCTCAAGTGGTGCCGCTCCGGCCGGCGGAGAACCGCCGATGAAGCGCCTCGTGATGATCGGCATGCTTGCGCTCTTGTCTCGAGGGCTGCTCGCTCAGGCGCCATCGGAGGTGCGGGGCCGGGTGCTGGATGCCGAGTCGGGTGATCCGCTCTCCGGTGCCGATGTATCGATCGGTGGGTTCCTCGTCACCACAGGGCGGGACGGGACCTTCCTGTTCGGCTCGGTTGACCCGGGGCGCTATGAACTGCGGGTAAGACGAGTCGGGTACGCGGCCGAGCATGCGTGGCATCGATGTGCTGCCCGGGCTGTCGCAGCAGATCGAGATCCGTCTAGCCGCGCAGGCCGTCGAGCTGGACACGATCACGGTCATGGCCGCGAATGCTGCCGGTCTCACCGCCAGCGGAGAGTTCCTGCGCCACCGGGGCAGCAACCTGGGCCAGGCGCTCGACGGGTGGGAGGGCATTGCGATCCGCCGTGGCGCGGGCGGTGCCGCGGAGCCTCAGGTGCGCGGGGGAGCACCGGACGAAGTACTGGTTCTGCTCGATGGATTCCCGGTGAATGATCCATTCACCGGTCGTGCCGACCTGAGCCGGATTCCCACCGCTGGAGTAGAGCGCGTGACGCTGGTGCCCGGTGCCCAGGGCCCCAGAGAAGGGAATCGGGCGATTTCCGGTGTCATCAATGTGGAGACCAAGCGGCACTTCGCTCCCCAGGTCTCCGGCAGCGTCTCCTCGTACAGCGCAGCAAACCTGAACGGCGCAGGCAGTGTCGGCCCCGCGACCTTATTCGTGGCGCACGAGTGGCTACCCGACGGATACGCCTACGACGTGCCGCCGGTGCGAGGATCGGGAGAAGCGGACCGGCAGAACGCGGGCGGCGGCATCTGGAGCTTCAACGGCAGGTTGTCGCTCGGGGCGGATTTCACGCTCCGAGGCACCGCGTCGGATCGAGGCCTCCCAGGTCCGGTCACCAACCCGACGCCAACGGCTCAAGCGGTTGATCGTTCCGTCCTGTTGGGATTCCGCACGACCAAGGCCGTCGAGTTCCGCGGCTCATTCCAGTGGTTGTCGAGTACCTATCGTGACGCTTCGCCTCCGGTCGGCGCTCCCTATGATGCCTCGACCAGTGGAATCGGAGTCTCGGCTGGTTTGGGAACCAGTTGGCAGGTGCGAGCTGGCGGGGCTCTCGGGCGATGTGGGCACCAGGATCGAAGGACGCCATGATCGGTTCTCCGGCGACCGGATCGCGGACGACGCCCGGTTCACCTCGGGGCAATCCGACTCGACGCCCGGCTGCGCCCGCGGGGAGCAGAGTCATTCAGCATCGCGCCGGTCGTCCGTATGGACATGTGGACGGATCTATCGTCTCCCGTCGTCTCCGCGCGCGCCGATCTCGCCTGGCAGCATGCGGGAACGGAAATCACCGCGGGTTTCGGCAACGGAGTCACGGTCCCGGTGCTCGCGGATCTCTTCTTCCGGGAAGGGAATGGGGTCCGGCTCAATCCCGACCTCCGGCCCGAGCGGGTGCGCTGGGAGATCGAGGGCGGTGTTCGTCAGGAGCTGGGAATCCTCGCCGGCGCCTCGTTGTCGGTACGGGGCTTCAAGGGCGAGGTGGGCGACATGGTCCTCTGGGGCCTGAGCCCAGCCTACGGCTTCGTGTGGACCCCTCGGAACTTCGACGTGCGGCGTGAGGGAGGCGAGTTCAGCCTCTCGGTGCGGCCATTCCACCAACTCGCGATCACGGGTTCCGGTACCATTGCCTCGGTGACTCGCGATGTGCCGAACGGGTCACAGGTGCTCTATCGCCCGCTGGGCACCGCCGACGCTGGAGTTCTCTGGCAACCGGGGCCCTGGTCGTTCGACGCTCGCTGGCATTACATCGGGATCCGCTATCCCAACAGCTCCGGCATCAATCCGCTCCCGGCGTTCGGCCTCCTCGACGCCGCCATCGAGCGCCGCATCACCCAGTTCCTCCTCTTGCGTGGCGAAGTCCACGATATCACGGATCGCCGCGCGGAATTCATCGCCGGGTTCCCCAGTCCCGGCCGCAGCTTCACCCTCTCGCTCACAGCAGGAACGCCATGAAACGTCTTGCCTGTCTTGTCGCCATCCTTGCAGCCATATCCGCCTGCGCCGATACCACCGCTCCGGCGCCGCCGGCCACCGAGGTTCTTCTGGTCGTGAACAGCACCGAGGTGAGCCTCAGCGTTGTCCCGGTGGATGACCCCGCCGCGGCAATCACGATCCCGCTCGGCGGCGTCAGCGCGACACCGGTCAACGTCAGCGCGCTCAACGGCGTTGCGATCGTGCCGATGGGGCTCGACAATGCGGTTGCCGTGGTGGATCTCATCACCGGCACCGTGGCCCGCACGATTCCCCTCGAGGCAAATTCCGGCGCCACCGGCTCCGCCATCGTGGACGATTCGATCGCCTACGTGGCGAATCCCAATCTCAACACGGTCACCCGGGTCAACTATCTGACCGGCGACACCGCGAGCGTGGAGGTTGGCGTGTTCCCGCAGGGAGTGGTGTACACTCGCGGGCGTATCTTCGTGATCAACGGCAACCTGGTGAACTTCGCCGTGGCGGGTGAGAGCTGGATTACCGTCATCGATCCCACCACTAATGCGAAGGCCGCTGGCATCGATTCCATCCCGCTACCGGGACCGGGCAATGCGGGACTTGGTGCCACGGTGTCCCCGGACGGATTGATCTACGTCATGAATACCGGTGGGTACGCCAGCGCGGACCGGGGACGGCTCTCGGTCATCGATCCGGTGGACCGTGTCGAGCTGGGCAACTTCGGTGGATTCGGCCGCGCCCCCGGCCCGCTCACCGCGATTACCGGCCGGGTATACATCAGCTCCTATGACGAAGGGGTCATGACCTTCGATACCCAGAACAGCCGTGTCCTCCACGGAGCGGGAGATGGGGTGCCGATTCCGTCGAACTCCGCGGTGCAGGTGGATAGCCAAGGCCGGATCTACGCCCTGGAGACTGGTCCCTGCGCCGGCGGCACGCCGGAGTCGCCCACGTACTCCGTCAGGATCTGACGGAAAGCGGCACCATCACCCTGGGTGAATGCCCGGTCGGCGCCACCACGAGCCAGATTCCTCCCTCACCCTAGCGCGGCGGGGGCGAGGCATCGGCTGTTAGTTTTCCAGCATGCCTCTGGTCTCTACTCCCGCCGTGGTGCTTTCGACGATCCGCTACGGCGAGACCTCGAAAATCGTCCGGCTGGCTACCCGGGACTACGGCGTGCAGTCGGTGATCGCCAAAGGCGCGCTGCGACCACGGAGCCGCTTCGGCGCCGCGATGCAGTTGTTGAGCCTGGGGCAGGCTCACATCATCATCTCCGAGCGGCGCGATCTTCAGATCCTGACCGCCTTCGACCTGCAGCGGCTCCATGTCGCCCTGGCGCGGGACATGGACCGCTACGCCGCCGCGTCGGCACTCGCCGAAGTGACGATGCGGTTTGCCCCGCCGATCCCCATCCCGAGATCTACCAGTTTCTCCATATCGCCCTGGCGCAGCTGGAAGAGGCTCCCGAGCATGAGGTCGCGGCGCTGGGGATCAAACTGCTTTGGGGTCTGGCCGGTATTCTTGGCTTCGCGCCCTCGCTCGAGGATTGCGCTCGCGACGGTGCTCCGGTCGGAGCCGAGGGTCCCATGGCGTTCAGTGCCGAGGACGGCGGCGCCCTCTGCGCCCGGTGTGCCGGCGAGACGAAAGTCCGCCCGGCTCCCCGCATCGGATCGGGCGGACCTCGAGGTTCTGCTCTCGGGCGATGACGCCGTACCGACGCTCGATGAACGCCACGCCGCCGCCCACCGCAGGCTGGTAACCCGATACATCAGGTATCACCTGGGCGAAGGCGCCGAGTTGCCCGGCCTCGAGTTCTGGTGTGCCCGGAGCTGGAGCGCCGCATGATCATCGGCACCGCGGGGCACATCGATCACGGCAAGTCTACCCTGCTCGAAGCGCTCACCGGGCGCCGCATGGATCCTCTCGCGGAAGAACAGCGGCGTGGCATCACCCTCGACCTTCACTTCACATCGCTCGACCTGGGCGATGGAATCACCGCCGGGGTAGTGGATGTCCCGGGCCATGAGGATCTGGTGCGCACCATGGTGGCGGGCGCGGCCGGGATTGACCTCGTCCTGCTCGTGGTGGCGGCGGACGAGGGCATCATGCCCCAGACCAGGGAACACCTCGGCGGTGGTCCAGCAGCTGCGGCATTCCGGCCGGCATTCCGGTGATCACCAAGGTGGATACGGTCGAACGCGAGTGGGCCGAGATGGTGGCACTCGAGGTAAGCGAGTGGCTTTCGGAGGGCCCAGTCGCCTTTGCTTCCCCGGTACTCGTTTCCGCAACTCGGGGTGATGGCATCTCCGAATTGCGCGAGCGGATCAGGGAGTCGCGCAGGGTCTCCGGTCGCGTCCACTCGATGACCTGTTTCGCCTTCCGATCGATCGCGCACTCTCGGTTGCCGGTGTGGGAACCGTTGTGACGGGGACCGCATGGTCGGGGAGCCTGGCCCGGGGAGAGACGGTGCGCGTCCTTCCTTCCGGTCGTGTGGGCCGAGTGCGGACCATCCAGAACCACGGCAGCGACCTCGAGCGAAGCGTCCCGGGAGCGCGCACGGCGGTCGGCATCGCGGGAATCGAGCGCGAAGACATTCACCGGGGCGACGTGCTGGTCCGGGAAAACGAACCCTGGGCCGCGACGACCGTACTCGATGCCGTGGTGACCTTGATCCCGACCGCGGCACGCCAGCTCTCCCACCGTGGCCGGGTGCGGGTCCATCTGGGGTCTGCCGAGGTTCTGGCAAGGGTTCGTCTCAAGTCTCCCTTACTACCGGGGCAAACGGGTGCGATTCGCCTGCTGCTGGAAACGCCCACTGTGGCGCGGGGAGGAGACCGGTTCGTGTTGCGCAGCTACAGTCCGGTGGAGACGATTGGAGGTGGATGGATCACCGACCCTGATCCTCCCCGCCGCTCTTCGGCGCTCGAGCCCGGCCTGACCGAGCAGGACCCCGCGCGACGCGGGGAGGTGCTCGTGAGACGCAGGCCCGCCGGTCTCGAGAGTGGGCGACTTCCGCTGCTTCTGGGCATAACATCCGGCTCCGCCGGCCAAGTGGCTGATCACGGGTGCGGCCCGGCTCCCGTCCAATTGGATCGTGCCGGAGGACCAGCTCGAGCTGGTTCAGTCCCAGTTGATGACCGCGGTCGCGAACTACCAACGCGGGCATCCTGCAGAGCAGGGAGCCCCTCAGGAAACGTTACGCCACGGCGTCCGGCAACCGCCGCACCTGGTGGAGGCAGCGATGCAACGGCTGATGGCTGCCAAGCGACTCGTTGCCTCAGAAGGGTTCGTTCATACCCCCGAGTTCAAGCCCGGTGTCGAAGGCGGGTCCGCCCTCATCGGTCGCCTGGTCGAGCTGGTACGGGCCGGAGGGTTAACCCCGCCGGATCTCGCCGAGCTGGAACAAGCCGCCGGGGCGAAGGGGGTGCGGGACGCCCTGCGTCTCGCCGCACGGAGCGGTGCGATATCCCAAGTGGAGCCGGAGCGATACTACTCGGCGGAGGCTCTGGGACAGTTTCGCGCAGCGCTGATTGAGCTCGGCTCCAAAGGTCCGATTACACCACCGGCGCTCCGGGAGCGTCTGGGCCTGAGCCGGAAGTACCTGATCCCCTTATTGGAGTGGGCTGATCGCGAACGAGTCACCGGTCCGCTCGGGGACGCCCGCCGGCTGGTGGGCCAGTGAGCCTGCCTTGCCTGCGGTCTCCCAGCCGGACATTTTTGACTAATAAAGCGATGAGGTGACCCATGGTCAGTTTGCGCTGGCCGGGGTGGAGCCTTGCAATCCTGGCGCTGGCAACTTGTCCCATGGCCGCCCAGGAGCGCGGCCCACCGCCGCCGATAGAGCTTCGTGAGAATTTCCCAAATCCCTTTTTCCCTTCGACGACGATTCCGTTCGTCATTCATCCCGAAGTCTGTGAGCGAGGCCATCAGCCCCTGGTTAGTCTGAAGATCTACAACGTGCTGGTGCAGGCGGTGGCAGTACCGGTCTTACACAATCTGAACGGAGAACCAATCGACGATATCCATCTGAGCTGCGGGGCTTACGAGGCCTTCTGGGACGGGAAGTTTGCGGATGGCAAACGTGAGGTGACGCCCGGGGTGTACTACGCACAGCTCTCGGTGGATGGCCAGCGGTTTACGCTGAAGCTGATTGCGAGGAAGTGAGGGTGGCGGACAGGCGGGACGGACAGGCGGACGACGGGCGGACGAACAGCGCGGACGAGGCGGACGGGCTGACGGTTAAGCAACGGCGTGCTGAGTTATGATATCAAACCCGCCCTCCGTCCGCCGGTCCGCTCAGTTGGTCCGCTCCTTTCGTCCGCCGGTCCGCTCAGTTTGTCCGCCCGTCCGCCGGTCCGCCGCTCATCCTGTCACTACGGCAGGGAAATCGGGTACACCGCTTGCCATCGCGGGGGCCGAGGAGAAAATCCCCCAATGATCAGACCAGAACGACTGACCATCAAGGCCCAAGAGGCCTTTCGCGAAGCCGCCGCCGATGCAGCCCGGCGGGGCAATCCTGTTACCAACGACGCCCACCTGTTTGCCGCTCTGCTGAACCAGAGCGAAGGCGTGGTGCGCCCGCTGCTTCAGAAATCCGGTCTCAACGTCACAGCTCTGCTGGAGGAGATCGAGCGCGAAATTGCCAAGTTTCCCACCCAGGCCGGGGCGACCGCCGAACCGACGCCTGAGCCGGGAGCTCACCCGCGTCTTCGATCGCGCCGAGAACGAGGCCAAGTCTCTCGGCGATGCCTACGTCTCGGCCGAGCACCTGCTCCTGGCGCTGGTAGACGAGAAGGGCACCACGGCCCGCGGGTTGATGAGCGCACATGGCATCTCAGCCAAAGAGCTGCGCGCAGCGCTCGAGGGAGTGCGTGGAGCCCATCGGGTGACCGACCAGTCTCCCGAGGAGAAGTATCAGGCCCTCGAACGCTTCACCCGCAACCTCACCGACCAGGCGCGCAACGGGAAGCTGGATCCGGTCATCGGCCGGGACGAAGAGGTGCGCCGGGTCATGCAGGTCCTCTCCCGGAGAACCAAGAACAATCCGGTGCTGATCGGCGAGCCGGGCGTCGGCAAGACGGCCATCGTCGAAGGATTAGCTCAGCGTATCGTCAACGGCGACGTTCCCGAATCGCTGCGGGGCAAGCAGATCGTGGCGCTGGATATCGGCCTGCTGCTCGCCGGCGCCAAGTACCGCGGCGAGTTCGAGGAGCGGCTCAAGGCGGTGCTCAAGGAGCTGACCGAGAACGAAGGGCGCTACATCGTTTTCATCGACGAGCTTCACACCCTGGTCGGGGCCGGCGCGGCCGAGGGCGCGGTGGATGCGAGCAACCTGATGAAACCGGCGCTGGCCCGGGGCGAGCTCCACGTCGTCGGTGCGACGACGCTCGATGAATACCGGAAGCACGTCGAGAAGGACGCGGCCCTGGAGCGGCGCTTCCAGCCGGTGCTGGTGGGCGAGCCCAGCGTCGCGGACACCATCGCGATTCTGCGCGGTCTCAAGGAAAAGTATGAGGTGCATCACGGCGTCCGGATTACCGACAACGCGCTGGTCGCTGCCGCGACGCTCTCGGACCGCTACATCGGCGACCGCTTCCTGCCCGACAAGGCGATCGACCTGGTTGACGAGGCCGCGAGCAAGCTCCGCATGGAGATCGACAGCCTCCCTCAGGAGATCGACGAGGTGGAGCGTCGAATTGTCCAGCTCGAGATCGAGCGGCAGGCTTTGCAGAAGGAGAAGGACAAGGCCGCCAAAGAGCGCCGTGCCGCGGTGGACAAGGAGATCTCCCAGCTGCGCGAGCGGACCGATTCGATGAAGGCGCAGTGGCAGGCCGAGAAGGTCGTCGATTCAGGAGCTCCAGAACCAGAAGGCCCAGCTGGAAACCCTTCGCACCGAAATGGATCAGGCCACTCGCCGGGGAGACCTGCAGAAGGCGGCCGAACTGCAGTACGGTCGGATTCCCCAGCTGGAGCAGAAGATCGCGGCACAGGAGAAGCGTCTGCAGGAGATCCAGAAGACGGCCCGTTACCTCAAGGAGGAGGTCGAGGCCGAGGACATCGCCGAGATCGTCGCCAAGTGGACCGGAATTCCGGTGACCAAGATGCTGGAGTCCGACCGCGAGCGGCTGACGCGGCTCGAGGCGGAGCTGGCCAAGCGCGTCGTGGGACAGGAAGCGGCGGTGCAGGCGGTGGCCAATGCGGTGCGCCGGAGCCGGGCCGGCCTGGCAGATCCCAATCGTCCCACCGGCTCGTTCATCTTCCTGGGCCCGACCGGTGTCGGCAAGACGGAGACTGCGCGTGCGCTCGCCGAGTTCCTCTTCGACGACGAGCGGGCCATGGTCCGCCTCGACATGTCGGAGTACATGGAGAAGCACTCGGTGGCGCGGATGATCGGCGCTCCGCCGGGCTACGTCGGCTTCGAGGAGGGTGGACAGCTTACCGAGGCAGTACGGCGGCGGCCCTACAGCGTCCTCCTGTTCGACGAAATCGAGAAGGCACACCCCGACGTCTTCAACGTGTTGCTGCAGATCCTGGATGACGGCCGGCTCACCGACAGTCAGGGCAGGGTCGTGGACTTTCGGAACACCGTCATCATCATGACCTCGAATCTCGGGAGCCACCTGATCGTCGAGGCGGGCGATGTGCGGGATGCCGAGGCCTGGTCTCTGGTCGAGCGGAGCGTGCTGGAGCAGTTGCGGCAACACTTCCGGCCCGAGTTCTGAACCGGGTGGACGAGGTAATCGTGTTCCGCCAGCTGACCCGGGACGATCTGGCGAAGATCGTGGATCTGCAATTGACCGGGCTGGAGCGCTTGCTGGCGCAGCGCCAGATCAAGCTGGTGGTGAGTCCCGAGGCTCGTCAGTTCCTGGCGCAGGAGGGCTACGATCCGGTGTACGGCGCGCGTCCGCTCAAGCGGGTGATTCAGCGCCGGCTGCAGAACCCGATCGCGTTGGAGCTGCTCGAGGGCGCCTATAGCGAGGGCGATACGGTGATGGTGGATGTGCAGGGTGGAGCGCTGCGCTTCACCCGCAAGGGACGGGCACCCGAGGCCGTGAGTGCCTGAGTCGCCGCTCCGGCCCGAAGATCGTACCGGGCTCGACCGGGCGCTCGAACTGGCGAGGACAGCAGAAGCAGCAGGCGAAGTCCCGGTCGGCGCCGTTGTAGTGCAGGAGGGAGTGATTCTCGGCGAGGCCCACAACGAAACGGTGGCTCGCCGGGATCCCACCGCCCATGCCGAGTTTCTGGCCTTGCAGCGCGCCTCTCCCACACCGGCGAAGATCGTCTCCCCGGCGCAACTCTTTACATCACGCTCGAACCTTGCGCCCAGTGCGCCGGCGCCATCGTGCTGGCGAAGGTGGGTCGTGTCGTCTTTGGGGCGTGGGACGAAAAGGCTGGCATGGCAGGATCTGTCGGCGATCTGCTGCGACACCCCAGTCTCAATCATCGACCGGAGGTGAGGGGTGGAGTCATGGCGGAGGAATGCGGCGCGTTGCTGCGACACTTTTTCGAACAGCAGCGCCGCGGTCCCTCCGACTGAAGGTTTCCGTCATTGCGAGCCAGCGAGGCTGGCGACGGAGTCATCAGTCCTCCGTCACCGTCAGGACGACAACGAAAAACGAAGGGAGGCGGCTTCTGCACCAATGCTGTCAGAAGCAGTAGCCACCATCCCTCCGTCTATGACGGGCCGACCGCGCCCGTCATGCCTTGCTCCGAATTCGCGTTACGGCTTCCGGGGCCGTTGTGTCGCGCGCCGCAGGCGACGTCGCCTGACCCGAAGGCTCGAGCGTTACCGCAAGCGATGACCGCCCTGTCCGACTTCGACTTCAGGACGCTCACCGAATACTCTCCTCCCGCTTTGGGCTGGAAGGGAACGTTGGCCCGGGCGGTACCACGGCCTTCCGCGTCCACCTTGATGGGCGGATAGGTGCCCTCGACCGACATTGCCTCGGTGCCGCAGCGGCCGGAGCCGATCTTCCAGGGATACTCACCCGGTGCGGCGCCGTTGATCGAGATGGCGGCCCACGACCCTCCACCCGCCTTCGCGGTATCACCCGGCACCTTGGTGGTGTCCGGTTTCTGCATGCTCGGCGCGGCCGCATCGCTGACGTCTACCGTCGCCGTCCCGCCAACATTCGACCCACCGACCGAGTCGAGAGTCGCCATCCAGGTGGTGTTGAACGGCGTAGCCAGGGCCCAGAGAATACCGGCTCCGGCACAGAGCGTGAGTTTGGGTACCAACATGTGCTTCTCCGGCTGAGATGAAGAGCGGGAGCGCCCCGCTCGGTCCCTGCGACCCGCTTACGGCTTGGGTGCAGCCGTATCGCGCGGGGCATATTCTGCATCGGCTCGCCGCCGCTCTTCAGATCACCGCAGGAAATGACGGCCTTGTCCGTCATGGACTTGTGCACGTTCACCGAATAGTCGGTGCCGGGCGTCGGCTTGAAGCTGATGCTGGCCTGGGATGTGCCCTTGCCATCGGCCGAGACCTTGATCGGTTTGTACGGGCTTTCGCCGCCTACCGGGGGCCCTGCCGAGCCACACTTGCCCGTGTGTACATGCCAGGGATACTCCCCTTCTTTCGCACCGCTGATCGTGACGCTGGCCTTAGCGGTCTCGCCAGCGGGGGCCGGAGCGGCCATCTTGGCGGAATCGTAGGCGCCCGCAGGCGGAGCCTGATTGGGCTTGGCCATGCCGGCGTCCGGAACGTCAACCGTCGCCGTCCCGCTGACGGCCGAGCCGCCCACGGGCGAGAGGGTAGCGGTCCAACTGGTGACGATGGGCTTGGCCAGCGCGAACAGGAGTCCTACTCCTGCGCATAGCGTGAGATTGCGTGACAGCATTTTCCTTCCTCCTGCTGAGATTCTACGTTCACGTCCGGCACACACTCCGGAATTCGCGCCTTCCTGGCTCGGTGGGGCGATGGCGGAGGAATGCGGCGCCTGCTCCCTTCATTGCTTGAGCGCCGACGTCACAAACCTCCGCCTGACATGAAGCGCGGGAGCGCCCCGCTCCCGGTCCTGCTACGCGCTTACGGCTTGGGTGCAGTCGTATCGCGCGGGGGCATCTGCATCTGCTCGCCACCACCCTGCAGATCGCCGCAGGAGATGACGGCCTTGTCTCTTGTTCTGCACGTTCACCGAATAGCCGGTGCCGGGCGTCGGCTTGAAGCTGATGTTGGCCTGCGCCGTGCCCTTGCCATCCGCCGAGACCTTGATCGGTGAATAGGCGCTCTCGGACCCTACAGCCGGCCCATTCGAGCCGCACTTGCCCGAGATCACACGCCAGGGATACTCCCCTTCTTTCGCTCCACTGATCGTGATGCTGGCGCGGGCCGATTCGCCTGCCGGGGCCGGAGTGGCCTTCTTGGCGGAATCGTAGGCGCCCGCAGGCGGAGCCTGATCGGGCTTGGCCATGCCGGCATCAGGAACGTCTACCGTCGCCGTTCCGCTGACGGCCGAGCCGCCGACGGGGGAGAGGGTGGCCGTCCAGCTGGTAGCAATGGGCTTGGCCAGCGCGAACAGAAGTCCTACACCTGCGCATAGCGTGAGTTTGCGTGACAGCATTTTTGCCTTCCTCCTGCTAGAGTATGGATCTGGAAGTCGAAGACTCCCGGTTCATGTCGTGGCGCGGGATCTGGTTCCGGCGGCCCCGCACCACCATTCCTGCCTGCCGCCGCAAGTGCCTAAGTACGAGTCCGTACTCCTTCCTTGCCTCCTGGCCGCCTGACGGCTGCGGTGTCTTGCAGCGCCGGCCACTCAGGCACTGGCGCTATCCTCCTCGACGGGCATCGCCCGCAGGGAGCGTCCACCGACACCACGACGCCGGAACTGCTCGGCGAGACGAGTGTATTCGGTGCGGATCTTCTCCTGGGCATCCTGGTCCAGCTCCTCCAGGTCGAGCAACAGATTGCGCGCGGCCGGGAGCACCCGAATCAACTCGTCGAGCTTGATCTGGAGCGCCATGGTGTCCCGGTTCTGAGTGTTCTGAATCAGGAACACCATGAGGAACGTGATGATCGTGGTTCCGGTGTTGATGACCAGCTGCCAGGTATCGCTGAACCTGAACAGCGGCCCGGTCACCGCCCAAATCAGCACGATGGTGACCGCGACACCGAATGCCACAGGCCGCCCAGTCCAGCGGGCGCCGTGTTTGGCGAATCGTCCAAACCACGTGTCGTTATCCGTCATGGAATCCTCGGTGCCAGGAACCGGTTCCACCCGATTGGTGTCTTATCGACCCGTCTTGATTTCACGCTCCGTCTGATACTGCTCTCGAAATTCCTTCACCTGACGCTCGGCCTCTTCCTTGGCTGCACCGTAATGGGTCTGGATCAGGCCGGTCAGGCGATCCCAGTTACCGCTCACGATGTCGAGCTGATCGTCGGTCAGCTGACCCCAACGCTCTTTGATCTTCCCTTTGAGTTGCTTCCAGGTCCCTTCGATCTCGGTCCGAATTCATGCGATCGACTCCCTTCAAAGGATCAGGTGGATGCCTCCACCGATGTAATGCGATTGTTACCTGGCTAGAAAAACGAAACGGCGCGAACCCGTCCATGACGGAAATCCGCGCCTTCGACTGGAGGGGCCAACTCCCCTTCCGACCAGGCGGCTTGGCCCGATGCCAAGCCATCATTTCAACGTGCACATTCCAACGTTTACAGTTTACTCATGCGGCGTGATCACTCGAAGTGCCGAGGATCACACTTATTTCACAACTTTACTCCGAACCCTGCATAACCTCGGCGTTGATGCGTCGTTAGGCCAACCGTGACAATCTCACATTCGCGCCCCTTCCTCCAGCAGGGTCGTCCAACATGTCAGTCGCGTCATGAAACCGCGATGAGTTCAGCGTCTCGGACCGAGCATGGTAGTCTGACCCCTTACGCTAGCGACGCGGTCTTTCGGCCAGTGATGAGTCCCAGTAATAGCGCAACCACAAAACCGCAAGGAACAGATAGAAGAGCAGGGTAGCAATGCCGGTAGCAGGCGGGATAATGCGCCCTGAGCCGAACACCGCAGCCATGATCGCCAAGACCAGGAACGCCAGTGCGGTACGAAACACGAGACCTCCAGAAGCGCCTTAGCGCCAAGAGGTTGAAAACACCAGAAGGCGCGGGCGACCCCGAACCGGGGCCTGCATCCGCGCCTTCGACTGAAGGGACTCTATCCCTTCCGACCAGGCGGCTTGACCTCGAGTCAAGCCTGCACCAGTTTGATCCTCTGCGCAGGTTAGGGATACCGTGGGGCCCGCGTCAAGGGGGCTGCGCACACATTTTGAATGACGGGCGCTTCCAACTTGCGAGGCTGCATTACTTTCCGTCCTCGCTTTTCGCTTCGATGGACGGGTGTCCGAGTGGCTGGAGGAGCCGGTCTCGACCGGGGCTGAAGCCCTGCTCGGCAGCTGTCGCTGAAGCGACATCAGCGATCGATCATCCGGTGGAGTCAAGATCGTTGGACAGGTGTCCGAGTGGCTGAAGGAGCCGGTCTCGAAAACCGGTAAACCCGTAAGGGTTTCGAGGGTTCGAATCCCTCCCTGTCCGTGTTCTCCTCTCGCTGAAGTTTTCTTCAGCGTCCGTCTTCATCTCAGTGCCTACCTGTGGCATCGTTACCACCCTCGACCTGTGGCGGTCTTACCACTCTTACGGAGATTTCGAGCGAGCGGTATGTTTGGCGCCCGTTCCTCCGGCGGCCCCGGTGAGGTCCGACCGGATATCGCAGGTCCCTTCAGGTCAGGAGATGCACAGGATGCGCCTCCCCTCCTGCATTACGCGCTGCGGCCACTGGTCGATCAGGTCGCATGGCGGCTCTCTCGGGATTCATCGCGCTGGGACTCGGAGCCTGCAGTTCGGACGATAACGGCGGCGGTGGGTGGCGGTGGGACGTCATCCTTCGTCGGCACGGTGGTGGGCGGAACCGACCAACGACGAGAGTGGATCACTCACGTTCGACATTGCGGGAACTGCTCTGGCGCCACCGGCCTCGATCACTACGATGACTTCTCGGCGTCGCTTACGGTGACCGGCACGCTGACTCTGGTGAGCCCCGCGGCGGGCAGCTCAAGCGCTCACCGGAACCTATGACGATGCCACCAACCAGCTCGACCTTTCGGGCGGCGGCTACACGTTCACCGGTGTCTTTGATGGCAACAGCCTGCTTGGAAGGGACCTACGCGGCGCCAACGGCGCCGGGCTCGTTCGTCACGGCGCTGGATCTCGGCAACGCGGTTGCCTTCTGCGGCACCTTCGACGGCGACGATGACGGGACCTGGAATTTCGTGGTGAATGGGACCGTGCTGTCTGGCAGCGCCCTGACTCTCGTCCGGCGATGCTCGTTCCCCTGGACGGCACGGTGACTGCAGGGGCGGTCAGCATCGTCAATCCCCGTCGACTCCCAGGGGCCGCCGCTGGCTACCGGCACCATCACTAGGTACCAGTGCGACAGGAACTTGGGACGATGGCCAGGGCAGCAGCGGAACCTGGACCGGGAACGGCTGCTGAACTCCTGATTGCAGCGCGGCGCGGGGGCCTGAGATCTTCCAACAGGCTTTCCGCGCCGCGTTTTTCTTTGCCGCAGATGAACGCAGATAAACGCAGAGATTTCGCAGATCATACGAGCCCAGCCTTTGAATCAACCTCGCATCTGCGTTCATCCGCGTTTATCTGCGGCTCAATCAAGGCCTCGTATTCATGAGGCAACTCGGTAAGAATGCAGGGCATCGATCGTTTCGTCGGATCCTTCCTCGGTCTCTGTCTGGGCGACGCGCTCGGAGCCCCAGTCAGAGGCCGCCTCACCTGATGTCGCACGTCTCTACGTCGATCAGGAATTGCGGGCCGGAAGAGCGGGCCATCGCGGCCGAAGTGAGTTCCCCTTCGGTCAGGTCACCGACGACTCACAACTGGCAGCGCGAGCTGCTGATCTCCATTGCCGAGCGAAGGGAAGCCGATCCGGCGCCACTTCGCATCGCGCCTCGGCGATCTGGTCGCCACGGAACCGGCGTGATTGGGGCAGGGCCGGGGCACTATCGCGACTGGACGGCGACCTGCAGCAGGGCATCCTGAATCAGGCGGGAGAGCCCGCTCCGATACTGCGGCAATGGCGCCGCCATGCGCGTGGCACTCGCTCGGCGTCTCTCTGGGCCGACGATTCTTCCGCGCCTCATGCGAGCGGTCGTGGAGCAGGCCCGGGTGACTCACCACGATCCCCGTCGAGCCGCGGGCGCGGTTGCGATTGCCGCGGCCAGCATGCTCGCCTGCAGGATCGATCGGCTCGACCTCACGCAGGTGTGTACCGAACTCGCGCTCGCCTTGCGGGTCAGGTGGATCACAGGTATGGCCGCCGCTATCGAGAAGGTGGAGCGTTTGGTCGCGATGGATCCGAAGCAGGCCACAGCACTCGTTCATCGCGAACGTCCGGATGCCGAGTCGAGCCATAAGTGGCGTGGGGTGTCGAGCGAGGTTACCGGGAGCGTTTGCTGGAGTCTCTACGCCTTCTCCGGTCCCCCGACGACTACTGGGAAACGGTCTGTACCGCGATCGGCGTTGGCGGCGACACCGATACCACCGCTGCGATGGCAGGCGGAATCGTCGGTGCGCGGGTGGGATTGAAGGGTCTGCCACAGGAACTTCTCGCCCAGCTGAATGACCAGGGAGAATGGAAGGTCGCCGAGCTTACCACGCTGGCCCAGCGCTGCTACGAGGCGTGCCGGTGAGAGGGCGGCGATGTCGCCGCCCTCATCCCGGCTACGAGTATCACTGCTTGAGATTCGACTTGAGCTTGGCGATATCGAGAAGCGGTAGCCCACCTTCGGTAGGAACCAGCACGACCAAATTGTTCGATGACTTCATGTCGTAGCAGTACCTCGAGGTATTGCTTGGTCAGGGCCTCGGCGGTCAGGGTCTGATTCAGCAGCCGCTGCTGGTCGCTCTGCAGTCGCGCGACCTCGACCCGGTGACGCTCGGTCTCGATCTGCTGTTCCTGCGCGATCTTGTTGTTGATGGCCTGGACGACCTGCTCGGGCGGCTGCAGGTCACGGAGAAAGAACGCCGTCACCTCGGCGATCCGGAACGGCTCCCCGCCCGCCCTGGGCTGGGTAATGAGAGCGGAATCGACCAGGCCTGCATCGCCTCGGCGATCTTGGTTCGCTGGGAAATGTCGTTGATCGAGAACCGCACCATCCCGTCTCGCACGCCTTTGCGGATCGCGTTGCGCGACGATCGAGTGGATCTGCTCCTCGGTTGCCGATCTCGTTGAAGATCTTCGGGGCGTCCTGCGGGTTGATCTGCCAGCGGAGCCCGGCGTCCACCGTCATTCCCATCTGCTCGCTGGAGAGGGCGGCGATGGTCTCCACCTGCTCGCCCTCCGCCGGGTATTGCTCCTCGCGGGCGCGGAGTAGCGCTCGATCGAGGACCACGGTGCCACCAGGTGAATGCCGGAGAGAAGCGGCGGGATCCACGGTGCCGAAGGCGTGCTTGACTCCGACTTGTCCGGGTCGATCACCACTACCAGGGCGGCGAGAATGATCAGGATGCCGAACGTCGCGAATCCCAGGGAAAAGATCCGGAGCAGGCCGGCTGCCGGACGCCCGGCCGTGGTCGAGCCGGAGCGGGCCAGCATGAGGAAGAACGCGATGAGCAGCAGCAGACCGCCGAAGATCAGCTTACCCATGGATGGCTCTGGTTGGGGGATAGCGGAGTATAGGGGAATGGGGGTCAGGTGTCAGGGAATCAGGTGTCAGGGATCCTGGATTTTCGGGAATCTCGATTATCTCCTCGAGTTGCTGTTCCCTGACCCTGTACACCTGAGACCTTCTTTCTCGTTGACGCTCCCGTCCAGCACCGCTAATTTGCCGCCCCGATCCACCAGGACAGATGGCCGAGTGGTTTAAGGCGCACGCCTGGAGAGCGTGTATACGTCAAAAGCGTATCGAGGGTTCGAATCCCTCTCTGTCCGCTGCAGCGCACTGACTTACGGGTCGGTGCGCTGCCGTCGTTGTGCCGGGTCGAGCGGGCGTGGTGTTCTCTTTGGTGTCCCTTCGCAGCTTGCCGCTGCCGCCGGACCAGGACCAGCTTGCCACGGTAAGTGATAAGGGTTGTCCAGCCGCTGGAGAAGACGATAACTCCCAGGCAGGCAAGCTCAGGTCTCACGATTTCGCAGGTTGATCAATAGTTAGACCGCCGACACATACTCCGTTCGATGCAACCAGGGCGTGATGATTCATGATTGAAGTTGCGTCCGGGCCGAAAGGGCGACAACGATGACGAATTTCTCGCCTGACTACTTCATCCATGCTGCAAACATCCTGCTGTTGGTGGCGTACAGCGTTCGCGACATCCTGTGGTTGCGCTTGTTTGCGGTGGCCGCCTCCGTGAGTGTCGATCCCGTATTTTCTCCTACAGCCAACAACGTTGTGGGCGCCGCTCGGGTGGACGGTTGCTTTTGCAGGAATCAACCTGCTGCAATCATGGCGCCTCTTCATGGAGCGTCAACCCGTCAAACTGACGGCAGAGGAAGAAGAAGTTCGACGGCTCGTTTTCCAGGACTTACCGCCCCGGAAGGTCCTGCAGGTCCTGAGCATTGGATCCTGGGTCACGGCGCAACGCGGGGAACGGATGATCGAGAGCGGCACGGTTCCAGACGCCGTGCCGCTCATTCTCAGTGGCAAGGTCCGGGTGACGAGGGATGGACATGTCGTGGGCGTGCTGGGAGCGGGCCAGCTCGTCGGCTCCGCGCTGATCCTCAGCGGTGTCCAAGCCGACGTCGAAGCGGTTGTGGAGGAGTCCGGTCCGTGCAATGCGTGTTGGCAGGTTGGCACCCTGGAGCGGTATCTCAACGCCAATCCCGACACGCGAGCCTCGATGCAGCGGCACCTCGCTCGCGACCTGGCCGTGAAGGTGGTGCATCTGGCCGGTGATTGAGTCGTGACCCCGGACCGGGAAATGCTGAATGAGCGGCGGGGCGCGGCACATCCGGCTCGGTCTGTTGACTGGGGATGCTTTCCTATTGCAGAGACTGTTCCTTCTGATTCACGCTTTTTGACCCTGCCGCCTTCGTCGTTGCATGGCGGACCAACATCGCTGGCCGCCGCGCGCGGTTAAGTCGGGAGGTCAGACGGTAAGGCCACCATGTTCGCGATTCTATCCCGTTTCGAGATCGCCGTCATCGTTGGCGTGCTCAGCGCGATCGGCCTGGTGGGAATCGCTCGGTCTCCTTGCTCCGCGCCGCTGGTTGCTGTGTACGGCAGTTGGCCTCGGCATCACCGCCGGTCGCCTACGTCGTGTTAGGCCTGCAGCGCGGGGCTCCCGTGAGCCATCTCGGCCTGGAGCTGGTCGGCGCGGGACTCATGGCACTGCTGCCGTCCTCGGCACCAGAGCGTTGGCCCGCTCTCCTGGCCTTTGGCTGGACGGCCCACGTGGTATGGGACCTCTTCTTCCACCATGCGAGCGGTCCGGCATTCGCGCCGGTCTGGTACCCGTGGTTTTGCGTCGGCTTCGATCTTCCCGTCGGAGGGTATATCGCGGGTCTGGCCACGGCCAGGCGACGGGTCTCCGTTACTGAGCGGCCCGCCGCCTAGCACGTTGGTTGGCTGATTCCTCAGGGATTGATGATCCTCGTCAATCCGGTGTTCACGGTCCCACCTTTCACATCCAGCTCGTTGACGATCCCAACGCCCGGGCAGTAGTACTTGTTCTCCGAGTGCATCAGGCTCGAGCGGAGTGAATTCTTCCTGTTTCGAGACAGTGGGTGAAGGTGCCGTAGGGAACGGTGATCGTCGCGTTCAGATCGAGCACTCGCGCCTTGTCCTCGGCAGATGCCCGGGGCGAACTCCTGCGGCGTGACTTGGCCCACCTTGGGATGGACCCGCATGATGATGCCGGCCTTGGCTCCGTTCTTCCCGAGCCTCGAACGACCCGGCGGTACTCACGACTTTGCCGTGGTCGTACTCCTTGGTATCCTCGCCGAAGTACCAGACATTGCCTTCCTTGTCCTGGGCATACCAATCGAAGGTCTTCTCCTTGAGCTCACCATTGAGGAAGACCCGATCGAGAACGACGGTCACGGGAACGCCGAGAATAGTCTTGTGACCCAGGGGTGATATCGGTAACGACCGTTTCGGGCAGGTCATCTTCGGTTCCGCGGTAGATGAGCCTCTCGGCCAGAGACGGTAGCGGGAACAGCGGGTTGGTCACCACTCGGCACGAAGGCGTTGGGGATCGAACACGGGAAGGTCGGCGACGCCGGCGGGGAAGTGAGGGGTCAGGACCGGTGCCTGATCGCTGCCCATTGCGGAGGGATCGGTCAAATCCTGGGAATGACAAGCCAGGGCAACAGCGGATGCCAACACTGATTCGAGGAAGTGATCGAGTACGCATGAGGCGGTCTCCTGGGGATGTGGGTTCGCCTCAGTCCCTGCTGCCTGGGCGGGCGTCATCTCAGGAACCGGGGAGAGCTCGCCTTGTGACACTCCTCCTCCTTGCTAGCTTCCCGGCTCAGCATGCCCACCCGCACGCCCCTCCTCGATGCCCGGGCGGTTACCCGCGCCCTCAATCGCATGGCTTCCGAGATCGTGGAGAAGTGCCACGGGACGGACGACCTCGTCCTGGTGGGAATCCAGCGCCGCGGTGTGCAGCTCGCCGAACGACTCGCCAAACTCATCGAATCCACCGAAGGCCATCCGATTGTCTCCGGCAAGCTGGATATCACCCTCTACAGGGACGATCTCCAGGCGGTCGGTCCCCGGCCGGTTGTGGGGGAGACCAAGCTGCCCGCGGACCTCGATGGCAAGACGGTCGTCATCGTGGACGACGTGCTCTACACCGGTCGGACTATCCGGGCGGCACTCGACGAGTTCGCCGACTTCGGTCGCCCGCGGCGGACCTTGCTCTGCGTGCTGGTGGACCGGGGTGGTCGTGAGCTCCTATCCAACCCGACATCGCGGGGACGACGATCAACACCACGCCGAACGACCGGGTGGATGTGACTGGTCACCGAGCTGGATGGACGCGACGCGGTAGAGCTGGTGCGAGGCGATTGATTCCGAGATGAAAAACACAGAGACACAGAGAACACAGAGAAAACAAAGAGTGCGTAAGAAGCTCTTGCGTAGTGGACATCCAGAACACAGTCTCCTACCAGTTCGATCTCTTCTGTGCCCTCGTGTGCCTCTGTGTTTCACTGAACCACTGCGATTTATCAATGCATGACGCGTCGGGGATCAGGCCGGGGTCTGACGTGACCGCCGCCCTCGGTAAGGACCTGGTCGGGCTCGAGCACCTCTCGGCCGATGCAGATCCGGCTCATTCTCGATACGGCCGAACCGTTCAAGGAAGTGAGCGAGCGGCCGATCAAGAAGGTGCCGGCTCTTCGCGGAAGACCATCGTCAACCTGTTCTTCGAAGCCTCGACCCGCACCCGCATCTCGTTCGAGTTCGCCGAGAAGCGGCTCTCGGCCGACACGGTCAACGTGGCGGCCTCGGGAAGCTCGGTCTCCAAGGGCGAGACCCTGGTGGACACGGCGCGGAACCTCGAGGCGATGCGGATCGACATGGTGGTGATCCGCCACCACGCGTCGGGCGCCGCCGAGTTCCTGGGCAAGCGGATCCGGTCGAACGTGATCAATGCGGGCGACGGCAAGCACGAGCATCCGACCCAGGCGCTGCTCGACCTGCTCACGCTGCGCGACCAGTTCGGCAAGATCGAGGGCCTCAAGGTCGCGATCTGCGGCGACATCCTGCACAGCCGGGTGGCGCGAAGCAACATCTGGGGCCTCACCAAGCTGGGCGCCGAGGTCGGCGTCTGCGGGCCCGCCAGCCTCATGCCGCGCGGCATCGACGAGCTGGGCGTCACCCGTCTCCCCGGATCGAAGACGCGATTCAATGGGCCGACGCGCTCAACATCCTCCGGCTCCAGCTGGAGCGGATGACGGCGGGCTTCATTCCCTCGCTGCGCGAATACAACCGGGTCTTCGGCGTGACCACCGAGCGGCTCTCCAAGGCGCCGAAGAATCTGGTGATCATGCATCCGGGCCCGATGAACCGCGGCGTCGAGATCGACAGCGATGTGGCCGACGGTCCTCACAGCGTCATCCTGCCCCAGGTGACCAACGGCGTCGCGGTGCGCATGGCGGTGCTCTACCTGCTGGCCGGCGGATCGCCCGACTGGCAGCACAGTGGAGGAGCCGGAGTGATTCGTCCCATCCTGATCCAGGGCGGCAGAGTCATCGATCCCTCGCGCGGGACCGACGGGGTGGCCGACGTGTATCTGACCGACGGCAAGGTCGCGGCGGTGGGCAGCAACATCGTCGGCGAGGACGGAGCGCTGGTCATTCCCGCCGCCGGCAAGGTCGTGGCCCCGGGCTGATCGACCTGCACGTGCACCTGCGCGAGCCGGGGCAGGAGGACCGGAAACCGTGGCGACCGGTGCCATGGCGGCGGCGGCGGGCGGGTTCACGGCGGTGTGCGCGATGCCCAACACCGATCCGGTCAGTGGACAATCAGGGCAGCCGTCGGGTTCATCGTGAGCCAGGCGCAGCGTGCCGCGCAAGGCGCGAGTGTATCCGATCGGCGCCATCTCGCTGGGACAACGAGGAGAGAAGCTGGCGGAGTTCGGCGAGCTGGTCGGAGCCGGCGCGGTCGCGGTGAGCGACGACGGCAAGCCGGTGACGTCGAGTCACCTGATGCGCACCGCGCTCGAGTACGCGCGGACCTTCGGCATCCCGGTCGCCGATCACTGCGAAGATCTGGCGCTGGCCGAAGGTGGCGCCATGCACGAAGGGCATCGTGTCGACCCGCCTCGGACTCAAGGGCATTCCGCCGGCGGCGGAAGAGATCATGGTCGCGCGCGACATCATCCTCGCCGAGCTGACCGGCGGCCATGTCCACCTGTGCCACATGTCCACCCGCGGCTCGGTCGAGCTGATCCGGCGGGGCAAGGAGCGTGGGATCCGGGTGACGGCGGAGGCGACGTCCGCACCACTTCACGCTGACGCACGAGGCGTGCGAGGGCTACAACACCAACGCGAAGATGAATCCGCCGCTTCGGGAGCACGACGATCGCGAGGCGATCCGGCAGGGGCTGCGTGACGGCACGCTCGACGTGATCGCGAGCGATCACGCGCCGCACCACTACGACGCCAAGGAGCGCGAGTTCGACGACGCGCCGAACGGAATCCTCGGTCTGGAGACGGCCTTGGGCCTGGCCATTTCGGAGCTGGTGGAGACCGGGCCTGATGAGTCTGTCCGATCTCCTGCTGCGAATGAGCACCCAGCCGGCGCGGATCTTCAACCTCCCGGGTGGCAGTCTCGGGGTTGGAGCACCGGCGGATGTGCGTGGTGTTCGATCCCAAGGCCCGCTGGACGGTGGACCCTTCGCGATTCCACTCCAGGAGCCGCAACACTCCCTTCGGCGGGAGGTCCCTGACCGGCCGGGCCGAAGTGACGATCGTCCGGGGCAGGGTGGTCTACCAGGCCTGGGAGGACTGAATCCGCCTCCGGATGGCTTTCCGCAAACCCGCGAGGCTTATAGATTTGCAGAAGGTTTCTCCCTCCGGACCGGCTGAGAGGAAGCACTGGACATGGCCAAGCCGACCCACCGCAACGACTGCGATCTGACAAGCTACTCCAGGACCGGGCCCAGTTCATTTCCTGGATAACCCGGCTCACAGGTCCCTCCAACTCGAGCCCGCCAGTGCCTGAGGCGGTACGGCACCGGGTGCGAGCCGACTATGAAGGACGGCTGCAGTCGGTCGTCGAAGCGCTGCGGTCGCACCAAAACGACCTTGAGCAGCAGATGTCGGAGTTCAGGCCCGGCGAGACACGCTTTCCACTCGGGAGAGCGAGGCAAAGGAGCGGCTCTCCGAGGCCGAGGTCCGCCACATGGTCGGCGAGTACGACGACGGCCGGTGGCAGACGATTCGCGCCGACCTGACTCGCGAAGTCGTGAGCGTTCAGGAGGAGCTGAGTCGCACCACCGCCGAGATCGATCGTCTCGACGAGGTGCTCCACCACGATCCGGTCGCCGCTTCCAAGCATGGAGTCGGAGCCGGAACCGGAACCGGAGCCTGCGCCTCAGCCGGTCGCCGCCGCGCCCCACCGGCGCCCGCTCCACCGCCACCGGTCCACGGGATCCCCGGGATCATGACGGAATTCACGGCTCCCAGACCGACCAGCGGCCGGCTGTGGCGGCCCAGGGCAATGAGATTCCCTTCAAGACTCCAGCCGCTCCCAAGCCGCAGCCCAAGCCGCCCGCCGCGAAGCCGAAGAAGATTCTGCCGGCAGGACCACTCTGGTTCCCCTCCGGCAAACCTGGCGAGGCCCCGGCCGGGAAGATGGATGAGCTGGCCTTCCTCAAGTCGGTGACCGGCAATGAGGGCGCCACCGCACCGGCCCAACCGGGCAAGCGTCCCAGCGGAGGCTTCACCAAGCCGGTCGAGACCGCTGCTCCTTCCGCTCCGGCCGCTCCGCCGCACCGGCACCTGCAGCGGAAGCGGCGAAGGATCGCGCCAGCGGCGGAACCGCCCCCAAGACGCTCAAGTGCGGCGAGTGCGGCACCATGAACCGGCCCACCGAGTGGTATTGCGAGCGGTGTGGGGCAGAGCTGGCGGCACTCTGAGTGAGAGCCGTCAGCCGTTAGCCGTCTGCAGTTCCAAGGAACAAAAACCCTCCGACTCGATCGCTTCGGAGGGCTCTTTCTTTGGAGCGCCGCTTGCCACGGCTAACAGCCGTCCTTACTTCTTCCTCGCCACGGCCTTCGCCAGCCGGCTCTTCTGCCGGGCGGCGGCGTTCTTGTGAATGAGGTTCTTCCGGCCCGCGCGGTCCAGCAACTGCGCCGCGCGCTTGTAGGCAGCCGAAGCTTCGGCTGCGGTCGTGGCCGACCGGACTTTCTTCAGGGCGGTGCGCAGCTCACTCGCGGCGCGTCCGGTTCCGGGCATGGGCCGCCTTTGACTTCCGCATGGCCTTCGCCGCGGATTTGATTCGGGGCACGGCAACCTCAGATTCAGGGCAGTTTCGAGGTCGGCCAGGGTGGCCGACGAGAGCGCGAATTGTAGGCCCCGGGTGGGCCAAGGTCAAGCCGCAGGCGGCTTTCGAGGCGAGGACGGCCGGGTTTAAATTTCGGTCAGATTCCCACCTCCGTCTGGCCACCCTCACCCGGTTCCTGACCTGAGCGAATTCATCCTGGTGCTCCCCGTGCTGGTGTTCTCCATTGTGGCGCATGAATACGCCCATGGAGCCGCCGCCTACGCCCAGGAGACGACACGGCCTACATGCTCGGCCGGCTCACCTTCAACCCGATTCCCCACATCGACCCGTGGATGAGCATCCTGTTTCCCGCTCTCCTCTGGTTTGGATCGCGCCCATCTCGGATCGCCGTTTACCTTCGGAGCGGCGAAACCGGTACCGGTCAATCCGCGGAAGTACCGGAACTACAGGAAGGGCGACATCATCGTCTCGTCCGCCGGGTGTCGTGATCAACCTGGGACTGAGCGTGGTGTTCACTATTCTCTTCGCATTGGTGGGGCTGCTGGGCCGAGCGGCGCCTCCGCTCCAGCCGGGTCTCATGATTCTGCAGCAGATGACGGCGTACGGGGTGCTGCTCAACCTGGTACTCTGCTTCTTCAACCTGATTCCGATTCCCCCGCTCGACGGGTCGCACCTGTTCTATTACGTGCTGCCTCCCGAACTCGGGGCGCGCTACCGTTCCGCTGCAGCGGTTCGGGTTTCTGCTTCTGTTCGCGTTGTTGTTCCTGTTGCCCGGGGTCCTCAACGTGTTTCTGTTCCGGCTCACTGGATCGGCGCCCGGCTCCTCGGCCTGGTTGCCCCCTACAGCCTGAGCTTCCTCTAAGCGATACTTATCGGGAATGACGGCATCCGCTGCTCCGCCCACTACCGCGCTCGGCGCCGAACCCGGGTTCGTCGTCCAGCTCGACGCCTTCGCGGGACCGCTCGATCTGCTGCTGCACCTCCTCCGCGAAGAACAGATCGACATCGCGGACATCCCGATAGCGCGCATCGCCGATCAGTTCCTGAGCGTCGATCCACGATCTGGGACTCAACCAGGCCGCCGACTACCTGGAGATGGCGGGCCGCCTGCTGCGGCTCAAGGCGCAGACGCTCGCTGCCGCGCCGGTCGGACGAGGAGGGCTGGGAAGATCCGCGGCACGAGCTGGTCCGGCGACTGCTCGAGTATCAGCTGATCCGCGAAATCGCCTCCTGGCTCGACAAGTCGTCCGAGCGACGGGCCGGACAATTTGCCCGGGGCTATCTCCCGCCGCCGCCCGAACTGCCGCCGCAGCCGCTCGCCATCGACCTGCTGCAGCTGCTTCAGGCGGTGGAGAAGGTGATCAGCGAGATCCTCGGTTCCGGTTCTGCACCGGGTCGTGCGCGCGTCCGCTCGACGTCGAAGGCGCCACCAAGCGGATCGAGGCACTGCTCGAGGAGCGCGGTGAGATTGGCTGGCTCGATGCCTTGGGTCCCGAGCGCGGGATCGCCCACGTCCTCTCCACTCTGCTGGCACTCCTCGAACTCGCCAAGCGGGCACCCTTCACCTCTTCCAACGCGCAGCGTTTGCGCCGATGGTGATCAGCCGTGACGCCCCTCGCCCAGCTGCTTGAGGCCGCGCTGTTCTCCGCCGCCCGTCCGGTGACGGTGGAGGAGCTGCAGACCCTCGATCCCGAAGCATCTCTCGCCGACGTGCGCGCCGCGCTGGAGCAGCTGCGCGAGCATTACGACTTCGACGGCCATGCGGTGGAGGTCGTCGAGCTGGCCGGCGGCTACCAGATTCTCACCCGGCCGAGCCTTCGCCGCGGCGATCGAGCAGGCTCAGCTCTCGGTACGAATTCCCAAGCTGACCGGCGCCGCGCTGGAGACCCTCGCGGTGATCTCCTATCGCCAGCCGGTCGGCCGCGCGGAGATCGAGGACATCCGTGGCGTGTCCGCTGGCGGCGTGCTGCGAACCCTGCAGGAGCGCGGGCTCATCGAGGTGGTCGGGCCGGAGCGAGGCGATGGGCCGGCCTCTGCTGTACGGCACGACGCTCGCTCTTCCTGGAGACGCTGGGCCTCGAGATCTGGCCGAACTGCCCCGGGCCGATGAGTTCACCGTCGCTCTCCAGCCTCCCGCCCGCCCATGGCGGCGGAAGGAGAGGAAGACGCCGCGGCGTCGGTCCCCGCGGAATCGTGACCGAGATGCGCCTCCAGCGGGCGCTGGCGCGGGCGGGAATCGCAAGTCGTCGCGCCGCGGAATCGCTGATCACGGATGGCCGGGTCAAGATCGATGGGAAGATCGCGACGAAGCTCGGCACCAAGGTCGATCCGGATCGCCATCGGATTACCGTCGGCGGCGAAGCTCATCCCCGAGTCCGCCACCGCTGGCTCGCCTTCCACAAGCCGCTCGGTGTTGTCACCACCGCCCAGGATGAAGAGGGCAGGCGTACGGTCTTCGACTTCATTCGAGACCGGACCGGACTGGCCTACGTGGGTCGGCTCGATGTGATGACCACCGGCCTCCTCCTGCTCACCAGTGACGGAGACGCGATTCACCGGCTCACCCATCCCCGGTATCGCATCCCCCGCAGCTACACCGCCCTGGTGCACGGCCGGTCGCCCGCGGAAATCTCCCAGGCGCTCCGGCGAAACCACGATGATCGACGGCCGGCCGGTGGTCGCGACCGCGACCAAGGTCCGGCCCGGCACCGGCGGCCGGAGCATCATCGACGTGACACTCACCGAGGGACGCAATCGTATCGTGCGGCGGTGGTGCGAGGCGATGGGACTCAAAGTGGAACGCCTGGCACGGCTCTCCTACGGCCCCGTTCGGCTGGGGGACCTCAAACCAGGCGAATCCCGGCTGCTAACTCCGAAGGAAGAGGCGCGCTATCTACTCCGCAATCGGGCTCGCCCCGCGAAAGCCATGACGGCCAAAGCCTCTCCGTCCCCCCGCGCCGTTGATGCCAGCCCAATCCGCGGCGTCACCGCTGGAAGTCGCCAAGCGCATCGTAGGACAGGATGTCATGGTCGAGCGGCTGCTGGTGGGACTCCTCACCGGCGGTCACATCCTGATCGAAGGAGTGCCGGGACTGGCCAAGACGCTCGCGGTGCGGACGCTCGCGGAGATCATTCACGCGTCGCTTCTCCCGCATTCAGTTCACGCCTGACCTGCTGCCGGCCGACGTCATCGGCACCATGGTCTTCGATCCGCAAGACCCAGGAATTCAAGGTCGAAGCGCGGGCCCGCTCTTCGCCCAGATCATCCTGGCCGACGAGATCAACCGCGCGCCGGCCAAGGTCCAGGCCGCGCTGCTCGAGGCGATGCAGGAGAAGCAGGTCACGATCGGAGGCACGACTTTCCCGCTGGAGGAGCCGTTCCTGGTGCTCGCGACCCAGAATCCCGATCGAGCACGAAGGAACCTATCCGCTGCCCGAGGCGCAGCTCGACCGGTTCATGCTCAAGGTGCGCGTCGGCTATCCCTCGCGAGACGAGGAGAAGGAAGTCCTGCTGCGGATGAGCTCCGGCCACGAGATCCCGGTCGAACGCCTGTTCGATCCGGCTCACATCCTCTCGCTCCGTGAATCCATCGCCGGCCTTGTACGTCGATCAGAAGGTGGTGGATTACATCGTGGATCTGGTCCGGGCCACCCGGGACCCGTCGAGCGTCGGGCTCGCCGCGCTGAAACCGCTGGTGGCGTTCGGAGCGTCGCCCCGGGCCTCGATCGCTCTGGCCCAGGCCGCCCGCGCTCACGCGTTTCTTCGCGGCCGGGCTTACGTCGTCCCCGAGGATGTCCGCGCCCTCGCGCCTCGAAGTCCTTGCGGCATCGCGTGGTGCTGACGTTCGAGGCCGAGGCGGAAGAGCTCGACAGTGATGCGGTGATTACTCGGATCTTGGATGCCCTTCCGGTTCCGTGAGAGTACCGAGTACCCGAGTACCGAGTACCTGAGTACTGCGACACCGGCTAATCAAATGATTGAATTCTTGATCCCCTGATCTCCTCCCGCTCACTGTACTCGGTACTCGGTACTCGGTACTAGGTACTTTCAACCATGGCATCCATCTCTCCCTATGTATTGAAGCAGGTCAAGAACATCGAGCTCCGCACCCGGGGCCTGGTGGGATCCCTGTTTGCCGGAGAGTACCGCTCGGTGTTTCGGGGACAGGGGATGGAGTTTGCCGAAGTGCGGGCCTACGAACAGGGTGACGACTACCGCGCGATCGACTGGAACGTCTCGGCGCGACTGGGCACTCCTTACGTCAAGACCTTCACCGAAGAGCGCGAGCTGACCGTGTTGCTCGTGGTGGATCAATCGGGATCCACTCATTTCGGGAACCGCGTACCAAGGCCGCCCTTGGCGTCGAGATCGGATCCGTCCTCGCCCTGGCGGCGGCGTACCACAATGACAGGGTGGGAGCCCTGCTGTTTACCGAGACGGTAGAGCGAGTGATCCCTCCGTCCAAGGGAAGACGGCACGCCTTGCGGGTGATCCGCGACCTGGTCGCGTTCGCCCCGCAGACCCGTCGCACCAATCTCGCCGGTGCCCTTCACTACGCCGCGGAGTTGCTCGGTCACAGGAGCATCGTGGCCGTGATCTCGGATTTCCTGGCCAAGGACTGGTCCCAGCCGCTCCGCCGTCTGGCGGCCCGCCACGACGTCGTTGCGATCACGGTCGAGGACCCGCGCGAGTCAGAGTTGCCCGACGCCGGCTGGATTGATCTGGAGGACGCGGAGACTGGCGAGCGGGTCCTGGTGGACGCCGGATCCCGGGCAGCGAGAGGACGGCTCCACCTGCTGGCCGAACGCCGCCGGGAGGAGCGCGACCGGCTGCTGGCCGCGGCTGGAGTTAGATCAAGTGCTCCTCAGCACCGCATCCGACTACGCCATTCCACTGCGGCGCGCCTTCGCTCAGCGGGCGCGCCGCCTGCATAGATGATCCTGCTGCTCGTAGCGCTCCAGGCAACTCCGCCGACCGTGGGCGACACCATCTGGCTCGCCCGCCGGGTTACCGTACCTCCAGGTGCCGAGGTGCGGGCGACTCCCTGGACCCCAACAGGAGAGGTGGAACTCCTGGGCCGCCCGGTCGTGATTCGCAGCAACGGTGACGCGGTGATCAGATATCCCGCGGTTGCCTGGCTCGCGGGGACCCATGATGTGACGGTGCCGGGACCGGTGATCGTCCTGGCCGACGGGCATACCGACTCGCTCCCTCCACAGACATTTCATCTGCAGGTTGCCAGCGTCCTGCCTCCCGACACTCCGGATTCGTCCATCGCGATCCAGCCGGAGGCCGGTCCGCTGCTGCAGCCGGTGGTGAGTCCCGGGCCATTGATCGTGGCACTGCTGGTGGCGCTGGTGGGAGTGTTGCTACTGGCTCGCTGGTGGCGACGGCCTGGCCCGCCGCTAGCGGGCATCGTACCGCCGGGAGCGCCGAGTGCTCCTCCGGTGGATCGCTGGGTTGCATCAGGTGAGGGGCGGGCCGTTGCGGCGGCCGCGGTGGAGTTTCTCCGCCGCAGCATCGCCCACGCGTTACCGGAGGCACACACCGGCCTCGACCTTGAGCGCTGTCTCGCGGTGATTGCCGAGCTGCGGCCGGCCTGGCCCCAGGAAGAAATCAACAACTTGCTCCGCGCGCTCGATATGGCCCGGTTCGCCCCGCTCGCAACGGCGGAACCGGGCGAGCTCTACACCGCGCGATGGCGCTGGGCGCGCGTCTTCCCGCGAGGCGGTCGTGATCTTCACCCGCCCCTGGCTCCTGCTTCTCCTGCTCGCCCTGCCGGCTCTGGTGGTGGTGGCGGCGAAGAACCCCGCGGCCCGGCGCGGTCTACAGCGATGTCGGGCTCGCTCGCGCGCTGCCCCGTTCCAACTGGCTGGCGCGGATTCCTCCGGGAGCACGGGCCCTGGCGCTCGCCGCCTGGATCATTGCCGCAGCCGGTCCCCGAATCGGCGGAACGACGGTCGAGGAAAAGCGCGAAGGCATCTCGATCGTGATCGCGATCGATATCTCGAGCAGCATGCTGGCCGAAGACTTCGCTCCTTCCAACCGGATGGAAGTGGCGAAGATGCAGGCGGTGTCGTTCATCCGCGGGCGCACCGCCGACCGGATTGGCATCGTTGCGTTCGCGGGTGAGGCGCTCACCCAGGTCCCGATCACCACGGATTACTCGGTGCTCGAGCGCGCGGTGATGGACCTCAAGATCGGCATGCTGGAGGATGGCACGGCGATCGGCAGCGGGCTCTGCCACCGCGGTGAGCCGCCTCCGCAAGACGCCGGGGAAGACCAAGGTCATTCTCCTTCTCACCGATGGGGTCAACAACCGCGGCACGGTGGATCCCCGGACCGCGGCCGCCGCGGCGCAGGCACTCGGTATCCGAGTCTACACCATCGGCGTCGGAACCGAGGGTGAAGCTCCGATCCCCACCGGCCGCGGCCTGTCCGGCTTCCGCTACGAGATTCTGCCGGTCGAGATCGACGAAGTTCTACTGAACGACATCGCCACGACCACCGGCGGACGATACTTCCGCGCCAAGGACAGCGAGGCGCTGAAGCGCATCCTGACGACGATCGATGGCCTGGAGAAGTCTCCGGTACGGATGATCCGTTACGTCCACTACGACGAGCTGACTCGGCCGCTGGTGCTCCTGGGAATGGCCGCGCTCGCGGTCGAGCTGCTGTTGAGTGCGACGCTGGTGGTTCGAATACCATGATCTTCGACTACCCGCTGCTGCTGCTCCTGGCCCCGGTCGTAGCACTGGCCCTCGGGCTGGTTGCGACTCTGGCTCGCCGCCGGCGGGTGACGAGAGCCATGGCCTGGTCTCCGGCCACGGGAGCAGCGGCGAGGAGATCCGGGCGCTGGGCTCCGCTCCTGTTCGCGATCGTGGGACTGCTCGCGATGGTCGCGGTCGCCGGGCCCCGCGGCGGGAGCGCGAATGTGACGACCGAGAGTCGCGCCCTGAGTGTCGCGATCGCCATGGACATCAGCCGCTCGATGCTCGCGGAGGATGCCACACCAAGCCGGCTGCAGCGAGCGACTCGCGAGGCTCGTCGGCTGATCCAGGACCTGGGCGGCGACCGGATCGGCCTGCTGGCCTTTGCCGGCCGCAGCTACATCCTGAGTCCCCTGACGGTGGATGGGGCGGCACTGATGCTCTTCCTCGATGCGCTGAGTCCGGATCTGGCCAGCCAGGGTGGAACCGGCCTCGCCGGAGCGCTGCGACAGGGCGGGGAACTGCTGAGCGCTTCCGATGAAGCGGCGGATCGGGTGCTCATCGTGTTCACCGACGGAGAAGGGCACGACAGTCTCTCGGACGTCATTGCGCAGAGCCGGCAGCTCAAACAGCTCCGCATTCGCCTGGTACTGGTTGCCGAAGGCGGCACCAAGCCGGCCCGAATCCCGGTGCGGGACAGCACCGGCGCCATCACCGAATACCAGACCGATGATGAAGGCCACGAGATCCTGACCACCCGGCGCGACGACATCCTCCAGGCGATCTCCGACGCGGCCGAAGGGTCGATAGTGCCGGCCCAGCTGCCCGACCAGGCAGGGGCTGTGCGAGACCTCCTCTCCGCCTTTGCGAGGGCGCCGTCGCGGGAGACTCGCACGGCCGATCTGTTACCGCTCGCCTGGATCCCAGTCGCCGCGGCACTCCTGCTCCTCGGTCTGCACACCGTGTTTCGGCGCACTGCGGCTCTGGTAGCCCTCGCTGGAGTGCTGCTGGCTTCGCGCGCGCACGCGCAACGACTCTCTCCCGGCGAACGCGCGCTGGCCGGAGGTCGCAGCGCGGTAGCCGCCGATCTCCTGCTCAAGGGTCTTTCCAAAGGCGCGTCCGACACGGCGGCGTACAATGCCGGCACCGCGGCACTCCTGGCTGGACGGCACGATGAGGCGCGCCTTGTCCTCGATCGGGCGACCCACGCGCTCGATCCGGAGCTGCGGTATCGCGCCCTGTACAACCTGGGTGTGAATGCCCTGGCCGCGGCCAAGGCCGACAGTTCCGCGCGCGACTCGTTGTATGCTGAGGCGGCGGAACACCTCAAGGAAGCGCTGGTCCTCTCTCCCCGGTCGGAACGGGCCAAGTGGAACCTGGAGCTGGCCCAGCGGCATCGCCCCCGCCGTCCGGCGGCAATTCTCCCAATCAGCCACCGCCTCAAGGGGGACAGCAGCCTCCACCGCCCAAGTCCGGCCAGAGTGGCGGCGGCGAGCGGCCCAACCTCTCGCAGTCGCAGGCGGATGAGATCCTCGGCTCGGTCGAGCGCGAAGAGCGCAACACCCGCGAGCGGCACATGGCCCGGAACAAGAGCAACGTTCACGCGGTGAAAGACTGGTGATCGGCCTTCTCCTGGCCCTCGCCCTGGTCCAGCAGCGCCCCGCTCCTCAAGTGATGAGCGCGGTGGATCGGGACCACGTGGTCGTGGGTGACGTAGTGGAGCTGACGGTTCGCATCACCAGCCAGACTCCGGAGCCGGTCCAGATAAGTCTGCCACCTCTGCTCGGTTTCGAGCTGGTAGAGCCGGAGTGAGCGCAGTGAAGTGAGCTACGGCAACGCCAAGGGAAGGATTACGACAGTAACGCTGCAGCTCCGTGCTACTACCAAAGGGCCATTGGCGGATTGGGAAGATCCAGATCCGCCAGGGATCCCACCTCGAGGAGGCGGAACCGGTCGATGTGTATGTCGATCGCGGCAGCGCCGCGACGGCGTCCGCTCTCCCGAGCCGAATCCGCCGGGTGCTGGAGCAGGCGCCTCCGCCCAGGGTTCACCACCTGCAGCGATCAGCGTGGTTGTGTCCGACCCCTCTGTCGTCGTCGGCCAACAGGTGGATGTGGTGACCATCGCCTGGTTCCAGCGGGATCTCCGGCAGCAGCTTCGCCGTTCTCCGACGGTCGAGGCGCCACGAATCGAAGGTGTCTGGAGCTATCCCCAGCAGGTTCCTTCAGGGATCGCCGCGAGCAGGCTGATTGGAGGCCGCTGGTATGACCTCTTCATCCTCCACCAGATCATTTTTCCACTGACACCGGGAACCGTGAAGGTTTCCGCCGCGCGGCTGCACTACAGCGTGCCGCTCGCCTTCCAGTTCTTCAGCCAGGAAGAGCGTTACTCTCTGGCGAGCGGTACCAGCGGTCTCGAAGTGACCCCGCTTCCCACCGCGGGGCGGCCGGCCGATTTCACCGGAGCGGTGGCGCGCAATCTCACGGTCACAGATTCGATTTCGCCTCCGGTGGCGCAACAGGGGAAGCGGTGACCGCCAGCCTGGTGCTGCGCGGAGAAGGGAACGTCGCTCTGTGGCCGGCGCCGGCCGTCACCTGGCCTGCGGGGTTCCGGGCCTACCCGGACGCGACGGAAGAGCGGGTCTCGACCACCGATGGGCGTCTGGGTGGCACCAAGACGTTCCGGTACCTGCTGGTCGCGGACAGCGCAGGCACCACGGCAATTCCGCCGTTCGCTATTCCTATTTTGATCCCGGCACCGGGACCTATGCTTCCACCCGCATGGGGAGCGTGAGCCTGACCGTGGCGCCACGATCCGGAGGTGCTCTGCTCCGGGCGACACCGCCTCCGCTCATACTCGATGCACGCCCGGGGCTCGCCCGCGAGATCCGGGAGACTTTTTCCCTGGGTCTGGTGGGTCGCGCTCCTGATCGGACCTCTGGTCTTCGCCGGGCGGGTGATCCATCTACCCCGTCGCGCGAAGCGCACCGAGCCACCTCGCGCCGACAGCCTGGCCGCCGTGGAGCGGGAGCTGTCCCGAATGGTCGCGGCCCTGGCCGCAGGACAGGATCGCAATGGGCCGGAGTCGTTGCAGGCGTCGTTGCGTCGAAGTGGACTCGAGCGAACCGGACGCGCAAAGGTGATCGAAGTGCGCGAACGACTCCGTGCCGCTCGGTTCGGGGGATCGGGAATCGACCCCGCGGTGCTGGCCGAGGCCAGGGCGCTGATTCTGCGGATTCGCCCCGAACGGGCGCGGAGCGGGCCGCGCTGGAGAAGCGGGACCGCAGCGATGCTGTTATTCGCTTGCGCCACGACGCTTCGAGGGCAATCGACCTCTCCCGAGCAGCTTTACGAAGCCGGCGCCCTTGGTTCTGCAGCCGCCGGCTTTCAGGCCCGCGTGCAAGCCGCGCCGGAAGTGGGCGCCTACTGGTACAACCTGGGCGCCGCGCGATTCCGGCTTGGGAGAAGACGCCGCGGCACTGGGCGCCTGGACTCGGGCGGCGCGGCTCCTTCCCCGGAATCGAAATGTTCAGCGGGCACTGGTGCTGGTCCCCGCGGCCAACGGCGCCTCCGCCAGCGAGCTGGCAGTCTCGCCGCTCACTCCGGACGAATTGTGGTTGATCGGCTTCATCGTGTGGACGCTCGGATGGGCTGGTCTCGCGGTTTCTCGCCGGGTGCGGGGTCGCTGGCTCATCATGCTCGGCTGTGCCGCAGCGTTCTATCGGCGCCGCCGAAGGGCTGCGATGGTGGTACGCTCGCCCGGTAGCCGTGGTGATCAACGAGGGGCCATGCTGGTCTCGCCCAGCGAGCGTGCTCCGAGAGTGACCACGCTCCCCAAGGAGACCAGCGTGCTGATTCAGGAAACCCGGGCCGGCTGGGCGCTGGTCGAGGATGGATCGGGGCACCGCGGCTGGACTGAACGGTCGGGTCTTATCCCGCTCGCCGGGCAGTATTGAATTCCTTCCGATCCTCCTGTCTCTTTCCGCCATGTCCCGTCGCATCGCCATTCTTCCCGACGCCGTCGCCGATCAGATCGCGGCCGGTGAGGTGGTCGAGCGTCCTGGCTCGGCGGTCAAGGAACTGGTGGAGAACGCCCTCGACGCGGGTGCGCGCCACGTCCGGGTGGATCTGGAACAAGGGCGGCAAGACGCTGATCGAGGTCAGCGACGATGGGTGCGGGATGGGCCGGGAGGACGCGGTACTCGCTCTCGATCGTCACGCGACCAGCAAGATCCGGAGCGCAGCTGATCTGGTGGGCATTCAGCAGTTTCGGTTTCCGCGGCGAGGCACTGCCCGCCATTGCTTCGGTGTCCCGCTTCCGGCTGGTGACTTCGGAGGACGGGAATGAAGGCACCGAGATCGGTGTCACGGGCGGGCGAGTGGATGCCGTGAAGAGCCTGGCACGGCAACGTGGCACAACCGTGACCGTTCGAGGCCTCTTCTTCAATACGCCGGCGCGACGGAAATTCCTCCGCTCGGTGCCGAGCGAGGCGCGGGCGGCTCATGACGCTCTGGCAACCCTGGCGCTGACCCATCCCGAAGTGGGGTTCGAGCTGCAGATTGATGGCCGATCCCGCCTCGCGGTTCCGCCCGACCAATCTCCCGATGAGCGACTGGCCGCGATCTGGGGTCACGATCTGGTGAAGACGTTGATCCCCTCGACCACGCGCGTCGGCAGCTTCCGGGTAACCGGATTTATTCAGCGGCCCGGCGACGCCGCCCCGAGTGGCCGCCGCACTCAGCTCTTCATCAACGACCGCCCGTTCCGTGATCCCTTTCTGGTGCGGGCCGCCGAGGCCGGCTATCGCTCCGCGATCCATCCCGGCGACCGGCCGTCACTCTTTCTCAAGCTCGAGACCGCGCCCGAGGAAGTCGATGTGAACGTCCATCCCGCCAAGCTCGAAGTGCGCTTTCGCGACCGGCTCGGCGCCGAGCGCGTGGTGGAGGAAGCGGTGAGAGAGGCGCTGGGTCGGGATAGCCGCGGCGGCCGTGGTGTGGGCGAACGGGCGATCAGGACGGACGGGGCGATCAGGACGGACGAGGTCGGACGTTGAAGGGGCCGACGGAGTGCTGGCATTTTCGAAGGAGGACGAGTCCGCCCCGTCCGACTCTGCCGCTCCGACGGTCCCACCGCCCGCCCTGACTCAACTCTTCAACACCTACATCTTCTACTCTGAATCCGACCGCCTCGTGCTCATCGACCAGCACTCGGCACACGAACGGGTGCTGTACGAAGAGGTCATGACCAGGATCCAGAGCGGAGGGTTACCCAGCCAGCGGCTGTTGCTCCCGTTCACGCTCGAATTCACCGACGAGGAGCTCGAAGCGATCGAGGCACACGGGGAACAGATCTCCCGCATCGGCTTCGAGGTCGAGGGCCTTTGGAGGCCGGAGTGTCGTCGTGCACGCTGTGCCGGCGCCGCATCCCCGCTTCGATGCGGGCGCTGCCTGCGCGAGCTGGTCTCCGATCTTGCTCGTGGCCGTTTCGGGGGATGGGCCAACCGGCTCGAACGCTTCGCCGCGACCTACGCCTGCCGGGCCGCGATCAAGGCCGGCGAAGCACTCACCGGAGCAGGAAATGCGCGGGCTGGTGACGAGACTCTTCGCCTGCGCCCTGCCGCCGCACGACGTGCACGGACGCGCCAGCATGGTGCAGCTCCCCGCGAGGAGCTGGAGCGCCGGTTTGGCCGGCGCTAGAACTCCCGTCATCGTCGGACCCACGGGCATCGGCAAAACGGCGGTCGCCCTCGCGCTGGCCGCGCACTGGCCGCTCGAGGTCATCTCCGCCGACTCGCGCCAGGTCTATCGCCGGCTCGACGTTGGCACGGCCAAGCCTTCGCGGCGAACCCTCGCCCGTGTGCCTCATCACGGGATCGATGTCGCGGAACCAGGGCATCGCTACAGCGCCGGTCTCTTCGCCCAGGAGGCCTCGGGATGGATCGAGGCGGTCCGCGCGCGAGGCAAGATGCCGGTCGTGGTGGGAGGAACCGGGCTCTATGTGCGCGCCCTCGTGGATGGCCTCTTCATCGAGCCACCCATGGACTCGGAGACCCGGAAGGCGGTGGAGCGCTGGACTCGCGGATTGGCGGTCCCCGACCTCGTGCGCTACGCGCTCCGTCTCGATCCCGCGTTTCAGGGTGGCGGGAGGCAGCGCGCGGCACGCTCGGTAGAAGTGGCACTGCTCACCGGACGGCCGTTGAGCCACTGGCAGCGGGAAGGGAAGGCCCAGGGCGCCATCACTCCCTGGTACGTGGTACTCACTGCGCCGCGGGCGGTGCTCCATCAGCGGATTGCCGCGCGCGCCAGGAGATGGTCACTCGCGGCATGATTGAAGAGACCGCCGCGGTGCTGGCCGAGGGGCTCTCGCCGAATGCGCCCGGTCTCGACGCTATCGGACCCCGTGAGGCGATTGAGTACCTCCACGGCCAACGGGCGCGCGACACCGTCGCCGAGGCGGTCACTATCGCCACTCGGCAATACGCCAAACGGCAGGAAACCTGGTTCCGGCATCAGCTGGCGGGAGAGGTCCTGACGCTGGACGCGACGCGATCGCCCGAGTCGGTTGCCGCCGAGATTGTCGCTGCATGGGAGACAGGGAGTAGGGAATAGGGAGTAGGTGGTGGGTGGTGGGGCCCTACTCCCTACCACCTACTCCCCACTACCCTACATGACTTCACACCGGTGTCTTAAATGAAGATCGGCATCACCTGCTACCCGACATACGGCGGATCTGGAGCCGTGGCCACCGAACTCGGACTGGAACTGGCCCGGCGGGGTCACGAGGTGCACTTCATCTCCTATGCCTCGCCGTTTCGCCTCCGGGGCTACGCCGAGGGGGTCTATTTCCACGAGGTGGATACCAGGGTGGGACGGTATCCATTGTTCGAGCACTACCCGTACACCCTGGCGCTTGCCTCCAAGCAATACGAGGTGGTGAAGCGGGAGAATCTGGATCTGCTCCACGTGCACTACGCGATCCCCCACGCGACGACCGCCTACCTGGCGAAGCGAGATGCTGAAAGGGGAGCGGTCGCTCAAGTTCATCACCACCCTGCATGGCACCGACATCACGCTGGTCGGGCAGGAAGCGAGCTTCTACCAGATCACCAAGTTCTCGATCGAGACCTCGGACCAGGTCACCGCCGTCTCCGCCTTCCTCCGCGATGAGACGTATCGGGCGTTTGGCTGTGTCAGCTGCGACCTCAAGGTCATTCCGAACTTCGTGAACCTCCAGGAATACCAGCCGGGTCCCGGACGGCGAGCGTGAGTCGCTGGCGCCGGCCGGCCACAAGATCATCACCCACGTCTCCAATTTCCGTGAGGTCAAGCGGGTGAAGGACGTGGTGCGGGTGTTCGCCCGGATCCGCAAGGCGATGCCGGCGACACTCTTGATGATCGGCGATGGTCCGGATCGGGGCGACGCGGAGCGCGAAGCCGAGGAATTGTCCGTCACCGATGACGTGCTCTTCCTGGGCCGGCTCGACCGGGTCACCAGTATCCTCCAGGCGTCCGACCTCTTCGTGTTGCCCTCGCAGACCGAGTCGTTCGGCCTCGCGGCGCTGGAAGCGATGGCGTGCGGGGTGCCGGTGGTGGCGACAAAAGCGGGCGGTCTCCCGGAGATCATAGACGACGGCGTCAACGGCATTCTCGAGCCGGTTGGTTCGGTCGAAGCGATGGGTCGCCGCGCCACCGATCTCCTGAGAAACGCCGCTGCGCATGGCGCCATGGCGGAGCGCGGCGCTGGAAGGCGCGCACTTTCTCCGCCGACAGCATCGTCCCCATGTATGAGGCGTTGTACGCCGAGACGCTCAAGTGATGGTCGACGGCTACCTGATCGCCGCGATCCTCGGTTTGGTCGAAGGGATCACCGAGTTTCTTCCGATTTCATCCACGGGGCATCTGATCCTCGCCGGGTCTCTACTCGGCTTCGAGGGAGAACGGGCCAAGACCTTCCGAGATCTTCATCCAGCTGGGCGCGATCCTGGCGATTCTCTGGATCTACCGATCCCGGTTTCTGGAGCTGGTGCGAACCGCCGCCCAATCGGAGGAGAGCCGGCGATTCATCTGGAACCTCGCCATCGCTTTCCTCCCGGCCGCGGTCGCCGGCCTGATCTTCCACCGCCAGATCAAGCAATACCTCTTTGGCCCAATTCCAGTGGCGTGGGCCCTCATGGTGGGTGGCCTCGTGATGTTGCTCATCGAGCGGCTTAAACCAGTCACCAAGGTATCCGACGCAACCGGGATCTCGCCTCGACAGGCACTCGGCGTGGGACTGGCGCAGGTGCTGTCTTTGTTTCCCGGGGTCTCCCGGTCGGGCGCCACCATCATGGGCGGGTATGCGCTGGGGTTGTCCCGGACCGCCGCGACCGAGTTTTCCTTCTTCCTCTCCCGTGCCGGTCATGATCGCCGCTACGGGCTTCGACCTGCTGAAGAGCAGGAGGCCCTGAGCGTGGCGGACTTCCCAATTTTCGCAATTGGCTTCATCGTTTCCTTTATCTCGGCGGTGGTAGTCGTCAGGGCATTTCTGAGGTATATCGGTCACCACAGCTTTACCGTCTTCGCCTGGTACCGGATCGTGCTCGGGGGCCTCCTGCTGTGGTGGTACCTCTATCCATCCGCGCCTGGAGTCTGATGTCGGAACCTCGTATTCACTGGATGGACACCGTCGAGTCCACGCTCGACGAGATTCACGCGTTGGCGGAAGCCGACGCGCCCGATGGCACTGTGGTCGTCGCAAAGGAGCAGACGCAAGGGCGGGGAAGTCGCGGCCGGTCCTGGCACTCCCCGGTCGGCGGATGCTGGTTCAGCATCCTCCAGCGGGCGCGCCGTGACTTCGGGCAGCAGCGTACTGAGCATCCGGGTCGGCCTTGCTGTCGCCGACGTGATTTCCGCGCTGGGCGTCCGGCATCCGGTCCGGCTCAAGTGGCCCAACGATCTCATGTGGTGCGACAGGAAGCTGGGTGGGATCCTCTGTGAGGCGCAGTGGCTGGGGCCCACGCGGGAATGGGTCGCGATCGGGATCGGGATCAACGTCAGGAACGAACTGCCGAAGGACGTGAAGCGCACCGCCATCTGCCTCGAGCCACCTGTTGCCCGACATCACTCCCGAGGCCTTGGTCGAACCGCTGGCTGCGCGGCTCCGGTCCATGAGCGAATCGGGCCCCATGCTGACTCTGGCCGAGGCGTCTGCCCTGACGTCACGGGACTATTTGTTCGGGCGGCGCCTCGTCGAACCCATTCCCGGGGTGGCTCGCGGCGTGTCGAGGCAAGGCGAGCTGGTCGTGGAGATTCGAGAAGGCGTGATACAGGCGTTCCGCTCGGGTCACGTGGTTCTGGCGGGACCGGCCTGATCCCCATGCTCCTTGCTCTCGACGTAGGAAACACCGAGATCACCGCCGGGCTGTTCCACGGTGCCGAGCTTTCAGCACACTGGCGTCTCACCACCGCAACCGAGCGAACCCCCGACGAGTGGTCGGTCACCCTCAACGCGCTGCTGGTCCAGGCGGGGCATTCCCCGAACGAGGTCCGGGCCACCGTGATGGCGTCGGTTGCACCCAGCGTGACGCAGAGCCTCATCGCGGGGGTGCGCTCCGCCACCGGCAGCGAAACCATCGCCGTGGACTCCGCGACTCCGCTGCCCATTCGCCTCGACGTGGATGAGCCGCTGACGGTCGGCGCCGACCGCATCATCAACACCCTCGCGGCGGTCACTCTCTATCAGGTCGATACTCTGGTAGTGGACTTCGGCACCGCGACGACCTTCGACTGCATAACGGGCGATGGCCGGTTTATCGGTGGAGTCATCAATGCCGGGCCTTCGCACCTCAGCGGACCAGCTCACCCGTCGCGCGGCCAAGCTCCCGGCAACCGAGCTGACACCGCCTGAGCGAGTCATCGGACGTCGTACCGAAGACTGTATTCGCGCCGGAGTTCTGTTCGGCGCGGCCGATGCCGTGGATGGCATCGTGAAGCGGATCATGAAGGAATGGCCCGGTGGCCGGCGCCCCAAGGTCGTGGGGCACTGGCGGGCTCGCCACCATCGTTGCGCCGCTGACGACCACCATCGAGTTGGTGGACCCGGACCTCACTCTGCACGGCCTTCGCATCGCGGCCGGCCATCTCGCCCTCAGGTGGTGAGCGAGGCCGCTTCCCCGCCGCCCGAGGCCGGACGCAGGCTCGGCTACCGGCTGTTCGGCTCCTTTTTCGATTATCTCCTGCATCTCCGTCCCGCCGAGTGGCCGATCATGGCGGCTCACACGGCGCTGGATATTTCCTCGCGGTGGGTCTCTCCGGGGCGAGAGGCGGCGAGGCGTTGAAACCGGCGTTGGCGGGCCTGGCACTGTGGGTCGTGTGTCTCAATGGCGGTACTCTGGCCCTCAACTCCGCCTTCGACAAGGACGAGGGTGACATCGGTTATCTCCGGTCGCCTCCACCGGCACCGCGACATCTCGCGATCTTCGCTCTATCGCTGATGGCCGTGGGACAGGCTCTCTCCCTGTTGCTTCCTCGCTCCTACTCGCTGGCGTACGCCACTTGCTTTGCTCTGTCGGTTGTTTACTCCATGCCTCCTTTTCGATTCAAGGCGATGGCAGGAGTGGACTGGCTCATCAACATGTGGGGATTCGGCACGATTACGCCGTACGCGGGCTATGTGGCCACGGGCCGCGCACCCGGGCTGGTACACGGCCTCGTCCTGCTGGCGTTCTGCCCGCTCTTCGCCGCGCTCTATCCACTTACTCAGCTCTACCAGTTCGAGGAGGATCGTCGCCGGGGCGATAAGACCTTTGCCTTGCTGCTTGGCATGGAGCGGAGCCTGCTGGTGGCACTCGGTGCGGCGATCGTCGCCTTTCTCTGGTTCGCGACAGCGGGGATCCTGGCCGGCTGGGAGCTTCGAGGCTCAGGACTCGTCCAGTGGGGGCTACTCGCCTTGGCAGCGGCCTGTTGGGCCGCTGTTCTGATCCGCTGGCTTTGGCGCTATCGGCAGCATGAGTCCGGTGGACCATCAGCGCGGGATGTACTACGCTCTGGGCGCATGGGCTATCACCGATCTTGCTGTGCTGCTGGCCTTTGGGTGAAGCTGACGCCTATCGTCTTCCATCGCGCATCACCCGACGATATTGTAAGGAGTCTTGCTTCTTTTCCTCGGGTAAACGGACCCAGCATGTGGATCGCAGCCCTGGTCGCAGCCGTGCTCGCCCTCCTCATCATTATCAACCTGAGTACTGGTGAGAGAAGATCGAGCATGAGAGCTGACCCACCTTACGGCGTCGATGATCCCCAGTTCGCTCGATACCGTCGGTAGCCTGCTCGGTCCCGCCCTCGTGCCCGGCAATCGGGTCACGCCGCTCTACAACGGCGATCAGATCTTCCCGTCGATGCTCGAAGCCATTCGTGGAGCTCGGCGCAGCATCACCTTCGAGACCTACATCTACTGGTCGGGCGAGATCGGCAGACGATTCGCCGATGCCCTGTCGAGAGCGGGCCCGGGCCGGCGTCAAGGTCCACCTGCTCATCGATGCGGTCGGCTCTGCCCGGCTCGACGCCAAGGCACTGCACGAGATGCGGGAGGCGGGCGTAGAAATCGTCAGAATTCCACCCGGTGCGCTGGTACACCCTGGGACGGCTCAACAACCGCACTCACCGCAAGCTGCTCGTGGTCGATGGCAAAGTAGGCTTCACCGGTGGCGTCGGCATCGCCGACAAATGGGACAACCACGCCCAGGATCCCGATCACTGGCGCGATTCGCACTTTCGCCTCGAAGGGGCAGCCGTTGGACAGATGCAGGCCGCGTTCATGGATCACTGGATTGCGGCGCGCTCGCTGGTGCTGCACGGAGAGGACTATTTCCCCACTCTGGAGACGAAGGGAGGGCAGTGGGCTCAGACATTCAAGAGCGGGGCCGATGACGGGTGTCGAGAGTGCGGCTGATGTACCTGCTATCGCTCACCGCGGCGACCCGAAGTATCCGGCTGGCCAGCGCCTATTTCGTCCCGGATGATCTCACGATTCAGACCATGATCCGGGCCAGGCAGCGCGGTGTGTCGATCGATGTGGTGGTCCCCGAGCCGGCACACCGATGCCTTGGTGGTGCGTAGGGCGTCACGGGCGCGCTGGGGCCCGCTGCTCGAAGCCGGCGTCGCCATTTACGAGTATCAACCCAGCGATGTACCACTGTAAGGTGATGATCGTGGATGATTGCTGGACCAGCGTCGGCTCCACCAACTTCGACAACCGGTCGTTCTCGCCTGAACGACGAGGCCAATCTAAACATCCTCGACGGTGCGCTTTGCCCGGGCCGAAAACACAGACCCTCGACCAGGACATCGCCCGCTCCGCCTCCGGGTCCACGCTGGAGAGACTGGCGAAGGCGGCCCTGGACGGAAAAGCTGGCCGAACGCTTCGCTGCGCTACTGCGCAGCCAGCTGTAATGCCCCGGATCGGCACTTGGCCCGAAATAGGTGTGGCGGCTATGCTCGAGGCGGTTCGATCAGGACACCCTTTCGGGAGAGGACATGAGTTCTCTGGCGCATCCGCAGGCGGGGTACGACACCACCGAAGTTCCCATCATTGTGCGCGGCTCAGCTCAAACTCGGACTGGCCGAGGCACTGATCGTTGTCGCGCATCGGACTCGTATCTCGCTTTCTGGACGGCACGGTTGAAATAGCACTCGAGGGCGTCATTCTCGCCTTCGGAGTGTTGCTCGTTGTCGGCCTCCCCGGCATCTGGACCGCGCGCGCACGATCGAAGGGATCGCCGGAGCGGCCGGGATCGGACTCGGCGCCACGGGCGTCTTCCTGGTACTCGATCTGCTCTTCCTGCAAGGCAATCTCTTCCACGCGCTCTACACCAATCGATGGAAAGAGATCGGTGGGGGAGCAACTGGTGGTACCATCCAGTCTGGTGGATGGTCGGAACCTACCTGTCCTGGCTGGGAGGGTGGATCCTCGCGAATCAGACCCGCAAGTCCGGTGCACCCTCGTTGCCCGGGGCTTGCTATTCTCCTCAGCATCTGCACGGTGGTCTGTGGCGTCATCGCCGTCGTGGTAGGCTTTCCCGGCGCGGGATGGAATGTGCCCACGTTCGGGGTGGCGGTGTTGCCCGGCCTGGCACTCGCTACGACCATCTCGGTGCTGGGGGCCCGCAAAAGCATAGAGGCGAATGCGCTGGCTCGCCCTCTTCGCCCGCATCGTCGGCTGGCTGCTCACTCCACTGGTGGTGTGGGCAGCTTCGTTTTTGGGAGCCTGGCTCGCGACGTGGTTCGCTACCGGCATCGCGGCGCCGCGAGCGGGACTCTATACCACGCTGATCTCCGGACTCATCGCGGGATTGGTGATGACGCTGATCTGGATGAGAGTCCTGCGACGCTCCCGCCGACTGCGGAAGTCGCTGCACGTGACAAGCGAAGGCTTGCCCATCCTCGAGGATGCGCTTCCTCCCGCGGAACCGCCGGCGGCGGAGGCGCCGCAGGCGTGAGGGGCCTGAGCTGGATTGCTGGCGTGACGGCGGTTACCGCGTTCACCGGCTACTGCCAGGGCGATCATCAGGTGAGCAGGGACCCGGCCGCGTCGTCCGTCCCATCCGACTCACCGGCAGATTCGCTGGCGTTGACTGCGCGACCCCGGAGTAGAAGTCGTGGTTTACCGATGCCCGTCAGGCTCACGACAGCGCCGGGAATGCATGCGAGGAGCGAGTGCTTGAAATCCGACGTGACGGCCGCCGAATTCCGGTACCGCTTCTCTATACCGGAAGCCTTCCAGGCTGATCAACGACTCTGACGATAGAGAGCGCCGATCTGGCTCCATTGCCGGCCCGGCAACCTCTACCGGGTCAATCTCCACACCGGTTATCCCACGAGGGTGCAGTGAGGAAGACTCTGTTCCTCATGGCACTCCTGGCCTCCCGGGCCGAGGCCCAGGGCCCAGGGTTCGAGCTGGGGCGGTTGTTCACCGAGCCGGCGGCCACGACCTACCGGATTGGTTTCACGGCCCCGATCAGCGGACCGTTGAGCGGTGGGATTCATGGGACCTACATGGACGCCGAAGGCGCAATCGGAAACCTCTGGGGCGCCGGGGCCGACCTCGCGCTGTTCAAAGGCGGAAGGCTGGACTCTTATCTGGTTGGTGGCGTGTCAGGCGGGATGGTCACTCAAGGAAGTGAGACCTTCTGGGGTTCGTGGTCAGGCGGACTGGGATACGAACTATTCCCGTTCAGAGCGCTCTCCTCGGCGTCGAGGCCGGTATCGTGCCCTCGGCCCCGGCGATTATCACGGCGTGGAGCTGGGGTTCCACCTCGGCGTGCAGAAACGGTCGCGCCAGCCCGAGCCGGAAACCAGGACCGCGACGGAACCGGTGCTGTCCTCACCTCCTACCACCGTAGCCACCCGCGCGACACCTCGAGGGCGACGGGGTCTCCAAGGCTGACGCCTCGACCGTTGCGTCCGTGGTTCAGACGGCACTCGATGTCATGGGCACGCCGTATCAGTGGGGCGGGGACGGCGGAAGGGAGGATTCGACTGCTCGGGACTCATCCGCTACGCCTTCGCCAAGCACGGCGTAGATCTTCCGCGCACCAGCGCCGAGCAGGCTCGCGAAGGCGTCATGGTAGACAAGGACTTCGAGCGGATGCGTCCGGGAGACATCCTGACCTTCTCCAGCCGGAGCGATCACGGCATCACCCACGTCGGCCTCTATATCGGGGACCGGCGCTTCATTCACAGCGCTTCGGCCGGAGTTCAAATCAGCGTGCTGGATCCGGACGATATCTCCAGGCCGCTGGTGGTATAAGCGCTGGATCGGAGTCCGGCGGGTGGTCGGGTGGATCGGCGGGACGTGATCAGCAGCTGCCAGCGTAGCGGCCACTTCGGCTCACCAGCCTCTCAATGACGCAAGCACGGACTACCGCGATCTCCGCGGCGATCGTCGCCACGGTCGCGGTCGGGTTCGCGCTGCATCTGGGTCGGGTGGTCTTCATCCCGATTGCGCTGGCCCTGGTTCTCGCCACGCTGCTGGCGCCGCTGGTCGGTCGGCTCAGAGCGGGCTCGAATTCCGGCACCGGTCGGTGCCACTCTCCTCTCTTCTGGGAACCGTGGCACTGGTGGTCGGCACTGGGCTTGCGCTCTCGGGCCCGGTCCAGGATTGGGCCCGCAAGACGCCTGAGGCAATTGCGGCCGCCGGGAAGAAGGTGCAGGCGTTCCGCCACCGATTCGATCGACTCAGTGCGCTCGTCACACCACCAGAGGATGCCACCAGCTCCGGCGATTCGACTCGCGGTGCCGCCCCATCCGACAGTACGCACGAAGCCCGGGGCTCCGAGCAGCCGGCCTCGTCACCTCAAGCCGCGCCCACTCCATCCGGCCTCACCCCAATCGCTTGGCCGAGCCTTTGGGACCACAACGCAAATCATCAGCGCGCTTACCGAGACAGTTCTGCTGCTGTTCTTCCTCTTGGCGGGAGGCCGCACCTGGCGCGACCGTCTAACTCAGACCGCAAGTTCGCCAGCCGCCGGCGAAGGTGGTCGGTGTTCTCGGCGAGATGCAGCGGGTTGTCTCCCGGTATTTGTTTGTCACCCTGCTGATCAATGTTGGGCAAGGAATACTGGTCGGAATCGCCATGGCACTTATCGGCATGCCGGCTCCATTGGTTTTGGGGAGCGCTCACTGTGGTAGCGGAATTCGTTCCCTACGCGGGCGGCCTGGTCATGGTGGTGCTGCTGACTCTGACCGGCCTGGCCGGGTCGCAGAGCGCTGGGCACGTACTCTTGGCGCCCGGACTCTACCTGCTCATCACCACGCTGCAGAACAACCTGGTGAGCCCGTCGTTTACGGACAGGGCCTTGCGCTTGAATCCGCTCGCGATTCTGCTCGGGGTGATCGTTTGGTATTTCCTCTGGGGAGTGCCAGGAGCTTTTCTCGCGGTGCCGATTCTTGCGGCCTTCAAGACGCTATGCGAGCGGGTAGAACTCACTGAAGTCCGGTGGGGGTGTTTCTAGAGCAGTGAGCGTGGACGTAAAGCTGTGGACAGGAAACTGCAGCGGATCCGGTACCAGGTGTCCGGCGTTAGGGAGCCGACCTTGTCCGCCGCTCGTCCCGACCGACTCACCGCCTGGCTCCTCCGCCTACTGCGAGTGCATGATGCTCGTGGTTCATCCCTTCCATGGGCGCCATCGAGTACCGGTCTGCGCAGCGACTCCATCCAGGCGACGTCCCTCATCCACGCGGTATCGGTCGGCACGATCTTGGGCCAGTCGCTCAGGTTGTCCGGCACGAAGGCGACCCCCACCGCTCCCATCGCGCCTCGGACCAGGTCCGCTCCGGTCGAAGTTGTTGTACTGCGCCGAGACCCGGTAGCGGCGATTGGCCTTGAGGTGGATTCCGCGCCCGTAGATGCCGGGCAGCGTGCGTGCGACTCCGTGGATCTTTCCAGTTGAATCCAGAGTTCGAATCCAGGTGCAGCACCGTCTTTCCCGTCTCCAGATCCACCAGCTCGAGAAACTCCCCGTAGTCGTGCATGTGCCCGCCGGCTCCAACGATTCGCCCGCCCACCGGCAAGGTGAATTCGAAGCTCTTGGTGGAAACGCCGGGCGGCGCGGTGTAGGGACCGGATTCACCCTTCCGTACCTCGAGTGCCACCGGAAGCACGCTCGTGGGCTGTGGGTTCATGTTCTTCGGCATCCAGTACAGCCGGACGTGCAGGTAGGTGCCGGCCATGTCATGCTCCGGTGGTGTTGTTCCATGCCATGTACATCCCCATGTGGAATCCACTGGACATGGGGACACCCACCGTTTTGGGCACCATCACACTCTTGGTCTCGTTGCCGAAGGCGAACAGCCGCTCCACGTACGGGCTGATCAGCTGCCTGCGATCGAAGTTGAGGAGGGTGATGTGATGCAGGAGGCGGCGGTTGAGTTTGCTGCCCGGTTGAGTCGTAGAGCTGGACGTCGAACCCGCGCACCCACCCATCAACCGGCCAGATGAACTTGTAGAGCGGGGTGTAGTGGCCCTTCATGTCGTGGCCGGCCATCAGCATCTCCGGCATGGCGGGCATCACGAACGGCCCCAGGACAACGGTCACTTGATGCTTCGAGGAATCGATCTCCACCCGCACCGTCGGAGTATCGACGGCGATGGCGGTGGCGAGGAGGAGGGCGGAGATCATGAGGCGTCAGGAGGTCACTCGTTGTGCTCACTGCCCGAATGCTCATGGGCTCCGTGGTCATGCCCACCTCGCCCATGTCCATCCCCTCATCTCGAGCGAGGCCATGTCGCGCTGGAAGGTCGGGTTGGACAAGTCAATCGCGGGCCATTTCGACATAGTCGTCCGGTGCGAACAGTCCGGCGATATGACCCATCGCGCCGTTCTTGATGAGTTCGCCGGTGGGGTTGTCGTAGTACGCGATGACCCGGTAGGGATGGTTGGCTTTGAGCTTGATGCCGGCTCCCTTGATGCCCGGCAGGCTGCGGCTCACCTTCAGCACGCCGCCCTTCTCGTCCCGGGTCGCGGTCACCTTGGCCAGCTCTTTCCCGTTCGCCGCGTCTTCCAGCCGAACCATTGTCCCGTAGTCGTGCAGGTGGCCGCCGTATCCGATGATGCGTCCGTTGAGCGGCACCGAGAACTCATAGGACTTGGTGGACTTGCCCGGGGAACGTCGAAGGTGTTGGTGCCCCCACGGTCAGGTTCTACATCCATGTACAGCGGGAGGACATCCAGCGGCCGAGGATTCTGGTTCTTCGGCAGGTACTGCATCGTCATCCGGAGCCGCACCCCTCCAGGTCCTTCCCGGTATCGTTGTGCCAGGCGACGTAGAAGCCGATCGTCATCCCCGAGCGCATCGGCACCCCGATGGTAGCCGGGACCGAGGCGTCTTCCGATTCCGTGCCAGTGCCGAAGAGTCGTTCGGCCGCCTGGTAGAGCAGCTGGCGGCGATCGTAATTCACTACGATCAGGTGATGCATGAGCCGTCGAGGCAGCAGGTTCCCGTCCTTGTCGATTACCTCGAGCTTGTAGCCGCGAAACCACCCATCCACCGGCCACTGGAAGGTCTGGACCGGCGTGTCAGTGCGAGGCGCCGTGATCCATCATGCCGTGCATCTCCATCGGCGGCATGTTGGGCAGGTCGAAGCTTCCGGCGGTGACGATGACCTCGTGATCGGAGGAATCCACCTTCATCACCAGGCTGGGCTCGTCCTGAGGGGTCAGGGGGCGTCGCAACGGTGAACGAAGCGAGAAGCGCGAGGGGTGACCAGCATCATGTGTCTCCTGAACGGAAAAACCCGATCCGGACTGGACGGGCGCCTGTACTGGTCGGGGAAAATCCTGAGGGGAAGGGCAAAGTCAAGCGAGCCAAAGGGTAAGCGACGTTGCTCCAGCGGCCTACTGGACGAGATTGGCTTCTACCCTAAAGTTAGTGCAGCAATTGTGGTATCCCGGCCTCCGTGTCGGGCGTCCGACTCAACCCCCTCGCAGCTTCTCCATGGCCAGCGGCCTGCGGCTTTCAGCCCTGTTCGTCTGTACGGTAGCTGGCGCGGCAAACGCCCAGAACCTGTGCGTCGATCGGAACGGGCGCCCGATTTCCGAAATCATCGACAATTCCCTGACCAGCGCGGGTGGGGCGGTACTTCGGAATGGAGAGCGGCTGATCCTGTGGAACCAGGCCGCTGCCTCAGAGTCATCCGAAACAGGTCGGCTTTTCCTCTATCTGCACGAATGCGCCCATCACGCTCTTGGCCACGTCTACAAGTCTCCCGACATGCGGTGGGAGCTGGAGGCGGACTGCTGGGCCTTCCAACTCCTCGCCGAGGGTGGGCTGGTCAAGAATCGCCGCCTCGTTGAGTTCGAGCGGGATCTGGCCGCGACGCCGGAGACGCGCTCCATCTGGGCGGCGAGGTCCTGCTCGACAGTCTCCAGCGATGTCTGAGTATCCGAACGGACCAGCAGGCGTGGGTAACCGCACTCAGGGCCTTCACCAGCGCCGCGCAGGAACGCTTCGCCTCGATACGGGGAGATAGCGTTCCAGACGCTGCATTCGGAACCTACGAATCCCTGATCGACGCCCCGGGCAGTTTCGACTGTGAGGTGCTCGATCCCGCCTCGCTCCGCTGCCTGCTGTTTGTCTCCCGGAAAGACGGCCCGGCGCGGTCGCGCTACGAGCAACTGGTCAAGATCTTCCGCCGCTGTCTCCCACCGCACTGGACCTCCGCCGATCAGCGCGCGCCGTGGGTGGGGCCCGAAGTCCCTGCCGCGCGGCGGCCGGTGCGCCAGTTCCTCGCCCAGGACAGCGAGAACGGGACTCTCCTGGCCTTGGTGCTGACCCAGCAGGATCGGGTCTACCTGGTGATGCGATCGTCGGAGGATTGGCTGGCTACTGGACCCGGACCTGCCAGGTCTAATGCTCCGGTTGCATCGGTGCGGGAATTGTTGCCGGTGACGGCACCGTAATCGAAGGCTGCGCATCTCGCCGAGTTTTGCACCACATTGCGTTATTCCGGTGGGATCTCGAGTCATCAACTCCGCGATTTTCCCCTAGGGTGGGGGGACTGCTCGCGTTTTCTTGATCCGTCTCCGCGGGTTTGCGTCTGCCGGCGGGCAGGGGAAGGTTACTGAGGCGGCTGGGCTACTGGTCGTGGTGCTCGTGATGCATGTGCATCGAGTCGGGTGCTGCGGTCGCCGCGGCGCTCTTCTTATCTCGCCCGATACTCTCCAGCATTGCCATGTCGGTGAGAATCCCTGGCTCATTGGGATCCAGCTCGGGCCATTTCGCAGGATCATCTGGAACAAAAGCCGCCACGATCAGCGCCATCGCTCCCTGCTTCAGGATGTCGCCCGTCGGATTATCGTAATCGGCCGTGACCCGGTAACGCCGGTTCGCTTTGAGTCGCAGTCCGTCTCCCTTAATACCCAGTAAACGCGTCGGCACTCCTTTGAGCTTGCCCAGCGAATCGGTCTTCGCCGGAAGGTCGAGCAGGACCTTGCCACTCTCCGCATCTTCCAGCCGCACGAACTTGGCGTAGTCGTGCAGGTGCCCACCCGCCGCGAGGATTCGACCTCCGACCGGCAGGGTGAATTCATAGCTCTTTGAGGAGGGACCGCTGGGAAGGTTATAGGCATCGGACTTCCCAACCCTGTACGACACGTCCATGTAGAGCAAATGAATATCCCGCGGCCTTGGCATCATGTTCGGCGGCGTGTAGCGCATCCGAACCGTGAGCATGGCGCCGCGAATCTCTTCCGGCTTGCTGTTGTGCCAGCCGATGAAGGTCGCCAGCCGCATGCCGAGGCTCCATCGGGACGCCGATGCTCTTGGGCGCGCTGAAACGATCCACCTCCTGGCTCGCGCCGAGGAGCCGCTCGTACGCGGGATAGATGAGCTGGCGGCGCCCGAGGTTCACCATGCTGAGGTGGTGGATATTCTTGCGGCTCAGCTTCTGTCCGGTGGAATCGCGAAGCTCCACGTCGTAGGCGTGGAACCATCCCTCGACGGGCCAGGTCACATAGACGGTCGGCGTCTCGTGCGCGGACATCTTGCCGTGATGCATCCCCGGTCCACCCGCGGGGATCGTGAACGGGCCCATGGTGATCGTGACGACCCGTGCCTTGGTGTCTGTGGTAAGGGTGGCCTGAGCTTCGGTCGGTGCAGTTTGGGCAGCCAGGTGGGCTCGATTGCCCGGCCCCGGACAGGCCGGCGATGGTCAGGATCAGGATGGAGATGCAGCGGCGCATGGGAGCAGTCTAGACCGTCGTAACTCTCTGTCAAGTAAGCAGTTTGGGTACCGACTCAAAGTTTGGCAGTCTCGCTTGACATCTGCTAACACCTGACTACATTTTGCTTCAGCCGTAAGCAGTCCGCCATGCCGAGTGCTAATCCATTGTGGCCTCGCACCTTATCAGCACTTCAGACCCGCCGGAGGAAGTCATGAGCACAGCCACCAAGGCCAAGCCCAAGCTGAAAATCCATCCCCTCGAGGACCGCGTCGTCGTCATGCCGTCCGAGGAGTCGGAAACCATGCGGGGCGGCCTCTACATCCCCGACACCGCCAAGGAGAAGCCCACCCAGGGTGAGGTTCTCGCGGTGGGTCCGGGTCGCTTCGAAAAGGGCGAGCGGATCAAGCCCGAAGTCGCCGTAGGCGACACCGTGATCTACGGCAAGTACAGCGGCACCCCGTACACGGTTGACGGGGACGAAGTCATCATCATCAAGTCTTCCGACATCCTCGCCAAGATCGGCTGAGACGGTCGCTTCTTACAGGAGATCAAGAGTTATGGCAGCCAAGGAATTGCTTTTTGACGTCGAAGCCCGCGCCAAGCTGAAGAAGGGCGTGGACGCTCTCGCCGATGCGGTGAAGATCACCCTCGGCCCCAAGGGCCGGAATGTCGTCATCGACAAGAAGTTCGGCTCCCCGACGATCACCAAGGACGGCGTGACCGTCGCCAAGGAGATCGAGCTCGCCGATCCGATCGAGAACATGGGCGCGCAGATGGTGAAGGAAGTCGCGACCAAGACCAGCGACCTCGCGGGCGACGGCACCACCACCGCGACCGTGCTGGCCCAGGCCATCTATCCGCGAAGGCCTGAAGAACGTCACGGCGGGCGCCAACCCGATGGAGCTCAAGCGCGGCATCGACCGGGCGGTCGAGGCGGTCGTCGAGGAGCTCAAGCGGCTCTCCGTACCCGTCGGCCGGCAAGAAGGAGATCGCGCAGGTCGGCTCCATCTCCGCGAACAACGACAAGGAAATCGGCGACCTCATCGCCGAGGCGATGGAGAAGGTCGGCAAGGACGGCGTGATCACGGTCGAGGAGGCCAAGGGCCTCGGAGACCACGCTGGAGACCGTGGACGGCATGCAGTTCGACCGCGGCTACCTGTCGCCCTATTTCGTCACCGATCCGGAGAAGATGGAGGCGGTGCTGGATGACGCCTACATCCTCATCCACGACAAGAAGATCTCGGCGATGAAGGAGCTGCTCCCGGTGCTGGAGAAGGTGGCCCAGACCGGCAAGCCCCTGCTCATCATCGCGGAGGACGTCGAGGGCGAGGCGCTGGCGACGCTGGTGGTGAACAAGCTGCGCGGCACCCTCAAGGTCAGCGTCGGTCAAGGCTCCGGGCTTCGGCGATCGGCGCAAGGAGATGCTGCGCGACATCGCCGTGCTGACCGGCGGCAACGTGATCTCCGAGGAAGTCGGCTTCAAGCTGGAGAACGCGGTGCTGAACGATCTGGGCCGGGCCAAGCGGATCGTGATCGACAAGGACAACACCACGGTCGTGGACGGCAAGCGGCAAGTCCGACGACGATCCAGGGCCGGATCAGCGAGATCAAGGTCGCCGATGGACAAGAGCACCAGCGACTACGACAAGGAGAAGCTGCAGGAGCGGCTGGCCAAGCTGTCCGGTGGCGTGGCGGTGATCAACGTCGGGCGCCGCGACCGAGACCGAGATGAAGGAGAAGAAGGCTCGGGTCGAGGACGCGCTGCACGCGACCCGCGCCGCGGTGGAAGAGGGCATCGTGCCGGGCGGTGGTGTCGCGCTGCTCCGGGCCCAGAGCGTGCTGGACAAGATCAAGGGCACCGACGATGAGAAGATCGGGGTGGACATCGTCCGCCGCGCCCTCGAGGAGCCGATCCGCATGATCGCCCAGAACGCGGGCGCCGAAGGCTCGATCGTCGTGGCCAAGGTGAAGGAGTCGAAGGACAAGAACACCGGCTACAACGCGGCCACCGACAACTACGAGGACCTGGTCAAGTCGGGCGTCATCGATCCGACCAAGGTCACCCGTACCGCGCTGCAGAACGCGGCCTCGATCGCCGGCCTCATGCTGACGACCGAGTGCGTGGTGGTGGAGCGCAAGGAAGAGAAGCCGGCCCCGGCAGGCCCGGGCGGCGGCGGCATGGGCGGGATGTACTAGAACGGCTGAACTTACGGGGTCGCGCGGTTGCGGCCCCGTAAGTTCATTGCCGTTCTTGTACCCCGAGCGTAGCGAGGGTCTGGCCTCACCCCTGTCCTCTCTCCTCGCGGGAGAGGGGGACGCAATGAAGGGTGGGTCGAGCTGTAGAAAGATTGGTCTTAAGCGCGGTGGGGTCACAGCTTGCTGTGGCCCTCATTCGTCTTGCCTATCGTTCTTCCGTCATATACCACCGTGAGCCGCAGATGATCCGTTGGCCGCATCGCTCTGCTCCCGCTGCTTCTGGTCACCTCACCGCTCGCCGCGCAGGCGCCCTCGATCCTCGGCACCTGGCAGGCCGACCTCAAGGATGCCAAGCGCACCGACGCGCCCCGCATCGTAATCGTGCGCGCGGACTCGAGTGCCAGCTACGGAACCGAAACGGTGCGTTGGCGGATCCAGCAGAAGGGCGACAGCGTCGGCCTCGCCTTGGGCGGCGAGTGGGTTATCTACGGCTTCAAGGTCAAGGGAACCAAGCTGACGCTGTCCGGCGGGGACCTTCAGAAGCCCATCACGCTGACCCGGGTGGGCGACCCAACGCCGCGGCCCGACAGCATCCCCATCCCGCCCGATCCGGACACGAGAGACGACGAGTAGAAGGAGTAAGGACTGAGGACTGAGTGAAGCTCAGCTCAGCTGCACTCACTCAGTCCTCACGTCCTCAGTCCTCCTTCCTCCTCACAACAGCAGCCCCGTCCCCCGAGCTCCAGCGCCGGCAGCGCCTCGTGCTGCTTGGCCACGTGCAGGGCGCAGCCGCGACGGCGGAGAACCGGTGCCACTGCGGCGCGGGCGTTCTCTCGCGTGTTGCAGCGCTCGCTGAGATGCGCCAGCACTACCAGCTCCAACCCCTCATGCAGCACATCTCCCAGCAACTCCGCCGCGGCCCGGTTGGAGAGATGTCCCCCGGATCCGGCGATCCTGGCCTGGACCGACGGGGATAGCCGCTGGTGCGAAGCAGGACGTCGTCGTAATTGGCTTCGAGCACGATCGCGTGCGCGTTGCGGAGGAGAAGCCGCACCGCGGTCGTGGGCCGGCCCAGATCGTAGGCGACTGCGACGCGGTATCCGGTCGCGGTCGTCACCGCGAGTGCTACGAGCTGCGCCGCGTCGTGGCTGGTGGGGCACGCCTCGACCCGGAATCCCCGGTGCTCGATCGAGTGCATCAAGCGGAGCGGGACGAAATCGACCTTCGGCATGCGCGGACGGAGCCGGTCCCAGGTACCTACCGCCGCCAGCACGGGGATCTTGAGTTGGCGCGCGAGTCGAGCCGACTCCCGAGGTGTGATCTCCGTGCTCGTGGGTGATCGCGATGCCGACAAGGCGGGAGAGATCGAACCCCACCCGTTCCGCCCGCTGGGCGATCTCCCGCGCGCTGAAGCCGGCATCCACCAGCAATGCCTGCTCCTCGCATCCAATCGCGAAGGCGTTACCCGAGGAACCGGACCCCAGCACATACAGCGTCGTCATATCCCGCGGAGCTTTCGATAGGTCGCGGCGAGCGAAGCTCGACGTTCCGGTGTGAAGGCCACGTCCCTCCGGGGCATGACCCGCTCGGCCACCTTGAGAAATCCATCTTCGCTGAGCCGCTCGATACCGTGATTGCCCCAGGACATTGGGGGAACGTAACGGGAGGCTGCGCCGGACCGAAGAGATTCGCACCTGCGCCGACAACGGTCCCCGTGGACAGCATGGTGCCGATCGCGGTCTTGGCGTGGTCGCCGATGAGGCTGCCGAGGAACTGGCGGCCCGTGGTGAAGCGGCGTCCCTCGATTTCGAGACTCACGTCGCCGTAGGTGTTCTTCGAGGTTGGAAGTCGTGGTGCCCGCGCCCAGATTGACCCAGCACCCGATGGCGCTATGACCGACGAAGCCGTCGTGGCTCTTGTTGGAGTAGCCGAGGAATACGCTGGAGGAAATCTCTCCCTTCACGCTGCAGCGCGGGCCGAACACCGAGGCCCGCAAATGCCCGCCCAGGATCCGGGTGTGATCGCCGGCGTAGAGGGGGCCTTCGAGCCTGGTAGCCGTTCCGCACCTCGACCTCCGGCTCCAGCACCACCGCTCCGGCTCGGGTATCAAATACCACTCCCGGCTCCACCCGCGCTCCGCGGCTCACGACCAGGTCGGCCTTTCCAATCACGATGCAGGCATCGGGAAGGGGATCGTGATCCAGTGCCGCGAATCCGGCGCAGTCCGGCGCCAGCAATCGTTCGAGTGCGGTGAGCAGATCGAAGGTGCCGCGCAAGCACTATTCCTTCGATCGGCGTCGCCTGGCCGTCCTCATTGGGGCCGGCCCAGCGCTCTCCCGAAGGGACCACCCATCCGACCGTGGTGTCGCCCGCGGTGAGTCGTCGAGCGTCGGGACCGATCTCGACCGGCGCTCCAGTCGGTGCGAACCACGAGGCGCCGACGATCGCCGGACCATCGATCGGATGCATCGCGCGGCAGCGCGGCTCATTGCCTTCCCGGAAGTGGGCGATGTTGCTGCCAAGAATTTCCGTTGTTGCGGAGTCTACGGCGGCCTCCCAACGCTCGCGCACGGTCCAGATCCCCGCGCGGAGCTCCGAGATGGGTCGCACCCCGGCGAACGGAGCCCACTCCGGTGCCGTATGTGGTTCGACCAGGTAGAGCGGAGCCGTCACGGAAGATCCCGGATCTCTGGGGGAAGGGTATCCAACGCCGCCTTGAGATCGGCTGCCTTCTTGCGACTCATCACCAGGATTCGGCCGTTAGCCCGCACTACGATCAGATCCCGCACGCCCGACAGCACGATCGGCTCGCCATCGGACCACACGATCGTGTCCTCGACTTCGTGGAGGTGAACGGGGCCCTGAATGACATTGCCGCTCTTGTCACGTGGGCGAACCCTCGCGAGCGCATCCCAGGTTCCTATGTCGTCCCAGGTAAAGTTGCCGGGGACCACCGCGACCATCGGGCTTCGCTCCAACAGGCCGATGTCGATCGACACCGGAGTCACATCGCGGAAGAACGCCTCGACGTCTCCCCGCTCGAGCGCCGCCAGGTGCGGCGCGATCTCCGGGTGTGTTTCCGGATCTCGGCCAGGAGGACACTGGCGCTCCAGGCGAAGAGTCCGCTGTTCCACAACGCCCCGGCCGCCATCAAGTCGAGCGCGGTCGCGGCGTCGGGTTTTTCGCTGAAACGCTGGACCGCCTTCCCGGTTTCGTCGAGTGGCGATCCGGGGACGATATAGCCGAATCCGGTATCCGGTCGCGAAGGAACGATTCCCACCGTTACCAGTCGGCGATGTCGTGCCGCGGTGTCCAGTGCGGCTGCCGCGGTTCGACGGAAGGCCTCATCTTCGCGGATCACCCAGTCGGCGTGGAGCGACAGCACCTGAGCGTCCGGATCCCGGCGCAGCGCCTCCGCGGAAGCCCAGACCAGGGCGGGCCCGGTGGAGGCAGCCCGTGGCTCGACCAGCACGTTGGCCGGATCGAGGCCCAGCGCCTCGGTAAGTCTCGGCGCCAGGCTTGCACCGGTCACCACCAAGAGGTGGTCTTTCGAGATCAGTCCCTCGAGCCGTGCTACCGTCTGCTCTGCCGTTGAGGAGGAACCGGCGAGCGGGAGCAGTTGCTTGGGAGAGGTCGGTGTGCTGAGAGGCCAGAAGCGGGTTCCTGAGCCTCCGGCAAGAATGACAGCCCATCTCATGTGGATTGCGGGCGGGAGGTCAGAGCAGTTGCGCGAGGGCCGGTCGGTGCCGGCGCAGATCGAAGAGCAGCTGGCCGGCGTTGGTCCCGGCGCTGGTGAGGACGAACAACAGGTTGCCGCCGCCCACCGGGGCGACGATCGCCATGCGATCGCCGTACTCCAGGACGCCGGTGCTCAACGGCTCGCACTCGGCGGATTGCGCCCAGGCGATGGGCCCCTTGGACGAACGACGCGGCGAGAGCGGCCACCGCGTCCGCATCGAAAGCTTTGCGTGAGGCGTGATCGATAGGGAGGCCGTCGGAGCTCAGGACCACCACGGCATCCACTCCATCACGGGCTGCCAGCCCCTGGACGACGTCTCGCAGCAAGGCCATGAAAAGCCTCGAATTGGATGGGAGAAAACGGCCTCGTCATTCTAGGACCGGCCATCGCCGAAGTCAAGAAATGACTGCGGGTTGACCCGCTTTCACAGGGTCTCTAGCTTCCCGCCATGCTGCGGTACCCGAACCACCGTCGCGGCTCGCGGTTTTGATCGGAATCGCCGCCTGTGGCGACAGTAGTGGCATAGGCGATGCCACGATCCCCAACGTCATCGACACCTTCGTAGTGGCGTCGCTGGAAGGGGGCCTCTCCAGGCTGCCCGCCGCCTATTCGATCGCCGCGAATGGCCTGGTGCGGACCTACGAGACTACCGCGTTCGACTTCGCCTATACGACAGACCAGGGCAAGAATTATTTCCTCCTCTGGCGGTGTTGGGACTCTCGCCGGGCGTGGCGCTCAAGCCGGGCCTCCTCCCGAGCGACCTGGACGTTCGATGAGATCACCAAGGCGGCGCAGAACGGCTATATCACCGACAGACACGGTTCAGGTGGATAGCGGCGATGTCTTCATGGTCCGCTCCAGCGACATCTGTACCTCGCTCGGGGTTCCGCAGTATGCCAAACTGGAGATCCTCTCCATCGACCCCGCGGCCCATACCCTGACCTTTCAGGCGCTGGCTAACAACAATTGCGGGTTCCGCGGGCTCAACGAGGGAATTCCGAAAGAGTAGTTCCCGTGATTGACATCCGGTTGCTTCGCCAGGACGCCGACGCGACTCGCGCGGCGCTCGCTCGGCGCTTGGATCGGACGCTCGACGCGGTGCTGGATGAGCTGCAGGGACTCGACCAGCGCCGCCGCGAGCTGCTTGACCCAGGTCGAGGCGCTCAAGGCTGCCCGCAATTCGGCAAGCGAGGAAGTCGCCCGGCGAAAGAAGGCGAAGCAGCCCGCCGACGATCTGCTGGAGCAGCTCAAGCGCTCGGGCGAAGAGGTGAAGCAGCTCGACCTTCAGGTCCGCGAGGTCGAGGCCGCGCTGGATGCCCGCCTGCTCGGAATCCCGAATCTTCCGCTCCTCAGAAGTTCCCGACGGCGATGCCTCGGGAAACACGGTGGTGCGCGCGTGGGGTTCCGTCCCTCAGTTCGATTTCACCCCGAAGCCGCATTGGGAGCTGGGTGCCGCTCTGGGTCTCTTCGACTTGCCGCGCGGTGCCAAGATCACCGGATCGGGATTCCCGGTCTACACCGGAATGGGCGCGAGGCTGGTGCGGGCGCTCAAGAACTTCATGCTGGACCTGCACACCCGGGATCACGGCTACCTCGAAGTCGCGACGCCTTACATCGTGAACCGCGCGACGATGACCGGAACCGGTCAGCTTCCCAAGTTCGAGGAAGAGCTCTACGTCATCGGCGCAGACGACCTCTTCCTGATTCCAACCGCTGAGGTGCCGGTCACCAACCTTCATCGGGATGAGATTCTGGATGGGGCGTCACTGCCGCTCGGTTATGTGGCGTACACGCCGTGTTTCCGTCGCGAAGCGGGAGCCCACGGCAAAGACACCCGGGAATCATCCGGGTACATCAGTTCGACAAGGTGGAGCTGGTCCGTTTCTGCCGGCCGGAGGATCGGAGCGGACCAGCACGCGCTCCTGACCAGCCACGCTGAGAAGGTGCTTCAGCTTCTGGAGCTGCCTTACCGGGTGATGGCGCTCGCCGCCGGCGATACCGGATTTGCCAGCGCCTTCACCGTATGATCTGGAGGCTTGGGCTGCGGGAGTCGGTGGCTGGCAGGAGGTTTCGAGCTCCAGCACGCTTCACCGATTTCCAGGCCCGCCGGGCCAACATTCGGTTCCGCCCGGAACCAGGCGCCAAGCCCGAGTTCGTTCACACCCTGAACGCCTCGGGCGTCGCCTTCCCTCGCACGATGCATCGCCCTGCTGGAGAACAACCAGCGAGCCGATGGATCGGTGCGCATCCGCAGGCGCTTGTCCCGTACCTCGGCACGGACCGCCTGACCGCCGCGTGGCTAGCGCCCGGCTCCGCCAGCTGGCGCCCGCGCTGGTGGTTCTGCTGGTGGCGCTGCTCGCCGGCCTGAGCATCGGGTCCGGCCTGGGTAGTGCTGCGCCACTTTCGTTCCGACGCCACCGCGATCAGCCGCCTCTACGCCGGAGTATTCGCCGGGCTCAACGATCCGCGCCCCGGTGCCGAAGCGGGCGCCTTGCTGCGCCTGGGAGAGCAGGTGCGGAAAGTTGGAATCCCGCTCGTGGTGACCGATTCGACCGGTCGGGTGACCGCGGCGGCCAATCTGCCGTTCGACGTTCCCCTCGATGATCCCCGCGTGCCTCTCCTATGCCCGGCGGCTCGATCGGCAGAATCCCGCGATCGTGGATCCGAGCTTCGGCACGCTGCACTTCGGCCCGGTGCCGGCCCAGCGCCAGCTCACCGCGCTCGTCGTGCTGCAGGGCCTGATCCTTCTCGGCATCGTGCTGGTGGGTGCGGTCGCGTATCGCAACGCGATGGCCTCGCAGCGGGACCGTCTCTGGGTCGGGATGGCGCGCGAAGCCGCGCACCAGATGGGCACGCCGCTCATGAGCCTGGAGGGCTGGATCGAGCAGCTTCGCTCGCGGCCCACGCCTCCTCCCGGCCTGGCCGACTATCTCTCCTCCGATGCCGAGCGGCTGGAACGGGTGGCGCAGCGGTTCGAGCGGATCGGTCACGCGATTCACCCGGAGCCGATCGGCCTGGGCGCGCTGGCGGAGAAGGTCGCGGCATATTTCCGTCCCCGGCTTCCGCACCGCGCCAACCCGATCGAGCTGCGGGTCGCCGCCGCGGGGACCGGACCGGTGGTGAATGGCGACCCGATCCTGCTCGAGTGGGCGCTGGAATCGCTGGTCAAGAACAGCATCGACGCGATGAAGGGACGCTCAGGGTCGATTACGGTCGAGGTCGGTCAGGACGATCGTTCCGGCACCATTCGCGTGATCGACGATGGCCCAGGGATTTCAACCGACATCATGTCCACCCTGTTCGAACCAGGCATCACCACCAAGACCGGCGGCTGGGGCATCGGTCTCGCCCTGGCGCGCCGCGTCGTCGAAGACTCGCATGGCGGGGAATTGATCCTCGAGAATCCGCCGAGTGGCGCCAGCTTTCTAATCCGTATTCCGACCGATGAAGACTGACCGGCCGCCCCTGGTGGGCCTCGATTCTCTCAACCCTGCCCAGAGGCAGGCGGTCGAGCACGTCAACGGACCGCTGCTGGTCGTCGCGGGCGCCGGGTCGGGGAAGACCCGGGTGCTCACCATGCGGATCGCCCGCCTCATCGAGGAGGTCGGCGTTCCGCCGTCGCGCATTCTCGCCGTCACCTTCACCAACAAGGCGGCGGGGGAGATGAAGGAGCGGGTAGGACGATTGCTCGGTCAGGACCCGTCGGGGCTCTGGATCGGCACCTTCCATTCGCTCTGCGCCCGTCTGCTTCGTCGCGAGGCCGAGGCGCTCGGCTTCACTCGCCAATTCACCATCTACGACCAGGACGACCAGCTCAACCTGGTGAAGCGCCTGCTGGACCAGCGCGGTCATTCCTCGAAGCTCTTTCCTCCCCGTCTGATCCAGGCCATCATCTCCGGCGGCAAGAATCGGATGACGACGCCCGGCGGCACTGGCGGATAAAGCGGGATTCGACCGGGTGACCCAGGTGGCTGCGGAGATCTACGCCGCACTGGGGCCGGCGCTCAAGGCGGCGAACGCGATGGACTTCGATGACCTGTTGCTTCATCCGCTCACCCTGTTCCGCGAGCGCCCGGACCGGCTGGATTACTACGCCGACCGATTCGCGTTCGTTCTGGTAGACGAGTTCCAGGATACCAACGGCGCGCAGTACCAGTTGGTCCGCTACCTGGGCGTCAGGGCAACGTGACGGCGGTGGGAGACGACGACCAGTCCATCTATGGCTGGCGCGGCGCCGACGTGAAGAACATGCTCGACTTCCAGCGCGACTTTCCCGGAACCCTGGTGGTCCGGCTGGAGGAGAACTACCGCTCGACCCGGCTGGTGCTCGATGCCGCGAACGCGGTGATCAAGGAGAACACCTCGCGACTGGGCAAGACGCTGCGAACCCGTCGCCCGGGCGGCGAGTTGCTCACTCTCCTCGCCGCGGCCGATGAGCGGGACGAAGCCGAGTGGATCGTGCGCGAGCTGGCCAATCGCAGTGCCAAGGGCGATTGGGCACTGGTCGAAATGGCGATCCTCTACCGCACCAACTCCCAGTCGCGGGCGCTGGAAGAGGCCTGCCGCAGGGCGGGGTGCCGTACCGGATCATCGGCGCGATCAGCTTCTACGATCGCCGCGAGGTGAAGGACCTGCTCGCCTATCTGCGCCTCATCACCAATCCCGCAGACGATGAGGCCTTCCTTCGCGCCATCACCGTCCCCAAGCGCGGGATCGGGGAGAGCAGTCTCGCGATCGTTAGGGAACAGGCGGCTCGCTGGCAGCAGTCACTGCTCGCGACGGCGCAAGCGGCGGATCGGGTGCCCGAGCTCCGGCCCAACGTCCGCGACGCGCTGAGGAAATTCGCCGCGTTGGTGGACGGACTCCGCGAGCGCACCGCTTCCTGGCCCCCTGCCCAGGTCCTGGAGCAGCTGATCCAGGAACTCGACTACGAAGCGATCCTGCTGGCCGAAGGGCCGGAAGGCGCCGACCGGTGGGACAACGTCCGTGAGCTGGTCGCGAGCGCGGCAGAATGGTCGGAGGTCGTAGCACCGGAAGCCGATGAAGAGGCCAGCCCGCTCGAGCGCTTTCTGGCCGAGGCGGCGTTGCTCTCCGCCAATGATTCGATCTCCGGTCAGAAGGAGGGGATCACCCTCATGACGCTGCATACCGCGAAGGGCCTGGAATGGCCGGTCGTGGTGCTCGCCGGCATGGAGGATGGTCTGTTTCCTCTCGCGCGCGCCGAGGAGCAGGAAGGCGGGATCGAAGAAGAGCGTCGGCTCTGTTACGTCGGGCTTACCCGGGCCAAGGACAAGTTGTATCTCACCTGGGCCCGCGCCCGGCGGCGTGGCGGCGAGCTCAAGCCGGGAAGGGCTTCGCGATTCCTCAAGGCGCTGCCTCCCGAGCTCGTTGAAGAGAAGCGGACCTCTTCTCTCTGGGCTCCGAGTTGGGGCGGCTCGGCGGCTGGTCGGTTCGGCGGCACGGGTCGGGTATCCTCCACTTGGTTGGATCAGGACTACGAACCGCCGAGCCGCCGAGCCGCCGAGCCGTCGGAGACGAACCAGGACACTCCCCGGTACGTGCGCGGGGAACGAGTGCGCCACCGGCGGTTTGGGAGCGGAACGATCCAGGGCCTGGTAGGAACGGGAAAGGACTTGAAGGTCTCAGTGGCTTTCGATGATGAGGAAGTCGGGGTGAAACAGTTGCTCGTAGCCTACGCGGGCCTCGAACGGGATTGGGAGAGCGCATGAGTATCGGCCGGGAAGACGTACTGCACGTGGCGAAGCTCGCAGAGCTGGCGGTGAGCGAGGAAGAACTGCCCAAGCTCACCGAGCAGCTCGGGCGAATTGTGGACTACGTCGCACAGCTCAATGAAGTCCCGGCTGGAGAGCAGGCGCCTCCTTATCTCGCCGGCCCCGACAAAGTGACGCTGCGTCCCGATGTTGTGGCTCCGGTTCCGCTGGCACGGCCTCCGGCCGACTTCGCTCCGGAATTCTCCCAGGGTCTCTTCGTCGTCCCCGGCTCGGCGCCATGGAGGACCAGTGAGCGCCGTCGAATCAGCCGCGAGCGCGGTGCGCGAGGGCCGGACCACCGCGGCAGTGGCCGCAAAGGAGGTCGCGAGCCGCCTGAGAAGACCGCCGCGCTGAATGCCTCGCTCAACTGGTCGGCGGAGCGGTTGGAAGCCGAGGCGGCGCGAGTGGATGGTGCCACTCCATCGGACCGGGCAAAGATGCCGCTCGCCGGGGTGCCGATCGCGGTCAAAGACAACATCGTCACGACCGAGCAGCCGACCACCTGCGGCTCGCGGATTCTCGAAGGCTACGTGTCACCGTTCAATGCCACGGTGATCAACCGGCTTCGTGCCGCGGGAGCCATGATCGCTGCAAGGCGAATCTCGACGAGTTCGCCATGGGCTCATCTACCGAACACTCCGCCTTCGGGCGGGTGAAGCATCCCGATCGATCCGTCGCGTGTGCCGGGCGGTTCGTCCGGCGGGTCGGCCGCGTTGGTGGCCGCAGGGGCGGTGCCCGCGGCCCTCGGCTCGGAGACCGGCGGCTCGGTGCGCCAGCCGGCGAGCTTCTGCGGGATCGTGGGGATCAAGCCGAGCTATGGCCGGGTGAGCCGCGTACGGCCTCGTCGCCTTCGGGTCGTCGCTCGATGCGGTGAGCACCTTCGGCCGCACGGTAGATGATGCAGCACGGGTCCTGGCCGCAATGAGCGGACACGATCCGCTCGATGCGACCACGATCGCCCAGCCGCCACTGGTGCTGGATCCACCGCGACGTGACCTGAAGGGCCTCACCATCGGCCTACCCGCCGAGTATTTCCCGCGCGATCTGCACCAAGGAGTGCGGGCAGGCCTCGACCGGGCGATCAAGGCGGTGAAGGAGCTGGGCGGGACGATCAAGGAGGTCTCGCTGCCGCATACCCGCTATGCGGTGCCGACCTACTACATCATCGCTCCGGCCGAAGCCGCCGCGAACCTCGCGCGATACGACGGAGTACGATACGGCCAGCGCCGAGTCGGACCGGCAGGCGATCTCCGCGCACTCTACCAGGCTACGCGCGGCCAGGGATTCGGTGCCGAGGTTCGTCGCCGGATTCTGATCGGAACCTATGTGCTGAGTTCAGGCTATTACGACGCTTATTACCGGAAGGCGCAACAGGTGCGGGCGCTGCTGGCCGAGGACTTCCGGCGCGCCTTCGACGCCGGCTGCGACATGCTGCTGACGCCGACGACGCCAACTCCCGCTTTCAAAGCGGGCGAGAAGACCGAGGATCCGGTCGCGATGTACCTGGCGGACATCTTCGTTTGCCCGGTCAACCTGGCCGGTCTGCCCGCGGTGAGTTTCCCGGTCGGTCGATCGGAAGGTTTGCCGCTGGGCGCCCAGCTCATCGCGCCGAATTTCGCCGAAGCCGAATGCTGAGCGCGGCGGCGGCCCTCGAAGCGGCGCTCGACCGCTGCCGCGGAGGTGCGCTGATGACCTGGGAAACGGTGATCGGCCTCGAGGTCCACGCCCAGCTGCTGACCAAGTCGAAGATGTTCTGTGGCTGCGCCAACAAGTTCGGCGCGCCCCCCAACACGCTGGTGTGCCCGTGTGTCTCGGTCTGCCAGGGGCGCTCCCGGTGCCTAACGAACAGGCGATCCGTCTCGCGACGCAGGCCGCGAGGGCGCTGGGATGCACGGTGCACCCGCGCAGCATCTTCGCCCGGAAGAATTACTTCTATCCCGATCTGCCCAAGGGATACCAGATCTCCCAGTTCGATCAGCCGCTGGCGACCGGTGGCACGATCTGGTGCGAGTCGCCCGAGCGGGGACGGATCGGTATCGGGGTCACCCGGCTCCATCTCGAGGAGGATGCCGGCAAATCGCTGCACGACCGGCTTCCCGGGAAGACCGCGATTGATCTCAACCGGGCAGGAACTCCGCTGGTCGAGATCGTGAGTGAGCCCGACCTCCGCAGCCCGGCGGAGGCGCGAGCCTATCTCACGACGCTCAAGCAGATCCTGGTCTACGCCGAGGTGAGTGACTGCAACATGGAGGAAGGAAGCCTCCGGGTGGACGCGAACATCTCGATCCGCCGTCCCGGCGACCCCAAGCTCGGCACCAAGGCGGAAGTCAAGAACATGAACAGCTTCGCCAATGTCGAACGGGCGCTGATCGTCGAGCACGATCGCCAGGTGGCGCTGCTCGAGAGTGGCGGCCGGGTGGAGCAGGTGACCATGCTGTTCAATGCCGCCGCTGGAACGGTGAAGCCGATGCGCTCCAAGGAGGAGAGCCACGACTACCGGTATTTCCCGATCCTGATCTGCCGCCCCTGGTGCTCACTCCAAAGTGGATCGAGGAGCAGCACGCAGCACTCCCCGAGCTGCCCGAGCCCAAGCGGGAGCGCTTCATGACCCGCTACGCCATCACCGCGTACGACGCCGGCGTCCTCGCCTCCGAGCGGCCGGTGGCGGATTACTTCGAGGCGGTGGTGGGAGCTGGAGCGGAAGCAAAGGCGGCCGCCAACTGGGTGATGGGTGAGGCGATGAGCGGCTACAACGAGACCGGCCGATTCGGTGTAAGTGCCGAACGGCTCTCGAAACTGATCAGATTGGTCAAGGAAGGCGTGGTCAGTCTCCAGGCGGCCAAGCGAGTCTATCCGGAGCTGGTGGATGGAAACGAGGAGCCCCGCGCCGTTGCCGACCGGCTGGGACTGATTCAGGTCGGCGATGCCAACACGCTCGGTGCCTGGGTCGAGGAAGTCCTCGCCGCCAACCCCTCCGAGGTGGAGCGCTTCCGGGGCGGGGAGGCCAAACTCATGGGCTTCTTCGTGGGACTTGTGATGAAGAAGAGCGGGGGTAAGGCGGATCCCAAAGCTGTACAGCCCGTACTAGTCGACAGGCTTAAGAAATAGTACCGAGTACCTAGTACCGAGTACCGAGAGGAACCACTCGGTACTAGGTACTCGATACTAGGTACTATTGACCAAGCAGTTCAAGCATCGAAGTCGGATTCACTGTCACCGTCCCGTACCGCACCACCCAATGCAGATGCGGGCCGGTGACCCGTCCGCTCTTTCCCACCGCTCCAATGATCTGCCCCCGCTCGACCGTGTCACCCTGGGCCACTGCGGTGCTGCTCAAGTGGAAGTAGGCTGAGACGAGCCTCTCGCCGTGGTCGAGATACACCACTCGACCCGCCAGATAGAAGTCCGCCACCATTGCGACAACGCCACGATTCGTAGCCCGTACCGGATCTCCCACGGCACCGGCGTAGTCAGTGCCCAGATGCCGGCTCACCGCTTTGCCGTTGAACTCCTCCCGGTGCCGAAGATGCTGGTGATCCGGCTGTCTCGCGGCGGCAGGAAGGCATCCTGCCACTGGCGCGGGGTGCTTTGAGAGCGAACTCCGATCTCTCGTGCCCGCGCTATCTCCTTGTCGATCCGGACCTGTGCCGCGCTGTCCGGCTTCGCCATGGCCGGCGCGACACGAAGCTTCTCCATCGTGTAGTCGGGCTGACGCACGAAAACGCTCGCGGCAACTGTGTCCTGGGACCCATCGCCGTAAGAGATCCGCAGTGTGACAGGGAAGGAATCGGGGCCTTCGATTGGAATTCCGGCCAGCGCTACGAAGCGTCCAGCACCCTGGGCGGCTGAAATGGAGCGGCTCGCCTCCCGCGGTGCCGTCCACCCAGCTCCACGGCCGGTCGGACGTCGCCGTGTCACTGGCGACTAGTCGTACCAGGCTTCCCGAACCGGTCGTTCCGGCTCAACGGTGAGCAGCAAGGCTGGCGGGCGCTGAAAGTCTACCGCAAGGAGCAGAAGTGCCGCGATCGCCAGCATCAGAGAGGATTCAGCTGTCGCGCCAGGGCGTCTTGACCCTGGCGGATGGCCAGAAATCGGGGTTCCGCTCCGGTAATCCGAATCGCTCCTGGGCAACGCCCTGAAGCCGCTTCGGGTCCTTCCATGCTCCAGCGAGCAGGGCTTCTCTTCGCAGCCGCTTCGCCGTCCGCAACGCGTCTTCGCCGGAGGGATCCAGTTGCCGCGGCTCGGCCTCCGGCTCGGCCAGCGTTCCCATCACATAGTCGAAGGAAAGTGAGAGGTGCCGCTCGATATCGTCGGCCGCAAGCTCCCAGCGGCTGTGTTGCTGTGCCACCTGAAAGGCGCGCTGCCATCCCTGCGACTCGGTGAGGTGAACCATGCCGCGGAACAGCCGCCGGTTGGTGCGAACGCTGAAAATGGTCGGGGCGAGAATCTGATCCAGGTGGGTGTCGGCCGGAGTGTGGTCGAGCAGGATCACCTCCTTGGCCGTGCGGGCAAACTCGTCACCCAGCGGCGTCTCGAAGCGGCTCTCCCAATACGAGTGGCCGAAGCCGCTCGTCGTGCTGGTCAACAAGAGCTGGCGGGGCACGAAGTAGTTATGTGCCACCGTGTCGGCCGCGAGATGACAGAGATATCCCAGGCCAAAGGCCCGCAACGCGTCGATCTTCGCGTGATCGTAGATCTGCTGGCCAACATGCCAGGAGTGGCAGTGCCGGCCGACCGGCGCGTACTTCTTCGCGATGGAGGTGTCTGCCGCGATGTTGCCGTAGAGAAAATCGAAGGGAAAGGCCCGGAGGAGATCGGAAATTGGCGATGGGAGGATCCCCAGGTTCGCCAGGACCGACTCGCCGAGGTAGATGTGGGTGCCCGGTGTCCAGCCGTACAGGTGATTCGGGACGATCAGGGTGACGAGGCCGAAACAGACCAACAGGAGGGCGGCGCGCCGGAGAATCAACGGTGTTTACCCGCGCCGAGCAGGCGGCGCACCCAGCGGTACCAGGAGGCCCGCGTGCGGAAGCTGCGGAGCGTCGTGGCGACATCCAGCGCGGTTTCCTCGATCTCGCTCTCGAGTACGTCGTAGACCGCTTCGAGGTCAATCAGGCGGTCCTTCACCTTGACCCTCAGTGCGCGACTCGCCTCGACCACGTCTTCCGCCTCGTTGCCCAGTCTGGCAGCGAGCTGACGGGCCTCATCGCCGAGGTGGTGGACCGAATCCAGCGCGGGCGCCAGGTCCTTGCGCAGGTTCTCCACCGCTCGGCCCAGGTTTTCGATCTGCCCGGCGGCGGCTTTCGCGGTGGCGGCGACCACCAGAGCAATCACGGCGAAGCTACCCGCAATGATCACCAGGGAAATCGCAACGGTGGGCCCGACCCATCCCGCAACCGTGATCACGGTGTCCTGAAGCAGCAACATCTTCCCAAGATAACCGCGGCGCTTGACGATGCCACCGGCCGTCGTGACCTTTGGCCATGCCTCCACGCTTCCAGGTCCGCGGCGGGCGACCCTGCGCGGAACCGTCTTGCCCGCCGGCAACAAGAACGCGGCACTCCCTGCGCTCACTGCCACACTCCTCGCCGACGGCCCGGTGACGCTCAACAACGTGCCGCGAATCCGCGACGTGGAAACCATGATCGCGCTGCTCGTGGATCTCGGCGCCCAAGTCGATTGGCACGGAACCAACACGCTGCGGGTTGACGCGCGCGCGGCACGCCCGAAAGCGCTCGATCCCGCGCTCTGCGCCCGGATCCGGGCTTCCATCCTGCTGGCCGGACCGCTGCTCGCCCGATTCGGATCGGTCACCTTGCCACCGCCGGGTGGAGACGTCATCGGCCGGCGCCGGGTCGATACCCACTTCCTCGCGCTGGAGCAGCTGGGCGCGGAGCTGACGGTCGGCGAGAGCTACAAGATCGAAGGCAAGAAGCTGACAGGCGCCGAAATCTTCCTGGACGAACCGAGCGTAACCGGAACCGAGAACGCGCTGCTTGCCGCGGTCATGGCGCACGGCCGTACGGTCCTGCGCAACGCCGCCGCCGAGCCGCACGTGCAGGATGTAGCGCGTCTGCTGATCGCGATGGGCGCGTCGATCGAAGGAATCGGCACCAACGTCTACACCATCGAGGGCGGTCGCCCTCTTGGCGGCTGCGAATTCACCATTGGCCCCGATCACATCGAGATCGCGAGCTTCATCGGGCTCGCCGCGGTCACCGACGGAGCGATCACCATCGAAGGCGTCCGGTCCGATGATCTGCGCAGCACCCTGCTCGGCTTCGAGCGGCTCGGCGTCCGTCCGCGGGTGGACGGGCAACGGCTGGTCGTTGACTCCGGGCAAGAGCGCCGGATCCGTCCCGACCTGGGAGGCCATGTTCCCAAGCTCGAGGATGGTCCCTGGCCTGCGTTCCCGGCGGATGCGATGTCCATCGCCGTGGTGACCGCCACCCAATGCGAAGGAATGGTGCTGATCTTCGAGAAGATGTTCGAGTCGCGGCTGTTCTTCGTGGACAAACTCATCGGAATGGGTGCCCGAATCGTCCTCTGCGACCCCCATCGCGCTCGTAGTGTCCGGGCCGTCCCAGCTCCGAGGCGGCACAGTGGAGTCTCCCGACATTCGCGCCGGCATGGCCATGCTGCTCGCCGCCCTGGCCGCGGAAGGCACCAGCACCATTCACAACGTTGGCCAGATCGAGCGGGGGTACGAGCAGATCGATTCCCGGCTCCGAGCCCTTGGGGCAGAGATTGAGCGATTTGAATAAGCGAGTACGGCGTACCTGGTACCGAGTACCGAGCACGGCGGGAGGAACCGGTCGAGGGTACGGTTCCGAGGTTTGCCATCCCGGATTGGCGGGAGCGATTCGGGGTCGTTGCCGGAATCACCGGGCGGGGCAGCGAGGAGGGCAGGGGATTCGACCTGGGCCTCTGGACCGATGCGCCGGTGCAGGACGTGATGACCCGGTGGAGGGCGTTCAGGCGGGCGGAGCCCGGCTTCGATGCGACCGTGCTGGGGAACCAGGTGCACCAGACCGCCGTCCAATTCCACGCTTCGGGCAAAGGTTGGATTCAGCTCGAGGGTCTGGACGGTCACGCGACGTCAACCAAGGGCATTCTGCTCACCGTCACGGTGGCCGACTGCATCCCTGTTTACCTCCTGGATCCCGTGAAGAAGGCCGTGGCTCTCCTGCACGCCGGTTGGCGGGGAATCGCTGGTCGTATCCTTGCCCAGGGAGTCGAGACCTTGGGTGAGGCCGTCGGATCTGATCCGGCTGATCTGGTAATGCACTGTGGTGTAGGGATTTGTGGCAACTGCTATGAAGTAGGTTCTGAAGTCATGGAGGGCTGTGGAAAAGCAGCCGAAGGCTCAGGACCCTGGCATTTGGATCTGCGCCCGGTGCTGGCTGAGCAGGCGGGACTTCTGGGGATCGGCTCCGTGTCGGTTTCCGAATGGTGCTCCGCACACGACGCCCGGTACTTCTATAGTCACCGCCGATCCGGCGGAGCCGACGGGCGAATGGTGGCTTATCTCGGGATGCCGAAGAGCTCCTAGCTGCGGTGATAATGAGGTTAGTGGGTAGTAGGTGGTAGGGAGTGGGGCCCCACCACCCACCACCTACTCCCTATTCCCTGCTCCCAAACACCCGCCGCACCCCCTCGTTCGCAATTGACGAATCCACCCTCCGACACTACACTTACGCCGCTGTTCGGGGATCTCCGAGCCGGGGTCGCAGGACGAGTGGGGAGTTCCCCACATTTTTTCTAAGTCCTGATGCCTTCCCACCCGCTGCTCGACCCGGTCCGCCGCCACGTCGCCGCCATGGGGTTCGAGTTAATCGAATTCCACTTGGGTGGCCCGCCGCAGCGCCCCTGATTCAGGTCAGGATTGATCGCCCGGATAGCACACCCGGGCACGGCGTGACCGCCGAGGATTGCGTCCAGGTTAGCCGTTCCCTGGCACGCGTGCTCGAGGCGGAGGCCCAGCTTAGCGCCCGCTATCTGGTGCAGGCTTCCTCGCCCGGGTTTGAGCGACCGGTCCGTTTCGTCGAACACTGGCGACGTTACCTGGGCCGCGAAGTACGAGTGACGGCACGCGGGCTATCCGGGCATCCGCGCGCCACAGTAGTCGCAGTGCCCGACGATGATCATGTCCAGCTTCGCCTCGCTGACGGCGAGCCTTATCTGCTCGCGCTCGAGAATCTCAAAGAGGCGACCCTGTTGATGGACTCGGCCTCCTGAGGCCGCGAGAGGGAGAAGAGGATGTCCGCTTCGGCAGAAGTCCTGGCCGCAATTCGCGAGTTATCGACCACCAAACAGCTCGACCGCAACGAGCTGCTGGAGTTGCTGCGCGACGGTATTCACGCGGCACTGGTCCGGCGTTACGGCCCCAATGTCCGCTTCGAGCTCAGCTTCGATGAGCTCAAAGGCACGATTCGCATCGTCCGCCTGAGACAGGTGGTGGAGGCGGTCGAGGATTCGAGCGCCCAGGTCTCCCTCGAGGAAGCCCAGTACGAGGATCCCGAGTTCGCGCCCGGCGACATGCTGGAAGAGGATGTTCCCTTCGCCGAGTTCGGCCGGCTCGCGGTGCAGGCGGCGAAGCAAAGGATCATCCAGCGGGTGCGCGAAGGCGAGCGTACCCGGATCCGCGAAGAGTTTGCCGGCAAGGTCGGCGAGCTGCTTTCGGGAGAGGTCCAGCAGATCGAGCGCGGCAAGCTGGTGATCATGCTCAACAAGTTTCGGGAGGCGGAAGCCATCATTCCGTACCGGGAACAGAATCACCGGGAGAAGTTCCACCAGGGCGATACCATCCGGGCGGTGCTGAAGCGGCTCGAGGAAACCCCCAAGGGCCCACGGCTCATTCTCTCTCGCGCGGACCCGCTCTTCGTGAAGGCGCTGTTCAAGCTGGAAGTCCCCGAAATTCAGCAGGGCGTGGTCGACATCCGGGCCTGGGCCCGCGAAGTCGGGCAGCCGCACCAAGATCGCGGTGATCTCCCGCGATGACGCCATCGATCCGGTCGGCGCCTGCGTGGGACTCAAGGGTTCCCGGGTGCAGGCCGTGGTGAACGAGCTGGGCGGCGAGCGCATCGACATCGTGCCGTGGTCTCCCGATCCGGAGCGCTTCGCGCGACTGGCGCTGGCTCCGGCCCGGGTGGCGAAAGTGTTCTCCGATCCGGAGAGCAAGACCATCCAGGCGGTGGTTGACGAGGATCAGCTGTCGCTGGCGATCGGGCGCAACGGCCAGAATGTGCGGCCTCGCCTCGGAGCTGACCGGCTGGAAGATCGATCTCTACTCCAGCCGCGAATGGCTGGAGCGCGGTGGAGAGGGCCCGCTGTTCGCCCCGCTCCCGCCGGAAGACGAGTCGGTCACCCAGGTGCCGCTGACGGAACTGAAGGGTCTTTCTCCCGAGCTGCTCGCCATCCTGAACGGTGCGGGGTACCAGACCCTGAACGACGTGCTCGATCTCGAGCGCGACGAAGTGGCGCAGCTCCCCGGCATGACGCAGGAGCGGGCCGATCAGCTGATGGCGTTGCTCGCCGAGCTGACCGACGAGGACAGCGACGACGGGCGCGGCGGATCCTGAGCGCCTGCTCCGCCTGCTCGGCCTCGGCTATCGGGGCCGTAAGGTCGTGATCGGGGTCGATCGGGTGCGGGCCGGGCTCCAGGCCGACAAGTTCGCCTGCCTTGTGGTGGCGGCGGACGCGAGCCCACGAGCGTTGGAGAAGGTGGTTCGGCTGGCGACTGCGCGTCGGGTACCGTTGTTTCGCGGTCCCGCCGCGGATGAGATCGGCCAACGGCTTGGCAAGCCGGGAATCATGGTGGCAGGAGTGGTAGATCGAGCGCTGGCTCGCGGACTCGCAGCTGCGAGTGGCAGCTCGTTCCAGACGGAGGGTTGATGGTCAAGACGAGAGTGCACGACCTCGCGGCGGAGTTCGGGGTTGCGGCAGAACAGGTGATGGGGATGCTCAAGGACATGGGCATCTTCGTCCGTAGTCACATGTCGGGGTTGGAGGATGGGCAGGTGTCTGCCGTTCGGGTGCGCTGGGAGCGCGAAAAGCGGAAAGCGGCCGATGAGCCGGCGCCGAAGAAGGGCCGCCGTAAGGCTGCCAAGGCGGCCGCCCCGCCCGAGCCGGTATCGGTAGAGGCCGGGAAGCCGAGCAAGCGTCGTCGCACCGCGGCCGAGGTTGCTCAGTCGGAGGCGCAGGCCGAAGCCGAACGCGCTGCCGAAGCGCTGGCCATGGACCTGATTCGTCCGATCGAGCGCCCCGTCGAGGCCGCGTTGCCCGCTTCGCTGGAAGAGCGCGCGAAGGCCCTCTTCAAGGACCTGCCTCCGGCGTCAGGAGATACTGGCGACTCGGAAGCTCCAACCGCGACCGAGCCGGTCGCGGCTTCACCGTTCCCGCCGGCCTCTCGTCCGGCTGACGCTCCGCCATCGCCTCCGCGTCCGTCGGTGCCGGGTCGGACTCCTGTAATTCCCACCCGCGTTTCGCGGCCGGCCGCACCTCAAGGCGGTCGCCCCACTGGTCCATCACGTCCCCGTCCCGTGTTCAGCAGCAGCGCTCCGCCGGCTCCGGGTCAGCGCGGTTCCGGTCCCCCGCAGCGCGGTTCCGGTCCCCGCAGCGCGGTTCAGGTCAGAGCGTCCCCGGTAGTCCGGCCACCGGCGAGCGGGGTCGCAATTTCGGCCCCGATGCCGAGAAGGGCGGCGGACGCAAGAAGGGGAAGAAGGGCCGTAAGTCTTCCGTGGACCAGGAAGCGGTGCAGGCGAACATCCTCAAGACGCTGCAGGGGATGCGCGGTGGAGTGGGCCGGAAGGGCCGCGGCCGCGACATGACCGGCTACCAGGAGCAGGCGGCCCGCGCCGCCGAGGAGAAGGAGCGCGAGAAGACCCGGGTCCGGGTCAACGAGTTCATCTCGGTCTCCGAGCTGGCCGACCTGATGAAGGTCCCCGCGACCCAGATCGTGCAGCTCGCGTTCAAGGAGCTGGGTCTGATGGTCACCGTGAACCAGCGCCTCGACTTCGACCAGATCGAATTGATCGCGTCGGAATTCGGCTTCCAGGCGGTCAAAGAAGAGGAGTACGCCGCCGACCTCGCGACCGAGGAGACCCAGACCGACGTAGATGAAACCACCCAGCCGCGCCCGCCGGTGGTCACCATCATGGGTCACGTGGACCACGGTAAGACCTCGCTGCTGGACTACATCCGGAAAGCGAACGTGGTGGCCGGTGAAGCAGGCGGAATCACCCAGCACATCGGCGCCTATCACGTCACGCTCGCGAGCGGTAAGCAGATCACCTTCCTCGACACGCCGGGTCACCAGGCCTTTACCGCCATGCGTGCCCGCGGCGCCCAGGTCACCGATATCGTGGTCCTGGTCGTCTCGGCCGAAGACGCGGTGATGCCCCAGACGGTGGAAGCGATCAGCCACGCGAAGAACGCCGGCGTACCGCTCATCGTCGCGATCAACAAGATCGATCTCCCTGCGGCCAACGTGCAGAAGGTGAAGCAGGACCTGTTGGCCCACAACGTCGTGCTGGAAGAGTTCGGCGGCACCGTACTGGCCACCCCGATTTCGGCCAAGAAGGGTACCGGGGTAGACAAGCTGCTCGAGCAGATCCTGCTGCAGGCGGAGATTCTCGATCTGCGTGCCAATCCCGACCGCGCTGCATCCGGCGCTGTGATCGAAGCCACCCTGGACCCGGGCAAGGGGCCGCTGGCCACCATCCTGGTGCAGCGCGGCACCCTGCGGGTGAGCGACAACTTCATCAGCGGCAAGTTCTCCGGCCGGGTCAAGGCGCTGTTCGACGAGCGGGGCAAGAACATCAAGGAGGCGGGACCTTCGATTCCGGTGCAGATCCTCGGCTTCGAGGGCACTCCGTCGCCCGGCGACAGCTTCCTCGTCGTGGCCGACGCGGTCGAGGCGCGCGAGATCGCCCAGAAGCGGCAGCGGCTCGACCGGGAGGCGCAGAACCGCCGCACCACGCGCGGTGGCACTCTCGAAGACCTCTCCCGCCAGCTGGCCCAGGGCCAGATCGGCGCGTTGCGACTCATCATCAAGGCCGACCAGGGCGGCCCGGCCGAGGCGCTGGCCGACGCGCTGGCCCAGCTCAGCACGGGCGAAGTGCGAGTGGACATCGTCCTTCGTGGGGTCGGCTCGATCAGCGAGAGCGACGTCCTGCTGGCCAAGGCCTCCGGAGCCATCGTCATCGGCTTCCACGTGCGGCCCGACGCCGGAGCCGCGCCGCGGCGGAACGGGAATCAGTGGACATCCGAACCTACCGCATCATCTACGAGGCGGTGGACGATGTACGGGCGGCCCTCGAAGGCTTGCTCAAGCCGGAATCGAAGGAAACCGTCCTGGGCGATGCGCAGGTGCTGCAGCTGTTCAAGGTGAGCAAGGTAGGCACCATTGCCGGTTGCATGGTGAGGAACGGGACGATTCAACGCACCGGCCGGGTCCGCGTGGTCCGGGACGGAGTCCAGATCTACGACGGGACTATCTCGAGTCTCAAGCGCTTCAAGGACGACGTGAAGGAAGTGCGCGAAGGGCTCGAGTGCGGTATCGGTGTCGAGAACTTCAACGACCTCAAGGTCAGCGACATGATCGAGAGCTACCGGGTGGAGGAAGTGAAGCGGACCCTGGCCGGAAGCGCGGCGGGGTCGGGGACGGGGTGAGGAGATTTCAGATTGAAGATTTCAGATTGAAGATTGCTCTCCTACCGAGAGTCCCGATTCAAATCTTAGATCTGAAATCTTCAATCTGAAATTCTTATCATGTTCACCGCGGTCCAGACCTGGGTATTGCACCTCGAGGGCTGCCAGTCGCTCAAGGACAAGCGGTCGGTGCTTCAGTCCCTCAAGGCAGATCTCCGGCGGCGGCTTAATGTCTCGGTGGCGGAAGTCGGAGCACAGGACCTGTGGCAGCGCGCCGAGCTCGCCTGCGCCGCTGTGGGGTCGGACCGGCGGGTCGTGGACGAGATGCTGCGAACAGCGGACGGCATCGTCGAGGCGGCCGATGGCGTCCGCATTATTGATACGGTGGTGACGCAGGTATGAAGGGACCATCCCGGCGGCCTGAACAGATGGCCGAAACGGTGCGGCAAGTGGTGAGCGAGGCGCTGCTCACCGAGGTGCGCGACCCGCGGATCAGCATGGTCACGGTGACTCATGTCGTGGTCAGTAACGAGCTGTCGTGGGCCACGGTGAGCGTCAGCGTGATGGGCGAGGAAGCCGACAAGGCGCGGGCGCTGGAAGGGCTCCGCAGCGCGGCGGGCTTCTTTCGGTCGAAGCTGGGAAAGGTGCTGCACACCCGCGTCGTCCCGGAAGTGAAGTTCGAGCTGGATCGGGGTCTGGAGCACGCTGCCCGGATCAACGCGGTGCTGGCCGAGCTCAAGCGGGAGGACCCGGCCTGAGGTCAGGCGCGCTGCTGGTGGACAAGCCGGTTGGACCCACTTCGCACGATGTGGTGACCCGGGTCCGACGCGCGCTGCATATGAAGGCGGTCGGGCACACCGGCACCCTGGATCCGTTCGCGAGCGGGCTGCTGATGATCCTGCTCGGTCGCGCGACGAGGTTGGCGCAGTTCGTGGAGCGGCACGATAAGACCTATCTGGCGACGGCGAAACTCGGCGTGCGGACCACGACCGACGACCTCGACCGGGGAAGTGATAGCAGAACGAACCGCCGCGCGAGCCGGCCGAGCTACGCCGAGCCGCCGAGCCGTCGAGGCGGCTCTCCACGGCTTCCTCGGCCCGCAAAAGCAGCGGCCGCCGGCGTTTTCGGCCCGGAAGATCGGTGGGGAACGAAGCTATCGTCTGGCCAGGCGCGGCGTGACGCTGGAGCTGCCCGAGTCGGATGTAACGGTGCACACGTTGGAGCTGATGGAATTTCGCTTTCCGGAGCTGGTGTTTCAGACTCGGGTGAGTGCCGGGACCTACGTTCGGGCTCTCGCTCGCGATATCGGCGAGGTGCTGGGAACCGGCGCGCATCTGACTGCGCTCCGACGGGAAGCAATCGGATCACTGCGGATCGAGCAGGCCGTGTCGCTCGAGCTGCTCAGTACCGAGACCCCGATCCTGACGCCGCTTTCGGTACTGGGACATCTGCCCAGGATCGAGCTGAGCGAGGCGCAAGTGACGGACGTGGGTCATGGGCGCGCGGCCCAGATCCAGCCCGAGTTCACTTCCAGCGGATCCGTTGCCGGTGTGGGAGCGGGGGACCGGCTGATCGCCGTGGGGCGAGTTGAGGACAAGCTGTTCCGTCCTGAAGTGGTGCTGGAGCCCGCGGAGAGCTGATGTCCGTTTTGCCCGAGTATCCGAACGGCACGACGGTGACCGTCGGCATGTTCGATGGAGTGCACCGCGGGCATCAGGCGGTTCTTCGCGAGATCGTGGATCGGGCACGCGTCGCGGGACGGAAGAGCGTGCTGGTCACCTTCGAGCCGCATCCGCTCGAGGTGGTGAACCCTCAGGCCGCGCCGCCGCTTCTCACGTCGGGAGCGGAACGCCGTGAGGCGCTGGCCCAGACCGGACTGGACTACGTCGTGTTCCTCCGGTTCGACCGGGAGCTGGCGAGTTACAGCCCGGAGCGGTTCGTTCGGGAGGTGCTGATCGGCCGCTGCCGCATGCGCGAGCTGGTGATCGGTCACGATCACGGCTTCGGGCGCGGACGCAGTGGCGACGTCGAGACCCTGCGACGGCTTGGCGCCACTGATGGCTTCACGGTGGACGTGGTCGGTCCGGTGGAGCTGGGTGGCCATCCGGTCTCCAGCACCCAGATCCGTCGCGCCGTCGCCGGGGGCGACCTGGCCACCGCGCAACGGCTGCTCGGGCGGCCCTATTCAGTGAGCGGCGTCGTGGAACGCGGGGCAGGACGGGGCAGAACGATCGGAGTGCCCACGATCAACCTGGGCGGAGTCCCAGCGAGGAAGTTGCTGCCGCCGGATGGAGTCTACGCCGCGACGGTGGAGTGGGCCGGAGGCAGGGCCGGAGGAATGCTCAATCAGGGACCTAAACCGACGTTCGGAGATCTGCGGCGAAGCGTGGAAGTGCACCTCTTCGGGGTGGACGCGAATCTCTACGGGCAGTGGGTGAAGGTCGAGTGGGTGGAGCGGCTGCGCGACGTGATGACCTTCGCGTCGCCGGAGAAACTGGTGGAACAGTTGCAGCGTGACCGGGCGGACGCAGCGGCGGCACTGAGCCGACTCAGTGCTGACCCGCGTCATGTCTCACATACCTGACAAGGACGATGTTCGATTCCATTCGATCGCGCGTAATCATCATCGCGTTGCTCATCATCGGCTCCATCGTCGCGCTCATTCCGCGCAATACGACGATCCGGGAGCGCGACGTCAATACCGGCGTCATGCGCGACACGACCGTGCGCCGGGTTCCGCCTCAAGCTGGGTCTCGACCTCCAGGGTGGAATGCACCTTGGCCTCGAGCTCGACCAGTCGACCCGCGTCTCCGCCGACCCGTCGCGGGATCTCGACCTGGCCCTCACCGTGCTGCGCAAGCGGATCGACGAGTTCGGGGTGACCGAGCCGCTGATCCAGAAGCAGGGCGATGACCGGATCATCGTGGAACTGGCGGGCATCACCGATCCCGCCCGGGCCAAGGCCATCGTGCAGCGGAGCGCCTTCCTCGAGTTCCGCATCACCGACCGGAGCGAGGCGCTGGAAAAGGCGCTTCCCGCTCTGGACCGCGCGCTGCAACGCGCGGGGTGAAGCCGGCGGCAGGCGCCCCGACCCAGCCGAGCGCGGTCACCCAGCTGCTGCAGGGCGATACCGGGAAGAAGGCCGCCGCGACCGATACCGGTGTGGTGGTCGGCGGTGTACTGAGCAGCCTGATCCAGAGCGGTGCCCAGGCCGGATACTCACCGGTTCCGGGCGAGTACCTCGTGAAGGAGACCGCGTTCCCCGGGTCGATAGCCTGCTGCATCTTCCCGAAGTGCAATCGGCACTGCCGCGGAACCTCGTGCTGCGCTGGGCCTCGAGCGCAACCAGCGTGGGGGCCGAGTCCTACCGGCTGCTCTATTCGCTGGAGGACCGGGCGATCGTCACCGGTCAGAACCTGGTGGATGCCAAGGAGGAGATCGATCCGCTCACCAGCGGTCCGATCGTCACCTTCGAGCTCGACCGGACCGGCGCCCGCAAATTCGGCGATGGCACCGGACGGAACATCGGCAACTACATGGCGATTCTCCTGGATGACCGGGTGCAGGGCAGGCCACCGGTGATTCAGAGCCGGATCGACCGGCGCGGGCAGATCACCCTGACCGGTCGCACCTTCCAGGAAGCGCCGGGACCTGGCTCTGACGCTGAGGGCTGGTGCGCTGCCGATTCCTCTCAAGGTGGTCGACTACCGGCAGGTCGGTGCGAGCCTGGGTCAGGACTCGATTCGCGATGGCATCACCGCCGGCATGGTCGGCAGCGTGATCGTCATTCTGATCATGATCGGGTACTACCGGATGGCAGGGATCCTCGCGGTCTGCGCCCTGGCGATCTACATCCTGTTCACTCTGGGCGGGCTGGCGACGCTGGACGCAACCCTCACGCTTCCCGGCCTCGCCGGCATCGTGGTTTCGATCGGCCTCGCGGTAGACGCCAACGTGCTGATCTTCGAACGGATCCGGGAAGAGCTGGCGCTGGGCAAGACGATCCGCCTCGCGATCGACGAAGGCTTCCGAGCGGGCGATGGAACGCGATCGTGGACTCCAACGTCTGCGCCATCGTGACCGCCTTGCTGCTCTACCAGTTCGGCACCGGTCCGGTGAAGGGATTCGCCGTCACGCTGACGCTGGGCACCCTGGCCTCGATGGTGACCGCCATTTTCGTCACCCGCACCTTCTTCATGATCTGGCTGGAGCGTCGGCCGAACATGACCACGCTGAGTATCTGACCCCATGCGCCGCGTCTTCACTAACACCAAGATCGATTTCATCGGGGTACGCCGGTACGCCTACATCTTCACGGCGATCTGGTTCGTCCCCGGTCTGATTCTCCTGCTCATTCGTGGGCTCAACTACAGCATCGAGTTCACGGGAGGCACCCTGGTGCAGATCGCCAGCCAGGTGCCCGTGGACGTCAGCAAACTGCGCAGCGCTTTGGATCACGAGGGCGTGCCCGGCGCAGAGATCCAGTCATTCGGCGCCGACAGCGAGTACGTGGTTCGAGCGCGGCTCAGCAAGGAGGCGCCCGACCAGGACAACACCGACGCCACGGTGAACGCTGTCCGGAAGGCGCTGGATTCGAGCCTGGGCGAGGGGAAGTACACCATCGGCCGCACCGAGGCCGTGGGGCCCAAGGTCGGCGGTGAGCTTCGCCAGAAGGCCTTGACCGCGATTCTTCTCGCGTTCGTTGCCATCCTCATCTATCTCGCGTTCCGGTTCGAATGGCGCTTCGGGCTCGCGTCAATCCTTGCGACCGCGCACGACGTGCTGGGCACGGTCATCTTCATCAGCGTTCTGCACCTCGAGGTGAGCCTCGTGGTCGTGGGCGCGCGTGCTGTCGGTGCTGGGCCTCTCGCTCAACGAGACGATCATCATCTTTGACCGGGTGAGAGAGAACGAGCGGCATCGCCGCTACCCGATCTTCGCACCACCCTCAATCGGTCCATCAACGAGACGCTTGCCCCGCACCGTGCTGACCCACGGTACCGCTCTCGCCACGATGATGACGCTGGCGATCTTCGGCGGCGAAGTGATCCGCCCCTTCGCGCTCGTCATGTTCTTCGGCGTCTTCACCGGCATCTTCTCCTCGATGTTCATCGCCCCGGCCTTCCTGCTCTACATCCGTCGCCGCTGGCCGCCCGTCGGCGCCGCGGCGCCGCGGTCGACCCGCGCCCCGCGGGCCGTGCCGCCCAGCCCGTGGGGTAAGAGGCTGATCGACACCCACTGCCACCTCGCCGATCCGGCCTTCGATCCGGATCGGGAGGCGGTGCTGGAGCGAGCGCTGGGCGGCTGGGGTCGAGCATGTCGTGGTGATCGGGGAAACCCCGGCGACCGCCGAGAAGGCACTGGCGCTGGCGGCGACCGACGCTCGCCTTTCGGCGACTGCCGGCCTTCATCCCCACGAAGCGCGGCACTGGACCTCCGAGACCGAGGCCTGGCTCGCGCAGCAGCTGCGGGATCCGCGGGTGGTGGCGGCCGGCGAGATGGGGCTGGACTACCACTACGACCATTCTCCGCGCGAGGTGCAGCGGGAGGTCTTCGATCGCCAGCTCGGCCTCGCCACATGCGGCGAGTCGTCCGGCCGTGATCCACGCGCGTGAAGCGGACGACGATGTAGCCGCCATCCTGCGCAACCACCCTCGGGCGACTGCGATCCTTCATTCGTTCAGCAGCGGGCCGGCCCTCTTGCGGGCCGGGCTGGACCTCGGTCACTATGTGTCGTTCAGTGGGATGATCACTTTCAAGAGCTGGCGGCTCGATGCGGCGATCCAGGAGGTCCCGCTCGACCGCTTGCTGGTGGAGACCGACGCCCCGTATCTGGCGCCGGTACCTCACCGGGGCCGGCGCAACGAACCGGCGTTTGTAGAGAGGACGGCGGCGCGTCTCGCCGAGGTGCGCGGCCGGCCGCTGCAGGAAATGCTGGAATTGACCAGCGCGAACGCCGCGCGGGTATTCGGTCCGAGATTGAATCCCGGTGAGGAGCCGTCTCGCAAATGACCAAGGTCCCAACCGACATCGAAATCGCCCAGGCAGCCAAGCTCCGTCCCATCGGCGACGTTGCGGCCGAGCTCGGCCTGGGGCCCGATGAGTTCCTGCCCTACGGCCGGCACAAGGCGAAGATCACCGCCGAGGCCATCGCCAAGCGGAAACCGTCGGGCCGACTCGTCCTGGTGACGGGCATCAGTCCGACTCCGGCAGGGGAAGGCAAATCCACCGTCACGGTGGGAGTCGCCCAGGCCATGCGCCGGCTCGGCAAGAAGGCGGTTGTCTGCATCCGCGAGCCCTCGCTGGGGCCCGTGTTCGGCGTCAAAGGCGGCGCGGCCGGTGGTGGGTATGCGCAGGTTGTCCCGATGGACGAGATCAACCTGCATTTCACCGGCGATTTTCACGCGATCACCTCGGCGCACAACCTGCTTTCCGCGATGCTGGACAATCACCTGCATCAAGGGAACGCCCTCGGCCTCGATCTCCGCCGGATCACGTGGCCCCGCACGATCGATATGAATGACCGGGCGCTCCGCTCGATCGTCGTGGGACTGGGGGTCTGAACGGCGGGCCCACGCGGGAAGATCGCTTCGTCATCGTGCCAGGCAGCGAGATCATGGCGATTCTCTGCCTCGCCACCGATCTCCAGGACCTGGAGCGCAGACTCGCGAGCATCATCGTCGGACTGACCCGGGATCGGAAACCGGTTCGAGCCGGCGACCTCAAGGCCTCGGGCGCGATGACCCTGCTGCTCAAGGACGCCATTCTCCCCAACCTGGTGCAGACTCTTGAGGGCGGTCCGGCGCTGGTCCACGGCGGTCCGTTCGGGAACATCGCGCACGGTTGCAATTCGCTCGCCGCTACCAAGCTCGGCCTTTCGCTTGGCGAGATCGTGCTGACCGAGGCCGGATTCGGTGCGGATTTGGGCGCGGAGAAATTCTTCGACATCAAGTGCCGCTTCGGCGGGCTCAAGCCTGAGGCGGCGGTAGTCGTCGCGACGGTGCGGGCGCTCAAGATGCACGGCGGGGTCAAGAAGGAGAATTTGGGGACTCCGGATGTTGCGGCATTGGTTCGCGGTCTGGTGAACCTCGAAGCCCATGTGAAGAACGTGCAGAAATTCGGGGTGCCGGTCATCGTCGCGCTCAATCGCTTCCTCTCGGACACCGAGGAGGAGCAGAAGGCGGTGCTGGAGGCCGCCCGGGGCTGGAATGCGCGAGTCGGCGCTGAGTGACGTCTGGGCTCGTGGTGGGGAAGGGGGCGAGGACGTGGCGAAGGAGATTCTGCAGACTCTGGCCGAAGGCAAGGCCAACTTCAAGCCGATCTATGACGCATCGCTGCCCATCAAGCAGAAGATTCAGACCATCGCCATGCAGGTCTACGGCGCTGAAGGCGTCACCTTCTCGGCGACCGCGGACAAGTCGATCCAGCAATGTGAGGACATGGGACTGGGCCAGACGCCGGTCTGCATGGCCAAGACCCAGTATTCCTTCAGCGACGATCCCACGAAACTGGGCCGGCCGACCGGCTTCAAGATCAATGTTCGCGATGTGTACCCTTCGGCCGGTGCGGGCTTCGTCGTGGCCCTGGCCGGCGAGATCATGACTATGCCGGGCCTCAGCAAGACCCCGTCGGCCGAGGCGATTCGAGTGCATGAGGACGGCAGAATCGAAGGACTCTTCTGATGAGAGACAAGGTTGTAGGGAGTAGGGGTGGGGAGTGGGGCCCCACCACCCACCACCCAATACCAACAACCTTCCCCTTTCGATATAGAACCATGACTCATCCAACCCATCGCCACCGACAACGCACCCAAGGCCATCGGGCCTTACAGCCAGGCCACTGTCGTGAACGGGATGGTGTACACAGCCGGCCAGATTGCGTTCGACCCGACCACCATGGAGGTCGTCACGGGAGGAATCCGGGAGCAGACCGAGCGGGTGCTCGCGAATCTTCAGGCCGTGCTCAAGGCGGCGGGATCCGATTTTTCGAAAGTCGTGAAGACCACCGTGTTCCTGGTGGACATGGCCGACTTCACTGCGATGAACGAGGTCTACGCTACCGCCTTCGGTTCCCACAAACCTGCCCGGTCGACCGTTGCGGTCGCTGCGCTGCCGCGAGGGGTGCGGGTGGAGATTGATGTCGTGGCGGTGGTGTAGAGGTCGAGAAATCTCAGATTGAAGATTTCAGATTTCAGATTTGCAAAGGAACAGGAAGATTCGCGGTTTTTCAATCTGCAATCTTCAATCTTCAATCTGAAATTATCTTCTCTCCACTGAGATCTCATCTGCAATCCAACCATGGGGGTGGATCGGGCCTGGTGGCCTGGCCGGTCTTCAAAACCGCGACGGAGGCGCCTCCGGCGGCTCCGGTGGGTTCGATTCCCACACGCTCCCGCCACCCCGCCCGGGAAAGGACTCCCGCATCGTGAGCACGCTGCTCCTCGTGAACCCCGCCGCCGGCGGTGGGCGGGCAGCGCGGCTCGCGAACGAAGTCGCCGCCGCGGCGCGCGAAGCGTGGGGCGAGGTGGTGATATCGGAAACCCGGGCGCCAGGTCACGGTACCGAGCAGGTTCGTGACGCCGTGCGGCAAGGGGCGAGGAGAGTACTCGTCCTGGGCGGCGACGGCACCATGCATGAAGCCGCCAACGGAATTCTCTCCTCGGCGGTGCCCGACTTGCCGCCAATTGGGGTGATTCCGGGGGCACCGGGAACGACTACGCCAAGATCGCCGGCACCGTGGGGCTTCCGGCTGCCATGGCGGTTGATCGGCTGGCTCGGGGAAGGATCCGCTATCTCGATGTGGGGATCGCGTGGGAGGAATACTTCCTGAATGCGATCGGGATCGGGTTCGACGCGGAAGTCGCGCGCTACATGAACGCCAACCGGCACGCAGGCGGTCTAGCCGGGTATCTCCACGCGGTCGTGCGGGTGCTGAGAGACTACCGGCCGTTCCGAGCCGAGGTCTTGGCCGACGACGGAAACAGCTTCACCGACGGACTCATGCTCCTCGAAGTCGGCATTGGCAATGTGGTGGGTGGTGGATTTCGTCTGACTCCTGATGCTCAACCCGACGACGGATTGTTCGATGTCTGCGCCATCCGTCAGGTGTCGATTCCCGGCTTGTTGCTCCGATTGCCTCTGACCATTCCCGGCTGGCATACCCGACTGCGCGTCGTGCGAAGCTTCCGGACAGCGACCCTTACCGTGATCGGCCTGGACGGCCCCCTCGTCGCTCAGCTGGACGGAGAGGTCCGCACCCGCGAGGGCCGCATGGAAATCCGTGTCGAGCCTGCGCGGCTGCCGGTGATGGTCGTCAGATGACCCCGTTGCGTCATTTCTCCAGCGACAACAACGCCGGAGCCCTCCGGAAGTACTCCGGGCCATCGCCGAGGCGAATAGCGGCCACGTCCCCTCGTACGGAGGCGACCCGTACACCGCCGCGGCCGAAGCCGCGCTTAAGAAGGAGTTCGGCGAAGGAACCACGGCCTTCCTGGTCTGGAATGGCACAGCGGCTAACGTGCTCGGCCTCCAGGCGGTGACTCGTCCCTACCAGGCGGTCATCTGTGCCGCGGGCGCTCACATCGACGTGGACGAGTGCGGAGCGCCGGAACGGTTCAGCGGCTGTAAGCTCCTTCCCGTACCGACCGCGGACGGCAAGCTTCGGCCAGATGACCTGCCGCCGCTTCTTCTCTCCCGCGGCGACGAACACCGGGCCCAGCCACGAGTCCTCTCCATCACTCAGGCCACTGAGCTCGGCACCGTGTACCGCCCGGCGGAGTTGCGGGCGCTGACCGCAGCCGCCCACGCCAACGACTTGTTGGTCCACGTGGACGGGGCTCGGCTGTGCAATGCGGCCGCCAGCCTGGGACTGTCATTTCGGGAAATCACCAGCGACGTGGGTGTGGACCTGGTCTCCTTCGGTGGGACCAAAGCCGGACTCCTCGGCGCCGAGGCCGTCCTGTTTCTGAATGGGCTGGAAATTCCGGAGTTCAAGTATCTTCGTAAGCAGGGGACCCACCTCGCGTCGAAGATGCGGTTCCTTGCGGTGCAGTTCGAGGTTCTACTCAAGGACCAGCTTTGGCGGCGCAGCGCCTCTCACGCGAACGCGATGGCGCGTCGCCTCGCCGAGAAACTCGCGGGGACTGGAACGGGTCCGCATAACCCAACCGGTCGAGGCGAACGGTGTCTTCGCGGTGATCCCGCCGGAAACGGTGGCTCCGTTACAGGCCCGACGGCGGTTTCAACTCTGGAATCCGGTGACTTCCGAGGTGAGGTGGATGACCGCGTGGGATACCACCGAAGAGGACGTGGACGCATTCGCCGCGGATATCAGGGAGATCGTCGGATGAGGCGAATCCTCGTCGTGCTGGTGGCTCTACTGAGTGTGAGCGGCCGGCTGGAGGCGCAGGACTCGATTCCCGCGCCGCCCGGATACCTCGGCCGTCACGCCGGCTGATTCGTTGGTTCCGGGAAGTCTGGCCGGGCTCACTCCGCTGCAACGGGACAGTGCCCGGAATGCGCGCGCGGCCAGTGAGTCCCCTCGGCGCGCTGGGGCGCAGCATCCTCATACCCGGTTGGGGGCAGGCCAAGCTCAATCGCAAACTGACTGGCGCCATTTTCATCACGGTCGAGGCCATCAGCCTTGGGATGGCCCTCAAGGCCGCAGAATGAGCTGGAGTACCTGCGACGAACCCAGTCCAGCCAGAGCCGACGCCAAGGCGAACGAGGTGGATGATTGGCTGGTGATTCTAGGCTTCAATCACCTCATGGCAGGCCTCGAGGCGTATCGTGTCGGCACACCTCTGGGACTTTCCTCCTGACCTCAAGCTTCAACCCATCGCCTGGTGGCGGAGTCGCGGGCAGCGTGAGCCTGCCGGTGCGAATACCGTGAATTCGGCTCCGATCGGCATCTTCGACTCGGGGATCGGAGGCCTCACGGTCACCCACTCGATCTTCGAGCGGCTGCCTCACGAATCCACGATCTATTTCGGGGACACCGCCCGGGTGCCTTACGGTCCCAAGAGTCCCGGACACGGTGCGGCGCTACAGCCTCGAGATTCTCCACTGGCTCGTCGGTCAAGGCGTCAAGCTGGTGGTCGTGGCCTGCAACACCAGCACGGCTCACGCGCTTCAGGCCCTGCGATCCGAGTCGCCGGTTCCGGTCATCGGAGTGATCGAGCCGGGCGCTACCGCTGCGGTCGCGGCGACTCGCGTAGGTCCGATCGGTGTGATCGGTACCGCAGGGACCATCGCGAGCAATGCCTACGCGAAGGCGATCCACGCACTCGAAGCCGGGCGCGCGAGTGGAGCAGGTTGCCTGCCCGCTGTTCGTGCCTCTGGTGGAGGAGGGATGGTTCGAGCATCCAGCCGCGCAGTTGATCGCGGAGGAGTACCTCGGGTCGTTACGGGAAGCTAAGGTGGAAGCTCTCGTTCTGGGTTGCACCCATTATCCGCTCCTCAAGCCACTGCTCGGACAGGTGATGGGTCCCCAGGTCAAGCTGATCGACAGCGCCCAGGAAACGGCGCGGGTCGTCGCATCGGCGCTCAAGGAAAAAGGCCTCGAAGCCGCCTCCGGCGCTCCGGTCACTCATCGCTTCGTCGTGAGCGATGACGAGGCTCGTTTTCGGGTGGTGGGCTCCCGCTTCCTGGGCGAGCGGTTGGGTAAAGCGGAAGTCGTGGCGATGTAGCCAACCTACGAACGGCGCAGCGTCTCCTCGAGTTCCCTCTCCAATTCGTCGGCATCCCCAACCTTGCTCTTGAGCCGCAGCAAGCCCAACCGGGCATTCTCCAATGCACCCAGCAGTTCGAGACGACGGTCGCTGGTTCCCCGCTGAGCCTGTTCGAGATCTCTGATCAGTGTTTCATGTTTTACTGCGACGCCGCCGCCCGAGGTTGAAGTAGGCCCCCTCACCTGATCCAGCGTGTCGGTCAACTCGAGATCGCGCTGAGCCAGGCGCTCTAACTCCCGGTCCACCTGATCAAACAGAGTACGGAATCGGGCGGACCGGTGCCGCTGTTCGCGAGGAAGGTCCTCCAGCAGAGTGCGCGGGCCTGCCGACGGCGTCGACCCGGTGCCGTGTTGCTCCAGCCCCAGGCTGCCCAGCCAGAAGAGGAACCGGCCTACCGGTCCCGTCCACAAGCCGTGCATCCGCCGATCCATCCGGCCGCTCCTCGCAACACCGGCGATAGTGAAAACGAGGGTCCCCATCGCCACGGCGATGCCCAGCACCAGCGCAACGGTCCCAATCGGCGTGAAGATGTGGCCAGGTGGAGGCCGTTTCTGACTCAGCGCGAAGAGCAGGAGCAACACGGCGACCAGGCCGCTGAGCGCGAGCAGCACCGCTCGCATCCGCCTTCTCTGGTTATAGTCCGGCGCGGCGCGCAGTGCCGCGGTGGCAGCCAGTCTCTCGTGGTCCATGATCCCCCAGGCCCGCGACCAGGTTTCCAAAGTCGAGCTCCTGCCGGGCGAGATCCCGCATGCCGAGAGGTATCTGGACCCAGAGCGAGATCACCAGAACCAGAAACATCGTGCCGGACACCAGTTGCTCGAGCTCGCTGTGGAACCGTCCCACCACCTGAGAACTGAGCAGTGTCAGGATGAGGCCGACCCGGAAGAATTGATCGCTCCTGGTGACCCACAGCCGAATCGAGGTGGGAACTTCCTTTCGGCCGGCCCGGATTCCTTCGAGTGCATCCACCAGCTCCTCGCCGCGGGAAAACCGGTCCTGCGGCTCCTTGGCGAGACAGCGATCGATCGTGTCACCAAGTGGAGCAGGGAGGTCGGGTCGCAGCTCGAGGATCGGCGGCGCCGGCCGGCTCATGTGCATGGCGAGAATGGCCTGTGCGCTCTCCCCATCGAATGGCAGCCGTCCGGTCACCGCGAAGAACGACGCCACTCCCAGCGAGTAGAGGTCACTCCGGCCGTCGAGCTGGTCCCCAGCCGCCTGCTCCGGGCTCATGAAGTGTGGGGTACCGACGACCTCTCCTACTTGAGTCAATCCGGAGGCCGCAAACGAGCGCGCGATTCCGAAATCGGTAACCATCGCCCGTCCAGTCGCCCGTTCCAGCAGGATGTTGTCCGGCTTCACGTCACGGTGCACCACGCCGCGGCCATGGGCGTACGACAAGGCCCAAGCCACCTCCTGTATCAACCGTGCGGCCGCGGTCGCGGTGAGCGGACCGTGACGGCGAACGACCTGGGTCAAGGTCTCCCCATCCACGAATCCCATCACGAAGAAGAGGAGCGTGGGGGTCTCCTCGACGGCGTGCACCGGCACGATGTTGGGATGAGAAAAGGAGGCCGCGGTCCGGGTTTCCCGCAGAAACCGCTCGCGCAGCTCGGGTCTGACCGCGAGCTCGGGCAGCAACACCTTGATCGCGACCAGCCGGTCGAGTCGGATGTCGCGCGCCAGATAGACTGTCGCCATGCCCCCACGGCCCAGCTCGCGCTCGACGGAGTAGCGACCGGCCAGGGCCGTTTGAACCTCGAGCAGGATCGGATCGGCTGGGGCGAGGGCTTGAGGCATTGTCAGGCGGTGAAACGGATCAGTTCGGTGCGCTCGTCGCTGAGGACCGCGTAGCGGTATCCATCAAACCATGCTCCCGGATTGAGATAGTGACGCCCCGGGAGAGGCTCTGAAAGCATCGCCCTGTGAGTGTGGCCGAGGACGATCGCCCCAATACTCGAATCGCTTTCGAGGCGTGCCTCCGCCCAGCGCTGCTGCTGGCGGGCCGCGTCGGCCTGGGCCGCCGGGTCAGGCTCTGAATTGCCGAGGCTGGCGCTCAGGTGATCCACCAGCCAGTGCCCTACGTCCGGATGCAGGGACCTGAATCCACCGATGGCCAGGGGATGCCGGGTCAGGCGGTGCAGCCATCGCGCCGAAGGACGAGTCTCTGTTACCCCATCCCCGTGCAGCGCGAGAACGACGCGCCTACCTACTCCCAAGCGAACCTCGGAGGGGCTGAACTCAATGCCGAGCTCCTTCTGCCAGAATGTCCCACCCCACCGGTCATGGTTCCCCCGGTCATCACCACCGGGATGCGACGACGTAGCTCGGCCAAAGAGGCGGCCACGCGGAAGCCGGTGCGGGGTACTACCCGTTTATAGGTGAACCAGAACTCGAAGAGGTCTCCGTTGATCAGGAGGCAGTCGCCCAGACCCGGCGCTGCCGCCAGGAATGCCAGGAAGGCCTCCTCGGTTTCGGAGGTGCCGCGACCCAGATGGGCATCGCTGACGATCAGCAGGCGTTGGCCCAGCACGGCGCCGAAGATGGCCGCTTCGGTAGCAGCCCGCAAGCGATTGCCCGGTTTGACTTTCCTCAAAATGCCGGGCACCTTCTTTCGCCGGCCGCCCTACGCCTCTCGCTGTGCCCTCCGCCACCTTTTCGAGCGTCTACCAGTGAGTCCTGCCGCCAGGGAATCGGTCATCACGGTCCGGGTCAACTACTCGGAAACCGACCAAATGGGCGTGGTGTACCACGCCCGCTACGTCGTCTGGCTGGACATGGCCCGGACCGAGCATTTGCGGGAGGCGGGCTTCAGCTACAAGGAACTGGAAGACCAGGGTATCAGGCTCGTCGTCACCGACCTGAGAATCCGCTACGCGGGGCCGGCCCGGTACGACGATCTGGTCAGGATTCGTTGCCGGGTGCGTGAAGTAGCGAGCCGGAAGGTGGTGTTCGATTACGTCATCGAGCACGCGGAGAACGGTGTTCCGATGGCGACCGCCGAAACGGCGCTGGTTTGCCTCGATCGCGACCACCGACTCTCGCGCCTTCCGGCCAATGTGGTCGCGGCGCTTCAACCAACGGGGAGTGATGGGATTGAGGGATGGCAGGATTGAGGGATTGAGGGATTGGAGGATTGAGGGATGGAAGGATTGGAAGGGGTGGGGACTCCGGCTCTGGGTCATCCTCCTCGTTCAATCCCTCAATCCCTCGATCCCCAATCCTCCACGCCCAAACCGATCTGTTGGTCGAGGCGATCGCGCCGATCATTGCCGCCGAGGATGCGCGAAGCTTCGATGAGTCGCTTCTCCGGCGCTCAACCCTTTCGCCCGACTCACTGGTTCGGCGCATCGCTGCTCTCTCGGCCGGCCGGCTGGGTGATCTCCGGGCGATTCCCCTGCTGCTCCCCTCCTGGTGGATCCGGATACCATCGTTGAATCCAACGCGCGCGTTCGCTCTCGGCCTGCTCGCCGACTCTTCTGTGTCCGATGACCTGATCAAGCGGTTGGAAGATCCCGAGCTCGTGCCTCCTGCCGCGGCGCTCGAGATGGTGACCGCTTTGGCCAAAACCGGTGGGGCCGAGGCTGGGCGCTGGTTTCGTTCCCTCCTGGCCGGTTCAACGTCTGACGGGCCGGGAAGATCGCAACGATCTTGTCCGGCGCGCCGTCACCGAGGCATGGCGCCTCGGGAAGAACGCTCCGGTTGACGGCCTGCTCGGCATGGTGGGAACCGATGACGATGACCTGCGGTGGAACATCTACTATTCGCTGGGCCGTCTCCGTGCTCCTGCCGCCGCCTCCCGGATGCTCGACGCCCTGGGCGATCGCTATCCCCTCACTCGCGCAGCTGCGGCCCGAACGCTGACCAAGGCCTACGCCGACTCCTCCCGCCTGGACGGTGAAAGCGTCGCCCGGCTGCTGCTTCGTGCAACCGGCGACCTGGACCCCGGAGTCAGGGTTCAGGCCCTGCGTTCCCTGGCAACCTTCAAACGGGGAGACCTTGGCGCCCGGGCGACCGTGTTGCTGGATGACGCAGTCCCAGGGGTTGCCGTTGAGGCAGCCACGGTAATGCGGGACATGCCGGATCCCAAAGTGGCAACCGAGCTGGTCCGAGTCGTCTCCTCCTCCAAAGGGACCTTCGCCCGACGCCGCGCCGCGCTGGTCAGCCTGGCAGCCGTTGACTCGGCCGCATTTCTCAAGTTCGAGAGTTCGTGGACCAACAGCTCGGACTGGCGGCAACGCTCCGCCGCCGCCGAAGCTTGGGCGAAGGTGAGGCAGGGGGCCGTCGCGAATTCCTGCAGGATGCCGATGGGCGCGTGGTCGCCGCTGCCCTCGATGCCTGGGGGACTACAGCAGAGGAGCACGACAGTGCGTTCGTGGAGACCTGCCGGGGCCTGCTCAATCATCGCGACGCCGCGGTCCGGAGCCTGGCCGCCGACGGCTTGGCGAAGGACCCGGCCGAGTCGGACATCGCTGCTCTCACCAAAGCGTTCCGCTCGGCCTCGCGAGATTCCTTTCCCGAGGCCCGTCTCTCCGATCTCGCGGCGCTGAAGGCGATTGCCAAGCTGTCAGATACGGCGGCCCATCGGGTTGATCGGGAGTTTCTGAACGCGAGCAGCCCGCCCGACGATTACCTGGTGCGGCGATGGGCGGAGGAAAACTGGCCTGAGGCAGCGGCCAAATGGGGCAGTCCTTACCCGGTGCGGACCGGCCGGACGATGGAGGACTACCGTGAGGTCACCCGACGTATCTGGTTGGCCAAAGCCCGACCCGGTATCCGCACGTCAAGGTTGATGTGGATCAGCTGGGGGTGATTGAGCTCGAGTTGTTCGGGCCGGAAGCGCCTCTCACGGTGAATACCTTCTTGAAATTGGTCGATCGCGGATACTTCAATGGCCAAAGGTTCCACCGCATGGTGCCCAACTTCGTGGTTCAAACCGGTGATCCGCGGGGCGACGGATGGGGCGGTCCGGGCGGAGCCATACGGGACGAGGTCAACCCGCGCCGTTATAAACCCAGCACCGTCGGCATGGCACTCTCCGGGCCCGACACCGGTGGCAGCCAGTGGTTCATCACCTTGGGGCCGCAGCCGCATCTCGATGGCATTTACACCGTTTTCGGCCAGGTCGTGGATGGCTATCCAGTGCTCAACCGGATCACCCAAGGCGATCTGATTCGTTCAATCAAGAAATGATTCGCCGGCTGCTCCTGCTTCCAGTCGTTCTCCTCGCCGCGACCGCCACGCCCGGCCGAGCGCAGTTTGCCATTCTGGGCGAGAACAAGGTCCAGTACCGCAAGTTCAACTGGGAGGTCCTGAAGGGTCCGCACATCGACCTGTATTTCTATCCCGAGGAAGCCGAGCTCGCGCCGACCGCGCTGCAATACGCCGAGGAGAGCTACGAGGTTCTTCGCCTGAAGTTCAGCCATGAGGTGACCAGCCGCATTCCCCTCATTGTTTATGCGTCGCACAGCGATTTCGAGCAGACCAACATCCTTCCATTTACCCCGCCCGAAGGCCTGCTCGGCGTCACCGATTTTCTCAAGCGCCGGGTGACGCTCCCGTTCCGCGGCAACCTTGCCGAGTTCCGCCACACGATGCGCCACGAGCTGGTGCACGCCTTTCAGATCAGTCTGGGGATCGACCGGTACAACCGGTCACCCCGGTCATCCGGAGTCGCCATTCCGCTCTGGTGGACCGAGGGCCTCGCCGAGTACTGGTCGGCGGGCGAGGACGCGCGGGATGAAATGATTCTGCGGGACCTGGTCTTCAGCGGCCGACTTCCCGACATCGAACAGCTGACCTACGTGAGCGGCGGGATCGTGTACCCGCTGGGCGGACGGATTCATCGTTGGCTCGGCGAGACCTACGGCGATTGGCGGGCGGCCCAGCTCTACCACGACCTCTGGCGATACCTGACGTTCGAGGATGCCATCCAGGCGATCTACGGCAGAAGTCTGGCCCAGCTCTCCGCAGAGTTTCAGCTCGTCCATGCGGAGAGCGTACTATCCGGTGAGCGAGGAGTACGTGCCGCTTACCGTGGTCGCTCGGCGGGTCGCCGATCAGGCGGTCAAGCCGGCCGAAATGCCGAACAAGGACGGAACCAACGCCCTCTACGCCTCCCCAAGAGCGGCTTCGTCACCCTCATGCACACCCCGCTGGATACGCATGGTGGCTCCCATTCATTGGTGGTGAGCGGACGTTCGGCCGACTTTGCGTCGCTCCATGCGTTCGATTCACGGGTTGACGCGTCGCATGAAGGCATGCTGCTCTTCTCCAGTCAATTCGAAGACCGCGACGCCCTGGTGATCTTCAACATTCCCAAGTCCGAGATCATCGGCCGGTACCAGTTTCCGCAAATAACCTCGATTCTGTCTCCGGTCTGGGCCAAGGACAGCCAGAGCGTGATCTTCTCCGGCCTGTCCCTGAGCGGAGTGTCCGACCTCTATCGCATGAGGCTGCCGGGAGGGAGCTGGAGAATCTCACCGACGACAAGTACCAGGACCTCGACCCGAGTATCAGTCCGGACGGTCGTGAGGTCGTCTTCGCCAGCGATCGCACCGCGGGTGGGCTGGACGGGGCGGTGAACCTCTTCATCCTCGACCTCGAAACCAGGCAGATTCGCCAGATCACCGGCGGGCGATGGGTAGACGAGACGCCCACCTGGAGCACGGATGACCGGATCTATTTCACCTCGGACCGGGACGGCGTGCTCAACACTTTCTCGGTTGACACTCTGGGCGAGGGTCGGAGGGAAACGTCGGTGTGGACCGGGGCGTTTGACGCCGTCCCGCTTACCGACCGGCCCGGCTTCCTGGTAAGCGGGTTCCACGATCTTTCACTCGGGATCTATCTTCTCCCGCCCGACTCATCGGCTCAGACCCAGACCTTCTCACTGTCCCCGGAGCAGGGACCGATCGCCGAGTGGACGTGGCCACTGGGAGACATCGGCCTCAGCGCGAGAACCAGTCCCCAGCCCTACCAAAAACACCTCACACTCGATTTCGCCGCCGGGTCCGCAACGTTCATCCCCGGTACGGCGCAGCGCAGGGAATCACCTTCTACGCCAGCGACCTGCTGAGCAACCATCTCGCCTATCTCACGATCGCATCGTACCAGGGGCGGGACTTCGGTGACATTTTCTCGAACATCAATGCGTTCGGGCTGTACATCAACCAGACGAAGCGGTTGAACTGGGGGTTGGAGCCTTTCGACTCAAGGGGAATACCTACGCCGGAGATTTTACCGCGGTCTACCACGAAAATGCCATCGGCGGAATCGGCCTTCTCCGCTATCCGCTTACCCGCTTCACCCGACTTCAAGCGACTCTCTCGATCGAGCACTCCGACCGGGTGGATTTCGTGATCCCCGTTTCCACCCCGCGGCGCGTCGGATGGATCGCTTCTCATTACCTGACCTACGTGCGGGATAATACGCTCTGGATGTCCACCGGTCCGGTGGATGGCGGTTACCTGGGCATCACAGGAGGGCTCTCCAAAGACTTCAGCAACGCCCGCTTCGACTCGTTCCTTCTCGGCGTCGATATCCGCCGCTACTTCAGGCTGGCTCGGCGCAGCGCCTATGCAATCCGAGTGATGGGATTCTATAGCGGGGAGACCGGCCGGACCGGATCAACATCGGCGGTACCCTTGGGCTGCGAGGATACCCCATCTACGGCTACATTGTTGGCTCCCGCGCCTACATGGTCAATCAGGAGATCCGGTTCCCGCTCTTCAATTACCTCGCCTTCGGCACGGCGGGATTGGGAGAATTGCGCTTCCCGGATATTCACGGTGCCTTCTTCCTCGATGTCGGGAAGGCGTGGTACCAGGCCGAGGAGAACCGCGCCGTCCTGGGCAGTTGGGGTGTCAGCTTCCGCTGGCCCGTCGTACCCGGCGCTGTGCTGCGCCTCGACTGGGGCCGGCGTTTCACCGATGGTGGCTTCCGGGGATATGGCTTGACCCTCGAGCAGAGAAAACGCTCCTTCGTTCAGTTCTTCTTCGGATATAACTATTGATGCGGCAATGGTTTCGGCTTGACCGTGCCGTTGTCGCTTCCTATCTTGGCCTCGGGGTAACGGCGTGTGCCCCGAAGGCTCCCGTGCTGGTTCCGCCCACTGCGGCGCCCGCTAGCGAGGCGGAGGTTCAGGAGTGGGTCGCGGCAACGGTGCCCACAGGCAGTTCGCTTTACCGCTTCAAGTGGCTTTTCGAGGAAGAGCGCCGTAGCACTGGCGGTAGGGGGAGCGCACGCATCGCGGCACCCGATTCGCTGCGATTCGACGCCGCGGGACCCCTTGGAGCTGGAAAGATTCAGGCCGTTGTGGTGGGAGATTCGGCGATCTGGGTCCAGCCCGAGAAATCACTCGAGGACCTGGTTCCCAACTACCCGCTACTCTGGGCCATGCTAGGCGTCGCGCGCCTCCTCACCCGGGGCCACCTTTCGGGCGCGGCTGAGCCGGATCGGGTGGCATGGGAATACGCCATCGGTCCCGACACCGTGCAATATTTAAGGACACAGGGAAAGAGCCGGACGCTGTACGCTCGGGTGCGTCACGCCGGAAAAACGGTCGGCCAGTCGGAGACGACACTCTCCGAAGATGGGAGGCCCACCAAGGCCAAGCTCACGGTGCCGAGCGGCCCGGCGAAATTGACGTTGACCTTCTACGCGAGTGTGCCAACTGCGGCCTTTCCATCTGGGACGTGGCTTCCTCCCAAGCCTTAGCGCTCTGGCGCTGACGGGCTGCCTGTACGGTTTTGCAGGAGGCGGCCTTCCTTCCGGACATCAAGACGGTAGCAGTGCTGCCGTTCGACAACCTGACCCCTGAGCCCACGCTGACCCAGGAGATCTCGGACAAGGTTCGGGAAGCGGTGCAGGGCAGGCTGGGGTTGCGGCAGGCTGGCGAGGCGCAGCGCGGACGCGATTGTGCGTGGCAGCATCACGCGCTACGAGCCCGATCTTCCGGTCGCATACACCGGTACGGCGGTGGCACAGGGTCAGCCCGACAGCATCGACGTCACCAAGCGGCTGGTGCAGATCACGGTCTCGGTGGAGATCCTGGACCAACACCGGGGAAGACTCTGTGGCAGGCGAAGTGGACTGACCCTTGAAGGAGATTACGCGCCGGGCAGTGAGACCGAGAAAGATGGACGGGAGAAGGCCCTCGACAAGCTGGTGACCAACATCGTGGATGGAGCACAATCCCAATGGTGAGCACGCGGCAAGGTTCACGGCGTGGAACGAGCACCGCAGGCTGCCTGTTCTCGCTGGTCCTGTTCGTGGCAGCCATCTACTACGGCATCAACATCGGCAAGCCGTGGTTCCGCTACTACCAGTTGCTCGACGAGATGCGATCGGCGGCGCGGTTGGCTCCCACTCTCTCCGATGCGGTCATTCGGCGGCGGCTCGACGAGAAAGTTGACGAGCTGGGCTTGCCGGCTGACGCCAACAAGTTTCAGATCACCCGCTCCGGCAAGCCACGCAAGATCATCATTACGACCACCTACAGCGAGACCGTGACCCTGCCGCTGTTCGAGCACACCTTCATCTACACGCCAAAGGCCGAAGAAGCGTTGTGAACCACCCGGTAGCCGCACTGCTGCTGGTTGTCGCGGCGATCCTTGTCACGGCCAAGCTGTTTGGGAAGTCGCTGAACGGTTGGGAGTCCCTGCGGTCCTGGGAGAACTGGTCGCGGGTCTTATCCTGGGGCCCGGACTCCTCGGCGTCATCCCCGCCTCCGGGAGCCCGGAGCAGAAGTCATCAGCTTCCTCGCCGAACTGGGCGTCATCCTCCTCCTGTTCGAAGTAGGACTCGAGACCGACCTCAAGCAGATGTTCCAGGTCGGGAGCTCAGCCACCGCCGTCGCGCTCGTCGGCGTCACCGTGCCTTTCGTCCTCGGGTACCTCTTCTGGCTGTATGCACCCCACGCGGCCAGCACCAGCAACGCAGATCAGCATACGATCGCGATTCTGGTAGGTGCCGTGCTGACCGCGACCTCCGTTGGTATCACCGCGCGCGTCCTGTCTGACCTGGGATCCCTGCAGACTGTCGAGGCCCGAATCATTCTCGGGGCCGCAGTGATTGATGACGTGCTGGGACTCGTTATTCTGGGCGCCGTTTCGAGGCTGACTGACGGGGGCGCGGTCTCGACCCTGGGACTGCTGCGCCATCCTGGCCCAGGGCGTCGGGTTTCTGGTGCTCGCGGTGATTCTGGGTGGGATGATCGTACCGCGGTTGTTCCGTCTCATCGACCGGCTGAAGGTTCGCGGGGCCGTGGTGACGCTGGCGATCGGCCTCACCCTGGCGCTTGCCGCGGCGGCCGACCTGGCCGGGTCCGCGCTCATCATCGGTGCCTTTGCCGCCGGCCTGGTCGATGAGAGACAGCGACCAGCTTCATACCGTCGCTCAATGAGGGCGCGTCCGGTCGCCAGGCTGCTGGCGCCCATCTTCTTCGTGACGGTGGGCGCCGGTGCCAATATCCGCCTGCTGGACCCCCGAGTTCCGGGGGCGGTCCCCATCCTGAGCCTCGCCGTCGCGCTGACATTGATCGCGGTCGTCGGCAAGATTGTCTCGGGCTGGGCTGCTCCTGGCACCCGTTTCGGCGACTCGCCGTTGGCGTCGGGATGGTTCCCCGCGGCGAAGTAGGCCTTATCTTCGCCGATATGGGCCGCCGCACCGGTCTGCTGGATGCTGCCAGCTTCAGCGCGATACTGATCGTGGTGATGGCCACCACGTTCATCGCCCCGTTGTGGCTGAAACCGCTCTTCCGCCGCGCGCGTTGAGTCCATCGCCATGGGGTTCGAACCGACCTTCACCAAGATCCGGCCTCGCCACGAGGCGGCTCGGTGGCGCGAGGGCCTCGAGGGCACGGTCGTCTTCACCAATGGCGTCTTCGACCTGTTGCATCGTGGCCACGTCGTATTGCTCGAGGCGGCTAGAGCCGAAGGAGACCAGCTCATCGTCGGAATCAACAGCGACGCCTCGGCTCGGCGCATCAAGGGCGATGGCCATCCCGGTCGTCAATCAGGATGATCGCGCCCGGCTGATCGCCGCCTTCGCCGCGGTGGATTGTGTCGTCATCTTCGACGAGGACACCCGCTGCAGCTGATCACGGCCCTCGAGCCGGACGTTCTGGTCAAGGGATCCGACTACCGCCCGGAGACCACGGTTGGAGCCGATGTCGTCGTATCGCGGGGGGCAGGGTCAAGCACGTGGAGCTCGCGATCGACCCCCAGACCACCAGCGTCCTCTCCTCCACCTCAATAGCGGAGAGGGTTCGTGCCTCGTCCTGACGGTCGTTCTGCCGACCAGCTGCGACCCGTGGTGCTGGAGCGCCGGGTTAATCCCGTATGCGGAAGGCTCCTGCCTCATCCGGATGGGAGGCACCCTGGTCCACTGCACTGCGACGGTCGAGACCGGCGCTCCCGGATGGAAGAAGGGGAGTGGTGAAGGTTGGGTCACAGCGGAGTACGCCATGCTGCCAAGAGCGACGACCGAACGCACCGAGCGTGAGCGGCGGGGACCGGGCGGCCGTACGCAGGAGATTCAGCGGCTGGTGGGACGCTCACTGCGAGCGGCCATGCGGACGATGAAGTTTGGGGAGTACACCATCCGGGTGGATTGCGATGTGCTCCAGGCCGACGGGGGACTCGGACCGCCAGCATCACCGGCGGGTGCGTGGCGCTCTATGATGCCTGCGCGTGGATCGCGGAACGAACCGGTCAGCCCAGTCCGTTTGGACAACTTGTCGCGGCAGTCTCGGTTGGCGTCATCGATGGCGAGCTACTGCTCGATCTCGCCTATCTCGAGGATCGAGATGCCATAGTGGATTCCAACGTCGTGATGGTCCATCCTGACCGGTTCGTAGAGGTGCAGGGCACCGGGGAGCATGGGACCTTCTCTCGCGCCGAGCTGGAGCGACTGGTCGGCATGGCCGAATCGGGGATTCGGCAGCTCTTCCGAGCCCAGCAGGCCGCCCTGGGATCGTGAGACTGCTCGCCGCTACCCGAAGCGCGGGCAAGCAACGGGAGATACGGCGGGTTCTGGAGGCGGCGGGGCACGAAGTGATCTTCCCGGACCGGGCCGGAGTGCTCGAGACCCGGGAAGAAGACCGGCTCGAGTTGAGCGACAGCTTCGAGACCAACGCCCGCAGCAAGGCGGAATACTTCTCCCGAAAGACCGGGCTCCCTACCATCGCCGACGATTCGGGTCTCGAGGTCCTGGTACTGGGCGGTGCGCCCGGCGCCCGGTCCAAGCGATGGGCGGGGGCTACAGGAAGTCCCGCCGAAGTCGATGCCGCCAACAACGCCGAGCTGCTGAGGAGACTCGCGGGGGCAGAGCCGGAGCGTCGCCGGGCGCGCTACCGGTGCGTGCTTGTCCTGATCCGTCGGCCCGGTGCCGTTCCCGAGATTTTCAGGGCGTGTGCGAGGCTCGATCCTCGACGCCCCACGGGGGAGCGGTGGGTTTGGGTACGACCCTCTCTTTCTCAGCGTGGAGCTGGGCAAGACCTTCGGTGAGGCCACGCCGGAGGAGAAGGACTCGGTGAGTCATCGTGGCCGGGCGCTGCAGGCGCTGATCGCGAGGCTCGAGTGAGACTGGCGGTGCGGGTCGCGGATCGCGCGCCACAACCGACCACCCACTCCCCACAACCGAATCTGTCGCGACTCTCGTCTCCCGTCTTCCGTCTCCTGTCTCCCTACCTTACTGTTCTCCCCCGCACCAACGGGGTGTGGCGCAATCCGGTAGCGCGCCTGCTTAGAGCAGAAGTCGAGGTTCAGATCCCGGCGCCCCGATTGGAAGCTCAAGCCCCGCCGTCGGTGCGACGTGCGGGGCTGGGTTTTCTCACAGCGACCTTCTGAGCGTTGTGCCAGAATTTGTGCAGGAGATTCCGCCGGGCTACGATGACAGCGAAACGGCACCATTACGCAGCGGAGTTCTACCTCGGCACTTCTAACGGGAAAACCGGCTCTAAGGTGTATGGCGGAGGTCGGGTGCCGAGCCGTTCTTCACTGGACCAAGGAGGTCGCCGTGGAAGAACCTCTGCTCCCTAGACGGGGACAACGAATCGACAAAGAGGACGACTTCGAAGGCAAGCGTGGTATGTCGATGGTCCGACGCTTATCTTTGAGAAGTTAGTGCGCGATGGCACGCTGACCGGGGACGAGCGCCAGCGGTTCGCCTTCTACTTGGCGCTTCAAGGAGTTCCGGACACCCCGAATGCGAGACTTGGTGAAGGCATGACATCTCAGATCGCCGACAGCGTTCTCCGGCAACTCTACCAGCGATCCGGAGAACTTCAATAGAATCGCTCCGCTACCCGTGGGTCTCGAGCAGGTTCTCCTTTCAGCATCGGTCAGGCGGAAGTTATCAGAACCCTAAGCCAGCCTGGTTGCCACTTCATTGTGAAGCGCCACTGGAATTGGCTCCGACAATTGCTGAGCTCGACTACAGACCGCTGGCGACCGCTCTGCAGCGGCATCGAGTTCATCACCTGGATACCTATTGTGAAAGTTCTGGTCGATCGATCGGTACCGGCTCCAGATTCCGCCCGCTGGTGGTTGGTGCTCTCCTTCCGCCAGAATCTGCCCCCTTGCCCTCGACCCCACTCATGCCTGGTCATTTCATTGAGGACTTAACGGTCGCGTGCAGGCTCCGCGCCGGTGGGTGATGGACGTCAACGCCCGAACCTGCGGGCAGGCTCACCGATTTGTAATCAGCAGGCGGCAGGAGGCGTTCATCTCAAGATCCTGAAGAAGAGCCTTAGGAGGTCGAGATAGCTGGTTGACTTCACTGATGATCGCTCTGCCGACCAGAACTCCAAGACCCTCGGGCCACTGTAACGGACCTTTCCGAGGAGATGCACATAGACCACAACCATCGCCGTACTCCTGTGGCCAAGCTCCCGGCTCACCGTCGCGAATAGCCACCGGGCGCCATGATCAAGCGTCTGAAGGCGCGCAGCGCAGTAGGTGTTGCGGAAGATCCTCGAGCGGATTTCTCCCGCCGGCCAGCCAGCTCGGGCAGCAATGCGATCAGCGGCTTCCGCGTATCGGACAGCATCTCCTTCGCGCTCGACCCCGGAAAAGCTCAGCGCCCGGCGGTGATCGGGGTTGAATACCCACGGCCGCAGAATGGTCTCGAGCTGCGGCCAGAGTGGCACCACGCCTGCGGTGACCTTTCCTCCGTTCGGTCTTGATGCCCCGCCAGCTGTTCTGGCCCGTAAATAGGTGACGAGTCTGGCGGTCGAAGCGACGATATTACTCAGCCTCGACTCCCAGGATCTCCGCTTCCCGACCACCAGCCAGGAGGAACGTGGCGGAAGCGGGTAGGCGTACTCTTTGGTGCCGGCTGTTGGCGATCCGGGCGGTGCAGGCGGCTCGAGCAGCAGGGCTGCTTCCATGGACCTCCGGCCACTTCGCCTCCACCCGGTCGCTCGGGCTTCTCCAGAAGCCTGCGACCAGGATTAGTACCTAGCGACACGGTCGAGCCTGGGCCCTGCAGTAGAGGTTATAGAGGCGTTGATGTGGTGCCGGATACTGCCTTCGCTCAGCACCTTCCGGTGCGGTCAGGAGCGCCCTCTCGCGCTTCGCTATCATCCTTCGACGTCAACCACCGCGATAGGCAGCCTGTGAGCGGCCGATCGGCGCCTGGGTGCCGGATGGCCCGCTCAGAAAGATCTGGTGCATCTCGAGCCAGCTGATGGCAGGCCCCGAGCGCGCTAAGCCGCGACCAGGTGTAACTCCGCCAACTCAGCTGAACCGACGCCGTACCTGGCGATGCCGTGCGGGTTCGGAGTACCAAAAAACCGTCAACGATATCTTGATTCAATTGGCCAAGCGTTACGCGACCAGCTCGCTCCTACGTCGCCAGTCGCTCGCCAGCAGGAATAGAGAATACGACTCATCTTGGTAGGCTCTGAAGTCTCCCCTGGCGGCCGCCGCGCTGGTAAAGCCGGGAGCTGCGCTTGCGCGTGTTCATTGGTTCTTTCCCCCTTCAGGCGACGAGTTTCAGGCCTGCGGCGGTCGCGCCCGCGAAGCCGGCGACGTCTAGCGTCGCACAAGCTCTCTTGGTATTTCCGGGGACCAAGCCGTCGTCATTCCAGGCAAGCGGCTTTCCCCCTCACGCATGGGCTTCAGGCTGTGGACCAGTTTGTTGCCGCCAGCCGAGATGAGTACAGGACTCCATCGTCCGGGTGCTCAACAAGGTTGTTGCCGGACTCGGGCGATCGCCGGAGGCTCTCGATCGTCGGTAGGCCCGGGATCGTGGCTCAGGAGCTTGAGCACGCGGTGGGCGCTGTAGGTAGTACGCCTCGATTTTGGATTCTAGGTCCAGCCCCCTCAGCTGCGCTCTCCTCTCGGACTCCGGCTGGTCCGCGCCGGCCAGGTAAAGCACCCTCCGTCAGCATGGTTTTCACGGCGAGTAGGGGACGTCAGGGTTGGCCCGGCGAAAGCGTGATTCTCTGCTCCGATATCTCCCGCCCGGAACACGACGGTGTATCAAACGTGGCGGGATCGAAGCTCCGTCGATAGGTCCATTCTTGCCTGAAGTCTGCTTGTTTATCTCCATCAAAACCTCGGCGGCCTGAGGCGCGAGGCGATCTAGTCGTAGCAAGTCTCGGCTCTCTCGGAGTGTCTCCCGGGCCTCGCTGTGGGACAGAGAGAGGGGCGCCTCTGGCTGGTCGCAAAGCTCCCTGCAATCCGCTTCGTGATGGCTGGCTGGAGAAGTGGGGTTCGTGTTCGCTCCTCAGGTCCGAGCCTATCCTCGGTCTCGGCCTGTGCCAGAATTTGTGCCAACACGGGGCGTCAGACCTGACGCTGGCTGACGGCCGGGATGAGCTGGTGGTTGATTCTACGTGAGGGCTGACGCTGGCTGACGCCTGTTGTCTGCTTTGGGAGCAGGAGGTCCCGGGTTCGAATCCCGGCGCCCCGATTTTCTCGCCTTCGCCATCGGATCTCGCCGCCCAGCCGGGGGCGCGGTACATTCCCAATCCATATGAAATCGGCCAGTGTCTGGAGATCGGCCCGGTTCCGCTCCGGCGCTGGTAGTCGCGGGCGTCGTAGTCATCTGGTTTGAGGCCCTCCTCGTGGATGCGTCCCACGGGATCTTCAAATCCGAGGCATTCGCCGAACGCGCCGCCGCCAGTCTGGGCGACCCCGCGTGTCGGGCTATGTGGCCGAAAAGCTCACCGACGCGATTATCGAGCAACGTCCCAACCTGATCGCCCTCCGGCCACTCATCGTCGGCACCATGGGCGGCCTGGTGCAGAGCCAGCCGTTCCGTGCGGTGGCACGCCGTGCGCTCGCCACGGCCCAGGCCTCACTCTTTTCCGAGGAAGGAACGCAGGTCCTCCTCTCGGTCCCGGACGTGGGCATCCTGCTCCGGAGTGCCTTGGCAGGTGCCAATCCTGAACTCGCGGCAAAGATTCCCGACCGGCTCGATTCCGCCGTGGGCCGTCTCGAAAGAGCCGAGCCGGACAAATTCTTCCCCGCGCCCATACGCTGTGGGGACGAGTCAAGTGGCTCACCAGGGTGCTCCTGTTCGTCAGGGCCAATCCTGGTTCTCGCCGGCATCGGACATGCATCGAGATCGCCGCAGAGGACTGGTACGAGCGGGGATCGGCCCTCATCGTGACCGGCCTCTTCATTGCCCTCCTGGTGCCCTTCGGTCGGCTGGTCGCGCTGTGGCTGGTGCCTCATGACATCGCGGCGCGCGCGCGCTGTCTTCGGCGTGTGGCGGGCCTACTTCCTCCGGTCTCTTCGTTTGGGCCACAACGCTTGCCGGCAGCCGGCCTGGTGCTGGCTGCGGCGGGTACCTCGCTCTACGAAGGCGTCGACCCCTTCACTCCGACTGCAGTCATTGACCCGCACAGCCCTGCACCCTCCGGCCACGCGTGGCAGACGCGGGCGCTGTGGGCCCTCGGGATGGGCCTGGCGGAACGGTGATTCTCGTGTGGCCTACCGCGCTGCTCACAGTCGCCGCCGTTCTTGGCGGACTGCTGCTGATCTACGCCGGGTTGCGCGAGTTCTTCCGGCTCGTGATCGAGCGGGTTCCTGAGATAAGGAAGAAGCCGAGGCCTCGTCCGGCAGCGGACGCCGCCTGGCGTTCATCCTCGGGCTTGCGGCGAGCCATCATCGGCGGGATCCTCTACTGGCGCCGCCCGACCAATCCGGCGCTTCGTCCCCACCAGCATCGTCAGCTGCAATGGCTCACCCCTCTTGTGTGATCGCCGGGTGGACCAGGTGGTTTTCCCTGCCGCCCACAACGCGATGTCCAACGCCGAGGCGGCCGGCTGGATGTTCCCTCACCATCAGAAGGGCATTGCGGCGATGCTGCAGGATGGCGATACGCGCCCTGCTCCTCGACATCCATTACGGCATCCCGACCGACCAGCGGGTGAAGACCGATCTGGATGCCGAGCGGTCCAGTCTGGAGAAGATCGAAGGGGCAGTTGGACCCGAGGGGACCGCCGCCGCGATGCGGATCCGCGACCGGCTGGTGGTAGGCAAAGACCAGGAACACGGCCTGTTCTTCTGCCACGGGTTCTGCGAGCTCGGCGCTTACCCCGTGGTGCCGGTTCTGCGGGAAGTGCGCGACTTCATGGTCGAGCATCCCGACCAGGTGATCATCCTGGTCATCGAAGACTATGTATCGCCCGAGGACCTGAAGAAGGCGTTCGACGAATCGGGACTGACCGAGCTGGTGGATACCCTCGGGTGTGACGCCTCCCTGGGCGACTCTGCGCCAGCTGATCGACGCCAATCAACGAGTGATCGTCTTCACCGAATCGGGGCGTCCTGGCGTCGCCTGGCTGCACCCAGACGCTGGGGACAATTCAGGAGACTCCGTACACCTTCCACCAACCGTCCGACTTTTTCCTGTCGTCCGAACCGCGGTGACACGACCGGTTCACTGTTTCAGATCAATCACTGGATCGAAACGACCCCCGCACCCAAGCCCACCAACGCCGCGCTGGTGAATGCCTACGATGCCCTCCGCCGCGGGCCCGGCAGTGCCAGCGGGCGCGGGGCCACCTGCCCAACGTGATCGCCGTCGACTTCTACGATACCGGCGACCTGTTCCGGGTGGTCCGCACCCTCAATGGCTTGCCCGACAGCCTCATGGCGAAGAAGTAGCCTAGCGCTCCTTGACCCAGGCCGGACGTTGCCAGCCGGATGCGTCCCACAGCTGATCCGGCAGCGGGACGTCGCCTTTCACGTCGGCGTAATCTTCCCGTTGCAGTCAGTCTTGCCGTTCACGTTGAAGATCACCTCGACCGAGATCCACCCTTTGCCGAGCGGCTGGTACTTGTTGAACTGGGTCTCGAACGTGGCACCCGATCCGTCTGGCGCCGGCTCGATCATGCGCACGAACAGCAGTCGCTCCTGGTCAATCCAGAACTGACTGCGGTCGTGCTGTCTCCCTGGGCCGCGCCGACGACATATACGGGCGTCCCTGCCGGGTATCGGTACGCAGCTTGCTGAGATCGAATCCCATGTCCTTGAGTTTGCCGATCGTCTGGCTCGGCCGGCTGGCCATAGACGTCGAAGCCGAGGACCATCAGGGGATGCAACGAAATTCTTCGAGCCGGCGAGCTTGCCGCCCTTGAACTGGTAGATCGAATCGTTGCGGAACAGAATGGTGCGGCCGCCTGTCCACCGGGGCCACGTCGATGCGCAACGCGCCTGGGAATCCAGGCCGCTTCGTACCAGGTCTCCACCTTGCCTGGTTTGCGGGAAAGTCGTGGTCTGCACGAAAGTGAGCGTCTTGTACCATTTGCCGGCGTAGCGTTGCTGCATGGCCTGAATGAGCTGCTCGCCGTTGGTCGGTGGAAGTGTCAGCAAGGTGGAAGCGATGATGGAAATGAGCAGCACGAGACCTCTCAGGGTGTGAATGGCCATTCGTCACTGTAAGGCGGTGCTTCCCGTACGTCCAATCCCCGTGGAGGGTTTCCCTCGACAGCAAACACTGGGGACCGTTTATGCTTCTCTGTCGACTAGCGATGGTTGCGTGCGGGCTCAACCGCTGCGGGTATAGATGACTTTGGTTCCTTTCCTCGCCCAGCCGGGCGTGCAGGCTCTTGTTCGTCCTCCTGTCTGACCTGCGGACTTCTGGCCGGCTGCAGTGATTCAAACCGTACCGTCAGTTTCACTTCCCTCCCCGGTCGGGAGTATCGCTGCCAGGCCTTCCACCACGCAGAGTGCTCCGGTAGGAACCGAGGTGCCGAGTCGTCCATCGGTCACCGTCGAGGATACCAATCAGGCTCCAATGGCTGGCGTGACCGTTACCTTCGCGGTAGCCGGCGGTGGAGGCACTGTTACTGGCGCCTCTCGTGCTACTGACGCGAGTGGCAAGGCGACGGTGGGAG